>JAAIGF010014927.1_pt1 | contig 136911 bp, 112 predicted proteins | sample 6487441 | NCBI WGS metagenome assembly JAAIGF01 (sample SAMN13974129, study PRJNA590717) | phyllosphere metagenome | biome: pepper field; feature: multiple bacterial spot infested pepper fields; material: pepper leaves; isolation source: leaves from pepper fields | host: Capsicum annuum ... | reverse complement strand
TATTCTCGCGCAAGGTGATGACCACCACGTCCGAGCTGATCACCCGTCGCCTGGGTAACGAAGGCTACACCTTCGCCAACGTCAACGGCGTGCCACAGCCGAACGACCAGGACCACACGGTAGACATCATGTTCGTGGTCGCCCCGGGCAAGCGTGCCTACGTCAACCGCATCAACTACCGCGGCAACACCAAGACCGAAGACGAAGTGCTGCGTCATTACCCGCGAGGGCAAGGGCTTCAACAACCTCAAGGCGTCGGTCGGCTGGTCGGAGTCGACCCTCAACAAAGGCGTGCTCGCCACCCGTGGCCACTCGCAGAGCCTGACGCTGATGGCCACCACCCCGGGCAGCGACCTGTCGTTCTACAAGCTGGACTATAACGGCCAGGCCTTCCTACCGGTGACCAACAACACCACGCTGTGCCTGCACACCAGCCTGGGCTGCGGCAACGGCTACGGCTCCACCGACGGTTTGCCGTTTTATGAAAGCTATACCGCGGGTGGCCAGGGCTGCGGCAGCGTCGACCTGACCCAGATGGCCGTGTCGCTGGGGGTTAGCGTGACCTGGTACAGCCCGATGGGGCCACTGAGCTTCAGCCTGGCGGCGCCGCTGAAAAAGCCGGATAACGCGGAGACCCAGATCTTCCAGTTCTCGCTGGGGCAGACGTTCTGATACCAGCCCCAGCAGTTCTCGCGATCCCTTGTAGGAGCAACTGTCTTGCTCAATTTCTAGCATCTGGCGCGCCCCCTGTAGGAGCGGGCTTGCCCGCGAACACGGGCGAAGCCCGTGCCATCCACCACGGTGTCGGCTTCGCGGGCAAGCCCGCTTCCACGCAGACCACGCTGTGTTCTGGATTTACGTTGTACTTTCAGGTTGCGGCAGTACCACGTCGCGCCATGATGTGCCCGTTCTGAGCATGGCATTTAGCCGTACGATGAAAGTCCTCATGCAGGCCACGATAGCAACTTTGGGAAGGTTCCCTCGCTCGCGCAGTGACCCATAACGCGCCTTGAGTGCTGGGTTGTACTTCATCGAACACCTGCTGCGCCTGGCCACCCAGGTACGGAAAATGCTCGATTCACCGACCTTCAGCCGCATGGGCAGCAACGCCCCGAACCGCCCCCTGGTGTGGCTGAACGAGCTGGTCAGCCCTGAGGAAAGCATTACAATGCGCGCCCCAACCTGAAATATGTTTTTCTCATGAAATCACTGCTTTACGCCGTAACCTTATTGTTCTTCTTTAGCCTACCCGCGCTGGCCAACCCGCCAGCCACCTTCACCGAAGCCAAGGTAGTGGCCAAGCAGAAGGTCTACCTGGACCAGGCCAGCAGTGCCATGGGCGAACTGTACTGCGGGTGCAAATGGACCTGGGTGGGCAAGTCTGGCGGGCGCATCGATGCTGCCTCGTGCGGTTACCAGACGCGAAAGCAGCAGAACCGCGCCGAACGCACCGAGTGGGAACACATCGTGCCTGCCTACACCTTTGGCAACCAGCGCCAGTGCTGGAAAAACGGTGGCCGCGAGCACTGCGTGGACAACGACCCCGTGTTCCGCGCCATGGAAGCCGACCTGTTCAACCTGTACCCGGCCGTGGGCGAGGTCAACGGCGACCGCAGCAACTTCAACTACGGCATGGTCGCCGGCAATGCCGGTGAATATGGCCAGTGCACCACCAAGGTCGATTTCGTGCAGCGCGCTGCCGAGCCGCGTGATGAAGTGAAAGGCCTGGTGGCGCGTACCACGTTCTACATGTACGACCGCTACCAGTTGAACATGTCGCGCCAGCAGCAACAGTTGCTGATGGCCTGGGACAAACAGCACCCGGTCTCGGCCTGGGAAAAGGAACGTGACCGGCGCATTGCCGCGATCATGGGCCATGCCAACCCGTTCGTGAGCGGCGAGCGCAAGTGGACAGCAGATTACAAGCCGGCTGGCGGTGGCGTGGCGCAAGCGGTGGCGGCGAAGCCTTCCAAAGCAGAGGCCAAGCCGAGCCTGGCCACTGCCGGGCCGGTGGGCGCAGTGCTTGGTAACCGCAACAGCCACGTCTACCACCTGTCGGTGGGCTGCCCGGGCTACAACCAGGTAGCGGCAAAGAACCAGGTCAGCTTCGCCACCGAAGGTGAAGCGCAGGCAGCGGGTTATCGCAAGGCCGGCAACTGCCGCTGACCACGTCAGCCGTTAACCAGGTTCACCGGCCGTTCACCCGCCAGCGCGCTGAGCAGGTTGTCCACTGCGCAACGCGCCATGGCCTGGCGGGTTTCTTCCGTTGCCGAGCCGATATGCGGGGTCGCCACCACGTTGTCGAGCTGCAGCAACGGCGACTGTACCGATATTGGTTCTTGCACGAACACGTCCAGACCCGCACCGCGTATGCGTTTGGCGCGCAGCGCTTCGATCAGCGCCACCTCGTCCACCACGCGCCCGCGTGAAATGTTCACCAGGATCGCCTCAGGCTTCATCAACGCCAGCTCCCGCGCGCCGATCAACCCTTCCGTGCTGGCACTCAGCGGTACGGTGAGGCAAACGAAATCCGCCTGCTGCAGCAGTTCATCCAGGCTGCATTGGCGTGCAGCATGACGTTTTTCCACCTCAGGCTTGGCGCGCTGGCTGTGGTACAGCACACGCATGCCGAACCCTGCCGCGGCCCGGCGTGCCAGCGCCTCGCCGATCCGCCCCATGCCGACAATACCCAGCGTCTTGCCATGTACATCACTGCCGAAATGCGCCGGCCCCAGGTTGGCCTGCCAATGGCCGTCTCGCACCCAGTTCGCCAGTTCCACCACCCGCCTGGCAGTGGCCAGGATCAAGGCAAAGCCCGTGTCGGCAGTGGTTTCGGTCAATACGTCCGGGGTGTTGGTCAGCATCACGCCGCGCCGGCTGAGCTCAGCAATGTCGTAATTGTCCACGCCCACCGAAACGCTCGACACCACTTCCAACTGTGGCGCCAAGTCGAGCAAGCTGGCATCCAGCCGCAAACTGGCCCCCAGCAAGCCGTGGGCCCCTGGCAAGGCATCGCGCAAGCGGGCCAGGCCATCGGGCTGGGCGGTATCCACCCACGTCACGTCAACCTGATCGTGCAGACGGGCCATCAAGTCGTCGGACAGGCGCTTGTACAGGACGATTCGCTTTTTCATTGCAGGTTTCCTAATGGTTCATGGCCAGGCGCGAGCCATTGCGCTTGGCGCGGCCAGAGGTTTGGGAAGTATTGAGGGCGGCGGTAAGCGCCACAGCGGTCAGCAAGGCACCGCACATGAACAGGTAAGAAGCACCAGGCCAGCCGGTGGCGCCATTGAGGTAGCCCACCAGCCACGAGCCGCCGAACGAACCCAGCGCGCCCATGCTGTTGATCAGCGCCATGGCCCCCCCGGCAACGTTGGCCGGGAGGATCTCGGGCACGATGGCGAAGAACGGGCCATAGGGCGCATACATGCAGGCGCCGGCAACCACCAGCAACGCATACGACAGCCAGAAGTGCTCACTGCCCAGGGCATACGAGCCATAGAACGCCACAGCGGCAACCAGCAGCGGTGGCCAGACGAAGCGCTTGCGCTTTTGCAGGCGGTCGGACGCCCAGGACACACTGACCATCGCCAACACCGCCGCCAGGTACGGCACCGAGGCCAGCCAGCCGGCCTGGACGATATCGACGTTCGCCGCCTGCTTGAGGATCGATGGCAACCACAACACGAAACCATACACGCCGATGCTCCAGCAGAAGTACTGCAGCGCCAGGATGATCACCTGCGGCGAGCGGAATGCCTCGCGGTAGTTTTTCATCGGCTTGATACCCTGCTGCTCGGCAGCCAGCGCCTGCTGCAGGTCGGCCTTTTCCTGCGCGCTCAGCCAACTGACCTGGGCCGGGCGGTCGTCTACCAGGCGCCACCAGAAGAACGCCCAGATCACTGCCGGCAAGCCTTCGATGATGAACATCCAGCGCCAGTCGTAATGTTTGATCAGGTAACCCGACACCACCGACATCCACAGGATGGTCACCGGGTTGCCGAGCATCAGGAAGGTGTTGGCACGCGAACGCTCGGCACGGGTGAACCAGTGGCACAGGTACACCAGCATGGCGGGCATCACCGCAGCCTCGACCACCCCGAGCAGAAAGCGGATGCCGATCAGCATGTAGACGTTACTGACCATGCCCGTGAGCGTGGCAAGGCCACCCCAGAGGATCAGGCAGACGAAAATCAGCTTCTTCACACTGCGTTTTTCTGCGTAGATGGCCCCGGGCACCTGGAAGAAGAAGTAACCGAGGAAGAACAACGCCCCCAGCAGTGACGAGAGCACGGGGGTGATATGCAGGTCTTCGGCCATGCCGGAGGCGGCAGCGAAGCCGTAATTGGCGCGGTCCAGATAGGCCAGGCTGTAGGTGAAGAACACGATCGGGATGATGTACCACCAGCGGCGTGGCGCCAGGCGTTGGCTTTGCATGGTTTGTTTCTCCTGAGCTTGTTGTTTTTGTTGCAACAGGTGTTTCGGGGTCAGGCGGCTCACGCGCTTCTACGCAGCTCGTGGGCCTCCAGTTCGTGGCGCAGCGGCAGGCCTTCCATATCGCCACGCGACTGCACGGCCCGGCTGCCGCACCAGTTGCCGCGCGCCACCGCCTCCGCCACCGGGCGCCCTTCCAGCAGCGCGCTGAGCACGCCGACGGCGAAGGCATCACCGGCACCGACGGTGTCCACCACACGGCTGACGGGCACCGGGGCGACCTGGCCTTCGCCTTTGGCGCTACGGAAGTAGGCGCCGGCATCGCCCAGCTTAATCACCACCAGTTCCACCCCTTGATCGAGGTAGAACTCGGCGATGTCTGCCGGAGCGTGCTGGCCGGTCAGCAAGCGGCCCTCTTCCAGGCCCGGCAAGACCCAATCGGCCTTGGCCGCCAGGGCATTGATCTCGCGCACCATGCTGCCTTGGTCGGGCCATAACGAGGGGCGCAGGTTGGGGTCGAACGAGATGCTGCGCCCGGCAGCACGCATGGCGTCCATCAACCCATGTGACAGCGCCCGGCAACCCTGCGACAGCGCTGGCGGGATACCTGTGGCGTGCAGGTGGCGAACCTGCAGCAAGCCGGGGTGGATCAGCGTTGGCGACAGCCGGCTGGCTGCCGAACCACGGCGGAAGTACTCCACGGCGGGGTCGCTGCCATCATCGCAACGGGCCTTTAACTGAAAACCGGTGGGGGCAGCACCATCCGTTTCGACAGCGGAGCAGTCCAGGCCTTCACGACGCAGGCTGTCGAGCACAAAACGGCCCAGCGAGTCGTCACCCACCCGGCTCAGCCAACGCACGGTAAAGCCGAGCCGCGCCAGGCCGATGGCCACGTTGCTGTCCGCGCCGGCGATGCGCTTTGCGAACTGGCCAACGTGGGCAAGGTCACCGACCTGCTCGGCGATGAACATAGCCATGGTCTCACCGAAACACAGCACGTCATGCTCATGCATGGGCCACCTCCTCTCCCGCACCCAGAGCAGACAGGCTGCGCACCTGGGCGCGGGTCAGGGCCAGCAGGTCTTCGTCAACCAAAGGGTACTCGACAGCACGCACCACCCCGGGGGCGAACTCGGCCATCAACACCGCCCACGCCTGCATGTCTGCCGCCTGTGGCGGCACTGCAACCAGGCGGCCATCGGCCCGGCGCTGCACCGCCTTGCAATGCACATAGCGCACCCAACGGCCGAGTTGCCGTGCAGCTTGCGCCGCAGGTTCGCCTAGCCATTGCCAGTTACCGATATCGAAGGTCATGCCCAGGTTCAGCCCCTGCGTGTCGGCCTGCTGGAAAAACTGCAGCAGTGGGCCGATTCTGCCGCCTTGAGGGGTCTGGTCGTTCTCTACCAGCAGCAACGGCCCATGCGCAGGCAGCAGCGCCGCCAAAGCCGACACATCACAGCGTTCATTGAAGTGCCCCAGGGAAACCTTCAGCGCAACCGCGCCAAGCGCCCGGGCAGTTTCCAGCTTCTGCGTCAGCAGCGGGTCGGGCATGCCTTGTGCCGTCCACAGCTCAAGGGGCGTTGAGTACAGGCATTCCATGCCCAGCGCAGCAATGACTGCACCCAATGCAGCGGCGTCAGGGGCACTGGCGAACAGTTCTTCACGCAATTCGACGCGGCTGACGCCAGCAGCGGCCAGCAGGTCAAGGAACTGCTCTTGGCCACGTTGCCGGACAAAGTCGGCGCCGTAGCTGGAGAGGCTGATGGAAACGGGGTTCGGGTACATTGTTCTTATCCTTGTGAAACCGGTTTCATTTTTGATCGGCAGCACCAGGCACAGGCCTGCCGTCGCTTATCGGGGTTGGGTTGAACCGCGGATGACCAGGTTGGCCTTGAAGTCGATACGCCGGGCTGCCCCGCTGTCGCCACGCAGGCGAGCAAGCAGGCTTTCGAATGCCGCTACACCGATACGCTGGGTGGGCTGGGCCAGTGCAGTGATACCCGTGCCGACCAAGGGGTACCAGTCGAGGTCATCGAGGGCAAGCAGGCCGACGTCGGCAAACAGGTCACGACCGGCCTGGTGCAGGGCACGGGTCACCGCCAGGGTGGCGACGCCGTTGAAGGTGAAAATGGCTTGTGGACCATGGCCACGGCTGCCCAAAAACGTAGCCAGCTGCCCTGGCAGCCCTTCGCCGGTTTCGAGCACCTGCTGGCGCATGCCTGAGCGCCGGCTGACCGATGCGCCGAAAGCCTGCACCCGTTCCAGGCGCGAGCTGGTGCCATCCAGCGGTTCGCTGACCGCAAGAATATCCCGGTAGCCCTGGGCCTGCAGGTGGTCAAGGGCCTGCTCTACCGCATCGGCATTGTCCAGGCCGACCAGGTCGACATTCAGTTCGGGCAACTGGCGGTCGACCAGCACCATGGGGATATCGCGCTGCAGATTGAGCAGCTCGCCGGGGTGATGGCCCAAAGTGTTCACGATCAGGCCTTCGACGTTGTAGCTCTGCAGCGCGACCAGATGGTGGCGCTCCTGTTCGTCGTCGCGATTGGTATTGCACACCACCAGGCTGTAGCCGTGCTGGCGGCAGGCGGTTTCCACGCCATGCATCACGGCCACTGAATAGGGGTTGAGGATATCGGCCACCAGCATGCCGATCAGGCGCGTCTGCCCGCGTTTAAGGCCGCGGGCCATCTGGTTGGGGCGGTAGCCGAGGCGTTCGATGACCTCTTCCAAGCGCTTGGCCGTGGCTTCGGCAAGCAACTGACGATCGCCACCGATGTAACGGGAGACAGTGGCTTTGGAGACGCCAGCGACACGCGCTACTTCGCTGATGGTGACCCGTTCGCGGGCATGGGCAGGCGCGTCGGTCATGGGCTTTCCTTATGATTGTTGTGATAGCGATGAAACCGGTTTCAATACAGCAAAACCTTGCGCGTTCGTCAAGCTGCCGATGGTCGGGGGCCACCTAATCATGATGATTTTTTACATCAGATAGATTACGTATTATTTTGATAAATATGGGAATTAACAACGACGAAGCGGGTTTTCCTGCGGATGCGACGGCGCTTGTGCCGACGCATTCGCGGGTGAACCCGCTCCTACAAGTGGTCAGCGTAGGGCTTTGACGTCGCTGGCTGTGACGGCACCCGCCTGGTTGCCCCAACTGGTCCTGATGAAGTTCACCACCTCGGCAACCTCCTGGTCACTCAGGCGCCAGCCAAATGCCGGCATGGTGAAGTTCGATGGCGCCGTGTGCGTCGCCGGTACCGTGCCGCCCGCCAGTACCACATGGATCAGCGAGGTGGCATCCGCCGTCTGCACCACCGGGTTACCCGCCAGGGCCGGGAACACGCGGGTGTAACCCTGGCCGTCAGTACGGTGGCAGGCCGCGCAGTTGTCGATGTACACCGCGGCGCCGGGCTTGCTGTCGTCGCCCTTCCACAGCGCATCCGCCACCTGCTTGTCGTAGACATGCGGCTGGTCATCCGGGTTGCTCGGCGGCAGGGTCTTCAGGTAACGGGCTATCGCGGTCAGGTCGGCATCTGTCATGTGCTGCATGCTGTGCTCGACCACGTCACTCATACCGCCGAACACGGCACTGAGGTCGCTGCGCCCGGTCTTGAGAAACTGCACCAGTTGCGCTTCGCTCCAGCTGCCCAGGCCGTCCTTGTGGTCGCCCCGCAGGTTCTTGGCAATCCAGCCTTCCAGTGGGGCGCTGCCGGCCAGAAACGCTTCACCCTCTGCTGGACTCAGCGCCTTTTCCTGCATGGTCAGCGCGCGTGGCGTATGGCAGGCGCCACAATGCCCCAGGCCTTCGACCAGGTACGCGCCACGGTTCACTACCGGGTCGGCTGCCGCCGATGCCTGCCAAGGCGTGGCCTCTGGTGCAAACAGGCCACGCCAGATGGCCAGCGGCCAACGCATGCTCAGCGGCCAGGGGATGTCAGTGGCCTTGTTTGGTTGCTCCACCGGTTCTACGCCCTTCATGAAATAGGCGTACAGCGCCTGCATGTCTTTCTCGCTGACCCGCGCGTACGACGGGTATGGCATGGCCGGGTACAAGGTGCTGCCGTCCTTGCCAATGCCTTTGCGCACGGCCTGGTCGAAGTCTTCGAAGCTGTAATGGCCGATGCCGCTGGCCGCGGGGGTGATATTGGTGGAGTACACCGTGCCGATTGGCGTCTCCATCGGCAGCCCACCGGCAAAGGGCTTGCCGCCCTTGGCGGTGTGGCAGGCCACGCAGTCACCGGCACGGGCCAGGTACTCGCCCTGACGCACCTGTGCGTCGTCGTGGGTGGCCGCCTGCGCAGATGCACCGGCACCCAGCAGCAGGGTCGCGATCAACATTGTCTTCATGCTCATCGCTCCTCAAGCCTGGACCAACGGGCCGGGGTTTTTCAGGTACTGCTCGCGAATGGCACGGGCCGACCAATAGGTCAGCGCCGCCACCAGCCCGGTCGGGTTGTAACCCAGGCCTTGTGGGAACGCCGATGCCCCCGGGACGAACACATTGTGTACGTCCCAGCTCTGCAGGTAACGGTTTAGCGCACTGGTTTTCGGGTCGGTGCCCATGATCGCGCCGCCGTTCAGGTGGGTGGTCTGGTAGCTGGCAGTGTTGAAGTGGTCCTTGACCTGCTTGCCCAGTACGGCAATGGCCTTGGGGTTCATCGCCTGGGCGATCTTGCTCAGCTTGTCGACCATGAACTGGTTCATCCTGATGTCGTTTTCCTGCCAGTCGAAGGTCATGCGCAACAGCGGCTGGCCGTAGGCGTCACGGTAGGTGGGGTCGAGGTCCAGGTAATTGGCACGGTAGGACTGGTGGGCGCCGTGGGCGTCCATCGACACCTGATGGGTGTAGTAATCGGCCGTGGCCTTCTTCCAGGCACTGCCCCAGGCCGGGGTGCCCGGTGGGTTGGCGGTGCCGGCAATCGGCCGGCTGCCGGCCTGATTCACCCACATCGGCGAGCCGCCGACGAAGCCGTGCGGGCCATGGTCGAAGTTGTCGGCGTTGAAGTCATCGATGGCAATGCCGTTGCCGCCAGCGCCGATGAAGTTGTTTGTGTAGGTGTTCTTGTCGAAGAACGCCTTGACCGTGCCCATGTTCTGGTAGGCGAAATTGCGCCCCACCACGCCTTCGTTCTTGACCGGGTCGTAAGGCTTGCCGATACCGGACAGCAGCATCAGGCGCACGTTGTTGAACTGGAATGCCGCCAGGATCACCAGCTCCGCCGGCTGTTCCACCTCGCGCCCCTGGGCATCGATGTAGGTCACGCCGGTGGCCTTGCGCTTGCTGTCGTCCAGGTTCACCCGCAGCACATGGGCATTGGGCCGCAACTCGAAGTTCGGCACCTGGCGCAGTGCTGGCAGGATGTTCACGTTGGGCGAAGCTTTGGAGTACATGTAGCACACGTAGCCGCTGCAGAAACCACAGAAGTTGCACGGCCCCATCTGCGCCCCGTACGGGTTGGTGTAAGGCCCCGAGGTATTGGCCGATGGCAGGTTGTAGGGCTTGTAGCCCAGGCTGCTGGCGGCCTTTTCGAACAGCCTGGCCGATACCACGTTCTTCTGCGCGGGCAGCGGGAAGGGGCTGGAACGGTCCGGCGCATAGGGGTTGCCGCCCTGCCCCTCACCGACCAGCTGGCCGTTGACGGTCCAGGCCTGGCCCGAAGTGCCGAAAACTTTTTCGGCAAAGTCGAAGTACGGTTCCAGCTCTTCGTAGCTGACACCGAAGTCCTGGATGGTCATGCCTTCGGGGATGAATTTGCGTCCGTAGCGTTCCTCGTAGTGGCTGCGCAGTCGCAGCTCGACCGGGTCGACCCGAAAGTGCACGCCCGACCAGTGCAGGCCCGCACCGCCCACGCCCTTGCCGGGCAGGAAAGCCCCCAACTGGCGATTGGGCAGCGCCACGTCATTCACGCTGTGGCGGATGGTGACGGTTTCTTTCGACACATCGACGAACAGCTTCTTGCGCACGCTGTAGGTCAGCTCATCGATCACTTGCGGGTAGCTGCCTTCCGGGTAGGTATCCTGCATCGGCCCACGTTCCAGGGCCACGACATGCAGGCCGGCTTCGGTCAGCTCCTTGGCCATGATCGCACCGGCCCAACCGAAGCCGACGATCACTGCATCGACCTTGTTCAACACAGTTGCCATGCCTCAGGCCCTCTCGCCACGGATCGATACAGCCGGGAACGGGTAAGGCTCGTTACGCTCGACCCAGTCCATGAAATCGGCGCGCGCGCCGGGGAAGCCGATCTGGGTCCAGCCGACCATGCCTTTGTTGCCGCCATGGATCGGGTCGCAGAAGAACCCTTCACGGGTGTTCTGCACCAGCAGGCTGAAGAACACCTTGGCCGGCACGGTGTCGAAAACCAGCTCTCCTGCCTCTACTTTGCTCAGAATTCGGTCCCGGGTAGCGCTATCTTGCTCGGCAAAGGCTTGACCTCCGTTGGCCTTGCACCAACTGTCCACGGCAGCGATGCCCAGGCGATAGATCTGCTGCGGGCTGAGCTGCAACTGGTAGCCCAGCTCGGGCGCAGCGTCGGCGTTGAACGGGCCTTGCATGTACCACTGCGCGCCCGTTGCATAAGGGGTGTTCATCTGCCGGTCGATGAATTCGGCGGCGCCGGCTTCAAGTGCGCCCGGGCCAAGCTCATCGGCGGGGATGATGCGCGATACCGCGGCTTGCACAAAGGCCCATTCCTCGGCGCTGAAGAATGTGGGCTGATACTCGCTGGCAGGTGGTGTGGCCGGTACTTTCGGTTGTGACGAAGGCTGTTGCGGGGCCGCAAGCAATTGGCTGGCCCCCACGCCAAGGCCCGAACTGGCCACGGTAACGACAGGGATCAGGGTCAGGGTCTTGCGCAGAAAATCCCTGCGCGGGTTGTCTGGGGCATGCTCAGGCATGGTGAGTCCTCATCGGCTGCGGGCGGCCTTGATAAGCGCCATCTGGTTTTCAATGTGGAGGCCCTTCATAGGCCATCCAGAAGACAGCCGAATAATCTAACGCGTTCAGAAATGTTTTGAAACCGGTTTCAGCCTTGACTTTTCAAGCCTCTGACTTGTCTGGGTCACTGACGTACGCTTGTCAGGCCAAGGCTTTTTTCACATCTCACTCACTCTCTGCCGACATTGCGCTACCTACAGTGCCGACGCTCTCGTACCGAACGAGCTGACTGGAGTGGCCAACATGCTGTACGGCGTTATCGACAAGCCCACTGTCTCGCGGCTTGCACAGGCATCCCGCCTGCTACACGGCACAACGCTGTTCGCTGCCCTGTGCCTGTTGTCAAGCCTCGGCCTGGCGGCAGCCTGGGCGCATGCCTGGACAGGCATTCCGAACCTGGGCAACCCGCAACACCTGCAACGCAGCGGGCTCAATGCAGACTGGGCGAAAGGCTCGGTCATCGTCGTACTGCGCCATGCCGAACGCTGTGACCGCTCAGAGGGTGCCTGCCTGGGTGACCCCGCCGGGATCACTGTCGCGGGCAACCAGGTGGCCGCCAATGTGGGCCGCGGCCTGCAGCATCTGGGCCTGGAGGCAGCCGATGTGTGGGCCAGCCCGCAAGTGCGTACCCGGCAGACTGCCCAAGCCATGTTTGGTAACCCCGTTGCCACGCAGGACTGGCTTGATCAGTGCGACGGCCACTTTGCCGAGAACACTTTTGCCCGCAAGCGCCGCGGCCACAACCTGGTACTGGTCAGCCACAGCAGCTGCATGGAACAGCTGGAGCAAGCGCTTGAAGTACCCGCCTATGCAACCTCGAACCACTATGCCAGCGCCCTGTTCATCAGCCAGGGCAGCGATGGAAAAGCAAGACTGCTGGGCCAGTTGGATGCCAGTGAATGGCGCAAGACCCTTGATGCCAAGGCACACTGAAAAGGAACTGTGAACATGCCCTCCCGCGCCACCTTCTACCGCAATAACCTGCTGCTGCCGCTGCTGCTGGCCGCTATCGTGTTCATGGCATTCGACCTCACAGAGCTCGACCGCTGGCTCAGCAACCTGCTGCTCGACCCGGCCACTGGCCAGTTCCCGCTGTTGCACAACCCGTGGTTCGAGAAAGTCACCCACAAATGGCCACGGATCCTGCCGGACTGGACGGGCGAACTGGCCGTGATCGGCAGCTTGCTGTCGTTCATCTGGCCGCGCCTGGCCAATCACCCGCAGCTTGCCCTGACCCGGCTTTTGGAAAAGGCCCGTATCGCGCCCGTACTGCGCTTTACCACCCGCCACCGCCGCGACCTGCTGTTCGTGGTGGTGGCGTTTGCCCTGAGCACTACCGTGATTCACTACCTGAAAAGCCATACCAGCGTGTATTGCCCGGTTGAAACCACGCTGTACGGCGGCTCGCAAGCACGCGTGGAATGGTTCGAAAACTTCTCCTTGTGGAGCAAAGCCGGCGATGGCCGCTGCTGGCCGGGCGGCCATGCTTCCAGCGGGTTTACCTTGCTGGCGCTGTACTTCGTGGCCCTGCGCCATCGCTGGGCACATGCACGCAAGTTACTGATGGCGATACTGTTGATTGGTCTGGTGTACGGCACTACCCGGGTATTGCAGGGCTGGCACTATATGTCCCATACCTTCTGGGCGGGCATCTTTGTCTGGTTGACCACCTGGGTAACCGCGCTGTTCTTCTACGGGCGTGTTGCATTGCAGGCGCCGGAGATCAGGCAAGCCATGCCTGCGTCTGCCGTGCCTCAGCCCTTGTAGACGCGGGCTTGCCCGCGAAAAATCCAACAGTGTGAAAGGCACCGGCCTTGCCGGTGTTCGCGCCTAAACCCGCCGCCGCAGGGCTACTGCGCCAGTGGGTTGGAAACACCTACCCCAATCCCCCAACCTTGGGGGAACGCTGCCCACCGTCGGCCGCCTGAAAAATTCCCCAATGGAAATCTGCAGCCCTTGCCCCACAAGGCCTGCAACATCGTTTTAAGGTTTTGGCACAGCTCTTGCCGATTACCTCCCAGACGCCCCAAGTCCATGGGCCCGTTTGCAGGAGGAATTGACTCATGCACCGACCGATACCCCACCCGCTGGCAGTGGCGATTTTCGCCAGCATGCTCCAGCTTCCGGCACAGGCAGCCCTGAATGCCGTCGATCCAGGCGCTTACGTGCCCGCCAATGGCGGCTTCCCCGCCTGGTACCAGGACAGTCACGGTCGTACCCTCGACCTGTGCCTGACCAAGGCCGTAAGCTCACGGGTCGCTGGCGCACCCGGCGCGCCGTCGTACATGTGCACGCTGCTGCCAACACCCGGCGTGTTCGACGATACGCAACCCATCGTCTTCCCTACCAACTTCCCTGACGAGGCGTTCTGGTTCACTGCCGACGCCGCCATCACCGACGCTGCCCGCGGCATCAACCTCAGCTACGGCACGGCAATCGAAGCGGCATTCGCCGCCGAAGAGCCGGTGGAAGGCGACCAGGTCAGCTTCGCCCGGGTGCGTATCCGGGTCGATGTACCCACTGCCGGCACCTACGTGGTCACCCACCCCTACGGCGTGGAGGTGTTTGATGTCCCCGCCGCTGGGCGTAGGGCGATCAACATGACCCGCGATATCGGCATTGCCGGCGCCGGCGACTTCACCGGTGCGCTCAAGGGTGATGTCGGGCCGTTTCTGCGCAGTGTCAACGGCCCCTATACCGAAGGCAACGAACGCTTTATCGGCGACCCGAACCTGGAAGAACGGGTGACCGGTAGCCCGTTCAACACCAACTTCGTACGCATCGAAGGCCCCGGTGGCATCGACTTGCGTACCGAGCTGTTCGCCATCTCCGGCAAGCTTTCGACCGTCGCCCTGCCGACCCCGCTGATGCCGCAACGCAGTACCTATTCGCGGCACACCGAGAACGGCGACCTGCGCGCCCAGCAAGACATCTTCGTGATGGCCCCTCCGCCACCGGCCAGCGTCACCCTGACCAGCCAGACACCCAACCTGAACCTGACCGAGGCCAACGGCACCGGCGCCTGGTACGCCCAGTCGGCACTCAACCCGGCGGCCGACACCGTCGTCACCCTGACCGCCGACAACAGCGTGGCGATCCCGACCAGCAGCCTGACCACCAGCAACCTGCCGCTGACCGACCTGGTCACCATCACCCAGGCCCAGTACCGCCTGTCCACCGGCGAACTGACCCTGGTGGCCAGTACCAGCGACGAGACCTCCCCGCCTGTGCTAACCGCACACACCGGCAATGGCGCATTGATCGGCGACCTGGGCGGCAATGGCGCCGTGAAGACGTTGAGCATGACCCTGTCGCCAATCCCGCCGGCCAAGGTGCAGGTCACCAGCGCCAACGGTGGTAGCGACACCGAAGACGTGGTGCTGGTGCCATGAACAGACAAAGGCTCAGCCTTCAAGGAGGCAGCATGAACACTTGGTCGCGCCGTGCGCTGTTCGCCGCCGGTTTTTCCCTCACCGTAACCAGCGCTGCCTTTGCCGCGTTGTCTGAAGTCGACCCGGGGCCCTACACCTTCGCCACCGGTGGCTACCCGATGTGGTACAAGGATGGCCTCAACCAGTCCCTGGAGCTGTGCCAGTCACGTGCTACCAGTACCCGTGTTCCGGGCACGCCGGCCGCGCCCTCCTACATGTGCACCCTGTTGCCGGAGCCAGGCATCTACGACGATGCCCTGCCACTGGTGTTCCCCGACAACTGGCCACCGGAGATGTTCTGGTTCCTGGCCGAAGCCACCATCCCTGCCGTTGGTAACAGCGGCTATGAACTGGATGCCTACGTCGCCGGCCTGGAAGCCGCCTTTGCCGCCGAAAACCCGGTAGACGGCGACCAACAAAGCTTCGCCCGCATCCGTATCCGTGTGTCGGTACCGCGCGCAGGTGTGTATACCATCACCCACCCATACGGTGTCGAAACCGTCAACGTCACCACGCCCGGCCGACGTGCAATCAACATCACCCGCGACATCGGTATCGGCGCACCGGGCAACTTCACCGGGGCGCTCAACGGCGCTCTCGGGCCTTGGCTGCGCGGGGTTGGGGGGCCTTACCTCGAGGTCAACCCGGACACCGGCGCCACCGAAACCTTCATCGGCGACCCCAACCGCCCTGAAGCTGTGGTCGGCAGCCCGTTCAACACCAACTTCATCCGCATCGACGGCCCGCCCGGGCGCATCGAAACGGCACTGTTCACCGTCTCGGGCAAGGTGCTCGACCAGCGCGCCCAAACACCGGTCACCCTGGAGCGCGCCACCTATTCGCGCAACGGTACCGGCACCCGCGTGGAAGTGTTTGCCAAGGCCCCCAAAGAGGCCAGCCTGTGCATGCGCAATGGCCTTGCGCTGATCGGCACGCCACCCTCGCCTTGCCAGTTCAACCTGACTGCAGACAACAACGGCCTGTTCTTCAGCCAGCAATTCAGCCAGACCGTACCGCCCTCCGTGGTGGTAGTCACCGCCAGCAATGCTGCCGGCGGCACCCAGCCGACCGCACTGTCGAGCAAGCTGACCGACGTGGTCAAGGTCAGCACTGCCCGCTACGACTGGGCCAACAAGCGCCTGCTGATCGAGGCACGCTCCAGCGACGAAGTGGTGATCCCGGACCTGCTCGCGCAGGGTTATGGCCGTATGTCCAAGTCTGGCACGCTGCAAAGCCTGACGGTCAACGACGTGACGCAACCCCCGGCAACCGTCACGGTCAAGTCCGCCCATGGAGGCAGCGACATCGAGCCGGTGATCGTGGTGGGCAGCGCCCCGGTCGAAGCAGCCAACCAGCCACCGCTGGCCCAGGCGGATATCGGCAGCACCAGTGTCGGCGTACCCCTCACCCTCAACCTGCTGCTGAACGACAGTGACCCGGACGGCAACGTACCGCTGACCATCAGCGACCTCACCCAACCGGGTACCGGCCTAGGCGGCGTGGTACTCAACGGCACCACCTCGGTGACCTACACCCCGCCAGCCGGCGCCACGCAGCCGCTGGTGGCCACCTTCAGCTACCGGGCAATGGACGCCAAGGGCCTGAAGTCGGAACCGGCCACGGTCACCATCAACGTCGCGCCTAACCAGGCACCGACTGCCAACCCGGAAACCGTCGCCACCCTGGGCGTGCCGTTGACCATCAACGTGCTGGCCAACGACACCGATCCGGAAGGCAACCTGCCGCTGGCCGTTGCTGGCGTCACCCAACCGGCTGCCGGCCGCGGCACGGTCAGCACCGACGGCACCACGGTGACCTACACCCCACCGGCCACGGTGACGGCCGCCTTCACCACCACCTTCACCTACCAGGCACGTGACTCGCTGGGGGCGCTGTCTACCCCGGGTACGGTCACCGTCAATGTGTCACCACGCCCTGCCGCCGAAACCTTCGCGGTCACGGCTGCCACCGTCACGGCACGCTCCAACAACCGTTACAACTGGGACATCAGCGGAACGTCGTCGGTAACCACGGGTAACGTCGTCACCATCCGGGTCACCACCACCACCGGCGTGCAGACGCTGGGTACCGCCACGGTGCCCGTGAACGGCCGCTGGCGCCTGGCAGTGAGCAACAGCACCACGATCATCCCGACCGCCGCGCCGACGGCCACCATCACCACCAGCCCGGGTACCACCCGCACCGTCAACGTGGTCGTGCAGTAAAGACGGGGAACCGCCATGAGATGCCTGTATCCACTGCTGCTCAGCCTGGCCCTGGTGGGCCAGGCCAGCTGGGCCGATGACCTGATGGACAATGCCGACCTCGCGCCCGGCAACGACCTCGGTGAACCGGTCATCATCCGCCTGCTACCGGTCGGCGCCGGTCAGGCTGCGGTGATCGAGCAGCAAGGGTCGGGCAACCGCGCCGCCCTCGACCAGAACGGTCAGGCCCTGCTGGGCCGCATCGTCCAGTCAGGTGGTGCGCAGGAAGCCTACATCCTGCAGGAAGGCAGTGACCTGATGGCCAGCATCAGCCAACAGGGAAATGGCAACAGCGCGTCGATCCGCCAGAGCGGCAGCAGCAACAGCGCCGCCATCGAGCAGATCGGCAACGACAACAGCGCCAGCATCGTGCAGTCCGGCTCGGGCCTCAACAGCTCGGTAACCCAGACCGGCAATGGCCAGCATGTTCAGATCACCCAATACCGATAGACCTGGAGGCACCACCATGTACAAGCTCGCTCCCTTAAGTGCCGCTATCGTCCTGGCCCTCGCAGGTCAGGCCATGGCTGCTGACAGCACCTCGTCCCAGACCCAGGACGGCAAGGAAAACATCGCCGAGGTCAGCCAGACCCAGGCCTCCTTCGCTTCAGCCACCCAAAACCAGACAGGCAAGGGCCACAACCACCTGGCAGTGCAGACCGAAAGCACCAGTGACATCAAGCAGACCGCCACCGGTTCGTACAACGCCGGCTACGCCGAGCAACTGTTCGAGAACGGCAGCCAGATTACCCAACAGGCGGGCGGCTCTTACAACGATGCCTTCGCCAGCCAGTCGCTGGGCCTGAACAACCAGGCTGAACAAACCCAGCAAGGCAGCGAAAACAAATCGACCGTGTGGCAGGACAGCCAGGACGGCAGCAAGGCCACAACCTTGCAATCCGGCCAGCGCAACGAAGCCTTCATCGAGCAGACCTTCGGTGGCCTCAACAACAAAAGCACCATCGACCAGACCGGCCAGGGCAACTATGCGGCGGCCGAACACCTGAACCACATCGACGGCGATATCCAGGTTTATCAGGATGGCCGCGACAACTTCGCCTATGGCGACCAGCGTGATGGCACCGGCGGCACCATCGGCATTGGCCAGTACGGCACAGGCAACTCGGTGGAAGTGTGGCAAGACACCCAGATCGGCAGCCAGGCATCCGTGACCCAGTCGGGCCAGCTCAACGAAGGCTACATCGACCAGAGCTTCGGCGCCGACAACAAAGTCAGCCTGTCGCAACAGGGCAAGGCCAACGCCAGCTGGTCGGATCAGTTCGAAACCAACAACTCGAACACCACCATTACCCAGACGGGTAACAACAACCTGCACTTCACCTATCAGAACGGTGAAAACCTCAACCTGACCATCAACACCAAAGGCAACGGCAACACCATCACCGCCAGCAACTGGAAAGGCGCCAAGCCGGGCGGCCAGTTCGGTACCAACCAGAAAGCCACCATCAACCAGAACGGTAACGGCAACGGCGTCAACCTGACCCAGAACGGCGACAACCATGTGGCCACGCTGAACCAGAAAGGCACTGGCAACCAGATGCAGACCAAGCAGGCCGACAGCAACAACGAGCTGTACTTCGAACAGAACGGCACCGACAACATCCTGATTGCCGACCAGCGGGGTACCGACAACTACGCCTACGGCAACAGCCAGGGCACCGGCAACGCCATCACCCTCGACCAGTCGGGCTACAGCAACCAGAGCATTACCAACCAGCTGTACGGTAGCGGCAACGATGCCAACATCAAGCAAGCTGACAGCATGAACGTCGCCTACGTGACCCAGGGAGGCCAGGGCAACAGAGCGATCGTCGACCAGAGCGGTATCGCCCAAACCGCCACTATCACCCAGCTGGGCAGCACGAACCTGGCCACTGTGACCCAAAAGTAAGCGTCTCCCCCTTGAACCGCGGTGCTCCTCTCCCTGGTGCCGCGGTTCCTTTTTTTCCTGTGCCGTTTCATGTTTGTTTTACCGGCCTGTTTGCGGGTAACACAGGCCCGAAACCTGTGTGATCCTTGTAGGAGCGGGTTCACCCGCGAATAGGCCAGATCTGCCAAGCGCATTACAATGAACCACCCACAGCTCGATACCCAGCTCATGATCCAGTCCGACCTCGACCTGTTCGGCCCCCAGCCACAACGCCTGGCAAGCCACACCGTGCTACTGCCCGGCTTTGCCCTGGGCGAAACCGAGGCAGTGCTTGATGCCCTGCGCCCGGTGCTGCGCGCCGCGCCCTTCCGGCACATGCACACGCCGGGTGGCTTGCGCATGGCGGTCGGCCTGACCAACTGTGGCGCGCTGGGGTGGGTGAGTGACGACAACGGTTACCGCTACAGCCCCAGCGACCCGCTTAGCGGCAAGCCCTGGCCCGCCCTGCCTCCGGTTATGCTCGCCCTCGCCGCCCGCGCTGCGGCCCTGGCGGGCTTCGGCGGTTTCATCCCGGATGCCTGCCTGGTCAACCACTACCTGCCCGGCACCCGCCTGAGCCTGCACCAGGACCGCGACGAGCAAGACTTCGGCCAGCCGATCGTGTCGGTGTCGCTGGGCCTGCCGGCGGTATTCCTGTTCGGCGGCCTGCTGCGCGCCGACAAAGCCCAACGTATCCCGCTCAGCCACGGCGATGTACTGGTCTGGGGTGGCGAAGACCGTTTGCGCTTTCACGGTGTGCTACCCATCAAGCCCGGCGTACATCCGCGCCTGGGCGAACGGCGCATCAACCTGACTTTGCGCAAGGCCGGGGCCTGAGAACGGCCGGCAAGCCGCCTCCCGATGCAAACAGGATGAACGTGCATGAAACACGTTGAACATCTTGGTCAGGCAAGCTTCAAAAGATAAGTCGCATCATCCCTTGCCAGGAGCCAGCCATGCCCAACCCACCCTCCCCTTCGAGCCTATGCAACGGAGCCGTGCACCGATGAAAATGCCCGGCCGCGCGCCCAATGCCTCCCTGCAGCTCGATTATGTACGCGACACCCTGTTCGGCCCGGTGGCGCAAAGCGTGGAGTGCCAGTGCCAGCTTGCCCCGCTCAACCTGCAAGGCCGCCCGGCGTTGCGGCTACATATCTGCCCGCCACTGCCCGACAAGGTCGACCGTGCCCACAGTGTGGCGTTCATGTGGGACGGGCGCAGCTATCATGGTGTGGTCCGTGACCAAGGCAAATGCGGCGATGGCGGGCTGAATTTGCTGGTTGAGCTGCAGTAGGCCGGCCCGGCCAGCTGCACTGACCGGGGCTCGGTGGGCATGCTCAAGCAATAGACTTGAATGGCGCCGGGTGGTTGTCACGCAAGGTGTGCAGCTGCCCCACCAGGGTGACCAGGTCACGGCAACTGTTGAGGCTTTGCAGCGGGACCCCGCTCAGGGTCACGCCCTCTTCGAGACTCTGACCCTGACCCAGGCGGATGGTCAGGTTAGCGCCGTCCGGGCAGCTGACTTCACAGCGATCTGGCAGGCACGCCTGCTCGATCATCTGCCGCATCTCTAGCATCGAAACTCCAATCAACGACATGGTACGACCCTCTCTGTGGGATGGTCTGTTGTGTGGAAATACGCCTTTATCGGGCGGGGCGCCAATTGATATTGCGCATGCCAGGGCAGGCGTCCATGCGCCGGGGCAATGATTGTGCGGGGAATCCTTTAGCACCTTAGTGGAAGATTCCCCGCCTTGGCCAAGTGTTCGAAAGCAATGGCCAACTTAACGACGAGTGGTCCCGGCAGCCCCCAGCGATGCCCAAAGGTGCTGCGCCGCATAGGCCCGCCAGGGGCGCCAGGCCAACGCCCGTTCGGCCAGCTGAGCCTGTTCACCCTCCAGCAGGCGCAGCGCCTTGACCAGGGCCACATCCCCCAGTGGCAAGGCATCAGACGCACCGGCCTGGCGCAGTGCCAGGTAATGTGCGCTCCAGGGGCCAATACCTTTCACCCTGCACAGGTTACGCAGCAACTGTTCCAGCACTTGCCCGGTGCGCAGCAGTTCAGGCTCGGCCAGCAAGGCATTGGCCAGGGTACCCAGGGTGGCGGCGCGCGCCCTGGGCATGCCCATGTTTTCGAACTGCGCAACGGCCAGGGTCGATAGCGCCGGAAACACGTGGCTCAAGCCCGGCACGGGAAAACGCAGCGGTACGCCATGGCGTTGGACCAGGCGGCCAGCCAGGGTCATGGCCCCGGCCACACTGATCTGCTGGCCCAGCACGGTACGCATGGCTTGTTCGCAGGCGTCCCAACCTTGTGGCACGCGCAGGCCTGGGCGCTGCTGGATCAGGGCAGCCATCAAGGGGTCGCGGGACAGTTCGGTACTGATGCGTGCGGGGTCGGCGTCGAGGTCGAAAACCCGCCTCAGCCGAGCGATCAGGCCAGGGAGCGCCGATGAAGGAACGCCTTCGAGGTGGACTCGCAGCTGGTTGCGCATAGGGGTAGCGCGCAAAATTGCGTGGTGGTCAGCGACGGTCAGGGTTCGGCAATAGGTGTCGTCGAGGAACGTTTCGATGCCGGGGATGCAGCGGGCGGCAAGAAAGGCCAAGGTCGAGGGCCAGTGGTAAGGGGCACGGTAGCGCAGCCACAGGGTATGGTGGCTGGAGCTGGAAAATGATCGGCGCACAGCGTGCTGTTGAGTGAGCTTGGGCATAGACCGATCATGCCATGAAAGCGGGGGGCGCTTTGCGCCCCTATCGCGAGACGATGCCGCTTACACAGGATGATGTGGTGTCGCGATGGGCTGCAGGGCAGCCCCGGCTTTTTTCAGCCCTGCATCTGCCCGAACCGACCGGCATGGAAATCGTCGAACGATTCGGCAATCTCCGCCTGGCTGTTCATCACGAACGGGCCATAGCCAACGATCGGCTCATCGATCGGCTCACCGCCAAGCAGCAACAGGCTGGCACCGTCCAGCGCCTCTACACTGACGCCCTCACCCGCCCGGTCAAGCAACACCAGGCTGGACGGCCCGACTTCGCGCTCACCGTTGATCCGCACGTTACCGCGCAGCACCACCAGTGCCGCGTTGCGCCCGGCGGCCGCCGGCAGTTGCACGCTGGCACCCGCGTTCAACCGCAGGTCCCAGACATCCATGGCAGTAAAGGTTCGCGCCGGCCCCTGATGGCCCCGGTAATCACCGGCAATCACCCGCAGGCTACCGGCGTCACCGTCCAACGCCACCACCGGTATGTCGCTGGCCAACAGCGTCTGGTAGCCAGCCGCCGCCCGTTTGTCACGCGCCGGCAGGTTGACCCAAAGCTGGACCATTTCCAGGGTGCCGCCAGTGCGGGCAAAGCCTGGGGAATGGAACTCTTCGTGGATGATGCCATTGGCAGCCGTCATCCACTGCACATCACCAGGGCCGATCAAGCCGCCCGCGCCAGTGGAGTCCCGGTGCTCCAGCTCACCCTGATAGACGATGGTCACCGTCTCGAAACCGCGATGCGGGTGTTGGCCAACCCCGCGCCGGGCACTGGTTGGGCTGAAATCATGCGGGCCGGCATAGTCCAGCAGCAGGAACGGGCTGATGCGGCTGGCCAGGTTGTCGTAGGTGAACAGGCTGCGCACCGGGAAGCCATCCCCCACCCAGTGGGCGTGGGGGCTTTGGTGGACACCCAGAATGTGTTTCATGAGAAGGCTCCTCTCTTGGTTGGGATAACCTTATCAATCAAGCCAATCAGGCGGTAGACCGCTGAAATGGCCCGCATCGTTCCACACACGGAACAATCAGCCCTGCAGGAAGGCAAGTACTTGCTCTGCCGCCATGGTGGGGTCTTCCTGCATGAAACAGTGCCCACCGGCAACTTGCTGTGCGCTCACATGACGATTGAGCAAGACCAGGCGGTTCACCGAATGAGGCACGAAGGGATAGGTGTGTTCGCCATAAAGCACACAGGTGGGCGTATTGATTGCGCCAAGGCTGGCCCACATGCGCTTGGGGAACGAGCTGAAGATTTCCACTTCGCGGCTGGGCCGGCACTTGAGCACCACTGCCTCGCCACAATCACCGATGGCATGCTCGACATAAGCCTGCAGTGCGGCGTCGGCCCAGCCTTTGAAAATGCCACGGCCTTGCAGCGAAGCCAGCGCCGCTGCGCGGTCAGGCCAGTGGCTGCGCCGGCTGGCAGCCTTGCGCGCCAAGGCATGGCGCTGGTGCAGGCCGACCAGTGCGGCCGCGCCCATCACGCCGAGCATGCGCCGGCTGAACAATACCGGGTCAAGCAGCACGGCTCGCGCAAACAACTGCGGGTGGCTGGCCAGGATCAGCCCGGTCAGCACGCCACCAAAACTGTGGCCCACGGCAAAACGCGGTACCTCGCCATACTCGCCACGGCCGGCTTCAAACGCTTCCACGGCCAGCGCGGCGGTGCGGTTCCAGCCACGGAACACCCCACCATGGTCACTGTCACCGTGCCCCTGCACATCACAAAGCCATAGGTCGAAGTGCTCGCCCAGGTGCATCAGCAATGGCTGGTAGGCCAGGCAGCAGAACCCGTTGCCATGCAGAAAATGCAGCAACGGCTTGCCAGTGGCCGGCGTCCGCCAGCCACGCAGGGTGAAGCCTTCGACACATTCGTGGGACCAGGGGATCAACTGCATGGGCTTGCCGTACTCGCGGGGCTATGAAAACGCCGATTCTACAAACAGCAGCGGGTACAGTGAAATCACCAGCAGCAGGGCCATCAGGACATTGAACAGCATCAGCCAGCGTGGGTTCTGCAACAGGTTGCGCAGCGCGCTGCCAAACATCACCCACACCCCTACGCTCGGCAGGTTGACCAACGCAAACAACGCCGCGATGACGATCACGTTGGTGACATAGCCTTGCGCCGGCGTGTAGGTGGTGATCGCCCCCACTGCCATCACCCAGGCCTTTGGGTTGACCCACTGGAACGCCGCAGCGCCCCAGAAGCCCAATGGCTTGCGCGCGCTGGACGATGCCGTGCCCACCGGCCCGGAGGTCGCGATTTTCCAGGCCAGGTACAGCAGGTATGCCGCACCGGTGTAGCGCAGCACCGTATAGAGCGGTGGCCAGGTCTCGAATACCTCGCCCAGGCCCAGGCCAACGGCCAGCACCATCACCATGAAGCCGCAACTGATGCCCAAGGCATGGGGAATCGAGCGGCGCACGCCAAAGTTCACCCCCGAGGCCAACAACATGGTGTTGTTGGGGCCTGGGGTGATCGAAGACACGAAGGCGAATAGCACGAAGGCAGTCAGCAGGTCGGCAGAGGCAAGCATGGCGGGCATTCCACTTTCTTTATAGGTGCTGTCACACTAACGGAGTCGCCCTCTTCTGCGACCGTTACAGTTCTATTAAATTATGTAGATACACATTACTGTACCGCCACCCTGGATCAAGGAAGCCGTCCCATGAGCCTCACCATTCGCCCTGCCGTTCGCAACGACGCCGAGCAGATTCTGGCCTTCATCACCGAGTTGGCCGAGTACGAGCGCGCCCGGCACGAAGTCGTTGCCAGCCTAGCCGACATCGAGCACAGCCTGTTCGACGCTGGCAGCACAGTACACAGCCTGATCTGCGAACGCGATGGCCGGGCAATCGGCTTTGCCGTGTACTTCTACAGCTACTCGACCTGGCTGGGGCGCAACGGCATATACCTCGAAGACCTGTACATCACCCCCGAGCAGCGCGGTGACGGTGCTGGCCGGCAATTGCTGCAGCACATTGCCCGCGAGGCGGTGGCGAACAACTGCGGGCGCCTGGAATGGAGCGTGCTGGACTGGAACGAGCCGGCCATCGGCTTCTATCAGAAGCTGGGGGCCGAGGCGCAGGATGAGTGGGTGCGCTACCGGCTGGATGGCGAGAAGCTGGCGGCATTTGCCAGGGGCTAATGAGGGCAGGCTCGAGTTGCCCGGCCTGGATCTCGCTGTAGCGGTTACTTCGCGGCTGAAGCAAGGATTGACGCCACGCCCGCCCCATGCTCTCCTTGTGCCTCACGTTCAGGTGCCCCCAAGGGGGGTGAAACGGGAAACCGGTGCGTCGCAGGCCCTCACCAGGGCCGGACAATGCCGGTGCTGCCCCCGCAACGGTAAGCGAGCGAAACGTCTGTACCACTGTGCCTTGTAGTGCGGCATGGGAAGGTGACGTTTTCCAGGAGCCCTGCTCCTCCTCGCAAGCCCGGAGACCGGCCTGGCGTTCATGAACACCCCGCGGTGGGCGGGCGCTGTTGCATTCCCTTGGGTGACCACACCGGGGGTTGCCGCGCTTGCCCGTTGCCCACAAAAAGCAGAGGAACGCGTCATGCCCGTCACCAGCGCCAAGCCACACAGCCTTGCCTCCCCCGTTTCCCTCAGTCAGCGCGTAATCATCGCGGTCGGTGCCAGCCTGCTGGGCCTGTGCCTGGTGTACTTCGCCGGGTTCTCGCACATCGAAGCCGTGCACAACGCAGCCCACGATACCCGCCACAGCGCCGCCTTCCCCTGCCACTGAGTACGCCTGATGATCACGCGCATTGCCCGTACCGCGGGCTTCAGCGGGCTGCTTGCGGCCTTGTTGCTGACCTTGCTGCAAAGCTTCTGGGTTGCCCCGCTGATTCTTCAGGCGGAAACCTACGAATCCTCGGCCCCGGCCGCCCACCACGAACATGGCAGCGAAGCGCCTGCCCATGAGCACAGCGCCGAAGCCTGGTCGCCGGAAGACGGCTGGCAGCGCGTGCTGTCCACCACCGGCGGCAACCTGGTCGTCGCCGTCGGCTTCGCCCTGATCCTCGCTGCACTGTACAACCTGCGCGAGCCAAAGCGGGCCAGCACGGGCGCCTTGTGGGGCCTGGCCGGTTTCGCCGTGTTCTGCCTGGCCCCAACCCTGGGCCTGCCGCCAGAGCTGCCGGGCACAGCGGCTGCCGACCTGGGGCAACGCCAAGCCTGGTGGATCGGCACCGCCAGTGCCACCGCCCTGGGCCTGGCCATGCTGGTATTCGCGCGCCACTGGCTGCTGAAGGCGCTGGGTGCCGTGCTGCTGGTCATCCCCCACGTGATCGGTGCACCGCAACCGGAAGTGCACGAAAGCCTGGCCCCCGAAGCACTGGAAACCCAGTTCAAAATGGCCTCTTGGCTGACCAATGCTGCCTTCTGGCTGACCTTGGGCCTGCTCAGCGCGTGGCTGTTCCGCCGCTCCAGCCAGGCCTGATGGCCTACTACGCCGGTTTCGGCTGCCGCCGGGGTTGCCCGGCGGACACCCTGCAAAACCTGCTGCTCCAGGCCCTGCATAGCCAGGGCCTGGCACTGGCTGAGCTGCGCGGCATTGCCAGCATCAGCCTGAAGGCCGATGAACCCGGCTTGCGGCAACTGGCCGACCGCCTCGGTGTGCCCCTGGTGCTGTACCATAGCGGGCAACTGCAAGCCTACGAGCCCCTGCTCAGCCACCGTTCCTCCGCTGCCCATGCCCATACGGGCTGCTGGGGCGTGGCCGAGAGCGCAGCCCTGGCCCTGGCCAGCCAGCAGCAAAGCGCGCCAAGGCTGCTGCTGACTCGCCAGGTATCGGGCCCAGCGACACTCGCCTTGGCCTGCTGAACGTTTCATACCCTCTTTTTGCAAGGACACCTCATGACCGTCTACTTCATCGGCGCCGGCCCCGGCGACCCGGAACTGATCACGGTCAAGGGCCAACGGCTGATTCGCCAATGCCCGGTGATCATCTATGCCGGCTCGCTGGTGCCCGCCGCCGTACTGGAAGGCCACCAGGCCGAGACCGTGATCAACAGTGCCGAACTGCATCTGGAGCAAATCATCGCGGCCATGTGCAATGCACACCAACAAGGCCAGGATGTGGCCCGGGTGCACAGTGGCGACCCCAGCCTGTACGGCGCAATCGGCGAGCAGATCCGCCACTTGCAGGCGCTGGGCATTGATTACCAGATCATCCCGGGGGTTACTGCCACGGCAGCCAGTGCCGCGCTGCTCGGCTGCGAACTGACCCTGCCGCAGGTCTCGCAAACAGTCATCCTCACCCGCTACGGCGACAGCTCGCCCATGCCGCCCGGTGAGCAACTGGGCGACCTGGCGCGCCATGGCAGCACGCTGGCGATCCATCTTGGGGTCAAGCACCTCTCGCGCATCGTCGACGAATTGCTGCCGCACTACGGCAGACTTTGCCCGGTGGCGGTGGTGCACCGCGCTACCTGGCCTGACCAGGATTGGGTGCGCGGCACCCTGGGCGACATCGTCGAGCGCGTGGCGGCCAAGGGTTTCCGCCGCACGGCGCTGATTCTGGTCGGCCACGTGCTGGGCGATACGCCATTCGCCGAGTCAGCCTTGTACCGCGCTGGCCACGCCCACCTGTATCGCACTGCCGATTGAGCATTGCCAGCCTTGTCATAGGCATAGCAGACTCCGGGTTCCCGCTTGCGAACAGGAGTCACGCCCATGCTGGAATTACGCCCCAACTGCGAATGCTGTGATACCGAGCTACCGGGTGACAGCCCCGATGCGCTGATATGCTCGTTCGAATGCACGTTCTGCCGCACCTGTGCCGAATCCCGTTTTCGGGGCCGTTGCCCGAACTGCAGCGGCCAGCTGGTAGCCCGCCCGACGCGGGTGGGCCAGGCGCTGGCCAACAACCCTGCCTCGTCCCTGCGCGTTAACAAGGCCCATGCGGCCTGCGCCTGATCGACCTCAATACCCCGACATCACCGCTTCCATTGGGTGATGTTTCCCCTCTTTTTGTAGGCCTTTTCAACATCAACCCCAGGAATTAACAACACTTCTATACTCGGCATTACCAAACCTCGGGAATGGTCGTATCGTGCAGCGATTCCGATAACCCTAGTTGCAGACGTATTCCTGAGTGATCCAGGAATCGGACCACTTCCCGACAGGAGTTTTCCTCATGACAACCGTACTGATCGTCGACGACCACCCCATCGTCCGGCTGTCGTTGCGCCTACTGCTCGAGCGCGAGCGCTTCCATGTCGTCGGCGAGGTCGGCAACGGTAGCGAAGTGGCGCAAGCAGCTCGAGAACTGCGTCCGGATGTGGTCATTCTGGATATCGGCCTGCCCGGCCTGGATGGCATGGAAGTGATCAAGCGCCTACAGTGCCTGGAGCCGGTACCCAAGATAATGGTACTTACCGGCCAGGCCACCGACCTCTACGTACGCCGCTGCCTGGATGCCGGTATCGGCGCCTTCGTCACCAAGGAAGAAGACCATGAGGCGCTGCTATTTGCCCTCAAGGCCCTGACCAAAGGTTATTCGACGTTCCCGCAGATGTCGGTCAACAGCAACTCGCTGGAAAGCGAACCCGTGCGTCTGGCCAGCCTTTCCAACCGGGAAATGGAAGTGCTGCGGCGCCTGGCGCGCGGCGAGAACAACAAGAACATTGGCACCTGCATGAACCTCAGCGCCAAGACCATCAGCACCTACCGGGGCCGCATCATGGAAAAGCTCAAGACCGAATCGCTGGTGGAAATGGTTGATCTGGCCAAGCGTAACAGCGTCTACTGAGCGCTCGCCTGCCATGAAACATCTGCTGGCGAGCGTGCTTGTAGCCATCGGCCTGGTCAGTTCCCCTGGGTTGCTGGCCAGCAGCGAACCCCGCCAACTGTTGGCACGTTCGGTCAGCGCCGCCCCTCCGCTGGCGCTGTCCAGTGACGACCGCCACTGGCTGGAACAGCATCGGCATCTGGTACTGGGCAGTTCGCGCCCGGACTACCCGCCTTTCGAAATCAATGTCAGCCCACGTGACTATGAGGGCTTGAGCGCCGATTACGCAGGCATCATTGGTGAACAGCTTGGCATAACGGTCGAAGTACGGCGTTTTGACAATCGCCACGAAGCCATCAGCGCCCTGCGCGAGGGCCGCATTGACCTGCTGGGCAGTTCCAACGCCTTCGAAGCAGCAGACGCACAGCTCAGCCTCAGCACCCCCTATGCCGACGACCTGCCGGTGATCGTCACCCGTGAAGGGCGCAGCGTGAAGAACACACCTGACCTGGCCGGCCTGCGCCTGGCCATGGTCGATCACTACTTGCCCGCCAGCAGCGTTCGCAGCTTGTACCCCAAGGCGCAACTAAGCCTGTACCGTTCGACCCTGGCAGGGCTTGCTGCTGTTGTGCTGGGCGAGGCAGACGCCTACCTGGGCGACGCCATCAGTACCGATTTCACGATCGGCAAAAGCTTTCAGGGCATCTTGAAGATCGACCACTTTTCCCCAGCGGCCCCCGAGGCCTTTGCCTTCGCCCTGGCCAGCGATAGCGTGCGCCTGCGCCAGTTGGTCGACAAGGCGCTGGCACGTATCAGCGAAAGCGAGCGCCTGAACATCCTGCGCCGCTGGAGCAGCGGCAATACCAGCCTGCTGCTGCAACGCCATCTGACCGCCCTCAGCGCAGAAGAAAAACAGTGGATCGCCGAACACCCCACCGTAAACGTGCTGGTCAACACCTCGCTGGCACCCCTGACGTTCAACGACGCCCAGCACCATCCCAGCGGCATCACCCTCGACCTGCTCAAACAGATTGCCTTGCGTACGGGGCTGCAATTCAAGCCCGTCGAAAGCACATCGGCCCACGCCATGGTCAAACGCCTGGGCCAAGGTGATGCTTTGATGATCGGTGCCTTGGGCTATGGCGCGGACCGCTCGAAGCAATTGCGCTTTACCCGCCCTTACCTGGTCAGCCCCAGGGTACTGGTCACGCGCAGCGGCAACACATCGTCAGCACAGGCAAAGGCCCTGAACGGCCAGCGCATCGCCGTGGTAAGGGGCTCACCGCAACGCGACATACTGCAACAACGCTACCCGCAGGCCCGGCTGGTGGAGGTGGACAACCCGTTGGGCCTGATGGAGGCCGTGGCCAATGACCGCGCCGACGTTGCCCTGAGCAGCCACATCAATGCAGCCTACTACATCAGCCATGTATTCAAGGACCGCCTGCGCATTGCCAGCGTGCTCGACGACGAGCCGGCCATTGCCGCCTTTGCCGTGGCTGCCGACCAGCCACAGCTACAGGCCATCCTTGACAAGGCATTGCTGAGCATTCCACCCGAAGAGCTCGACCAGTTGATCAACCGCTGGCGAACCACCACCCTGGTCAGCGACAGCCCGTGGCGCGACTACCGCACCCTGGCGTTGCAGGTGCTGGTGCTGTCGGCGTTGCTGCTGGCCGGCGTGGTGTTCTGGAACAGCTACCTGCGCAAGCTGATCAACCAGCGCACCGAGGCCCAACATGCGTTACAGGCCCAGTTGGCGCTGAGCCGCGGCCTGCTTGAGCAGCTGCGCCAGGCCAAGGACGATGCCGAACAGGCCAGCCAGACCAAAAGCACCTTCCTGGCCACCATGAGCCATGAAATCCGTACCCCCATGAATGCCGTGATCGGCTTGCTGGAGCTGGCCCTGGAAGACAGTCGTGGCGGACGCAGTGATGTCCAGACCTTACAGACAGCTCATGATTCCGCCATTGGCCTGCTGGAATTGATTGGCGACATCCTCGACATTTCCCGTATCGAATCCGGGCACATCACCCTGCAGCCGGTGCCCACCGACCTGCGTGAACTGGTGCGCGCCACGCTGCGAGTATTCGAAGGCAATGCCCGGGCCAAAGGCCTGCACCTGCATGGCGAGCTGCCAGCAACGCCGGCCTGGGTGCTGGCTGATCCGTTGCGGCTCAAGCAAATCCTGTCCAACCTGATCAGCAACGCCATCAAGTTCACCGACCGGGGCGAAGTACAGGCGAGCCTATTGTTGCCTGCGGTTGCTGGCCATGACACGTTGGCGATCGAACTTGACGTGCGCGACACCGGCATTGGCATAAGCCCTGCCGACCAGGCGCGGCTGTTCAGTGCCTTCGTCCAGGCCGAGGGCCCAAGGGCACGCCAGGGTGCAGGCCTTGGCCTGGTGATCAGCCGCACCCTGGCCGAGTTGATGGGCGGCACCCTGAGCCTGCAGAGTGTCAAGGGGGTGGGCACTCGGGTACAAGTCAACCTGCAACTGCCGACCTGCGCGCCCCCGGCACAAGCCGAACAGGAGCAACCGGCACATGAAAGCAGCAACGCTCCGTTGAACATCCTGATAGTCGATGACTACCCCGCCAACCTGTTGTTGATGGAGCGGCAACTGCACACCCTGGGGCACCGCGTGACCTTGGCCGAGAATGGCGAAGTCGCCCTGGCGCGCTGGCAGACCGCGCGCTTCGACCTGGTGATCACCGATTGCAGCATGCCGGTCATGGACGGCCATGAACTTACCCGTCGCATTCGCCGCCTGGAGGCCGAGCGCGGCCTGCCGGCCTGTCGGGTGCTTGGCGTTACCGCCAACGCCCAGGCCGAGGAGCGCGACCGCTGCCTGGCCAGCGGCATGGACGTCTGCCTGTTCAAGCCGATTGGCTTGCGCACTCTCAAGGCTCACCTGCCCCTGGCCTGCCCTGAGCAGCCAGCGCCACCCGCACGCCACAGCGGGTTTGATCTGGCCGAACTGCGCCATCTGACTCAGGACGACGAACACTTAACTCGGCACCTGCTTGAACAACTGTCGGTAAGCGTTGCCGAGGACCTGGCCGCCTTGCGTGCGCTGACACCGGATGCACCGGATGAGGCCGTGCGCGCCCTGGCCCATCGTATCAAGGGGGGCGCTAAGATGATCAGGGTACGCACCGTGGTCAAGGATTGCGAAGCCATCGAACACGTCCACGCGCAGGGCTTGCCGACGGTCGAACAACGCGCACTGCTACAAGCCAGCCTGCAGGCCCTGCTTGACGAGATGCGCGCTGCGCTCAATGCAATTGCAGCGTCGAACTGATCTGGCTGATGGCATCCACCACATGGCGCGAGCCCTGCTGGATTTCCATGATTACCGTACCGGCCTCGTTGGCCAGCGCCACGCCATGGCCGGTGCGGTTCAGGCTCGACTGCATGCTGGCTACGGCCATTAGCGACAGGTCGTGGTTCTGCCGCACCACATCGACAATTTCCAGGGTTGCCTTGCTGGTGCGCGCGGCCAGGTTGCGTACCTCATCGGCCACCACGGCAAAACCGCGCCCATGTTCGCCGGCACGGGCAGCTTCAATAGCCGCATTCAGCGCCAGCAGGTTGGTCTGGTCGGCGATGCCGCGAATAGTCAGCACGATCTGCCCGATCACATCCGACTGCTTGCTCACCGCATCGATACTGCGGGCGGCATCGTTAAGCTCCTGGGAAATCTGCTCGATCACCTGCACCGTCTGCTGTACCACTTCGGTGCCCTTGCGCGCGCAGGCGTCGGTCTGCACCGAACTGGCATGGGCAGCATCGGCGGCGCTTTGCTGGGTACAGACCTGGTGAGTGATGTCGCTGGCGAACTTGACCACCTTGTACAGGCGGCCCTTGCTGTCGAAGATAGGGTTGTAGGAGGCTTCCAGGTAAACGGTCTGGCCTTGTTTGTTGACCCGTTCGAAGCGGTGCGAGTGGTATTCACCACGGTTGAGCGATGCCCAGAACTGTCGGTATTCGGCTGATTCGCGCTCATGGGCCAGGCAAAATAGCCCATGGTGGCGACCGACCACCTCGTCGAGGCGGTAGCCCATGGTGTCGAGGAAGTTCTGGTTGGCCTTGATCACCCGGCCTTGCGGGGTGAACTCGATCACCGCCATGGAGCGGCTGATGGCCTTGAGCAGGCTTTCGCTCTCATGCTCCACTACCACACGCTGGCTGATGTCGGACGCCACCTTGATCACACTGGTGACCTGGCGCTGGTCATCCACCACTGGCATGTAGCTGGCCTCCAGCCAGACCTCTCTGCCAACCTTGTCGACACGCTCGAAAGTACCGCTGATGGCCTTGCCTTGCCCCAGTTCGCGCCACAGTTGCTGGTACTCGGCGCTTTTTGCGTATTCCGGCTCACAAAAAAGCCGGTGATGTTTGCCCCGCAGCTCATCGGCACTGTAACCCATGGCCTGGCAGAAACGTTCGTTGGCATCGAGGATGGTGCCATCAGGGGTGAACTCGATCATTGCCATGGAGCGGCTGATGGCGGCCAGTTTGGCTTGCGCATTGGCCAATGCCTGGTGACTGCGCTGGATTTCTACCAAATCAGATTTGCGATGGAAATCGAACATGAGGCCGGGCTCCTTTATGCGCGGTGTCCTCAGCATAGATCGGCGTAAGCGCGGTGCAAGCACGGTGCCATCACTTTGTGATTACGACATTACGATGAAGCCTGTAGGCTGGTGCAATGCGTGAAGCACCGCGGTGGCCTGGGATTCAGGAACTTTCCCGCACCATCAACTCAAATCCCAGGTCCTGCTGCGTATTGGCCACCCGCTTGCCATCCAGCACCGCCAGCAACGCTTGCGCCGCGCCCCGACCAACGGCAGCCCGCGGCGTACGGATAGAGGTCAGCCGCGGCACCATATGTGCCGAGGCCGGCAAGTCGTTGAAGCCGACCATCGCCACCTGCTTGGGCACTTCAACCCCCTGACGCAATGCCTGTAGCACCGCCCCCTGGGCCAGGTCGTCGTTACAGAAGAAAATGCCATCCACATCCGGCGCCTGCGCCATCAGCTGGCTGAATAGCGCGCTGCCCAGGGCAATCGACGAAGGCTCCGGCGCCAGCACTTCCAGCTCTGTAGCCTGCAGACCGGCTTCGGCCAACGCCTGGCGGAAGCCCTCGGCGCGCTGCATCACCCGCGGGTCTAGCTGGGCCGCAATGAATGCCAGGCGCTTGCGCCCGCGCTCGATCAGGTGCCGGGCTGCCGCGCGCCCTGCCTGCTGCTGCGAAAAACCGACCGATAACGCCCCTGGCTCGCCGTTGAGCTCCATCATGTGCACACATGGCACGCCACTGGCGGCCAGCATCTGTCGCGCCGCATCGCTACGTTCAAAGCCAGTCAGCAGCATGCCGCAAGGCTGGTAGGCCAGGTAATTGCGGATCAGGTTTTCTTCTTCGGCAAGGTCGTAGTGATAGTTGCCGATCAGCACCTCGAGCCCACGCGGGCGCATGACCTCGTGGATGGCCTCCAGGGTGTCGATGAACAGCTGGTTGGACAATGACGGAATCAACACCACCACCGACTCGCTACGCGCCGAGGCCAGCGCCCGTGCTGCCGGGTTGGCCACATAGCCGAGGTTGGCCGCAGCGGCAATGACCTTTTCCACCAGCTCGGGTGCAACCGTGCTGACCCCGCGCAAGGCGCGCGAAGCGGTAATCGGGGAAACCCCGGAAAGCCTGGCAACTTCTGCCAGGGTGGGACGACCTGTAGTACGGGAGCCAATGCGAGACATGGATGTTGTAATTTTACTACTTGCAAGGATGGGGAACGGCCACTAAGGTAGCGCTGTCTCAGGACGCAGGCAATGTAATCTTTGGTAGCAGCCACCTCGCGCTTGCCACCAGGCGTCCATACTGCGTAAGGACAAGACCAATAACACCGGGGAGGTGGCTGTTCGTCAGCGACGAGACAGCGCTATCTCACCCCGCAGGAGGTACTGATGAATTCTCCCCTGTCCGCCATCGTGGTGATGGGCGTGGCCGGTTGCGGCAAAAGCTGCATCGGCGCCGCCATTGCTGCCAGAAGCGGCGGCCGCCTGATTGAAGGCGACGCTTTCCACCCTGCCGAAAACATTCGCAAGATGAGCGCTGGCATCCCGCTGGACGACAGCGACCGTGCCGGGTGGCTGGTGCGCCTTGGCGAAGAGCTGCAAACCACCAGCCAGGCCGGGGAGCGCCCGATCCTGACCTGCTCGGCACTCAAGCGCCGCTACCGCGACACCCTGCGCGATGCCATGCCTGGGCTGGTGTTCGTGTTCCTCGAACTGTCACCGGCCGAAGCTGAAAAACGCGTGCTGGCCCGCCCTGGCCACTTCATGCCCGCCAGCCTCATCGACAGCCAGTTCGCTGCCCTGGAATCGCCACGCGGCGAGCCATTGACGCTGGCACTGGACGCCACCCAGCCCATCGAAGCACTGGCCGAAGCGGTGGACCGCTGGCTAAAGCGCTGCGGTGAGCCGGGCCTGGCGCAAACCGCCTGACCCCGGCGGCTTTCCCGGCTCACCCAAGACAGCGCTACCCTGCCCCGCAAGCGCGGGCAAAGTTTCACCACGCTACGCCCAAAACAACGATAAGACCGAGGCCTTCACACCATGTTCGGACTGGCTACTGATACTTTCCTGCTGCTCGACGCCCTGGTAACCATCGTCGGGCTGATCCTGCTGATCACCCACTTCAAGGTCCACCCCTTCGTCGCCCTCACCCTCGCGGCCGGCTTCCTCGGCCTGACCTCCGGCATGCCGGTGGCCAAGGTCATGAAATCGTTCCAGGACGGTTTTGGCGGCGTACTCGGCTTTGTCGGCATCGTGCTCGCCCTGGGCACCATGCTCGGCAAGCTGATGGCCGACTCGGGCGGTGCCGACCAGATCGCGCAAACCCTCATCCGTGCCTTCGGCAAGAAGAACGTGCACTGGGCGATGATGTTCGCCGCCTTCCTGGTGGGCATTCCGCTGTTCTTCGAAATCGGCTTCGTGCTGCTGATTCCACTGGTGTTCATCGTCGCCCGCCGCTCCGGGGTGTCGCTGGTGAAAATCGGCATTCCGTTGCTGGCCGGCCTTTCGGTGGTGCACGGCCTGGTGCCGCCCCACCCGGGCCCGCTGCTGGCAATCGGTATCTTCCACGCCGACATCGGCAAAACCATCTTCTACGGCCTGATCGTGGCGCTGCCCACCGCGATCATCGCCGGGCCGCTGTTCGGCAACTTCATTTCCCGCTACATCCCGGGCAACCCCTCGCAGGAGCTGATGGACCAGATCGCCAAGGAGTCCGACCAGGGCAACTTGCCAAGCTTCAGCATCACCCTGATCACCGTGCTGCTGCCAGTGGCGTTGATGCTGCTGAAAACCTTCGCCGACGTGGTGCTCCCTGCTGAGCATATCGTGCGCCAGTGGATGGACCTGATCGGCCACCCGATCACCGCACTGCTCGCTGCCCTGCTGCTGGCGTTCTACACCTTCGGCTCGGCGCGCGGGTTCAACCGCCAGCAGATCATGAAAATGCTCGACCAGAGCCTGGCGCCGACCGCCGCTATCGTGCTGATCGTCGGTGCGGGCGGTGGCTTCAAGCAAATGCTGGTGGACACCGGCGTGGGCAACGTGATCGGGCAGATGGCCGTGCAGGCAGAAATTTCGCCGATCATGCTGGCATGGCTGGTGGCCGCAGTGATCCGCATCGCCACCGGTTCGGCCACGGTCGCCACCATTACGGGCGCAGGCATCGTCGCACCGGTCATCGACCTGGTGCCAGGGGTGAACCGTGAATTGCTGGTGCTGGCCACCGGTGCCGGCTCGTTGATCCTGTCGCATGTGAACGACGCCGGCTTCTGGCTGGTGAAGCAGTACTTCAACATGACCGTGGCAGAAACCTTCAAGACCTGGAGCATGATGGAGACCATTCTTTCGGTGGTCGGCATCATCTTCATCATGTTGTTGTCACTGGTGGTGTGACCGCTGATCGGGCCAATGGCACCTTGTTGTTTCGGGTAGGGCCGAAGGGAAGTATGAGCCCTGCCTGAAGCAAAGGAGCCTGCCATGACCCGCTCAAGTATCCTGTTGATTGCCCTGCTCGCCTCGCCACTGGCAATGGCCGCCGGTACCGGCCCGACCTACCCCGATGACCCGCACAGCACCGCGCCGCAGCCGGGCGCGGACAGCACCCTCAACCCGATCGAGAAACCCATGCCGCGGGACACCGACCCGCGCATCAAAGGCAACGACCCGGACAGCCCGCCGGCGGAGCAGAACGACAACCGCGACCTGCCGGGGATGGATGGCAGAGGGTCGGAGGGGGCTGGCCGGCAAGGCAGCAGCGGTACAAGCACCGGCAACCCACCCTAAGGCGCTCCCACAAGGTCTTCACAGGGCTACAGTCACCACTGACGCTTGTCAGGCCGTGTAAGCCCAAGCTTTTCGATCCGGTAACGCAGCATATCCCGCGACAACCCCAGCATCCGCGCCGACTTGGTCACGTTCCAGTCGGTACGGTCCAGGGTCTTGCACACCAGGTCGCGCTCCATGTCCGGCAAGCTGGTACCCGGCTCAGGCTCATGCCTTGGCATTTCGAACATCGCCGGGGCCGGTTGCTGCACCATAGGCTCGTCCATCAAGGTCATGCACAGGTTCAGCTGGTGCGCCTGCACCACCTCGTTCGGTGCCAGCAATACCGTCTGCTCCAGCATGTTACGCAGTTCGCGCACATTGCCAGGCCAGCTGTAACCGAGCATCAGGCTTTCCGCTTCGGCAGAAAAACGCAGGTTCGGCTTGCCATAACGCCGGCCATGGTGGGCCAGGAAATGCCGCGCCAGCAGCAGTACGTCCTGCCCGCGGGCGTACAGGCGCGGCACCTTCAGGGCAATGATCCGCAAGCGGAAGAACAGGTCGCGGCGGAACTTGCCCTGCTGCACCATCTGCTCCAGGTTGCAGTTGGTGGCGCTGATCACTCGCAGGTCGACCTTGCGCTCCTTCACGGCACCAATTCGGCGGATGCTGCGGTCTTCCAGCAACTTGAGCAACTTGGCCTGCAGCACCAGGTCCATCTCGCCGATCTCGTCGAGGAACAGGGTGCCACCATCGGCAGCCTCCACCAGGCCCACCCGGCGCTCCTTGGCATCGGTAAAGGCCCCTTTCTCATGGCCGAACAGCTCGGCCTCCAGCAGGTTGGCAGGGATCGAGGCGCAATTGAACTCGATGAACGGCCCTTTGCTGCGCGAGCCGTCAAAATGCAGGGCCCGGGCCACCAGTTCCTTGCCGGTACCGGTCTCGCCTTCGACAAGCACCGGCGGCAGGTCGTCGCTGGCCATGCGCCGCTCGGCATCGAGCACCTGTCGCAGGGTGTGCTTGAGGGTCAGCATCGCCGGCGACTCGCCAATCAGTGCCTGCAAACCGGACTTCTGCGCCTCCCGCTCCTGGTAGAACGACAGGGTGCGTTCCATGCGCTCGGCGGCCAGCGCCTTGTCCAGAGTCAGCTTGAGCTCGGCCAGCACTACCGGCTTGGTCAGGTAATGGAAGGCGCCCTCTTTCATCGCCTGCACGGCATCTTCAACGTTGCCGTATCCGGTCATCATGATCACTTTCAGGTCCGGCGCCTGCACTATCAGGGTACGCAGCAGGTCGTGCCCGCTCATGCCCGGCAGCGAGTTGTCGGTCAGCACCGCGTCGGGCTGGGCCCGCTTGACCTGTTCCAGCGCCAGTTCCGCGCTGTGGCACACGGTGACCTCGTAGCCCTTCAGGCTGAGGTAGGTACGAATGTTGTCGGCAAGGATTTCATCATCCTCGACTACCAGGATGCTGTGCTCCATGGTCCCCTCCCGCTGCGGTTTTGAATGTAAGACTGACGCGGGTTCCTTCCTCTTCACGGCTGCTCAGGCTGACCGAGCCGCCAAAACGTTCCATGATGCGTTTGACCAGGGCCAGGCCTACACCGAGGCCACCCTGCTTGGTGGTGAAGAACGGCTTGAACACCATCCGTTCCTGCTGGTGGCTCATGCCCTTGCCGGTGTCGGTGAGCACGAATTCGGCACACAGGCCTTCCTGCACAATGACCTGGGCATTAAGCATACCACCCGAAGGCATGGCCTCCAGGGCGTTGGAAAACAGGCTGTTGAGAATCTGTGTGAGCTGCAACGGCTGGCTGGCCACCCACTGCATGTCAGGCCCTTCAAAATGAAAGCGCACGCCGTTGCGCTCGATCTGCTGCGCAAAGGCCAGGTGGGTGTCCTCGATGGCTGCCACCAGGTCCACCGCCTCGGGTTGGTCGCTGACAGGGCGCAACGACACCAGCAAGTCGCGCACCCAGCGTGACATGCGGTCGACCTGGCTGATGATGTCGGTGATGTTCTTCTGCGCGGCGGGGTTGGCGATTTCCTGGGCCAGTTCGGCGCTGGAGCGAATGTTGGCCAGCGGGTTGCGCAGGCTGTGGGCAACCGCCGAAGACATCTCGCCCAGCGCCACGTAGGTTTCACTGGCCACCAGCCGGTCCTGCTGCAGGCGCAGCATCTGCGCCGCACGGCGCACGATCCAGAACAAGCCAAAATAGATCAGCGCGCCGCCCACCAGGGTCGATGCCCAGATCAGCACATAGCCGCGCTGAATGCGCCGCACCAGGTCCTGCGGCTCTTTGTAGATTTCCACCATGGCCAGCACCTGCTCGCCCTGGCTGTCAAACAGTGGGATGTAGTTCTCGATGAACAGGTAGCGCGGTTCACGCTGGAATTTCTGCTCTTCGCGGTCATCCTCGGCCTTGTGGTAACTGGCCGACACGGCCTTGCGCGAGCGAAATGCACGTTCAAGGTCGCCATCGGCTTCTATGCGCTTGCCGATCAAGGCCGGATTGGTGGACCAGACAATGCTCCGGTCCCGGGCATACACGTTGGCCAGCAAGGTATCCGGCAGGTGCTCGACATGATCGAGGAACTCCACCCGGGTCGATTCTGCGAGCGCCGGGGTGAACTGCAGGTGCTGCAGGTCAAGGCGCGGGTCGAGCAATTCCCCCATGGTGGTGCCCGGCGGCAACTGCGAATGGCGTACCTCGGCCTGGGCCATGGCCTGGATGAACTGCGCGGTAAGCATGGCATCGCGCTGCACGCTGTCGCGCACCACGAAGCGGGTCGACACGTAACCCAGCCCGCCAGCTACCGAGGTGATGATCAACAGGCTGATCACCGAGAACCAGCGCAGCAGGTTGAACTCACGCAGCGGTGCGGCCAGACCGCTGGCGCTCGCACTGGCCTTCTCAGGCACTTCGTTTTCCAGCATCTGCATCGCGAGGTTCCCGCGCAGGGCGTCCGTTCAGAACTGCATCAAGGCCAAAAGGCAAACGGCATTTGACAGCAATCCACCTGGGCAGCCGAAGCTGCCATGTGTCGCGTGTTGCGCTCTACAGATCACAGTGCAAAAAATTAGCCACTTGCACACCTGAAGTTAATAATTGTTATTTTTCAATACCTTAATGTGACTTGTTAAATCTATTTGGAGGAAACTGCCCCACATTTGGGTAATCCCCACCCAAAAGTATAAATATTGATATAAATCAATTATTTACGCTGTATTTATAAAGCCAGTCATGATGCATTAGCCAAGCGAAAACTCAACGACAATCTCGTCCCATGGCCTTCACTGCTACTGAGCCGGACACTGCCCCCAAAGCGCTCCATGATGCGCTTGACCAACACCAGCCCCACCCCGAGCCCGCCTGGCTTGGTCGTGAAGAAAGGGCGGAAGGCCATACGTTGCTGCTCTTCGTTCATCCCCTTGCCGTTGTCGGACAGGCGCAGGGTGAGACCGCGCCGATTGTGGCGCACCACCTCGACACGCAGCCGCCCACCCTGCTCCATCGACTCCAAAGCATTGGCGATCAGGCTGCTGAACACCTGGCGCAGTAACGCCGGATGCCCCAATACCTGTACGGCCGGTAACGGTTGCAGGTCCAGGGTTACCCCTGCGCGCGCCAGTGGCACCGCATAAGTCTGCAGGCTTTCCTGCAACGCCTGGGCCAGGTCCACCGCCACCGCCTCATCGTTCAGCGGACGCAGTGACTGCAGCATCTGGCGGATCCACTGCGACATGCGATCGACCTGGCTGATGATGTCGTTGACCTGGCGTTGCGCCGGGCCTTCATCGAACGCCTGGGCCAGCTCCGCACTGGAGCGGATGCTGGCCAGCGGGTTACGCAGGCTGTGGGCCACCGCCGATGACACTTCGCCCAACGCCACGTAGGTTTCGCTGTTGATCAGGCGCTTCTGCTGCACCGCCAGCAGCCGCGCGGCCCGGTGCATGATGCCGTACAGGCCGACATACACCAGCGCAGCACCGACCGTGATCGCCAGCCAGATCAGAATCAGCCCGTGTTCGATACGCACGATCAGGTCATGGGGCTCTTTATAGATCTCGACCATGGCCGTGACCTTCTCAGCATCGGCGTCGAACAGCGGTATGTAGTTCTCGATGAACAACTGCTCGGGCGGGGTAACGAACTTCTGCTCGGCGCGAGCCTGCTCGAAGTTGTGATAGCTGGCCGACACCCGCATCTTGTACTCGAACGCCCGGTCCAGGTCCTCGTCGCCTTCAATCAGCTTGCCGATCAAGGCCGGGTTGCTGGACCAGATCACGGTGCGGTCCGGGGCATAGATGTTGGCCAGCAGCATGTCGGGCAAGTGGGCGATATGGTCGAGAAATTCGCCCCTGGCCTTGCGCCGGGCATCCGGGTCGACATCAGGCAAGTTGGCGCGGTCGGTTCGCGGGTCAAGCAGTTCGCCCATGGTACGCACATTGGGGATCGACACATGGCGTACTTCGGCGTCGGCAATGGAGGTAATGAACTGCGCAGTGAGCAGCGCATCGCGCTCGACGCTTTCGTCGATGATGAAGCGGCTGGAAATCAGCCCAAGCCCTACAGCCACCGAAAGGATGATGGCCAGGCTGACCCAGGCATACCAGCGCAACAGGTTGAACGGCTTGCGCGGGGCGGCCAGTTCGCTACCGGCGGGCACTTCGATGGCGTCGGAACGAGGGGCGAGGTCCATGATGGACTCCACTGCTGGGCACCTTCAGAAGGTTATAGCCCAGAGATGGGGGAGCCATAGTGCTAAATTGATGTCATCCGCCGAAGGGTATTCATCCGGTCATAGCGGCGAATCAGCCGCCAGCCCCTGCAACTTGCGGTACTCCCGCAGCACCGTGGGCACATAACGCCGGGTCTCGGCAAACGGCGGTACCGCGCCACGCCGCATCACGGCATCCGGGCCGGCGTTGTAGGCCGCCACGGCCAGGGTGATGTCATTGTCGAACAGGGTGAGCATCTGCTTGATGTAACGTGCCCCGCCCTGCACGTTGTCTTCCGGGTCGAGGCGGTCTTCCACGCCCATTTCGCGGGCGGTATCCGGCATCAGTTGCATCAGCCCCACCGCCCCCGCCCGCGAACGGGCCTTGGGGTTGTAGCCGGACTCGGCCTTGATCAGTGCATGCAACAATGCCGGTGGCACGTTGTGGATGCGTGCTGCCGTGGCGACCACTTCGGCGTATGGGCGGCCAGTGATCATCTGCGCGTTGGCGGGCCCGCCCTGGGCCAGCGGTTCGCTGATCACTTTCTCGTAATGCCGCCCTGGACGATGAACGTTGGTCAGTACGTAGCCACCCTTGGCATCGATCGAGATGTACACATCGGCCTGGGCAATACCTGCCACCAGCCAGAGCAAACCCAGGATGAGTCCACGCATGTCGGTCGCCTCTTCGTCGTGGCCCCGATGTGGGGGAAATGCCCCGGAAAACCCGAGGACCATGACCACGACGCAAGCACTGTGCCGCTTCCTGTACCGCATGGCGCAAGGCCCCGAGGCAGACGTGCACGGCTGTTGCATGGTGCCTGGCAACGCGTGTCCCCATGCCGTGGAGGGCTTCACCATGCAGCGCAAAACCAACCCGCAACGTGGCTTCACCCTGCTCGAACTTCTGGTGGTACTGGTCGTGCTCGGCCTGCTGGCCGGCATCGTCGCGCCCAAGTACTTCAGCCAGCTCGGCCGCTCCGAGGCCAAGGTGGCGCGGGCGCAGATAGAGGGGCTGAGCAAGGCCCTGGACCTGTACCGCCTGGAAGTCGGCCACTACCCCAACAGTGAGCAAGGCCTGCAGGCCCTGGTGGTTGCCCCCAGTGGTGAAGCACGCTGGACCGGGCCTTACCTGCAGAAGGCCGTACCGCAAGACCCGTGGGGCCGGCCTTACATCTACCGGCAACCTGGCGAGAACGGTGGTGAATACGACCTGCTGTCCATGGGCAAGGACGGCCAGCCAGGTGGCGACGGGGAAAATGCTGAAATCACCAGCTGGCAGTAGGGAGAGTGGCCATGCGCTACAGCCTCAAAGCCCTGGGTAGGCAGGGCGTGGTGCAGTTGCAGGTTGATGCCGAAGACGCCGATCAGGCTCGCCGCAAGGCCGAAGAGCAAGGCCTGCGCGTGCTCAGCCTGCACGGCAACAAAAGTGCCTTGCGCAGTATGGCCTGGCGGCGCGAGGCGGCATTCGACCTGGTGCTGTTCAGCCAGGAACTGTCGACCTTGCTCAATGCCGGCCTGCCGCTGATCGACGCCCTGGAAAGCCTGGCAGAAAAGGCCCCTGCGTCAGCGACGCGCAAGGTGCTGAGCGAACTGGTCCGCCAGCTTTATGAAGGCCGCTCGCTGTCCCAGGCGCTGGGCCAACAACCGCGGGTGTTCCCGCCACTGTACGTGGCGCTGGTGCAATCCAGCGAGCGCACCGGAGCGCTGGGCGATGCCCTGGCCCGCTACATCAGCTACCGCCAGCGCCTGGATCTGGTTCGGCAGAAGCTGGTGGGCGCTTCGGTGTACCCCTTGCTGCTGCTACTGGTGGGCGGTGGCGTAGTGCTGTTCCTGCTTGGCTATGTGGTGCCACGCTTCAGCCAGGTGTTCGAAGGCATGGGCACCGAATTACCGTGGCTGTCACGGGTACTGATGCAGATCGGCCTGTTCCTGCATGCCGAGCAACTGCCACTGGTGCTGGGCACTGTGGGCGGGGTCACGGCACTGTGGCTGTTGCGCCGCCACCCACGGGTAAGGCACTGGGTGTCTTGCCAGTTGCGGCGCCTGCCGGCACTGCACCAACGCCTGATGATGTATGAACTGGCGCGCTTCTACCGCTCGCTGGGTATTCTGCTGCAAGGCGGCATCCCCATCCTTACCGCGATGGGCATGGCCCGTGGTCTGCTCGGCAGCGCAGCGGCGCAGGGCCTGGCGCAAGCCAGCCAGCGAGTCGGCGAAGGCCTGCCGTTGTCCGATGCGCTGGAGGCCGGGCAGTTGGTCACGCCCGTGTCGCTACGCCTGTTGCGGGCCGGCGAACAGTCCGGCAACCTGGGTGAGATGCTTGAGCGCTGTGCCGATTTCCACGACCAGGAAATCGGCCGCTGGGTGGAGTGGTTCGTCAAACTGTTCGAACCGTTGCTGATGACGTTCATCGGCCTGCTGATCGGCCTGATCGTGATCCTCATGTACATGCCGATCTTCGAACTGGCCTCCAGCATTCACTGAATCGCCAGGCCCAGGCTCTCGCGCAGGGTGCTGCCCTCATACGCGGTGCGGTACACCCCGCGCGCCTGCAACAACGGCACCACTTCCTGGGTAAAGCGACGGAACTGCCCGGGGTGACCGATATAGATGTTGAAGCCATCCAGCGCGCGCGCCTCGAACCACTCGGCCATTTTTGCCGCTACCGTGGCTGGCGAACCCACAAACGCCCCCGGCCGCAGCTGGCGCCCGAACTCCACCGCCTGGCGCAGGCTGAAACCCTGCTCGCGCGCTTGGTCGGCAATGCGCTTGGCGTTGGTAAAGAAACTGCTGCGCGCATACTCAAGGCTTTCTTGCGGAAACGGTGCATCAAGGTCGTACTGGCTGAAGTCGTGCCAACCAAAATTGCGTCCGAACTCCTTGAGCGCCAGCTCGAAACTGTGGTCATGCTGGTGGTAATAACGCTCGATTTCACGAGCGTGTTCATCGGTGTCGCCCACGTAGATCTCTGCCCCCGGCAGCACCAGTAACTGATCGGGGTCGCGCCCCAGTCGCGCGGCACGGCCTTTCACATCACGGTAGAACGCCTGGCCCTGCTCGATGCTGGCGGCATGGGTGAAGATCACGTCCGCCGTGGCCGCCCCCAGTTCGCGCCCTTGCTGCGAGTCACCTGCCTGGAAGATCACCGGTTGGCCCTGAGGGGAGCGCTGGATGTTCAACGGCCCCACCACCGAAAAGTGCTCGCCCTTGTGGTTCAGCGCGTGCATGCGGCTGGGATCAAGGAACTGCCCGGTGGACCGGTTGCGCGGGAACGCGCCGTCTTCATAGGACCGCCACAAGCCCTGCACCACGGCGACGTGCTCCTGGGCACGGGCATAGCGGGTGTCATAGTCGTAATGCTCGTCACGGCCATAGTTGCCCGCAGTACCGGCATCGCCACTGGTGACCACGTTCCAGCCGGCGCGGCCCTTGCTGATCAGGTCCAGCGAGGCCAGGCGGCGGGCGACGTTGAAGGGCTCGTTGTAGGAAGTGGTCAGGGTACCGACCAGGCCGATGTGGCGGGTGGTCACTGCCAGCGCTGAAAGCAGGGTCAGCGGCTCCAGGCGGTTCAGGTAGTGGGATGGCGAGCCAGGGGTGATGTACTGGCTGTCGACGATGAATATCAGGTCGAACAACGCGGCTTCGGCCTGGCGGGCGATGTCGATGTACCAGTCGATGTTGACGCTGGCATCGGCGGGCAGCTCCGGGTCGAGCCACAGGTTGTGCCGGCCGGGGCCGCCGCAGCCCATTGTCAGGGCGCCGAGTTTGATTTGGCGGGTGGTCATGGAGATTCCTTGAAGTTTGATGATTGCCGGGCTGGCCTCTTCGCGGGTAAACCCGCTCCTACGGGGACCGCATACCTCTTGTGCCGCATACCCTTGAGACCGCATCCCCCTTGTGCCGCATACCCCTTGTAGGAGCGGGCTTGCCCGCGAAGAGGCCGGTACAGGGGAACTTAATGCTCGAATGCCGCTGCGAACGAGGTATCGAACAGGTTCGCCGCCGGGTAGGCCTTGATCAGCCCCAGCCCGGCAAAGAAGTCCACGGTCTTCTGCGCATCCAGGATCACCTGCGGTTCAAGCGGTGCCAGATCGGTACGCGCCCTGGCAAACCAGGCGCGGGCAATGTCACCGTCGGCACGGGTGCGCCTGGCCCAGGCATCGGCATAGGCCTCGGTATGGGCCGGGTCGCTCAAGGTCCAGTCACGGGCCTTTTTCAAGCGCCGAAGAAAGTCGCTGATCTGTGCCCGCTTGGCCTCCACCGCCTTGGCATTGGCCACCACAAAGCTCTGTGCCGGGATTAACCCTTCAGCCGTAGCCAGCACACGCGCCCCTTGGCGCTCCTGCTGGGTGACATACGGCTCCCAGGTAGCGATCACGTCCACCGAACCGCCATCCAGCGCATGCGAAGCGTCCAGGGCGCTGAGGTATCGCAGCTCCAGGGCATCACGCGGCACGCCGGCCTTGTCCAGCGCACTGAACAGCAACTGCTGGCTCCACGAGCCCTTCCAGATGGCCGCGCGTTTGCCGCGCAGGTCTTCGAGGCTGTGAATATCCGAGTCCTTGCGTGCCAGGATGGCCACGCCATCAAGGTTTTGTCGGCTGACCGCAATCACCTTGATCGGCGCGCCCAGGGCGCCGAGAAACAACGGCGGTGCATCGCCCAGCAAGCCAATGTCCAGGCTGCCCACGTTCAGCGCCTCGGCCACTGGTGAGCCTGCCGTGAACTGCTTCCATTCCAGGGTGTACGGCAGGTCGTCGAGCACGCCGGCCGCCTCCATCACGGCACGGGCATTGAAGCTCTGGTCGCCAACCACCAGCGTTTGTGCAGCGGCGGCCAGGCTGAGGGAGCTGGCCAGCACAGCGGCGGCCAATTGCTTGAGGTATCGCACGTTCGTCTCCAGGTACCGTCGGGTACATAAGGCCGATCCGCGCGTGCGGTCTCGTAGGTTGTGGCGCCATTTGAAAACAGATCGGCAAGTCTGTAAATGCATTTTATGCATATTAGCTTATGCATTTATTTACTTTTGAGAATATTTACCGCGTTTGCTAGGGTTAAGCAAAACCGTCAGCCGAGCCTGAACCATGAGCCAACCCCTACGCTTCGAGCGCTTGCGCCACTTCATCGACGCGCTTTCACAACTGCTGGACCAGAAAACCGACGAAGCCACCCTCCTCGACCATGGCCAAGACCTGCTGCGCAGCCTGGTCGCACATGACGACTGGTTGCCCGAGGCACTGGCCCAGCCAGACCCTGCCCGCTACCAGCAATACCTGTTGCACTGCGATTCGCGCCAGCGCTTCTCCATCGTCAGTTTCGTCTGGGGCCCCGGCCAGCAAACGCCGATCCATGACCACCGGGTGTGGGGCCTGATCGGTATGCTGCGCGGCGCCGAGTACTCGCAAGGTTATGCCCGCAGTGAACACGGCGGCTTGCTGCCGGCGGGTAAACCCGTGCTTATCGAGCCCGGTCATGTCGAAGCCGTTTCGCCACGCATCGGTGACATCCACCAGGTCAGCAATGCCTTCGATGACCAGGTGTCGATCAGCATTCATGTGTACGGCGCCAACATTGGCGCCGTCAGCCGTGCGGTGTACCTGCCCGACGGCACTGAAAAGCCGTTCATTTCCGGCTACTCCAACAGCCTACTGCCCAATATCTGGGACCTGTCCAAAGAGAACCTTGCCCCATGAGCACCGTTGCCACCCGCTCCTACCACGACATTCGCCGAGCCCTGCTGGCCCATGATGAACTGGCGCTGATCGATGTGCGCGAAGAAGACCCGTTCGCCCAGGCGCACCCGCTGTTTGCAGCCAACGTCCCGTTATCCAGACTGGAGCTGGAGGTTTTCGCCCGCGTCCCCCGGCGTGACACCGCCATCACCGTGTATGACGACGGCGAAGGCCTGGCCGCTCAGGCTGCCGAGCGCTTGCGAGACCTGGGTTACAGCGATGTGGCCTTGCTTGAAGGTGGCCTGAGCGGCTGGCGTACGGCCGGTGGAGAGCTGTTCCGCGACGTCAACGTGCCGAGCAAAGCCTTTGGCGAGCTGGTGGAAAGCGTGCGCCACACCCCGTCACTGGCAGCCGAGGAGGTGAAAGCGTTGCTGGACGCCAAAGCCGATGTGGTGGTGCTCGATGCCCGCCGCTTCGACGAGTACCAGACCATGAGCATCCCGGGGGGTGTCAGCGTGCCGGGGGCCGAGTTGGTCCTGCGGGTGGCCGAGCTGGCGCCCGACCCGACGACCCAGGTAATCGTCAACTGCGCGGGTCGCACCCGCAGCATCATCGGCACCCAGTCGCTGCTCAACGCTGGCATCCCCAACCCGGTGGCAGCCCTGCGCAACGGCACCATCGGCTGGACCCTGGCCGGACAGGCGCTGGCCCACGGACAGGAGCGCCGCTTCAGCGACGTCTCCGACAGCACCCGCGCCGATGCAGCAACGCGTGCACGGCATGTGGCCGACCGGGCTGGCGTAACCCGCCTTGAGCGAGAGGGCCTGGCTGCATGGCAGGCCGATGCCAGCCGCACTACCTACCTGTTCGATGTGCGCACGCCTGAGGAATTCGCCCAAGGCCACCTGCCGGCCAGCCGCAGCGTGCCGGGCGGGCAACTGGTGCAGGAAACCGACCATGTCGCCAGCGTGCGCGGTGCGCGCATCGTGCTGGTGGACGACGACGGCGTGCGGGCCAACATGAGTGCTTCGTGGCTGGCGCAGCTGGGCTGGCAAGTGGCAGTGCTGGATGGGCTGACGGCAGCAGACTTCAGCGAAGCCGGTGAATGGCAGGCACCGCAGCCGGCGCTGCCGGCAGTGACCGAAATCGGCGTCGGGCAACTGGCAAGCTGGCTGCAATCGCCAGGTACCGTGGTACTGGACTTCACCAGCAGTGCCAACTATGTGAAACGGCATATTCCTGGCGCTCACTGGGCGATTCGTGCGCAGTTGCCCCACGTGCTGGAAAAGCTGCCAGTGGCCGAACGTTATGTATTGACCTGCGGCAGTAGCCTGCTGGCCCGTTTCGCAGCGGTGGACTTGCAACGGCTGACGCAAATCCCGGTGTATGTCCTGGAAGGTGGTACGGCGCGCTGGATCGCGGCAGGCCAAGGGCTGGAAAGTGGCGAAACGCACCTTGCCGTGCCGCGGACTGACCGCTATCGCCGCCCTTATGAAGGGACAGACAACCCGCGTGAGGCCATGCAGGGGTACCTGGATTGGGAGTTCGGCCTGATTGCCCAACTGGAGCGCGATGGCACCCACGGGTTTCGGGTACTGAGCTGAGATGGCCAGGGGCGCGTTTGCGCCCCAAACCCACGCGCCACAATCAACCATGCCTCCAATCGATGATTGATCCGCACATATCATTCAGCGTGATAATAACCTTCGTCCCGTTCGATTCGTGCCTCACGCGCAACACACTCACACTCCGCCCACTACTAATACATTGGCGGAGTTCTCCATGGAACAATCACTCAAACCCTTGCGCTTCCCCCTTGCTGCCCTGGCAGTGGTGGTGATCAGCGCTTGCGGTCGAACCCCAGACGCCGTGCAGGCTCCCGCCGCGCCCAAGGTCAGTGTGGCCAAGGTGATCGAGCAACCGATCAATGAATGGGACGAGTTCACCGGCCGCCTCGAAGCCCCGGAAACCGTCGAGGTACGCCCACGGGTTTCCGGCCAGATCGACCAGGTTGCCTTCACCGAGGGCGCACAGGTCAAGAAAGGCGACCTGCTGTTCCAGATCGACCCGCGCCCGTTCCAGGCTGAAGTCCGCCGCCTCGAAGCCCAGTTGCAGCAAGCCAAGGCCACCGCCATCCGCAGCGCCAACGAAGCCCGCCGGGGCGAGCGCCTGCGTGACAGCAATGCCATCTCCGCCGAACTCGCCGAATCGCGCAGCAGTGCCGCCGCCGAAGCCCGTGCCGGGGTGGATGCCATCCAGGCCCAGCTCGACCTGGCTCGCCTGAACCTCAGCTTCACCCGTGTGACCGCGCCCATCAGCGGCCGCGTCAGCCGCGCCGAGTTCACTGCTGGCAACATCGTCAGCGCCGATGTCACCCCGCTGACCAGCGTGGTGTCCACCGACAAGGTCTACGCCTACTTCGACGCCGACGAACGCGTGTACCTCAAGTACACCCAGCTGGCCCGCGAAGGCCAGCGTGGCCAGAGCACCCCGGTGTACCTGGGCCTGACCAATGAAGCAGGCAACCCGCACCTGGGTCAGATGAACTTCGTCGACAACCAGGTCAACCCACGCACCGGCACCATCCGCGGCCGTGCGGTGTTCGACAACAGCGACGGCCAGTTCACCCCGGGCCTGTATGCACGCCTGAAACTGGTGGGCAGCGCCCAGTACGACGCCGTACTGATCAACGACGAAGCCGTGGGCACCGACCTTGGCAAGAAGTTCGTGCTGGTCATGGAAAAGGACAACAAGGCCGCCTACCGCGCCGTTGAGCTGGGGCCGAAGCTCGAAGGCCTGCGCATCGTGCGCAGCGGCCTGGGCAAGGACGACCGCATCGTGGTCAAGGGCCTGCAGCGCGTGCGCCCTGGCTCGCCGGTCACTCCGGAAGAAACGCCAATGGCCAGCGAACAGACCCTCGCCGCCCTCGCCCAGCAGCGCCAGGCCCTGGAGGCCAGCAGCCCGGCGCCCAAGGTGGCAGGCAATAACGTGAAAGTCGCCAGCGCCCAGGCGCCACGCGGTTAAGGGACCACACCGATGAACTTCTCGAAATTCTTCATTACCCGGCCGATCTTCGCCGCGGTGCTGTCGCTGGTGCTGCTGATTGCGGGTTCGATTTCGCTGTTCCAGCTGCCGATCAGCGAATACCCCGAAGTAGTGCCGCCAACCGTAGTGGTGCGTGCCAACTTCCCGGGTGCCAACCCCAAGGTCATCGGCGAAACCGTCGCCGCGCCGCTGGAGCAGGCCATTACCGGTGTGGAGAACATGCTGTACATGTCCTCCCAGTCCACCGCTGACGGCAAACTGACGCTGACCATCACCTTCGCCCTGGGCACCGACCTGGACAACGCGCAGGTGCAGGTACAGAACCGCGTCACCCGCACGCAGCCCAAGCTGCCCGAAGAAGTGACCCGTATCGGTATCACCGTCGACAAGGCCTCGCCCGACCTGACCATGGTTGTGCACCTGACCTCGCCGGACAACCGCTACGACATGCTCTACCTGTCCAACTACGCCATCCTCAACATCAAAGACGAACTGGCGCGCCTGGGCGGCGTGGGCGACGTGCAGCTGTTCGGCATGGGCGACTACTCGCTGCGCGTGTGGCTGGACCCTAACAAGACCGCATCACGCAACCTGACCGCCAGCGACGTGGTCGCGGCCATCCGTGAGCAGAACCGCCAGGTGGCTGCCGGCCAGCTGGGTGCCCCGCCCGCCCCCGGCTCGACCAGCTTCCAGCTGTCGATCAACACCCAAGGCCGCCTGGTCAACGAGGAAGAGTTCGAGAACATCATCATCCGTGCCGGTGCCGATGGCGAAATTACGCGCCTGAAAGACATCGCCCGGGTCGAACTCGGCTCCAGCCAGTACGCCCTGCGCTCGCTGCTGAACAACCAGCCGGCGGTGGCCATCCCGATCTTCCAGCGCCCAGGCTCCAACGCCATCGAGATCTCCGACGAAGTGCGGGCGAAAATGGCCGAGCTGAAGAAGGACTTCCCTGAGGGCATGGACTACAGCATCGTCTATGACCCGACCGTGTTCGTGCGTGGCTCCATCGAAGCCGTGGTACACACACTGTTCGAAGCCCTGGTACTGGTGGTCCTGGTCGTCATCCTGTTCCTGCAGACCTGGCGTGCCTCGATCATCCCGCTGATGGCTGTGCCGGTATCGCTGATCGGTACCTTTGCCGTGATGCACCTGTTCGGTTTCTCGCTCAACGCACTGTCACTGTTCGGCCTGGTGCTGGCCATCGGTATCGTGGTTGACGACGCCATCGTGGTGGTGGAAAACGTCGAACGTAACATCGGGCTTGGCCTCAAGCCGATGGAAGCCACGCAAAAGGCCATGGGCGAAGTGACCGGCCCGATTATCGCCACCGCCCTGGTGCTGTGCGCCGTGTTCGTGCCTGCTGCGTTCATTTCCGGCCTGACCGGGCAGTTCTATAAACAGTTCGCCCTGACCATCGCCATTTCCACGGTGATCTCGGCCTTCAACTCGCTGACCCTGTCGCCGGCACTGGCTGCCGTGCTGCTCAAGGACCACCACGCGCCCAAGGACCGTTTCTCGCGGTTCCTGGAAAAACTGCTGGGCAGCTGGCTGTTCGCGCCGTTCAACCGCTTCTTCGACCGCGCCAGCCACAGCTACGTCGGCGGCGTACGCCGGGTCATCCGCTCCAGCGGTATCGCCCTGTTCGTGTATGCCGGCCTGATGGGCCTGACCTACCTGGGCTTCTCGTCCACCCCGACCGGCTTCGTGCCGGCCCAGGACAAGCAGTACCTGGTGGCCTTTGCCCAACTGCCTGACGCCGCCAGCCTCGACCGCACCGAAGCGGTGATCAAGCGCATGAGCGAAATCGCGCTCAAGCAACCGGGTGTCGCCGACTCGGTGGCCTTCCCGGGCCTGTCGATCAACGGTTTCACCAACAGCCCGAACAGCGGCATCGTGTTCACCCCGCTCAAGCCGTTTGACGAGCGCAAGGACCCGAGCCAGTCGGCGGCAGCGATTGCCGCGTCACTGAATGCCCAGTTTGCCGATATCCAGGATGCCTACATCGCGATCTTCCCGCCACCGCCCGTACAAGGCCTTGGCACCATCGGCGGCTTCCGCCTGCAGATCGAAGACCGTGGCAACCTGGGCTATGAAGCGCTGTACAAGGAAACCCAGAACATCATCGCCAAAAGCCACAACGTTCCGGAGCTGGCGGGCCTGTTCACCAGCTACCAGGTGAACGTGCCGCAGGTCGATGCGGCCATTGACCGGGAAAAGGCCAAGACCCACGGCGTGGCAATCAACGACATCTTCGACACGCTGCAGGTCTACCTGGGTTCGCTGTACACCAACGACTTCAACCGTTTCGGTCGCACCTACCAGGTCAACGTTCAGGCTGAGCAGCAGTTCCGCCTTGATGCCGAGCAGATCGGCCAGCTTAAAGTGCGCAACAACCTCGGCGAGATGATTCCGCTGGCGACCTTCCTCAAGGTCAGCGACACCTCCGGGCCAGACCGCGTGATGCACTACAACGGCTTCATCACCGCTGAAATCAACGGCGCCGCTGCCCCGGGCTACAGCTCCGGCCAGGCCGAGGCGGCAATCGAGAAATTGTTGAAAGAGGAACTGCCCAACGGCATGACCTTCGAGTGGACCGACCTGACCTACCAGCAGATCCTCTCGGGCAACACTGCGCTGTTCGTGTTCCCGCTGTGCGTGCTGCTGGCCTTCCTGGTGCTGGCTGCCCAGTACGAGAGCTGGAGCCTGCCACTGGCGGTCATCCTGATCGTGCCGATGACCCTGCTGTCGGCAATTACCGGCGTGATCGTGTCGGGTGGCGACAACAACATCTTCACCCAGATCGGCCTGATCGTACTGGTCGGCCTAGCGTGCAAGAACGCGATCCTGATCGTCGAGTTCGCCAAGGACGAACAGGCCAAGGGCCTCGACCCGCTGGCTGCAGTACTGGAAGCCTGCCGCCTGCGTCTGCGGCCGATCCTGATGACCTCGATCGCGTTCATCATGGGTGTGGTACCGCTGGTGTTCAGCTCTGGTGCAGGTTCGGAAATGCGCCATGCCATGGGTGTGGCAGTGTTCTCGGGGATGATCGGCGTGACCGTGTTCGGCCTGTTCCTGACCCCGGTGTTCTTCTTCCTGATCCGCCGTTTCGTCGAGCGTCGCCAGGCCCGCAAGGCCGAGCACGTTCAAGTGCTGGAGAACCATGCATGAATCTGCTCAAGCCCCTGACCCCAAGCCTGCTGGCACTGGCCCTGGCGGCCTGTGCGGTAGGCCCGGACTACCAGGCCCCGGCCACCGAACCTGCACAACCGAGCAGTGATGTGCAGGCCAAGGCCTTTGACCGTAGCCGTTTCGAGAGCCTGTGGTGGAAGCAGTTCGACGACCCGGTGCTGAACCAGCTGGTGCAGGCTTCGCTGGACGGCAACCGTGACCTGCGCGTGGCCTTCGCCCGCCTGAAGTCGGCCCGTTCGATTCGAGAGGATGCCGAGAACGATCAGTTCCCAGTAGTCACCAGCCGCGCCAGCAGCGACATCGGCAAGGGCCAGATTCCCGGCCAGACTACCCAGCGGGTCAACAGCGAACGCTACGACCTGGGTCTGGACATGGCCTGGGAACTTGACCTGTTCGGCCGCATCCAGCGCCAGATCGAAGCCAGCGAAGCCCAGGAAGCAGTGGCCGCTGCTGACCTGCAGCAGTTGCAGGTCAGCCTGATTGCCGAGCTGGTCGATGCCTACGGGCAGCTTCGTGGCGCACAACTGCGCGAGAAGATTGCCCTGGCCAACCTCAAGACCCAGCAGGAATCGCGCACCATTACCGAAACCCTGCGCGATGCCGGCGTGGGCAACGACCTGGATGTGGTGCGCGCCGATGCCCGCCTGGCCGGGGTCGAGGCCACCGTACCGCAACTGCAGGCCGAACAAGCCCGTGCGCGGCACCGCATCGCCACCCTGCTCGGCCAGCGCCCCGATGCGCTCAGCGTAGACCTGTCGCCGAAGGCCTTGCCGGCCATCGCCAAGGCATTACCGGTAGGCGACCCGGGCGAACTGCTGCGCCGCCGCCCGGACATCCGCAGTGCCGAACGCCAACTGGCAGCCGCTACCGCCAACGTCGGCGTAGCTACGGCCGACCTGTTCCCTCGCGTCAGCCTCAGTGGTTTCCTTGGCTTTACCGCAGCACGCGGCTCGCAGATCGGCTCCTCGGCAGCCAATGCCTGGGCGCTGGGCCCGAGCATTACCTGGGCGGCCTTCGACCTAGGCAGCGTGCGGGCCCGCCTGCGCGGTGCCAAAGCCGATGCCGAGGGGGCACTGGCCAACTATGAGCAGCAGGTGTTGCTGGCCCTGGAAGAATCGGCCAACGCCTTCAGTGATTACGACAAGACCCAGCAGCGGCTGCTGTCGCTGATGCGCCAGAGCGACGCCAGCCGCAAGGCGGCAGAGTTGGCTTCGATTCGTTATCGCGAGGGTACGGTGGATTACCTGGTGCTGCTCGACGCCGAGCGCGAGCGGCTGAGTGCCGAAGATGCGCAGGCCCAGGGTGAGGTCGAACTGTACCGCGGCATCGTCTCGATCTACAAAGCCCTTGGTGGCGGCTGGCAACCGGAGGCCGTGGCCAGCACGCGCTGATACACCCCGTTTCAACGACTCCTTTGGTTGGCTCCTCCCCCAACCGTTTGCCCCGCAGGCCTTGGTTTGCGGGGCTTTTTTATGAATTGGCCAGCAGGCCCGGCATACGCAATGCAGGTAATGTCACGATGCAGCCTGCTCATGACAAGTGGCTGGCTTGGTTGCATTTACCCCCCGGCTAGCCCAAGCTCAGCCCTTCCCGCCGCCACGGACCGCCCGATGCCCAGACGCAACCGCTACCTGATCGCCTTGCTGCTGTTGATCCTGGTATCGGCCCTGTTCGGCTACCTGTGGCGCGATTCGCCGCCAGCCCAGCCAGCCTTGCCTGCGCACAGCTATGCCAAGGCCCTGCGCCAGGCTCACGACGGCCAGCCGGGCGCCGCACGGGTGCTGTACCAGCAGCTGCAGCGCACCGACTTGCCTGCCATCCGCCGTGCGGCACTGTATGCCGAATTGCCCAATTACCCCTCGCCGCAGGCATTGAAACTCGCCCGCCATGACCTGGAGCATACCGACCCGCTGGTGCGCCGAGCAGCAATTGCCGGTATCCGCCGCCTGCTGCCGGCAGCGCAGCGCAGCCTAGTGCTCGGCCCGCTGCTGGACGACGACGAACAAAGCGTTCGTTTTGCTGCCGTGGATGCCCTGCTGGGCCTCGAGCCGGATGACATTGGCCTGTATTTCGGCCCGCTACAAACAGCCTTGGAACAATACCAACAGGCCTTGGAGCAACAACCCGAAGATGCTGATGCCCAAGTCCACCTGGCGCGCCTCTACCTGCACGAAAGCGATTACGCCCAGGCTGCTGCGGCCCTGCAACGCGCGCTTGCCGTTGCCCCCGACAACCTCGACGCCTTGGCCACTCAGGTACGCCTGCTGGAGCGCCAAGGCCAACACGATGCCTCGCGCCAGGTGCTCGGCAAAGCCTTGGCATTACGCCCCGATTCAGCCTTCCTGCAATACGAACTGGGGCTCTGGCTGATCCGCCATGAACAACGCGAATATGCCTTGCTGGCCCTGTCCCGCGCCGTTGAGCTGGACCCGGACAACGCTGACTACCGCTACACCCTGGCGGTAACCCTGCATAAACTGGACCAGCTCGACGCGGCGCAAAAACAGCTGGAAACCATACTCAACCGGCAGCCGGCCAATCGCCGGGCGCGGGTACTGCTGATTCAGTACTCGAAAGAGTCTGGCCAACTGCAAAACGTGCAGGTTCTGCTGGCTGAACTTGAGCGCCAGAACCCGGACGATCCCGCACTGCAACAAGGCCTGTAGCCAATCGCTGACTTTTGTTGAACCCTGTGCCAGTGCTCAGGGTCCAGTGGGTATCAGGCCACCCTACAGGAGAGTCGCTTTGGCCAGTTCGTTGGCGCTGGATGAACGTGCGTTGATCCTGGCACCGCCGTCACTGGCGGCAGATACTTCACGCCTGCTCGCTTCCGCCGGCATCGACTGCCTGTGTGCAGTCGACCTGGCCAGCCTGCAGGCGCGTCTGGCCGAAGGCGCGGGCCTGGCGATCATCGCCGAACAGGTGTTCAGCCAGGGCCCAAGCGCGTTGCTGCAGGCATTCATCGATCAGCAACCGAGCTGGTCGGACCTGCCTATTGTGCTGGTGACCCAAGGGGCCTGGTCGGCCGCCGGCATCAGTAACCACCCGGTGGGCAACCTGGTTTTGCTGATGGCGCCATTCGAAAGTGCGCAACTGCTACACATGACCCGGACCGCCCTGCGCAACCGACGCAGGCAGTACATGGCACGCGACCAGCTCAAAGGCCTGCAGCAACGCCTGGATGCCCGGCCTGAGCGGCCAGGCGAAGCGCAGGGGCTTGCCTTCCAGGCGCGCAAAATGGAGGCCATCGGCCAACTGGCGGGCGGCGTTGCCCACGACTTCAACAACCTGCTGACCAGTATTGGCGGCAGCCTGGAGCTGATCGAGCGGCGCCTGCGCCAGGGCCGCAGCGACGGCCTGGATGGCGTGTTGCGCATGGGCCGCGAAGCAGTCTCGCGCGCCGCCCACCTGACCCATCGCCTACTGGCCTTCTCATCACGCCAATCCCTGCACAGCCAAAGGGTAGACCTGCATGGCTTGCTTCAGACCAAACGCCTGAAAGCCAGCCTGAACCCGACAATTGCCTTGCATGTACACCTAGCCAAAGGCCTGTGGCCCGTGGAAGCGGATGACCAGCAACTGCAGGAAGCCCTCGACAATGTGCTGTCCAATGCCGGCGAAGCCATGCCCAGCGGTGGCCTGCTGCGCATCGAGGCGCATAACCGCCATATTGCCAGTGGGGAATTCACCGAAGCCGCCCTGAGCAACGGCGACTATGTGCACCTGCGAATCGTCGACGACGGCCAGGGTATGGCGCCAAGCACACTGGAGCGTGCTTTCGAGCCGTTTTTCAGCACCAAGGCCACAGGCCAGGGCATCGGCCTGGGCTTGTCAATGGTGTACGGTTTCAGCAAACAGTCCCACGGCCATGTCACCCTCCACAGCCAGCTTGGCAAAGGTACCCAGGTCGACCTGTACCTGCCGCGCCATGTGGGTGAAGCCGCACAGAAACGCAGGCAGGTAACGCCTGCGCAGGCGAACCGAACCCGTCATGTGCTGGTGGTCGAAGACGATCCTCATGTCCGTCAGTTGCTTTGCCAGGCCTTGCGCGAGGACGGCTTCCCTTGCCATGGCACCGCCAATGCCAACGAAGGCCTTAGCGTGCTCCGCTCAAGCCAGCCGGTGGACCTGCTGGTGAGCGACGTGGGCTTGCCTGGCATGAACGGCAGGCAGTTGGCGGAGATAGCCCGCAACCTGCGCCCGAACCTGCCGGTGCTGTTTATCACCGGCTACGCGGAAACGGCCATGGCCCGCGAGGGCTTCCTGGGGGCGGGCATGCACCTGATGTGCAAACCGTTCGAGCTCAAGCAACTGCAGGCACAAGTGATGCAGATACTTGGCAAGCCTTGAAGCCTCCTACTCGTCAAGCATGCGCAATGCCTGATCGGCAAGGTCGGCCAGCGAAAACGGCTTGCTCATCAATGCCGTGCCCGGCTGCTCCAGCAAATGCGCCTCGATGGGCTGGTCTGCGTAACCCGTAATGAACAGGATTTTCTGCTGTGCAAGCTGCATGCGCATGGCCTTGGCTACTTGGCGGCCACTGAAACCACCCGGCAAACCGATATCGGTGATCACCAGGTCGAAGGGGCCATCAAGGCGAAAACGTTCAAGCGCAGTATTGGCATCGCCCGCCTCTGTAACATCAAAACCTCGCTCGGTCAGGTACTCGCACAAGACCGCCCGCAAATTCAGTTCATCATCGACAAGCAGCAGGCGCTCGCCCTGAGCCTTGCGTTGCGAACGCGGTGCCGGCTTGGGCGCTTCCGGGACCGGCTCATGGCTGCGCGGGAACAGCATGCAGACCTTGGTGCCTTGGCCCGGGACCGACTCGATCCAGGTATACCCACCTGACTGGCCGACAAAACCATACACCATCGACAAACCAAGCCCGGATCCTCGCCCAAGGGGTTTGGTGGTGAAGAACGGTTCAAAGGCCCTGGCAATATCAACCGCCGCCATGCCATGGCCATCGTCCTCTACATGCAACGCCACATAGTCGCCGGGCGGCAAGCCGCTCTCATCCGGAAACCAGGTTGTCAGCCGCTCATTGACACAACTGATGGTGATACAGCCACGCTCCAGGCACGCCTCACGGGCATTGGTGCACAGGTTGACCAACGCATTCTCAAGTTGCACCACATCAAGGTTTACCGCCCACGGCGTTGCATCCAGTTGCCAGTGCAAACACATTTCTGCGCCCAACGCCCGCAACAGCAAGGGTTCGCTCAGGCGTAACTGCCTATTGAAAACCAGTGGTTTGGGGGCTAATGGTTGGTGACGGGAGAACGCCAGCAAGCGGTGAGTCAGTTCCATGGCACGCTGCACCGAATCACGCGCCACATCCACATAGGCCCCCACCCGCTCCAGGCGACCTTCCTGCAAGCGCCGCTGCAGCAACTCGAGGCTGCCACCAATACCGGACAGCAAGTTGTTCATTTCGTGACCCATGCCGCCCGCGAGCTGGCCGACCACTTCCATGTGCTGGTGGTTGCGCATCAGCGCTTTGGATTGGCGAACAGCCTCCTCACGGTCCTCGGTGATATCCCGGCCAACCGTTCTCAGCAAGGAGCCATCAAATCGCCCGCCCCAGCGAAACCAGCAGTAATGGCCATCACGGTGACGCAGTCGCGTCTCGACCTGCTCGGCGTTGATGCTCTGCAACAACCCGGACAACGCCACCTGCACTTCAGTACGGTCTGCCGGGTGCACCAGATCCAGCACAGGCATCCCGTTCACTTGCACTTCTTCCCAGCCCAGAATGCGATACCAGGCAGGGTTGGCGCCATGCAGCGTCAGTTCAGGGGTGATCGTCATCATCGCATCGAGCGACAATTGCCAGACCTGCTCACGCTCGGTCGCATGGCGCTTGATCTGCCGCTCGAAACCCTCTGCCAGTTCGCGCCAATGGCGATGTGCGTCAACGCTGGCCGTGGTCTCGATCACGGTATGCAGGAAACCCGCCACGTTGCCCGCCTCATCACGCAGAGGTGCATAACCAAACGCGCACCAAAGAGGCTCGGCGCTGTCACCGCGTACGATCCTTAACGGTGGGTCCTCGACAAAACTCGATTGCCCCTCCAGCACCTTGAACACCCAGGGCCCTACTGCCGACCATACATCACCCCATAGCGCATCGAACGTATTGCCCAACGCATGCGGGGTGACAGCCCGCAGTGCCCGATAGCCGTCGTTGTGCACCAGGCAGAGGTCTGGCCCCCACACCACCGCGCACGGGAACGGTGACAACTGCATCATGTCCACAGCAATGCGCAACGAAGCTGGCCAGCGCGGCAATGGCCCGAGCGAGGTACGCCCCCAGTCGAACCGGGCAATCCGCTCGCCCATTCGATCAGGCGGTGGCGAAACAGGCGGTTGCAGGCTCACCTGCGTTGCGGGCTCGCGGGGCGTACCTTGTGCGACCAATATCGTGGCTCCAGCAGTGCTCAGGGTTGACCACAGGGCTGCCGGGCCAGGCAGGCATACCCGTGGGTTTTGTTCAAGTTAGCACAGCACACAGCACGCGCCATGGCGGACCTGCAACTGCGAGCTATGCTGATTAGGTTTCCCTTCGGGCCATGGAGCACCGGCCCATTCAGGTCGCCGACAGGAGCGTGGTCATGAGCAAGAAAATGCTGGTGGTGTTGACCAATACAGCCAAGTACCCGACCCTCAAGCGGGCAACCGGCCTATGGCTGGGCGAAGCCGTACACTTTGTCGAGAAGGTCGAAAAGGCCGGCTATGCGGTCGATTATGTCAGCCCGCTGGGCGGCTACGTTCCCATCGACCCACACAGCCTGCAGATGGCCCCCGACCTGGACTGGCAATGGTATGACGACAAAGGCTTCATGAACCGCTTGGGCACTAGCTTGAGCCCCGGTCAGGTAAAGGCCGATGAGTACAGCGTCATCTACTATACAGGCGGGCACGGGGTGATGTATGACTTTGCCGAAAATCAGCCGCTGCAGGCGCTGGCACGCAAGGTATACGAAAAAGGCGGTATCGTTGCCGCAGTGTGCCACGGCGTGGTCGGCCTGCTGAACATCAAGCTCAGCGACAACAGCTTGCTGCTCAAAGGCCGTCAGGTAACCGGCTTTTCCAATATTGAGGAAAAACTGGTCGAACTGGACAACGTAGTGCCCTTTTTGACAGAAAATGAGCTGGGTAGCCGTGGCGGCGAGTACAGCAAACATGATGAGCCCTGGGAGCCATACGTGGTAGAGGCCGATCGGCTGATCACCGGGCAAAACCCCGGCTCTACGGCCTTGCTGGCCGAGAGGGTGCTCGCAAAGCTCGAAGGCCACTAGAAACCTACATCTGGTTTCTCTGTTTCCCAATGAGTCAACTGCACCCGGACTACAGCAGCTCGGCACTTTAATACATAGGCTCATGGTTCAACTGTTCACCACGAACAGTCTCGGAGCGGAGAACGATTAGCCTATGTCTAACATCATGCACGCCGGGCGCAGCATGCTGGATATGCTACTGCTCATTGCGGTGGGCTTGGTGCCCGTGATTTCCGGGTTGCTGGTAATGGTTTACCAGTTAGAAGCGAAACTGGAGGAAAACGCAAACGTCTCTGTTCAGGAAGCCGTTTTCAGCGTCGATCAGGCACTGGACCGGATGCTCGAGTCAGCGTTGCGTGCCATGCCTTACGCAGGAAAACCCTGCGCGACCGCCCAGAAAGACTTGCTGGACCAGGCTGCCAGCCGCTCCATGATCAGGTCGCTGACGCTGGTGAAGAACAATAAGAGTTACTGCAGCACCACGTCGGAGCCGCTCGATCATTTATCGTCATTTGCCCAGACGGGTCGGCAGGTCGAAATTTCATACGGGCCACCGGACAAACGCCAGAACTTGCTGATCAACTTCCACCTGTCCGAAAGGAACAAGGGCGTAATCGTAACCGCCTATGCCATGCAAATTCGCGATGAACTAGCGGGTTTTCAGGACGGCCTGGCACTGTTGCTGGAGGTCGGCGACCGCTATATCTCGAACAAAGGCGACAGCAGAGATAGGCAGCGCCCCTCGAAAACCGAGTTTCCTGCAATCGCACAATCGGACAAGTACGGGTATCGGATCAAAGGCGGCTACCCGGACGGGTTTACCGCCCAGGAAATTCACCAGTCGATGCTAAAGATCCTGCCCTCGTTGATACTGGTTGGGATGGTGACCGTCGCAATGGTCTATATGGGCCTGCTCAGGCAGCGTGGCGGCAGACACAAAAGCGCCGCCAGCCATGCATGACGGCGGCGCCCCAGAGCTATCAGTCGGTGCTCAGCACACCGCGACGTACCTGGTCACGCTCGATGGATTCGAACAGTGCCTTGAAGTTGCCTTCACCAAACCCGTCGTCACCCTTGCGCTGGATGAACTCGAAGAACACCGGGCCCAGCAGGGTTTCCGAGAAGATCTGCAGCAGCAGGCGCTTGTCCTCCGGCTGAGAGGCGCCATCAAGCAGGATACCGCGGGCTTGCAGTTGTTCGACAGGCTCGCCGTGGCCAGGCAGGCGTTCTTCGAGCATTTCATAATAGGTCTGCGGCGGCGCAGTCATGAAACGCATGCCGAAGCCCTTCAGGGCATCCCAGGTCTTGAGCAGGTCATCGGTCAGGAAAGCCACGTGCTGGATGCCTTCGCCATTGAACTGCATCAGGAACTCTTCGATCTGCCCGGCACCCTTGGACGACTCCTCGTTGAGCGGGATGCGGATCATGCCATCCGGTGCGGTCATGGCCTTGGAGGTCAGGCCGGTGTATTCACCCTTGATATCGAAATAGCGGATTTCACGGAAGTTGAACAGCTTCTCGTAGAAACCGGCCCAGTAGGCCATGCGCCCGCGGTACACGTTGTGGGTGAGGTGATCGATGATTTTCAGGCCGGCACCCACCGGGTTGCGGTCCACACCTTCAATGAAGTTGAAGTCGATATCGTAGATCGAACTGCCTTCCTCGAAGCGGTCGATCAGGTACAGCGGTGCTCCCCCGATACCCTTGATCGCCGGCAAGCGCAGCTCCATCGGGCCGGTTTCGATCTCTACCGGCTGCGCGCCCAGCTCCAGGGCACGGGCATAGGCCTCATGGGCATTGCGTACGCGGAACGCCATGCCGCACACGGAAGGGCCGTGCTCGGCCGCAAAATACGAGGCAATGCTCTTGGGTTCGTTGTTCAGGATCAGGTTGATGCCACCCTGGCGGTACAGGTGCACATCCTTGGAACGGTGGGTAGCCACCTTGGTGAAGCCCAGTATCTGGAATACCGGCTCAAGTACGCCCGGGGTCGGCGAAGCCAGTTCGATGAACTCAAAGCCCATCAGGCCCATTGGGTTTTCGAAGATATCAGCCATGTTCGTGTCCTCATCTGCAGCGAAATAATTGTTGATTGCGTGGGATGTCGAACAGAAACGGCGGGGAGCACGGGATGCCTCGCACGCTGCGGGCGAGGAAGCCACCCATGATCAGCTTGAACCCATGATATGTCATATGGACCCATTCTCGGCGGGTTTGATCCTTCGGAAATGAAGGACTTTATTGTTGTATTCGTAAACCGATTCTACATTGCGTAAAATAGTTTGTCGCGTTTTAGTTGCCCGCCTATGCCGACAAACGGCTATCCTCTGGAGACCCCTCCAATAAGCCAGATCAGCATGCCCCTGTTCGCCAAACGCCGCGCCGCGCTCAACTGGCGCACCCTTTTGCCCTGGATGGTAGGCGTGCTGCCGGTGGTCTGCGGCCTGGGCGTAATGAACTGGCAGGTAGAGCGCGAAATGCAAGCCAGCAGTCAGGCTACCACCCGCCAGGTAGTGGCACAGGTCGAGCACATTCTCGACAGCCTGGCCAACGCAGCCAATGCCTTGCTGCCGCTTGCCGGCAGCCCTTGCGACAAGGTACAGCTCAGGCTGCGCGCCGAGGTGACCCGCAACGCCTTCGTACGCTCGACCAACCTGTTCCTGGATAACAGCCTTTATTGCACGTCGTTGTTCGGGGCCTTTGACGAACCGGTCAACCCGGCGGACTACGTCGACGGCAAGCTGTGGCTGATGGACGGAAACTCGGTGACACCAGGCCACGCGCTGCTGGTGTACCGCGCCAGCAGGGATAACCGCGGCGCAATCAGCACGGTCGATGGCGACCATCTGCTGACCGCGCTGCGCCTGATCGGCCCCGACGAGGACCTGCACATTCGCGTGGGCAATGCCTGGATGGGCAAGGATGGTATCGTCCACAAGGGTGAGCCCCCTGCTGCTGCCAGTGCCAATGTGCTGCTGGGCTCGACGCGCTACCCGTTCAGCGTACAGGGCGGCTATGCTGCCGACCACCAAGGCGCGCTATGGCGCAGCCACTACCCCGCCCTGCTCGCTTTGTTATTGGTGCTGGGCGTGATGGCGGCGTTGGCATGCCGCTGGCAGATTCGCCGGGCCAACTCGCCCCGCGCCGAACTGCGCCGGGCGCTGGAGGCCGACGAATTCCTGCCTCACTTCCAGCCGGTGGTGCGCAAGGGCGATTACCGCTGGGCCGGCGTCGAAGTGCTGATGCGCTGGAATCACCCGCAAGAAGGCCTGGTGCGCCCCGACCTGTTCATTCCCTACGCTGAACACAGCGGGCAGATCGTGGCCATGACCCGCGCCTTGATGACGCACACCGCGCAGAACCTTGCCCCCTATGCCGGGCTGCTGGAAGATGGCTTCCATATTGGCATCAACATCACTGCCGACCATTGCAGCGACTTGCGGCTGCTGGACGATTGCCGCACGTTCCTGCAGCACTTCCCACCAGGCCGGGTGGTACTGACCCTGGAGCTGACCGAGCGCAAGCTGATCGAGCCCACACCAGTGACCCTGGATCTGTTCGAAAAACTCAATGCCATGGGTGTGAAGATCGCGCTTGACGACTTCGGTACAGGCCAGTCGAGCCTTAATTACCTGCGTCAGTTCAAGGTCGACTACCTGAAGATCGACCAGAGTTTCGTGGCCATGATCGGTGGCGATGCGTTGTCGCTGCATATCCTTGAAACCATCATCGAGCTGTCGGCCAAACTGGGCCTGGGTATCGTTGCCGAAGGTGTGGAAACCGAGGCCCAGCGTGACTACCTTGCCCGCCACGGCGTGGACTACCAGCAAGGCTACCTGTTTGCCCGGCCCATGCCTGCAGCCCGGTTCCTCGAAGTGCTGGCTATGCAGCCAGGTGCGTTGCGGTTGCCGCAGGCCGCGCCCCCTGAGATCATGCGCGGCTGATCCGCCCGCTCAACTCCCGTATTCGAGGCATTCGTGTCAAAAGGCATTGTTTCATCGGTCATGGCGTCCTGTCTGTTCGCTGTGATGTACTTCTATACCTCGCTGCTCAAGCCACTCGATGGCGAAGAGATCTTTGGTTGGCGCACGCTACTGACGCTGCCCTGCCTGACTTTGTTCATGCTGGTTTCCAAAGACTGGAAACGGGTAGGCGAACTGCTCGGCCGGGTAAGGCGTACACCTGCCCTGTTGCTCGGCATGGTCGGTACTTCGTGGCTGATGGGCGTGCAACTGTGGCTGTTTCTCTGGGCGCCACTGCACGGGCGCAGCCTGGAAGTGTCGATGGGCTACTTCCTGCTGCCGCTGGCGATGGTGCTGACCGGGCGGCTGGTATATGGCGAGCGCCTGTCGCGCCTGCAGAAGGTCGCCGTGACCTGCGCTGCGCTGGGCGTCGGTCATGAACTGTACCAACATGGCAGTTTCGCCTGGGAAACCCTGGTGGTTATGATCGGCTACCCAATCTATTTCGTGCTGCGTCGACGCTGCCGCACCGACCACCTGGGTGGTCTGTGGTGCGACATGTGCCTGCTACTGCCATGGGCGCTGTATTTTGTCATCCAGGGCCCGCTGTCCGGCGCCGACCTGCAAGCACACCCAAGCCTGTATGCACTGATTCCGGTCTTGGGGGCGATCAGTGCCTCAGCGCTGATCGCATATGTGCTGGCCAGTCGTTTGCTGCCGTTCAGCCTGTTCGGCCTGCTCAGCTATGTAGAGCCCGTGTTGCTGGTAGGCGTGGCGTTGCTGCTGGGCGAAACCATCGGCCCGGACCAATGGCTGACTTACCTGCCGATCTGGGCCGCCGTGCTGGTGCTGGTGCTTGAAGGCTTCAAGCACCTGCTGCGTCAGCGTCGCCGCTCGGTGTAAGGCGCACCTGGCGCACCCGCCGTTCTTCAACCGCCTCCACGGTCAGTGTCCAGCCATTCCAGCGCAACTGATCACCGACCATCGGCAGGCGGTCGAGCAAGCTCATCACCAGGCCCGCGAGGGTCTGGTAATCCTCGGTAGCACGGGCACTGAAGCCGGTCCGTGCCTGTACCTGACTCAGGTTCAAGGCACCACTGACCACAAAGCCTCCAGCCTCCTGGACAATACCAGGCCCTTCTACCTCGCTGGCATCCGGCAGTTCACCGGCAATCGACTCAAGGATGTCGGTCATGGTCAGCAGGCCGGTGAAATCACCGAACTCGTTGACCACAAAAGCGATGTGGGTCGACTGACTGCGCATCTGCTCCAGGGCGTTGAGGATGCTGAAGCTTTCCAGCAGGTTCAACGGCACCCGTGCCATGCCTTCCAGGTCGGGCTGGCTCCCCGACAAGAACTCCTTGAGCAGCTCCTTCTTGTGCACAAAGCCCAAGGGCTCGTCGATACGGCCATCGCGGATCAGCGGCAGGCGCGAGTACGGCGAGTTGGCCAAGGCCTGGGTAATGGCGTCGGCTGGCTGAGCGAGGTCAATCACATCGACCTCGGCACGTGCAGTCATCACCGTGCGGATCGGCCGCTCAGCCAGATTCAGCACACCACTGATCATCACCCGCTCGCGGCGGTCGAACAGCACCTGTTCCTCGCCACCTTCAACCAGATCGGCGATTTCCTCACCGACTTCGTCAGCTTCCACCCGGCGGCCGCCCAGCAGGCGCAACACGGCATGGGCCGTACGTTCACGCAACGGTCGATGCTGCTGCAGGCTGCGCTTGCGGCGGGCACGGGCCAGCTGGTTGAACAGCTCGATCAGGATCGAGAAGCCAATCGCCGCGTACAAGTAGCCCTTTGGAATATGGAAGCCCAGGCCTTCGGCGGTGAGGCTGAAGCCGATCATCATCAGGAAGCCCAGGCACAGCATGATGACCGTGGGGTGGGCGTTGACGAAACGCGTCAGCGGCTTGCTGGCCACGATCATGATACCGATCGAGAAAATCACCGCGATCATCATGACCGACAGCTCGTCAACCATGCCCACTGCCGTGATCACCGCATCCAGCGAGAACACCGCGTCCAGTACCACGATCTGGGCAACGATCGGCCAGAACGCTGCATGGCGCAGTGAGCCACTGGCCTGGGTCACGTGGCCCTCCAGGCGTTCATGCAGCTCCATGGTGGCCTTGAACAGCAGGAACACACCACCGAACAGCATGATCAGGTCACGGCCGGAGAAACTCTTGCCGAATACCTCGAACAGCGGTGCGGTAAGGGTAACCATCCACGAAATGCTGGCCAGCAGGCCCAGGCGCATGATCAGCGCCAGGCTCAGGCCAATGACCCGCGCGCGGTCGCGCTGGTGTGGCGGCAGCTTGTCGGCGAGGATGGCGATAAACACAAGGTTGTCGATACCCAGCACCAGCTCGAGGACGATAAGCGTCAACAGGCCTAGCCAGGCCGTGGGATCGGCTAGCCATTCCATTAGCGGGTACTCACGAGGGAAGCGTCACGAGGACAGGGAAAGGTTGGCCAGGAAGGCCGAAAACTGGGGGGCTCCGCGAAGGGACTCATATAGACCTTGATAACAGATTGGGAAAATGATGCTACAAGCACAGCAGGTTTCTCTGATAGCGCAAAACCATTACAAAAACTGTCACGCCTTCACCCGCCACTGGGCTGAATCCCGCCCCCGCTTCCACGTCGGCTGGCTAACCCGACACTGGGTACTTTTCTTCAATATTCCATGTGTTCAATCGCTGAGGATTAGCCAACCTCAAGCAAACGGATCTTCCACATGAGCCTGTCCCTGTCCATGGCCGCTTTCGCACTGGCGGCCTCGATCTCCCCCGGCCCGGTCAACATCGTCGCACTGGGCAGCGGCGCCCGCCATGGCCTGCGCGCCAGCCTCTGGCATGTGGCCGGTGCCACACTGGGCTTCTGCCTGCTGCTGGTGCTGGTCGGGCTGGGCCTGCACCAGTTGCTGGTGCGCTGGCCATTGCTGGGCCTGCTGTTGCACTGGGGGGGTGTGGCATTTCTGCTGTACATGGCGTGGAAGCTGGCCAGCGACAACGGGCGCCTGGGCAACACGCATACTGCCCAGGCGCCCTCGGCCTGGCATGGCGCGGCGATGCAGTGGCTCAACCCCAAGGCGTGGTTGGCAGCAGTAGCCGGGGTAGGCGCCTACACCGGCGGTGAGCAGCACTTGCTGTGGCTGTTCACGTGGATTTATGGGCCAATCTGCTTCATCTCGGTGGCCTGCTGGGCCTGGGCCGGGAGCGTGATCCGCCGGTACCTGGATAACCCGCAGCATATGCGCCTGCTCAATCGCGGGCTGGCTGTATTGCTGGTAGGTAGCGCAATTTACCTGGTCATTTGAGCACAGGAACAGCCAGCCATTCAGCTTCGTGCATCGCGATAATGCCCGGGTGTAGCCGCCAGGTGCTGCTTGAATGCGCGCTGCAGGTGTGCCTGGTCGGCAAACCCGGCCTCCTGTGCAACGTCGGCAATCGCCCGCCCCTGGCGCAGCTGCGCCCGCGCCAGTTGTACGCGCTGGTCAAGCAAATAACCGTGGGGCGTCAGCCCGAAGCGCTGGCGGAATGCACGAATCAGGTAGGAACGCGACAGGCCGCAAGCCGCACAGATGTCTTCCAGCCTCAGGGCGTCACTGCGATGGGCGCGTATGAAGGCGGCTGCCGCATCCAGCCGTGGGTTGCCCCCATCGCGTACCTGGTCATTACCCTCCAGTAATGTTGGCAATTCGCTGAACAGGGCCGCCAGCCGGGCTTCGCGTTCCGCCACGCGGCTATCGAACAGGTCGGCAAAAGCCTGCAAAAGCCGCTGGTACAACACAGGCGAGGTGCTGAAGGTCTGCGCTGGCAGGGTGAACCCCTGCGCTTGCAGCCACGGCACGTCAACAAACAGCATCAGGTAAGACCAAGCCTCCCCGGCAACAGGGTTGCAGGCATGCACGACGCCTGGGTTCATCAACACGGTGGTGCCCGCCGTTACCTCAGTGCACTGGTCGCCATTGCGGTAGGTACTGCGCCCACCGGTGATCACGCCGATGGAAAAGCTCTCGTGAGAATGCGCGGCATAACACACCTGGCGCCCGTCCCCTACCCTGCGGGCCTCGACGAACGGCAACGCTGGATCGCGCCAGAACCGTGATACCTCGATCATCCCTCGCTCCATCAGCCACTGCCCGATGCCCGGATACTACACACTTACCGCGGGAACAGGTCCAACGTGCGTTCAACTTCCTCGATATCGACCCTGAAGCCATCACCCTCCGCAATGCCCACCACAAAGCCGAAATGCTGATGGTCACGGTCCGTCAGGTACTTGTAGTAGCTGACAAAGCGGTTCGGCGGCTGCAACGCCAACACACAACCGCCAGCCTGCAACACATTCACCCCATGCACCAATTGGCTGCCCTCTACCCCGATGACGACCCTGGCCCCGGCGCAGGCCGCAATGATGCTGGGTACATCAGACTTCAGCGGGTTGACCACACGAAAACCACGGGTCACACGCAGGTGCTCGGCCAGCTCCAGCTCGTTGCGCAGCATGCGCCGTTCGCCATCACCCCCGCGCAGCAGAAATACCCCAGGGTGTGGCGCATGCGGCACATGCGACAACAGCTTGTCCCCCATGGCCCGATAACGGGCGTGCCGGCTGCGGTTGTTGCTCAAATCATCGAACAGCACCAGTTCCCTGAAGTAGGCACTGCGCAGGCGCAACGGTTTCATGTCCAGCCAGTCTTCATAGGCCGGCCCCTGGGTAAACAGCGGGTATCTGGCAGAGGGTGCGGTGGTCACCGGGATGCCCTCATTACAGGCCAGCGCATAGGTGGGGCAATCTTCCATCAGCCAGGTGCCGAACCAGCTGTTGCCGTTTTGCGTGCAATAGATGGCACCACGATCGATTTCGTTGTCGACGATGATGGTCGGGAAGGTACTGGGCTTCAGTGACAGCCAGTGGCTGGCCTTGCCCTTGTACAACGCCCCATCGACCAGCCACACATCCTTGATCAGATAGCCACGGGTTGGCCCCTGCAGCATGTTGATGCCGCCTTCCATGGTGCGCGCGGGGTGCACGTAGGGGTAGAAGCGCTTGCCTTCCCACCCTGTCACCCGCTCCATCTGGCCAGGCAGGTAAATGGCCGACGGTGATACTGTAGCTTCGCCCGGGGCAATGTCCCAACTTTTGCTGGCAATGCTTTTCAGGTCGATAGCCTGATTCTTGCCCAGCCGCTTGCGCGCCATGTGGCGGTATGCGGCCAATGTCCAGGTGTGCTGTTTACCGGCAGTTGAAGCACTGAACTGCGAGACATCGCTTCCCATGAAGCGCTCCCCCTTGATGACGAGGTTCAAAGCCTGGCGCGGGGCGCCAAATCAATGCATCCCTTGCAACCAGTCAACTGCACATGACCCGCTCCATGGTGGGGGGTGACTGCAGGTTGGCATACCGGCTGCGCAGCGCTTCAACGAACGATTCGCCAGTACCGCTGCCGCCATAGAGGTAGATCTTGTGCAAGCCGCCGAACACCATTTCGCGGTATCGGCTGGCAACTTCTTCATCGCTAGGTCCCTCTGGCAAGCCAAGATGCAGGGTTAGTTTGTCGCCTTCCACTGCAAACATAGGGGTGTCCCACAGGAACTTCGCAGTCCCCGTCTTGGGCAGGCGCACAAACAGGTAGGCATGGTTGCCCAGCGAGTCGATATCCCCCCCACGGCGGCGCTTCCATTTCAGCAACCCGTCATCCGGGCGCGCCAGGCACAGCCCGATGTCGTAATAATCAAACCCCTGTTCCAGTGCCCATTCGAGGGCCATGAACGTGGTAATCGAATTCACCTCGCGCAACTTCTTGGCGTCAGAAAATACCGCTTCGCAATAACCGAAGCGCAAGGTACTCCAGTAGCGCTTGCCGCCACGCACCACTTCGCAACCGAGGTGGCAACCGATGACCTCATCACCCAAGGTGATCAGATCGAGCCGGCCAACTTGCGTGGCTATGCGAAACACCTCATCCGTGGGGAATTGCGCAGCATGGATGCCTTGCCGGGCCGTGGCGTAGGGGCGCAACAAGTCACGGTCTGCCATGGCGATCTCGTCATCCGAGAGCGCCTGGCGCATCTGATACAGCGGGCGGTTCTTGCGGATACTGCGCCGCAGTTCACTGTCGTAGCGCGCAGTGATGTCCTCCAGCGCACGCCCCAGTGGCACCACGGCGCTCAGGTAGTGAGGTACCGACAAGGCGCCGGTGGTCGGCATTTCGCTGACCAGCACCACGTGGTTTGCCGCCGTGGTTGCACTGGCACTGTCAACGATCGAGGCACTGCCCTGTCCTTTGCCAGCAATCAGCAGCTTGGCCATTTCCCGCTGCTGCTTGCGGCCGATGTAAAGGATCTCGTAAGGGCTCTCCTGCTGCAGCCGGAACCTCGCAACTTCCCAGCGCCAGAAACAGGCGCGCGCCATCACTTCACGCATTTGGCTGCCCAACTGTCTGATTTCGTAACGCATGGAGGGCGAGATGATTTTTCGCGCCACGGCTGTCAAGGTCGCTTTCATTTCTTCTTCGAAGTCCTTATGAAGTTGCCCTATGGTCTATCAGAAAAAGAGAATATTGCAGAAAAAACAGTTAACGCGTTGATATCTATAGAGGAACTTTACATCCACCTTCTCACATTCAGTAACAATTTAAGATGTACAGAAACACTTTGGCAAGTGGCACTTCAATAGCTTTTCGGGAAGTTTCATGGCGTCAAATTTCCTTCACAAATCCCGCCCCGGATAAAACTTTGCTATAAGCGTGCCGCCACTGCGATATCCCATTACCACTTCGCTATTGTCAAATAACGTTTGATGCCTCCTTTGCATAACAGGAGCATCGACATGCCAGCCAATCATCCACACCATGCGCTGCTGGAGGCCCAGCTACCACCCTGGGCCCGCCAAGCAGCGCCCAGTCACTGGGCGGCCTTGAAGCACAGCCAGGAAGCGCACTGGCAAAAGCAGGACGGGTTCGCCAACGCCGCTCCGCACCTGCGCCAGGCGGTGCACACAAGCCACGTTCGCCTGGTTCACTCGCAAGCAGCGTTGGCCCGCTCACTCAAGGGGCTGAAGCAGATCAGCGAATTCGCCGAGCCGTTGCTGCAAGGCGGCCTTGCCGAGCACGGTGTTCATACGCCCTTGCGCAATTGCCAGCTGTTGCGGGTTGAACGCAACTGGCACTGGCTTGGGTTGCGCTATCTCTACAGCCATCGCCGCGACAACGTGCTGCAGGCGGCCTTGCAGAACTTCGCGGCTGACGAAGCCTTTACAGCCGAGAGTGCCATTGCCTTGAGTGACGACATTCATGTCACCCAGGTTGATGTACAAGGCTCCGCCCCCATTGGCATGCAAGCGCCGGCCGCACACTTTGCGCTGAGTTCGGAGCGCTATCAGGTCAAGCGGCTGCCGATTACCCCCGAAGCATTCTGCGCACTGTGCCGCACACTGGACCTGGGCGGCGCCTACCAGGCCCACCTTGCGCAACACTTCGCCCGCCCCGGCGTTCGTGGGCACGCCATACGCGTGCAAAAAGACCGCTTGCGCCTGGCGGCCGACCTTGCCTGTTTGCAGCACCTGCTGGACGGCAACGCCCGGGATGAGATCGAGCGGCTTCTGCAAGGCGCCAGCGTGCGGTGCTGGCAACTGGCACTGTTCGGCAACACCCTGCACGAAGTGATGCTGATCGACGTTGGGCGCACGGGGCTGGCGTTGTTCTTGCCTGGCCATGAACCGGCCCTGCGCCAATGCAATGACCTGGAAGCGGTGCACGAAGCGCTGGCAACCTTGTTGCTGGAACCCGTTGCGCGCCAGGCCTTCACCGCCTACATCGCCCAGGACGAACGTGCGCACTTTCTTGACTTGCTGCAACAAAACCTCGATGCCAGCGGCAACAGTGCCTTCGACAAGCCTTGGCAGCGCGCAGTGGACGCCGACCTGCGCCCAACGCGCCAGGCGATCACGGCAGAGCCGTTCGGCTATTTCCAGGACCTGCACCTGGCTCGCCTGAAACACGAAGCCAGCCTGCTTGCGGTACCCACCGCAACAGCAGATGCCAACGCCCGTGCCAGGCGCCTGGAAGAATGGGAAAGCCTTGGCCTGGATGCCCTGAACATTGCCGGCTTCTTCATACCCGGCGTAGGCACCCTGATGCTGGCCGTGACGGCATGCCAACTGCTGGGTGAAGCCTTCGAGGGCTACGAGGCCTGGCAGGCAGGCGACCGCCATCTGGCGCTGCAGCATCTGGAAGCAGTCGGCCTCAACCTGGCACTGATGGGCGGCTTCGTGGTTGCAGGCAAGGTGCTACCCAAACTGTTCAACAGCCCAATGCTGAAAAACCTGCAGGAAGTTCGCGGCAAGGACGGGCGCTACCGATTGTGGAACAACGACCTCAGACCTTATCGCAGCAGCGTCAAGCTGCCGGAAAGCCTGCAGCCCAATGTCCAAGGCCAGTACCTGCATCAGGGGCGCCACTTTATCCGACTGGAGGGTGAACTCTACGAGCAACATTACGATAAAGCCCTGCAGCAGTGGCGCATCGTCCACCCGGAGGTGCCAGACGCCTGGCAGCCGCCCCTTGAGCACAATGGCCAAGGCGCCTGGCGTGGCCAGCACGAACAACCCGCCAAGTGGTCGTTCACGACACTCGCACGCCGCCTGGGTGAGCCATTTGCAGCGTTCGCCCCCCAGCAACTGGAGCAGGCCGCGCGCATCTGCGGCATCGACGCCGAGCGTTTGCGCCAGGTACACCTGCAAGGCCAGCCAGCGCCACCCCTTTTGCTCGACACCCTGCAGCGTATGGCGGCGCAAGCCGAAGTACAAACCCTGGGTACCCAAGCCCGAACCGGCCTGTTCGAGGAGCTCTACAACGGCAGTGCGCCGGTCACCCCGGCGGAGCAGCAACTCCTTGCCGCCTACCCTCGTCTCTCCCCGCCCTTGGCCAGGCGCATGCTGGCAACCCTGGAGAGGGACGAGGCACGCGTCTGGAAACAGCACGGCGAATTGCCGGCAGCGGTTCGCCAACAGGTCGCACAGCTCCACAGTGAACTGCCACTGGTACGCGCACTGGAAGGTGTACTGCAACCGGTACGAGCCAACAGCGACAGTGAACGGCTGCTGTTCAGCGCACTGGATGCCCTGCCCGGCTGGCCTGCAGAACTGCGCCTGGAGCTGCGTGGCGCCAGCCCGCAAGGCCCCGTGCTGGATCACGCAGGCAGTCAACGAGCCAGGACCCTGAGCCGGGTAATCAAGTCTGCCGAAGGCTATGAGGCCGACCTGGGTGATCGCCCGGCTCCAGGCCCACGTGATGCTGACCTGTGCCGCGCCGTGGAACAGGCACTACCACGCCTGCAGCGCGAAGCCCTCGGCATTGCACAAGCCAACGGCAACGTAGTGCGCCAGCGTCTGCTGGCGTGGGTCGACGAACATCGCGCAGAGCTACAGCAGCGCCTGTGGGGAGCACGCGCGCTACGGCATGAACCTCAAGGCTGGTTACGCGGTGGCCGCCCCTTGACGCCACTGCCGCCTCACCCACGCCAGACCAGCTCGCTGGCACAAGCCTATCGACGCATTTTCCCCGAAGCGACCGATGCCGAATTTGCCGACTGGCTGGTCGATGAGGAAGAAACTCACAACCTGAACGACTTGCGCTCTGCCAACGAGCGGCTACGTGACCTGCAACAGCGCCTGGAGCGCTTGCGCAGCAACCTCGGCGAATGGGCGCGACCCAACCCGGCCAACCCACACCAGCGTCAACGCGCCATCCGCCCGCTCATCAACGCCTGGCGGCGCTTGTCCCGGCTACCCCTTCAGAGCGCACAGGGCCTGTACACGCTCGACCTGGCCAGCCTCGGCCTGCGCAACGAGGACCTGGCCAGCCTTGCCCTACCCGACGACTTCGCTCATGTGGAGCACCTTTCACTCAGCAACAACCCCACCCTCAGCCAATTGCCGGTCCACTTCATGGCGCGGTTCCCCAACCTCAGCCGCCTGCTACTGGTCAACTGTCGCTTTGACCGGCTACCTCGCCTGGCACGCCCGCAACAGTTGCGCTGGCTCGACCTGGACAATAACCGCATAACCTGGGGCGAGCAGGCTCAGCACGCACTGAACCAGTACAGAGAACTCAGCGTGCTTGACCTGACCAACAACCCGCTGCTTACGGCACCGGACCTGACCTGGCTTCCCGAGCTTCGAACCCTGTTCCTGCCAGGTTGCTCGCTGACCGAGCTGCCACGTGGGCTGGAGCTTGTCAGGGAGCCCTTCATGCTGGACCTTTCAGCCAACCAGTTCCAGCAACTGCCTGCCAGGTTCAGCGTTTCACGCCCTGTCGCCGACGCCCTGCGCCTTGAAAGCGAGTGGCTCGGCGAACCGGCGAGAGCCCAGATCGAGGCCTACAACGCCACTCATCAGGTAGACCTGATGGTCAGTGAAAGTGACTACCTGGACTTCTTCCACGAGACGGGTCCGGCAGAAACCGCCCTGTGGCAGCGCTTGCCCCTGCAATACCGCCGCGATCTTCGGCCGCTGCAGGACAGCGAACCCTTCCTGTCACACCCGCATCAGGCTCGCCGGGAGTTCTGGCGCCGGCTTGCCGCGATCGACACCCATCCGGTATCGCGCGAAGCATGGCTGTCACACCCTCCGCATACCCTGTTCACCCTGCCCCTGTGACCCAGCCCACAGTGCCTGTTGAACCGTCGGCAGGCACCGGTGACCATGTTGAGCCAGACTGGTGTTTTTCCGGCAGCCGGTGCATGCTCGAAGCTGAAGCGTTTCACCCGGCTTGAAACCCGCCCTGTAATGTGAGGTGCAGTACCCATGGACCGTCTGCTCGATTCACTTTTCCCCAGCGCCGAGAACATCCCGGAAACCTGGCGCCTGGGAGCCCCCCTGGAACAACGCGACTACCTGGTCAACGGGCAACTCCGGCGCTGGGACGGCCCGCTGGCCACCGTGCGCAGCCCGGTCTGGCTCAAGGAAGGCAACGAAGAACGCCAAGTGATACTGGGCAGCGCCCCGCTGCTCGACGCCGAAACCGCCCTGACCGCCCTCGACGCCGCCGTGCAGGCCTACGACAAGGGCCGTGGCGCCTGGCCGAACATGCGCGTGGCCGAGCGTATCCAGCACGTCGAAACCTTCCTCGCACGCATGCGTGAACAGCGCCAGTCCGTAGTCAAGTTGCTGATGTGGGAAATCGGCAAGAACCTCAAGGACTCGGAAAAGGAATTCGACCGCACCTGCGACTACATCGTCGACACCATCAACGCCCTCAAGGACCTTGACCGCCGCTCCAGCCGCTTCGAGCTCGAACAAGGCACGCTGGGCCAGATCCGCCGTGCACCGCTCGGCGTGGCGCTGTGCATGGGGCCGTACAACTACCCGCTGAACGAAACCTTCACCACGCTTATCCCGGCGCTGATCATGGGCAACACCGTGGTGTTCAAGCCGGCCAAGTTCGGCGTGCTATTGATCCGCCCGTTGCTCGAAGCATTCCGCGACAGTTTCCCGCCGGGGGTCATCAATGTCATCTACGGCCGAGGCCGGGAGACAGTCAGCGCGCTGATGGCCAGCGGCAAGGTCGATGTATTCGCCTTTATCGGCACCCACAAAGCCGCCAGCGACTTGAAAAAACTGCACCCGCGCCCGCACCGCCTGCGTGCGGCGCTGGGCCTGGATGCCAAGAACCCAGGCATCGTGCTGCCCCAGGTCGACCTCGACAACGCCGTCGAAGAAGCGGTCACCGGGGCGTTGTCATTCAACGGCCAGCGCTGCACGGCACTGAAGATCCTGTTCGTCCACGAAGACGTGGTCGAAGCGTTCCTCGACAAATTCCAGCGCAAGCTCGCCGCACTCAAACCCGGCATGCCGTGGGAGCCAGGTGTCTCACTGACGCCACTGCCCGAGCCCGGCAAGGTCGACTACCTTGATGGCCTGGTCGCCGATGCCAAGGCCAAAGGCGCGCAAGTACTCAATGAAGGTGGCGGGCACAGCCGCGGCTCCTTCTTCTACCCGGCCCTGCTGTACCCGGTGAACCACAGCATGCGCGTGTACCACGAAGAACAGTTCGGCCCGCTGGTGCCGGTGGTGCCCTACCGCGACCTGCAAACCGTGATCGACTATGTACTGGACTCCGACTACGGCCAGCAGTTGAGTCTGTTCGGCAACGACCCGGCGACCATCGGCAGCCTGGTCGACACCTTCGCCAACCAGGTCGGGCGTATCAACATCAACGCGCAATGCCAGCGTGGCCCCGACACCTACCCGTTCAACGGCCGCAAGAACAGCGCTGAAGGCACCTTGTCGGTGCATGACGCCTTGCGCGTGTTCTCGATCCGTACCTTGGTCGCCACACGCTTCCAGGAGGCCAACAAGACGCTGATCAGCGAAATCATCCGTAACCGGCAGTCGAGCTTCCTGACCACCGACTACATCTTCTGACCGCCACGCTTATAGACAATCGGTCTAGCACTGCTGTCGATTTTCCATCCGTGCAAACGACTCTAAGCAACAGGGCGCCAGACGGCGCCCAGCCCACTGCACAGGAGATTCGAACATGGCAGCCAGACCCATTCCCGAAGGCCAGCACAGCATTACCCCGTACCTGGCCATCAACGACGCCGCCAAAGCCATCGAGTTCTACAAGAAAGCCTTTGGTGCGGTGGAAATGTTCCGCCTCGATGCCCCAGGGGGCCGCGTCGGCCATGCCGAGCTGAAGATCGGTGATTCGTCGCTGATGCTGGGCGACCCCTGCGACATGGAAGGCGGCCTCACCGCCAGCCAGAAGCTCAATGGCGCAGGCGTTGGCCTGCACCTGTACGTCGAAGACTGCGACAAGGTCTATGCTCAGGCCCTGGCGGCCGGCGGCACGCAGCTACACCCCTTGACCGACCAGTTCTACGGCGACCGCAGCGGTACCTTGAAGGACCCGTTCGGCAATATCTGGTTCGTCTCCACCCACAAGGAGGACCTGACCCCCGACGAGATTCGCGCCCGCGCCGCGAAGATGTTCGGCGGCAACTGACCGGCAAGTTGAAAGCGGCGCGACTTTGCTTGAAGCTTGGGGCTCGTAGCTTGGAGCTGCCTCATGCGAATCATCGACAAAACCGCCGCTCAGGTGCGCAGCCTGACCCCCGCCGAAGAGGAATTGCTGGTTGGCTTTGCCACCGGCAACCTGGTAGGCCCGCGCCTGCTGCAGGCCAACCAGTTGCTGATGAAGGTGCGCAACGCCAACCAGTGGCTGGCCTGCGATTGCCGCAACGACGCCCTGCCAGTACTCAATGTCACCCTGAACGGCAACACCGGCACGTTGTTTCTCAAGAACAACCCGGGTACAGCCGAGCACGCACCCGGCTGCCCGTTCACCAAGGACGAACGGGAAGCGGCCGAACGTGAAAACGACCCCGCACCACCTGCCGCCTGGCTGCCGCCCGACACGCCGCTGCGCCTGATTGGCGACTTTCGCACCGGGACCACCAGTGCTGGCAGCGATGGCGGCGAGCGGCGCGAACAGCAGCGCCTGCTGTCACTGCTGCTGACCTGGATCGAAACCAGCGGGTTGAACCTGTATGCCACGCACCTGAAAAAAGACCTGACTGGGCAGTTTGCCGAACTGCGCAGCGTCGCCAGCCGCTACCCGCTGCTGGAACGGGTACCCGCCAGCAACTACCTGGAAACCCGCCTGGACATGAAGCACATGCTGATGCTCAAGGCCCGCCTGCGCGAAGCCACCGTGTTCGGCAACCACCGCCGCCACGGCCTGTTGCTGGACTGTGTCGACCAGATCAAGGGACGCAAGCTGTTCAACAACCGCAGTGAAGACGGTTTCGACTTCCAGGGGCACCACCTTTATTGGGGAGGCAGCCGTACCCGTGGGCCGTTGCTGGCACTGATGGTCTACTCACCGACCAGCGCCGGTAGCCATTACTACGAGCTGATTCATGTGGCCAGCGTACCGGTGTTGTCACGTGCGCACCTGTTCCCGGTGTACCGCGATGAAGAACGCGAGCCGCTCAAGGCGTTGGTGTCATTGATCGACTGGATGGCCAGCAAGGGCGTGAAAGTGCAGATGCGCCGGCCGGTGATCGGCGGCCAGGTGGCAGATGAGCTGGTCATGACGTCAGACCAGGACCGGGTCCTGTCGATATCACTGCTGGAACAGCCGATCGGCCCCGAGCCGGATGCCGAGAACTTCAAGCGCTACGCCGACTTCAAGAGCCTGGAAACCTTCCGCAAGTTCGTAGCGGGCTTTTTCATGCGCGAGCGCTGAATAACCTTTACTAGCCCGCAGGTCCGGCCTCTTCGCGGGTGAACCCGCCCCTACAACGGGCTGTGCCGAATCACCGAGGTGTGTACACACCACCGATCAATGTAGGAGCGGGCTTGCCCGCGAATACGGTGGCGGCAGCGACGCAGAAGAACCGGGAGACTGCATTCGCCACAAGTGCCCGGCTCAACCCAAGAACAGCTTGTACGCCGGGTTATCAGTCTCATCCCAATACCGATAACCCATCTCGTCCAGCGCCAACGGCAACCCCGCCAGTTCATCCCCCGGCACCTCCAGCGCGGCAAACACTCGCGCCTCCGCCGCCCCATGGTTACGGTAATGGAACAGGCTGATATTCCAGCGTTTGCCCAACCGCTCCAAAAAACCCAGCAACGCCCCAGGCCGCTCGGGGAACTCGAAACGCAGCACCCGTTCATCCGAACCCGGTGCTGCATGCCCGCCCACGGTATGGCGCACATGCAGCTTGGCCAGTTCGTTGTCGGTCAGGTCCAGCACGCTGTAACCCTGCTCACGCAAGCTGGCCAGCAACTGCTCACGCGGGTCGTGCACAGGGTGGGTCTGCACCCCGACGAACAGGCGCGCCTCCTTGCCGGGGTAATAGCGGTAGTTGAATTCGGTGATCTGCCGCTTGCCCAACGCCTGACAGAAGGCGCGAAAACTGCCCGGCTGTTCCGGGATGGTCACGGCGATGATCGCCTCGCGCTGCTCGCCCAGCTCAGCCCGCTCAGCCACATGACGCAAACGGTCAAAATTGACGTTGGCACCGGAGTCAATGGCCACCAGGGTCTGCCCCTGCACGCCATCGCGCGCCACGTACTTTTTGATCCCTGCTACAGCCAGGGCCCCGGACGGCTCGGTGATCGAGCGTGTGTCGTCATAGATATCCTTGATCGCCGCACACAACTCGTCACTGCTCACCGTGACCACTTCGTCCACGAAGTGCCGGCACAACTCGAAACAATGGGCGCCAATCTGCGCCACCGCCACACCGTCGGCAAAGGTACCGACCTGGGGCAGGATCACCCGTTCACCGGCGGCCATGGCAGCTTGCAGGCAGTTGGAGTCTTCCGGCTCGACACCAATCACTTTCACCTCCGGCCGCAGGTATTTCACGTAGGCGGCAATACCCGAGATCAGGCCGCCGCCCCCCACCGGCACAAAGATGGCATCCAGCGCACCCGGGTGCTGGCGGAGGATTTCCATGGCCACGGTACCTTGCCCGGCGATCACGTCCGGGTCATCGAACGGCGGCACGAAGGTGGCGCCCTCGCTGTCAGCCAGTTTCAAAGCATGGGCCAGCGCATGCGGGAAGCTCTCGCCATGCAGCACCACCTGCCCTCCGCGCGAACGCACCCCTTCCACTTTCAGTGACGGCGTGGTGGTCGGCATGACGATGGTGGCCTTCATGCCCAGGTGCGATGCCGCCAGGGCCACACCTTGGGCATGGTTGCCCGCCGATGCAGTGATCACCCCGCGCTCACGCTGCGCATGGGTCAGACGCGACAGGCGGGTGTAGGCACCGCGGATCTTGAACGAGAAGGTGGGCTGCAGGTCCTCGCGCTTGAGCAGCACCTGGTTGCCCAGGCTGGCAGACAACGCGGGTGCAGCTTGCAGCGGCGTTTCGATGGCCAGGTCGTACACCGGCGCAGCAAGAATGCGCCGTACCTGCTCCGACAGCAGTTGCTGGGGGGACAAGCGGGTGCGAGGGGCGCTGAAACTGGTCATCAATGACTCCTTGGCTGTTTTTACGTTGCCCAGGAGTCAGAAAGAAAAAACCCGCCTCCAGGGCGGGTTCGGTGCACGTACGCGCTAGCCCGCCAAGCTGATAATGGCGGTAATAATAATGGCGTTCACATGCAGGAAAGTGTTCATGGGGTAGGAACTTAGCCTGCCGCGTAGCCAGAAGTCAACACTTGGCCTGCTGAGCCGAAAGCGGCACGTCGAATACCTTGTCGAAGCCCCACTGGAAGACAAAGGCGTAGACGAAGAAGAACACGAACAACGCCAGGTTGGTCAGCAGCGCCGCCCACAGGCTCACGTCCAGCCAATACGCCACCAGCGGCAACAGGATCACCACCAGGCCACCCTCGAAGCCCAGCGCATGCAGCAGCCGCCGCAGGAAGGTGCGCTCACGCTGATGCTGGCGCGCTTCCCATCGCTCGAACACCCAGTTGTAGCCCATGTTCCAGCTCATGGCGATGCCCGACATCAGCACCGACAGCACGGTCGACTGCGCCATGCCGGCACCGAACGCCAGTTCCAGTGCCGGTGCCACACAGGCCACGGCGATAGCCTCATAGAGAATGGCCTGGACGATCTTGCGGGCCTTGCCTTGCATGTTCAGCTCCCTGAATGGACGACCTGTAAAACTACAAGATGTAGCCGGTAAGAAAAAGCCCGAAATTTGGACAACATCGGGTTCGGCTGCTTGTATCTATCCCGTACAAACCGTGACATCTCGTACAACTTCGTCGAAGGAACCGAGCGAGGATAATGACGATGGCCGCCTTTACCCTGCGGGTGACTGCCACATGAGCCTGGCATTCATCGACTTTCTCACCTATGTGCTGTTCGGCCTGAAGATCCTCGCGATCACCCTGGCTTCGTTGATGTTCCTGTTAGGTCTGGACGACCTGTTCATCGACCTGTGCTACTGGGGACGCAAGCTGATCCGGCGTTTTCGCATTTACGACAAGTTCGAAAAGGCCGATGAAAGGCGCTTGTATGAAGTGCCGGAAAAACCCCTGGCCATCATGGTCCCGGCCTGGAATGAAGTGGGCGTGGTGGGTGAAATGGCGCGCCTTGCCGCGTCGACCATCGACTACGAAAACTACCAGATCTTTGTCGGCACCTACCCCAACGACCCGCAAACCCAGGCCGACGTGGACGCGGTGTGCCTGCACTACCCCAATGTGCACAAGGTGGTCTGCGCGCGCCCCGGCCCCACCAGCAAGGCCGACTGCCTGAACAACATCATTGACGCGCTGCTGCGCTTCCAGCAGGACGCGGGCATCGAATTCGCCGGCTTCATCCTGCATGACGCCGAAGACGTGATTTCGCCCATGGAACTGCGCCTGTTCAACTACCTGTTGCCGGGCAAGGACATGATCCAGATCCCGGTGTACCCCTACGCACCGGAATGGAAGGGCTTTACTGCCGGCCACTATGTCGATGAATTCGCCGAAAACCACGGCAAGGACGTGATCGTGCGTGAAGCGCTGACGGGCCAGGTGCCCAGCGCCGGCGTTGGTACCTGCTTCAGCCGCCGGGCCATCAGCGCATTGCTGGAGGACGGTGACGGCATCGCCTTCGACGTACAGAGCCTGACCGAAGATTACGACATCGGTTTTCGCCTGAAGCAAAAAGGCATGAAATGCATTTTCGCCCGCTATTCCATCACCGACCCGGCACTGACCCTGAAGCAGGAATGGCGCCCCGGCATGAGCCGCGAATTCTCCCAGGTGATCTGTGTACGCGAGCACTTCCCGCGTGACTGGCAGCATGCCATACGGCAGAAATCGCGCTGGATCGTCGGTATCGTGTTCCAGGGCACCAGCAACCTCGGCTGGAGCCGCAAAGGCGCGCTCAACTACTTCCTCTGGCGTGACCGCCGTGGGCTGTTTGCCTACCTGCTGAGCTTTCTGGTCAACTTGTTGCTGCTGGTGCTGCTGGCCATGTGGCTGGTCACGGTGATCGCACCGGATGCATGGCGCTTCATGTCGATCCTCAGCGACAGCTGGCTGTTATCCACCCTGCTGTGGCTGAACGGCCTGATGCTGTTCAACCGCCTGTTCCAGCGGGCCTGGTTCGTGACCCGCTTCTATGGCATCGGCGAGGGCCTGCTGTCGGCACCGAGGATGATGTGGAGCAACTTCGTCAACTTCTTCGCCAACCTGCGCGCCCTGCGCCAGGTCATGGAAATGGGCGATTCACGGCGCGTGGCCTGGGACAAGACCACTCACGAATTCCCCGCCATTGCAGCCCCTGCGCGCACACCGCTGGGCCAGCGGCTGGTGGCCAAAGGCCTGATCAGTGAGGAACAACTGCAGCAGGCAATCACAAGCCCGGTCCGGCGGCGCCTGGGCCGCGAACTGCTGCTACGCGGCTGGCTGAACAGCGAACAACTGGTGATGACCCTGGCCGAACAGCTGGACCTGCCCTGGGCACCGCTGAACCCGTTCAAGCTCGCCACACCGTTGATCGCCAAGCTGCCACGCAAGCTGGCGACGCACTATGGCGTCTTGCCCGTGGACGAAGAAGGCGACACGCTGATCCTGGCCAGTGAAACCCCAGTCAGCCAGGTGTCGCTAGGGGTAATCAGCCGCCAACTCAAACGCCCGGTCAAGGCCCGCCTGGCGCCGCAGGGCCGAGTGACACTGGGCCTGCGCTACCACTACCCAAGCCCTTGGCAAAAGCCGGAAACCCGCGAGATGCTGGCCGTGCTCGAACGCCATCAGGACGATGATGCACTGCTGGAACGGGTCAGCTGCCACCAGGTCATGCTCGGCGCCCTGCTGCAGGTACGCGGCATGGTCCCGGTCACCCTGTTCAACCAGGCCCTGATCGACTTCGACCCCGAGCAGCACAGCCTCGGCGAACACCTGATTGCCCGCGGCATTATCACTGAACAGGTGCTGGAACAGGCCCTGACCGAACAGGCCAGCGAGCAGCAGGCCGCCATTGACCTGACCCGGGAGGTGGCATGAAGCCGCGTTTTTCCCTCACCTTCACCGGCTTGTTGCTGTGCTCCGCGGCCCTCCCCGCCGCAGCCTCGGCGCCGATGACCGACTTTCAGCGCTTTACCAGCTTTCCGTTCATGGACCGTGGCTACCGAGAGGCCAGGAAAGACAACTGGGCCGAGGTCGAACGCCTGACCCGCCACGTGCTGGGTCGGGTGCCGAACAACGACGAGGCCCGTGCCCTGCTGGTGGAGGCCCTGGCCCACCAGCGCCGCTACAAGGAGGCCGAAGCGCTGGCCGGGCAGTTGGGCGACAGCCCCGAATACGCCGACGCCCTGCTGGAGCTGCGCCTGACCTGGATCGAACAGGACCCGCCAGCAGCCAGCCAGGTGGAGCAATGGCTGGCAACCAGCGACGGCACCCACCGTGTGCGCCTGTGGCAGGCCTACAGCCTGAGCCTGGCCAAGTTCGGTGGTGCGGCCAAGGCGCTGGGCTGGCTCAACCAGCTGCCACCCGGGAACGACGGCCAGGTACTGCGCCTGGCGCGGGCCAATTTCGCCGAACAGCTGCGCAACTGGAAAGAAACCATCGAGCAGTTACAGCCGCTTGCCGACAAAGGCCAATTACCTGCCGACGACTGGCAACGCCTGGCTAACGCCTATATCCAGCGTGTAGACGAAAAGGGCCTGAACGCATTGCTGCCCAGCGCACCCTCTCCCGCTGCTGCCAACCAGGCACGCCTGGCCATGGCAAACCGCGCCATAGCCGTCGGCCATAACCAGCTTGCCCAGCGCTCGCTTCAGTCGCTGCCGCCCGATCAGCTGAACCAGCCCGAACAGCGCCAGCAACTGTGGGAACTGGCCCGCGAGGGCGACGACGCGGCGCTGGTGCGGCGCCTGAGCAACGACCTGCAACGCCCCTGCCTGGAAACGGTCGACTGGCTGTCACGCCAGGACCCGGAGCAGGCCCGCGAGCAATTCAAGGGCTGTACCGCCAGCAGCGACCCGCGGGCCTACGCGGTACTCAAGCAGCGCCTGTACGGCGAGCCGCCGCAACCCCCGCAGCCACGCACCGCCGCCGAATGGGAAAAACGCTACCGGCAGACCGGCGACCTTGCGGCGCTGGAGCAAACCACCTTCCTGCTGGCCGAACAAGGCCACACCGACCACGCACGGCAACTGCTGGAGCAAGCCTACGACCGCCGCCAGGGTCGCCTCAGCCCATCGCTGCTACAGCGCCTGGGCAACCTGTATGCCCGAAACGACGGCCCACTGGACAGCCGCCGCATGCTCAGCCTGGCCCCCCACGTCGACGCCAACACCCGCGCCCAGTTGCTCGGCCGGCTGGCCGAAGCCGGCCAGTGCGATGCCGTGCGCCAGGCTGTACCGGCCACCCCAAGCGAGCCCGGCCAGTACCGCGCCCTGGGCCGTTGCGCCATGCCCGAGCAGCCGGGTGAAGCGGTGGTCTACTACCAGGCCGCAGAACGCCTGGGTGACCACGGCATCGGGCTCCCGCTGGCCTATGCGCTGGAAGCGGCCGGCGACTCCGAAGCCGCCCAGCCCCTCTGGCGCAGCTTGCCGGACAGCGCCTGGACCGACAACGCCCGTCTTACCGCCGCCCGTGGCGCACTGAATGCAGGCGATGCCCAGGCCGCCCGGCGCTATTGGGACGCTGCCGCGCACAACAGCGCCGATGACTGGGCGCTGGGTGCCGCCATCGCCCAACGCCAAGGCGATTACCAGGCCGCGCTGGGCTTCCAGCGCCAGGCCTTGGCGCACAACCCGCGTGCCGCTCACTACTACGCCGCCTCCAGCACCGCGCAGCTGGCCGGCGACACTTCACAAAGCAACGCCTGGCTGGCCGAAGCCGTGCGGCTGGCCCCCGACCAGCCGCGCTATCGCGCTGACTACGGCATGCGCCTGGCGGGTTCGCCGGACAAGGCCCAGCGCATGCAGTCGATCCCCTACCTGGAGCACGCCACCCACGATTTCCCCGAGGACTATCGCCTTGGCGAAACACTGGCCCTGCGCTACGACGAGCATGAAGACAGTGCCGCCGCACGCCGTGAATTGCGGCGTATCCTCGACGTCGAGCAGGACCTGGTCGACGGCGATGACGAATACGGCAGCCTGGAAGCCCGCAAGTACCGCCAGCGCCGCGCCCACGAGACCTTGTCACGTCGCGACACCGTCACCTTGGCCAGCACCTGGTCACCAGCTGGCACTTCAACCAACGACAAGTTCCTCGACAACGGCCAGCGCAGCGGTAGCTCACGCCGGGCGCAATCGCAGAATGTTCAGTTGGCCATGTGGGACCACGCCCTGGGTGACGAACCCAGCCGCAACGGCAGCACCCTGTCGGTGTATGGCCGGGTGCTGTTCGGCGGCCAGAGCCGTACCGACTATGCACAAAGCATGGGCACCGGTGTCGGCCTGCGCTACAAGCCACTCGGCCAGGCCAACCTCAACCTGTATGCCGAGCTGTACCACCAGCGCCAGGTCGACGAAGAACACTACCGTGGTCTGAGCCTGGGCCAGCTGCTGAGCCCGGCCAAGGTGGGTGGTAACTGGGGGGATTTGCGCCACCACGCCGAATCGAGCAACGACCTGCTGCTGCGCGCCACCGCCTCGTTCCTCGATCAGGGTGACTGGCGCAACGACTGGCGTGTCGATGAAGACAACTGGAACGAGCGCTTCCTTTACCTTGACGCCGCCTGGTGGACCCGTGCCGGTGACCACGCCTGGCTGTCGCGCTACCAGCAGGGCCATGCCTGGAAGCTGCCCGGCAGCTCGCCGCAGACCATCATGCCCTATGGTTTTGTCGAGTTCTCCAGCCAGGACCCAAGTAACGACTGGCGCCAGGACGCCCGCGCCGGGGTCGGTGTGCGCTGGCAATGGTGGTTCGATGACGACCGCTACAACGCCTACCGCGGCTCGCTGAAAGTGCGCGTCGAGTACCAGCAATCGCTGGGTGGCAACCTCTACGAGCGCGCCAACGGCGTGCTGGTCGGTGCGGAGATGACCTTCTGATGCGTATGCTCATCGCCCTCTGCCTGCTGGCCCTGTGCCTGCCGGCCACAGCCGACCAGCGCCTGTTCTACCAACCGCTCAATCGTGACGCCAGCGTCACCCCTGCACAGTGGCAGCAACTGTGGCGCACCACCGCGGCCCAGGGTGGCAAGACCCTGATCGTGCAGTGGAGCGCCTACGGCGACAGTGATTTCGGTGGCGCCCAGGGTTGGCTGGCCAACAGCTTGCGTACAGCGCGTGCCGAAGGCCTGCAACTGGTGCTGGGGCTGTACATGGACCCGGCCTACTACCAGCGCCTCGACGAACTGGACGGCGAAGGCCTGAACAGCTACTGGAAAGCGCAACTGGGCCGCTCGCTCAGTCAGTTCCAGCAACTACGCCAGGCCTGGCAACTGCCGGTGGACGGCTGGTACCTGCCCATGGAACTGGACGACCAGCATTTTCATGATGCCGATCGGCGCAAAGCGCTGTACAGCCAGCTGCAGGCATTCAACCGCCAACTGGACAAGCCGCTGCATGTCAGTGCCTTCAGCGCCGGCAAGCTGTCACCGCGCGTCAATGCCGCCTGGCTGGATCAACTGGCCGGGTTGGGCTTGACTGTGTGGTGGCAGGACGGCGCCGGCACAGGGCGTTTGCCGGCGCTGGTACGCCAGGGCTACGAGCAGGCCCTGCCATGCCGGGTGGGCGTGGTGCGTGAGGCGTTCCGGCAGGTGAGCGCACCGGGGCAGGCATTTCGGGCTGAATCTGCCGAGCCGAAGCTGGGTAGCGGGTGCCATGCCGAGGCGGTGTTTGCTTTGCGCTACCGGCCCTGGGCTCGGGGCCTATTGCCACAGAATTGAGTCACCCGGTTTGGCCTCTTCGCGGGCAAGCCCGCTCCTACAAATGTTGCGCGGTCCCTGTAGGAGCGGGCTTGCCCGCGAAGAGGCCAAACCTGGCAAAGCAGTACCCCCAGGAGCCCACCGATGTTCAAGACCATCGAAGCACACATCCGCAAGCAGGTCGCCCCCGCCGCCCTGCGCGCCGAGTTCCGCCAGCACGAATTCGAGTCCATGCGCCCGTTCTGCCAACTGGTGTTCTGCGTCAGTATCCTGATCTGGTTGGTCTTCGACCTGATTGTCAGCTTCCTGGGCGGCCAAGGCTTCACCTGGCTGTCCTACCTGTTCATCGCCCTGCTGGGCGGCATGACCGTGGTGCTGCACTTTACCCGCCGCAGTCATCACTTCGACGTACTTAACCTGCTGTTCATTACCGTGATTACCTTGGGCATGCGCCTGCTGATCGAAGGCATCCCGGTGGCCCTGCGCCCGGTCTGGCTGGTGCTCGGGGTATCCACCGTGCTGTACGCCGTGTCGGTGCTGCCGGTACGGCGCTGGTCGTTCTTCAGCGCCATGGTCATCACCTGGGTCATGCTCAACCCGTTCTACCACACCCGCATGGAGCCCGATGCGCTCGAAGGCGCCATGCTGGTCAGCTACGCGGTGTTTCTCAGTGGCCTGATCACCTACAGCTACCTGCAAACCCGCAAGGCCAAGCTGCACAACTTCTACCTGTCCAAGGTGCTGCTGGAGCAAGCCTACGTCGATGCCCTGACCGAAATCCCCAACCGTCGCTCGTTCATGGCCAAAGCGGAGCAGCAACTGAAGCTGGCAACGCCCGGGCAATACCTGGCCATGGTTGATATAGACAACTTCAAGAAAGTCAACGACCGTTTCGGCCACGACATAGGTGATGAAGTGCTCAAACGCGTGGCCCTGCATATCAAGGCCGCCATGGTCGGTGCCGAGTTCGCGCGATTGGGGGGTGAGGAATTTGCCATCTTCCTTGAAGGGTTGGACCTGCACGGTGCCGAACAGCAAGTGGAAGCATTGGTACGCAGGGTGCGTGAAGATGCAGGTGCACACCCGGTCACCATCAGCATCGGGCTGACGCAGGTAAGCGCGGGCGATACATTGACCATGGCGTTGATCAAGGCCGACCAGGCGCTGTATGAAGCCAAGCACACCGGCAAGGACAGGGTTGTGCTGTGGACTACCCGGCTGGCAGGCGAATCCTGAACTGCGCCCCGCCCAGCGCCGACTGCGCCACGGTCAAGGTGCCACCCTGCCCCTCAATCGCCCGCCGGCTGATCGCCAACCCCAGGCCAAACCCTCCGGTATTACGGTCCCGGCTCCGGTCCAGCCGATAGAACGGCTGGAATATCCGCTCGCGCTCCTCCACCGGAATGCCAATACCGTCATCCTCCACCGTCAGCAGGCAAGCGCCGTCTTCTTCCAGACGCAAGCGCAGCAGCAGGCTTTCGTCGCAATAACGCATGGCATTGCGCACCAGGTTCTGCACCGCCCGCGCCGTCAGCCGCGGGTCCAGCACAAAGCGCGGTAACTCGCCTTCGGCCCGCACCTCCCACTGGATACCCCGGCCATCGAGCTCTTCGGCAAAGCCGCCCAGCACGCTGTCGACCAGTTCCAGCAACGACACCTCGACCCGCTCACGGGCCTGGTCGGCGTTATACAGGCGGCTGTAGGACAGCAATTCCAGCACCAGTTCATCCAGCTCGCGCACATGCCCCACCAGCTCCAGCAGGCGCTTGCGGCTGGCCGGCGGAACTTCGTCGAACAACAGCACCAGGCCAAAATCCAGCCGGGTCAGCGGCGTGCGCAACTCGTGCGATACCGCATTGAGCAGTTCGCGCTGCTGGTTGACGTGGCGCTCCAGGTCGCTGGCCATGGTGTCGAACACCCCGGCAAGCTCACCAATGTTGGAGTGCGGCGAGATATGCGTGCGCTCGGCCATATGCCCCTGGCCCAGGCGCCGGGCGGTTTCCTTCAGCCGTTCCAGGTCACGCCAGTGCGGCCATACCCATAACAGCAGGCAACCGAGCATGGCTGCCCCGATCAGCACAGTGACGCCCCACGACAGCACGTTGATGTCCAGCGGGTCTGGCGGTGAATGCAGGCGCACCAGCCATTCCTTGTCCAGCGGCGCCAGCACGGTCTCGTAATAGCCCCACTCGGCAATCCGCACGGCATACAGGCCGTGCTCAAGGCGTGCCTGTTCTTCCTCGTTCAGGTCGGCCTGGTCCATGCGCAGCAGTTGCAGTTGCAGCGGTGCGAAATCATCGGCCAGTTCCTGTTCAACGGCTGGCCACTGCTCGCGCGGCGCCTGGCGAAACTGGCGCACGATCAACGACTGCACACCCTTGGCCTGGTCCAGGTTGTAGGCCATGAAGCGGTCGTGGAACATGCCGACGATGGTGTCGGGGATGAACAGCAGCGCGCCGGCGTAGGCGACGATGATCACCAGGTACAGCCGCACCAGGATTTTGAGCATGGCCGATCAGCACTCCCACTCGACGCGGCTGAACAGATAGCCCTTGCCCCATACGGTCTTGATCTTGCGCGCTTCGCCAGCGTTGTCGTCGAACTTGCGCCGCAGCTTTGAGATGGCCACGTCGACCGAGCGGTCGGTACCGTTGAACTCGATGCCACGCAGTTGTTGCAGGATGCGGTCACGGTTCATCACTTCGCCCGCATTGCGCGCCAGCACCACCAACAGGTTGTACTCGCCACTGGACAGCTCCACTTCATCCCCGCGCCAACTGACCGTACGCTCGGCCAGGTCGATGCGCAGGCCGCCGATCAGGATCAGGTCGTTGTCCAGGCGTGGCTCGTTGACACTGCTGCGGCGCAGCAGGGTACGTACCCGCGCCAACAGTACACGGGGCTCGCAGGGTTTGGTCACATAATCATCGGCGCCCATTTCCAGGCCCAGCACCTGGTCGTGGCTGTCGTCGCGGGCCGTCAGCATCAGGATCGGCAGGCCCTGTGACTCCTGGCGCAACAGGCGGCACAGCTGCAGGCCATCGATGCCTGGCAGCATCAGGTCAAGGATGACCAGATCGGGCTTTTGCCGACGGTACTCATCCAGCACATGATCGCCCCGGGCGATCACCTGGACATGGAAGTCGTTGCGTTGCAGGTAACTGGCGATCAGCTCGGACAGGGCGCTGTCGTCTTCGACCAGAAAAATATTCGGCATAGGCGCTTGGAATCTAGGTTGTGGTAAACCTCACAGGCCTCTTCGCGGGTAAACCCGCTCCCACAGTGACCAGCAGCATTCAGAGCCTGCGCAATACCTGTGGGAGCGGGTTTACCCGCGAAGAGGCCGGCACAGGCATGCTCAGGATATAGAACACTTAAGCACCAAAGGCTTGATCTTCACACTTTTTCACACTCGCCCTACAGGTATTAACAGCCGCCCAGGCACCGCCTGCCGTAGCATATACCCGGTCATCATCGGAAGATCCGCATGCCTACTACCCTGCCCTCGCGCCTGCGCCCCCTGGCGCTCCTGGCGTTTCTCAGCCTTTCCCTGGCCGGCTGCGACGACAGCACCGAGCAAGACGAACAGGCTCCCACCCCACAAGTGCGGGTGGAAACCCTACAACTGCAGCCACTGGCCATCAGCAGCGAGCTCAGCGGCCGCATCCTCGCACCGCGTACCGCCGAAGTGCGCGCACGGGTCGCCGGTGTGGTTCTCAAGCGGGTTTACCGCGAAGGCAGCGACGTCAAGCAGGGCGATGTACTGTTCCTGATCGACCCAGCACCGTTCAAGGCCGACCACGACAGCGCCCGCGCCACCCTGGCCAAGGCCGAAGCTACCCGCTACCAGGCACGCCTGCAAGAGCAGCGCTACCGCCAGTTGGTGGACGACAAGGCAGTCAGCCGGCAGGAATACGACAACGCCAAGGCCAGCTTCCTGCAAGCCGATGCCGAAGTGGCCGAAGCCAAGGCAGCGCTGGAGCGCGCCCGCCTGAACCTGGGCTACGCTACCGTGACTGCGCCAATCTCCGGCCGCATCGGCCGGGCGCAAGTCACCGAAGGTGCGCTGGTCGGGCAGAACGAAACCACCCCGTTGGCGACCATCCAGCAACTGGACCCGATCCACGCCGACGTCACCCAGTCGACCCGCGAACTCAATGCCCTGCGCCGCGCCTTGCGTGCCGGCGAACTGCAACAAGTGGGTAACGGCCAGGCCCGCGCCACGCTGATCCAGGACGACGGCAGCGCCTACCCGCTGCCAGGCAAGTTGCTGTTCTCCGACATCAGCGTCGACCCCAGCACCAACCAGATCACCCTGCGCAGCGAGTTCCCCAACCCGGACCTCGACCTGCTGCCCGGCAGCTACGTACGCGTGCGCCTGGAGCAGGCCGTGCAACCCAAGGGCCTGAGCGTGCCGCAGCGCGCCATCCTGCGCGACAGCGCTGGCGTGCCCAAGGTGCTGGTAGTCGACCAGCAAGCGCGGGTAAGCGACCGTCAAGTGGTGCTGGGCAGCGCCCAGGGCGACCGCTGGATTGTCAGCGAGGGCCTGGCCCCTGGCGAGCGTGTGGTTACCGAAGGCCTGCAACACGTCAAGGCCGGTGACCAGGTACACGTGGACAACACCCCCGGGGCCACCCCCATCGCACAGCACACCGGCCAGTGAGGGCCTGAGTCATGCCGCAGTTCTTCATCGACCGCCCAATATTCGCCTGGGTAGTCGCCCTGTTCATCCTGCTTGCCGGCGCGCTGGCCATCCCGCAGCTGCCGGTGGCCCAGTACCCCAACGTGGCACCGCCGCAGGTGGAAATCTACGCCGTGTACCCGGGCGCCTCGGCGGCGACCATGGACGAAAGCGTGGTCAGCCTGATCGAGCAAGAGCTCAACGGCGCCGACAACCTGCTGTACTTCGAGTCGCAGAGCAGCCTGGGCAGTGCCACCATCACGGCCACCTTCGCCCCGGGCACCCAGCCGGACCTGGCCCAGGTCGATGTGCAGAACCGCCTGAAGGTAGTCGAGTCGCGCCTGCCGCGCCCGGTCACACAGCAGGGCCTGCAGGTTGAAAAGGTCTCCACCGGTTTCCTGCTGTTGGCCACCCTCACCTCCGAAGACGGCAAGCTCGACGAAACTGCCCTGTCAGACATCCTGGCGCGTAACGTGATGGATGAAATCCGCCGCCTCAAGGGCGTCGGCAAGGCCCAGTTGTATGGCTCCGAGCGTGCCATGCGCATCTGGATCGACCCGCAAAAGCTGGTCGGCTTCAACCTCACACCCAACGATGTGGCCGAGGCCATCGCCGGCCAGAACGTCCAGGTGGCCCCCGGCAGCATTGGCGACCTGCCCAGCCGCAGCACCCAGGAGATCACCGCCAACGTGGTGGTCAAAGGCCAGCTGAGCACCCCCGAAGCGTTCAGTGCCGTCGTCCTGCGCGCCAATCCGGACGGCTCCACGGTCACTGTCGGTGATGTCGCCCGCGTCGAGATCGGCGCCCAGGAATACCAGTACGGCACGCGCCTGAACGGCAAGCCGGCCACCGCTTTCAGCGTGCAGCTTTCGCCAGGCGCCAATGCCATGGAAACCGCCACCCTGGTGCGGGCGAAAATGCAGGATCTGGCGCGCTACTTCCCGGAAGGCGTCAAGTACGACATCCCCTACGACACATCGCCGTTCGTCAAGGTGTCGATCCAGCAGGTCATCAACACCCTGCTCGAGGCCATGCTGCTGGTGTTCGCAGTGATGTTCCTGTTCCTGCAGAACCTGCGTTATACCCTGATCCCGACCCTGGTGGTGCCGGTGGCGCTGATGGGCACCTTTGCCGTGATGCTGGCGATGGGCTTCTCGATCAATGTGCTGACCCTGTTCGGCATGGTGCTGGCCATCGGCATCCTGGTCGACGACGCCATCGTGGTGGTGGAAAACGTCGAACGCATCATGGCCGAAGAAGGCCTGCCGCCCAAGCAAGCCACACGCAAGGCCATGGGCCAGATCAGCGGCGCGATCGTCGGCATCACCCTGGTGCTGGTGGCGGTGTTCCTGCCCATGGCCTTCATGCAAGGCTCGGTGGGGGTGATCTACCAGCAGTTCTCGGTGTCGATGGCGGTGTCTATCCTGTTCTCGGCATTCCTTGCCCTCAGCCTGACCCCGGCGCTGTGCGCCACCCTGCTCAAACCGGTGGCCAAGGGCGAGCACCACGAACGCAAAGGCTTCTTTGGCTGGTTCAACCGCCGCTTCGAAGGCCTGAGTAACGGCTACCAGCGCTGGGTCATGCAGGCACTCCAACGCAGCGGCCGTTACCTGCTGGTATACGCAGTGCTGCTGGCAGTGCTGGGCTACGGCTTCAGCCAGTTGCCAACGGCGTTCCTGCCCACCGAAGACCAGGGCTACACCATCACCGACATCCAGCTACCGCCGGGCGCCAGCCGCATGCGTACCGAACAGGTGGCCGCGCAGATCGAAGCGCATAACGCCGAAGAGCCCGGGGTGGGCAACACTACGCTCATCCTCGGCTTCAGCTTCTCAGGTAGCGGGCAGAACGCAGCGCTGGCCTTCACCACGCTCAAGGACTGGTCCGAACGAGGTGCCGACGACAGTGCCCAGTCGATTGCCGACCGCGCGACCATGGCCTTCAGCCAGCTCAAGGACGCCATCGCCTTCTCGGTACTGCCACCCCCTATCGACGGCCTTGGCGAATCGACCGGTTTCGAGTTCCGCCTGCAGGACCGTGGTGGCATGGGCCACACTGAGCTGATGGCGGCCCGTGACCAGCTGCTGGACGGTGCTGGCAAGAGCAAGGTGCTGACCAACGTGCGCGAAGCTTCGCTGGCAGAAAGCCCCCAAGTGCAGCTGGAAATCGACCGCCGCCAGGCCAACGCACTGGGCATATCGTTTACCGATATCGGCACGGTGCTGGATGTGGCCGTTGGCTCCAGCTACGTCAACGACTTCCCCAACCAGGGCCGCATGCAGCGGGTGGTGGTGCAAGCCGAAGGCGACCAGCGCAGCCAGGTCGAAGACCTGTTGAAGATCCACGTGCGTAACAACAGCGGCAAGATGGTGCCCTTGGGCGCATTCGTCCAGGCCAAATGGGTCAGCGGCCCAGTGCAACTGACCCGTTACAACGGCTACCCGGCGGTGTCGATTTCCGGCGAACCGGCAGCCGGCTACAGCTCGGGCGAGGCCATGGCTGAAATCGAGCGCCTGGTGGCGCAGTTGCCGGCCGGGGCCGGCCTGGAATGGACCGGCCTGTCGCTGCAGGAGCGGCTGTCCGGCAGCCAGGCACCCATGCTGATGGCGCTGTCGTTGCTGGTGGTGTTCCTGTGCCTGGCTGCGCTGTACGAAAGCTGGTCGATCCCCACTGCAGTGTTGCTGGTGGTACCGCTCGGCGTGCTCGGTGCGGTGCTGGCGGTAACCCTGCGCGGCATGCCCAACGACGTGTTTTTCAAGGTCGGCCTGATCACCCTGATCGGCCTGTCGGCGAAGAACGCCATCCTCATCATCGAGTTCGCCAAGCACCTGGTCGACCAAGGTGTGGACGCCATCGACGCCGCGGTGCAGGCTGCCCGCCTTCGCCTGCGGCCGATCGTGATGACCTCGCTGGCGTTCATCCTCGGCGTTGTGCCACTGGCCATCGCCAGTGGTGCCAGCTCGGCCAGCCAGCAGGCGATCGGCACCGGGGTGATCGGCGGCATGCTCAGCGCCACCTTGGCAGTGGTGTTCGTGCCGGTGTTCTTCGTGGTGGTAATGCGGCTGTCCAGGCGGCGCCAGGCACGTAACACCGATACTCAAGCTGTGCCCGGTGAAAGCTGACTGGACAAGCACAGCCTGAAATGGGAGGGTTCCCGGCAATGACTGCCCGGAACCCTTTTTCATGCCTGATGCCCTTCCCCCCTGCTCCATCCTCATCCTGGCCGGCGGCCGCGGGCAGCGCATGGGCGGCCGCGACAAGGGTTTGATAGACTGGCAGGGCGAACCCCTGGTGGCGCATGTGCACCGTGTGGTGAGGCCGCTGAGCGACGACCTGGTGATTTCCTGCAACCGCAATCAGGATGCCTACCGGGCGTATGCCGACCAGTTGGTGGGCGATGCCGAGGCGGACTTCCCCGGGCCGTTAGCGGGGGTGATTGCCGGGCTCAAGGTGGCACGGCATGAGTGGGTGGTGCTGCTGGCATGCGATGCGCCGAAGGTTGACCGGGTGTTGATCGAGGATTTGCTGCGGTTGGCGGTGGCGAATGACAGTGCGGCGATGGTGCGCCAAGGGGGATATTGGCAGCCGATGTTCAGCGTGCTGCCACGGCGGGTGCTGCCGGTGCTGGAGCAGGCCTGGATGACGGGTGAGCGGAGTTTGCAAAAGGCATTGCTGCGCGAGGCGGTTCAGGGGCTGGAATGTGCCAGCGATGATCAGCGGCTAAGCAATTTCAACAGCCCGGAGTTGCTGCAAGGCTGAAGTCATTTGCCGCCTGTGCCGGCCTCTTCGCGGGTAAACCCGCTCCTACACGTACAGCGTTGTCCTCGGGAATATACGGTCCCTGTAGGAGCGGGTTTACCCGCGAAGAGGCCGGCACAGGCAACACATCACCCGGCAGACAGCTCCTCGACACTGATCTCGCGCATGCGGAACTTCTGCACCTTGCCGGTCACCGTCATCGGGAACTCGTCGACAAAGCGGAAGTACCGGGGCACTTTGAAGTGCGCAATTCGCGCCCTCGCCCACTCGCGCAGGTCTTCCTCGCTGGCCACTTGCCCCGGATGCAACCGCACCCACGCCACGATCTCTTCACCGTACTTGCTGCACGGCACGCCAATCACCTGCACATCGGCCACTGCCGGGTGGGTGAAGAAGAACTCTTCCAGCTCGCGCGGGTAGATGTTTTCACCGCCGCGAATAATCATGTCCTTGCTGCGCCCAACAATACGCACATAACCCTGCTCGTCCATCACCGCCAGGTCGCCGGTGTGCATCCAGCCGTCGTCATCGATGCTTTCTTCAGTGGCCTTGGGATTGTTCCAGTAGCCCAGCATCACGCTGTACCCACGCGTGCACAACTCGCCGATTTCACCACGGGGCACGGTATTGCCATCGGCATCCACCACCTTGCTCTCCAGCCGTGGCTGGGTGCGCCCTACGCTGGTTACGCGCCGCTCCAGCTCATCCGTGGCGCCGGTCTGCAGCGACACCGGGCTGGTCTCGGTCATGCCGTAGGCAATCTGCACCTCGGCCATGTGCATCTCACTGATCACCCGGCGCATCACCTCGATCGGGCAGGTGGCACCCGCCATGATCCCGGTGCGCAGGCTCGACAGGTCGAATTCGCCGCGCTGTGGGTGATCCAGTTCGGCGATGAACATGGTCGGCACGCCATACAGCGCGGTGGCCTTTTCCTCTGCCACGGCGCGCAACGTGGCCATCGGGTCGAACGCGTCGTTGGGGTAGATCAGGGTGCTGCCATGGGTCATGCAGCCGAGGTTGGCCATGACCATGCCGAAGCAATGGTAAAGCGGTACCGGCACCACCAGGCGGTCATGCTCGGTCAGGCCCAGGCTTTCACCGACCATATAGCCATTGTTGAGGATGTTGCTGTGGCTGAGGGTGGCGCCCTTGGGGAAACCGGTAGTGCCCGAGGTGTACTGGATGTTGATCGGGTCGTCGCAGCGCAGTTGGGCCTGGCGCTCGGCCAGGGCCTCGCGGCTGACCGCCTCGGCGCGGGCCTGCAGGTCGGGCCAGGCGAGGAAACCCGACGGCGGGCTGGCAGCCAGGCTGACCACGCCACGCAGTTCGGGGAAACGTTCGCAGCTCAGCGCGCCTGGGTGCCCGGCGGCAAGCCCCGGCACCAGGCCCAGCAGCATGGCATGGTAATCGGAGGTCTTGAAGGCGTCGGCGCAGATTATCCAGCGGCAGCCGGACTGCCCGAGCGCGTAGTCCAGTTCGCTGGAGCGGTAGGCTGGGTTGATGTTGACCAGGATTGCGCCAACCTTGGCGCTGGCGAATTGGGTGATGCACCACTGGGCACAGTTGGGCGCCCAGATGCCCAGGCGGTCGCCGGGTTGCACGCCCAGGGCCATCAGGGCGCGGGCGTGTTGGTTAACGGCCTCAGCCAGTTGCCGCCAGGTGTAGCGCAGGGACTGGTGGCGGACTACCAGCGCTTCGCGGTCGGGGAAGCGGGCGACGGTGGTGTCGAAGGCGTCGCCGATGCATTGGGTAAGCAGGGGCTTGTCCTGGTTGCCCTGGGAGTGGCTTGGCTGGGGCATGGGCATTCTCTTGTTGTTTTTGTGTTGTCTGTACTGGCCTCTTCGCGGGTAAACCCGCTCCTACAAGGGGCGTGGGCCAAGTTGTTGTTTTTGTGTTGTCTGTACTGGCCTCTTCGCGGGTGAACCCGCTCCTACAAGGGGCGTGGGCCAAGTTGTTGTTCTTGTGTTGTCTGTGCCGGCCTCTTCGCGGGTGAACCCGCTCCTACAAGGGGCGTGGGCCAAGTTGTTGTTTTTGTGTTGTCTGTGCTGGCCTCTTCGCGGGTAAACCCGCTCCTACAAGGGGCGTGGGCCAAGTTGTTGTTTTTGTGTTGTCTGTGCCGGCCTCTTCGCGGGTGAACCCGCTCCTACAAGGGGCGTGGGCCAAGTTGTTGTTTTTGTGTTGTCTTTGCTGGCCTCTTCGCGGGTGAACCCGCTCCTACGGGATCAACACAGGTTTCGGAATGTGCACCGTACCTGTGGGAGCGGGTTTACCCGCGAAGAAGGCGATACCGGTTCAGCGGATAAACACCTGCGGCGTCGTGGTGGACATGTCACCACCTGGCAACTTGATGTTCTTCACCTTTTCCAGCGTCTCGGGGTTGAACACCGCCAGGTCGTTGAAGGTGCCGCCCAGGTACAGCTTGTCGCCCTTCTTGTCGAAGGTCACGCAGTAGTAGGTGTGCTCCAGGTTAGCTGCCTTTATCAGCTTGCGCTGCTTGATGTCGTACTTGGCCAGGCGGTTGAGTACACCGTAGATCTGGTTCGGGTCCTTGGGCGAGCGCAGGCCGGTGAAGTACAGCTCGGTCAGGTCGGCAAACTCCTGAGTGTGGGTTTTGCCGGTCTTCAGGTCGACACTGAGGTAGCCGTACAGCAATTCGGCCTCGTTCGGGTCCTGCTTGGCATCCTTGAACTTGGCAATGGTGTACAGCATCGAAAACTCGTGACGCGGGTTCTGGTGCGGCCAGAAGTACAGCACGTCCGGGGCGCTGTAGCCTTTGCGGTTCCAGTTACGCAGCGGCAAGGCCACCGAGTGCTTGCCGGTCTTCACGTCCATCTTGTAGATGTCCGGCCCGGCAAAATACAGGGTGCCATCGTCGGCGGTGCGCATCAGGTACACCTGGCGCGGCATCGGGTAGGTACGCACCGGCTTGGCCTGCAGGCCGTCGGCGGTGCTGAACACCTCCAGCCGCGGCGGTTTGACCACGTAATGATCGTTCAGCATCTGGGTCGGGTTGACGGTGGCGTACACTTCTTTGCCATCGGGGCTGATGGCGAACGAGTACATTGACCGGCCGACCTCGCCCGCCACGCTGGACAGGTTGGCGCGGAAGGTGTTCTTGCACGTGTCCAGGTCAATGCCGTAGATGTCGCCGTAATGGTTGTTGAGCACGTAGGCGGTGCGGTTGTCCGGCGCCATCATTGCAGTGCCAGGGCCGAACCTGTCGGGCATCTGGCAGCTTTTGTACACCGTGTCACTGGCCACATCGACCACATGCAGGTTGTTTGGATAGTTGGTCACGATCATGTATTCGTGGCCAGCCTTCAGTGCCGGCCCGGTATCGTCGGCCTGTGCCAGGCCGGTACACGCCATGGCGGCGATGGTGAGCGCGAGTGGCGCGCAGCGTCCAGCTTTCATGCGGTTTCCCCTTGTCATTCTTGTTGGGCCGGTCACTTGTCTTTCGGGAACACAGTGCCGAGGTTGCGCCAGTCATCCGCCGAGTTGGTGGCCTGGGCGTTCCAATCCTGATAGGTGCTCATCATGTCCGGCACCTGGGCCGGCCACCAGCAAGGGTCGGAGCAGCCATACAGGTCGGCTTCCATCGGCTGGCACAGCGAGCTCACGCCACCAAAGGCGTCCACTTCCCAACCCGGGTCGGTGGTGGCCGTACAGCCGGCCACTGCACTCATGGCCATGACTTCTTCGACGCGGTCTTCGGCGGCAGCCTGCTCGAGGATGCGCGCCTTGTTGTTCAGGGGCTTCAAATGCTTCATGTCAGTGCGCCTTCCGCGGGGTGATGTAGCGATCGATGAAGGCCGGGTTGGCGGCCATGATGCGGCTGTAGACCTCGATGCCGAAGTCGACCCAGTCGCGCATCAGTTCGCAGTAGTGGTAGGTCGGGTGCTGCGGGTCGCCGTAGCGCGCATAGCTTTCGTGGTAGCAGCCGCCCGAGCAGAGGTTGCGGATGCGGCAGCTTTCGCAGCCAGTGTTGCTGCGGTCCAAGCGCTGTGACAGAAAATCGTTGAGCTGCGCTTGCTTCACCCCCTGATGCACGTTACCGAAGGTTGGCAGGTTGGAGCCAGTGAAGCGGTGGCACAGGTTAAGCTCGCCCTTGTGGTCTACCGCCAGCATCTTCAGGCCGGCACCGCACGGCAGGGCCTTCTTGTGGCCCTCATGGATGTCGGTGATCAGCTGGTGCAGGTTGGAGAAACCGATGTTGCGGTGCTCCAGTGCCGCCTCCAGGTACTTGCGGCCCAACGCCTTCATGTTGGCAAACACCTGTACCAGCTCTTCGCCCGTAAGGTTGAAGTCGGCCATGTCGCCGGAGGTGACCGGGGCAAAGCCGACTTCGGCAAAACCCATTTCGTTGAACAGGTGGTTCCAGATGGTCTCGACGTCGGTGATGCCACGGGTCAGCGTCACCCGCGCACCCACCGGGCGGCTGGTATAGCGCGACAGCAACAGGTCGGCCTTGCGCCGCACTACATCATAGGTGCCCTGCCCGCCCACAGTGATACGGTTGCGGTCGTGCACGGTCTTCGGGCCGTCGATGCTGATCGACAGGCCAAAGCGGTGAGCGTTTAGCCAGTCGATGATCTCTTCGTTAAGCAAGGTGGCGTTGGTGGTCATGATGAACTCCACCTGCTTGCCCGCCTCGGCGAAGCGCCGTTCGCAGTAGGCCACCATATGTTCGATCAACGGCCGGTTGGACAGCGGCTCGCCACCGAAGAACACCACACTGTAGCGCTCCTCGTCAGGCGATTCCTTGAGCAACATCTCTACCGAAGCTTCGGCGGTGGCGGTGCTCATCTTCTTGCCGGCAGAAGGCTTGTCCAGGTCTTCCTTGTAGCAATAGGTGCAGCTGAGGTTGCAACCGGTGTTGACGTTCAGCACCACGGTATTCAGCGCGGTGCGCTCGACCTGCTTGAGGGCGATCTCCGGGGTCAGCGGCGAGCCGTCGCTGACCAGCTCCAGTGCAATCAGCTCACGCAGGGTGTCCTGGATATCGTCACCTGCAAACTGCTGGCCCAGGCGCTGCATCAGCTCCTCGGCCGAGCAGCCTTGCTGGCGCAATGCATCAATGATGCTGCCGGTCACCGCATCGGTGGCAAACAGCGAACTGCTGGGAATATGGAACAGCATGCGGTCGGCATCGACCTGCACTTCATGCAGGTTGCGTTCGACCAGGTTCAGTAGTGCGCCCATGGCGACCTCCCGATAATCGATCCGTTGGAAAACCGTTGCGCCCTGCCTTTATGGCAGCGGCGGGTTGTTCCAGCGCTGAACGGTGACGATCATGTGCCCTTCGCCGGTCTGGCCACCGTCGGCCAGCGTGGCAATGACCTTCAGGTTACCGGCGTTGTTGGTCATCATCTTGCGTTCGGGGTTGGGGCCGGCACCGCCTGGCACGAACACGCCATCGGCCTGCATCTTGCCGGCGAACTTCACGTCCTCATCCTCGACCGCACGTTCGTTGAACGGCTCGACTTTCCAGGTGGCTGGCAGGTAGCCTATGCGCAGTGGCTGGCCGCTGGCGTCTTTACCCCAGGCCTCGGCTTCGAAACGGCCCTGCACTTTCGGTACCGAAGCACCGTTCTCGCCAATGCGGGCAATGGAGAATGCCGGCACGACCTTCACTTCCTCGACCTTGTCGTACACCGCCAGGCTTGCACCTTTGAGCGCGCCCACTGCAACCTCGCGCTGGCCAGGCTTGGCATCGGCGGCTGCGCGGGCCTTGACCCGCACCAGAGTCGAGGTTTGCTCCAGCACTTCGGTCACTTCCACCCCGGCGCCCAAGTCGGGCTTGCCGTCCAGGCCGCTGCCTACCAAGGTGATCTCGCTTTCGCCGCCTGCCTTGATGAATGCCGGCTGTACCGCCAGCAGGCGTGCCTTGCCTTCCTTCACCGCGGTGAAGTCCAGGCCACGTTCATCGTGCTCGGCCTCGAACATGCGGCCTTTCATTTCGCCATCCAGTGCCGCGAACACCTGACGCAGGTTGGCGTCGCCCACCTTGACGTTACCGCGCCACTCATAGCCGTTGTACAGGATTGCCGTGCCACTGCCGTTGAACGGCGTACCATCGGCGTAAGCCCCCTTGACCTCGACCTTGAAGGTGTCGCCCTCGTCGGCCGTGACACTCATTACCCCGCGCACATCACCCTTGGCCAGCATATGGCCGCTGAACGCCCACTGCCCCGGCAGTGCGTCGGCCTTGGGCCTGGCCTTCTGCCACTCGGCCCACGCCGCGCTTTCCAGTGGATAGCGCTTGGCAAGTTCCGGCACCACTTGCTGCAAGGCAATGGGCAGCCAGTCGCGGTCACGCGCCTGGGCCTGATATTCGAGGGACGGCCATTGGCCGAGGTGGAAGTTGACCAGGTGTTCCCATTCCTTGGCGGGGCGCCGCTGCAAGGCGACGCGGGCACCGGAGTGGCAACGGCCACAGGTTTCGCTGAGCTGGGTATCGAAGTGCTCGACGGTGTTCAGCCGGCGTTCCATGGCGTAGCGCACACCATCGGTTTCGCTGGGCGCCAGGCCCTGCTTGTCGGCCAGATACTTGACCAGCGTACGACGGTCGTCGTCGCTGATCTGCAAGCCATGCATCACCTGCATGCGGGCGATGCTCATCAACCAGCCTTCCGGCGTTTTACGCTGGTGGCTGATGCGGCTATAGGTGTCGTTGCCTTCGGGGATGTGGCACCCCATGCACTTGTTCTGCAACAGGCTCGGGCCCTGCTCGGCCGCCATGGCCTGGGTGCTCAGCAGCGCGGCGGCGACCAGCGCCAGTTTGCCCGCATGCCGCCGGAGTCGAGTCGTCTTCAAGGTCAGACCTCCACGGTTGTTGTTCTTATCGTTTTCGCACGCTTTGGTACAGCAGGTGTGCATGTGACGGATGTGATACAGGAACTGTGCCAGGTGCTGTAAACGTGTTGTCTTTCAGGCTTTTAGGTCGTTTTGCAGGGTTCAATGCCAGCAGGGATGGCCACTTGCAGCGTGCCATTTCGCGACAGGGTGTTTCATACTGAGACAGGGGCCAGGGCTGCAGCCGCAGGAGCAGCCTTGCCCGCGAAGAGGCCGGCACAGCCACTGTTTCATCACCGTCTCACACCGTCTCAATGTGCAACAGCGCAGGCCTGCAATCGCTACCTTGCACCCAGGCAAAACCCAATGCCTTCAACACCTTGCGGCCACTTGCCCACCTTGGCACGGCCATTGCGCCTGTGCCCGTCACATCCAATGACAAGAGGCACAGCCCCATGCTTTCCGAACTGCCCATCCTGCCCGCCACCCGCGCCTTCCTCGAACGCAAGCTGAAGATGCGCATCGGTGCCGAATGGCAGGACGCCGCCAGCGGTCGCACCCTGTCGTTCCGCAACCCGGCTACCGGCGAGGTGCTGGGTGAAGTACCTGCCGCCGAGGCCGAGGACGTCGACCGCGCCGTACGCGCTGCGCGCCAGGCCTTCGACGATTCGCCGTGGAGCCGCCTGCGCCCGCGTGAACGGCAAAACCTGCTGTGGCGCCTGGCCGACCTGATGGAGCGCGACGCCCGCCAGCTGGCCGAGCTGGAATGCCTGAACAACGGCAAGAGCGCCGCCGTGGCTCAGGTGATGGACGTGCAGTTGGCCATCGACTTTTTGCGCTACATGGCCGGCTGGGCCACCAAGATCGAGGGTAGCACCGTCGAAGCCTCCATGCCGTTGATGCCCAACGACCAGTTCCACGGTTTCGTACGCCGTGAGGCCGTCGGCGTGGTTGGCGCCATCGTCGCCTGGAACTTCCCGCTGCTGCTGGCCTGCTGGAAGCTCGGCCCGGCGCTGGCCACCGGCTGCACCGTGGTGCTCAAGCCTGCAGATGAAACCCCGTTGAGCGTGCTCAAACTGGCCGAACTGGTCGATGAAGCCGGTTACCCGGCGGGCGTGTTCAATGTGATCACCGGTACCGGGCTTAATGCCGGTGCCGCGCTCAGCCGCCACCCCGGCGTGGACAAGCTGACCTTCACCGGCTCTACCGAAGTCGGCAAGCTGATCGGCAAGGCGGCCATGGACAACATGACCCGCGTCACCCTGGAACTGGGCGGCAAGTCGCCAACCATCGTCATGCCCGACGCCAACCTGCAGGAAGCTGCCGCAGGCGCCGCCACGGCGATCTTCTTCAACCAGGGCCAGGTGTGCTGTGCAGGCTCGCGGCTGTATGTGCACCGCAAGCACTTCGACAACGTGGTGGCCGACATCGCCGGCATCGCCAATGGCATGAAGCTGGGCAGCGGGCTGGACCCGGCGGTGCAGATGGGCCCGCTGATCTCGGCCAAACAGCAGGACCGCGTCACCGGCTACATCGAGCTGGGCCGCGAGCTGGGCGCGACCATTGCCTGTGGCGGCGAAGGCTTCGGCCCGGGCTACTTCGTCAAGCCGACGGTGATCGTCGATGTCGACCAGCGTCACCGCCTGGTTCAGGAAGAAATTTTCGGCCCGGTGCTGGTGGCGATGCCGTTCGATGACATCGACGAAGTGATCGGCATGGCCAACGACAACCCTTACGGGCTGGGCGCCAGTATCTGGTCCAACGACCTGGCGGCGGTGCACCGGATGATCCCGCGCATCAAGTCGGGGTCGGTATGGGTCAACTGCCACAGCGCGCTGGACCCGGCGCTGCCGTTTGGTGGCTACAAGATGTCTGGCGTTGGTCGCGAAATGGGCGCAGCTGCCATCGAGCATTACACCGAGCTCAAGTCGGTGTTGATCAAGCTCTGATCTTTTTCCTGTACTGGCCTCTTCGCGGGTAAACCCGCTCCTACACAGTTCGGTGTAGGAGCGGGTTTACCCGCGAAGGGGCCGGCTCAGGCAACACAAAAACAACAATAACAATCCATGGAGCACACCATGAGGCACACCCTCGCCTGCACATTGGCCCTGCTGTTAACCGCACCCGCCAGCCAAGCCTACGAGCTCTACAACCAAAACGGCACTACCCTGAACGCCGACCTCGAAGCCCTGTTCGGCATCTTCCACAGCGACGAAAGCTTCAACCAGGCCGGCAACCGCCAACCCGGCAGCACCGCCTGGCAGGAGGGCTACATCAAGTACGGCCTCAGCGGCAGCCAGGCCCTGGCCGACAGCGGCGCGCTGTACGGCGCCTTCAACCTGCTCAGTTCCGCCACCTGGGGTGATGGCGATGCCGCCGGCCTGACCCTGGGCGACGAACACCGCACCGCCATCGAAGACCTGTACCTGGGCTGGCGCTCGGCCAACCTCTTCCCCGCCCTGGGCGAAGACGGCGTGGACATTTCCGGTGGCCGCCAGGTGGTCACCCTGGGCGACGGCTTCCTGATCCAGGGCGACCCGGTCAACCTCGGCAAGGTCGACCTGGGCGCCAATTTCGACCGCGGCGGCGCCTATTACCTGGCCGCCCGCAAAGCCTTCGACCGCACCGCCGTGCTGCGCCTGGGCGGTAAACAGGGCTGGCGCGGCGACCTGATGTGGCTGAAATCCGACAACCACTACCAGGCCGACACGTCATTGGCAGTCGCCAACCTGGAACATGTCGGCGACACCGGTACTGTCGGCCTCAGCTGGATCCACGGCCTCGATGTAGACCAGCGCTACGCGCAATTGCTAGGCCTGGAACACCGCGACGGCATGGACACCGCCAGCCTGCGCGGGCGGGGCAACCTCGGCGTGAAAGACCTGGAGCTTGCCGCCGAATACGTGACCCAGGACAAAACCGGCGGCCGCGAGAACGCCTGGTACCTGGAGGGCAACTGGACCTTCTCTGAACTGCCCTGGTCACCCACCGCCACCTACCGCTACAGCCGCTTCTCGGAAGGCTTTGACCCACTGTTCTATGGCCTGAGCCGCGGGTATGGCACCTGGTTCCAGGGTGAAGTGGCGGCCAACTACGCCGGGCCCTTCAACAAGAACAGCCAGGTACACCATATGGCATTGAAGGGCAAACCACGAGACAACCTGACAGTTGGGGCGCTGTATTTCGACTTCGATACGTTGGATACCGACCAGGGCAACCTCGGCGGGCGCGAGCTGGACCTGTATGTGGAATGGATGGTCAACGACCACCTGCTGATCAGCCCGGTGGTGGGGTTCTACAAACCGGAGCGCAGTGCGGATAATGGCGGCATGCAACTGGGCGGGCGGGATACCGGGGCCTACATGCAGTTGATTGTGGGGACCTTTTTCTGATTCAACATCGGGGTCGCAAAGCGGCCCCGGCGACCTCAAGCAAAACCCTGCTCCAGCAGCCAGCGCCGCACCATCACTTGCTGTTCATCCGCAAGGCGTGGAAGCACTGCCTCAAGTGCTAACCCGCCCTGTAGCCTCTGCACGACAGGCGCCAACTCCACCCCCTGCAAATGCCAAACCCCCAACGGTTGATCCGCCGTCACCACCACCTCAGCCTCATCCACAAACCCATCACGCAGTACAGGCCGCCGCTCGACCCGCACCGCGCTCCAGTCCGCAACCATATGCAACGGTTGGGCATCCGGCCAGCCTTGGCGCCGAGCCCAGAACGGCTGCCCTGCGCGCCCCTGTTCCTGCCCATAGAAATCCCGCCCGATCCGGGCAAAACGCAAGAACAGCTGCTCTACCCTCTGTTGGTGAAACTGCCGAGCCAGCCCTGCCCGCTCGGGCCTGCGTAACAAGGTATTGACCACCACCGGCGCCTGCAACGCCGAAGACAACGACTGGAAAATCCCGTTGCCCGACAGCGGGTCAACGGCCATCGCAGCATCGCCTACCCGAATCCAGTCACGCCCCACGCACTCACCGGCCAGAATCGCCGTACTGCTGCGCGCATGCACTTGTGCTGGCACCAGCGCCTGGGCATCGAACAACTCGGCGACCAGCACACTTTCGGCACGCCGGGCCGCGCAGTAATCCGCCAGCCCGGCCTTGCCCGGCAACCCTGTTGCATCCAGGGTGATCTGCCAGTAACAGCGGCCATCTTCCAGCCGCGCCATCCATGCCCAACCATCCTCCAGGCTCTCTACCGCCGATGCAGGAGTACCCGGGCTACCCTGCCAGACATTCAGCAGGCTGACCGTCTCGGGCCCGCGCAAACGGTCTGCAGCCAGCGGGGCCTGGCGGCCTCGGGCTTCGACCAGAAACTCAGCCGCCAGCACTTGCCCATCGTCCAGGCAAATGCGATGCCCCCCTTCATGAACCACCTCGCGCACCCGCCCCTCGACCACGCTAATGCCCGCGCGTTGAAGGTCGTCACGCAACGCCCGGTCAAAGCGTTGCCGGTCGAGCAGAAACTCCTGGTTCATCTGCAGGCGCTGCCCGTTCCAGTGCACTTGCCGGCTGGCCGGCATCGCCGCCTGGTCCAAGGCCCCACCAAGGCCTGCGTGACGCAAGCCTTCCAGCACCCGCTGGGAAACCCCTTCGACGGCCGCAAAGCGGCGCCAATCCGACACCACCGTCACGGCGTATCCCAGCCGCCGCAGGCCAATGGCCGTTGCCGAACCGGCAGGGCCAGCGCCCAGCACCACAATGCGTGGTTCAGCCATGGCTGGCACCTCGTCGCTCGGGGCCAGTGAAGGCTGCACGGTCACGCAACCAGTCACGTACCTGATCAAGGCCCATCCCCGGTTCGTCACGCAACAAGGCTGCAACCCTGCCGCTCAAGGCCGCGCAGGCGAGGCTCGCGCCTGCCCTGCTGCCTTCCCCCACGTAACCGCCAAAATCCGCTTGCCGCGTACCCAGCCACGACCATTGGCCCGGTGCACAGCGGGCATCGCCAGTGATCCGGATAACACCGGGATAGCTGGCCGGGTACACCGGCCCACCCTGCGCCGGGCTGGAGGCGCACAACAGCACTCCCGCAGCCAAGGCTTCGGCACAGGCCTGATGGAGCACGGGGCGGTCCTGCTGCAGGCCAAGGCTGAGGTTGACCAGGGTTGCCCCCGCCTCAACCAGCCACAGCAAGGCAGCTGCAACCTGCAAAGCACTGGTGCTGGCCTGGGCGCTGAATACCTGAGCCGCCAGCAGCGGAATCGGCCCGGCCTCACGTTGCAAGCCGGCAAGTACCGCTGTGCCGTGGCCAAGCTGGTCGGGCAGCGTAGCCCCTTCACGCAACTGGCCGTCTTCCAGCCAGAAGCGCCGGCCCCCCAGCAACCCAGTGGCCTGCTCCGGCGAGCAGCCGCTGTCGATCACACCAACGCGCAGGTCAGTGGCCATGCGGGGTCACCTCTCGGGGCAATACCTGCAACTGACCATCATGCAGCTGCAGTTGCAGGTCGGCATCTGCCAAGGTTGAAGCGCGGTGGCTGATGAGGATGCGCGTGCGGCCGGCGAACAGTTGGTCGATGGCTGCGATCACTTCGCGCTCGGTGGCTTCGTCCACCGCCGAAGTGGCCTCGTCCAGCACCAGAATCCTCGGGGCCTGCAGCACCGCACGGGCAATGGCGATGCGTTGCTTCTGGCCGCCGGACAACTGCTGGCCCCGCTCACCCAGCAGCCCGTCCAGCCCCAGCGGCAGGCTTTCAACCAGGCTGTCCAGCCGCGCCAGGCGTACCACTCGCTCCAGCTCGGCACGGCTCGCTTCAGGCACTGCGTACGCCAGGTTCTGCGCCAGGGTGCCACGGAACAGCACGATGTCCTGGCTGACCACTGCAACACGCCGGCGCAGCGCGGCCAGGTCCAGGTCGCGCAGGTCGGCACCATCGAGCAGGATGCGCCCGGCGTCCGGGTCGTAGAAGCGCTGCAGGAGGTCGATCAAGGTTGACTTGCCCACCCCGGATGCCCCCCTTATGGCCACTTTCAGGCCACCCGGTATGCACACCTGCACATTATCAAGGACCGCTCCCTGCCGCCCCTCATGGGCAAAGCTCAGCGCCTCCAGGCGCAACTCGCCGGGGCCGTCGGGTATTGGCCGCGGGTTGGCCACCTGGTGCACGGCCACCACCTGCTGCTTCAGCTCCATTACCCGCCCCAGGCTCACCGCCATGCGCTGCACCGCGACGTACAGGCCGAGCAGGCTCTGCACAGGGCCCACTGCCATGCCCATGTAAGTGGAGAAAGCGATCAGCGCGCCCAACTGCCAGGTGCCTTGTATCACCCACCAGCCGCCAACCAGGAACGCACAGGCACGGCACCATGAGGTCAAGGTGCCGGGGATGGCCTGGGTGAAGAACTCGGTCACCTGCACCTTCAGCAACTGACGCATGTAGCCCTGGCCCAGCTGATCCAGCCGCCCCGCCTCACGGCCTTGCTGGCCGGCCGCCTGAATGAACTTCATCGCCGGCAGGGTCTCGACCAGAAACGACGACACGTCCGCCGAGCGCTCTCGCAAGTTGCGCACCTCGCGCTCGACCTTGCGCCGCATCCAGCGTAGCCACAGCACCTCGATCGGCACCAGCAGCGCCAGCAGCAGCGACAACTGCCACGACAGCATCAACATCAATGCCACCGCACCCACCAGGCCGATCACTGCCGATACTGCCGAGAACAGCGAGTCCACGGCAAAGCGCTGGATCTCCGCCACATCACCGTCCAGCCGCGAAAGAATGTCGCCGATGCGCCGTCGCCCGTAGAACGTCGGCGACAACTGCTGCAAATGGCGGTACAGGTCGTCGCGCAAGGCAAACAGGATGCGCCCCGACAAGCGCGTATGCAGGTAGCGATTGACCCCGGCCAGCACGGTGCCCAGCAGGCCGGCACCCATCATGATCACCGCCATGTGCCAGAGGGTCTGGTAGTCCTTGGCCAGCAGCCCCTCGTCGATCAGGGTCTTGACCAGCCAGGGTTGTGCCAGGGCCAGTAATGAGGCGCCCAACGACAGGCCCAGCAACAGGCCGATGGCACGCCGGTGCGGGCGAACGAAGCCATACAGCCAGGCCAGTGCCTGACGCATGAGTACAGGGTCGCTGGTGTCCACCAGCCTTGCAAACAGGCCACCCATGTCAGCCACGCAACTGTTTGAGCTTGCGGTACAGCGTCGCCCGGCTGATGCCCAGCGCCTCGGCAGCGGCGGAAACGTTGCCCTGGTGGCGCGCCAGTGCGCCGCGAATCTGCTCCAGTTCGTTGTCCTTGAGGCTACCGGAGGGTGCGGTGCTGGTAGCCAGTTCGTCCAGCAGGCAATCGGTGAGGTGGTCGAGGGTCAGCACCTGCTCGCCTTCTTCACGCATGGCCAGCGCGGTGCGCACCACCATTTCCAGCTGACGGATGTTGCCCGGCCAGTCGAAGCCTTCGAGCAAGGCACTCAGCGCCGGGTCGAGGGTGACACCGCGGGCTTCGGACTTGTCCAGCAAGCCCTGTATGATCGCAGCCAGGTCATCGCGCTCACGCAACGCCGGTAAGCGCAGCGACACACCATTGACCCGGTAGTACAAGTCTTCGCGGAACCGCTGTTCATGGACCAGGCGCTTGAGGTCGCGGTGGGTGGCGCAAATCAGCGCCACGTCGATGTCCTGCTCGTCAGCGGCGCCCAGCGGCGCCACCCGGCGCTCCTGCAGTACCCGCAGCAGGCGTGCCTGCAAGGCCAGTGGCATGTCGCCGATCTCGTCGAGGAAAAGTGTGCCCCCGTGGGCCTGCATCAGCCGGCCGACCATGCCACCCCGGCGCGAACCCGTGAACGCGCCCTCGCGGTAGCCGAACAGCTCGGACTCGATCAGCCCTTCGGGAATAGCAGCACAGTTGACTGCCACGAACGGTTTGTCGGCCCGTGGGCTGGCCTGGTGCAACGCCCTGGCAACCACTTCCTTACCGGTACCGGTCTCGCCCAGCAGCAGCACCGGCAGGCCATTGCCCAGCCCTTGGCGGGCCATGCGCAGGTTGCGCGCCAGGCGTGGGTCGCCACCGGCCAAGGCCTCCAGCGCAGGCGACTGCTTGCTCAGCGCTGGCTTGCTCACCGGCACACTGCCGTTGACCCGGCCATGGCGCGGCAGTTGCAGGGCGCGGAAGTAGAATTCGCCCTTGGCAGTCTGCACACTGCTCACCCCGCCCTGCCAAAGGCGGGCGATAAAGGCTGGCGAGCGTTCGCCCAGCAGGTCGGTGCTGCGACGGCCAATCAGTTCGTGGCGCGGCACCTGCAACAGCTGGCAGGCGCTGTCGTTGGCGGCCAACACTTCACCGTCCAGGCTTAGCGCCAACAGCCCCTGCCAGGCACTGTTCAGGTATTGCGGGCGGCTGTGGAAAGCCAGCACCAATTGCTTCGGGTGGCACAGGCCGAACAGGCGGCTTTCGATGTTGCCGGCCGCCAGCATCAGCGTCGACAGGCTGTCCTGAGGCTGTGCCATCACCCCTTCGCGGGTGATGTCGAGCACACCGATCACCTCGCCACGCGGGTCGCGCAGGGGGACGGAAGTGCAGGAAAACGGGCTGAGCCGGTCGAGGTAGTGCTCGCCGCAATTGATCAGCGTCGGCCGGCCTTCCACCACGGCAGTGCCGATGGCATTGGTACCGCGCAGTGATTCGCTCCAGCAACTGCCCGGGTGCAGGTCGCGCAGCCCTTCACGACTGAGGACATGCGTCTGGCCTTCGATGGCCAGCACGTTGGCCTGGGCATCGCCGAGGATGACGATACCCGCCTTGCCCTGGCGTGCGACCAGGTAATCCAGTTCGGGGGTGACGGCATCGACCAGCAGGCGGTTGCGCTCCAGCAGCACCCGCAGGTCGTGGCCTTGCTCCAGGCCCAGGCCAACCTGTTCGCCTTGCAGGCAGTCCAGCCCATGGCCCAGGCTGCGCCGCCAGGAGGCGTCGATCTCATCGCGCAGCATGCCCAGCGGCAGCTCGCCTTCGCTGGCCAGCTTCAGCCGGGCCAGGCGGGATTCGTGCAGCGGGTCTTGGGCGTTTGTTATTAGTTGTCGCGCCATTTTCTACTCCGGCTGTGCCCCGCCAAGGTGGCGGCGTACGGGCTTGGGAATTTTCCGCAGTGTGCGGGAGAAATGGCTGGGCGTCATCTGGTTGATGGATGCGGCAGAATTCCCGATCACGGAACCCGCAAAGGCCTTGCCGCTGGCTACGGCACCACAACTTGTCCCGTCACGATATCGGATGCACGGAAGACCTGGTCATTGTCGACCACTTGTGCCAACACTGAATGGGTGCCCGACGGAACATTATTGAACGTGGCAGTCCAACTTCTTCCGGAAGCTGCCTGCACGGTCTCGCTCTTGCTGTCCACCGTTACTTTTACCATCACATTGGCATAGGGCGCGACACCGGTCACTGTCACTGTGCTTTTATTGGCGGATGCACTTGAAATGCGTGGACTGTTCAGTTTTTCATTAACGGTGTAGGTCACCCAGGCGGAATCAGGATCGCCGGAACCTGCCATCTCTTTTGCAAACAACACGAACGTATGAGGCGCGCGCAAGAGCCCGCCGAGCTTTGAAGTATCTTGCGCTGGACCGACGGCGAACCGCCCCTCCGGCAAGAGCGTGTTCCTGTCGACTGGGCGAATAATTTCTGGATGGGTACCGTTATTCACGTACAGGCGGTATCTGCCATTTTGAGACGCCGAGCCACGGCTGAATACCCCTTCAAAATGACCCGTGACAGCACCCGACCCCGATAGAAAACCGTTAAGTTTCACACTTAGGCCCGACAGGGTTGGCACTTGCGATACACCTGATGCCGAAGTTTCTATATCTATCTTGGCTTCACTCATTATTGCCTCCACAGGCAGCGTTGCACGAAAATGACCACGTCATCAATTCACGGTGCAAACAATAATTAAATGAAGCCTTCAGTTCTACGGGCAGAATTACCAGTTTTTGTAGGAAACCCCGATAAAACCAACTAATGCCCCTCGAGCGTTGAAAGCAAAGCCCAGACCTCAGGCTTGGCGTGCTCCCTTGTCGCAGCGGGCTTACCCGCGAAGAGGCCCTTCCTGAGCTGCAAGTTCCTCTGCGTTCATGGGGTTGAACACTCGGCAGCCTGTTCATTGCCGCCGCTTGCCAGTTCGTAGAGGTCATTGAATGTGCTTGGGCGCAGTCGCGATGAAAAACCAGTGCCATGAACGACCCCGGCGACCCAATCACTGCCTGCTTTCTTAAATCTGAAACCGCTGCCGCTGCTGCCAGACATGGTCGCGCAATTAGGCGTGGCTATCCCGCTGGCATTCACCATCGGCTCCAACCTTGACAGACATCTTTGCATCTCACCGCCGCTGTAGGATACGCCGGGGTAACTCCAGATCTGGCCGTCAGGTAACGATTCCTGCTCTCGCGATACATACGGCCAGCTCGCGCCACCCAGCGTGGACTCCAATGGCTTGCCTTTCTGAGGAAAGACACTGACTATTGCAAGATCTGCATCTACACTTGAAAAAGCGTCTGCAGTCGGAATGTACATATAGTGAACCGGCCAACTTCCAAAGGGTGTACGCTGAGACGCCGGCGCTGCGCCATTGTAACCGGGTACAAAAAGCGCCTTGTCTTTCCAGTTGCACGCTTTCTCAATAACGCAATGCGCGGCAGTGAGGACCAGATTTCCCTTCGGCGAGCTAAGCGCCGTGGCAGAGCAGTGCTGAAGCACACCGTCTGGAGAAACGTAGAACAGAACGCCCGCACGACGACTCAGTTCTTCTTTATGGGGTAGGGGCACCGTGACGAAACCAAAAACATCCCCCCCTTCCGTCAGCACCTCATTAACCGGATTGGCTGGGCCACCATGTGCGTGCTCGGCCAGTTTCATGTTTTCCGGCGTCCAGAATTTCAGCACTTCCAGTCCGTCTTGTGCAGGGCTCCGAATGGGTGCGCAATCACCCATGCCTGCAGAAATCAATGCAGCAAATGTCGCAAAGGCTGACAGTGAACGCTTCATGTTTCGATCCTTGGCAGGTATCGGTTGAAACTGGATTGAATCAGACTTTGTTGAGTGAGGCAGCTGTCAAAAATGTCAGTGGCAGCTCAATCCGCAAGCTACTAAAACGGCTGATTCGGCTGAGGTAGTTGTCTCACCAGCACCGGACTCTTCGCGGGTAAACCCGCGCCTACAAAAGGAAAACGCAGGCCTCAGGGCTGGCGCGAGCCGTTGCAGGCTGCGGGCACCTACCGTTGCTACCTGATATTTTTACCAGTTGACGCTCAAACCCCAGGGCACCTAAATCACAGATCACTACTCCCTCAAGATCCGTAGAGGTCATTAAGCAATGGATAATTTAGAAAATTCAGCCATGCTTGACATCCACATCGGCACCATCGGCCACGATAAGCATGGAAAAACCACCTTGGCCAAAGCAGCCATCAAAGTAGCCAGCGCACTGTTCGGGGCTCAACCCGCTATTAGCAACATAAATACAGTTCAAATAAAAAAACCCTCTCTCAGGCAGCACATTCAGTTTTAGCCGAGCGACATACAGCTCCGGCACGCGCAACATTTTCCACGTAGACTGCACCGGCAGCAAAGAAAGTGCGCAGTGTCTGTTGGCCACGTCGGCCATGAAGGATGGCGCAATTCTGATTTGTTCCTTGCTTGAAGGGCCTATGAATCAGACCTGCGAACAAGTCAGTTTGTGTAAAGCTGCCGGCGTGCAGCGAATCATCGTATTCTTGACCATGGCTGACCTTTGTACGGATCCCGATCTCAATCGCGTCACTGAAATTGAGGTGAGAGAAATATTGTCGGCCAGCGGCTATGACGGCGACAACGTCGAGGTTATTCAAGGCTCCGCACAGATGGCACTAGAAGGCAAAGATGACAACCAACTCGGCACAACCGCCATTAAAAAACTGATTAGCGCCCTGGACAAGTGGACGCCCGAACACGAGCAACACGCGAAAGAAGAACAGAGCACCGAGCCCGGCCCAATGGTTGAAGGTGACCGTTTTGACGCAAAATTGTACATCTGCACAAAACAAGAGGGCGCATTTGGGGCAGCACTGTCAAACCCTTTTACCTGCGGCATTAAATTTAAAAACTTCTCAACAGACGCGTACTTCTTAGTCGATACCCGACTCCCTCACTTAACAGGCGGCGCAACCTACAACGTTTAAATCCAATTGAAAGACATTCAAAAACTTCGCACGACTTGGCAGTTTGAAGTGACGCGCGGCCCCATCAAGACCGGGTACGGCCGCATCGCTAACATTGGAGGAAAGGCCATTACTGATGGTGCAGCCTTCGGGCAGTTCCTTGAAGACGATTGAACAACGTTGAGCCGCCACATGACATGACCAACCCAATGGACAATGGTTCTGTTGCCTGCACCGGCCTCTTCGCGGGTGAACCCGCTCCTACAAGGGGCCGCGTCAAGCCTGATCACGGCTGCTGGTTCTGGCTCAGGTACTTGTCCACTGTCGCCTTGCCATCCCCCGCATCCCCCGCCACCTGCCACAGCCGCCGCTCGATACCCTGTGCCAGCAAATGCCCCACAGCCGCCTCGATCGCCGACAGCACGCACAACTGTGCCGGTTCGTTGGTGGTGTACCCCACCTCGGCCTCCAGCAGCTTCTTGAACTCGATGAACTTGAAGACGCCGGCGCTACGGCCAACCGAGTAGATGGTCTTGCTGGTCATCACGTTAGCCAGCACCTGCCCGGTGCGCACGTCCACAGCGCGCAGGTTCACGGTCACCTGGTCGACGCGGTATTCTCGGGAAATGTCGATCCCCAGGTAGCGGGCGCCCTCACCGCCACTGCGCACGTTGGTGTCGTAAGCGATGATGCCGCCTTCCAACATCAGGTTGGCCGCCTGCAGCGGGGGCAGCTCGCCCATGATGTTTTCCGCAACGTCCGGCTTTTTCTGCGAAGCACGGATGATCTTGCGCTCGGTCAGCAGGTTCTGCAGGCCTTCACGCTCCAGCACCACGAACCAGCCGCTGGCACTCAGGGCATCCATCAGCATGCTGGCCGCGCCCTGGGTGACACTGGTGGAAAACGAACTGGCCGGGGTGGGCTTGTACTGCCCGGTCTGGTCGCGGAAGCCGTACACCACCGCCATCAGCCGGCCTTTGGGCCGTGGCATGTTGATCAGGTCGTAGTAGGTCGAGGCGCGCGGGGTCAGGGTCGGGGTTTCCGAGTCCTGTTCGGCGGGCATCGGTTCGCGCAGGCCACAGCCATGCAGGCCCAGGGCGGTAAGGATCAGCAGCGTGCTCAGCAGACGTTTCATGGTGTTCTCTCCCCAACATAAAAGCCCTTCCCTCTCAGGGGTTCAGGCCGCTGACCTCAATGATCGAAGTTTCTCCTGTGGCGCGATCGGTAACCTTGATGCTCAAGGCCCCGGAGTCGTCGATAACGTCAATCAGGAACGTGTCGGTGGCCATGCTCCCGGTCTGGCCATTGCTGATGTTGTCCAGCAACTGCGACAGCATCCGCGACTGCAGCTGGTTGCTGAAGCGCTCCAGGGCCGACGTACCGCTGAAGGCCGATGTGCGGTCCTTGAGGTCAGGGTCGTCGTAGTCGTTCTGCGCCTGGGCGTTGTTCAGCAACCAGGTGCCGTTCAACGGGTTGCCGCCAAACGCCGGGTTGACCGGGGTGTACACCAGCTCGGTGGCCTGAGCAGCGCACGCGCTGGCCAGCAGGCAGGCGGCAATGCAACGTGGAATGCGGTGGTTCATAGCTCGTCCCTCTCCAAGTCGGTGGTGTCCTGCAGCAGGCGTTGCAGCTTGCGTTGAATGATTTGCTGCTTGACCAGGTCCGCAGCTGCGACGGCCTCGTCTTTGAGTTCGGTGGTGTTCGGTGGCAGGAAACGCCGGTACATCACCTCGCGTTCGAACTCCACGGTCACCAGGCTGCCCCAGCGCGCATCCGGGCGTTCGCGGACCACCAGGTTGAAATCCAGGCGGCTGGTGGCGCGCAGCCGGTCGGCGAAGTAGTAGTAAAAGTCGTGGCCGATGTGCGAGATGGTGTTGTCGACGATAAAGCCCTGCATCTCGTCTTCCTCGCCGGCCTTGGCCGAGGTGGCCAGCACGGCCAGCAACAGCAGGCCCAGGTACAGCGCGGCCAGGCGGTTCATGGCGTGTCTCCCGGGCCGCTGTGGGTTTGTGCACCGGCGGCGCTTTCGGTGAATGCCTGCTCGGCGACAAACTGCCAGTCGCTGTAGTGCTCCAGGCCTTCGAAACCGCTCCATTCGGTGCGGAAGCCACTGCGCTTGAACGGTGTGGCGTCCGAGCGGCTGTAAACGCCGGTGATGCGGCCATCGATGGAACGCAGCAGGCCCCATTCGTCACTGTTGGTGACTGGGTCTGGGTACAGCCGGCGAATGTGCCGCCTGGCCTGCGGGAAACGGTTGTCTTGCAGCAGGTCAGCCAGTTCCTGTGGGTACTGGGCCAGCCCCGGCGAGGCGCGGTAGTAACTGCGCAGGGCCTGAGCATACTGGCCGCCGACCCACAGTAGCTGGCGTTCACGGTCGCGTTGGGCGGCGCTGGCCCAGATCGTGCCGTTGGCGGCCAGGGCCACACTGCTGATGGCAATCAGCAGCAGCACGCCCAGGTAGGTGAAGCCGCCGTTGGCCTTACCATTCAGCGAAGAGGCTGCCATCACGCGCCCTCCCGGTGGCACCGCTCTTGATATCGGCCACGCCGCCGGCCACCCCTTCTGGCGGTGGCACCAACTGCCAGGCATCGCTGCGCTCGGTGATCGGGTCGACCGGGGCGTTGCGCAAGTAGCGTTGTTCTACCAGTTGCTCCAGCGAATCCGGGTAGTGGCCGGTATCACCGTAGTAGTGGTCCAGCGCTTCGCGCAGCACCGCAAGGCTCTGGCGCAAGGTCGCCTCGCGCGAGCTTTCGAGGCTGTTGAAGTAGCGCGGCATGGCGATGGTCATCAACGTGGCGATGATCGCCATCACCACCAGCAGTTCGATCAGGGTGAAGCCTTTGCTGCGTTTCATGGCTGTCACCATTGCCCATAAGGGATATTGTTCAGGCCTTTGCCGCGGGCCTTGGAGTACACGTCGTACACGTCTTCGCCTTCACGCGGGTTGTCAGGGCTACTGTCGTAGGCACGCAGGCCCCAGCCGCCTTCATCCTCACCCTTGGCCGCCACCAGCGGGTCGTGCGGGATGCGCCGCAGGAAGTAGAACTTGGCCCCTTTGGCACTGCGCACATCGCGCACGCCATCCACCAGCACCTGCAGGTTCGGCGGGTAGCCGCTGGCATCCAGGCGCTTCTCGATGTAGCCGGCGTCGAAGGCGCGCTTGTAGGCGTCGATGGCGTCGCGAATCTGGTACAGCGCCTCGCGCAGCTGCTGTTCCTTGCCGCGGCGCACCACGGTTTCAGTCAGTGGCGCGGCCATGCTGGCCAGCAGCCCGAGCAGTGCCAGGGTCAGCACCACTTCGATCAGGCTGAAGCCGCGCATGCGGCGCTGGGCTGTCATGGCCGTGGGCTCCCACTGACCGGGGCCACCACCACCTGGCTGTTCACGACCGGGGCATCGGTGGTTGGCGCATTGCCGGGAACGTCCTGCGGTGGCAGCGGTGCCGTCTGCCGAACCTGCATGGCCGACTCGGTGCCAGTCGAGAATTCCATGTCCGAGGGGCTCTGGTACGGCAGGTTGCGTACGATGCGGGGGGTAATCGCCAGCACCAGCTCGCTCTTGCTCATGTCGTCCCGGTTGCTGCCAAACAGCCGGCCCAGGCCAGGAATGTCGCCAAGGCCGGGGATCTTGTTACCGCTGGCGTTGTGGTCGTTACGCACCAGGCCAGCCAACACCTGGGTTTCACCATCATGCAGACGCAGGCTGGTCTGCGCATTGCGGGTGTCGACCTGGACCGGAATGGTGCCCTGGCGGGTGGCTTCCAGCGGGGTGGCGTTACTGACCTCGAGCGCCACCTTGATTGCCACTTCATTGTTCAGGTGCACGGTGGGCTGCACCTCAAGCTTCAGGCCGACGTCCAGGTAGGTGACGCTTTCGGTGATCACCGGGCCCTGGGTGGACGGCACCGAAGTGGCACTGATGATGGGCACCCGCTGGCCGATATGGATCCGCGCCTGCTCACGGTTACTGACGCGGATCACCGGGCTGGCCAAGGTATTGATGTCTTTGTCCGAGGCGTTGATCTTGGCCTGCGGCGCCGGCGAAATGCCGATGCGGCTGGAATCGATACCCTTCAGCTGGTCGAGCACGCTCACCGGTTTACCATCCGAGGTCAGCACGCTGAAGGTGTTTGGCCATTGCAGGCCCAGGTCGAGAATGCGCGAGGTGGCCACTTCCATCACCTCCACTTCCAGTACCACCTCGGGGTTGGACTGGTCTTGCGACTGCAACAGCTTCTCGGCCATGCGCACAGCATCGGGGGTGTCGCGCATGGTCAGGGTGTTGAGGCGCTCGTCAACGAACACGTCGCGGGTCTTGAGCATGGTCTTGACCATGTTCAGCGCGGTGTTGGCGTCGATGCTGGTCAGGTAGAAGGTGCGCATGACCAGTTCCTGGTAGTCCTTGGTCTTCTGCGGCGAGTCGGGGTACACCATGACGGTGTTGTCGTTGACGATCTTCTGCCGCAGCTGGTTCTGCTCCAGCAGCAGGGCAACGGCGTCTTCGATGCGCACTTCACGCACGAAGATGGTGGCCTTCATGTCCGGGCGCAGGTCCTTGTCGAAGATGAAGTTGATGCCAGCCACCTGCGAAAGCACTTCGAAGATGGTCTTCAGGTTGGCATCGCGAAACTCCAGGGTCACCGGCCGCTCCAGCTTGCTGCGCAACTGCGGGTACGGCTGTGCGGTGCGCGCCTGCACGTTCTCGATGTCGCTGCGCAGGGTCATGCCCTTCTGGTTTTGCGGGTCCAGGCGCAGCACTTCGCGCATGTAGCGCTCGGCGCCGAACAGGTCGCCCTGGCGCAGCGCCGCCTGGCCCAGGGCCACGCGTTCGTCGAGGGTGCGGATCAGTTCCAGTTGGCGGATACCCTCCTGGGCGCGGCGATTATTCGGCTCCAGCGTCAGTACCCGGCCATAGCCCATGCGGGCGTTGGCAAAGTCATGGCGGATACGGTCGCCGTCCGCCTGGGTGATCAGCGCCTCGACCGCGGCCTGCCGGCTGTGGGCCAGGGCGATGTTCAGTTCGGTGTCACGCGGGTCCTCGCGCAGGGCCTCTTCCAGGCGGGCGATGCCGGCCTCGTACTGGCCCTCCTTCATCAATTGGTCGCTGTCCTCGCGTACCGCACTGGAGCCGCAACCGGCGATGGCCACGCACAGCGCCACCAACAGGAACGGAGCAGGTTTGCACAGCTTTGACGACTTCATGGTGCGCTCCCTACAGACAAGGTCTGCGACTGATGCAAAGGCAGGTAAACCAGGCTCAGCTCACTGGCCGATACCCGTTCAAGGCGATAGGTGTCTTCAATCACGTCGCCCTGGCGCACGACGTAGAGTTTTTCGCCGCTCTGCAGAAAGATCTGCAGGTCGTCGTTAACGCCCATGCGGCCGATGAACTCGAATGGCAAGGCCGGGGCGGTTGGCGCCGGGGCTACGGCAGGTGCGGTGATGACAGGTTGTTCGGTGACGGTGGCCAGGGCCTTGGGCTTGGTCCATTGCTGGGTTGGGAACAGATCGCGGGAGGCCTGTTCCGGCCTGTTCGCGGGTGAACCCGCGCCTACACCAGATGGTGTGGCGTTCACGGTCGTTGCAGGAGCGGGTTTACCCGCGAAGGCCGCGACACCGTCGCCCTGCCCAAACCAATGATCAGGCGCCCAGGCCAGCGCCGCGCTCACGCCAAGAAAACCAACCCAGATCACTGCACGTTGTCTGTTCATCACGACCTCGACAGGTAAAGGGTCATGCGCAGGCGGGCATTCAGCTCGCTGTCGCCGATGCGTTTGCGCTGCAGTTCAAGGTCTTCCAGCACCAAGGTCGGCAACTGCTTGAGCAGGCCCTTGATGAAGCCGCGAATCTGCGGGTAGCTGCCGCGTACCGGCAGCACGATCTGGTAGCGCGCCAGTTGGGTCTTGGGATCAACCCCCAGGGCATACTCACCACGGGCCAGGCTGATGTGCTCGGCGCTGGCCAGGTGGTACAGGCGTTCGATCAGCTCACTGGCCTGGGGCTGCCCCGGCAATTGCTGGCGCAGGCTGTCGAGGGCCTGCTGCTCGGGTTTCACGGCAATTTTCAGCTCGCCGCGCTTCACCCGCTGTACCTGCAGGCTGGCGTCCGCCTCGCTGGCGCGCAGCTCGCGCACGCTCTGCCATTGCGGCAACACCCCGGCAATCACCACGCCCATGGCAAGCACGCCCGCGGCGACTGTGGCCAGGCCGACCGGGCCGATGCTGCGCAGGCGCTCCTGGAGGATCAGGCTGTTCAGCGATTCAAGGGCGCGCATGGCCGGTCTCCCAGGTAGCAGTGAGGGTGAAGCGCACCGGATGCTCGGGCTGTGTCGCCAGCACCTCGTGGTTGAGCAATGACACATCGCTAAGCTCGTCACTGGCGTCCAGCCGCTGGTGGTACTGCAGCATGGCTTCCAGGTTGCGTGCCTCGGCAGTAATGCGGACCTGGCCTTTGCGGGCGTCCGGGGTCAAGCCGAGTAGCGCGACGTCGTCCTGCGGCATGGCCTCGAGCATGGCAAACAGCTGTTGCCAGGGACGTTGCAGCTGCTGCGAGACACTTTGCATCTGTGCCAGGCGCTCGGCCTGCTCACGGCTGGCGGCACTGCTCAGGGGCGCAGCAGTGGCCGGGCGGCGGCCCAGTTGCAGCTCCAGGCTGTGAACACTGGCCTCCAGCTCGACTTGCTCGACCTGCAAGCTTTGCTGCAGCAGCACCAGGCCGACCACCACGGCACTGCACAAGACGAGCAGCGACCAGGCCAACGGGCCACTGCGCCGGGGCTGGAATTCCAGGTCGAGGCGGCGCATGTCAGGCCACCGCCCGCCACATGGCGCACAGCGGGTCGGCTTCGCTGGCCGGCTGGCACAGCTGCACCGCCGCCAGTTGCGGCACGTCACCGCGGCCTGGGGCATGCAGGTACACCCGTGGCAGGTGCTCACCGTAAAGCTCGCAGGTGCGCTCGATCAGCGCCTGCAAGGCCTGGTCACTGTCAGCGCAGCCCTGGGCCAGCACTTGCTGCCAGGCACCACCGGCGGCCAGCAGCAGCACGCTGCGGCGTGGTTCGGCCAGCACGAACAGGAAGTCGCCCTGTTCCAGCTGCGCCGAGCAGCGGTTGTAGGCGGCCATCAGGTACGGCTGTACTGAGCGCAGGTTCAGACGGCTTTCCCGGCCCAGCGCCTGCAACCGTTGCAACAGGGCTTCAGGCAGCGCCGTAGCGATGCGCGCGGCACCGGCGGCTTCGGGCGAGAGCACGATACGCCAGTCGTCCAGCGGCTGCCCGTAGAGGTTTTCGAAGCAGGCCCGGGCGTAGGCATCCAACTCGCGCGGGTGGCCAATGGCGTCGCTCCAGGGCACCAGGCAGAAGCGGCTGTAGCGAGCCGACAGCAGTACCCGCAACTGGGCACCGCGCACGGCATGCTCGGCCAGTAGCACGGCCAATGCATCGACAGCGGCTTCCCAGGCCGGTTGGGCGGCATCGCAGTTGAACGCTCGGCTACCCAGCCACTGATGGCTGTTTTTGTGCCAGCGACCCAGGCCTACACCCTCGGCGCCCAATACCGCGCAGAAACGATCAGATGAATGTGACACGGTTGATCTCCTCAAGGGTGGTACGGCCATCGCGGACCAGATCCAGGGCCGAGGCCCGCAGCAGGCGCAGGCCACGCTGGCAGGCGAGATGCTTGATTTGCGACAGGGGGCGACGCTCGACGATCATCTGCCGCAGGTCATCATCCAGGTGCAGCAGTTCGGCGATGGCGCTGCGGCCGCGGTAGCCGCTGCCACGGCACTGGCCGCAACCCTGGGCGCGCACGAACTGCCAGCCAGCCACACCTTCGCGGGTCAGGCCGGAGCCATACAGGGTGTCGTCATCGTGTTCGCACGGCGTGGCGCAGTGCGGGCAGGCCAGGCGGATCAGGCGTTGCGCCAGCACCGCGTTCAGGGCAGAAACGAAGCTGTAGGGGTCGACCTGCATCTGGCTGAAACGCCCGATCACGTCGAACACGTTGTTGGCGTGGATAGTGGTAAACACCAAGTGGCCGGTGAGCGCCGACTGCACGGCGATCTGCGCGGTATCCGGGTCGCGGATCTCACCGACCAGGATCTTGTCCGGGTCATGGCGCAGGATCGAACGCAGGCCGCGGGCGAATGTCAGGCCTTTCTTTTCGTTGACCGGGATTTGCAGCACGCCGGGCAATTGGTACTCCACCGGGTCTTCGATGGTAATGATCTTGTCCACGCCGTGGTTGATCTCACTGATCATGGCGTACAGGGTGGTGGTTTTTCCGCTACCGGTGGGGCCGGTAACCAGGATCATGCCGTAGGGCTCGGCGGCCAGCCGGCGCAGGGCGCGCAGGGTCTCGTCGGCAAAGCCCAGGGCCTGCAGTTGCACACCGCTGACCCGGTCGGACAGGTCTTGCTTGTCGAGCACCCGCAGCACCGCGTCTTCACCGAAAATGCTGGGCATGATCGACACGCGAAAGTCGATTTGCCGGTCGCCCACGGCAACCTTGAAGCGGCCGTCCTGGGGGACGCGTTTTTCACCGATGTCCAGCTCGGCCATGACCTTGATGCGCGAAATGACCTGGTCGGCAAAGGCGCTGCCGCTGGCCTTGCCGGCACCGTTGAGCACGCCGTCGATCCGGTACTTGATGGTAAGGCCCTGCCCGGTCATGCCCAGGTGGATGTCGCTTGCGTGCAGCTTGAGGGCGTCGTACAGGGTGGAGTTGACCAGCTTGACCACGCGGCTCTGGTCTTCGCTGATACTGGCCAGTGACAGGCGTTGCAGCGGGTCGCTTTCGCTGCTGGCCTCGGCGTCGTGGTCAAGGGCATCGACTGCGTGGAAGCTCTCTTCGTGGCGGGCCAGAAAGGTGGCCAGGTCTGCAGCATGCGCCATGTACAGGGGCGCGCCCTGCAGCACGTCGTCAATCCAGGCCAGGCGGGCGTGGTCGAAGGGGTCGGCAAACACGCCCAGCAACTGGCCATTTTGCTCGATCAACACGAATTCGCGCTTCAGGCACTGGGCCAGTGTCACCTTGTCGAAGCGTGGGGTGCTGGCCAGCAGGGTGTGGCTGTCCAGTACCGGGTAGTGCAAGGTCTGGCCCAGACGCTGAGTGAATGTGGCCGGTGTATCGCAGGCCAGGCGTTCCAGGCAGTTGAGCAGGCGCTCGTCGCCGGCTTGCAGGCGGGCTTGCGCCAGCAGGTCGCGGGGGTAGGCTGAGAGTGGTGCTGGATTCTTCGCGGGCAAGCCCGCTCCTACTGGTACAGCACCATCCTGAAGACCGTGGGAATCCTGTAGGGGCGGGTTTACCCGCGAAAAGGCCGGTGCAGGCTGTGCAGATTCCCGGGTTGCATCGAATGCTTCTGGCATGGCCTGCGACTCCGCTCAGGGGCGCGTCGCAGGCTGGCTCGGCCAGAGGTGCGGGCGCCGCTATTCCCCTGTGAGCAGTTGATCGTCGTCGGGCCCTGGTGGCTTGGCGCCGTTACGGCGGCGGTCGGCCAACACCCAGCTTCCATCGTACAACTGCAAGGGGAACGATTCGTTCCTGTTCTGGCGTCGTTCGACGAACCCTTCAGCCGGGTTGTCCGTGGCCCTGCGCCGGCGCTCGATGCCCATCAGGTCGAAGATTGCACGGGCCAGTTCCATCAACGGGAACGGCTTGAACAGGACATGACTCACACCCAGTTCGGCGGCCCGCTCACGCACCTCGACGGTGGGGTGTGCAGTGATCAGCACGAAGTGGCATTGCCTGTTCTTACGTACAGCCTCCAGAACCTGAAACCCCTCCATGTCGGGCAAGCGGTAATCCAGCACAATGACTTGCGGTGCCAGGCTTTCAGCCTGTTCGATACCACTGGCACCGTCGTGGGCAACATGAACTTCCAGGCCTTGCGCCTGCAGGTACGCTTGCAGGTTCTGCGCAAGAGTCTGTTCGTCATCGACTACCAATACTCTGTTCACCAAGGTCGACTCCCAAGAACTGCCCGGTTACCCGGTCTGCGAAGTGCGCCCTTGTACAGGCTTGAGCAGGCTTCGTGCCAGGCGTGAATAGTCATGTTGCACCGCTGTAACTCATTGATTTGCATAAGGTGCCGGCCACCACCCGAACCGCGGCGGGCAGGCACCCCCAGCCGGTTCCCCACAAGCGGGGAAACTGATGGCACATTGCCAAACCTTGATTCCCCAGCATTGGGGAAAGCGCCATCAGGCTCTTCAGTCAGCGACCTCCACTGTAGCGGATTCGCGCAAACGTTGGCGCACGGATTGCCGCGCCTGCGCCGCTCGCTGACCGACAAGCGAGGCCCTGGCCAAGACCAGGCCCTGTTCGCGTATGACCGAAGGGTTATCACTTTGGTTCTGCTCTCCTTGCAGCATTTGCTGGTTGGCATCGTAAAATGCCTCCACTTCTGCCTGGCTGGGTGCATCGACTGCGCTGAGCCGGGCATACACCAACTGCGCCGCCATCTCGCGCCGTGTGTATGCAGTGTACTGTGCCCTATCGAAGCCCGCCTCTGCCAGACGCCGCTCGAAAATGGCCGGGCTGCCAAAGGCGGCCTCTACCTCGCCAATGTGCGCCGAGACCTGTTCATCGCTGATGGCGATGCCCTGGCGTTGCGCTTCCTGCCACAGCAACTCCTTGTCGATCAGTTCGTCCAGCGCCTGGTCGCGCAGGCGCTTGTACAGGCCGGGGTTGCGGATGCTGGTTACCGCACGGCCCTGGGCATCCAGGTACTCGGCGAAATAGCGCTCCAGACGCATCAGTTCGATCTCCACGCCATTGACCCGCGCGGCAGCCACGTCAGCCCAGCCAGCCCGTGTCATCACCAGCAGCAGGCACATCAACACAATACGCATGGCAACCTCCGTTCAAGGGCTGTCCGGCACAGGCCGGTACGGGGTAACTGAGGTGAAACGCGGCCCCGGCAGGGCCACCGCTACCACATGGGCACCGGCCATGCCCTGGCGGCGACCAGGGCCGAAGCCGAGCACCGGGGTCAGGCCAGTGGGCACATCGTGCAGGCCTTCCAGCGCGGCAATCAGCTGCTCGCGGCTGGCGTCACGGCCAATCTGTTTCAGCGCCTCGCCCAACAGCCGCAGCGCACACAGGGTATTGACCTGCAGCGACGCCTGACGTGGGTCGAGGCCCTGGCGCTGCTGCAACCCGGCCAGGGTCGCCAGGCCTTGCGCAGTCCAGTCCTCGGGTACGTAGGGATAGGCCAGGAACAGCCGTTGCGACCACTGTTCCGGCAGATACGCCACAGCCCCGGCCACCTGGCTGGAGGCCGCGAACAGGTAGGGCTGGCGGCCCGCTGCCTGCAATGCCGCCGCCAGTTCGGCAAAGGCCTGGGCACGGCCAAGGAACACGACACCTTGCCCATCAACGGCCTGGCCGTCGAATGGCTGGATCGCCGGCGGCATCCACCCCTGCTGCAGTAAACGTTCACGCACTTGCTCGGCCGGTGCCACTTGCTCATTGCCGGCGTACACCACGCGCAGGTCGCCCGGGGCCAGGCCCAGCACCGTGCGGGCATGGCCGGCCAGGCTCAGCAACTGCTCGGGCAGACCGGGTAGCGGGTCGAAGATCTGGCTACTGCCGCCGCTGCGTGGCGTGCTACCGATCAGCGGTACGTTCTGCGGCGCCAGCAAGGCTGTCAGGCGCTGATCGAGCATCGGCGCCAGTGGCGCGATCAGGGCGAACACCCGCTCCTGCTCCAGCAACTGCTGCAAGGCACGCTCAGCGCTTGCCGGGTCGGGACCAGGGTCAAGCACCACCAGTTCCAGGCGTCGCCCGTGGATGCCGCCTTGCTGGTTGAGTTGTGCCAGGCCGTCTTCCAGCACGGCACGCACCACCTGCCCGGCTTCGGCAAGCGGCCCGGTAGCGGGCAGCAAAGTGCCCAGGCGCAGCACACTCTCCTCTACCCCGGGGTCGCGCTCCTGGGCCAGGCGCTTGAGGTAGGCCGTGAGGTTGCGCTGGTCGGCCATGGTCAGCGCAAAGCGTGGCATGGCCGGGTCCAGGCGGTTGCCCGCCGGGTCCACGCCGTGCTGGATAGCCCGGGCCAGGCTGCTGTCGGAATAGGCCGGATAGCTGCGGCCGTTGGCGGTACGCGCCCCTTGGCCCAGTGCCAGGCGTTGCCAGTCGAGGCTGGGTGGGCGCACACCGCCCTCGGCACGGCCGCGGCCGTCGTTGCCGTGGCAGCTGGCGCAGGGCAGTACGCTGGCGGGGACTGTCATGTCGCTGGCACCGACCCGGGCCTGCAGTTGTACGTCGCTGCTGGAAACGCCCTCGCGGTAGAGGCGTTTGCCAGCTTGCTCGTGGTCAGTCAGGTCCAGCGCAAGCGCAGAAGTGCCAAGTACCATGCCAATCAACAGAACCAGTATTGTGCTGATACCGCCTTTAGCCTGTTCAGGCCTCATCGCCGGCAAGCCAGCTCCCACAGGGATAGCGCTGCATTTAAGGGCGGTGCAGTCTCTGTGGGAGCTGGCTTGCCGGCGATGAGGCCAGCAGCACCAGCACAAGGCCACCCAAGTGCTCATGATGCTCACCGGCCTGCCAGTGGCTGGGTCAGCAACTGCATGCGCTGGGCAATGGCAACGGCCGGTGCATCCGGGCGGATCTTGCTCCAGCGCTTGCCGGCCACATCACCGGCAATCAGCTGTGTCGAATGCTGCTCGGGGCTGGGCAGGAACTGCCCTATGCGGCCGAGCACCAGATCGACATTGGCTTTGTCGCCAGTCAAAAACAGCCAGTTCGCGCCATCCACCCCCTGTTTTTCGGCAAAGGCCTTGAGCGCCTCTGGGGTATCGTTGAGCGGGTCGCTGCTGATTGACACGAAGGTCACCTGGCTGGCCAGCTCTGGCCCCATGGCTTCTCGCACCTCGCGCAGTTTGCGGGTAATCAACGGGCAGGCGTCGGTGCAGTGGGTAAAGATCACGTTGAGCATCACCACCTTGTCCTTGAGCACGTCACTGTAGAAGCGCAGCTCGCGGCCGTTCTGGTCCTTCAGCAGGGTGTCGGTAAACCAGGTCTGGGCATCGCGGGTACCGCCGCCGCTGGTCATCGCCTGCGGCGCCGGTTGTGGCGCGGGGGCTTGCTGGCCATGGCCTTCGTGGGCAAACGCCACCGAGGCGAGAATCCACAGGCAGGCGCCCAGCACCAGCCAGTCGAAACCGCGCATGCCAGCGCGGCGAGCGCTTACCGTGCTCATGGTTGCACCTCATGGTGGTCAGCAATCGCCGTGCTCTTGGCATGTACCCGACGGGCGCTTAGGCGGTTGACCTCCTCGATCAGTACCGCCGGGTCGGTAAAACCGTAGTAACGCGTCCAGTGCCCGCTGCGCCCGTCACCCACCAGGATCAGCGGCGGGTGCTGGCTGAGGTCGGCGCTGAAGCTGCCCAGGCCCTTGAGGGTTTCGGTAATGGCGTACGGGGTGCCGGTCAGCCAGCTCCAGCCTGGCCCCTTCTGGAAGGCCTTGGCATAGTCTTGCAGGCGCTTGGCATCGTCACGTTGCGGGTCGACGCTGATCGACACCAGGCGGATCTCCTCGCCAACCCGGCCGCCCAGCTGCTGCTGGACCTTGCCCATGATCGATGACACCACCGGGCAAACCGTGGTGCAACGGGTGTAGATGAAGCCCATGACCACCAGGTGGTCGCCGACGAGGTCCTTTTCCAGGCGTACCGGCATGCCGTCCTGGTTCAGCAACGAAACATCGGCAAAGCGCACGCTGGTCTTTTCCTGGTGCGCCGCTGGAGGTTGCCCCGCGTTGCTGTCGTGATCGTGGCCGGCGTGGGCCAGGGCCAGGTTGCTGGCCAGGGCCAGGCTCAGGGCCAACAGTGTGAAAGCATGCTTGGCGTTCATCGCACATTCCTCACGTCAGTCTGGGAAGCACTGCTTGCTGCGGCGGGCAGGACGCGCAGGCTGGTGTAGTTTTCTTCGGCAAACTTGCGCCCCAGCGAGGGCGACTGCACATGCAGGTACCAGGCGCCAGCCTCAGGCAGGGTCAGCGCCGCCTGGTAGACCCCCTCGCCCACTTCCTGCAACTGCAGGTTGCGCGGCATTGACGACGGTGCCAGGAAGTAACGCAGGCTCAGGTCATTCAGGCCCAGGCGTGGCTGGCCATCGTCGCCGACTATACGCACCCGCGCAGTCACGTTGCCGTGCTGCGGCAACGGCTGGTCAAGGCCGATGAACTCGGCATGTGCGCCCTTGCGCCTGGCGGCATTGGGCGCTTCGGCCACCTCGGTGCTGAAGCAGTGGATGATCTGCGGCTGGTTGAGCAGGAAAGCCACATCGAACTTGCCGGCGGCAGGCAGCTTCACCGTCGAGCCGTACACCCCGGGCGCCACTTCGCGCAGGCTGCGGTCGACGACGATGGCAGCGCGGGCCTGGTGGCCGCGGTTGTTGTAGCCGGACATCGGCGCGTTCATGCCTTCTGCGTAGAAGTAGGTGGTGTTGTCCACCGGATTGACCACGAACACCGAATTGTCATCTCGCGACACCGACAAGCCCTGAGCCAGCGGCAGGTCACCGGCCTGACGCGGCGCTGCCGGGCCCGCCTCGAAGCCTTGCACGATCGGCGAACGCCCCTCACCCAGGCTGGCCAGGTTGATCATGCTCACCTTCGGCGAAGCAAGCCCACGGATATAGGCATAGCCCTTGGTGAAGGTGAGCTGGTACGGTTCGGCCGCCACCGGGATCGTGTGGATCAGCTTGTCGGTGCTGGCGTCAATCACCAAGGCCTGGTTCTCGAGGGTGTTGAGCACAATGCCGTAGCGGCCATCGTTGCTGAAACGCATCGGCCCCAGGCCCTGCTCGGCCTTGACCATATGGCGCAGCTGGTGGCTGCGGGCGTCGAAGACACGCACGCTGCCTTCTTCGCCATCGACCACATACACCGCCTGGGACAACGCCGAATAGCTGACCGACAGCGGGTGCGGGCCAACCTTGATGGTCTTGACCAGGCGCAGTTCAGGGATATCGATGACACTCAGGGTACCGCCGTCACGGTTGCTGACATAGGCAAAGCGCGAATCGGCGCTGAAGGCGATTTCGTGGTGCCCGCTGCCGGTATTGAATGTTTTCAGCATGCTGCGGCTGGGCACATCGATGACGGTAACCCCACCTTTGCCAGCGTCGCTGCTGTTGTTACCCACCCACAGGCGCAACTGGTCGGGTTGCAAGGCCACACGCAAGGGCTGCTCGCCAGCATCCAGGTCGGCCACGCGGGTGAAGGTTTCGGTGTCGATCAGCGCTACCTTGCCACGCTCGGGTATCGACACGAACACTTGTTTGTCGTCGCGGGTGGCCACCCAGTCCATGGGCCGCCCAGGCAGGTCGATGCGGGCCATGGTGCTGGTCACACCGCCCACCGACACGGTCGGGTCGATCACCGTCAGGCTGGCGTCGTTGTTCAGCATCAGCAGGAAGTAGCTGTTCAGGTCGAGCAGTGGCCGCGCGCCGATGCTGCTCTTGAGAAACAGCGCAACCCGTGACTTGCAGCTTTGTGCGCGGTCGCCCAGCGGGGCCGACTGCGCCGGGTCGATCCACGCCCCGGGGGCCATGCCCGACAGCGGCTGGCCGCTGGTCTGGTCGCTGACCTTGAAACGGATGTTGGCGAAGCCGCCTTCCTGCAAACTACCCCCGGCCAGCGGCCGGGCCTCGAATTCCACGGTCACGCCATCCCGGCTGAGCCGGTGCAGGGCCTGCGGGTCGGCAGGTTCCTGCAACAACTCACGGGGGTCGCACCAGAGTTTTTCATATGCCACGCCCAGGCCGATCAGCGCTACCCCCAGCATTACCCCCAGGTAAGCAGGGCGAGTCTTCTTGTTCATGCTCGCGCTCCCCTTTCCGTCACTGCGCCGGTGCCGTTGCCGGCGGCGCTTCGTTGGTCACCCGCAAGATCCCCCACAGCCCCGAGAGGTTGCCGTAGGCGGCGTAGTCGCGGAACAGGTAGTCACCCGCCACCGCGTTGGCACCGCCTGCACTTGGCAGCATGAAGCTGAAGTGCGCCGCTGGCAGCACGCTTTCCTGGGCGCCGATGTACATGGCCATCGGGTTGTAGCCGAAGCGCACCGAGCCGATGCCCGGCAGGCTCATGGGGTAGCCGTCCACATCGCTTTTCTCGGCCTGGTAGTTGTGCAGTGGCCAGACGTGGCCGTCCAGCTGGTAGACCATGCCGCGGCTGCCACCACTGGGCATCACGATATGGTTGCGCACCGGCTGGCCAGGCTTGGCGTACAGCACCGGGGTTTGCGGGTCACCACCGACCAGAGCGTTGGCGTAGGCCATGTGGGCGTTGGGTACATCACCAAAGCCCAGGCCATTGGCACGGCCGAATGGCGAGTCGGGGGCCATGCCGAAGCGCAACCACAGCGGCTCGGTCTTGTAGTTGACTGCCATGTTGCCGTTGTCCTGCGGATCGCCAGCGGCACCGTTGCCTTCGGTGTTGATGCCTTCGACCGGGCGGCCATCAGCCCAGCGCATGTTCAGTGCGCGCTGCCACACCGTGACGAAGTCGCGGTAGTCGGGTTGGCCAGTGACTTTCACCGTGGCCTGGGTACGGGTAGCACCGTCCTCGGTCCAGGTGGCGGTTTGCGGCAGGATGCTCATGGCCCCCACCAGGCCTTTCTGCGGCTGCTTGATGAAGTCCGACGGGGTCAGGTTCAGGCCGCCGAACTCGATCGCGGTGGTATTGATGTTGTCCACCGTGCGGCCCAGCTGCAGTACGGGTTTGCCTTCGCGCTCCAGGTGGCCGGCGTAGTACTGGTACACCTTGGTCGGGTAGGCGCCGCTGGTGCCGGCCCGTGGGGGCACGGTCTGCACCGGGTTCATGCCGACGTTGGCGCCATCGGACTTGGTGATGTCGTAGGCCAGCAACTGCGCATGCAAGCCCACGTGGCTGGACGGCCGCATCAGGTTGTTGGCAAACGCGGTGGAGCCTTCGCTGCCATAACGGTCACGCTTGACCACGTTATGCATCACCGCGGTACTGGGCAGGTCAGGCATCACCAGTGGCAGGCGGTTTTCCAGGGTGATACTGATGCAGTCGCCCGCGTTGGCCCGCAGCACCAACGGTTCTACCGGTACGCCAGCCTTCAGTTTGCCGGTGGTCGCATCCAGGTCGGCCTTGCGCACGTACAGGATCGCGGTAGGGTCGTGCAGCGGCGCACTGTGGCCACCGATGGTGAAAGGTTCCCCATCTTCGGGGTCTACCCCACTCACCAGCGGGATGGCGGTTCTACGGCTGTTGAACACCAGGGTGCCACCGTTGGCCTTCAGCGGGCCGCCGACATGCTGGCCCATGCCAGCCGGGTCGTTGATGCTGACACCGTTGCGGTTTTCGAGGATGTCGTTGGCCAGTGCCGCGACGATCTCGTAGCTGCGTTTGACCGTTGTACGGGTGCCGATGCCGTTGGGGTTGGCCGTGGTTTTCGGGCAGATGCCGTCAAAGTTCACGGTGTTGCGCATGGCCACCGGCTGCGGGTTGTTGGGCAGCGGGAACAGGTCGGCGCGTTGCGCGGTGTAGTTGCGCATGATGCCCCAGATACCGTTCCAGTAGCCTTCCAGGGCGGCGTCCAGCGAGTACAGGTAGTCGCCGTTGGTGGCAGCGGAGCTGGAGATCATCGACACCGGTGCCATGAAGCCCAGCTGTTCGGAGATGCCGATCATCTGCGACGACTTCCAGCCCGAATTGGAGCTGTTGCCGAAGCCGGTGCCGTTCTGCAGCCACTTCACACCGTGCAGGGTAATGTTGTGCTCCTCTTCATGGCCACCGGCGTGCATGCGCAGGCGTACGTTGTCGCCAGAGTAGGTACGCAGCATCGGCGTGAACGGGTCGCCCGGCTCGGCACCCGCCTTGTTGATGTGCGGCGGGAACAGTGTGGTGCCACCGGTCGGGCCCACCGCCGAAGTGATCGCCGACGGTGCCAGGTTCATGGCCGGGATGGCGCGGTCGGTACGGGTTTGCAAGGCGTAGCTGAGGTCGCCGGCCAGGCCGTCTGCCTGCATGCCACGCTTGCCGTCAGGGCCGACCTTGTTCGGGTCGAACACGCGCAGCGCCAGGGGCTCGTTGCGGTAGTTGACGACGAACATGCCCGGGTCATCCACGGAGATCGCTTGCGGGCACGGCCGGCTTGGGCAGCCCGGGTTGATGCCGCCACGTTCTTCGACAATGGCCTCCAGCAGGTTCGATGCCTTGCCGCGAACCGGTGGGTTGATGGCGTAGCGGAAGCTGTCGGCAGTGGCCGGGTACGACTGGGCATTGGGGATGCCATCCGGCCCTGCGCCTACATACACGCCAGCTTCATAGGCGTGCTGGAAGTCGCTGTACTCCAGGAAGAACTCACGGTAGCTATCGTTCTTGCCGTCGCCATCGTGGTCGCCGGTCTGGATCACCGCTTGCCATGAGGTGGGGCCACCGTCCTGGCGCGTGGCCGGGTTGTACAACTGCTCACCGGTTTCGGCGTGGTACCAGCTGGATCCGGCAGGCTCGGCCAGCACGGTGGCATACAGGCCCAGTTGCTGGTGGGTCGATGGGCCAAGGTGGTCGTGGGTGAAGATGGTACCCAGCCCACGGTCAACGTTGAACACGTTTACCAGCGGGTCAGCGAACCAGCGCTGCATGGCCGTGCGCGCGCCCAGCCAGTCGGCGCGGCCGAAACGGCCGAAGTACGGGTGTTGCCTGGCTTGCGGGCACGCGGCGGTGCCGTCGCGGCTATCGCCCTCGGTGCAGCCGTTGTAAGCACGAATGGCGTGCACGCGCTCGACCACGCTGCCGGGCGAGAGAATGCCGTCCTCGTAGTTCCAGCCGTTGGCCGAACCGTCGGCGGCGGTCAGGTCCCACTTCGGCAGGTGGATGTGCTGACCGATCACATCGGTCGGGGTACGCACCTGGTAGTCGTCCATTTCATAGACGTTGGGGATCAGGTTGGTGTGCTGGTACATGGTGCAATCGAACGTGTTCATACGCATCACCAGTGGCTCTGGTGGGCGCTGCTTGGTGATCACCGGCCAGGCGTCTTCCCACAGGGCGATGATGCGCGCTTGCGGGAAATGGTAGCCGACCTTGTTGTACACCGCGTCAAACTGGATATTGGCGCCCTTGTAGATGCGTGGGCGGTCGGCGGTGAACGTGGAGGAACCACGGAAGTTCAGGCCGGTCAGGCTTTCACCACTGAAGAACTCACCCACCCCCGAAGATTGGGTCAGGCGCTTGCCACGGTCGTCCATGCACGGTTCATAGAACGGTGCGCCAGCGGTCGGCAAGGCACCGTTGGTGCGGAATGCCTTGGCCACCGGCTGGCTGCCGGGGATCAGGGCATAGCTGGGGTGCTCGGCCATGGCGTGGAACTGCATGGCCGCCTGCTCGACATCGGTGCCCTCTTCAGGCAGATAGATGGGCTTGGCCTTGTGCACGACCTTGGTGAAGTCCAGCCGGTTGGTGGTGGTTTCTGCTTCACCACCGGCAGACACACCGTCCAGCGCATGGCGGCCAAGGCCGCCGTCCCAGCCATCGACCTGGTTGGCATCCAGGTTGGCCCACAGCGCTTTGCCGCTGTCTTTCAACTGACGGGCCAGGGCCGGGTCGAGCATGTCCAGAGGCGGGGTTGGCGGGCGGTTGCCGACGCTGCTTTCCATGCCGCCGACCCAGAACGGGTAGCCAGGGTTTTTCAGGGTGCCGTCCGCGTTGCGGTTGGCTTCAGTGCGATCGACCAGGGCCAGCGAACCGATAGCCTTGCGCACAGGGCCCTGGTTGGCGTGGTCGTCATCGCCCTCTTCTTCATCATCGTCATCATCGTCATTGGCGGCGACCATTTCATCGGAGAGTTTCGGTACCACCACGACCTTGCCGGGCATCGGTGCCATGGCCTTGCCGGGCAACGGCACAATGGCCGGGATCGGTGTGCCGGCGACGATCTCGCCATCGGGCAGTGCCCGGGCGCCTACTGCAGGCTTGCCACTGCGCAGGGCGAAGGGGGTACTGTGGAAGCCATTCTCGCCCTGCCCGCTCACCTCCAGGCGGGTGCCTTCCTCGAACACGTCATGTACCCGCCACATGGCCCACATGCCTTGGGCAAAGTGCGGGTAGAAGTGACAGTGATAGATGGCATCGCCCGCTACCCGGTTGCGGTTGCCGGAGCCGCCGTTGGCGATTTCGTAGGTGTAGCCAACCCCGGCACCGATGCCCTGGGCGTCGATGTAGTCGGAGTTGTCGTCATTGGGGTTGAACAGCCACTGGTGGCCATGCAGGTGAAAGATGTGTTGCTCGTGGCCATTGTGGGTATTGCGGAACTTGGTGAAGTCACCGATGTAGCTGTGGTGCACGTTGGCCGGCTCGGCCGGGTACAGGGCCATGCTGGCCTTGACCCCGACGGCACTGGCCGGCGGTACTTCACCGGGGCGAATATGCTCCAGGCCGACGTTGGCCGGCACATCCACCAGGGTGCCGATGTCGCCGACGGTGTGGGCACTGAGGAAGAACTCTTCATAGGCGCACGACAGGCAGTCGTGCATCGGCCCCACGCCCAGGCGGTTGGCCACCACTTCGGCGCCCATGCCGCCAGAGCCATAGTTGATCATGAACGAGTCGCGCGCCGGCTCCAGCACGTGGCCCATCACCGGGTCGGCCCAGTAGCCAGGGAAGGCCTGAGTACCGGCAACCTCGTCGGCGAACTGAGCGGCGAAATCACGGAATGCTTCCAGCCGATTCGGCAGCGCCGGGTTGCGCTTGCCCATGCTTTCCAGCGGGTAAGTGGCTTTGGGGAAGCTGCCGTCCGGGTTGGGGCCCATGACGATGGCATCGGTTTCGCTGTTGATGATCTCGTTGCCGTTGACCATGGCAATGATCGGCTTGCCGGCCTTGCCTTCGGCGATCCACGGTTGTACTTGCGGGTAGCGGGCTTCGTAATCGATCACCGGCTGGCCAGTGGCAGTACGCCCGGTGGTGGCCAGGCGCATTTCTTCTTCAGTCAGGGTGTTGCGGTAGGTGCGCCCCAGCTTGGGCACCACCACCACCTGGCCGAACAAACCGTTGGCGACGTTGCCCGCCGTACCCTCGCCGCCGAAGGTGGCAGCCTTGCTGGTGGCGGCAAAAGCCCCTTCGCGCTCAGCGTACAGGGTGTAGCTGCGGGTGCTGCCGGGGCTGACGAGGAAGTTGCCGTTACGCCCGGTATAGGCAGATATGTCAGCGATACTGTTGACCGCCTGCATGCCGTTGACCTGGAAGCCGACCATGCGCTCAGCCACCTGCTCGTCGGCGACGAAGCCTTCGTCAGCTTCGTTTTCCAGCTCTTCGCCCTCGGGCCCTTCGGCTTCGATACCGTGCTTGTTGGGGTTGGCGCGGTAGTCGAGCAGGTTGGTCAGGTTGACCGTCAGGCAGTCACCGGCGGCCACACGCAGCACGATCGGCCGTGGGCGCTTGTCCGGGCGCAGGGTGACTTTGCCCGGTACGGCGGCCCCGCCCATGCTCAGCGGGACGAGCTTGTCGTCGACCACATCGTCGCGCAAGGCGAACATCATGCCATTGGCGTTTTGCGCGCCAAGGCGGTTGAACATCAGGGGCTGGTCCAGTGCCACCACATTGGCGACCAAGGTGCGCTGGCACTGCACGGCCGCCTCGCTGGTCGACTCCCAGCCGAACAGGGCCAGAACGAGTGATGACAGGATGGGGCCTTTGAGTGGCGTCGACATGCTACACCTCCGGGGCACAGGGTCTCTGCGCAGGGCTGGAGCAAGGTGTATGCCAGGTGTGAATTTCTATTTATATCAGTGGCTTGCGCTGGCAAGCGAAACAGATTGGGGAGGAATCCCCAGCGCCTTTCCCCGAATTGGGGGTGGGCTGCAGGGGTTTGGCATGGCATTTTCAGCGCCTGTGAGACCGAGCGCCGCCCGCGCGGCGCTTCGCGGGCAAGCCCGCTCCTACGTTTGTTTCGGGCCAGTATCGCCTGTGCCAGGCACGCGCGACCGCCTTGTTTGTACGACGCGATATCGAGGCATGCGCCAAAGC
>JAAIGF010239814.1_pt1 | contig 137310 bp, 93 predicted proteins | sample 6487441 | NCBI WGS metagenome assembly JAAIGF01 (sample SAMN13974129, study PRJNA590717) | phyllosphere metagenome | biome: pepper field; feature: multiple bacterial spot infested pepper fields; material: pepper leaves; isolation source: leaves from pepper fields | host: Capsicum annuum ... | reverse complement strand
TGCAGGCAGGCAACAACCTGTCGCTGACGCCGACCACCGGTCTGGACGGCAAGGTCGCCACCCGCACCAACATCAGCACCGGCGACAGCCTGCAACTCACCGCGGGCAACGACCTGACCATCCGGCAGGCCGAGGTGAAGGCAGGCGGCGATCTGATCGCCGCAGCGGGCAACAACCTCAACGTCGAGTCCGTGCTCAACGAGACCGAGACCAACAGCTATAACAGCCGCAACGGCAAGACCCGCGTCACCACCACCACGACCACGCAGAGCATCGACCAGCAGGCGCTCACCGCTGGCGGCAACTTGATCCTCAGCGCCGGCAATGACGTCAACCTGGTCGCCGCAAAATTGGATTCAGGCAAGGGTCTGGGCATCAGCGCCGGCAACGGCATCAACGCCAGCACGCTGACCACGGTGGACACCAGCGATGTCCTGGAAACGCGCAAGCGCTTCAAGCAAACCACCAGCACGAGCGACGAAACCGTCCACGGCACCGAGTTCAGTGCCGGCGGCAACCTCGCTATGCAGGCAGGCAACGACTTAGCAGTCTTCAACAAGGCGCAAAGTATGGGGCAAGATGCCTGGGCCAGATGCAGGCTAATCGCAGCGTTCGTCTTACAGGGTGGTAAGGAAATTCCACTGCCCTGGCAGTGTTAAGGTTGTTGGCGTCGATGGAAATTGGCAATGAACACAGATCGGTTTAAAGAGAACTTCTTATCTTTTATGAACGGTTGCGAATTTATCTACAGTGAATTCAAGAATGGTGATTTCGGAGATCTTCAGAGAGTGGAGGTTGAAAGTTTTAACAAAATGGGGGCGGTTGAATTTTGGTCCTCAGGCTGGGTAGGAATTGATCTTGTCGATTGCGTTTCTGGAACCCAAGAAATCAGTGTGCTGCTTTCTCCGGAACAGCGAGATCTCGTTGATGGTGAGTTAAGAAGATTTGCCGACCTGATGGCGCGACGCTGACCAACGCTGATGCGAGGCTACAGCAGTCATGACCCAAGATCGTTTCAAAAAATCGCAATGGTTCGGCCTTCTCGGCTGGTTGGTGCTTTGCTATGCCGCAGCCGCGCTGGGCGCAACTGCATCGATCCAGGCCGCCAGCTTTTATGCGCAGCTGCAGCGGCCGGCGTGGGCACCGCCGGGCTGGCTGTTCGGGCCGGTGTGGATGGTGCTGTACGGAATGATGGCGGTGTCGGTGTGGTTGGTGTGGCGCCGTGGGAGATGGGCTGGTGCGCGCATGGCGCTGACACTGTTCGTCGTGCAGCTGGCGCTCAACGGGCTTTGGAGTTGGTTGTTCTTTGCGTGGCATCTGGGGGCGTGGGCATTCGCGGACATCGTGGCGCTGTGGCTCGTGCTGGTGGGCACCATTGGGGCGTTTGCGAAGAGGCACGCTTTGGCGGGGTGGTTGTTGGTGCCGTATCTGGCGTGGGTGAGCTTTGCGGCGGCGCTCAATTTTTCGGTCTGGCAACTCAACCCTCAGGTGCTTGGCTGATCTGCGCTGCTGACCTTGGCCCGCACCGACTCGGGGTCGCGATAGCGACGATCTGTTGCTTGATGCGAAGCTGTCTATTGCTTGAAGCGACCTGCTGCCTGCAGCGATGTGATGCATCGAACGCTGGCGATCCAGTCAGCCTATCGCGTCGGCCGAGCACACGACTCGATCAATGAAGGTTAGAAAGCTGCGCAGCATGGCTCTGCAAGGCCGGTCCAAAAGTTTCCATAGCAATCAATTGCTTGCACGCACAGTGCTTAAATCCCTGAGCAAAAAGGATTTCTGTTCCGTACGCCCAACGCATGCGCCTGCCCATTCACGCAATGCTTGACAGGCCTCGGCCCGGTGATGTCTTTTGCATGCATGGGTAACGCCTCCGCCACCGCTTCGCTTCTCTGCCAGCCGCTACTGCTGGCAGGTGCGGGCGTGGCCGGCATTACCACCATCATTACTACCGCCACCATTCGCCCGGTGCGGTCCGTCGTCTTCGCGTAACTTCCGAAAACAACGGCCCCGCACCCGGATCAGGATGCGGGGGCTTCCCTCTCTCATCCGATGCGGACGGGGCCTCCCCCAACGAGGTCTGTCGATGTCATCGCCCGCTGTTTCGTTCGAACCCGCTGCTGTTCTTGCGTCCTCTGCGCGCACTGTCGTGCACAAATTCGGCGGCACCTCGGTGGCTGATGCCGAGCGCTATCGGCATGTGGCGCAGCTGCTGCTTGCACGCGACGAGACGGTGCAGGTCACCGTGGTCTCGGCAATGAAGGGCGTCACCGATGCCTTGATCGAACTGGCCGAACTTGCGGCGAAGAATCGCCCCGAATGGCGCGAGCGGTGGCACGAAACACGTGCACGCCATCGCGGTGCGGCAGTGGCGTTGCTCGGCGAGCATTCCGGGCCAACGGTGGAGTGGCTGGACGAGCGCTTCGAACATCTGTCGCAGATCCTCGGCGCGCTTGCGGTCATCGGCGAATTGCCGCGCGAAGTGCTCGACCGCGTGCAGGGCCTGGGCGAGGTGTATTCGGCGCAGCTGCTGGGCGATCACTTCCGCGCGATCGGCGAGGACTGCGCGGTGCTGGACGCGCGCGACGTGCTGGTGGTCAATCGCGGCGAACTGGGTGTGGATGTGGACTGGGAGGCGAGTGCGCAACGTCTGGCAACCTGGCGGCAGGCGCATCCGCAAACGCGCGTGGTGGTCACCGGATTCGTGGCGCGCGACCGCGCCGACCGCATCACCACGCTGGGCCGCAACGGCAGCGATTATTCGGGTGCCATCTTTGCCGCGTTGTTCGATGCCGACGAACTGCATATCTGGACCGACGTGGACGGCGTGCTGTCGGCCGACCCGCGCGTCGTGCCTGAAGCGGTGCAACTGGAAACGCTGAGCTACGACGAGGCCTGCGAGCTGGCGTACTTCGGCGCGAAGGTAGTGCATCCGCAAACGATGTCGCCGGCGATCGAACGCGGCCTGCCGATCATCATCCGCAACACCTTCCAGCCCGAGCATCCCGGCACGCGCATCACTGCCAGCAGTGCGGTGAGCGGGCCGATCAAGGGGCTGACGTTGAGCCCGGATCTGGCGGTGCTGAATCTGGAAGGCACCGGTCTGATCGGGGTGCCGGGCACGGCCGAACGCGTGTTTGCAGCGCTGCGCACCGCGCAGGTGTCGGTGGTGATGATCTCGCAAGGTTCCTCTGAACATTCGATCTGCTGCGTGGTCAAGCAGCACGAGTCCGAACGCGCACGCAACGCATTGCTGCAGGCGTTCGCGCATGAACTCACGGTCGGCCAGGTGCAGCGCGTGCAGCTGACCACCGGCATCAGCGTGCTGGCAGCGGTGGGCGATGGTATGGCCGGCCAGCCGGGTGTGGCGGCACGGCTGTTCGAGTCGTTGGGCCGCGCGCAAGTCAATATCCTGGCGATTGCGCAGGGCTCGTCCGAACGCAACATCTCGGTGGCCATCGATGCGGCGCACGCCACCAAGGCCTTGCGCGCGGCGCATGCAGGTTTCTGGTTGTCGCCGCAGACGTTCTCTGTGGGCGTGATCGGGCCGGGCAATGTGGGCGCGGCGCTGTTGGATCAACTGCGCACTGCGCAGCCACAGTTGCTGGGCAAGGCCAATCTGGATCTGCGCCTGCGTGCGGTGGTCTCACGCGGTCGCATGCTGCTGGACGAACGCGGGCTGGTCGGCGACTGGCGCGATGCGTTTGCATCTGCCGCCACGCCCACCGATCTGGAACGCTTCACCACGCATCTGCTGTCTGCGCATCTGCCGCATGCGGTGATCATCGATTGCAGCGGCAGCGCCGAAGTGGCCGACCGTTATGCGGGCTGGCTGGCCGCCGGCATCCATGTGGTCACGCCGAACAAGCAGGCCGGTTCCGGCCCGCTGGCGCGTTATGAGGCGATCCGCACCGCGGCCGATGCCAGTGGGGCGCGCTTCCGTTATGAAGCCACCGTGGGCGCCGGGTTGCCGGTGATCACCACGCTGCGCGACCTGGTCGATACCGGCGATGCAGTCACCTCCATCGAAGGCATCTTCTCCGGCACATTGGCGTGGTTGTTCAATAAATACGACGGCAGCGTGCCGTTCGCCGAACTGGTGACGCAGGCGCGTGGCATGGGCTACACCGAACCGGATCCGCGCGACGATCTGTCCGGCGTGGACGTGGCGCGCAAGTTGGTGATCCTGGCGCGCGAAGCAGGGCGCTCCATCAGCCTGGAAGACGTGCAGGTTGAAAGCCTGGTGCCGGAAGGGCTGCGTCAGGCCAGCGTGGACGATTTCATGGCGCGGCTCTCCGAAGTGGATGCGGTGTTCGCGCAGCGCCTGCGCGATGCGCGTGCGCGCGGCAACGTGCTGCGCTATGTGGCGCAGCTGCCGCCGGACCGCGCGCCCAGCGTGGGCCTGGTGGAATTGCCCGCCGATCACGCCTTCGCCAATCTGCGCCTCACCGACAATGTGGTGCAGTTCACCACGCGTCGCTACTGCGAGAACCCGCTGGTGGTGCAAGGCCCGGGCGCGGGGCCGGAAGTGACCGCGGCAGGCGTGTTCGCCGATCTGCTGCGCGTGGCGGCAGGCGAGGGCGCGCGACTATGACGCAGACTGTTGTCAGCCATGCCGGCGTGAGCCAGGCAGCGGTGGCGCAGGCGCATCGCTGCGATCGCGCATCTTTGGACAAACACGGCCTGCACGAAGCGCGCGCCTTCGCACCAGCATCGGTTGCCAATGTCGCGGTGGGATTCGATCTGCTCGGCTATCCGATCGATGGCATCGGCGACACCGTGACCGTGCGCCGTATCGAAGCGCCGGTGGTGCGCATAGCTGCGATTCGCGGCACGACGGTGGCGCTGCCCCTGGATGCCGAGCGCAACACTGCAGGCGCTGCACTCATTTCGCTACGTGCCGCCTTGCAGCTGCCTTATGGGTTCGAAGTCGAGATCGACAAAGGCATCGCGCTGAGCTCGGGCATGGGCGGGTCTGCCGCGTCATGCGTCGCGGCCCTGGTTGCGGCAAACGCGCTACTGGCCTCGCCATTGGATCACCACCAGCTCTACCAATACGCGCTCGATGGCGAAGCGGTAGCCAGCGGCAGCCGCCACGGCGACAATCTGGGGCCGCTGTTTGTAGGTGGTTTGGTGTTGTGCACGCTGGAACGCCTGGTGCCAATCGCGGTGCCACCCGCTTGGCATAGCCTGCTGGTGCATCCGGATGCAGTGCTGGAAACGCGGCGCGCGCGCGAAGCCTTGGCGGGCAATTATCAATTGCGCGAGTTCGTCGCGCAGAGCACCAATCTGGCGTTGGTGTTGGCCGGTTGCCATGCCGGCGATCCAGACCTGGTACGCGCAGGCCTGCGTGATGTCCTGATCGAACCGCGTCGCGCCCCATTGATCGCCGGCTTCGCAGACGCCAAACAGGCAGCGCTGGACCACAACGCCCTCGGCGCCAGCATTTCCGGCGCCGGGCCAAGTGTGTTTGCCTGGTTTGAATCGCGTGCCGCTGCAGAGGCTGCGGCAACCGCAGTGCAGGCCGGGTTTGCGGCTGCAGGGTTCGATAGCCAGGCCTGGGTCTCGCCAATCGCAAGTCCTGCGGCGCGGTTACTCGGATGAATCGGGACGCATGCAATGAAAACGCGCCGCAGGCAGCAGGCAGCAGGTCTGGCCTGCAGCTCGCCAGGCGCTGTTTAGTCGACGACGACTTCGCTGATCTGCATCACCGGGGTCAGGTCGGTGTAGTTGGCGATGTCGCCCAGGATCTCGCCCGCATGCGGGCCGAAGCTGGCATTGAAGGCTTCCTGCGACGCGCAAAAGATGTGGCACATCCCGATGAACGCCGGCGGGCTGCCGGCCTCGCCGCCGCTGATGCCTTTGTCCACCGTATATTTCAAACAGGCCGGCCCCATGCGCGCGCTCACCAGCGGCATGTGCTGGTCGCGGTAGTAGGCGTGATCGAAGCGAGCGCCGTCGCGGTACGGGTACATCACACTGACCTTGATCATCTGCCGACTCCACGGAAGGGTGCGCGCAGCATAGCCCCGCGCCATCGACCGTGCGCACCCCTTCGGCCAGATGCCGGCGCAGCCCGACGTCCGGCTCCGTCACACGCGGCACCGCTTGTCATGGGTACCGCCCAGCCTTCGCTTTATCTGGAGTCATGCTGATGTTTATCTCCACCCGTGGCGGTGCCCCCGCCGCAAACCTGAGCCAGGCCATTGCCGCCGGGCTGGCGCCCGATGGCGGCCTCTACGTGCCGCAGACCCTGCCGCCTGCGCGTACGCTGGTTGCGGGCGCCGGCCTGGCCGACACCGCCACCGTGCTGCTGCAGCCGTTTTTCGAAGGTGATGCGCTGGCCGCCGAGCTGCCCGCCATCTGCGCTGAAGCCTTCGATTTCCCGGCGCCGTTGGTGGCGCTGGGTACGCCGGGCGATTACGCGCTGGAGCTGTTCCATGGGCCCACCGCCGCGTTCAAGGATTTCGGTGCGCGCTTCCTGGCCGCCTGCCTGACCCGCCTGCGCCGTGCCGAAGATCGCCCGCTCACCATCCTGGTCGCCACCTCCGGCGACACTGGCGCCGCCGTGGCCGCCGCGTTCCATCGCCAGCCAGGCCTGCGCGTGGTAGTGCTGTATCCGGACGGCCGCGTGTCGCCGCGGCAGGCGCATCAATTGGGGTGTTTCGGCGACAACATCCAGGCCCTGCGCGTGGCCGGCTCGTTCGACGACTGCCAGGCAATGGTCAAGCAGGCCTTGAACGATGCCGCATTGCAGGCGCAGGTGCCGCTGAGTTCGGCCAACAGCATCAGTCTGGGCCGGTTGCTGCCGCAGATGAGTTACTACGCACATGCCGCGCTGGAACACCATGCAGCCTCGGGCAGCGCGCTCAACCTGGTCGTGCCTACCGGTAACCTGGGCAACGCGCTGGCGGCGATCATCGCGCGCGCGCTAGGGGTGCCATTGGGCCGCATCGCGCTGGCGTCCAACGCCAATCACGTGTTGCCGGACTATTTCGCGGGAGATGCCTACGCACCGCAGCCCAGCGTGGCCACGCTGGCCAATGCGATGGACGTGGGCGCGCCGAGCAATTTCGAGCGGCTGCGTTGGCTCTATAACGGCGACGATGCCGCCTTGCGCGAGGAATTCCGGGCCTTGTCGGTGGACGATGCGGCGATTCGCAACACCGTGCAGCAGCGCTTCGCCCGCTACGGCGAGGTGCATTGCCCGCATACCGCCACCGCGGTGCATGTGCTCGAACAATTGCGTGCCGAAGGCGCGGAGGGCGGCACTGGCGACTGGGCGGTAGCGGCCACCGCGCATCCGGCCAAGTTCGAGGGGGTGGTGGAGCCATTGATCGGCCGCGCGGTGGAGGTTCCGCCGGCGCTGGCCGCGCTGCTGCAGCGCCCGGCGCATGCCGAAGCACTGGCGCCGGACTACGCAGCCCTTCGGCAGCGCTTGCTTGCCGATGCCGCCTGACCCAACGCGTTCAGACACCGGGGTTGGAAAGTGGCCCGCATGCGGCTATTTCTAGCCGGGTGCGGCCCCGTCGTGGCGCCGCGTCCGCTGTGGGTTGTTGCATGTCTTATCGAATGATCGCCGTTGCCGGCTTCTTGTGCGGGTGGGCAGCGGCTGGTGCGGCCAGTGCGGCCGATGCCTTGGCTGGATCACCGGTCGCGCCCCTGGGCGCCCCGCGTGTGGGTCTGGTCGAGGCGCTGGCGCGCCAGGCGCCGTCGCTGGACCGTCAGGTGCTGGCCCTGGCCACCGAGGCGCTGCAATGCGCCCGCCAGCGCCAGCAGGTGGGTGCCGAACGGGTGCTCAGCGTCATCGACTACAGCCGCCCCTCGACCGAGCGCCGGCTCTGGGTGTTCGATCTGGACAAGCAGCGCCTGTTGTTTCGCGAATGGGTCGCGCACGGGCGCAATACCGGCGAGAACCTGGCGGCGAAGTTCTCCAATGACGATGGCAGCTTCCAGTCCAGCCTGGGCGCGTTCACCGCGCAGGAGTCGTACACCGGGCACAACGGTTACTCGTTGCGGCTCAAGGGTCTGGAGCCGGGGTTCAACGACCACGCACGCGATCGCGCCATCGTGATCCATGGCGCGCCCTATGTCAGCGAAGCCGTCATCCGCAGCCAGGGCCGGCTCGGCCGCAGCCTGGGCTGCCCGGCGGTGCGGCCAGCGGTGGCCAAGCAGTTGATCGATACCTTGCGCGACGGTGCGTTCGTGTTCGCCTACTACCCGGACCGGGCCTGGCTGCGCCAGTCGCGGCTGCTGAGCAGTGGATGTGGCGGTGCGGCAGCGCGTGCAGTGGCCGGGCGCTGAGTGATCGCGCGTCACCGACCCGACCGACTGCGTCGACAAGCACGCATCGCCGCATCAATGAAATCCATCAATCAGCCGCCAACCCTTACACCGTATCGCCGGCCAGGCGGCGTAGTGCGGCGTAATCCAGGATCTGCACCAGCTGCAGTTGCGGTAGCACGATCAACTGCTGCTGCCGCAGTTTGGTGAAGGTGCGGCTCACCGTTTCCACGGTCAGCCCCAGATGGTCGGCAATATCGCCGCGGCTCATCGGCAGCGCCACGGTGTCGCCGCTGGCGCCGGGCTGGGTGGAGCGAGCGGCCAGCCGCAGCAGGAAATGCGCCAGCCGTTCGCTCGGTTGCAGGCGTGCCAGCAGCAGGCCGGTGTCCTGCGCTGCAGCCAGCTCCATGCTGGCACGTTGCAGCAGCTTGCGTTCCAGCTGCGGGTAGCGCTCGCGTAGCTGGCGCATTTGCGCCATCGGCGTGCGGCACACCCGGCTGTCGACGATGGCTTCGATATCGTGGCGGTGCTGCGCGGTTTCGGTGAGCCCGACGTAGTCGCCTGGCAGCACGAAGCCGGTGATCTGGCGGCGCCCGTCGGCCAGCGTGCGCACCATGCGCAACGCACCGGAGGTCACGGTATAGACGTTGTGCCGGGGCTCGCCCGCACGCACCAGGGTGCTGCCGGGCGCGTAGGCCGCCGCGTGGGTAACCTGGTCCAGCGCGTCCATCTCCTGCGCCGACAGCGCCGCACAAATGGCCCGGCCGCGCACGGCGCAAAGGGCGCAATCTGAGTTGGGCGTGCCACTGGCGGATGCCGTGCTGGGCGCCGGGCAGGTCGCGCTGGGGTCGGAAAGCTGCCGGTACATGGGCCATGCACTGCTGGGACGCATTGAATGATACGCCATGCGGTCAGCGCGGCCGCCCAGCCGGTAGAATTGTGCGTTCGCCACATTGTCCTGCAGGAGTTTCGCTCGTGATCAAGCCCCGTACGCCGCCCGGCATCATGGAATTGCTGCCGCGCGAGCAGATCGCGTTCCAGCGCATGCTGGACGTCATCCGCCGCAACTACGAGCGGTTCGGGTTCCTGCCGGTCGAGACCCCGGTGTTCGAGCTGTCGGATGTGCTGCTGACCAAATCCGGCGGCGAAACCGAGCGCCAGGTGTATTTCGTGCAGTCCACCGGCGCGCTGGCCAATGCTGCTGCGGCAGCCGATGCGGGCGGCGAGAACGGTGGCCTGCCCGAGCTCGCGCTGCGCTTCGACCTGACCGTGCCGCTGGCGCGCTACGTCGCCGAGCATGAGCACGAGCTGAGCTTCCCGTTCCGGCGCTACCAGATGCAGCGCGTGTATCGCGGCGAACGTGCGCAACGCGGGCGCTTCCGTGAGTTCTACCAGTGCGATATCGACGTCATCGGCAAGGATGCGCTGAGCATCCGTTACGACGCCGAAGTGCTGGCGGTGATCCATGCCGTGTTCGCCGAGCTGGGCATCGGCGACTTCAAGGTGCAGTTGAACAACCGCAAGCTGCTGCGTGGATTCTTCCACGCGCAGGGTGTGGTCGATGCCGAGCAACAGGCCCTGGTGCTGCGCGAGGTCGATAAGCTCGACAAGCGCAGCGCCGAGGATGTACGGGCCACCTTGATGGGGCCGGACTTTGGCCTAGCCGAGGACGCCGTGCGGCGCATCTTGGATTTCGCCAAAATTCGTTCGGTTTCCCATGCCGATGCGCTGGACAAGATCGATTGGGTAGTCAACGAGGTGCAGTCGCGCAGCGGTGGCAACGAAGATTTGCATGCTGGCGCGGACGATTTGCGCGAAGTGCTTGAGCTGGTCAAGGCGCTAGGCGTGCCCGAGAGCGCGTACTGCCTGAATTTCTCCATCGCGCGCGGGCTGGACTATTACACCGGCACCGTCTACGAAACCACGCTGACCGACCACCCGCAGATCGGCTCGATCTGTTCGGGCGGCCGTTACGAGAGCCTGGCCAGCCACTACACCAAGTCCAAGCTGCCGGGCGTGGGCATTTCGATCGGCTTGACCCGCCTGTTCTGGCAGCTGCGCGAGGCCGGCCTGATCCAGGGCATCGCCGAAAGCAGCGTGCAGGCGATGGTGGCGCTGATGGACGAGACTCGCCTGGACGACGCGCTGGATATCGCGCGCCGGCTGCGCATCGGTGGCATCAACACCGAGGTGCAGATGGAGCCAAAGAAGGTCGGCAAGCAGTTCCAGTATGCGGCTCGTGCCGGCATCCGCTTCGTGGTGCTGGCCGGCGACGACGAACTGGCACGCGGCGTGGTGGCGGTGAAAGACCTGGTGCGAGAGCAGCAGTTCGACGTCGCCCGCGATGAGCTGGCCAGCACCTTGCAGGTGGAACTGGAACAGGCCAGGGCAATGCTGGTGGCTGGCGGCGTCCAGGGCGACTGATATCGTCAGTTTGAAGACGTCACAGGCTTGGTGACCATTTCGCCCGCGACCCATGTGCCGTAGCGCAGAACGCGCCCACTGACATCAGATGTCAGTGGGCGTTTTCGTAACAGGCAGGTGGGCGAGCAGTTTCTCCATGAATGCTTCAATGCGGTCGACTTGTCCCGAGGCAGGGCTTGCGTTAATGTACTAACACGCTATTACATTAACGCAATGAAACAACGACCTGCCCCCCGCGAGAACACCGATGTTGCCGCATCTCTGACGATGCTGGCCGATGCGCTGGCATGCCTGCGCGCGCCCGAGGCGGTCGAATCGTTTCTGCGTGACCTCTGCACGCCTGCCGAGCTGGAAGCCATGGCCGACCGCTGGCGGGTGGTGCCGCTGCTGGTCAAGGGCGTGCCGTATCGCGAAATCCATGAGCTGACCCAGGTCAGCGTCACCACCATCGGGCGCGTTGCGCGCACCCTGGACCACGGTGCCGGCGGCTATGCCGCGGCCTTGCGCGAGCAGTCTTCGCGCCCTGACGCCTCCCATTGAGAGAACGAGATGAGTGCTTCCACGGCAGCGCCGGCACGTGACCGGCTGCGTATCGCCATCCAGAAGAGCGGCCGCCTGGCCGAGCCGGCGCGCAGCCTGCTGGCCGCCTGCGGGCTGAGCTGGCGGCAGAGCCGCGACAAGCTGTTCTGCTACGGCGAATCGTTGCCGGTGGACCTGCTGCTGGTGCGCGACGACGACATCCCCGGCCTGATCGCCGATGGCGTCTGCGATCTGGGCATCGTCGGCCAGAACGAACTGGAAGAGCAGGCCGCCGAGCGTCGCCGCAACGGCTTGCCGGCTGCCTATCACGCCGTGCGTGGGGTCGGCTTCGGCCAGTGCCGCCTGATGCTCGCCGTGCCGGAAGAATGGGACTGGCACGGCGTGGGGCAACTGGCGGGCAAGCGTATCGCCACCAGCTACCCGGCGATCCTGGCCGATTGGCTGGAGCGGCAGGGCATCGACGCGACGGTGGTGGAGTTGTCCGGTTCGGTGGAAATCGCACCGCGCCTGGGCACTGCCGATCTGATCTGCGATCTGGTCTCCAGCGGCGCCACCCTGGCCGCCAACCAGCTCAAGCCGGTCGAACTGGTGATGGAAAGCGAAGCAGTGCTGGCCGGCGCGGTGCGCGAGCCGGCCGATGCGCGTGCCGGCCTGCTGGCAATGCTGCTGCGGCGCATGGACGGCGTACTCAAATTGCGCGACAGCAAGCTGCTGATGTTCCGCGCCGAGCAGACCAATGTCGATGCGCTGCGCCGCCTGCTGCCTGACGCCGACCCGCTGGTGCAGTTGCCCGACGATGGCAACGGCGCGCTGCGCTTGCAGACCATGTGCCATGGCGCGGTGACCTGGCAGCGCCTGGAAGAACTCGAACGCGCAGGTGCGCAAGGCTTGATGGTGTTGACGGTGGAGCGCTCGCTGGCATGAAGATTCTCGATTGGTCCCAACTCGACGGTGCCGCGCGAACCGATGCACTGACTCGCCCGGTACAGACCGTGGCCACGCAGACGCGCGACGCAGTGGCTGCATTGATTGCCGATGTGCGTGCACGCGGCGATGCCGCCTTGCGCGAGATCACCGCGCGTTTCGATGGCGTATCGCTGGAGAGCTTCGCCGTGAGCGAAGCCGACTTCGCTGCCGCCGAAGCGGCCGTGGCGCCGGAGCTGCGCCAGGCCATGCAAGATGCGGTCGCACGCATCGACGCCTTCCACCGCGCCGGCATGAGCGAGGGCTATGCGGTGGAAACCGCGCCCGGCGTGGTGTGCGAAAAGATCGTGCGGCCGATCGGACGTGTGGGTCTGTACGTGCCGGCAGGCAGCGCGCCGTTGCCATCAACCGCCTTGATGCTGGGTGTGCCGGCGCGTCTGGCCGGATGCCGCGAGGTGGTGTTGTGCACGCCGCCGCGCAAGGACGGCAGCGTGGACCCGGCGGTGCTGGTGGCCGCGCAACTCACCGGCGTGCGCCGCGTGTTCAAGCTCGGTGGCGCGCAGGCGATCGCGGCGATGGCGTATGGCACCGAGTCGGTACCCAGTTGCGACAAGCTGTTCGGCCCGGGCAATAGCTATGTCACCGAAGCCAAGCAGCAGGTGGCCCAGTCCGGAGCGGCGGCGATCGACATGCCGGCCGGCCCCTCGGAGGTCTTGGTGATCGCCGATGCGGGCGCGCAGCCGGCCTTCGTGGCTGCTGATCTGTTGTCGCAGGCCGAACACGGGCCCGATTCGCAGGTGCTGTTGCTGTCCGACAGCGACGGGTTGATCGATGCGGTGCAAGTACAGCTGGAAGTTCAGCTTGCGCAACTGTCGCGTGCCGACATCGCGCGCCAGGCGCTGGCGCAATCGCGGATGATCAAGGTGCAGGCGCTGGATGAGGCGTTTGCGATCAGTAATCGCTATGCGCCGGAGCACCTGATTCTTGCGCTGCGCGAACCGCGCGCGTGGCTGGCGCAAGTCGAAGCGGCCGGTTCGGTGTTTCTTGGCGATTACACGCCCGAAGCGCTTGGCGACTACTGCAGCGGCACCAATCATGTGCTGCCGACCAGCGGTGCGGCGCGCGCCTACAGCGGGGTGAGTGTGGCCAGCTTCCAGAATATGGTCAGCGTGCAGGCAGCCAGCAAGGCCGGCATCGACGGCATCGGTCAATGCGCATTGATCCTTGCCCGCGCTGAGGGGCTGGATGCGCATGCCAACGCGGTGGCGCTGCGCATGGGAGTGGCGGCATGAGCGCGTCGTCGATTCTGGATCTGGTACGCGAAGATCTGCGTGCATTTGCGGGCTATTCGTCGGCGCGCACCAGTGCGTTGCAGGGCGATGTGTGGCTCAACGCCAACGAGTCCGCGTGGGCGAATCCCGCCGATCCCGACGCCAGCACGCGGCGCTATCCCGACCCGCAACCCAAGGGCCTGCGCAGCGCGCTTGCGGCGCTGTACGGTTGCGCGCCGGAGCAGCTGTTGATCGGCCGCGGCAGCGACGAGGCGATCGATCTGCTGGTACGCGGCCTGTGCGTGCCAGGGCGCGATGCAGTGCTGGTGACGCCGCCGGTATTCGGCATGTACGCGGTGTGCGCGCGGTTGCAGAACGCACCGTTGGTGGACGTGCCGCTGGTCGATGGGCCAGATGGTTTCCGTGCAGATATCCCTGCAATAGTGGCGAGGGCATTGGCCTCGAACGCCAAGCTGGTGTTTTTGTGTTCGCCATCCAATCCCGCTGGTTCGGCCATTGCGCTAGACCAGATCGAACAAGCGCTGCAGGCCTTGCAAGGCAAGGCGCTGGTGGTGGTGGACGAGGCCTACGGCGAATTTTCCGATGTGCCTTCGGCGGTCGGTCTGCTCGGGCGTTACGACAATCTCGCGGTGTTGCGTACGCTTTCCAAGGCGCATGCGCTGGCGGCGGCGCGTATCGGCACACTGATCGCCAATGCCGAGTTGATTGCCCTGCTGCGCCGCTGCCAAGCGCCGTACCCGGTGCCCACACCCTGTGCAGCCATGGCCGAGCAGGCCTTGTCTGCGCCGGCGCTGGAGGTGACCCGCCGGCGTATCGCCGAGGTGCGCAGTGAGCGCGAGCGCGTGCACGAGGCGCTCGCGCAGCTGGCCGGTGTGCGGCAGGTCTATCCCTCGCAAGGCAACTTCTTGTTGGTGCGTTTCGATGATGCCGAGGCGGCGTTCCAGGCGTTGCTCGATGCCGGTGTGGTGGTGCGCGATCAACGCGCAGTGCCGCGCCTGGCCGACGCGCTGCGCATCACGCTGGGCACGCACGAACAGAACCAACGCGTGCTGAGCGCGCTGCAACGCACGCAGGAGGCCGTCGCATGACCCCGATTCTTTTTGTCGACCGCGACGGCACGCTGATCACCGAGCCGGCCGACTACCAGATCGACGCGTACGAGAAACTGCGCTTTGTCGATCACGTGATTCCGGCGATGCTCAAGCTGCGCGATGCCGGCTATCAGTTCGTCATTGTCAGCAACCAGGATGGGCTAGGCAGCGAGAGCTACCCACGCGCGTCCTTCGAAGGCCCGAACAACCTGATGCTGCAGATCTTCGCCAGCCAGGGCATCGAATTCCGCGACGTGCTGATCGATTGCAGCTGGCCTGCCGACAATGCGCCCACGCGCAAGCCCGGTATCGGCCTGATGGTGCCGTATCTGCAGGACCGCAGCATCGATTGGGCACGCTCGGCGATGGTGGGCGACCGCATCACCGACATCCAGTTCGCGCACAACCTCAACATTCGCGGGTTTCAGCTGCGCACCGACGAGTTCGGCGGCGAGTGGGACTGGCCCGGCATCGCCCATGAACTGGCCGACGCACCGCGTCGCGCGGTGGTTCAGCGCAACACCAAGGAAACCAGGATTCGCGTCGAACTGGATCTGGATCGCGTGGCCGAACCGAAGACCGCCACCGGTCTGCCGTTCTTCGACCACATGCTGGAACAAATCGGCAAGCACGGCGGCTTTGCGCTGGAGATCCGGGCCGAAGGCGATCTGCATATCGATGAGCACCACACCATCGAAGACACCGGCCTTGCGCTGGGTCAGGCGCTGCGTGAAGCGCTGGGCAACAAGCGTGGCATCGGCCGCTATGGCTTCGATCCGGAAAGCAGCCCCTGGCGCGTCGCCGGCGACAAGGCCCAGCATGGCTTCACGTTGCCGATGGATGAAACCATCGCAAGCGCGGCGCTGGATTTCAGCGGCCGGCCGTATTTCGTCTTCGACGGCGAGTTCAAGCGCGAGCGCGTCGGCGACATGCCGACCGAGCTGGTGCCGCATTTTTTCCGCTCGATCTGCGATGCGTCCGGCTTGAATCTGCATCTGACCGTGCGCGGTGAGAACGATCACCACAAGGTGGAAGCCTGCTTCAAGGCCCTGGCGCGTGCATTACGCCAGGCGATCCGCCGCGAAGGCACCGCGTTGCCGACCACCAAGGGTGCGCTATGACCGATGTTGCGTTGATCGATGCCGGTGGCGCCAACCTGGGCTCGGTGCGCTATGCATTGGAGCGCTTGGGCGTGGACGCACGCGTGGTGCGCGATGCGGCAGGTCTGCACGGCGCACAGCGCGTGATCCTGCCCGGCGTCGGTGCTGCGCCAGAAGCGATGTCGCGTCTGCGCACGCAGGGATTGGTCGAGCCGTTGCGCGCGCTGCAGGTGCCGTTGATCGGTATCTGCCTGGGGATGCAACTGCTGTTCGAACATTCCGAAGAAGGCGATGTCGAGTGCCTGGGCCTGCTGCCGGGCATCGTACGGCATATGACGCCGGCACTCGGTATCCGTGTGCCGCACATGGGCTGGAACCAGCTGGTGCCGATGCGCGAATCCGCGTTGCTGGCCGGTCTGCCCGAGCGCGCAAGTGCGTATTTCGTGCATGGTTACGCTGCGCCGGTGACCGCCGACACCGTGGCCGCCTGCGATCACGGCGGGTTGTTCACTGCCGTCGTGCAGAACGGGCTGCGCTGCGGCGCGCAATTTCACCCTGAGCGTTCGGCCGACACCGGTGCACGCATCCTGCGCAATTTTCTTGAGATGAGCTTCCCATGAGTTTCACCGTTTACCCGGCGCTGGATATCCGCAACGGCCGCGTGGTGCGCCTGCTGCAAGGCGATTACGCGCGCGAGACGCAGTACGGCGACGACGTGCTGCCGCGTGCGCAGGCGTTCGCCGATGCCGGTGCGCAGTGGATGCATCTGGTCGATCTGGATGCGGCCAAGGCGGGCGGTTACACCTTGGCCGGCACGCTCGGCGAGATCGCGCGTGCCACCGGCTTGCGCGTGCAGACCGGCGGCGGTGTGCGCTCGCGCGAGGATGTGGCGCGCATTCTCGATGCCGGCGCCGCACGCGTGGTCATCGGCTCGTTGGCAGTGCGCAACAGCGAGATGGTGGTTGGCTGGCTGCAGGAATTCGGTGCCGACCGCCTGACGATTGCACTGGACACGCGCCAGGATGCCAATGGCATCTGGCAGTTGCCGGTGCACGGCTGGACCGAAACTGCAGACGCTACGCTGGATCAATTGGCCGTGCGCTACGCGCAGTCCGGGCTGCAGCATCTGCTGTGCACCGACATCGCGCGCGACGGCATGCTGTCCGGCCCCAACATGGCGCTGTATGCGCATCTACGCGCGCTGACGCCGCAGTTGCAGGTGCAGGTCTCCGGTGGCGCGCGCAATCTTGCCGATGTCGCCGCGGCTAAGGCCGCAGGCTGTGCCGGCATCGTGCTCGGCAAGGCGCTGCTCGAAGGGCACCTGCATCTCGAAGAGGCACTGGCATGCTGAGCCGTCGCATCATTCCGTGCCTGGACGTGCGCGATGGCCGCGTGGTCAAGGGCGTCAAGTTCCGCGACCACATCGACATGGGCGACATTGTCGAGCTGGCCTTGCGCTACCGTGCGCAGGGCGCCGACGAACTGGTGTTCTACGACATCGGTGCCAGCCCGGAAGGGCGTTCGGTCGACTACACCTGGGTCGAGCGGGTGGCACGGCTGATCGATATTCCGTTCTGCGTGGCCGGAGGTATCGGCGATGTGGAAACGGCCCGAGCGGTATTGCATGCCGGCGCCGACAAGATTTCCATCAACTCGCCCGCGTTAGGCCGCCCGCAATTGATTTCCGAACTGGCCGATGCCTTTGGCGTGCAATGTGTCGTGGTCGGCATCGATTCGATTCGTGAGGAAGATGGTCAATGGCGCGTGCGTCGCTACACCGGTGATCCGAGCAAGACCCAGGCGTTGCCGATGCGTACGCTGGACTGGGTGGCCGAAGCGCAGCGACTCGGCGCGGGCGAGATCGTGCTCAATTGCATGGATAACGACGGCGTGCGCCGCGGGTACGATATCGCCCAACTGCGCCAGGTGCGTGCGTTGTGCCGGGTGCCTCTGATCGCTTCCGGCGGTGCAGGCGAGATGCAGCACTTTGCCGACGTCTTCGACCAGGCCGATGTGGATGGCGCACTGGCCGCCAGCGTGTTTCACAGCGGCGCGATTCCGATCCCGGAACTCAAGCGATTCTTGCGCGCGCAACAGATCGAGGTACGCGATGGGCAGTAACGAAGTGGCGACGGGCGACGCGCTCGCAACGCTGGATTGGAGCAAGGGCGATGGCCTGTTGCCGGTGATCGTGCAGGACGCCGACACCCTGCGCGTGCTGATGCTGGGCTACATGAATGTCGAAGCGTTGGCCGTCACCCGGCAGCGCGGTGACGTCACGTTCTTCAGCCGCAGCAAGCAGCGCTTGTGGACCAAGGGTGAGAGTTCGGGAAACGTGTTGCGCGTGGTGTCGATCCAGACCGACTGCGACGCCGACACATTGCTGGTGCAGGCGCGCCCGCATGGTCCGACCTGTCACCTGGGCCGCACCAGCTGTTTCCCGTCTGCGCCCGGGCAGTTCCTGGGTAGCCTGGATGCCCTGGTGGCCGAGCGCGAGCGCGAGCGGCCGCACGGTAGCTACACCACCAAGCTGTTCGAACAAGGCATCCGCCGCATCGCGCAGAAGGTGGGCGAGGAGGGCGTGGAAACCGCGCTGGCCGGCGTGGTGCAGGACGATGACGCGTTGCTCGGCGAATCGGCCGATCTGCTCTACCACCTGATCGTGCTGCTGCGCGCACGTGGGCTGGGCCTTGGCGATGCGGTGGCGTTACTGGAGTCGCGGCATCAATAACGTAGCCGCGTAGCAGCGCGCCCGGGCGCGATTGGCGTCCTTGGTAACGCCCCTTCGCGCCCCTTCGCGCCCCGGTGCGCTCCTACGGATATGCGGTCATGCCTTCCAACCTGAGTACTCGCGCTGTGCGCCTGGCGATGGCATGTACAATTTCCGCGGATCTTCGCGCGGGAAAACGCATGCAACCTCGCTTCGCTTTGTTGGCACTGGGCTTGCTCGCGGGAAGCGCATACGCGCGCGACACCGCGGTCGATGGCATCGTCTACGAAGAACGCGACGGGCGCGCCGGCCGCAGCGCCGATGAGCCGGGGGTGGCCGATGTGGCGGTTTCCAATGGCGAGCAGATCGTGCGTACCGATGCGCAGGGCCGCTACCGCCTGCCGGTACGCGACGGGCAGACGGTATTCGTGATCAAGCCCGGCGACCGCCGCTTTTTGCCCGCCGCCGATGGCCTGCCTGCATTCTGGCGCCACTACGCACCGCGTGGCTCGGCCAAGCATCAATACGGCGGTGTCGCCGCGACTGGCCGCAACACGCACAACTGGGATTTCGCGCTGACGCCACGCGCAGACACCGCGGCCGATGGCTTCCAGATGCTGGTGTTTGCCGACAGCCAGACCGCCAGCCTTGCCGACGTTGGCTACTACCAGCGCGACATCGTGGAACCGATCATCGGCAAGACCACCGCCAGGCTGGGCACCACGCTGGGTGACATCGTCAGCGACGATCTGAGCTTGTATCCGGCCTTGAACAAGGTCACTACGCAGCTGGGCGTGCCGTGGTTCCATGTGCCGGGCAACCACGATCTCAACCTGGACGCGCACGACGATGCGCAGTCGCTCGACAGCTGGCACGCAGTCTACGGCCCGGACACCTATGCGGTGGAAGAAGCCAATGCCAGCTTCGTGTTCCTGGACGATGTGATCTATACGCCGGGCGGCAGGCAGGCCTACATCGGTGGCCTGCGCGACGATCAATTCGCGTTCCTGCAGAATTACCTGGCGCAGCTGCCACGGGACCGGCTATTGGTGCTGGGCATGCATATCCACCTGTTCGATGCAGTGCCGGGGCAGGAAACCTTCCGGCATGCCGATCGCCGCCGCCTGTTCGCATTGCTGAAAGAGTTTCCGCATGTGTTGGTGCTCAGTGGTCATAGCCACACCCAGCGCCAGGTGGATCACGGTGCCGACGAGGGCTGGCAGGGTGCACGACCGCTGCACGAATACAACGTGGGTGCGGCCTGCGGTGCGTTCTGGTCGGGTGCCAAGGATGCCGACGGCATTCCCGATGCGACGATGAGCGATGGCACTCCCAATGGCTATGCGGTGCTGCAGGTTGCGCCCAGCGGCAGCTACACGCTGGCTTATCACGCTGCGCGCGCGGCCGACGATGCGCAATTGCTGCTGCACGCGCCCAAGGTACTGCGCAAGGGCGCGTATGCGGCGTGGGGCGTCTACGCCAATGTTTTCATGGGCCAGGACGACACCGTGGTCGAGATGCGCATCGATAACGGCCCATGGCAGCCGATGAAGCGGGTAGAGCGTGGCGATCCGCGTGTGCTGGCAGAGAATGTGCGTGATGATGCGGCCGACGCGTTGCGCGGTTACGACCGCTCGCCGGAGGCCACGCCGTCTACGCATCTCTGGCGCGGTGCATTGCCGACCACCCTGGCGGTGGGCGAACACACCGTCCAGGTGCGCGCAAACCTACCCACCGGGCAGTACAACGCCAGCACCGTGTACCGCCTGCAAACTGCTGAGCCCTGAGGCGGTTAACGATGTCGGTCGTCCAACGCCGCCCTTCTCGCACCGGGAGAGGGTGCCCCAAAGGGATGGATGAGGGTGCACACAGTGCCTGACATCGCCCAATACTGGGGTTGGGGTATCTCGCGCCAAGAAAATCTAGATCGCACCAAGCGATTGCTGGTGACGTTGTGTAGCGGCTCTTGAGCAACGATACGGAACCATGTCGTCGTGATCTCGGCACGGACAGAAGCGCGGCTGCGATAGCGCGACGTTGAAGCATGTGTCAGCTGCGCAGCAGTCTCCTGATCGCCACAAACACAAACGCCTCCACAAGGGAGGCGTTTTGGGATCCGGGCTGGCAGGCGTTGGCGCGCTGGCGAAGATCGTGCTGGCTGGCGGTTGCTGGCTGGCTGGCCGGGCGAGTGTAGCGAGGCCCGGTTGGTGCTGACGAAATGAGAATTAGTCTCAGCACCCGCTCTGGGTTATCGATTGGATGCTGCAGGTGTAGCTGGGAGCGTGCTTGAGGGCTTTGCGGTTGCCGGGGTATTCGAACGTGGCACGTCACTCACCGGCGCAGCGTCCGCTGAGTCGGTTGAATCCACGCCCTGGTCCGACGCGGCATCCATCTCCACCGGCGGATACGGATACGCCACCGCCGGCCCCAGATGCACGCCCGCACGCCAACGCGCCAGCACTGGCGCGATGCGCTTGCCCAGCGATTGCTGCGGCAACGAGGGGAGCTCGCCTTCCTGCTTCTCGCGTGCGGTGATGGCGGCCTTGGCAATGTCGAATGCGGCCAGCGGGTCGTCGCTCTGGTTCATCGCATCGATCAACCATGCCTGCCCGAAATAGGTGGCGTTGGAGGTATTGCCGCAGCCGAACGAGGGCCGGTCGGCACGCGCAGCGGTGAGGATCAGCGTTTGCGGCGAACGCAGTGCGGGAATGAAACCTCCCGAATAGCAGGCCGACAGCACGATGATGCGATTGTCGATGCCGGCATCGTCCAGCGCCTGGCGCAGATCCTGCGGGCTGATGAAATCCTCTTCCTTGTCGTCGACCTGCACGTACAGGCTGTGGTCTTCGGTACCGTGGGTGGTGACGAACAGCAACAGCGCGTCTTCCTTGCGATCCATGCGCTTGCCGATCGCGGCCAGCGTGTCGTAGAGATTGTCGTAGGTTGCCAGCGGAGCGTATGGATGCTCGCCCAGATTGTCCGGGTTGTTGACCAGCGTGACCACGCGCCCGCGCGCATCGAAGCGTTGCTCGAACAGCTGTTTGAGGTAGAGCGTCTCGTTGCGGAAGACATCGTCGCTGGCATCGCCGGCAAAACCGACTACGTACAGATCGGTGACGCCGGGGCGCTGCGGTTGCAACGCTTTCAATGCGTGCGCCAGAGCGGCCTGATCGACCGGATCGCCTGCATCGTGGCTCTCGGCAGGCTGGGCCTGCAGCGCAGCACCAGCGTCCGGATGGCAGCCGGCCATCAACGCCACCACGACGATCAGCGTGGAAAGTCGTCGCCATACTGCATGTGGTGCGAAAGGGGAAGGCAGCGACATGGCGCGCGCAGAAGTCCAGGAAAGACGGGTGGGGTGGCCGAGCGCGGTGCCCGCAGTGCAGGCCATTATCCCGTCAGATAGCTGCATGCGGCGCGTCGCAGCCGGAGCATATCAGCGGCCTGCGCGGCGCCAACCACCGATTGCGCTCAAACGGCAACGAGCGCAATCGGCTTGCAGATCGTGCTTACAGCACCAACTGGCTAAAACTCTCCACGCGCTGGTGACTGCCGACATCGTCGGCCGAACGCGGCGTGGGATAGTCCTCCCGGCGGTCCAGTAGCGCGGTGCGCATGCCGGCACGCTTGGCGGCATCGAGCTCTTCGATCACATCCGACAGGAACAGGATCTCCGGTCCCGGCACGCCAATGCGCTCGGCGATGCGGCGATAGCTGGCGCTTTCGCGCTTGGGGCCGACTTCGGTGTCGAACCAGTCGGTGATCAGTCCGCTCAGGTCGCCCGCGTCGCTGTGCGCGAAGAACAGTTTCTGCGCCGGCACCGAGCCGGACGAATACACATACAGCGGAATGCCCGCTGCGTGCCAGGCTTTCAACTGGATCGCCGCATCGGCGTAGATATGTGCAGTGAAGTCGGCCGTCTTGTAGCCGTCGCCCCAGATCAGGCCCTGCAAGGCCTTGAGCGCGGTGTGCTTGCGGTCCTCGTCGATCCAGGTCTGCAGCGTGGTGATCAGCACCTCGTCCGGCACGTCCTCGCCGATTTCATCGGCCACCTGGTTGAGCCAATGGCGCACCTGCGGATGATTGCCGTGTTCGCGCACGTAGGCCGGCATGGCGCGGCGCGCATACGGGAACAAGACGTCCTTGACGAACGAAATGCTGCTGGTCGTACCTTCGATATCGGTGAGGATCGCTTGCGGTCGTGTCATCGTCAGCTGGCCTTGTGAGGTTTCTCGGGGGCGTAGCGGGGGAATTGTTTGGCGATTTCGGTGCCGGTGAAATGTCCGACCCAGCCGTCCGGCTCGGTGAAGAAGCGGATCGCCACAAAGTGCGGTTCCGGCCCCATGTCGAACCAGTGCAGGGTGCCGTCAGGCACGGCAATCAGGTCGTCCTTGACGCATTCGATCTCATAAACCTTGGCATCGACGTGCAGCGTAAACAGGCCTGAGCCGGCGACGAAGAACCGCACCTCGTCTTCCTTGTGGAAGTGCTCGTCCAGAAACTTGGCGCGCATTTCTTCGCGCTTGGGGTTGTCCGGCGCGATGCTGACCACGTCCACGGTCTTGAAGCCGCGCTCGGCGCTGATGCGATCGATATCGGCACGGTAGGCGTCCATCACCTGCTCGGGCGTGGCGCCCGGTTCGACCGGCGCGCTGGCATGCCAGCGTTCGAAGGTCACGCCAATCTTCTGCAACTGAGCGGCGATCGCATCGCCGTCGCGGCTATCAAACTCGGGAGTGGCGGGATTGGTGTCGGCAAAGATACGCAGTCGGCTCATGGCGGTCTGGCTCACGAATGGGGGACGGACAGTACTCAGCGCGTGCCGCGCAGTTTCAGCAGTTCGAGTTCGCAATGCAGCAGGAATTCGAACGCTTCCAGATGACGACGTGCCTCGGCCATGTTGCGGCCCCAGGCATACAGGCCGTGTCCTTCGATGAGATACCCCCACATGCTCTGTTTGTCCAGCAAGGCATCGACCTGCGCGGCCAGCACCTGCATGTCCTGGGTATTGGCGAACACCGGCACTTCCACTGCGGTTTCGTGGGTGGTGTTGCCATCGAAGGCCTTGAGCAATTCGTAGCCTTCGAGCCGAATCACACCGCTGCCTGCATACAGGCGGGAGGCAATCGTCTGCACCGGCGAGTGCGTATGCAGCACGCAACCGATCTCCGGAAACCGGCGATACAGCTGGGTGTGCAGCAGGGTTTCGGCAGACGGGCGCAACGGGCGGCCGACGGCCAGGCCATCGAAGTCCACCACCATGATGTCTTCTTCGACCAGGCGACCCTTGTCGCGGCCGGAGACGGTGATGGCCGCGTGCTGTTCGTCCAGACGGTGGGAGAAATTGCTGCTGGTCGCAGGCGTCCAGCCGGCATGGGCCAGCTCGCGGATATTGGCGATCAGCAGGTGCGCCAGCTCGTGCAGACGCGTGGTGCTGTAGGGCAGGGGGGCAGTGGTCGCATTCATGGACCTATTCTACTGCGCCCCCGGTGCATGGGCAGGTGCAGCGCAGCAGGCATCGTCCTGCCGCGCCAGACGCCCGATCATGCGTGGGCTCAGCGGCCGTCGCGCAGACGGCTGTGGCGATACCCATAGCCGAAGTAGATCACCAGCCCGACCAGCGTCCACAGGCCCATCAGCATCCAGTTGTGCAGCGTCATCGCCGATAGCAGCGCAAGGCAGCTCAACACGCCGGCGCTGCAGATCAGCCAGGCGGCCGGCATGCGGAACGGACGCGGCAGTTCCGGGTGCGTGCGACGCAGGATCAGCACGCCGGCGCAGACCGCCGCGAAGGCGATCAGCGTGCCCATCGACGTCAGTTCGCCCAGCACATCCAGCGGGAACACCGCTGCCAGCAGTGCGATGCCGACACCGGTGATGACGGTATTGACATGCGGGGTGCGGTACTTGGGGTGGATGCGGGTGAAGATCGAGGGCAGCAGGCCATCGCGCGCAATGATCATGAAGATGCGCGGCTGCCCGATGATCATCACCAGCACCACCGACGACAGCCCGATCAACGCGCCCACTTCCACGACCACGCGCAACCAGGCCAGCTGCGAATGCGCCGCCACCGCGGTCACCACCGGCTCGTCGGTGCCGAGCAGGGTGTACGGCACCAAGCCGGTCATGACCGCCGCCATCGCGATGTAGAGCACGGTGCAGATCACCAGCGACAGGATCATGCCGATCGGCAGGTCGCGTTGCGGGCGATGCGATTCCTGCGCCGCCACCGACACCGCTTCGAAGCCGATATAGGCGAAGAACACCATCGCTGCGCCGCGCAGCACGCCTTCCATGCCGTACTTGCCCGGGCCTTCGTTGGCCGGGATGAACGGGTGCCAGTTGGAGGTGTCCACGTATTTCCAGCCTACCGCGATCACCAGCAGGATCAAGCCCGTCTTGAGGATCACCATGGCCATGTTCATTGCCGACGACTTGCGGATGCCGACATAGCACAGCCATGTCAGCAGCAGCACGATCCCGGCCGCCGGCAGGTTGGCGATCGCCCCGGTGGGTTGCAATTTGCCGTCCAGCGGCGCGCTGACGAATGCGGCCGGCAGGTGGATGTCGAAATGCTCGAGCAGGCTCAAGAAGTAGCCGGTCCAGCTGACCGCCACTGCCGAGGCAGACACGCCGTATTCCAGCACCAGCATCCAGCCGATGAGCCACGCGGCCAGCTCGCCGAAGGTGGCGTAGGTGTAGGTGTAGGCGCTGCCGGAGACCGGCACCATCGCAGCGAATTCGGCGTAGGCCATCGCACAGAACGCACAGCACACCGCTGCGAGCACGAACGAGAGCATGATCGCCGGGCCGGCATGGTCGGCCGCCGCCTGGCCGGTGATGACGAAGATGCCGCCGCCGATCACCGCGCCGATTCCCAGGGCGGTCAGCCCCCAGGGGCCAAGCGCGCGTTGCAGGCCCAGCCCGTCGGCCGCCTCATGGCTGGCGTGCGGGTGTTTGGTGGCCCAAAGTTGTTTGAACATGAAGCGGTTCCGGCTTGGCGCTACGCGCGGTCATTGAACAAGAAGACCGGCGTCGCGCGCCGGTCTTGAGAGAAGCTTAGGCCCGTTTCGCGAGGCGACTGTGGTGGATGCCGTAGCCGAAGTAGATCGCCAGGCCAATCACGGTCCAGCCCACGAACACCTTCCAGTGTTCCTGGAAGGCCTGGAAGAACAGGAACAGACAGGCCAACGCGCCCAGGGGGCAGATCACCATCGCCAGCGGCACCCGGAACGGGCGCGGCAGGTCGGGCTTGGTGAAGCGCAGCACCAGCACGCCGGCGCAGACCGTGGCGAAGGCGAGCAGGGTACCCATCGAGACGAGTTCGCCCAGCACGTTCAACGGGATCACCCCGGCCAGCAGCGCGGCGACCACGCCCACGAACAGCGTGCCGACGTAAGGCGTGCGGAATTTCGGGTGCACCTTGCCGAACAGCTTGGGCATCAGCCCATCCTTGGCCATGGTGTAGAAGATGCGCGGCTGCGCCATCAGCATCACCAGCACCACCGACGACAAGCCGGCAATGGCACCGATTTCCACCGCGGTCTTGAGCCAGGTCAGTTGCGGGTGGGCTTCCAGCGCGGTGGCCACCGGCTTGGCGGTGCCGAGCTGGGTATAGGGCAGCAGGCCGGTCAGCACCGCGCAGACGATGATGTAGATGACGGTGCAGATGGCCAACGACACCAGGATGCCGATCGGCATGTTCTTCTGCGGATCCTTGGTTTCGCCGGCCGAGGTGGAAACCGCGTCGAAGCCGATGTAGGAGAAGAACACGATGGACGCGGCGCGAAACACCCCGTCCCAGCCGAACTGGCCAGGGCCGGTGTTTTCCGGGATGAAGGGGTGCCAGTTCGCCGGGTCGATATAGGAAATGCCAAAGCCCACGAACAGGCAGATCACCACGACCTTGATCGCCACCACGATCGCGTTGGCGAACGCCGACTGGGTGACGCCGACGTAGCACAGGATGCTCACCGCCGCGACGATCAGCACGGCCGGCAGGTTGACCAGATTCCCGGAGCTGACAAAGCCGTGGCCGTCCCAGGCCAGCGGCGCACCCGCCAACTCTGCGGGGAACGGCAACCCCAGGGTGCCGGTGATGAAGCTGATCAGGTAGGCAGACCAGCCGACGGCAACGCTGGACCCGGCGAACAGGTATTCCAGCACCAGACACCAGCCGATGAACCAGGCGATGCCTTCGCCGAGCGTGGCGTATGAATACGAATAGGCGCTGCCGGAGACCGGCATCATCGCGGCGAATTCGGCGTAGCACAGGCCGGCGAAGGCGCAGGCGATACCGGCGAACACGAACGACAGCATCACCGCCGGGCCGGCGTGATTGGCCGCGGCCTGGCCGGTCAGCACGAAGATGCCGGCGCCGATCACCGCGCCGATACCGAGCATGATCAGGTGCTTGGCTGTGAGGGTCCGTTGCAGCGTCGCTTCGCCTTGCAGGCTGCCTTCGACCGGTTCGCCTGCATCGACGTGGCCAGCGGGCTCGATCGATTTGACCCTCAACAGAGACTTCAGCATTCGGTACATCCCTAAGTGGCAAAGCTTGAAGGCGCGGGCGCCCGGACGAATTGGTGCGCCGCATCCCGGTGGGACAGGCAAGCGGCCTACCTTGCCAAAGCTACACGCTCACGACAAGCGCGTACGCAGCATGAATGGCGATAATGGCCGCCTGGCCCGCACCGGGCGACCGAGAACGACAGATGGTGGTTGCAACCCTGCAGCAGCAATTGGCGGCGTACCGCCTGCGTTGGCCGGAGGAGGCCGCGCTGGCCGAGCAGTTCGTGCAATTGCTGGACGATGCCACCGATCCGTTCGTGCGCGAGCGTGTCGAAGGTCATTTCACTGGCTCGGCGTGGGTGGTTAGCGCCGACGGCACACGCACCTTGCTGACCCATCACCGCAAGCTGCAGCGTTGGCTGCAGCTGGGCGGGCACGCCGATGGCGACCGCGATCTGGCGCAGGTGGCATTACGTGAAGCGGAGGAGGAATCCGGACTCGTCGGCTTGCGGCTGGCCGACGGAGAGTTGTTCGATCTGGACCGTCACTGGATTCCGGCGCGCGGGGATGTGGCGGGGCATTGGCACTTCGATGCGCGTTACGTGGTGCTGGCCGGTGCGGACGAGGCGTTCAAGGTCAGCGAAGAATCGCTGGCGCTGGCCTGGCGCCCGATCGCCGAGCTGCTTGCCGAGCCCGAGCTCGATCCATCGCTGCGGCGGATGGCGGAAAAGTGGCTGGCGAGCCGGGCGTGGTGATTCAGGATTCGGGATTGGCAGAAGCGGTGGGCCGGCGCCCATCCACCCAGCGGGCCATGTCTGCTCCCACAGCGTGGTTGGACCGATGAACCCACCGGCTGCGGCGAACCGCTGTTACCAATGCCGAATCCCGATTCCCAAATCCCGCTCAATACAGGACCCGCGTCCGCAAGGTGCCGGTGATCTGTCCCAGCTCGTCCTTCAGCACGCCGGCAAGCTCCTCGCTGGCGCTGACATCGATGACCACATAGCCCACCTTGGGGTCGGTGCGCAGGAACTGGCCGTCGATGTTGACGTTATGGCGCGAGAACAATTCGTTGATCTGCGACAGCACGCCCGGCACATTGCGATGGATATGCAACAACCGCAGGCTTTCAGCGTGCTCGGGCAGGGTGACCTCCGGAAAGTTCACTGCCGACAAGGTGCTGCCATTGTCGCTATAGCGCACCAGTTTGGCGGCGACCTCGATCCCGATGTTGTCCTGCGCCTCCAGCGTGCTGCCGCCCACGTGCGGGGTCAGGATCACATTGTCGTGCGCGGTGAGCGGCGATTCGAACGCATCGCCATTGCCCTTGGGCTCGATCGGAAAGACATCCACCGCCGCGCCGCCGATGTGGCCGGAGGTGAGCGCCGCATCCAGCGCGTCGATGTCGATGACGGTGCCGCGCGAGGCGTTGATCAGGTGCGCGCCAGGCTTCATGCGGGCGATTTCGGCTGCGCCGATCATGTCCTTGGTCGACGGGGTTTCCGGCACGTGCAAGGTGACCACGTCCGAGCGCGCCAGCAGCTCGTCCAGGTCGATGGCCGCGCGTGCGTTGCCCAACGACAGCTTGGTTTCGATATCGTGGAAGATCACCTGCATGCCCAACGCTTCGGCCAGCACGCCGACCTGGGTGCCGATATGCCCGTAGCCGACGATGCCCAGCACCTTGCCGCGCGTTTCGTGGCTGCCGGCGGCCGACTTGGACCAGCCGCCGCGATGGCATTGCGCGTTCTTCTGCGGAATGCCACGCAGCAACAGGATCGCTTCGGCGATGACCAGTTCGGCCACGCTGCGGGTATTGGAGTAGGGCGCGTTGAACACCGGGATGCCGGCCAGCTCGGCCGCGTCCAGGTCCACCTGGTTGGTACCGATGCAGAAGCAGCCGACTGCGATCAGGCGCTTGGCATGCGCCAGCACCTCGGCGCTCAGCTGCGTGCGCGAGCGGATACCGACGATATGCGCGTCGGAGATGCGGGCGATCAACTCGTCTTCCGGCAGCGATTTGGCGTGCAGTTCGATCTGCGAGTAGCCGGCGGCGCGGAACACGTCCACGGCGGTCGGGCTGATGCCTTCCAGCAACAGCACGCGGATGTCCTGCTTGGGAAACGAGGTTTTCTTCGGCGACATGGGGAACGCAATGCAGCAATCGGGCCGGCAACTATGCCAGATGGGGTGCGCGATTGGGTGGCCGCGATGCGCTGTTCGCACCGGCGAAGCCCTTGCGGCGCAACGGTTTCAGCTGAATCCAACGCTGCGTCGGCCGTGAGTGCGCCGGCTGGACGAGGCAGGCCGGCGCTGGCACGCTGTGCGGTTCCTACCGCAGCGCCGCGTGCCATGACCGATCCCCGCCTCCTTTCGTTGCAACAGGCCGTGCCTGCGTTGCGTGTGAAGACCGACCCGGCCGACCTGGAGCATTACGGGCGCGACTGGACACGCCGCTGGACGCCGAACCCACTCGCGATCGCCTTGCCGGGCTCGGTGGAGGAAGTGCAGGCGGTCGTGCGTTGGGCAAATGCGCAAGGCGTGGCGGTGGTGCCGTCGGGCGGGCGCACGGGCTTGTCCGGCGGCGCAGTGGCGGCCAACGGCGAATTGGTGTTGAGCCTGGAGCGTTTGAACAAACCGCTGGATTTCAACGCAGTGGATCGCACGCTCACCGTGCAGGCCGGCATGCCGCTGGAAGCGGTGCACAACGCCGCGCGCGAGCATGGGCTGGTGTACCCCGTAGATTTTGCGGCGCGCGGTTCGTGTTCGATCGGCGGCAATATCGCCACCAATGCCGGCGGCATCCGGGTGATCCGCTACGGCAATACGCGCGAATGGGTGGCCGGGTTGAAGGTGGTCACCGGTGGCGGCGAGTTCCTGGAACTCAACAACGCGCTGGTCAAAAATTCCAGCGGCTACGACTTCCGCCATCTGATGATCGGCTCCGAAGGCACGCTCGGCATCGTGGTCGAAGCCACGCTGCGGCTGACCGACCCGCCGCCGCCCAGCAACGTGATGTTGCTTGCGTTGCCCTCGTTCGAAGTGCTGATGCAGGTGTTTGCCGCGTTTCGCGCGCAGTTGCGCCTGGAGGCGTTCGAATTTTTCACCGATCGCGCGCTGGAACATGTGCTTGCGCATGGCGCGCAGGCGCCGTTCGCTGAGGTTCACCCGTATTACGTGGTCACCGAATTCGCCGCAGGCGATGAGGCGCAGGAGGCGGCTGCGATGGCGGCCTTCGAGACCTGCATGGAGCAGGGCTGGGTCAGCGATGGCGTGATCAGCCAGAGCGATGCACAGGCCGCGCAACTGTGGCGCCTGCGCGAGGGCATCACCGAAGCGCTGGCGCGCTACACGCCGTACAAGAACGACGTGTCGGTGCGCATCTCGGCGATGCCGGCATTCCTGGCCGAAACCCAGGCGTTGCTGCACGATGCGTATCCGCATTTCGATGTGGTGTGGTTCGGGCACATCGGCGATGGCAACCTGCACATCAACGTGCTCAAGCCCGATGGCACCAGCCAGGCCGATTTCGTTGCGGCCTGCGATCAGGTCACCAAGTTGCTGGCGCAGGCCCTGCAGCGTTTCGACGGCAGCATTTCCGCCGAACACGGCATCGGCCTGGTCAAGAAGGCCTATCTGTGGAGCACCCGCTCTGCCGAGGAAATCGCCTTGATGCGCGGCATCAAACATGTGCTCGATCCTCATCTTTTGCTGAATCCCGGCAAGCTGTTCGAGATGCATGACGCACCTGCCAACACGCCTGCCGGTTAGTCTTCCCGCACCTTCACACGGAATCGATCAGCCCATGATGCGCTCCCTCGTGTTCTGCGCTTTGACGCTGCTGCCGCTGGCAGCGTTCGCATCCAGCCTGGCCGGTACGTCGGCAGGTGCTTCGTCGGCTGGCTCGTCCAATTCGTCCGGCAGCAGCTCCGGCGACGACAAGGTGGTGGCCGACGCCCGGGAAGATGCGGCCGGTTTTGTTGCCAGCGACGGCGTCATCCGCGGTGCGCGTCTGGAAGCGGCGTTGCTGCAGTTGCGCAGCCGTAGCGACGCGGCGCGGCTGGCCAGCGACCTGGAGCTGGCGCAGTCCATCCTGGCCCGGTGAGTCTGCGCCGGCGGTGCGGCTGGCTGCTGCTGGCCGCCTTGGCCGCACCGCAGGCGCAGGCTGAATTGTTGGTCGAGGTGGTTCGCTCGGATTTGCCTGCGGCGGAGATCGAAGCAAGCAACGCGCTGGTGCAGTCGGTCGCACGGCGATTGCCGCAGGGCTGGACGCGGCGGATGACCGCCCCGATCCAGCTGCAATGGCGCACCGATCTGCCGGCGCAGGTACACGGCCGTGCAATCGGCAATCGCATCCTGCTCGATCGCGCGCTGCTGCAGGCGTGGAGCGCGCAATCCGATGACGCACGTTCCGATCAAAACGCAGCTGCCACGCGCGCGGCGATGGCAGCGCTCATACACGAACTGGCGCATGTGTTCGATCGCGGCGCACGCAGCGCGTGGTCGCGCGATCGGCGCCTGCGCGACCTTGCCGGCTGGCAGGTGCGGCCGTGGCGGGTGGGGCGCAGCGAAAATCGGTTCAGCGACCGCAGCCCGGACGAATACGAACGCCGCAGCCCGGCCGAGTTCGTTGCGGTCAATCTCGAGCATTACGTGCTGGACGCCGACTACGCCTGCCGGCGCCCTGCGCTTGCGGCCTGGTTTGCGCAACGCATCGGTCCGCCGCAGGGTGTCACGCCCTGCGGGGCCGCGCTGCCGTATCTGCAGGCCGATAACGACGCCGGTGCGATGTCGTTGCTGACGCTGGATCCGGCACGCGTGTATGCGGTGGACTATCTGCTTGCCGAGGGTAACGAGCAGCCGATGAGCCGCTGGGGCCACAGCATGTTGCGCCTGGTGATCTGCGCACCCGGCCGTGCGCCGGGCCCCGCATGCCGGCTGGATCTGCAATACCACCGCGTGCTGTCGTTCCGCGCGTTCGTGGGCGATGTGCAGATTTCCAGCTGGCGCGGGCTCACGGGTTCGTACCCGTCGCGGCTGTTCGTGCTGCCGTTGAACCAGGTCGTGGACGAATACACCAAGGTGGAATTGCGCGCCCTGTCGTCGGTGCCGCTGGCCCTGACGCCCGACGAGGTCGCGGCCCTGCTCGAGCGCGCCGCGCAGGTGCATTGGAGTTACGACGGGCGCTATTACTTCATCGGCAACAACTGCGCGGTGGAAACCTACAAGTTGCTGCATGACGGGGTGCCGCGTCTGGCTGCAGCGAACTTGTCCTCGATCACGCCGCGCGGTCTGCGGCAACGATTGCATCGTGCCGGCATCGCCGATCTGCATGTGCTGGACGACCCTGCACAAGCCATCCGCCAGGGCTATTACTTCGAATCGGCGGCAGCGCATTACCAGGCCATGTTCGACGTCCTTCGGCATGGCATCGCAGTGCCGCAAACAACCGTCGCGCAGTGGCTGGAGGCCGCGCCCGAGGTGCGGGCGCAATCGTTCGATCGCGGCGGTCTGCGCGAAACTGCAGCGGCATTGTTGCTGGAGCAGGCGGCCCTGCGTCGAGAGGAATTGCTGGCGCGCGATGCGCTCAAGCGCCTGTTGCAACCGGGCGTGGCCGCGCGCGAGGCGGTGCAGGGACAGCTGCAAGCGCTGTTCGCGCGCCAGGCGCAACTCAGTCATCCGGCGGTGCTGTTGCGCAGCGCGGGGTATGGCTTGCCACAAGCGGACGAGCAGCAACAGCTGAGCGCGCGCGTGGCGCAGGAAAGCGCGATGTTGGTCGATGGCTGGAAACAGCTGCAGCTGGCTGGACGCCAGCAATTGCCGGCCAACGTGCGCAATGGACTGCAGCAGGGCGAAGCGAATGTGGAGCGTTTGCGCGCGCGCCTGCGCGTGCTTGCGCGCGGTGATGCCGCCGCCGACAAAGCGCACTCGGAGGTGCGCATCCCTATGCAGGTGCAATAGCACGCGTGCCGGCCCCTCTCCCGCTGGGAGAGGGTTGGGGTGAGGGCAGGGGCAGCCCGGATTCTCCGAATTGCCTCGCCCTCATCGAGCGGGCGGCGCGCCACCCTCTCTTGGCGAGAACGGAACGGCTGCAGTCTTCAGCCGTGAGTTGTGGCGACGCTGCCACTAGCAGGAGTAATCCACCTCACTGGCACGCAGCTGTCAGATCAGCCGATGCATCTCAGCCGGCCGGTTGCAGATCCGCTTGCTTGGAATACTGGCGCAGCCATTGGCTGACATGCGCGTCGTGGCGGTACTGCCGCATCAACGTGGCCAGGCGTGCCGGTGCCGGCGTGCAGAACTGTGCCACGGCCACTTCGATTTCATGCCGGCGGTCGGCGTCATACGGCTCTTCGCCGGCGAAGTGCTCGCAGGTGTCGTAGTCGTCGACCAGTTTGCGCACATCCTCCGGCATGCCGCACAGGCCTGCCGGATGCTGCAGCCATTCGTCTTCCACCTTGGGATCGGTGCAGGCCACCGGCGCAGGCGTTGCGGCCTGCGTCGGTGTTTGTTGCACGCTGCAGGCCGCCAGCACACCCACGGTTACGACAACAGCAACGCGACGCATCAGTCGGCGCGACCGGCAAATTCGCCCGTGGTGGTGTTGACCAGCACGCGTTCGCCATTGGTGATGTACTCGGGCACCATGATTTCCATGCCGGTGTTGAGCTTGGCCGGCTTGGGCCGCTTGGTGGCGGTGCCGCCCTTCAATTCCGGCGGAGTCTCCACCACTTCCAGCGTCACCGTCTGCGGCAGTTGTACGGCCACCGGCTGGTCGTCGATCACTTGCACGTAGATGCCGGTCAGACCATCGGTGATGTAGCCGGCGTCGGTGCCGATCACGTCCGCATCCAGCGTGTACGGGGTGAAGTCTTCGTCGTCCATGAACACGAACGCTTCGCCATCCTTGTACGAGAACGTGGACTGCCGGCGCAGCAGCTCCACTTCCGGCAGGTTGTCGTCGGCATCGAAGCTGGCGTCGGTTTTCACCCCGCCCGGCACGCTGTACATGATGAAACGAAAGCGCACATTGCCGCCGCGGCCCTGCGGCGAGCTGCGTTCGATGTCGCGGATCTGGTAAATGCCGCCGTTGTATTCGACGACGTTGCCTTTCTTGATGTCGTTGGCTTTCATGGGAATCGGGAGTAGGGAATGGGAAATCGAAAAAGCCGGGGCCGGGGTGCTGAGAGCAGGGCGCCGTTACGATTCCCCATTCCCGATTCCCCAATCCCCGCTACTTGGGTACCAACCGCACGCCGCCGTCCAGGCGAATCACTTCGCCGTTGAGGTAGCGGTTGCGCAGGATGAAGGCGACGGTGTCGGCGTATTCGTCGGGCTGGCCCAGACGCGAGGGGAACGGGATGGAGGCGGCCAGCGATTGCTGCACGGCCTCGGGCATGCCGTCGACCATCGGGGTCCAGAACACGCCCGGCGCGATCGTCATCACGCGGATACCGAAGCGCGCCAGTTCGCGTGCCATCGGCAAGGTCATGCCGACCACGCCGCCTTTGCTTGCCGCATACGCTGCCTGGCCGATCTGGCCCTCGAATGCCGCCACCGAGGCGGTATTGACGATCACGCCGCGCTCGCCGTCATCGCCGGCGGTGTTGTGTTGCATGACATCGGCAGCGGCCTTGGCCACGTTGAAGCTGCCGACCAGATTCACCAGCACGGTGTTGCGGAAGGTGGCCAACGGCATCGGCGCTTCCTTGCCCAGCACGCGACCGGCGCCCAGGATGCCGGCGCAATTCACCACCAGGTTGAGCCCGCCCAGCGCCTGTGCAGCCTGCGCCACATTGGCGGCCACCTGCGCTTCGTCGGTGACATCGGTGGCGAAGTAATGCGCGTTGCCGGCACCGAGCAGCGCCAGCGCCGACTCGGCCTTGTCGGCGTTGACATCGAACAACGCGACCTTGCCGCCGTCGACCACCAGACGCTGTGCGACCGCCAGGCCGAGGCCGGAAACGCCGCCGGTGACGATGGCAAGAACAGAAGATGGCTGCATGCGGTGGTTCCCTAAAATAGCGTTGGTGGCCGGTGTTGGCGGCAAACGAACGATCGGCGGAGCGGTCGGCAATTCTAGCCCAAGCCCCTGCGTGATCGCGGTGGTCGGTGATGCACGATTGCGCGGGCAGGAAAACCTCAGCCGGCGGCAGCCAACGCCTTGCCGACCTTGCTGCCGGTGTCGCGACCGAGCAGCTGCGCCAGCCAGCGGCCGGTGCGGGCCAGGGCAGGCAGGTCGATGCCGGTGGGCATGCCCAGCCCCTGCAACAGGTACACCACGTCTTCGCTGGCGACGTTGCCGCTGGCGCCCCTGGCATACGGGCAGCCGCCCGCACCGGACACGGCCGCATCGATCACGCGTACGCCTTGCTCCAGGCATGCGGCGATATTGGCCAGCGCCTGCCCATAGGTATCGTGGAAATGCACCGCCAACGCCTGCATCGGCACCGCCTGCGCCACCGCGGCCAGCATCTGACGCGCCTTGACCGGCGTGCCTACGCCAATGGTGTCGCCCAGCGAGATTTCATAGCAGCCGAGTGCGTGCAGACGTTGCGCCACATCGACCACATCGGCCACCGGCACTTCGCCCTGGTACGGGCAGCCCAGCACGGTGGAGACGTAGCCGCGCACGCGCACACCATCGAGCGCGGCCTGCTGCAGGATCGGCCGAAAGCGTTCGATCGATTCGTCGATGCCGGCGTTGGTATTGGTGCGATTAAACGCCTCCGACGCCGCGGTGAAGACCGCCACTTCCTGCGCCCCGGCCGCGCGTGCGCGTTCGTAGCCCTGCAGGTTGGGCACCAGCACCGGATATGCGATGCCCGGCACCTGCGCGATGCCGGCAAACACCTCGGCGGCGTCGGCCAGCTGCGGTACCCAGCGCGGGCTGACGAAGCTGGTTGCTTCGATCGTGCGCAGCCCGGTGGCCGAGAGTTGATCGATCAACGCGATCTTGTCGGCAGTGGCGATCGGCTGCGCTTCGTTTTGCAGGCCATCGCGTGGGCCAACTTCGACAATGCGGACGAAGTCGCTCATGCGCTCACATCGCAGCGCGCATGACGTCGTGCAGGCATCGCCGCAACCGCGTGCGTGGTGGCGGCCGAATGCGTGGACAAGGAAACCAGGGACATCGGAAAGAGACTCATGCGGGGAGGTGGCAGACCGCTTCGCAATTGTGGCCATCGGGATCGAGCACGAAGGCGCTGTAATAGTGTGGATGGTAATGCGGGCGCAGCCCGGGCGCGCCGTGATCGCGGCCACCGGCGGCCAGCGCAGCACGATGAAACGCATCCACGCTGTGGCGGTCGCTCGCCGTCAGCGCGACATGGGTGGTGCCCGGCGCCTGCGCGTGGGAGCCCAGCCAGAGAAACGGGCGCTCGGTGCCGAAGCCGGCATGCGCGCGGCCGCCGGTTTGCGCGGCCGTCAGTTCCACCAGCAGCGTGATGCCCAGGGGCGCCAGCGCGGCCCGGTAGAACGCGGTGCTGGTTTGCAGGTCGCTGCAGGCCAGGCCGATATGGTCGATCGCGCTCACGCCATGCTCTCCGGCATCCACGCGGCGCTGCGCTTGTCCAGAAACGCACCCAGGCCTTCCTGGCCTTCGGGCGACACGCGCAGACGGGCAATCAAGGCCGCATTGGCGGCATCGATGGCATCGCGGTCGGCAGTTGGCAGCACCGAGCGCACCAGCGCCTTGGCGCTGCTGGTGGCCAGCGGCGCCGCTGCCAGCAACAGGCGAACCTGGCGTTCCACTGCGATATCCAGCTGGTCGGCGGCCACCAGCTGGTGCAGCAGACCCAGCAACTGCGCGGTGCCGGCATCGAAGATCTCGGCGGTTGCGAACCAGCGCCGCGCCTGGCGCGCGCCGATCGCTGCAACCACATAGGGCGAAATGACCGCCGGCAGCAGGCCGAGCTTGCTTTCGGTCAGGCCGAAGCGCGCCTCGGTACAACCGATGGCGATATCGCAACACGCCACCAGGCCGACACCGCCGCCGAAAGCAGCGCCGTTGACGCGCGCGATGGTGGGCTTGGGCAGTTCATCCAGGGTGCGCATCAGCTGCGCCAGCGCCAGTGCGTCGGCGGCGTTCTCGGCTTCGCTGGCGCTGGCCATGCCGCGCATCCAGTTCAGGTCTGCGCCGGCCGAAAAGGCCGCGCCATCACCGGTCAGCACGACGACGCGGATCTGCGACGCCCGGCCCGCCTCGCGTAATGCATCGGTCAACGCCGCGATCAGCGTCGCATCGAAGGCGTTATGTACTGCGGGCCGATGCAATCGCAAGGTGCGAACCGCTCCGTGGTCTTCGACGATCAAGCCGGTGTCCTGCATTGCGTACGTCCATGAATGGGATGCGAACCATGATAGCGGGCCGGGTCGCCGGAGCCATGACGCGGTGCGTCGATGCTAGAATTGAGAACCATTCCTAACAATCAGGCCGTCTTTGTGACGCTGTCCGACATGCCTTTGCATCGCGCCGCCATCGTGGACTCCGTGGAGGATCGTCTCCCCAACGACACGATCGCCCGGCGCTTGCGGGAGTTGGGGTTTGTCGCGGGCGAGGAAGTCACGGTGCTGGCCACCGGGCCGGTCGGCCGCGAACCGTTATTGGTACAGGTGGGCTATACGCGTTTTGCCCTGCGGCGCAGCGAGGCTGCGCGCGTGCAGGTGCGCCATGCGGGAGGATCGGCATGAGCGCGGCCACCGTTCCGCTGCGTCTGGCGCTGGTTGGCAACCCCAACAGCGGCAAGACCGCACTGTTCAACCAGCTGACCGGCAGCCGGCAGAAAGTGGCCAATTACACCGGCGTCACCGTCGAGCGTAAGGAAGGCCACTTCCGCGCACCGTCCGGGCGCGACTTTGCGGTGCTGGATCTGCCCGGCGCCTACAGCCTGCAACCGGCGAGCCTGGACGAGGCGATCACCCGCGACCTGTGCCGTGGCTTTTATCCGGGCGAGCCGGCGCCGGACGTGCTGGTCTATGTGATGGATGCGACCAATCTGCGCCTGCATCTGCGCTTTGCGTTGGAACTGCGCGAGCTCGGCCGGCCGATGATCGTGGCGCTGAACATGATGGATGCCGCACAGCGACGCGGCATTGTCATCGACCTGCCGGCGCTGGAGCAGGCGCTCGGCGTGCCGGTGGTCGAAACGGTGGCGGTGCGGCGCGGTGGTGCCAAGGTGCTGGTCGAGCGGCTCGACGCGCAGGCGGCACGCCTGACGGCGCCCGCCGCCAATCCGCCGGCCGACGGTAATTATCACGCGCTGGTGCGGCAGATCCTGAGCGCAGCGGTGACCATGCCCACCCGCACCTCGCGCGTGGACGATGCGCTGGACCGCTGGCTGCTGCATCCGATCTGGGGCCTGGTCACGCTGGCGGTGGTGATGTTCATGATCTTCCAGGCGGTCTATGCCTGGGCTGCGCCGGTCATGGACCTGATCGACGGCGGCACCGCCGCCTTGGGCGAGTGGGTCGGCGCGACGTTGCCGGAAGGTCCGCTCAACAGCTTGCTCAAGGATGGCGTCATCGCCGGGCTGGGCGGGGTGATCGTGTTCCTGCCGCAGATCCTGATCCTGTTCGCCTTCATCCTGGCCTTGGAAGAATCCGGCTACCTGCCGCGTGCGGCGTTTCTGCTCGATCGCATGATGTCGGTGGCCGGTTTGTCGGGGCGCTCGTTCATTCCGCTGTTGTCGAGTTTTGCCTGTGCGGTGCCGGGCATCATGTCCACGCGCAGCATCCAGGACCCGCGCGACCGGCTCGCCACCATCATGGTCGCGCCGCTGATGACGTGTTCGGCGCGGTTGCCGGTGTATGCGTTGTTGATCGGCGCCTTCATTCCGCAGAAGACCGTGTGGGGCATCTTCAACCAGCAGGGACTGGTGCTGTTCGGGCTGTATGCTGCGGCCATCGTCAGTGCGCTGCTGGTCTCGTGGACGATGAAGAAATGGCGGCGCGACAAGAGCGAGCACCCGTTGATGCTGGAGCTGCCGTCCTACCGCGTGCCGCAGGTACGCGACTTGGCGCTGGGGCTGTGGGAGCGCGCCTGGATCTTCCTCAAGCGCGTGGGCGGCATCATCCTGGCGCTGACCATCCTGCTGTGGTTCCTGCTGTCGTTTCCCGAGGCGCCGGCCAATGCCACCTTGCCGGCAATCGACTACAGCTTCGCCGGTCGTATTGGCCACGCAATGGCAGTGTTCTTCGCACCGCTGGGCTTCAACTGGCAGATCTGCATCGCGTTGATTCCCGGCCTGGCCGCACGCGAAGTGGCGGTGGCCTCGCTGGCCACGGTATACGCGTTGTCTGCTGCCGACGACGACGCGGCAGCGCAGGCGTTGTCGCCGTTGATCAGCGACGGGTGGTCGCTGGCCACCGCGTTGTCGCTGCTGGTCTGGTACATCTACGCACCGATGTGCATCTCCACGCTGGCCACGATCAAGCGCGAAACCAACTCGTGGAAGCAGATGACCATCAGCGCGGTGTACCTGTTCGCGCTGGCCTACCTGGCGTCGCTGGTGACCTACCAGCTGGCCGTGCTGCTGGGGGCCGGCTGAGATGACGCTTTCGCTCACGCTGCAATACCTGGTGATCGCCATCGCAGTGCTGGTCAGCCTGTGGGTGGTGATGAAGAAACAGTTTCCCGGTGTGCTGCGTCGCCTGCGTGGCGCGCTTGCGCTTGGGCTGCTGCGCAGCGGGCGGCCGGCATGGGTGCAGGCACTGGGTCGTCGCGTAGCACCGCCTGCCGCCCAAAACGTCTCCGCCTGCGGTGGTTGCGACAGCTGCGGCCCGACACCGCCCCGCAGCCACTGACCCCCGTCGTCTGGTCTACACTTGCGCGGCCGCAGGACGCGGCCAGACAAGGGGGCGGTGATGCGTTTGCTGGTGTTGTTGGCGGTGCTGGCCGCCGTTGCGGGTCTCTATAACTATGGCGGCAACGCGCTCGACGAGAAGCAGGTGCGCGATTTCTATGCCGCGCACGACAAGGCGATGTTGAGCCAGGACGGCGAGGCGCTCTGCGCAATGACCGCGCCGGAATTCGAAATGGTGGTGCTGTACCGCATGGATTCCCATCAGCAGCGGCAGACCGCCAACCGCGAGAAATATTGCAAATCCAACGGCGAATGGGCGCAGGTGCTGCGGCAGATGAGCCACGTGGCCGATCCGGAAGAGCTGATCGACTACAAACAGTCCATCACCAAGATCGATATCGCCGCAGACGAACATTCGGCGATGGTCGAAACGCGTGCCACGCTCGGTCTGCCGGGCGTGCGCATGACCTTTCGCACACGCGACAAGGTGATCCGCAAGCGCTGGAAGACGCTCATCGCCCACAGCGAAGGCACCGCCTGGGTCGGCCCGGCGTATCAATAAGCGCAGCTGACCAAGTGACTGCGCTTGCCCCAGCGGCGCGGTCGTCGCTGGATGCGGCCTGTGCGATGCAGACAGGGCAGTTGCAATGCGCGCTCCACGGTTGGCTGGCGATTGCCGGCGACGTGCTGCCGGTCTCCCGGCTCCGTGCCGGGTCAGGCGAGCGGCCAGCGCTCCGTCGCTGCACTGCACAGCGCCGCAACCACTGGCGTTCGCTATGCTTGCGCCATGACGACTTCCTTCCAGATCTCCCGACGTGCGCAGGCGCTGACCAGTTCGGCGATTCGCGAAATCCTCAAGGTGACCGAACGGCCGGAGGTCATTTCCTTCGCTGGCGGCCTGCCGTCGCCGGCCACCTTTCCGGTGGAGCGCATGCGCGCTGCCAGCGACCAGGTGCTGCGCGACGCCCCGCAGGCGGCCTTGCAATACGGCCCAACCGAAGGTTATGCGCCGCTGCGCGAATGGGTGGCCGCGCGGCTGAGTCGCGATGGCGCCAGCATCCGGCCCAGCCAGGTGCTGATCACCACCGGCTCGCAACAAGGCCTGGACCTGCTCGGCAAGGTCTTCATCGACGAAGGCAGCAAGGTGTTGGTGGAAACGCCGAGCTACCTGGGCGCGCTGCAGGCGTTTTCGTTGTTCCAGCCCGCCTTCGTTGGCATGCCCTCGGACGAGGACGGTGTGGTGGTGGATGCGCTGGATCCGGCGCTGCTGGCCGATGCGCGCTTTCTGTACTGCCTGCCGAATTTTCAGAATCCCACCGGCCGGCGCTTGCCGCTGGCGCGTCGCCAGGCCTTGGTGGCGCGTGCTGCCGAGACAGGCGTGCCGATTGTCGAAGACGACCCGTACGGCGAGCTGTACTACAGCGGGCAGCCGTTGCCGAGTCTGTTGTCGATGAACCCCGAAGGCGTCATCTACATGGGCTCCTTTTCCAAGGTGCTCGCGCCCGGCCTGCGGCTGGGCTACGTGGTGGCGCCCGAAGCGGTGTTGGGCAAGCTGATCCAGGCCAAGCAGGCGGCCGATCTGCATACCCCATCGTTTACCCAGCGCGTGGTGTACCAGACACTGCAGGACGATTTTCTCCAGACCCATATTCCGCAGATCCGTGCGCTGTACGCGCGCCAGTGCAGCCTGATGCTTGAGGCACTGGACCGGCACTTCCCGTCGCAGGTGCAATGGAATCGCCCGGAAGGCGGCATGTTCTTGTGGGTGACCTTGCCGCCGGGGTTGGATGGGACCGCGTTGCTGGCGCGGGCCATCGCACGCAATGTCGCGTTCGTACCCGGCGCGCCGTTCTTCGCCACCTTGCCGCAGACCAATACGCTGCGTCTGTCGTTCGTCACCGTGCCCGGCGAGAAGATCGATGCCGGCATCCAGGTGCTGGGCGAGTTGCTGCGCGAGGCGCTGGCCGAATTGCCAGGGCTGGGTGCGTGACGATGGCGACGGCAGAGCAGGGTGCGCCGATCGCGATCAGGATCGACCACGTCGCCATCGGCAGCGCGCGCGACTTCACTCGACCTGGCAGCCGCAGTGCGATCGACAAACGTCCGCTGCAGGGAGCGGTGCAGGTCGGCCTCGAAGGCCTGGAGGGCGACGAGCAGGGCGACCGGCGCGTGCATGGCGGGCCGGACAAGGCCATCCATCATTACCCGCGCGATCACTACGCCGCCTGGCGCGACGAACTTGGTCCGCACGTGCTGCTGGAGGCGGCAGGTGCCTTCGGCGAAAACCTCAGCAGTGTGGGCGTGACCGAAGCCGATGTCTGTCTTGGCGATCGCTTCACCTTGGGCACGGCGGTGGTGGAGGTGTCGCAGTTGCGACAGCCGTGCTGGAAGCTGTCGGACCGTTTTGGTGTGCGCGAGCTGGCGCGCCGTGTACAGGAGACCGGCCGAACCGGCTGGTATTACCGCGTGCTGCAGCCGGGCAGCGTCGCGGCCGGCGACCTGCTGACCCTGCAGGCGCGGCCGCATCCGGATTGGCCGCTGTCGCGTCTTCAGCAGGTGCTCTACGCCCGTCAGGTCGATGTTGCAGCTGTCACCGCGGTATTGCAGCTGCCGCTCGTGCCGTCCTGGCGCACGCTTTTCGAACGCCGCCTGCAGCGTAGCGAAGTGGAAAGCTGGAGCAAGCGGCTGGAAGGTGTCGGCGATTAGAGCGCGTTATGCACGTTGGGATGGGGTGCGTCGGCCGCCAGCGGCACGGAGCAAATGCGGAGCGGCGCCGGCTTGGCTGGCGCCAACGCAAGCCGCGCGGCGCGCGCTCCGTGCCGCTGGCGGCCAACCCTCCGGGAAGCGCCCTGTGACGCGCCGATGCCGCGTTGCGCGCCTTGCCCAGGAGGCCAGCCTTGGTAAGGCGCACGCCTTCTTAACGCGCCACAGGACGCTTCGCGCTCACCGTAAGGCGCATAAAACGCTCTAAGCGCGGCTGACAAAGCTGCTGCGCAGTGTCAGGCGGATGTGGTCGCTGCGTCCTTGGCTAGTACAGCACCGTTATGCGCTTGCGCCGCGCATTCCAGGCCTGGGTGACGATGGCGCGCTACGTTGCGATAGCCACGCGTAGAGCGGCCGACATCACCGATTACATGGTTGGGTGCATGCCGGGTGCGGAGTGGGCAAAGTCCAGTTGCATTCCCGCGGTTCTCTACTTCTCAGCACCCATCCAGGAGCCGTTCGCCAGGCCTCGTCGCCCACCCCGAAGGCGACCGGTCGCCTCACCACGCAATGCCGCATCGTGCGCAATGCGGCGCCGCGGTGACGACTCGCTAATCGTAAATCCCCAATCCCGGCTATCGTGTACCACCCACATCGCCAAGCCAGCCGCCGCCATGACAACCTCTGCTGTGAAAGTTCTGATCCACGGCGCCTCCGGGCGGATGGGCAAGGCGTTGCTGCGATTGGCCGCCGAAGACCAGACCTTGCAGGTGGTTGGCGCCGTGGTGGGCCGCTCGCCCTCCCAGCGCGTGGTCGATGGGGTGCCGTTCTTCGCTGCCAGCGAACTCGGCGGCGCGCCTGCGTTCGATGTGGCCATCGATTTCAGTCTGCCGCAGGGCTTCGCACCGATCCTGGCGTTGTGCGCACAGCGTGGCAAGCCGTTGGTGTCCGGTACTACCGGGCTCGACGAGGCGCAGCGTGCGGCCTTGCGCGATGCCGCCCAGCAGATCGCGCTGGTGTGGGCCTCCAACTTCAGTCTCGGCGTTGCGGTGCTGACAGAGCTGGTGGAGCGCGCGGCCGGCACCTTGCCGGGTTGGGACTGCGACATCCTCGAAGCGCATCACGTGCACAAGCAGGACGCGCCCTCCGGCACCGCGTTGACGCTGGGCGAAGCGGCGACCGGCAGCGGCGCGCAGCCGCGCTATGTCAGCTTGCGTGCCGGCGACATCGTCGGCGAACACACCGTGCAGTTCACCGGGCTGGGCGAGCGGGTCGAGCTGGTACATCGCGCAACCAACCGCGACATCTTCGCGCGCGGTGCCTTGCATGCGGCCAAGCTGCTGATCGGCAAGCCGGCAGGCAGCTACCGCGTGCGCGATCTGGTGCTGTGAGCACGCCTGCAGCCATGCATGAACGGTAGCCGCACGCCGCGGCCTATTCATGCCTCGGCATTGCTGCCGCGACTGCATCCGGTGCTCTTCAGACTGGCATGGCGGGGCAGTTGCCTTTACAATTCTCGCTTGCCCGAACCAGCGTCGGACCGGTCCCCAGCACCGCGTCCGCGCTTTGCTGCAACCGGAATTTGACCGGGAGCGCATCGGAGTCCCAGGCAGCCAGAGCGAGACCCCCACGTGACCCAACCCGCAATCCTTGTCCTCGAAGACGGCACCGTGTTCGAGGGCGAATCCGTAGGCGCCAACGGGCTTTCCGTCGGTGAAGTGGTGTTCAACACCGCCATGACCGGCTACCAGGAAGTCCTGACCGATCCCTCCTACGCCCGCCAGATGGTCACGCTGACCTATCCGCATATCGGCAACACGGGCTTCACCGATCAGGACGACGAAGCCCGCAAGATCTGGGCCGCCGGCCTGATCGTGCGCGATGTGCCGCGCCGCCCCAGCAACTGGCGCAGCCAGGTGGCCTTGCCGGAATGGCTGCAGGCCCGCGGTGTAGTCGCCATCTCCGGCATCGACACCCGCAAGCTGACCCGCCTGCTGCGGCAAAAGGGCGCCCAGAACGGTGCGCTGATGGCCGGCGAGATCGACGTCGAAAAAGCACTGGAAGCCGCGCGCAAGTTCCCCGGCCTGAAAGGCATGGATCTGGCCAAGGTGGTCTCGACCGAGAAGACCTACCTGTGGACCGAGGGCCAGCTGGATCTGGATGCCAACGCCTTCGTCAGCGTGCCGGCCAAGTACAAGGTCGTGACCTACGACTATGGCGTGAAGCTCAACATCCTGCGCATGCTGGCCGAGCGCGGCTGCGACGTCACGGTGGTGCCGGCGCGCACGCCGGTGGCCGAGGTACTGGCGCTGCAACCCGATGGCGTGTTCCTGTCCAATGGCCCGGGCGACCCGGAGCCGTGCGACTACGCCATCGCCGCGATCAAGGAACTGGTGGCGAAGAAGGTGCCGACCTTCGGCATCTGCCTGGGCCATCAGTTGCTGGCGCTGGCCGCCGGCGCCAAGACGCTGAAGATGACCACCGGCCATCACGGCGCCAACCACCCGGTGCAGGATCTGGACGGCGGCCGGGTGATGATCACCTCGCAGAACCACGGTTTTGCGGTGGATGAAAGCACCTTGCCGGCCAATGTGCGGGTGACCCATCGGTCGTTGTTCGACGGCACCAACCAGGGCATCGCGCTCACCGACGCACCGGCGTTCTCGTTCCAGGGCCACCCGGAAGCCTCGCCGGGACCGCGCGATGTGGGGCCGTTGTTCGATCGGTTCGTGGATCTGATGGCGGCACGCGCCTGATGAAAACGGGGCTGGCCTCGCTGCCGCGCACACGCCATTGGCGGGTGTTTGCGTTGGCGATGCTGGCGCTGTCCGCGTATCCGGCCTTCGTGTTGATTGCGGTGTATTCGCAGTGGCTGGGTTCGGGCCTCCCCGGCGGGCGCAACGGCCCGGCCGATGCCTACCGACACAGCCTTGCGAGCGCCATCGTCGCCTACAGCTTGTCCCCGCGTTGCGTGGATTGGGTGACTGCCGTGATGGAACGCGGTGGCGTTGGCACGCCGAGCCGCGCGATGGATGCGCATAACAACGGGATTGGCGCGCGCATCGGCGCCGCCGCTCCCAGCTGGGCCGCGATGCAGCGAGAGGTTCGCGCCGCGGTCGACCATGGCGCGATCGATGCCCGATCGCCCGACCAAATTACCTGGCTCGCCGCTACGGCGTGGCAGGACCGACTTTACTGAGGACCCCCATGCCAAAGCGCACCGACCTTAAAACCATCCTCATCATCGGCGCCGGCCCGATCGTCATCGGCCAGGCCTGCGAGTTCGACTACTCCGGCGCGCAGGCGTGCAAGGCGCTGCGCGACGAGGGTTACCGCGTGGTGCTGGTCAACAGCAATCCGGCCACCATCATGACCGACCCGAACATGGCAGACGCCGTGTACATCGAGCCGATCAACTGGCAGACGGTCGAAAAGATCATCGCCAAGGAAAAGCCCGATGCCCTGCTGCCGACCATGGGCGGGCAGACCGCGCTGAACTGCGCGCTGGACCTGGCCGACCACGGCGTGCTGGAGAAGTACAACGTCGAGCTGATCGGTGCCAAGCGCGAAGCGATCCGCATGGCCGAAGACCGCGAGCTGTTCCGCGTGGCGATGGGCGAGATCGGGCTGGATTGCCCGACGGCGGCGGTTGCCCACACGCTGGAAGAAGCGCTGGAGATCCAGACCCGCGTCGGTTACCCGACCATCATCCGCCCCAGCTTCACCCTGGGCGGTAGCGGCGGCGGCATCGCCTACAACCGCGAAGAGCTGATCGAGATCGTTGGCCGCGGCCTGGAACTGTCGCCGACGACCGAAGTGCTGGTGGAAGAATCGGTGCTGGGTTGGAAAGAATTCGAGATGGAAGTGGTGCGCGACACCGCCGACAACTGCATCATCGTGTGCGCCATCGAAAACCTCGACCCGATGGGCGTGCACACCGGCGACTCGATCACCGTGGCGCCGGCGCAGACGCTCACCGACAAGGAATACCAGCGCCTGCGCGATGCCTCGATCGCGGTGCTGCGCAAGATCGGCGTGGATACCGGCGGCTCGAACGTGCAGTTCGGCATCAGCCCGACCACCGGCCGCGTGGTCGTCATCGAAATGAACCCGCGCGTGTCGCGTTCCTCGGCGCTGGCCTCCAAGGCCACCGGCTTCCCGATCGCCAAGGTCGCCGCCAAGCTGGCCGTGGGCTACACGCTGGACGAATTGAAGAACGAGATCACCGGCGGTCTGACCCCGGCCTCGTTCGAGCCGTCGATCGACTACGTGGTCACCAAGATTCCGCGCTTTGCGTTCGAAAAATTCCCGCAGGCCGATGCGCGCCTGACCACGCAGATGAAGTCGGTGGGCGAGGTGATGGCGATGGGCCGCACCTTCCAGGAATCGTTGCAGAAAGCGCTGCGTGGCCTGGAAACAGGCAAGATCGGCCTGGATCCGACCGGCCTGGACCTGAGCAGCGAAGACGGCATCGCCACGCTCAAGCGCGAGCTCAAGGCACCGGGCCCGGAGCGTTTGTTCTACGTGGCCGATGCGTTCCGTGCCGGCATGACGGTGGCCGATGTGTATGCGCTGTCATTCATCGACCCCTGGTTCCTGGACCAGATCGAAGAAATCATCAGCCACGAACAGCAGCTGGCCGACGACGGCATGGCGGCGCTGGATGCACCGCGCCTGCGCATGCTCAAGCGTGCCGGGTTCTCCGATGCGCGCATGGCGCAGCTGATCGGCAGCAACGAAGAATCGGTGCGCACTTTGCGCCGCGCGCTGAAGGTGCGCCCGGTCTACAAGCGCGTGGACTCATGCGCTGCCGAATTCGCCACCAGCACGGCCTATCTGTACTCGACCTACGAGGACGAATGCGAGGCGCTGCCGACCGATCGCGACAAGATCATGATCCTGGGCGGTGGCCCCAACCGCATCGGCCAGGGCATCGAGTTCGACTACTGCTGCGTGCACGCGGCACTGGCGCTGCGCGATGATGGTTTCGAAACCATCATGGTCAACTGCAATCCGGAAACCGTCTCCACCGATTACGGCACCTCCGACCGCCTTTACTTCGAGCCGCTGACGCTGGAAGACGTGCTGGAAATCGTCGAGCTGGAAAAACCCAAGGGCGTGATCGTGCAGTACGGCGGCCAGACTCCGCTGAAGCTGGCGCGTGCGCTGGAAGCCAACGGCGTGCCGGTGATCGGCACTTCGCCGGACTCGATCGACCTGGCCGAAGACCGCGAGCGTTTCCAGCAGTTGGTCGACAAGCTCGGCCTGAAGCAGCCGCCGAACCGCATCGCCCGCAATGCCGAAGAAGCCTTGGTGCTGGCACGCGAAATCGGCTACCCGCTGGTGGTGCGCCCGAGCTACGTGCTGGGCGGCCGTGCGATGGAAATCGTCTACGGCGAGTCCGACCTGGCGCGCTACGTGCGCGATGCGGTCAAGGTCTCCAACGATTCGCCGGTGCTGCTGGACCGCTTCCTGGACAATGCGGTGGAAGTGGACGTGGACATCATTGCCGACAAGGACGGCAACGTGCTGATCGGCGGGGTGATGGAACACATCGAGGAGGCCGGCGTGCATTCGGGCGATTCGTCGTGCTCGCTGCCGCCATATTCGCTCTCGCCGCAGACCCAGGCCGAGCTGCGTCGCCAGGTGGTGATGCTGGCCGAAGGCTTGAACGTGGTCGGCCTGATGAACACCCAGTTCGCGGTGCAGGTCAACGAAGCGGGCGACGACATCGTGTACCTGCTGGAAGTGAACCCGCGTGCCTCGCGCACGGTGCCGTTCGTGTCCAAGGCGATCGGCATGCCGCTGGCCAAGATCGCTGCACGTTGCATGGCCGGCAAGACGCTGGCCGAGCAGGGCGCCACCAAGGAAATCGTGCCGGACTATTACTCGGTGAAGGAAGCGATCTTCCCGTTCGCCAAGTTCCAGGGTGTGGACCCGATCCTCGGGCCGGAGATGCGTTCCACCGGCGAGGTGATGGGCGTGGGCCGCAGCTTCAGCGCCGCGTTCGCACGCGCGCAGGAAGCCGGTGGCATCAAGGCGCCGCCGGTCGGCAAGGCCTTCGTCTCGGTGCGCGACCCGGACAAGCAGCGCGTGCTGCCGGTGGCGCAGGCGCTGGTGGAGCGTGGCTTCACGCTGGTGGCCACGCGCGGTACCGGTGCGTGGCTGCAGCAGAACGGGCTGAGCTGCGAAATCGTCAACAAGGTGGCCGAAGGCCGCCCGCACATCGTCGATTCGATCAAGAACGGCGAGATCGTCTACATCGTCAACACCACCGAAGGTCGCGCTGCCATTTCGGATTCGTTCTCGATCCGCCGCGAAGCGCTGCAGCATCGCGTGACCTATTCGACCACTGTCGCCGGCGCCAAGGCGCTGGTGCAATCGCTGGAATTCCGCGGCACCGGCCCCGTGTGGTCGCTGCAGGAACTGCACAAGGAGCTGGAAGCATGAGAGCACCCATGACATCGAAGGGCGCGCAGCGCCTGCGCGAAGAGCTGGAGCATTTGAAGTCGGTCAAGCGCCCAGAGGTGATCAATGCGATCGCCGAAGCGCGTGCGCACGGCGACCTGAAGGAAAATGCCGAATACCACGCTGCGCGCGAGCAGCAGAGCTTCATCGAAGGCCGCATCAAGCAGCTGGAAAGCGAGCTTTCGCATGCCGAAATCATCGACATCACCAAGTTGTCGGCCGGCACCAAGATCGTGTTTGGCGCCACGGTGACGCTGGCCGATACCGAAACCGACGAAGAGAAGCGCTACCAGATCGTTGGTGATCTGGAGGCGGACATCAAGATGGGCCTGATCGCGATCTCCTCGCCGCTGGCGCGCGCGCTGATCGGCAAGCTGGAAGGCGATTCGGTCACCATCGATGCGCCGGCCGGCCAGCGCGAGTACGAAGTCGTCAGCGTCGCCTACCTGGACTGACCGGCATCACTGCGCGATGACCACCGCCACCCTGCTGCTGCCGGAAAAACGCCGCCTGCCCGGAACCCTGGGCGACACGGCAGTGGCGCGTGCGCTTGCGTGCGCCGACGGACACAGCGCCGATGCTGGCGAAGTGGCGCAATTGCAGCGCCATTTCAGCCTGACCCCGGCGCACTGGCCAGTGGCCGCGTTGACGCGCCAGCTGGATGCCGGCGATGCCGCCGGCGCCACCTGGGTGCGCGCGGATCCGGCCTATGTGGTGCCGGACATGCAGGGTGCGCGGCTGATGGGCTACGGCGAGGCGCTCGGCCCCACCGCCGACGATCTGGCGGTGCTCTTGCCCATCCTCAAGCCGATGTTCGGCGATGCTGGCTTTCTGCTGGATGCGCCCACGCCCTCGCGTTGGTATCTGCGCCTGTCGCCGGATGCGAAGTTGCCGGACTTCGCACCGCCCGATGTCGCCATTGGCGACGACTTGTTCGAGCACCTGCCGGCCGGCGACAGCGGGCGCCGCTGGCGGGCCTTGCTGACCGAAGCGCAGGTGCTGCTGCATCAACATCCCTGGAATGAAGGTCGCGTCGCCAGCGGCAAGCCGGCCATCAATTCGCTGTGGTTCTGGGGTGGCGGCGTCCTGCCGCACGCGGTGAGTTCGCCGCATCGCCAGGTGCGCAGTCGCGAATCGCTGCTGCGCGCGCTGGCGCTGGCGGCAGGTGCCGATGCGCAGGGCGAACAACGCGTCGATGCGCTGGTGGATCTGCGTCATCTGCGTTCGCTGCAGCAGTTCAGCGACGATGCGGTGGCGCCGCTGCTGGCGGCGATGGCGCGCGGCGAACTGGATCGGCTGGTGCTGGACTTCCAGGACGGCGAAAGCGTAGCGCTCACGCATGCGCAGCGCTGGCGTTTCTGGCGCAAGCCGCGGGTGCAGCTGGCGCAATGACGTCGCCTCCGCGGATCGTCCGGCGCCCCTCCGGGCAGGCCGGCAGCTGGCCCGATACCATGTTGCCGCTGCTGCGTCGCATCTATGCAGCGCGTGGCGTCACCGATGCGCAAGGCGCGCAGCCGCGACTGGGCCAGTTGTTGTCGCCGGAATTGCTGCACAACAGCGGCGTGGCCGCCGAGCTACTGGCCGATGCGATCGCGCAGCAACGGCGCATTCTGGTGGTGGGCGATTTCGACTGCGATGGCGCCACCGCCTGCGCCGTCGGTGTGCGCGGCCTGCGCATGCTCGGTGCGCTGGATGTGCACCACGCCGTGCCCAATCGCATGGTGCACGGCTATGGCCTGTCGCCTGCGTTGGTCGACGAACTGGCGGCGTTGCAGCCGGATGTGCTGGTCACCGTCGATCACGGCATCGCCTGTCACGCCGGCGTGGCCGCAGCCAAGGCGCGCGGCTGGACGGTGCTGGTCACCGACCACCACCTGCCGGGCGAGATGCTGCCGCCGGCCGATGCGATCGTCGACCCGAACCTGGCCGAAGACACCTTTCCCAGCAAGACCCTGGCCGGGGTCGGGGTGATCTTCTATGTGTTGCTCGCATTGCGCAGCGTGTTGCGCAAACGCGGCGCCTTCGCCGGGCGCGCCGAGCCGGATTTGTCGGTGCTGCTGGATCTGGTCGCAGTCGGTACCGTTGCCGATCTGGTACCGCTGGACACCAATAACCGTGCGCTGGTGTCGGCCGGATTGCGTCGCCTGCGTGAGGGCAAGGGCTGCATCGGGTTGCGGGCCTTGATCGATGCCAGCGGCCGCGATGTGGCGCGGCTGAGCGCCAGCGATATCGGGTTTGCGCTCGGGCCGCGCCTCAATGCCGCCGGTCGGCTCGAGGACATGGCGCTGGGCATCGAACTGTTGCTCAGTGAAGACTGGAGCCAGGCCCGCGAGATCGCCGGCACGCTGGAAGAGATCAACGCCGAGCGCCGCGCGGTGCAGCAGTTGATGACCGACGATGCCGAGCACGCCGTCACCAAGGTGGTGCTGGATGGCGATGGTGCATTGCCGATCGCCGCATGCCTGTTCGATGCCGAATGGCACCCGGGCGTGATCGGTCTGGTGGCCTCCAAACTCAAGGACCGCCTGCACCGCCCGGTGATCGCCCTGGCACCGGCCGAGCCGGGCAGCAGCCAGTTGCGTGGCTCGGCGCGTTCGATTCCCGGCCTGCATATCCGCGATGTGCTGGCGGCGGTGGACGCGCGGCATCCCGGGCTGATCCAGAAGTTCGGTGGCCATGCGATGGCGGCCGGGTTGAGTATCGACCATGCGGCATTGGCCACGTTCGAGCAGGCCTTCCTGGCGCAGGTGACGGCGATGGTGGATGCCTCGCTGCTGCATGCCCAATTGCACAGCGACGGCGAACTGGCCGCGCACGAACTCGATCACCTGCATGCCGAAGCGCTGCGCGTGGCCGGTCCGTGGGGGCAGGGCTTTCCAGAACCGCTGTTCGATGGTCAGTTCGAGGTGCTGCAGCACCGCGTACTCAAGGACCGCCACCTCAAGTTGACCCTGCGGTGCCCAGGACGCGCCGAGCCGCTCAATGCCATCCACTTCAACGGCTGGCGCGGCAGCGACCCCGCGCGCTTGGTGCGGCTGGCGTATCGGTTGGTCGCCGACGACTACCGCGGCGGCACGGCGGTGCAGTTGATCGTGGAGCATTGCGAGCCGGTGACCGTCACTGGCTGATCTGCGATCTGATCGCCGCCCAGGTTTGTGACAGTCGCTTGGCGTCGTCTCGAACGTGCGATTGGCGAGAGTGTTACGACGCGACTGCCGTAACACCGAGCTGGCGCGGCGCAGCCTGCGTGCGCCCACGCAAGCCGAACAACGGCCGCAACCAACGCACCCGCCGGATCACGTACTCATGCAGCGCCAGACAGCCGATCACCGTGGCGGCGATCACCAGCGCCGGTTCCAGCCAGGCGTTCAACTGCAACGGCATTAACCAGTACAGCGCCACGATGATCAGGCTCTGATGCAGGATGTACCAGGGAAACACCGCTTCGGTGCAATAAGGCAGCCAGCGGAACGGCCGGTTCAAACGCTGCTTGGCCCAGCCCAGCAGGGTCAGCAGCGCCAGCCAGGTATAGGCCGCGCGTGCGGCGTGTTCCAGGCCTTCCCATGGCAGCGCGGCCAATGCCGGCGGCAGCTGCGCGGGCTGCACGTGCATGCCCAGATAACGAATGCCCAACTCTGTGGTAATGGCCAGCACCGCAGTGACCAGGGTGAGCCAGCGCAGTTGCACGGCCAGCTGCCAGAAGCGTTCGCTGCGTGCCAACAGATAGCCCAAGAGGAACAGCGGGAACGATTCGGCATGCACGAACCAGTCGCCCACCAACGCATGGGTCGGCGGATGGCGCGGCATCACCCACATCACGCAGAACGCTTCCCACAGGATCGGCAACACCAGCAGGGCGGGCACCACCACTGCGGCGGGAAGCGGCGGTAAGGCCGGCAGCCGCACCAGCCTGGCCAGCGACACCAGCGCCATCAGGGCCACCGTGTAGGGCAGCAGGTAGGCCAGGTACCACAGGTGATTCCAGGTAATGCCGTGTTCCCAGCCATCGAAACTGCCGGCCGGCCAGGGGCGCACCTGCCAGTAGCGCAGCAGGAAGCTGCCGAAGCCGGTGGCGACCTTGCCGTTGCTCACGCCCTGGCAGTAGGCCTGCACCGCCACCACCACGAACATGCCGAACAGCAAGGGCGGCAGCAACCGCCCGCAACGACGCAACGCGAAGCGCCACGGCGCGGCTTGCGGCTGCGACAACCCGATCGCAATGCCGGAGATCATGAACAACAACGGCATGCGCCACCGGTTGAGCACGATCATCGGCCACTGCAGCCACTCGGCCGTGTGCACGCTCTTGAGGTGGAACCCCCAGTCGGACACATAGGCCATGCCCACGTGGTAGAGGATCAGCAGGGCGAAGGCGAAAACGCGCAAGGCGTCGATATCGTGGCGGCGCTCGGTCATGGTCGGTAGCTGGTGAAGAAGTGGACGCATCCTGCCCGCGGCCCCGCTCCAGCAGTGGTGTCAGGGGTGGAAAGCCCGGCCCGCAGTGACCAGTCGTGCCCACCCGGGGACGAATCGGGATGGCAGGGATGGCGGTTTCGCCTTGCCGCGCAGGCCTCTATGATCGGCAGCTGCCAACAGCGGACGTGTGCAATGCAATCGACCGGGACGCGCCCGCCAATCCTCCACGACAGCGCCAGCCGCGCTGCCACACGCTGGGCGGTGGTGATCTGGTCGCTGGTGTTTTATCTGAGCGCGCTGGGCAACGTCTGGACCGCCTGGCTTGCTGCGCGCCGCGATGGCCAGCCCATCGTGGTGTGGCAGGTGCTGAGCTGGGAGCTGAGCAGCGCCACCGCAGCGCTACTGCTGTTGCCGGCGTATGTGATGGCTGCATTGGGCTGGTGGCTGCTGCATGTCGCCGGCATGGTGGTGCTGCGCATGCTGGTCTATGCCCTGGCCGGCGCACACTACGATTTCGGCGGCTGGCTGCAGTGGGTCTACGAGCTGTCCAAGGACCTGCGCACCTTTGCGCTGCTGGTGGCGGTGCAGCACACACTGGCCTGGTACGCACGGCGCCGTCAGGGCGAGGCGCACCTGCTCGCCGCACCTGACGAAGGCCCGCCAGTGGAGCCGCTGGATCGCCCGGAGCGTTTTCTGGTGCGCAAGCTGGGACGCGATTTCCTGGTCGCGACCGCCGATATCGAGTGGATCCAGGCCTCGGGCAACTACGTCAACCTGCATGTGCGCGGTCACGATTACCCGTTGCGCAGCACCATGGCGGCAATCGAGGCGAAGCTGGACCCGGCCGTGTTCGTGCGCATCCACCGCAGCTATCTGGTCAATCTGGGGCAGGTGCAGGCGATCGAGCCGTCCGATTCCGGCGACGCGCGCGTCCATCTGCGCGATGCCAGCGTGCTGCCGTGCAGTCGCAGCCACCTGGCAGCTCTGCGGACCCATGCCGGGCAGGGCGCTGCTGCTCCGAGACCTGACGCACTGGTGGCCTAACCCCTGCTGCGTGTTCGGGGGTGACCAGCGTCTGGTCCCAACTTCGTCCCTGGCCCAGGCGCCGCCAGGTCGCAGCTGCTGCGACACCGACGCGCGACGGTGGCCATCGGCGGAACCTGCGGTCGCGCGTGGCAGCCAGGCGCCTGGGGTGTGGCGGGTATTGCAGTGCGCGCGGCCACGGTTCCACCGCGTTCCGCTGTCGCCGCCCGCTTGCTAAACTAGCCTGCTTGTTTTGCCGGAAGTCCGTCATGATCGAAACCAATCCGATCCGCCAGCGCATCACCGATCTCAACGATCGCGTGCTCTCGCTCAGGGGTATCTTTGACTACGACGCCAAGAAAGAGCGTCTAGAGGAAGTCAGCCGGGAGCTCGAAAGCCCGGATGTGTGGAACGACGCCGAACGCGCGCAGGCCCTGGGCCGCGAGCGGTCGATGCTGGAAAAGACCGTGATCGGCATTGCCGATGTGCTGTCGGGCCTGGCCGATGCGGGCGACCTGCTGGAGCTGGCCGAGAGCGAACAGGACGAAGACACTGCGTTGGCGGTGATCGCCGATCTGGACAACTACCAGGCGCATGTCGAAAAGCTGGAATTCCAGCGCATGTTCTCCGGCCAGATGGACAGCGCCAACGCGTTCGTCGACATCCAGGCTGGCGCCGGCGGCACCGAGGCGCAGGACTGGGCCGAAATCCTGCTGCGCATGTATCTGCGCTGGGCCGAATCGCGCGGCTGGAAAACCGAGCTGATGGAAGTCTCCGGTGGCGAAGTGGCGGGCATCAAGTCGGCCACCGTGCGCATCGAGGGCGAATACGCCTATGGCTGGTTAAAGACCGAGATCGGCGTGCACCGGCTGGTGCGCAAGTCGCCGTTCGACTCGGACAACCGCCGGCACACCAGCTTCACCTCGGTGTTCGTGTCGCCGGAAGTGGACGACAACATCGAGATCGACATCAACCCGGCCGACCTGCGTACCGACGTGTATCGCTCCTCCGGTGCCGGTGGTCAGCACGTCAACAAGACCGAATCGGCGGTGCGTATCACGCACATCCCGACCAATACCGTGGTCGCTTGCCAGACCGGTCGCAGCCAGCACCAGAATCGCGACAACGCGATGAAGATGCTGGCCGCCAAGTTGTACGAACTGGAAGTGCAGAAGCGCAACGCCGAGAAGGACGCCTTGGAAGCGACCAAGTCCGACATCGGCTGGGGCAGCCAGATCCGCAATTACGTGCTCGACCAGAGCCGCATCAAGGACCTGCGCACCGGCATCGAACGCAGCGATACGCAGAAGGTGCTCGACGGCGACCTGGACGAATTCGTCGAGGCCAGCCTGAAGGCCGGTCTGGCAGCAGGGTCCAAACGCCTGGACGCCTGACCGCCGCGCCAGGTCGCCGTTGCGACGGCATCCTGGCGCATCGCTGCAGTGCCTGTGACGCAGCGTTGCCAATGCGATGCGGCTTTCGGGTAACCCGGTGACCGCGTGCCTTCGTCACGTCATCGTTGTAAATAAGCGTGCCGGCACCGCCGGTTCCTCATTCCCCCGGGCACCCGCCCGACCCAAGCAGACCGATCCCCGCCATGACCGAGCAGACCCCCGCGCCGCAGATCCCCGCCGACGAGAACAGCCTCATCGCCGAGCGTCGCGCGAAACTGGGCGCGTTGCGCGGGCAGGGCATCGCCTACCCGAACGACTTCGTGCGCGAACACTTTGCCGGCGACCTGCAGGCAGAATTCGCCGACGCCGACACCTGGACCCCTGAAGCGCTGGAAGCCAGCGGGCGCACGGTCAGGATGGCCGGCCGCCTGATGGCCAAGCGGGTGATGGGCAAGGCCAGCTTTGCGCAGATCCAGGACGAATCCGGGCGCGTGCAGCTGTTCCTGCAGGGCAATGTGCTCGGCGATGCCTATACCGCGTTCAAGGGCTGGGATGTGGGCGACATCGTGGCGGTGGAGGGCGGGCTCACCCGCACCAAGACCGGCGAACTGTCGGTCAAGGCCGGCGCGCTGCGCCTGCTGACCAAGTCGCTGCGCCCGTTGCCGGACAAGTGGCATGGCCTGTCGGACGTGGAGCAGCGTTACCGCCAGCGGTATGTCGACCTGATCGTGACGCCCGAAGCGCGCGAGGTCTTCATCAAGCGCTCCAAGATCATCCGCGCCATGCGCGCCTGGCTGGACGCGCGCCGCTTCCTGGAAGTGGAAACGCCGATGATGCATTACATCCCCGGCGGCGCCACGGCCAAGCCGTTCACCACCCACCACAATGCGCTGGACCTGGATCTGTACCTGCGCGTTGCCCCCGAGCTGTATCTCAAGCGTCTGGTGGTCGGTGGGCTGGAGCGCGTCTACGAGATCAACCGCAACTTCCGCAACGAAGGCGTGTCGACCCGGCACAACCCCGAGTTCACCATGCTCGAGCTCTACGAGGCCTATGCCACGTACCACCAGATCATGGATCTGACCGAGCAGGTGATCCGCGACACCGCACAGACGGTGCTGGGGACCACCCAGGTGAGCTGGGATGGCGCCGATATCGATCTGGCGCCGGCTTTCCGGCGCTGGCGCATGGATGAGGCCGTTCGCCACCACAATCCGGAGATCAGCGCGGCAGACTGCACCGATCGCGAGGCGCTGCTGCGCCATTGCGAGCGTCTCAAGATCCGGGTCAAGCCGTCCTATGACTGGGGCAAGCTGCTGCTGGAGATTTTCGAGGCCACCGTCGAGCACACCCTGGTGCAGCCGACCTTCATCACCGACCACCCGGTCGAAGTGTCGCCGCTGGCGCGTTCCAGCGACACCGAGCCGGGGTACACCGACCGCTTCGAGCTGTTCATCAACGGCAAGGAGCTGGCCAACGGCTTCTCCGAGCTCAATGACCCCGAAGACCAGGCCGCACGTTTCCAGGCGCAGGTGCAGGCCAAGGACGGTGGCGACGACGAAGCGATGCATTTCGATGCCGATTACATCCGTGCGTTGGAGTACGGCATGGCGCCGACCGGCGGCCTGGGCATCGGGATCGACCGTCTGGTGATGCTGCTGACCGGCAGCACCTCGATCCGCGATGTCCTGCTGTTCCCGTATATGCGTCCGGAAGCCTGATTTTTTTGTGCCGGCGGTGTGCCGACGGCACAGATACTGCATATGCTAGGGCGGAGCCTCGAACAGCGTATCGTTCGGGGGAGTCGGCACAGGGGCCGGCGTCATCGCTTTTCCGTTCTCGAGATAGAGGAGCAACGGCTATGCAGGATGTTTTAGGGGGTCCGGGCGGCGCATTGTCGACGGATACATGGGGAAGCTGGGCGGAAAAGGCGGATCTGGGATTGAACATCGTCATTGTCGATGACCAGATGTCCGCGCGAACGATGCTGCGCCATGTCATCGAGGACATTGCGCCGGAGCTCAAGGTCTACGACTTCGGCGATCCGCTCGACGCCCTGGCCTGGTGCGAAGCCGGGCGCGTGGACCTGTTGCTGCTGGACTACCGCATGCCGGGCATGGACGGTCTGGAATTCGCGCGTCGGCTGCGCCGGCTGCCCAGCCATCGTGATATTCCGATCATCCTGATCACCATCGTGGGCGACGAGCCGATTCGTCAGGCGGCGCTGGAAGCGGGCGTGATCGACTTCCTGGTCAAGCCGATCCGTCCGCGCGAGTTGCGGGCGCGCTGCTCCAACCTGCTGCAGCTGCGCCAGCAGAGCGAAAGCGTCAAGCAACGCGCGTTGTCGCTGGAGCAGCGCCTGCTGGCCAGCATGAACGAGGTCGAAGAGCGCGAGCGCGAAACCCTGTCGCGGCTTGCGCGCGCGATCGAGTATCGCGATTCGGGCACCAGCGCGTTCCTGGAGCGCATGTCGCACGTGGCCGGCCTGATCGCCGAGCAACTGGGGCTGTCGGAAGAGGAGGTGCGCATCATCGAGATGGCCGCACCGCTGCACGACATGGGAAAGATCGCCATTCCCGATTCGGTGCTGCTCAAGCCCGGCAAGCTTACCGATGACGAAATGAGCGTGATGCGGCGCCATCCGCGCATCGGCTACGAGCTGCTCAGCGGCAGCCAGAACCGTTTCATCCAGGTCGGCGCGTTGATTGCGCTGCGTCATCACGAACGTTATGACGGCACCGGTTATCCGGATGGCCTGGTCGGTGAGGCGATTCCGCTGGAAGCGCGCATCGTTGCAGTGGCGGATGTGTTCGACGCCTTGCTGTCGCCGCGCCCGTACAAGGAGGCCTGGACCATGGACGCCGCGCTGGCCTATCTGTATGCCCAACGTGGCCGCCTATTCGACCCGCGCTGCGTGGATGCCTTGTTGCGCGGCCGCGCGCAGTTGGAGCAGATCTGTGGCGAGTTCTCCACCGCATCGGCGCGACCCGGGGTGTGAGGTGAGGGCGGCGCTTGCCCAGCTGCGTCGGCGACTCGCACGGCGCCCCGACAGCGAGCACGGTCAGGCGTTGGTGCGCATCGTGATGCTCTGGCTGATCCTGGCCTACACGCTGGTCTGCGCCCCGCATTGGCAACTGAGCGATGACCATCTGCAGCGATTGCTGTGCCTGGTCGCGATCGGGCACGGTGGGGCATTGCTGCTATTTGCGTGGATCGTTGCGAAGCCGCGGCCCTCGCACCTGCGCCGGACGCTCGGCATGCTGGCGGACTATGGCCTGCTCAGTCTGGCGATGACCTGGTTCGCCGCTCCGATGGCCTGCCTGTACGTGGTGGTGATGTGGGTCACGATCGGCAATGGCCTGCGCTTTGGCAGGCATGCACTGCACTCGGCGGTGGCCATGGCTATGCTTAGTTTCGGGGCGACGCTTGCCAATAGCCCGTATTGGCAACAGCGGATCGAGCTCGGGATCGCCCTGTTGGCGGCGCTGGTGGTCATTCCTCTGTCGTTGTTGCGGCTGATGCAGGACAGTGCCGATGCCGCTGCGCGTATCGCCGCGTATGCCCATGGCGCCGATGCTGCAGGACCGCGCGGCCCACTTTCATCCCCATCGAAGCGACCGCAGGTCTGAGGCGTCTATGAAGTCTCCATTGCCATGGTTGAAGCGGCGTCTTTCGGGGCGGGCGGATTCGGAACACGCGCAGAACCTGATCCGCATCATCATCACCACGCTGTTCATTTCTTACCTGGGGTGGCGCTACCACCACACCCATGGCGATACGCTGATGGCCACCTGGTTGATCCTGGTCGGCGAGCTGGTGGTGTCGCTGGGGCTGATGGTGGCGATCCTGCTGCGGCCGCACGTGTCGCACACGCGGCGCCTGATCGGCATGGTGCTCGACTACACCTGCACCGGCGCAATCATGGCAATCCAGGGCGAACCGGCTTCGCCGCTGTATGCGGTCTGCATGTGGGTGACCATCGGCAATGGCTTGCGCTACGGCAGTCCCTATCTGCGTGCCGCCACGGCGATGGCCAGCCTGAGTTTTCTCAGCGCGATCCTGATTTCGCCTTACTGGAAGGCCAATCCCTATCTGAGCTGGGGATTGTTGCTGGGCTTGATCGCCGTGCCGCTGTACTTCGACTCGTTGTTGCGTGCGATGACGCGCGCGGTACGCGAGGCGCGGCATGCCAACCAGGCCAAGAGCCGTTTCCTGGCCAATATGAGTCACGAATTCCGCACCCCGTTGAATGGGTTGTCGGGTATGACCGAAGTGCTGGCCACCACGCGTTTGGATGCAGAGCAGAAGGAATGCCTGAATACCATCCAGGCCTCGGCGCGCAGCCTGCTGTCGCTGGTGGAAGAAGTGCTCGATATTTCTGCGATCGAGGCGGGCAAGATCCGCATCGATCGCCGCGATTTCTCGCTGCGCGAGATGATCGGCTCGGTCAACATGATCCTGCAGCCGCAGGCCAAGACACGCGGACTGGATTACGCTACCGAGGTGGCCACCGACGTACCGGACCTGCTCAAGGGCGACACCGGCCATCTGCGCCAGGTGTTGCTCAACCTGTTGGGTAATGCGGTCAAGTTCACCGAGCACGGGCATGTGCTGCTGCGGGTTGCGCGGGTTTCCGGCAATGGTGCCGACACGATGCGGCTGCGTTTCGATGTCGAAGACAGCGGCATCGGCGTGCCGATGGACATGCGTCCGCGCCTGTTCGAGGCGTTCGAGCAAGCGGACGTGGGTTTGTCGCGCCGCTATGAAGGCACCGGCCTGGGGACCACGATCGCCAAGGGCCTGGTCGAGGCCATGGGCGGCGCGATTGGCTTTGCGCCCAATCCATCCGGCGGCAGCGTGTTCTGGTTCGAGCTACCGCTGGAGATCGGCGTATTGGAGACGGCGGCGCCGGCTCGCTCGCCAGTCGGGGCGCTGCTGGAGACTCCCGACGAGCTGGAAGCCTCCAACGTCATCGCCTTTTCCAACCCGTTCCTGCGTCACCGCGCGCGCGTGCGCAGCATGCGCATGCTGGTGGCCGACGACCATGAAGCCAATCGCATGGTGTTGCAGCGATTGCTGGAGAAGGCAGGGCATAAGGTGGCGTGCGTCAACGGCGCCGAGCAGGTGCTGGACGCGATGGCCGAGGAGGATTTCGATGCGGTGATCGTGGATCTGCATATGCCGGGCATGAGCGGCCTGGACATGCTCAAGCAGTTGCGCGTGATGCAGGCCAGCGGCATGCGCTACACCCCGGTGGTGGTGCTCAGTGCCGACGTCACGCCAGAAGCGATCCGCGCCTGCGAACAAGCTGGCGCACGCGCGTTCCTGGCCAAGCCCGTGGTGGCTGCCAAGCTGCTCGATACGCTGGCCGAACTCGCCGTCAGCACCCGTGCGCTGGCGACGCCGGCGACGGTGGTGCAGGCATCGACCAGTTTCGAAGGCGTGCTCGATGCCAGCGTGCTGGACGAACTGGCGGCGTTGGGCATGGGCGAAGAATTCGAACGTCAGTTCGTCCGGCAGTGTCTGGATGATGCGCACAACTGCGTGGGCGCGATCGAGCGCGATGGCACGCGCTCGGATTGGGAGCAATTGCGCGAAAGCGCCCACGCATTGCGCGGCGTTGCCAGCAATCTGGGGCTGGCCCAACTGGCCGGCAGTGGCGGTGAGCTGATGCGCATGGCCGATTGGCAGCTGCAGGCCGAATGGCGACAGCGGCTGTCGGCGTTGCGCGACCAATTGCAGACCGGAAAGGATGCACTCGCCGCGCGCGTACAAAGCGCCAACGACGACGAGCGCTCCCCCCGGAGTAGTGAATAGCCCGCCGACGCATCAGCCGGCGTCAAGCCCTGAGCGGCGCGATTGCGCGCGAACCAGACGGTCCATGGTGCGCAATGACTTTTCGCCCAACTGCATTGCCGTATCGACCCAGATTTCGGTGATGCGCATCATTTCCTGCAGCGGCACCGCCGTGGTCATTTCGCGCACTTGCTGCATTGCCGCCCAGGCATGCGGCGTGCGCTTGCTTTCGCGGATCACTTGTTCGACCGCCGCCACGCCCTGACCGCGCGGCACGACGCGATCGACTAGGCCCATGCCGAGCAACTCCTCGGCAGAATACAGATTGCCTTCGAGCATGATTTTTTGCGCCAGTTGCGCACTGACACGCTGGCACATGAAAGAGTAGGCGCCCATCCCCGGGAACAGGTCGAACAGCACTTCGGGCAATCCCATCATCACCCCTTCCTCGGCGACGATGGTGTGGCAGCTCAACGCCGCTTCGAATCCGCCGCCGAGGGCATTGCCCTGCACCAGGGCGATGCTGTGCGCGCGTGCGCCCAGGCCGACATGGAACGCGTGCACACCGCGTACACAGCGTTGGGCGTAATTAAGCAGTCGAGCACGGTCGCCTTCGCGAATGAGTTGACAGAACAGCGCCAGATCGCCGCCCAGGTTGAACACATCGCTGTCCGATGCCAGCACCACGTGCGGAGCCAGCACGCCGGCGTTGTTCAGGCGTTGACCAAGGTTGGTCTGATAGCCGGTAATGTCGTCGACCAGGCGCGTCGAAAAGCAGGCACGCCCCGGGTTTGTGGCCAGGTCGGCATGCATATGGATCCAGTACACGTCACGCTGCGGTTCTTCGATGATGCGTAGGGTCGAGCCGATGTTGGTGCGAATGAAGGGTTGAACTGCAGACATGGTGGTTCTCCGTGATGACCGTCCGGCCGGCCGCCTTTCGGACGGAGATGAGGTTGAACGCGTGAGCGTGCGCCGACATCGGATTCTATGCGTGCAAAAGCGAACGCCCGCAAGGCCTTGCGGCAATGCGGGCGTCAAAGAAGGCTGAACGCCTTCGGGCTGCGGTATAAGCGGTATTACGTCTTCGGCGCGTCCCGTAATTCGCGGCGCAGGATCTTGCCGACGTTGGTCTTGGGCAACTCCTTGCGGAATTCGATCACCCGCGGCTGCTTGTAGCCGGTGAGGTTAGCGCGGCAATGCGCCTTCACATCATCGGCCGTCAGGGCCGGGTCCTTCTTCACGATGACCGCCTTGACGATCTCGCCGGACTTGTCATCCGGCACGCCCACGGCGGCCACTTCCAGCACGCCGGGCATTTCGGCGATCACGTCCTCGATCTCGTTGGGGTACACGTTGAAGCCGGACACCAGGATCATGTCCTTCTTGCGATCGACGATGTAGACGAAGCCCTGTGCGTCCATGCGCGCGATGTCGCCGGTATGCAGCCAGCCTTGGGCATCCATGACCTTGGCGGTTTCATCGGGTTTCTTCCAGTAGCCCTTCATGACCTGCGGGCCCCTGATGCATAGCTCGCCGATCTCGCCCACGGGCAGTTCCGCGCCGGCGTCGTCCTTGATGCAGGCATCGGTGGACGGAATCGGCAGGCCGATCGAACCGTTGTAGTCCTTCAGGTCCATCGGGTTGATGCACGCGACCGGCGAGGTTTCAGTCAGGCCGTAGGCTTCGACCAGGGTCAGGCCGGTGACTTTCTTCCAACGCTCGGCGACCGAACGCTGGACGGCCATGCCGCCGCCAAGGGTCATCTTGAGCGAGGAGAAATCCACCTGATCGAATCCGGGCGTATTGAGCAGCCCGTTGAACAGCGTGTTGACGCCGGTGAACGCGGTGAAGCGGGTCTTTTTCAGCTCCTTGACGAAGCCTGGCATGTCGCGCGGGTTGCTGATCAGGTGGTTGCAGCCGCCGATCTTCATGAAGACCAGGCCGTTCGCGGTCAATGCGAAGATGTGGTACAGCGGCAGCGCGGTGATCACCACTTCGTGGCCTTCTTCCAGCTTGCCGGTACCCGCCAGCCACTGGTGCGCCTGCTGCATGTTGGCGACCAGATTGCGGTGGGTCAGCATTGCGCCCTTGGCCACGCCGGTGGTGCCGCCGGTGTACTGCAGGAAAGCGATGTCGTCGGGTTCGATCTGCAGCGTCGGCACGCGGTGCTTGCGGCCCAGCGCCAGCGCCTCGCGGAAGCGAATCGCGCCGTTGATGCGGTAATCGGGCACCAGCTTCTTGACGTACTTGACCACGAAGTTGAGCAGTGCCGCCTTCGGGAAGCCCAGCATGTCGCCCAGGCCGGTGGTGATGACTTGCCTGACCGGCGTGTCGGCGATGACCTGCTGCACGGTGGTGCCGAAGTTGTCGATGACCACCAGCACGCTGGCGCCGGAGTCGATCAACTGATGCTTGAGTTCGCGCGGGGTGTACAGCGGATTGACGTTGACCACGGTCAGGCCGGCACGCAGCACGCCGAAGGTCGCGATGGGGTATTGCAGGCAGTTGGGCATCATCAAGGCGACGCGGTCGCCTTTCTTCAACTGCAGCTCGCCAAGCAGGTAGGCGGCGAATTGCTCGACCAGCTGATCCGCCTCGCGGTAGGTGATGGTCTTGCCGAAGCTATGGTACGCAGGCCGGTCGGCGAAGCGTTTCACGGAGGTGGCAAACACCTCGGCCACCGTGCGGAACTGCTCAAGATCGATTTCGGCGGCAACGCCGGCCGGATAACTTTGCAACCAAGGACGTGCCTGATTCATCTGCCCCCCTCCAGGGTGTTCTCGACGCGCCGCAGTGTGTTCCACGGCGTTACAACAGCTGGCAGCATACCGTCATGGATGGAAAAGGCGAAGCGTGATGCAGAGCAGCATTCAAGGGCGGTGGCGCCTGGCGTGGGTGGGATTTTGCATGTTGGTCTTGCTCGGGTGCACGCGTGCTGCGCCGGAACAACGTCTGCGCGCCACGCTGGAGCAGATGCATCAGGCGATCGAGGCGCGCGAGATCGGCGATGCGATGGCGCCGGTGGCCGAGGATTTTGTTGGCGAACATGGGCTGGACGCTGCCGGGTTACGGCGCTTGATGCAAGTGCAGATGCTGGGCAATCAACAGCTCGGCGTGACCATGGGGCCGGTCGATGTGGCACTGCGCGGTGATACCGCCACGGTGCGCTTCACCGCGCTGTTGACCGGCGGCAACGGGCGTTGGGTGCCCGATCAGGTGCAGACCTATCAGGTCACCACCGGTTGGCGATTGCAGGGCAGCGACTGGCAGCTGTACCACGCGCAATGGGTGCCGGCGGCGCGTTGACCGCGCCGATGCAGTGGAACGCGGCTGCCGCTTGGTGCGGCCGGACGCATGGCGCCAGGGCATGGATGGGGGGGGCGTGAGGCATCTGGCCGAAGCGCGCATCGCCCGGTGACGCCGTTGCGTTGCGACAAGGTGGAAGGTGGCCCTCCGGCTGGCTGCCGTTGGCTGGGCAATACAGCCTGTTGCCGCCTTCTTCTGCGCCAAATATCTCGCTGGTGAGATCGATGTCCGTGTGCCGGCGATGGCATCGGTCACCACCAACGGCGGAGGAGGGAATTCAGTTCGACGTCGGGATGCACGCGTCCTTTGTTCACCGCCGCGTGATCGCCGTTTTTTTTTGAGAGGCCGGAAACGCCACTCCCGCCGAGCGGCGGGAGTGCGTTGCATCGTTGCAGCGCAATGCGCGCTGTGGTCAGGCTGCCTTGCGTGCCGCCAGTTGCCGCAGCACATACTGCAGCAAGCCGCCGTGCTTGAAGTACTCCACTTCCTTGGGTGTCAGCAGCAGCACCTTGACCTGGAACTGCTTGACGCTGCCGTCGGACTTTTTCGCATTGACGGTGGCACGGCGGCTGGCGCCGTCCTGCAGGCCGGTGATGTCCAGCACTTCCGAGCCATCCAGGCCGAGCGTCTGTGCGTTTTCGTTTTCCAGGAACTGCAAGGGCAGCACGCCCATGCCCACCAGATTGGAGCGATGGATACGCTCGAAGCTTTCGGCGATCACGGCCTTGACTCCGAGCAGGTTGGTGCCCTTGGCCGCCCAGTCGCGCGAGGAGCCGGTGCCGTATTCCTTGCCGGCCAGCACCACCAGCGGCACGCCGTCGGCCTTGTACTTCATTGCGGCATCGTAGATGGCCAACTTTTCCGGCTGGCCGCCGCCGGCTGGGTAATACAGCGTGTTGCCGCCTTCTTCGCCGCCGAACATCAGGTTCTTGATGCGGATGTTGGCGAAGGTGCCGCGTACCATCACATCGTCGTTGCCGCGGCGGCTGCCGTAGCTGTTGAAGTCGGCCGGCTGCACGCCGCGTTCCTGCAGGAAGCGGCCCGCCGGCGAATCCTTCTTGATGTTGCCGGCCGGCGAAATGTGGTCGGTGGTGATCGAGTCCCCGAACAGGCCCATGATGCGTGCGCCGTGCACGTCGTCCACGTTGCCCACCTGCATGGTCATGCCGTCGAAGTAGGGCGGGTTCTTGATGTAGGTCGAGGCTTCGTCCCACGCGTAGAGCGCGCCATCGGGCGAGGCGATGGTGTTCCAGCGCGTGTCGCCCTTGAACACGTCGGCATAGTTCTGCTTGAACATCTCCGGGCCGACGGTGGCGGCGATGGTGTCGCCGATTTCCTTGTTGCTCGGCCAGATGTCGCGCAGATACACCGGCTGCCCATCGCTGCCGGTGCCCAGCGGCTCGGTGGTGAGGTCGATGTCGGTGGTGCCGGCGATGGCATAGGCCACCACCAGCGGCGGCGAGGCCAGATAATTCATCTTGACCTCGGGGTGTACGCGGCCTTCGAAGTTGCGGTTGCCCGACAGCACCGAGGTCACCACCAGATCGTCCTTGGCAATGGCCGCAGACACGTCTTCCGGCAGCGGGCCGGAGTTGCCGATGCAGGTGGTGCAGCCGTAGCCCACCACGTAGAAGCCAAGCTTTTCCAGGTCGGTGAGCACGCCGGCCTTTTCAAGATAGTCAGTGACCACGCGCGAACCTGGCCCGAGCGAGGTCTTGACCCACGGCTGCGCCTTCAGGCCCTTGGCCGCCGCGTTACGCGCGAGCAGGCCGGCGCCCAGCATCACCGCGGGGTTGGAGGTGTTGGTGCAGGAGGTGATTGCGGCGATGACCACCGAGCCATCGCGCAGCTGCCAACCCGCACCGCTGGCGCCGGCGCTTTCTGCCTGCGACGCCTTCGCACCGACGGCGGTGCCGCCGCCACCTTCGTTCTTGAGGCGGTCTTCCTGCTTGAGATCGGCCAGCTTCTTGCTGCGCGCGTCGGCGAACGGCTTGAGGCTTTCGCGGTAGTTGGACTGCATGTCTTCCAGCAGCACGCGGTCCTGCGGGCGCTTGGGGCCGGCCAGCGACGGCTTGACCTGGCCCATGTCCAGTTCCAGCGTGGCGCTGTACCGGGCGGGCGGGGTAGTGGCGTCGTGCCACAGGCCCTGCGCCTTGGCATAGGCCTCGACCAATGCAATCTGCTCCTCGCTACGGCCGGACAGGCGCAGGTAGGTCAGCGACTCCTCATCGACCGGGAAGATGCCGCAGGTGGCGCCGTATTCGGGCGCCATGTTGCCGATGGTGGCGCGGTCGGCCAGCGGCAGGTGCTGCAGGCCGTCACCATAGAACTCGACGAACTTGCCCACCACCCCGAGCTTGCGCAGCATCTGGGTGACCGTCAGCACCAGGTCGGTGGCAGTGGCGCCCTCGGGCAACTTGCCGGTGAGCTTGAAGCCCACGACCTGCGGGATCAGCATCGACGACGGCTGCCCCAGCATGGCCGCTTCCGCCTCGATGCCGCCCACGCCCCAGCCCAGCACGCCGATGCCGTTGATCATGGTGGTGTGGCTGTCGGTACCGAACACGGTGTCGGGGTAGGCGACCAGCGTGCCGTCCTTCTCGGCGCTCATCACCACGCGCGCCAGGTTTTCCAGGTTCACCTGGTGCACGATGCCGGTGTTGGGCGGCACCACCTTGAAGTTCTCGAACGCCTTCTGGCCCCAGCGCAGGAAGCCGTAGCGTTCCTGGTTGCGCTGGAATTCGATCTTGCCGTTGAGGTCGAGCGCGTCCGGCTTGCCGAATACATCGACCTGCACGGAGTGGTCGATGACCAGTTCGGAGGGAATCTGCGGGTTGATCTGGTCGGCATTGCCGCCGAGCTTGACCACCGCATCGCGCATGGCGGCCAGGTCCACCACGCAGGGCACGCCGGTGAAGTCCTGCAGTACCACGCGCGCCGGCATGAAGGCGATTTCGATATCGGGCTCGGCGGCGGGGTCCCACTTGGCAACCGCTTCGATGTGGTCCTTGCCGACGGTCACGCCGCCGTCTTCATGGCGTAGCAGGTTCTCCAGCAGGATCTTCATCGAATAGGGCAGGTGGCCGATATCGAAGCGTTCGCCCAGCTTCGGCAGGCTGTAGTACGCGTAGCGCTTGCCGTGGACCTCAAGTGAGGTGCGAGTGGAAAAGGAATCGCTCATGCATCACTCCTATGGCATCGAAGGCTTTAGGTAGGTGCCCATTCTGAGCGATTCAGTGTGTACGTACGGTGTGTCCAGACCGATCTGCCAACTTGAGTAGGGCGGTGCAAGTACGTATCATGCGTGCATACTTTCTGGAGCATGCTCATGGAAGCCACCGTTGCCGAACGCGGACAGATCACGCTGCCAAAGGCCGTGCGCGATGCCCTGGGCCTGACCAAGGGCACCACGTTGAAGATCGAGCTCGACGGCGGGCGCATCATCCTGCGCAAGGACGTCAGCGAGGCGCTGCGCAAGGTGCGCGGCAAGTTCAAGCTGGTCGACGGCCTGACCAGCACCGATGCGGCCATGCGCGTGATCCGTGGCCGCGCGCCCGGGGATCCGTTCGACCCATGATCGCCCTGGATTCCTCGGTCCTGCTGGACATCCTGATCGGCGACCCGGTCTATGGCGAAGTGTCGGAGGTCTGCATCGGCGACGCGCTGGCGCGCGACGAAGTGGTGGTCTGCGACGCGGTGGTGGCCGAGGTGCTGGCCATGCTCGACACCCAGGTCGACCTGATGGAAACCCTGGCCTCGATCGGCGTGCGCTACGAGGCCACCCAGGAAGCGGCGGCAGTGCGCGCCGGCCATATGAACAAGCGCTTTCGCGCGCGCGGCGGCAAGCGTGAGCGGGTGGTGGCCGACTTCCTGATCGGCGCCCACGCCATGCTCCAGTGCGACGGGTTGATCACCCGCGACGAGGGCTTCTTCCGCGATTACTTCAAGGGTTTGAAGATCATCGTTCCCAAACCCGCACCCTGATCCACGTTCGCGCTTTACCACCTTCACCGCTGCTTTTTTGGAGAACCCGCATGTTGGAAGCCTATCGCCACCACGTTGCAGAGCGCGCCGCGCTCGGTATCCCGCCGCTGCCGCTGACCGCGCAGCAGACCGCCGAGGTCATCGAGCTGTTGAAGGCTCCGCCGGCTGGCGAGGAAGAATTCCTGGTCGAGCTGCTCAGCCAGCGCGTGCCGGCCGGCGTCGACGACGCTGCCAAGGTCAAGGCCTCGTATCTGGCCGCGGTTGCCTTCGGCACCGAGACCACCGCGCTGATCAGCCCCACACGCGCCACCGAGCTGCTCGGCACCATGCTGGGCGGCTACAACATCCAGCCGCTGATCGACCTGCTGGACAACGCCGAGCTGGGCGCCACTGCCGCCGAAGCGCTCAAGCACACCTTGCTGGTGTTCGATGCGTTCCACGACGTGCAGGAAAAGGCGCAAGCCGGTAACGCGCACGCCAAGGCCGTGCTGCAGAGCTGGGCCGATGCCGAGTGGTTCACCAGCAAGCCGGAAGTGCCGCAGAGCCTGACCGTGACCGTGTTCAAGGTGCCGGGCGAAACCAATACCGACGACCTGTCGCCGGCGCCGGATGCGACCACCCGTCCGGACATCCCGCTGCATGCGCTGGCCATGTTGAAGAACAAGCGCGACGGCGCGGCGTTCGAGCCGGAAGAAGACGGCAAGCGCGGCCCGATCCAGGCCATTGCCGACCTCAAGGCCAAGGGCCATCTGGTGGCCTACGTGGGCGACGTGGTCGGTACCGGTTCCTCGCGCAAGTCGGCGACCAACTCGGTGCTGTGGTGGACCGGCGAGGACATTCCGTACATCCCCAACAAGCGCTTCGGCGGCGTGTGCCTGGGCAGCAAGATCGCCCCGATCTTCTACAACACCATGGAAGACGCCGGCGCCTTGCCGATCGAGCTGGACGTGTCGCAGATGGAGCACGGCGATGTGGTCGAGCTGCGTCCGTACGACGGCAAGGCGCTGAAGGACGGGCAGGTGATCGCCGAGTTCGCAATGAAGTCGGACGTGCTGTTCGACGAAGTGCGCGCCGGCGGCCGCATTCCGCTGATCGTCGGCCGTGGCCTCACCGCCAAGGCGCGCGAATTCCTGGGCCTGCCGGCGTCGGACCTGTTCCGCCTGCCGATGGACCCGCCGGACACCGGCAAGGGCTTCTCGCTGGCGCAGAAGATGGTCGGCCGCGCCTGCGGGCTGCCGGAAGGCCAGGGCATGCGCCCGGGCACCTATTGCGAGCCGAAGATGACCTCGGTGGGTTCGCAGGACACCACCGGCCCGATGACCCGCGACGAGCTGAAGGACCTGGCCTGCCTGGGCTTCTCGGCCGACCTGGTGATGCAGTCGTTCTGCCACACCGCCGCCTATCCGAAGCCGGTGGACGTCAAGACCCACCACACCTTGCCCGAGTTCATCTCCACCCGCGGCGGCGTCTCGCTGCGTCCGGGCGACGGCGTGATCCACAGCTGGCTCAATCGCATGCTGCTGCCCGACACCGTGGGCACCGGCGGCGACTCGCACACCCGCTTCCCGATCGGCATTTCGTTCCCGGCCGGCTCCGGCCTGGTGGCCTTCGCCGCCGCCACCGGGGTGATGCCGCTGGACATGCCCGAGAGCGTGCTGGTGCGCTTCAAGGGGCAGATGCAGCCGGGCGTGACCTTGCGTGACCTGGTCAACGCGATCCCGCTGTACGCGATCAAGCAGGGCCTGCTGACCGTGGCCAAGCAGGGCAAGAAGAACATCTTCTCCGGCCGCATCCTGGAAATCGAAGGCTTGCCGAACCTGAAGGTGGAGCAGGCGTTCGAACTCTCCGACGCCTCGGCCGAGCGTTCGGCTGCCGGTTGCACCGTGCACCTGGATAAGGCGCCGATCATCGAGTACCTGACCAGCAACATCACCCTGCTGCGCTGGATGATTGCCGAGGGCTATGCCGATGCGCGCACCCTGGGCCGCCGCATCAAGAAGATGGAAGACTGGCTGGCTGACCCGCAGCTGCTGCAGCCCGATGCCGACGCCGAATACGCGGCGGTCATCGAGATCAACCTGGCCGATATCCATGAGCCGATCGTGGCCTGCCCGAACGACCCGGACGACGTGAAGACGCTGTCGGAAGTGGCCGGCGCGGCCATCGACGAAGTATTCATCGGCTCGTGCATGACCAACATCGGTCACTTCCGTGCCGCGGCCAAGCTGCTGGAAGGCAAGCGCGACATCCCGACCCGCCTGTGGGTGGCACCGCCGACCAAGATGGACGCCTCCGAGCTGACCAAGGAAGGCCATTACGGCACCTTCGGCGCGGCCGGTGCGCGCATGGAAATGCCGGGCTGCTCGCTGTGCATGGGCAACCAGGCGCAGGCACGCGAGGGCGCCACGGTGTTCTCGACCTCCACGCGTAATTTCCCGAACCGGTTGGGCCGCAACACCAACGTGTACCTGGGCTCGGCGGAACTGGCGGCAATCTGCTCGCGCCTGGGCCGCATTCCGACCAAGGACGAGTACATGGCGGATGTCGGCGTGATCAAGACCAGTGGCGATCAGATCTACCGCTACATGAACTTCGATCAGATCCAGGAATATCAGGACGTGGCAGAGACCGTCGCCGCCTGATTCTTCCGGCAGGTTTGCTGTCCCGAAATGCCCGGCACTGCCGGGCATTTCGCTTTTCGGGCAACGGTTTCGTGTAGTCGTCACGATACCCGGCGTTAAAGCAAATACCAGCTGACTGGATTGTGGCATTGCAACAAAAATCTGAAGTGCGCAGGTCTAGAGTCCCGCCGCTCTACCACTGCCCGTTGATGCCCATGCCCACTTGCACAATCTCCGGTCAAACCCTGCATTACACGCAACACGGCCGCGGTTTCCCGGTCTTGCTCGGCCACAGCTATCTCTGGGACGCTGCGATGTGGGAGCCGCAGATCCAGGCGCTGTCGCAGCATTACCAGGTCATCGTTCCCGAGCTATGGGGACACGGGCAGTCAGGTCCGTTGCCGCACGGCACGCAGCAGATCGGCGATCTTGCCGGGCACATGCTGGCCCTGCTGGACGCACTGAAGTTGCCGCAGTGCGCGGTGGTCGGCCTGTCGGTGGGCGGCATGTGGGCCGCCGAGCTTGCCCTGATGGCGCCGGAGCGCGTGCGCAGCCTGGTGTTGATGGATACTTTCCTGGGCGCCGAGCCAGCCGCCACGCGTGCGCGCTATTTCGGCCTGCTTGATGCCATCGAGACGGCCGGGCAGGTGACGCCTGCGCTGATCGAGGCGATCGTGCCGATCTTCTTCCGCCCTGGTATCGATCTGAGCTCGGCATTGCCGGCCGCCTTCGCGCAGCGTCTGGCGGCGATGTCGGCCGAGCAGTTGCGCGCATCCATCGTGCCGCTGGGCCGGCTGATCTTCGGCCGAGCCGACCGCCTGGATGCCCTGTCCGCGCTGGAACCGGCCAACACCTTCCTGCTCGGTGGCGCCGAGGACATTCCGCGCCCGCCCGAAGAGGTGTGGATGATGGCCGAGGCAATCTGTTGCGATTACGAGCTGATCCCGGACGCAGGCCATATCGCCTCGCTGGAAAACCCGGCCTTCGTCAACGCGCAGTTGCTGGGATGGCTGAAGCGGACGGTGGGTGAGACCGAGGTGGAGCTGATGCGAGTGGGATGAGGTAATGACCTCGCCCGACGAGGGATGAGGCGACTGGTTCCTTCTCGCCGCCTCACTTTTTACGGACAGGAGGCGGGCTTGAAGCGCTCTCTCGTTGGAGATGGCTGAAGCGCCGCAGTTGTCAGGATGATGTTTCCCTTCTCCGGTCGGGACACTCTCCTCCTTTATGGAGGAGAAGGTGCCCGCGGGGCGGATGCGGGTACGGCGTCGGCGCGATGCGTGGTTGGCCTTACCCTCACCCCACTCCCTCCCGCGGGGAGAGGGGCTTAAAGCCCTCTTTCGTAGGGAAGGGCTTGCAGCGCTGCTCTTCTGCAGGAGGAGGCTCATGACTTGCCACGCCATGGCCCGCCTTTCCTGGCTGGAAGGAAGTTCGAAGCGGTGATCGTTCGGCGGTTGCGTTATGACGGTTGCGCGCCCAGCCAGGCTTCCAGTGCCTGGGCCGGTAGCGGCCGCGAGAACAGATAGCCTTGCAGCACCTCGCAACCCAGGTCGGCGAGGAACAGGCGCTGCGCTTCGTTTTCCACACCTTCGGCGACCACGTGCTTGCGCAGGTGCTCGCCGATGCGCAGCACCGAGGTGGTGAGCGCGCGTGCGTCTTCGCTGTGTTCGATATCGCGGACGAAGCTCATGTCCAGTTTGAGTTCGTCGATCGGCAGACGATGCAAGTGGCTCAGGCTGGAATAGCCAGTGCCGAAATCGTCCAGCGACAGCGAGATGCCGGCTTCGCGAATGGCGTGCAGGTTTTCCAGCACGCCCGGTTGCCCGGACAGCATCACGCTTTCGGTCAGTTCCAGGGTGAGATCGGACGGCTGCACGCCCAGTTCGGCGATCAGCTTCAGCAGGTCGGGAAGCATGCGCGGGCTTTCGAAGCCGCTTGCCGACAGATTCACCGACACGCGCGCGACCGGCACGCCACGCTGGCGCCAGTCCGCGACCTGTTCGCAGGCACGTCGCAGTACCCAGGCGTTGAGCTGCGGCATCATGCCTTGCTCTTCAGCCACCGGCAGAAACCGCGCCGGCGATACCGCGCCCAGTTGCGGATGATTCCAGCGCAGCAGCGCTTCCACGCCATACAGGGCATGCGGCGCGGCGCTGTGCATCTGCGGCTGGTAGTGCAGCTGCAATTGATCGCGGCCAATGGCCTGGCGCAGCTCGGCCTCCAAGGCCACGCGTTCCTGCGCCATGCGGTTCATGTCGGAACTGAAAAAGCGGAAGCGCCCACCGCCTTCCTTCTTGGCGCGATTCATCGCCAAGTCGGCATGGCGCAGCAGGATGTTGATGTCGTGGCCATCCTCGGGAAACATCGCCACGCCGATACTGGCCGAGGGATGCACGGTCATATGGCCAACCGGCAGCGGGCTGGCGATGCTGACCAACAAACGCTCGGCGGCGGCACTGGCCTGCTCTGCGCTGCATTGCGGCAGCGCGAGCGCGAACTCGTCGCCGGATAGCCGCGCCAGCATCGCCGTGGCGGTGATCTGGTCGTTGACGCGCAAGGCGATATCGCGCAGCAGGCCATCGCCTGCGGCGTGCCCCTGGCTATCGTTGATGAGCTTGAAGCGATCGATGTTGATGAACATCAACGCGGCCGGTTCGCCGGCGTATTCGGCCTGGGTCAGTGCCTGCTCGGCACGCGCGCTGAACATGATGCGGTTGGGAAGGCCCGTGAGCGTGTCGTAGAACGCCAGTTGATGCACGCGCTGGCGGATCTGCTCGCGTTCCAGCGCCAATGTGCACAGCTGCTGGCACAAATCGGTGAGCCGCATATGCCAGGCATCGGCACGTTGCGGCTTGCGGTAATACAGCGCGAAGGTGCCGAGCACGCGCGCGCTGTTGGAGCGGATCGGCGTGCTCCAGCAGGCGCGCAGGCCCCAAGGCAAGAGCGTGTCGCGATACGCCTCGAACAATGGGTCGGTGGCGATGTCTTCCACCATCACCGCGCGACCGCGCCAGGCCGCGGTGCCGCAGGCGCCGGTGCCCGGGCCGATCTTCAAGCCGTTGACTGCGTCGGCGTATTCGGGCGGCAGGCTGGGCGCAGCCAGCGAATGCAGGCGACCTTGATTGTCCGCACTCATCACCGTGGCCAGCACATCCGGTGCGATGCGTTCGACCTCGGTGCAAATCAGCGTCATCACCTCGATCAACGGGCGTTCCTGCACCAGGGCCTCCAGCACGCGGTGCTGCAACACCTCGTGCATCTTGGTGTCGGTGATGTCGGTCAGTACCGCCACGTAATGCGAGGGAGCGTGGTTGGCGTCGTAGATCGGGTTGAAGTTCAGCGAGATCCACAGCGGCGTGCCGTCCTTGCGATAGACCAGCAGGTCGGCACGGGTGTGCTGCAAGGCATCGGCGCGATCGCGAACGCGAGCGACCTCGCTTTGGTCGCTTTGCGCGCGGGTCAGGACATCGGAGGGACGCAGACCGACCAGCTCGGCTTCGGTGTAGCCGAACATGCGCTGGAAGCCGTCGTTGGCGTACAGCAGGCGCGATTGCAGGTCGCAGATGAGAATGGCGCTGCTGCTGCCATCCAGGGCTTCGGCGAGCAGACGCGCGCGGCGTTGGTCGGGCTGTTCGCCGGCCTTGGCCATGCCGGCGGTGACCGGGCCGGGCCTGATCTGGCCCGTGCCTGGGGCGTTGGCATGGATCGGCTCAGCCGTCAGCGGCGTGCGGTCCATCGCTGCATCCACGCCAGCGCCCACCACGCTTCCCGGTGCCGGAGGAAGCGTTGGGTTGGTCGGGTGCGAGGGATGCGCGGCCATGCCGGATCAGCGCGCCTGCGCCGACAATGCGAGCAAGCGCTCGGCCACGCGGTCCAGCGGCACCACTTCCTGCGCGGCGCCAAGTTTGTACGCGGCACCGGGCATGCCCCAGACCACGCTGCTGGCTTCATCCTGCACCAGCGTCGGCGCGCCGGCCTGCAGCATTTCCAGCAGGCCGCGTGCGCCGTCGTCGCCCATGCCGGTGAGGATGGCGCCCACCGCATTCGGGCCGGCATTGGCGGCAACGGAACGAAACAGCACGTCCACTGCCGGCTTGTGGCGATTGACCGGCGGGCCATCGTCGATGCGGCAGCGCCAGCGCGCACCGTCGCGAATGATGCGCAGATGCTGGCCGCCCGGCGGCAGATACGCATGGCCGGGCAGGATGGCCTCGCCATCGGTGGCTTCGCGTACCGACATGGCCGAGTGGCGGTTGAGGCGCTCGGCGAATGCGGTGCTGAAGCTGGCAGGCAGATGCTGGGTCATCACCACCGCGGGCGCATCGGCGGGCATGTGTTCGAGCACCACGCGCAGCGCTTCGGTACCACCGGCGGAGGCGCCGATGGCGATCAAGCGGTCGGTCGTGCGAAAGCGCAGCGCGCTGCCGGCCACCGGTGCCGATTGCATATCCAGCGTGACTTTGGGCGCGCTCGGACGATTGAGTGCGCTGACCTTGGCTTTGGCGGCCATCTTGACCTTGCTGACGATCTCTTCGGCGTAGCCTTCCAACCCGCGTGCGACGTCGATCTTGGGCTTGGACACGAAGTCCACGGCGCCCAGCGACAGGGCCTGCAAGGTGGTGTCGGCACCGCGCTCGGTCAGCGATGAAATCATCACCACCGGGGTAGGGCGCAGGCGCATCAGGTTTTCCAGAAATACCAGGCCGTCCATGCGCGGCATTTCCACATCCAGCGTGATGACGTCCGGATTGAGGCGCTTGATCTTTTCGCGCGCCAGCAACGGGTCGGCGGCCGAGCCGACCACTTCGATGCCGGCGTCGCGCGACAAAATTTCGGTGAGCATCTGACGCACGACCGCCGAATCGTCGACGATCAATACACGCACAGGGGTTTCCAGCGTCATTCGAACAACTCCACTCCACCGGTAACCGGTGCTTTGGACAGACGGGCGCGCACGGCCGATTCGGTGGCGGCGACTTCGGCTTCGTGTGCGTGCGGCAAGCGCTGCACGACGACGCGGCCAGTGGTCGCGAAGAACCACACCTTGCGCGGATGGATGCCACACAGATCTTCAGCGATGATGGGAATATGTTCGGCCTGCAGGTACTGGCGCACGAACTCGGCGTTGCGGGTGCCGACCGGGTTGCTGGTGAAGCCCTTCAGCACGTTGGCGCCACCGAAGACCTTGGCTTCGATGCGTTTGCGGTGCGCGCCGCGCTTGAGCATGTCGTTGATCAGCAACTCCATGGCATAGCTGCCGTAGCGCGTGGGCGCTCCGTCGCCGACCTGGCCTTCGGGCAACAGAAAGTGGTTCATGCCGCCGATCTTGAGCACCGGGTCGCGCAGGCAGGCTGCAACGCACGATCCCAAGGTGGTCGTCAACGCGGTGTCGTCGTCCACCACCAGGTATTGGGTGGGCAGCAGTTTGGCGGCAATGGTCTGGAACCGCGAATCGCGGTAGCGCATGACGTCGTCGACTTGCACGGCAGTACTCATGCTCAGGCTCCTGCGCGCGGTGCGCGCCGATACAGCGTGCGCCCGCACGGCTGGATCAGATCGGCCGCGTGCAGGTAGTTCTCCGAGTGCCCGGTGTAGAGCAGGCCGTCCTCGCCCATGTGACTGACCAGGCGCGACAGGATGCCGCGCTGGGTGGGCTTGTCGAAGTAGATCATCACGTTGCGGCAGAACAGTGCTGCATACGGACCGCCGACGTCGTAACGCGGTGCCAGCAGATTCAACTGGCGGTATTCGATGAGCTGGCGCAGCGCCGGAATGACCCGGCATTTGCCTTCATTGGGGCCGCTGCCGCGCTGGAAGTACTTGCGCTTGATCGCTGCATCCAGCGAGGCGACACGGTCGATGGCATAGACGCCGTGCGAGGCGGTTTCCAGTACCTGCGTGTCGACGTCGGTGGCGACGATGCTCACCGGCGGGGTCAGCGTGCCGAAGGCTTCGCAGGCGGTGATGGCGATGGAGTAGGGCTCCTCGCCGGTGGAGGCGGCGCACGACCAGATCTTCAACGGCGCCTGCGAGGCGCGCTTTTGCAGTTCTTCGCGCAGCTTGTCGAAATGGTGCGGCTCGCGGAAGAACGAGGTCAGGTTGGTGGTCAGCGCATTGGTGAATGCCTGCCACTCTTCTTCATCGTTGCCGGCTTCGAGCTGGTCGAGGTAGTCGCGGAACGAGCGCAGGCCGAGCACGCGCAGACGACGCGACAAGCGGCCATACACCATGTCGCGCTTGGCCGGCGCCAGTGCGATGCCGACACGCTGGTAGATCAGGTCGCAGACACGCTTGAAGTCGCGGTCGCCGAAATCAAATTCGCGTGTGTCTGAAGCGGAAGTCGTTGTCGTCATATCCATACGCGTCGTGAGCTATAACTGGATATCGGCCACGGAGCCGCGCAACTGAAGCGCCAATGCGTGGATTGGGCGCGGTTGGGCTCGCTAGCTCGTCCGATGGGGACGGCGGCTGGCGATGGGCGCACAGAGGCAAAGATGCCCCATCGGCGTGCTGCCGCAGCGTACGCGGGGATCAACGCAGGTGCCTGTCCCAAATGCACAACGCCCCGGCAGTGCCGGGGCGTTGTGGTGACAGCGGTGAATCAGAACTCTTGCCAGTTACCGTCGGCCAGTGCGGCCTGGGATTTGGCTGGCCGCGACGCGCTTGCTGCTGCGCGTGCCACCGGCTTGGCGGCGCTCTTCACTGCAACCGGGCGCGAGGCGATCGGCCGGACGCGTGCGCTTTGTGGCGCCTGCGTAGCCGAGTCGTCCAGCTTGAACACCGACACCGCTTCGGCCAGATGACCTGCCTGCTCTTCCATCGAGCGGGCGGCAGCAGTGGCTTCTTCCACCAGCGCAGCGTTTTGCTGGGTGGTTTCGTCCATCTGGGTGATGGTCTGGTTAACCTGCTCGATGCCGGACGACTGCTCCTGCGAAGCGGCAGAGATCTCGCCCATGATGTCGGTCACGCGCTGCACGCTGGCCACGATGTCGGCCATGGTGGCGCCAGCCTTGCGCACCAGTGCCGAGCCTTCGGCCACCTTGTGCACGGAGTCGTCGATCAGGCCCTTGATCTCCTTGGCCGCACCGGCCGAACGCTGTGCCAGCGTGCGCACCTCGGAGGCGACCACAGCAAAACCGCGACCCTGTTCGCCGGCACGCGCTGCTTCCACCGCTGCATTCAACGCCAGGATATTGGTCTGGAACGCGATGCCGTCGATGACGCTGATGATGTCGGCGATCTTCTTGGACGAGGCTTCGATGCCGGACATGGTGGTGACAACTTGCGACACCACTTCACCGCCTTGCGAAGCCACGCCGGTGGCGCCGATGGCAAGCTGGTTGGCCTGACGGGCGCTTTCGGCGTTCTGCTTGACGGTGGAGGTGAGCTCCTCCATGGAGGCGGCGGTTTCTTCCAGATTGGCGGCCTGCTGCTCGGTACGGTGCGACAGGTCGCTGTTGCCCGAAGCGATTTCGCCAGCGGCCGAATTGATCGCAGTGGACGACATCTTGATGCGCCCGACGATGTCGGCCAGCTGCTCGGCGGTGGCATTGGCATCGTCACGCATCTGTGCGAACACGCCGCTGAACTCACCATGCATGCGCACGGTCAGGTCGCCACGCGACAGCGCGGACAGCAGGGTCGAAATCTGTTCCAGGCTGCCGGCATTGGCATCCAGCAAGCCGTTGAGCTGCTGCGCCAGCTGCAGGAAGAAACCGTGCTTGCCGTCGGTTTCCACACGCCCGCTCATGTCGCCACTGGCGGCAGCGCGCACGATGCGGGCCACTTCTTCTTCCACCTGCACTTCGATGGTGCGGTCGCGCCATTCGCAGACTTCGCCGCTGGTCTCGCCCTGTTCGTTCTTGATGGAGGTGACGGTCTGCGCCAGCACCACTTCGCCGAAACGCTCTTCGAAGCTGGTGACGCCATCGCGTTCCAGTGCGGCAATGGCCTTGCGCACGGTCGCATCCGACAAACCCAGGTAGCTGATGTGCTGGCCGATCACCTTGCTTGCGTCGAATTCGGGCGATGCCAGGCGGATGCTGCTTTCGTACTGCGCCACGATCTTCTTGAAGGCGTCGTTGGCGTAGATCATCACGCGCTCTGGATCGGTGATGAAGGTGCCGGTCGAGGACTTGTCCAGCGCGGTGCGGATGCGCAGGTTTTCGTCGGCAATCTCCTGGTCGCGTTCAATGCGTTCCTTCAGGTCGCGCTGCATGCGCTGCATGGAGCGCATCAACTCGCCCACTTCGTCCTGGCCCTGTACGTTGATCTGGCCGTCCAGCTTGCCGCCGGCAATTTCGGTGGCCGTGGTGACCGCGCCGCGCATGCTCTTGACGATGGAACGGGCGAACAGGAAGGCCAGGCCCAGGCCGCCGGCGATGCCGATCAACAGCACCACCAGGGTCAGCGTGACGGAGGTGGCGTGGACCTTTTCGGCCTTGGTCTTGGCCGCCTGCGCGAGCAGGTTATCTTCGGCAATCAAGGCAGCCAGCGAATCCTTGGCCTTGTTGTGCAGGGTACGGGTCTCGCCGACGAAGGTGTCGATGGCGTCGTCGGGCAGATTCAGCTCCATCATTTCGTCGACGCTGGCATAGGAGGCCGATGCCTTCTTCCAGTCCGCCACGAACACGTCGAACAGCTTCTTCTGTTGCGGGCTTTCGATCAGACGCGGGTAGCCCTTGATGGTGGCTTCGATCTCGCCATTGAGCTTCTTGGCGCGGACCTTGGCTTCCTGCTTGACCGAATCGCTGGCGCGCACCAGGTTCTGGTAGGCCGCATTCCGGTATTCGCCGAGCATGCCGCGCAGATCGCCTGCCTCGCGCACGCTGGACATGGTGTTGCCGGCCAGGTCGCGGGTGACGTTATTGAGCGACGCCAGGCCCGAATAGGCGATGACGCCCTGGACGAGCATGATCAGCAGCACGATGCCGAACGCCAGCATCAGCTTGGGCATCAGTTTCAGATTGTTGATCCATTGCATTGACACGATTCCCCGTAGAAGTCAGTCCGCATAGCCGCAACAGCACATCGCCACGCGCGAGGGCGTGGCGATGTGCGAGGCGATTACTTGATGGTGGCGAGCTTCAGGCTGGCCGGGGAGCTGACTTCGATTTCGGCGCGCGAACTGTCGCGCTGGATCTTGCCGAGGACGCAGACGTCCTTGCCTTCGAGCGTTTCCGGGGCGAAGCTGAACTTGCCGCGGTTGGCGCCGTCGATGCGTGCGGAGAAGGTGTGGCGCGGGAACATGCCGCCCATGTACAGGAAGGTGGGTTCGCCTTCCGAGCTCTGCGCGTACTTGGCCTTTTCGACCTTGCCGCACACCATGCCGTCCTTGCCGACGAAGCGCGTCGCCATTTCCGGCGGAATCATTTCCTGCGACTGGGCCGACAGCGTGGGAGCAACGATCACGAGAGCAGCGACGGGGAGGAGCGAGAGCAGGAACTTCATTGGGATTCTCCAGAAATCAAAAGTCGAACGGTGACCCGTTGTGTGGACGCGGGCTTCATTCAGCTATCGGCTAACCGCCGTTCAACTTGAATCCGGAAAACGTGATTTTTATCTCATTTCCATCGAGTGGTGCGTCGCGTGTCGGGAGCTTCCTGACACGCGATCGTCGTAGATGCGATCGCACAAAAGCGTTGCGGCCGCCGGAGCGGTGCAGTGGGTGCAGGGTGCCACCGCATACGCTGAAAAGCGGCTACCGAACGGAGCGAATCAGCCAACAGTGGCAAGGGGCGCAGAAGCCGGAGTGCACATGTGCGACATCGGGATTCGGAGCGCCGACCACGCGTGTTCTGGCGGCCTGGCAGTCGTTTGGTAGCCGCTTGTCGTACATGGCGGCTCCTGCATTCCTCTACACCTCTCCGGCGACCGCAGGCGAGGCAACGCAGCCGTTTGAATCAGGCGGCTTCTTCCACCAGCTGCTGACCCAGCTCGGTGCTGTCCAGCAGGGTTTCGATATCCAGCAGGATCAACATGCGATCGTCCTGGGTGCCGATACCGGAGATGAAACGAGTGTCGACCGACGCACCGAATTCGGGGGTAGGACGGATCTGGTCGTCGTTGAGCGGAATCACGTCGGACACGCTGTCCACGACGATGCCGACCACGCGGTCCTCGACGTTGAGCACGATCATCACGGTGAAAGCGTCGTAGCGCGCTTCTTTCAGGCGCAGCTTCAGGCGCAGGTCGATCACCGGCACGATGGTGCCGCGCAGGTTGATCACGCCCTTGATGTAGTCCGGCGCGTCGGGCAGACGCGTGACCGAATCGTAGCCGCGGATTTCCTGCACCTTCAGGATATCCACGCCGTAGTGTTCTTCGCCCAAAGCGAAGCTGAGGAATTCACCACCTGTGCCGGTGGCAGTGCTTTTATCGTTCATGGAAACTCCGGGCGTTGCGGCTAAGTGTCGGGTTGAGGCAGGACTGCGGCAGCAGAGACGGATGCGGGATGCCCTAGCAACATCGGCGGGGTAGGCGGCAACTTTAGGTGCCGGCCCCGCGTGGTACGCGAGGGTTCAGAACACGCCGCTCTTGCGCGCATTGCGCTGGCGGTCGACACGGAAAATGTAGCGCTGGATGGTTTCGTCGGCGCCGCGCGGCAGGTCGCTGAACTGCATGCCGATCCGGAAGCCTTCGCTGCCGTTGGGCAGGGCCTGCTTGTGCTGGCTGCACACGGTCAGCGGCAGCGTGATCGGGGCGGTGTCGGGCAATTGCAGGATGCAGTTGCGGTAGGTGCGTTGCAATTCGAGCAAGGGCATCCCGTCGGTGAGGGACACCGCCAGGCCGCCGCTGCTGATGTCGATCACGCGCAGCTGCAGGTTGAACTCGTTTCCCTGCGCCGCTTCCTGGCGGATGGTGCAGACGGGCGAATCGGTGATCGGCGTTTCCAGCCGGTACGATTCGCGCCGCTGCATGTGGTACATCGCGGCAGGCAGGTCGACGCGGAAGGCGACGTGGATATCGCGCTCGATCCGTTCGGCCTTTTCCAGGCGGAAGCGGATGTTCACCCGTTCCAGTTGGGCGTAGCACAGCAGGTATTTGGCGCCCTCGATGGCGCGGTTGGAGGCATCGTTATGGCTGCCGTCCAGGATCACGCAGTCGTCGTCTTCGTCCACTTCCAGCACGGCGGTGGGCACGGCCATGTCGCGGCCAGCCACATGCATGGTCACGATGGCGCGTTGGTCGAGCAGCTGGCGCAGCAATCCACGGATCTGCCGCTTGTTGCGCAGCAGGTAGCGCTCGTCACCTTCGGCGAGGTGATCGGCGTCGTGGTCCAGCTCTGAGGTATCGCCTTGGGACATGGGCACAAGCACAGTAGAAGCGGGAAGGCGCCTGGCGGGTTGTCCCGGCGTCGCCTTGATATCGGCGGCAAAGCCAAATCTTTAAGGCGGCCGACCAAACTCTATGCCGATCGGTGGCCAGGCGCAGCCGCGATGGTCTGTGTGCAGCGCGTTCAGCCAAGCAAGCGTCAACGTCTGGCGCGAGGTCTTCGTTCTTCAATACGCCACCAGCGAACTATCTGGTGAGGGCACGGTGCCCTCTACGTGTTGTCGCTCGCTGCAGGATCCTTGCCCGCCCACCATCGCAGGACACGCTGCAACTACGTCCTTGTAAGCTCCTTGGCGGCATCCAAGCCGCCAAGGGTCCCGCGACGGTGGGCGGGCAAGGACCAGTCGCGTTGGTCGGTGTGCAGGGTTTCAACACCGCAACCAGCAACCACAAGCCGCGCGAAGCGGTGTCCTAACACTTCAGCACCGCCACCGGAAAACTGTCTGGCGCGGTGTCCTTGCCGGTTGCCGGACCGTTGGCGGCATGGATGCCGCCATCGAGCCGCCATGGACGGTTTTATGGCATGTCCCGCGGGCGGTGAGGGCAGCGCGCCCTCGATGCTGTGATCTGGCTGCAATGAATCGTCGTTGCCGTCTCAGCTGTAGGCATGGCGTGCGTTGGACAGCAGGGTGCTCAGGCGGTCCTGTGGCTCCAGGCGGAACACTGCCACCGCATCCACCAACTGTGCGGCCTGGTCTTCCATCGAGCGCGCGGCGGCAGTGGCTTCTTCCACCAGCGCGGCGTTCTGCTGGGTGGTTTCGTCCATCTGGGTGACGGTCTGGTTGACCTGGGTGATGCCTGCGGCCTGCTCGCGCGAAGCGCTGGTGATTTCGCCCATGATGTCGGTGACGCGCTGTACCGAGGTCACCACCTGCTGCATGGTGCTGCCGGCTTCGGAAGCCAGTGCCGCGCCGTTGCCGATGCGGGTGACCGAGTCTTCGATCAGGTGCTTGATCTCCTTGGCCGCGCCGGCCGAGCGCTGTGCCAACGTACGGACCTCCGAGGCCACCACAGCAAAGCCACGACCCTGCTCGCCGGCACGCGCCGCTTCCACCGCCGCGTTCAAGGCCAGGATATTGGTCTGGAAGGCGATGCCGTCGATCACGCTGATGATCTCGGCAATCTTTTTCGACGAGGCGTCGATATCGGCCATGGTGGTGACCACGCGGTTCACCACATCGCCGCCCTTTGCCGCCACACCGGCAGCATCCAGCACCAGGCGATTGGCCTGGTCGGCGTTGTCGGCGTTCTGCTTGACGGTGGCGGTGAGCTCTTCCATGGAGGCTGCGGTTTCTTCCAGCGCGGCCGCTTGCTGTTCGGTGCGACGCGACAGGTCGCCGTTGCCGGTGGCGATTTCGGTGGCGGCCGAATTGATCGTCAGCGACGAGTCCTTGATGCGGCGCACGATACTGGCCAACTGGTCGGCGGTGGCGTTGGCGTCGTCGCGGATGGTGGCGAAGACGCCCTGCAGCGCGCCGTCCATGCGTGCGGTCAGGTCGCCTTGCGACAGCGACGAGAGCAGGGCGGAGACGCGCGACAGACCGTCGGCGTTGTTGTCCAGCAATGTGTTGAGCTGTTGGGCCAGCAGCAACAGGAAGCCCTGCTTGCCGCGCACGTCGATCCGCTCGCTGAGGTCGCCGGCCGCGGCGGCTTCCACCACGTGCGCGACTTCCTGTTCAACCTGCACTTCCTGGGTACGGTCGCTCCATTCGACCACATAGCCCATGCGCTCGCCGGTGGCAGCCACGACCGGGCTGACCACTTCGTGCACGATGCGGCCGCCGATTTCGACCTGTGCGGTGTGCGTACTCTTGAGTTGATCCAGCAGGCGTGCCTGCTCGGGATTGCGATGGAACTGGTCGATGCGGGTATTGCCCAGTGCAGCGGCATCGAAGTTGGGAAGATCGTGCCGCAGGACGTCCTGCATCTCCGACAGCATGCGCTGCAGCGGGCGATTGACGTAAATGATGCGGCGCTCGGCGTCGGCGATCATCACATTGGTGCTGACGTCGTCCAAGGCGGTGCGCACGCGCAGTGCTTCGCTGGCGATCAGGTGGTCGCGTTCCAGGCGCGCGCGCAGGTCATCGCGCATGGTGCGCGCGTTGAGCAGCAGGCGACCGAGTTCGTCATGCCGGTCGATGTCAATCGCGTTGTCCAGGCGGCCGGCCGCCACGTCGCCAAGCACGCGTTCCACTGCCAGCAGCGGGCGGGTGACCATCTTGCGCGCGGCAATGAACACCACCGCGATGCACAGTGCCAGCACCACCAGCGAGAACAGCAGCATGCTGCCCATCAGCGCGTCCAGCGGGCCGTCGATGGCACTGCGCGGCTGCGCGCCAATCACTGCCCACTGCCACGGCGCGTAGCGCTGTGCGGTGACTTCGAAGGCCTGGCTGGCGCCCTTGCCATCGCGCAGCTGCAGGTTGGCGCTGGGCTGCTTGCCGTCCAGCACTGCCTGCAACAGGGCCTGCTGTTCGGCCGGCACCAGTGCCGCTAATGTGGCCGGGGTGCCCGGCGGAGCCGCGATGATCTGGCCCTGGTGATCGCCCGGCGCCATGTCGGCAATGACGAAATAGCCGTCCTGGCCCAGTTTGGTGGTGCTGACCTGGGCCTTGAGCGCGGCCAGGCCTTGGGTGTAGTTGCGCCCGACGAACAGCGCGCCAATGACCTCGCCGGCGGCATCGCGCAGCGGCTGGTAATGGGTCATGTACTGCTCGCCGAACAGCTGCGCCTGGCCGGTGAAGCTCTTGCCTTGCGACAGGGCGGCGTAGGCCTTGCCCTTGCGATCGAGCAGGGTGCCGATGACGCGTTCGTTCTGCTTGTTACGCAGCGAGGTGGTGATGCGCACGAAGTCGTCGCCGATACGGGCGAAGATCGTGGCAACGCCGCCGGTCGCCTTGGCAAAGCGGTCCACGGCGTCGAAATTGAGATTCAATGCCTGCTTGCCGGCACGCAGCGAGGGGGTGTTCTGCTCGCCGATGGTGACCGTGCTGGCGCTATCGAGTTCGCGCGCGCCGGTGGGGAGCATGTCGTCGAACACGCTGCCCAGACGCTGGGTGCCTTCGCTGAGCGTGACGTCGTACATCGCCACCGACTGCTGCATCAGTCGGGTGCTGGAGCGCAGCTCGGCCTTGACCTGCGATTCGATATCGCCAGCGGACTGGCGATAGATGGTCAGGGCCAGCAGCCCCAGCGAAATGGCGATGACCAGCGTGAGCAGTGCGGAGAGCCGCGTACCGACCGAGAGGCGGTTGAAGGAATGCATGAGGAATCGACCTTGCCCGGGGGAGGGCGTTACGAATGCGTGAGCTTGGTAGCGGCCGTTTATGCTCGAAATTGATTGTTCCCGTTGAAATCAGCACAAAATTAGGCATTCCATTCAGCATTCGCTGGCTGAAAGCGGTTTCACATCGTCCACCTTGTCACCGACGATTGTAAATTTTGGGTGAAACCAAAAGTGTCCTTGAGGGAGGCGACGGGCCGCATACGGCGGGCGAAATGGCGCCTTGCGGCCGCCCGTCCGAGCAACATCCTGGGCAACCAATGCGAGGGTTGCGCAGTCGCCAGGCGGTTATGGCCGGAGCCGGAATTGGCTCACATCCTCGGTTGCTACGCACCGCTTCGCCTGAAGAGCGCTGGTGCGGTCTGTCGGTCTTACTCCGGGATGGCAGCAAAAAAAAGGGCCGCTTCCCCTCGCAAGGGAAGCGGCCCACAAGATCTGCGGAGCGCGGATCAAAGGCTCTCGAAACGTCTGTGTTGCTGGACAACGGTGTTGCGTGAAACGCGCATCGGCAGCTGCGACCGGTTGACGATGAGTACGGCGGCCGAATGCACCACCGCGACTAAAAACGATCCCGCTGGCGGTGCCGGTCGCCCGCCACTGCCGGCGACCGGTGGGCTCCGGCGCCGTCGCTTAAAACTCCTGCCAATTGCCATCGCCAACGGTCGACGTGGTTGCACTCACTGCCACGCGCCGCGGTGTCGCCGCGGCCACGGCGGCACGTGCAGCCGGGCGCGTCGCCGGCCGCTGGTGGCTCACAGCGCTGGCGATGGCTGACAACTTGCGTGCCACCGGTGCGTTCGCATCGACCTTGAAGACCGCCACCGCTTCGGTGAGTTGCTGTGCCTGTTCTTCCATCGCGCGCGCGGCGGCAGTGGCTTCTTCCACCAGGGCAGCGTTCTGTTGGGTGGCCTCATCCATCTGCGTGACGGTGAGGTTGACCTGTTCGATGCCGGCCGATTGCTCCTGCGAGGCAGCGGAAATTTCGCCCATGATGTCGGTGACGCGCTGCACCGATGAGACGATTTCGGCCATGGTGCGGCCCGCCTGGTCCACCAGCTGCGAGCCGTCGGTGACGCGCTGCACCGAGTCGCCGATCAGGTCCTTGATCTCCTTGGCGGCGGCTGAGGAACGCTGCGCCAGCGTACGCACTTCACTGGCCACCACGGCAAAGCCGCGGCCCTGCTCGCCGGCACGTGCCGCTTCCACCGCCGCATTCAAGGCCAGGATATTGGTCTGGAACGCGATGCCGTCGATGACGGAGATGATGTCGGCGATCTTCTTCGACGAGGCCTGGATGCCCGCCATGGTGTCCACGACCTTGCCGACGACCTCGCCGCCTTGCGACGCCACGCTGGCCGCACCGATCGCCAGTTGATTGGCCTGGCGTGCGCCCTCGGCATTCTGCTTGACGGTAGAGGTGAGCTCTTCCATCGAGGCAGCGGTTTCTTCCAGGTTGGCGGCCTGCTGTTCGGTACGTTGCGACAGGTCGTTGTTGCCGGCGGCAATTTCGCTGGCAGCCGCATTGATCGAGACCGCCGAGGTCTGGATGTGCCCGACGATACCGGCCAGTTGCGTCACCGTGGCATTGGCATCGTCGCGCATCTGCGCAAACACACCCTGGAATTGGCCATCCATGCGCGCAGTGAGATCGCCCGCAGCAATGGCCTGCAACATGCCCGACAACGCTTGCAGGCTGCCATCGGCAGTGGCCATCAGCTGGTTGAGGCTCTCGACCATGATGCGGAAGTCGTACTGGAACTGCACTGCGTCGCCGCGAGCACTGAAGTCGCCGGCCGCGGCGGCCTGTGCCAGCTGCTTGATCTGCCGATTCATCGCGGCCAGGTTGTGTTTGACCTGCGCCATGGTCTCGGTGAGTTTGGCCTGTTCGCCGGGCAGGGCGTCCATGTCGTCGCTGAGGTCGCCGATCGCATAGCGGCCCATGATCTGCGCCAGGCGCGCGGTGACCTGGATGTGGCTGTCGACCAGCGCATTGGTGTCGCCGGCCATGCGGCCGTAGTCACCGGGGAACACGCCGGCATCCATGCGGAAGCTCACCTGGCCCGCATCGTGGCGCTTGGCCATGTCCAGCTGGGCGGTAATGAGGTTGCGCACCTGCGACTGCATCTTGTCCATGGCCTGCAGCAGACGCCCGGTTTCGTCGCTGGCATCGCTATGCACGGCGTTATCGAGCCTGCCCTCGGCAATCGCTTCGGCAGCGCGGGTGGCGCGGCTCAGCGGCCGGGTGAGGCTGCGGGTGATCAGCAAGCCCAGGGTGCCGCTCAGCAATACCACCATCAGCGAACCGCCGATCAGCAACTTGCGCGAATCGTCCATCGATTGCAGTGCCACCGCAGCCGCTTCGGCAGCTAATTTGTCCTGCAAGGCGATGTTCTCGCCGATCTTGTCCTGCCACCGCTGCAGCGCGGGTGCGGCTTTGGTGAGCAGCAACGGCAAGGCTTCGTCGCTGTGGCCGGACATCACCAGGTCGATGATCTGATTGTTCAATTCGCGTACTTGCGGAATGAGGCGATCGATGTCGTCCCGGATGATTTGGCCTTGCGGCGAGACCGGCATGGCGTAGAGGGCTTCGCGCGCTTTTGAATAGTCGGCACGCGCGGCCTTGATCTTCTCGACGAATTTCAGATTGTCCGCATCGCTGGTCGGCAGCACCACGTTGCGTAACTCGGCAGCAATGATGTAGTTGGCATTCATCATGTCGTTGGAGAGGCGGATCTTGGTCATGTTCTGGTGCACCAAGGCATCCACCAGCGCACGTGCAGAACTCAGCCCGCGGTAGCCGATGAAGGCGATGAACCCGGACAGCAGGATCAGCACAGTGAAGGCGGCCGCCAGGCGCGGCCCGACATTGAAACGCAGTAAAAGAGAGGTCATGGGATCGCTCGGCTCAAAAGGATGGGATACGGTTGCGTCGACAGGCCAGCAAGGCGCGCTGCGCTCGCGTCTGCTTGTCATCACGCCCTTGGTAACGGCGCGTCCTGCAGTCGATTGAGCGTGGGATGCCAGCTGGTAAAGCGCGTTCTCAGACAAGTGATGGGCGCGTGTGGGTGAGCGCTGCCTTGTTTCATAATTAGTGAAAAATCTGCGTCTTAGCCTTCCAATATCGCCGGATCGAGAGGTTCACGCGATCGAAAGCGTTACCGGCATGTGTCGCGATTCACGCGTTGCACACGCGGTCCATCCCGGCCGCGCGCTCGACGCGGCGTGCGTGCGTCGCCGCGATGGCCGTTTGCGACGACCACCGGGGCGTTGCTGTCTTCGCGATCAAAACGTCTTCGCGATCAGAACTCCTGCCAATCGGCTACATCAGCGGCCGATGCGGCGTTGGCCGTCGTGCTGCGACGCGGCGATGCGGCCACCGGGGTGACGCGTGCTGCCGGGCGCGGTGCGGAGCGGGCATTGGCCGGTGCGCTGGCAATGGCCGACAACCGACGCGCCACCGGTGCATGCGCAGCCACCTTGAAGACCGCCACTGCTTCGGTCAGCTGCTGCGCCTGTTCTTCCATTGCGCGTGCGGCGGCGGTGGCTTCCTCCACCAACGCGGCGTTCTGCTGGGTGGTTTCGTCCATCTGGGTGACGGTCTGGTTGACCTGCTCGATACCCGCATACTGTTCCTGCGAAGCCGAGGAGATCTCGCCCATGATGTTGGTGACGCGCTGCACGCTGGCGACGATCTCGGCCATGGTGGTGCCGGCCTGATCGACCAGGGTTGCGCCTTGCGTGACCTTTTCCACCGAGTCGTCGATCAGGTGCTTGATCTCCTTGGCAGCACCGGCCGAACGCTGCGCCAGCGTGCGCACCTCGGAGGCGACCACGGCGAAGCCGCGACCCTGTTCGCCGGCGCGCGCCGCTTCCACCGCCGCATTCAAGGCCAGGATATTGGTCTGGAATGCGATGCCGTCGATGACGCTGATGATCTCGGCGATCTTCCTGGACGAGCCCTGGATGTCGGACATGGTGGTGACCACCTTGGCCACCACATCGCCGCCTTGCGAGGCCACCGCAGCGGCGCCGATGGCGAGCTGGTTGGCCTGGCTGGCGTGCTCGGCGTTCTGCTTGACGGTGGAGGTGAGCTCTTCCATCGAGGCGGCGGTTTCTTCCAGGTTGGCGGCCTGCTGTTCGGTACGCTGCGACAGATCCTGGTTACCGGAAGCGATTTCGCCCGAGGCCAGGCCGATCGCGTCGGCTGCGATCTGGATGCGGCCGACGATGCTGGCCAGTTGTTCGGCGGTGGCATTGGCGTCGTCGCGCATCTGCGCGAACACGCCCTGGTATTGGCCACTCATGCGCGCGGTGAGGTCGCCGGCAGCGATCGACTGCAACAAGCCAGAGAGCGATTGCAGGTTGCCGTCGGCGGTGGCCATCAAGGTGTTGAGGCTTTCCACCATGATGCGGAAATCGAACTGGAACTGCTCGGCATTGCCACGCGCGGTGAAGTCGCCACTGGCCGCAGCCTGCGCCAGCTGCTTGATTTCGGTGTTCATGGTCGACAGGTTGTGCTTGACCTGGTTCATTGCCGCGGTGATGGCCGCCTTCTCGCCGGGCAACTGCTGCATGTCTTCGGACAGGTCGCCGATGGCATAACGCTCGATCAGATGGATGGTCTGCATCTTCACCTTGATGTGCGCGGCCACCAATTCGTTGGTGTCATTGGCCATGCGGCCGAAATCGCCAGGGAACGCGCCGGCATCCATGCGGAAGCTGATCTGGCCTTCTTCATGGCGCTTGGCCATGCCCAGCTGTGCGGCAATCAGATTGCGCAGCTGGCCCTGCATGTTGTCCATGGCATGCAACAGGCGACCGGTCTCGTCGTTGGAGTTCGCGCTGACGTCGTTGTCCAGGTTGCCTTGGGCAATGGCTTCGGCCGCGCGCGTGGCGCGCGTCAGCGGAACCACCAGGCTGCGGGTGATCAGCCATGCCAGCAAGCCGCTGATCAGCACCACCGCCAGGCCGCCACCAATCAACATGGCTCGCCCGCGGGCCATCGCCGTGGTGGCCAGCGCATTGGCTTCCTGGGCACGTTGGCGCTGCAACGCCGAATACTCCAGCAGCGCGTCCTGCCATGCCTGCGTGGCCGGTGCGGCACGCTGCAACAGCAAGGGCATCGCTTCGTCGGTTTTGCCGGCCAGGTCCAGGTCGATCACCTGCTGGTTGAGCGCGCGGGCGGCCTGGTTGTTGGCATCGATCCTCTCACGTAGCGCCTGAGCTACAGGCGTTGCCGAGAAGGTGTAGAGCTTGTCGTGTGCTTCCTTGTAGATGCGGCGCTGCTCTTGGATGATCGCCACGAAGTGTTGATTTTCTTCGTCTGGCGTCGGCAATACGATGTTGCGCAGCTGCACGGCAATGACCGACACCGCGTTGTTCATTTCCTGCAGCCGCTGGACGATCACCATGTTGCGATTAGCGAGCGTATCCAGGCTTTGGCGCGCCTGCGCCAGCGTATACAGGCCAGCGACGACCAGGGCGCAGGACAGCAGGATCAGCGTGCCGAAGGCGAAGCCCAGGCGCTTGCCGACGTTGTAGCGTTGAAGAAGAGCAATCATGTTGGGATCTCGAGGGCGATGGGCAGGAAAGGGGCAGTGCGCAGGGCGGGGAGGCGTACTGGGTACGCTGGTGGCGCCGATGCGGGCATGCGTCGAACCGATCCATCGATCGTTGCGACATCAAAAGGTCGCAACGCCAGCGATTGCAGGGCAGGTACACGTGCTTGAGGTTGGTAACGGCGCCCTGTCGGTGCTGCTGAACTCGCTAGCCCGGACGCGTATGGGTTGGCGTCACCGAGGTGAGCCTGGTGTGCACAACCGCCTGGAAATGCCTGTCAAACGGGGCATTCCTGGGGCTCTGAAAGATCGCGCCTTCACTTCCTGCTCACAGGCCTGACAGCCCAGCAGGCGTCTGGATCCAGGGCGGTTTGGCATGTGTGGCTTGGATCTGCGCCCGCGCAGGGCCGCTCGACGCCTGCGCGCTGGCAATAGCGCTCTGCCGATCGCACTGGGCGAAGCGCGTACACGTTGAGGATGTGCGGCCGTTGCGCCGGTGCCTGACCGATGCAGGCAGCGGGCAGTGACCAAGGTGGGACGCAGGCGTGCGCGCAGCGTCCCAGGGGCCGGTCGATCGCCAGGCGTTGCCTCAGGCAGCGTGGCCCAGGCGGCGATGCGCAGACCCGGCCTGCAACTGGAACACCGAGACCGCATCGCGCAATTGCTGCGCCTGTTCTTCCATCGACCGGGCGGCGGCGGTGGCTTCTTCCACCAGCGCGGCGTTCTGCTGGGTGGCCTGGTCCATCTGCGCGACGGTCTGGCCAACCTGTTCGATGCCTTGCGACTGCTGCTGCGAGGCCTCGCTGATCTCATGCATGATGGTGGTGACGTTCTGCACCGAATCGACGATGTCCTGCATGGTGCGACCGGCCTGGCCCACCAGCTGGCTGCCGTGTTCGACGCGGCTGACCGAGTCCTCGATCAGGTGCTTGATCTCTTTTGCCGCACCGGCCGAGCGTTGCGCCAGCGTGCGCACTTCACTGGCCACCACCGCAAAGCCACGGCCTTGTTCGCCCGCGCGTGCCGCTTCCACCGCCGCGTTCAAGGCCAGGATATTGGTCTGGAAGGCGATGCCGTCGATGACGCTGATGATGTCGGCGATCTTCTTGGATGCAGTCTGGATGCCGGCCATGGTGCCCACCACCTCACCCACCACCGCACCGCCTTGCGAGGCGACCGTGGCCGCACCGACCACCAGCTGGTTCGCGCGGCGCGCATGCTCGGCGTTGTTGCGCACGGTGGAGGTGAGTTCTTCCATCGAGGCAGCGGTTTCCTCCAGATTGGCCGCTTGCTGTTCGGTGCGCTGCGACAGGTCCTGATTGCCGGTGGCAATTTCGCTGGCGGCATCGTTGATGGCATTGGTGGACTGCTGGATGCGCCCGACGATATTGGCCAGCTGGGTCACGGTGGTATTGGCGTCGTCGCGCATGCGCGCGAACACGCCATGGAAATCGCCGTGCATGCGGGCGGTGAGGTCGCCCGCCGCAATCGCCTGCAACACCGTCGAGAGCGCGTGCAGATTCGCATCGGCGGTGGCCATCAAGTGATTGAGGCTGTCCACCATCGCGCGGAAATCGTACTGGAAGCGCTGTGCGTCGCCGCGTACGCTGAAATCGCCATTGGCTGCGGCCTGCGCAAGCAGCTTGATCTGGCTGTTCATCGCCGACAGGTTGGCCTTGACGGTATCCATGGTGTCGGTGAGCACGGCCTTTTCGCCAGGCAGGCGCTCCATGTCCTGGCTCAGGTCGCCGATGGCATAGCGCGACATGATCTGCGCAAGCTTCATCTTGACCGCAATGTGCGAGCCCACCAGCGCGTTGGTGTCGTGCACCATGGTGGCGTAGGCACCGGGGAAACTGTCTGCCTGCATGCGGTAGCTGATCTGGCCGGCATCGTGGCGCTGCGCCATTTCGCTTTGCGCGCTGAGCACGCGCTGCAGTTGCCCTTGCATCTGGCGCATGGTGTCGAGCAATTGACCGGTTTCGTCGCGGCCGGCGGCACTGACCTGATCGTCCAGCCGACCCTGCGCGATATTGGCGGCCACCGTCGCGGCGCGGCGCACATTGCGGGTCAGGCGCGACAAGGTGTACCAGCACAGCGCGGCGATCAGCAGCGCCAGCACCGATAGGCCGGCGATCGCTTGCCACATCGCGTTGCGTGCGTCGACCAGGTGACGTTCGGATTGCCGCTGCAGCGCTTGCAGGGACACGTTGCTGAGGTCCCGCATGGTCTGGCCCAGCGCATCGAGTGCGGCATTCCACTGTGCGTCTGCCTTGGCATCGCTGCCGTCCAGGGCGGACCCCAGTGCAGCCAGTGCGGCGCTTGCCTGGGTCGCTTCGGCCTTGGCGGCATCGGCCAGCGCAGGGTCGGGCTGTTCCAACAAGCCCATCGCCTTGTCCAGTTCATGGCGGAAACGCACATGGTTTCGGTCAAGTTGATCGAGCTGCTCGCGCAGCATGGCGCGGCTGTCGCCCGCCTGCGAGGGGTCGCTGGCGGCGTCCAGACGGGTCAGCGATTCGGTGGTCTCGGGGCTGTAGATCAGCGTGGACACCACCAGGTGGTAGCTCTCGATGTACGGGGTGTAGACCAGCTGGCTGTCGTCGCGCAATGCATCGAGCGCGGCGAAGGCCTGCTCGCTCACGGCGGCGTAGCCTTCTGCGGCGGCACCGGCAACATGGCGCTGCTGCAAGGCCAGCAATTGCTTCTGGCTGCGTTCGAAGCCGGGCATGCCGGCCGTGGTGGCGAGCAGCTGGGCGAGATCGCGCTCGGCGCGCTGCGCGGCGTCTTTGGCGGCGCTGCCGCTATCCACATGGGCTGCGTGCAGGTCGGTGATCAGGCCCAGCATTTGGCCAAGCGGCGCGTAGCTGCGCAATTCGTTGCTACTGATGGCGACGCTTTCATTGAGCTTGCCGCTATAGAGCAGCACCGGAATGACCAGCCCCACCAACGCAAGCACGCCGATGATGCCGAGTTTCCTGGCGATGGCCAGGTCGTCCCAACGGCTGGTCCAGCGGCGTGGCAAAGCGGGAATGGTCTGCGGCGACAGCGTGGGTGAGGTGGTCATTGATGCGTCTCATGGATGTAAGCAGGCTATCGGCTAACGACGTGTACGCCTTTAACGGGTCGGCAGCGCTGCCGACCCGTCCGGTTCAGTCAGTGCTGGCGATCTGTTCAGAACTCCTGCCAGCTGCTGTCGTTGCTGGGCGCAGCGACGACGGCGCGCAGCGTGGCGGCAGGGGCGCGGCCGGCTGCCGCCGCCCTGGCCGAAAGCGCGGGCGCTGCTGCCGGGCGTCGTGAGGCTGCACGCGATGCCTGCGATGCATCACTGCTGTCGGTCTTGAAGACCGCCACGGCCTCGGTCAATCCGAGCGCCTGTTCTTCCAGCGCGCGTGCGGCGGCAGTGGCTTCTTCCACCAGCGCGGCGTTCTGCTGGGTGGTTTCGTCCATCTGGGTGACCGTCTGGTTGACCTGCTCGATGCCCGACGACTGCTCCTGCGAGGCCGCGGAGATCTCGCCCATGATGTCGGTGACGCGCTGCACGCTGGTCACGATTTCGGCCATGGTGGTGCCGGCGCTGTGCACCAGCAGCGAGCCTTCGGCCACGCGCTGCACCGAATCGTCGATCAGGCTCTTGATCTCCTTGGCCGCTGCGGTGGAGCGCTGCGCAAGCGTACGCACTTCGCTGGCCACCACGGCAAAGCCGCGGCCTTGTTCGCCGGCGCGCGCCGCCTCCACCGCGGCGTTGAGCGCCAGGATGTTGGTCTGGAACGAGATGCCATTGATGACGCTGATGATGTCGGCGATCTTCCTGGACGAAGACTCGATTCCGCTCATCGTCTCGACCACCTTGCTGGCGATCTGCCCGCCTTGCGCTGCAACGCGGGCGGCGCCGATGGCAAGCTGGTTGGCCTGGCGTGCGCTTTCGGCATTCTGCTTGACGGTGGAGGTGAGCTCTTCCATCGAGGCAGCGGTTTCTTCCAGGTTGGCGGCCTGTTGTTCGGTGCGCTGGGACAGGTCCTGGTTGCCGGCGGCGATTTCGCCGGTGGCTGCGCTGATGTTGCCGGCCGCGCCCTGGATCCGCACCACGATGCGCGTGAGCTGCTCGGTGGTGGCGTTGGCGTCGTCGCGCATCTTGGCGAATACACCGTGGAAGTTGCCGTGCATGCGGGCGGTGAGATCGCCGGCGGCGATCGACTGCAACACCGACGACAAGGTGACCAGGCTGGTGTCGCTGACCTCCATCATCGCGTTGAGGTCCTGCACCATGCGCAGGAAATCGTGCTCGAACCGCTGCGCATCGCCGCGTGCGCTGAAGTCGCCGGCCGCAGCCGCGCTGGCCAGGCGCTTGATCTCGGTATTGATCGCCAGCAGGCTGGCCTTGGCAGCATCCATCGATTCGTGCAGCACCGCGCGGCTGCCCGGCAGGCGCCGTGCATCGCGGCGCAGATCGCCGCGGGCGTATTCGTTGAGCACTTCGATGGCATCGACGATGGCGTCCAGGTGCTCGAACATCATCGTGTTGATGCCCTTGCTCAGCTCTCCGTACACGCCGGGGAAGTCCTGCGGCATGCGGTGCGTCATGTCCTTGTCGGCGTGCAGCGCGATCATCCGCGTGGTTTCGCCGGAGAAACGCTGCAACTGCGTCTGCATCCTGGCCATGGCGCTGAGCAGCCGGCCGGGCTCGTCGGTGGCGGTGGTGTGCACGTCGCTGTCCAGGCGACCTTCGGCGATGGCCTCGGCGGCACGGGTGGCACGGCTCAACGGCTGGGTCAGGCTGCGGGTGATCCACCAGGCCAGCAGGCTGCTGACCAAGATCACCGCAAGGCCGCCGGCGATCAGCAATGCCCGGCCACGATCCATCGCGGTGTTTGCATCGGCATAGGCCGCCGCGCCACGGCTGCGCTGGCGTGCGGCATATGCATTGAGCGCGTCCTGCCATTGCTGGTTTGCCGGTGCGGCCTGCTGCATCAGCGCCCTGAGCGCCTGGTCGGGCTTGCCGTTCATGCCTAGGTCCAGCACCTGCTGATTGGCGACACGCGCCTTTTCGCGGGCAAGATCGATTTGCCGACGCATTGCCGCACCATTGGCGTCGGACGGCGGGATGGCGTACAGCTTGTCGTGGATGTCGCTGTAGTACTGCCGCTGCTGCTCGACGATTTTTGCGAAGCCGATGTTCTCTTCCTGCGTGGTCGGCAGCACGATGTTGCGCAGGTTGACTGCAATGTCCGCACTGGCGCTGCGCATCTCGCCGACATATTCCAGGATCGTCATGTTGCGCTTGACGATCGAATCCATGCGCCCGCGCGCTTGCGCCAAGGTCATCAGGCCCGCGACCACCAGGCCGCAGGACAACAGGATCAGAAAGCCGAACGCTGCGGAAAGGCGGGTACCGACGTTATAGCGTTGGAGAAAGCCGATCATGAAACATACCTGCCGGGAAGGAGGAGAGGGAGGCGCTTGGAGGCAACGGCGGCGGCCTCGCGATCACGGTCGGCACCCGCTGCAAGCTAGGTCGGCCGCACGACGCCTGGCGCTGGCGCTGCTGGCGCGCGTCGGCTCCGTCCCGATTGCAGGGCAGGTAGCGGCGACCTGGTCGTATACTTGAGCTCGCTATTTAGCGTTTGTTATAGCTGGCATCGTTCACGGAAGCGGGCAGCGACGCTTGCCGATGCAAGGCCCTGCCGGGCGAGGTGCAGCAGCGATGAGCGCGCGCGAAGGGAAGGGCGCTCGACATGCACGCCGGTCGGGGCGCCAATGCCACCTTGCGGCTGATGTTCCAGTGGGTCTTTGGGGAAGGGCCGATCAGAAAGGGGCAAGTCAGCCGACGCGTGCCGGCTGCAGGCGCGTGTCGCCCTGGCGGTTCGCGCTGGCTGTCGACGCCTTCCAGGCCGCAGCAGTCTGGCCCATCGCCAGCGGCGCCCATCAATGCATAAGGGCCCGAGCTAGCGCATGCGGGTTGCATGTGCTGGCTCGGGCCCTGCGTGTTGCAATGACTGATGTGTGGAGCGGCTGCCTGGCGCATGGCATCGGTGAGCACTCCCACCGATGCCAGTGCGTGCTGATCAGAACTCCTGCCAGCTGGTGTCGACGGTCGTCGATGCAGCAACCGCGCGCGGCTTGGCGGCCGCGCTGCCGCCGATCGAGGTCAGCTTGGCGCGCACGGCCGGCGCCGCCTTGGCGACGGATGCCGTGCGGACCGTGCTGGTGGTGCCTTGCTCGGTCTTGAAGACCGCCACGGCCTCGGTCAATCCGACCGCCTGTTCTTCCAGCGCGCGCGCGGCGGCAGTGGCTTCTTCCACCAGCGCGGCGTTCTGTTGGGTGGTTTCGTCCATCTGGGTGACGGTCTGGTTGACCTGTTCGATGCCGGCCGACTGTTCCTGCGAGGCTGCAGAGATCTCGCCCATGATGTCGGTGACCCGCTGCACGCTGGTCACCAGCTCGCCCATGGTCCTGCCAGCGGTATTGACCAGCACCGAACCGGCGGCCACACGTTCGACCGAGTCGGCGATCAGGTCCTTGATCTCCTTGGCGGCGCCGGAAGAGCGCTGCGCCAGCGTGCGCACTTCGGAAGCCACCACGGCGAAGCCGCGGCCTTGCTCGCCGGCACGTGCCGCTTCCACCGCCGCGTTCAAGGCCAGGATATTGGTCTGGAAGGCGATGCCGTCGATGACGGAGATGATATCGGCGATCTTCTTGGACGAGGCCTCGATGCCGGCCATGGTTTCGACCACCTGGCCGGCGATCTCACCGCCCTGGGTGGCCACGCTGGCCGCGCCGATGGCGAGCTGGTTGGCCTGGCGTGCGCTTTCGGCGTTCTGCTTGACGGTGGAGGTGAGCTCTTCCATCGAGGCGGCCGTTTCTTCCAGGCTGGCAGCCTGCTGTTCGGTACGCTGCGACAGGTCGCTGTTGCCGGCAGCGATCTCGCTGGCAGCGGCCTTGATCGAGATGGCCGACGCCTTGATGCCGGTGACGATTTCGGCCAGCTGCACGGCGGTGGCATTGGCATCGTCGCGCATCTGTGCAAACACGCCATGGAACTCGCCGCTCATGCGGGCGGTGAGGTCACCGGCAGCGATCGACTGCAACAAGCCCGAGAGGGATTGCAGGTTGCCGTCGGCAGTGGCCATCAAGGTGTTGAGGCTTTCCACCATCACCCGGAAGTCGTGCTGGAAATTCTCGGCATCGCCGCGGGCGCTGAAGTCGCCATTGGCGGCGCATTGGGAAAGGTGCTTGATGGCGTGATTGACCGAAGACAGGTTGCCCTTGACCTTGGCCATGGTGTCGCTGAGCACGGCCTTGTCGCCGGGCAGGGCTTCCATGTCTTCGCGCAGGTCGCCGACAGCGTATTGGCCCATGATCTGCGCCAACCGCATCATCACGGCCACATGCGAGGCGGCCAGGTCGTTGTTGCCGCGCACGATGGTGGCGTAGTCGCCAGGAAACGCTGCTTCGTCCAGGCGGAAGTTCAGCTCGCCCTGATCGTGCCGGCGCTTCATTTCCTGCTGGCCGTGCAAGACTTTCTGCAACTGCTGCTGCATCTTGCTCATGCTGGCGAGCAGGCGACCAGTCTCGTCGGTGCCGCTGCTGTCCACGCTGATGGGCACGTTGCCGGCGGCAATCGAATCGGCCACGTGCGAGGCCTCACCCAGGCGATTGATCAGGCGACGACGGATCAGCCAGCCGCTGGCCAGCGCCACCAGCACCGCGACGCCGCTGCCGATGATCATCGACCAACGGCTGCTGGCCTTGGCGGCCTTCAAGGTTGCGCTGCGCTTGACCAGCAATTCGTTTTCCTGCGCTTCGAAGTCGACCAGCAGCTGACGGATCTGGCCCATCGCCGCACGTTCATGGCCGGCCTTGAATTGCGTCAGCAGTGCGGACAGCTCTGTATCACTGCTTTTGCCGCGCAGCGCGATCAGGTTGTCCTCAAAGCGCAAGAACTGCTCATACGCCGCATGCAGGCGCTGCAGGCGTTCCTGCTGCACCGGGTTGTCGGCGGTCAAGGTCTTGGCGTTGGTGAATTCCTGTTCGAACTGCACCTTGCCGTTGTTGTACGGCGTGAGATGCTGGTCCTGCCCGGACAGCATAAAGCCGCGCGCGCCCGTCTCGATGTTGACCGTGGCAATGGACATGGCGCGGCCGGTGCCGATGACCTGATAGGTGTGGTCGTTCATGGCCACCGCGTCCGACAGCTGGGACTGCCCACGTAGGCCTACCGTTGCGACGATCAAGAGCACAAGAACAACTGTGCCGAAACCCAGTGCAAGTTGTGTCGAAAGACTTAGCTGTTTCATCGAATGTGCCTTGAGCTGGTAACAATCTGAGTAGTGGGAGCCATCCGTTCGGCCCCCCGTGATCGGCCGTGTGGTGGCGCAGTGCAGTGAGGCGTTTTCGCGCTCGCAGGCGTGCCTCGTTGCTGACATAGCTAGCGGCGCAACCACTCTCGACTGAAGAGTTTCGTCACGCATTCGTCACGCAATTTCGATGGCATTTATGTTCGAAAAAAGCGGGCTCTGCCGATGCGGGCTGTTGGCGATGGCACCCCGGTCTGATCAAGCGCATGCAAAGCCGGGGCGGGGCGTCAGTGCAGGCGCCACCGGAGGTTTTTTGTGTGTGCGCAAGCCCCATGCGGCCGTGCTGCCGCGACGCATGTGATGCCCGGCAATGCGCCTGGCGCCAGAAGCACTGCCCATAAAAAAACACCGCGCTCGCCGGCGAGCGCGGTGTCCAGGTGCAGCCCCGGGGCCGGTATTAGAACTCGGCCCAATTGGACGCGTCGTTTGCGACCGACGCGACAGCGGCGCGTGCCGTCGGGCGCGCGACAGGCGGCTTGATTGCAGGCTTGCTCACCGCAACCGGACGCTTGGCGGCAATCTGGCGCACCGCCGGCGCGGTGCGGGTCACCGTTTCCATGTCCGCCGACAGACGGAACAGTGCCACCGCTTCGGTCAGTTGCTGGGCTTGTTCTTCCATTGCGCGTGCTGCAGCGGTGGCTTCTTCCACCAGCGCAGCGTTCTGCTGGGTGGTTTCGTCCATGCTTGTCACGGTCTGGTTGACCTGCTCGATCCCGGCAGACTGCTCCTGCGAGGCCGCGGAAATCTCGCCCATGATGTCGGTGACGCGCTGCACGCTGGCCACGATCTCGCCCATGGTGGTGCCGGCGCTGTGTACCAGTACCGAGCCTTCGGCCACCCGCTGCACGGAGTCGTCGATCAGGTCCTTGATCTCCTTCGCCGCGCCCGAAGAGCGCTGCGCCAGGGTGCGCACTTCCGAAGCCACGACCGCAAAGCCACGGCCCTGTTCGCCGGCGCGTGCGGCTTCCACTGCCGCGTTCAAGGCCAGGATATTGGTCTGGAACGCGATGCCGTCGATGACGGAAATGATGTCGGCGATCTTCTTGGACGAGGCTTCGATCCCGCTCATGGTGCCGACCACCTTGCTGACGATCTCGCCGCCCTGCGAGGCCACGCTGGCCGCGCCGATGGCGAGCTGGTTGGCCTGGCGTGCGCTTTCGGCGTTCTGCTTGACGGTGGAGGTGAGCTCTTCCATCGAGGCAGCGGTTTCTTCCAGGTTGGCAGCCTGCTGCTCGGTGCGCTGGGACAGGTCCTGATTGCCGGCGGCGATTTCGCTTGCCGCACCCCTGATCGACGTGGCCGAGGCCTTGATGCCGCTGACGATCTCGGCCAGCTGCGTGGCAGTGGCATTGGCATCGTCGCGCATCTGCGCAAACACGCCGTGGAATTCACCGCTCATGCGGGCGGTGAGGTCGCCGGCAGCGATCGACTGCAACAAGCCAGAGAGCGATTGCAGGTTGCCGTCGGCGGTAGACATCAAGGTGTTGAGGCTGTCCACCATCACGCGGAAGTCGTACTGGAAACGCTCGGCATCGCCGCGGGCGCTGAAGTCGCCATTGGCCGCCGATGTCGCCAGGTGCTTGATCTCGGTATTCATCGCCGACAGGTTGGATTTGACCTGCGCCATGGTGTCGGTGAGCACGGCCTTTTCGCCGGGCAGCTTGTCCATGTCCTCGCTGAGATCGCCGATGGCGTAGCGGCCCATGATCTGCGCAAGCTTCAACTTCACCGCGATATGCGATGCGACCAGATTGTTGGTATCGCTGGCCATGCGTCCGTATTCGCCTGGGAACGCCTCGGCATCGATGCGGAAGCTGATCTGGCCTTCATCATGGCGACGGGCCATGTCGGTCTGCGCGCTGAGCAGATTGCGCAACTGCTGTTGCATCTTGCTCATCGCCTTGAGCAGGCGCCCGGCCTCGTCGTTGAACTGGGTGTCGACGTCGTTATCCAGCTGGCCGCCGGCGATGGATTCGGCGGCGCGGGTCGCGCGGCTCAACGGCTGGGTCAGGCTACGGGTGATCAGCACGCCCAGTGCGCCGCTCAGCAGCACGACCAGCAGCGAGCCGCCGATCAGCAGCTTGCGCGAGTCGTCCATGGACTTGAATGCGACAGCCGATGCATCGGCTGCCTGCTTTTCCTGCAGGGCAATGTTTTCGGCAATTTTGTCCTGCCAGACCTGCATGGCGGGCGCCGCCTTGTTCAGCAGAAAAGGAAGTGCCTCGTCGCTGTGACCGGTCATCACCAGATCCATGACCTTGTCATTCAAACCCTTGACTTCGGCGCGGCGCGCATCGATCTCTGCACGCAGGATCTTGCCTTGCTCCGAGGCCGGCATGGCATACAACGCTTCGCGCGCTTTGTTGTAGTCGGCACGCGCAGACTGGATCTTGGCGACGAACTGGCGATTCTCTTCATCGCTGGTAGGCAATACCAGATTGCGCAGCTGCGTGCCGATAATGAAATTGGCGTTCATCATGTCGTTGGACAGGCGAATCTTCGCCATGTTCTGGTTCACGATGCCGTCGACCAAAGCACGTGCTGACGTCAATCCGCGATAACCGATCAAGGCGATCAGGCCCGACAGCACAATCAGCACAGCGAAGGCGGCCGCTAGACGTGGGCCGACGTTGTAACGTTGAAGAAGTGAGGTCATGACAGGGTTCCTGGCAAGCGTTGCGCGATAAAAGCGAGCGATGCGGAAACGCCAGTCGAGTGCAGTCTGACGTCTCGCTATGCCCAATAACGGCGCTTGAGAGCATCTACTGAATACCTCGATATCAAAAAAAATATAACTCAAGTTAGGCTTGTGAAATAAATTTTTATTCTGTCGGAGTTTTCCCTGTGGATTATGGTTGGCAATGCGAGCTCTACAGTAAAAATTTAATTCAAATATGAAATTTATCCAAATATTATATTGAATCGTACTGAAGAGTCTGTTTTCGACAGTGCGCCAAAATGAAAGCCGCGCTTTTTGAGGGCGCGGCTTCGATAACAGTTGCCATTTCAAGGCCATGCGGCTGATTTAACGACCGTACAACATGGCGAATAGTCCAACACTCGGAGACCGACTTCAGGATCCGCATACCTACGTAGTATTTGCCAGACCCGGCACAGGTCGCGCCCACTTGGCGGTGAGCGCAGCCGTCTCGCGCGCTTAGAACTCGGACCAGTCGGATTCGTTGGACGGCGCCATTGCCACTGCGGCGCGGCCCGCCGGACGCGCGGCATGCGGTTTGGTGGCAGGCGTGCTGGCCGCCACCGGGCGCTTGGCGGCGATCTGGCGTACCACCGGCGTTGCGCGGGTGACCGCTTCCAGTTCGGCCGAGAGGCGGAACAGCGCTACCGCTTCGGTGAGTTGCTGCGCCTGCTCTTCCATCGAGCGTGCGGCGGCGGTGGCTTCTTCCACCAACGCGGCGTTTTGCTGGGTGGCCTCGTCCATGTGGGTGACGGTCTGGTTGACCTGCTCGATGCCGGCCGACTGCTCCTGCGAGGCGGCAGAGATTTCGCTCATGATGTCGGTGACACGCTGCACCGAGGAGACGATCTCGGCCATGGTGCTGCCGGCCTGATTCACCAGTGCCGAGCCTTCGGCCACCTTGCTCACCGAGTCGTCGATCAGGCCCTTGATCTCCTTCGCTGCACCGGCCGAACGCTGCGCCAGCGTGCGTACTTCCGAGGCCACCACGGCAAAGCCACGGCCCTGCTCGCCGGCACGCGCCGCTTCCACCGCGGCATTCAAGGCCAGGATGTTGGTCTGGAACGCGATGCCGTCGATGACGCTGATGATTTCGGCAATCTTCTTGGACGAGGTTTCGATGCCGGACATGGTGGTGACCACCTGGCCAACCACGTTGCCGCCGTGCGATGCCACGCCTGCCGCGCCGATGGCCAGCTGGTTGGCCTGACGCGCGTGCTCGGCGTTCTGCTTGACGGTGGAGGTGAGCTCTTCCATCGAAGCGGCGGTTTCTTCCAGGTTGGCCGCCTGCTGCTCGGTGCGTTGCGACAGGTCGTTGTTGCCGGCGGCAATCTCGCCGGCGGCCGTGTTGATCGCCAGGGTGGAGTGCTTGATGCGGCCCACGATGTCGGTCAGGCGCTGGGTGGTCGCGTTGGCGTCGTCGCGCAGCCGTGCGAACACGCCGTGGAATTGCCCGTCCATGCGCGCGGTCAGGTCGCCCTCGGCCACGGCGCCGAGCAGCTGCGACAGCTTGCCCAGGTTGCGGTCGCTGACTTCCATCATCGAGTTCAGATCCGACACCATCACGGCGAAGTCGTACTTGAAGCGCTGCGCATCGCCACGCGCACTGAAATCGCCGGAGGCGGCCGCCTGTGCCAGGTGCTTGATCTCGGTGTTGATCGACAACAAGCTGGCCTTGGCCGCATCCATCGCTTCATGCAGCACCGCGCGGCTGGCCGGCAGGCGACGCGCATCTTCGCTCAGGTCGCCCTGGGCATATTGATTGAGGATGCGCACCGCATCGATGATGGCGTCGAGATGCTCGAAGATCATCGTGTTGATGCCGGTGGCAAGGTTGCCGTACACGCCGGGGAAATCTTCCGGCATGCGGTGGGTGATGTCTTCGGCAGCATGCAGGTGCGACATGCGCGCGGTTTCGTCGGAGAAACGGCGCAGCATCTGGGTCATGCCACCGGTGGCCTCCAGCATCTGGCCGATCTCGTCCTTGCTGGTCTTGCCGACCTGCACGCCCAGATCGCCACGCGAGACCGCCTGGATGGCGCCCAGCGCCTTGGCAAGCGGGCTGGTGATGCTGCGCGCGATCAACCAACCGAAGGTCACCGACAGGGCGGCCATCAGCAAGGTGCCGATCAGCAGCACCGCGCTGGTCAGCTTGAACGAGCTGGCGCTGGCAGTCACCATGTCGCCCAGCGCCTTGGACTGCTGTGCATACAGCTTGTCCACCGAGGCGAACAGTTCCTTGCGGATCTCGCCCGATTGCTTGCGCGAAAACTCCATCGCAGCGGCGCGGTCGGGCTCTGCATAGAGCTTGCGCAGCTGCTGGTTGGCGGCGAAATAGCGGGCGCTGGCATCGGTGAGCCTGGCGTACTCGGCCTTCAACGGCGAGGCCGCATCGATCTTGGCGTCCAGCTGCTTCTGGGTGTCGGCGTACTTGGCCTGGATTTCATCCATGCGCTTGAAGAAATACGCGTAGCGCTCCGGGTCTTCCAGATTGAGGAACTGGCCCACTTCGTAGACGCGGAATTCGCCGGCAAAATCGCGCAACTCGGACAGGCGGCTCAATACCGGCACCACGTCCTGGTTGATCAAGGTGGTTTCGCTCTGCATCTGCTTCATGCGCGAAAAGCCCAAACCGCCCAGTAACGCGGTGAGCACGGCACTCAGACAGAAGGCAAACATGAGTTTGCGGCGGATTGGCCAGTCGTTGAACTTATTCATCACTTGCTCCGAAGCATTGCCTAGCGGCGTTATCCAGCAAGCTAACGGCTGAAACGCCAACTTTTTTAGTTGTGAAGTATTAACGGGCAGGCAAACGCCTGCCGATTACGCGAAAACGCCGCTATACAGCTGTCGCGGCGATGTGGCCGAGCCGCAGGGCCGCTAAACAGCGCTCTGCGTCACGGCGCCAGATCCGGGCCGCCGTCGCGCACCGGTCTTGCTCAGAAGTCCTGCCACTGGCTGTCGTTGCCGGCGGTGGCCGCGGACGCGTTCACTGCCGGCTTGCGAGCGCTCGGCGCACGCCTGCTGGGCTTGCTTGCCCGGGCAACGGCGACCACGGCGGGCGTTGTGGCCACAGGCATTGCAGCCTGCGCCTGCGGCGCATCGGCCAGGGTAAAGCGCGACACTGCGTGCGCCAGCTGGCTGGCCTGGTCCTCCATGGTGCGCGCAGCGGCAGTGGCTTCTTCCACCAATGCGGCGTTCTGCTGGGTCGCCTCATCCATCTGGGTGATGGTGAGGTTGACCTGCTCGATACCCGACGACTGGTCCTGCGACGCGGCAGCGATCTCGCCCATGATGTCGGTGACGCGCTGCACGCTGGCGACGATATCGGCCATGGTGGTGCCGGCCTGATGGACCAGCTGCGAGCCCTCGGCGACCTTGCTCACCGAATCGTCGATCAGATGTTTGATCTCTTTCGCGGCACCGGCCGACCGCTGCGCCAGCGTGCGCACCTCGGAGGCGACCACTGCGAAACCGCGGCCCTGCTCGCCGGCGCGCGCCGCTTCCACGGCGGCGTTGAGCGCCAGGATGTTGGTCTGGAACGCGATGCCGTCGATCACGCTGATGATCTCGGCGATCTTTTTCGATGAGACTTCGATGCCGGACATGGTGGTGACCACCTGCGCCACCACCGCGCCGCCCTGCGAAGCCACACCAGCCGCACCGATCGCCAACTGGTTGGCCTGGCGTGCGCTTTCCGCATTCTGTTTGACGGTGGAGGTGAGCTCTTCCATCGAGGCGGCAGTCTCTTCCAGATTGGCCGCTTGTTGTTCGGTGCGCTGCGACAGGTCGTTGTTGCCGGCGGCAATTTCGCTGGAGGCGGTATGAATGCTGCCGGCGGCCTGCTGGATACGCCCGATCACCAGCGCCAGTTGCTCGGCGGTGGTATTGGCGTCGTCGCGCATCGTGGCGAAAACGCCATGGAATTGGCCCTGCATGCGCGCACTCAGGTCGCCGTCGGCCAGCGCGCTCAGCAGGCGCGACACTTCGGCGATGCTGACCGCGTTGGCATCGAGCAAGGCATTGAGCTGTTGCGCCAGTTGCAGGAAAAAGCCTTGTTTCCCGGTACTGTCGATGCGCTTGGAAAGATCGCCGGCAGCGGCGCTACGCACCACGTCGGCAACGTCGATTTCCACGCGCGCCTCGGCCGTGCGGTCGCGCCACTCGCAGACAAAGCCCAGATGCGCGCCGGCCTCGTCGCGAATTGCCGAAACGTTCTGTGCGATGCAGGTGCTGCGGTACTGCACCTCGCGCTGGGCAGCGCCCTGGCGGTCCAGACGCTGATAGATCTCCGCGTCCTGTGCGTTGCCCACTTCCAGCAGCGAGACCGGTTGGCCGACCAGGTTGGCGGTGCGATTGAACGCGGGCGCACAGGCCTGGATATCGTCTGCGTAGGTGTGCAGCAGGTTTTGCAGCGCACTATTGGTGTAGATGATGGTGAGGTCCGGGTCGGCGATGTACATGCCGGTGGAAGCGTTATCCAGTGCGGTGCGGATGCGCAGGTTTTCGGCTGCGATGCTGCGCTCGCGCTCCAGGCGCTCGCGCAGGTCGCGCTGCATGCGCGCCAATGCGGCCATCAGGCTGCGGCTGTGCTTTGCGGCGACCGGGATCGGTTGGTCCAGGCGGCCTTCGGCGATGTGTTGCGCGGCCGCCATGGCCAGTTGCGGTCGCCGCCAAGCAGGCCGAATACCGAGCGCAGAATCCAGCCGGCCGCCAGCGCCAGGCACACGAATGCCAGCACCACGGCGCTACCCTGCTGCCACATCACGCGGTGGCTGTATTGCTCGGCCTGGCGGCGGCTGGCCTCGTTCAAGGCCAGGATGCGCTCGCTGATGGCGCCCATGCGGGTTTCAAGCTGGCCGAACTTGTCGTTGAAATCCGCGTAGGCCGCTGCGCTGTCCGCATGCGTTTCGGCAGCCTTCACCACCTGGTCGGCGGATGCGATATAGGCCTGCAGCGCCGGCGTCACCGCGTCCAGATCGGCGCGCAATGCGGGGGCCAGCGGCAGTTTGCGGTTGGCTGCCAGCGACTCGCGGAATTCGCCGGCGTGTTCGCCCAATGCGCTGCGCGCGGCCGACACGGCTTTATCGTCTTTCGTGGAGGCAGCAAGCAACGCGGCGGTGACATCGCCGCGCAGGGCGTCGTGCATCATGTCCGCCTGCATATGGTTGCGCAGCGCATCGGAGGAGATGACCTGTGCGGCAATCGCATCGAGCAGGCCGCGTTGGCCGTTATAGCCCACGCCGCCCAAGGCGAGCAGCGCCAATGCGGCCACCAGCACCAGGACGCCCAGCATGTGCATGATCTTCATGGTGCAACTCGTGTCAGAAGCGGAAAGACAGGCCCACGCCGAGCGCGTGATCCGGTGAGCGGTCGTTGAGTCCGCGGCTGTAGACAGCGTCCAGTTGGACGTCGTTGCTCAGCAGCCAGGCCGAGCCGACATCGAGCAGGGCCACGGTGCCGCCATCGTCGCTGTTGGCGATCTGCGGCAACGCCACTTCGACGAACGAGCGCACGCGGTCGTTCCAGGCCTTGCCGAGAACGGCACCGAAGATGCCGGCGGTGTATCGATTGCCCTGGCCATCGTCGTCCCAGATCACTCCGGGCATCATGCCGGCGGAAATGCTGTCGCTGAGCTCCCATTCGGCCACCAGCCGGAACGAGGGGCGTGCACCATGGCCGCGCAACGCCTGCGCGCCGCTGGGCAGATCCACATGCAGCAACCAGGCCAGCGAGGTCTTGCCATCGTCGGAGCTGGCCAGGTGATGCTTGATGCCGAGCGAGACGTCGGACATGCCGCTCACCTGCGCATCGCCGGGCAGGTCGATGCGCTGCCAGCCATCGGTTTCCAGCCGCAGTTCCCAGGTCTGGCCCAGGCCGTAGCGCAGTAGGGTGGGTGTGGAATACGCCTCCACCGCGTCATCGCGTTCCCACGCGACGCTGGTTTCCACCTGCACGCGGCGGTCGCCGACAGTGAGGCTGGATTCCACGAAATCGGGGCGGTCGGTCGCGATCGGGTCTTCAGCGCGGGCATGACCCATCACACCCAACAGCACAAAACAGCTGGCGATAACAGACGGCTTCATGGCATCCCTTGCGTGGCGACCTGCGGAAACAACTATCCGGATGCATGCGCTGGCTGCGTTGGTCGCGACAGCACGCATGCACTGCTGGACCGGCTGCTGCGGTGTGGCGCAGGCAGTCGATGTCATCCACACTAACGGCAACGCTGCATGATTCTTGATGCGCGTCGGACGAGCGGAAGTGGCAGGGCATGCACAGCGCGCCGATGACGCGCCGTGCGGGATGCAGTTGTGGAATGCAAGTAACGCTGCGTGCGTGCGATTACGCTTGTGTTCGCTTGCACTCCACTGCGCGCAGGGCGGTTAGAAACCCTGCCACTGGCTGTCGTGACCGGCAGTGCCGAAGGACTTGCCCACGGAGCGAGGCAGCAGTGTCGCCACGCGCTTGCCGCGGGCGGCTGCCGGCTTGGTGGTGACCACCGCGCGCACCGCTGGTTTGACGGTGGACGCAGCCAGCACGGGCTTGACCGCATGATTGAGCTTGAAGACCGCCACCGCCTCGGTCAGCTGGCCGGCCTGTTCTTCCATCGCACGCGCTGCGGCAGTGGCTTCTTCCACCAGCGCGGCATTCTGCTGCGTGGCTTCATCCATCTGCGTCACGGTGAGGTTGACCTGCTCGATGCCGGACGACTGCTCCTGCGAGGCGGCGGAGATTTCGCCCATGATGTCGGTGACGCGCTGCACGCTGGCGACGATCTCGCTCATGGTGGTGCCGGCCTGATGCACCAGCGACGAGCCTTGTTCCACCTTGCTCACCGAATCGTCGATCAGGTGCTTGATCTCCTTGGCAGCACCGGCCGAACGTTGCGCCAGCGTGCGCACCTCGGAGGCGACCACGGCAAATCCGCGGCCCTGTTCGCCGGCACGCGCCGCTTCCACGGCGGCATTCAAGGCCAGGATATTGGTCTGGAACGCGATCCCGTCGATGACGCTGATGATCTCGGCGATCTTCTTGGACGAGGTCTCGATGCCCGACATCGTGGTGACGACCTGCGCCACCACCGAACCGCCATGCGATGCCACGTCGGCTGCGCCGATGGCCAGCTGGTTGGCCTGACGCGCATGCTCGGCATTCTGTTTGACGGTGGAGGTGAGTTCCTCCATCGAGGCCGCGGTTTCTTCCAGATTGGCGGCCTGTTGTTCGGTGCGCTGGGAAAGATCGTTGTTGCCGGCAGCAATTTCGCTGGCGGCTGCGCTGATCTGCGTGGCCGAGGTCTGAATGCCGGAGACAATGCCGGTGAGCTGCGCCACCGTGGCGTTGGCATCGTCGCGCATGCGGGCGAACACGCCCTGGAAGTCGCCGTCCATGCGTACGGTGAGGTCGCCTTCGGCCAGCGCACTGAGCAGGCTGGAAATCCGCTCCAGGCTCAGCGAAGTGGTTTCCAGCAGGCCATTGAGCTGCCGGCCGAATTCCAGATAGAACCCATGCTTGTCGTCCAGCGCCAGGCGCTGGCCGAAATCGCCCATCAAGGCGGACTGCACCAGCTCGGCCACTTCCTGCTGGGTGCTGACTTCGGCACTGATATTGCGCCACAGCAGCATGCTGCCGCTACGACGGCCATCGGGGGCATACAGCGGGGTCATGGTCAGATCCAGCGTCACCGGCCCGAAGCGGTAGCGCTCGGTGGTGGTGGACTGCAGCTGCCGCAGACGCTGCGTACGCGCGGCGCCTTCGCCATCGTTGCCGAACACGTAGTCCATCGGCTTGCCGACCACCGCATCGGCACTGAAGCCGGTCTGGCCCTTGGCATGAAAGGCGGGCTCGCCCTGCTTGAACGAGGTGTGCAGCGCCTGGGTGATGAACACCGCGTTGTGCTGTTCGTCGGCCAGCAACACTTCCATTTCCGAATGTTCCAGCGCGGTGCGGATGCGCAGGTTTTCGTTGGCCACCTGCGCATCGCGCTCGATGCGCTCGCGCAGGTCGCTCTGCATGCGTTGCATGGCGCCCATCAGGCGGCCCACTTCGTCCTGGCGCTGCACGGCGATCTGGTTGTCCAGCTTGCCCGAGGCGATCGCATCGGCCACGTGCGCAGCGGCCTCCAGCGGCCGCACCACCTGGCGACGCAGCAGCGCAAACAGCGCCACGCTGAGCACCAGCGCCGAGCCAAGGCCGACGGCAAGGATGGTCCACAGCAGGTGATGCGCCTGCTGCATGATCTTGGCATACGGCACCACCACGCCCAGCGCGAAGCGCTCCTGCGCCTTGCCGATCTGTAGCGGAACGTAGGCGCTGACTGCGCCGTCTGCATCGGGGGTGAAATCCAACGCGTCCTTGCCGGCCTTGATCGCCTCCAGCATGGTGCGGTGGCGTGCGTCGGTGACCTGCTTGCCGATGCGCGTGGTGTCGTGCGATGCCAGCACCACGCCGGCAGGCGAGAGCAGTTCGACATAACCGTCCTGCATCGGGCGCAAGGCGCCAAGGCGCTGCTGCAATGCCGCCAGTGCCACGTCCACGGTGACCGCGCCCAGATACTTGCCGTCCTGCAGGATCGGCGTGGACAAGGTGGTCATCAGCACGGTCTTGCCGCCGATCTTGTAATCGTAGGGTTCGGCCACGGTCTGCCGCAGCAGTGCACGCGGTTTCAGATTCCAGTCGCCCAGGCCGGGGGTTTCGTAATCGGTGAGCGGCTCGCGGACCAGTGTCTGGTCACTGCGTCCCCAGTAGGTCATGAAGCGGCCGGTGGCGTCGTGGCCCTTGGCATTGGCAAATGCGCTGTCGTTGCCATCGAAGGCCTGCGGCTCCCACAAGGTGCCCATGCCGACCCACTCGGGGTGGTCCAGCAATTGGTCGTGCACCACCGCCGCGGCGCTGTCGCGGCTGATGCCGCCATTGGCGCGTTGCACCAGCAAGGTGGTGGCCAGCGATTGGCCGGTCGTCAACGCCTGGCCAAGCTCGCTGCCGATCTGCTCGGCCTGGTAGCGCGCGGCATTTTGCATCGTGGCCTGCGCAGAGGCGCTCAATGCGCGACTGCTTTGCCAATAGGTGATGGCTGCGGTCAAACCGAAACACAGCGACGCAATGACTGCCGTACCGAACATCAGGCGGTACGCCAGGCGTCCGCTGAAACGTGAGTGGGTGGAAGGCGAGGTCATGGGCGTAGCCGCGGAAGGAAAAAGGAAAAGGGAGAAGACAACCCGGCCGAAGCGGGGCATGTGCGGTCAGTAGGTGGCCAGCGCAACCCGCGCCGGCGCGCGTGTGCCGGCATGGCCGAACGTCTTGGAGGTGGCAGCGACGATCCGGAAGCTGGACACCGCCTCATCCAGCTGCTGCGCCTGCTGCTGCATGGCATTGGCCGCTGCGGTGGCTTCTTCCACCAGCGCCGCGTTCTGCTGCGTGCTCTCGTCCATCTGGGTGACGGTGAGGTTGACCTGTTCGATCCCGGCCGACTGTTCCTGCGAGGCGGCAGAAATTTCGCTCATGATGTCGGTGACGCGCTGCACCGAAGAGACGATCTCGGCCATGGTCTTGCCGGCCTGATCCACCAGCAGCGAGCCCTCGGACACCTTGCCCACCGAATCGTCGATGAGGTGCTTGATCTCTTTGGCCGCATTGGCCGAACGCTGGGCCAGCGTGCGTACTTCCGAGGCGACCACCGCAAATCCGCGGCCTTAATCGCCGGCACGTGCGGCTTCCACCGCGGCATTCAGTGCCAGGATATTGGTCTGGAAGGCGATGCCGTCGATGACGCTGATGATCTCGGCGATCTTCTTGGACGAGGTCTGGATACCGGACATGGTGTCCACCACCTGGCTCACCACCTGGCCGCCCTGCGAGGCCACGCTGGCGGCGCCGATCGCCAACTGGTTGGCCTGGCGTGCGCTTTCGGCATTCTGCTTGACGGTGGAAGTGAGCTCCTCCATCGAGGCGGCGGTTTCTTCCAGATTGGCGGCCTGCTGTTCGGTGCGCTGGGACAGATCGTTGTTGCCTGCGGCGATTTCGCTGGCCGAGCCGGTGATGGAACTGGCGGCCTGCTGGATGCGCCCGACGATGCCGGCCAGTTGGGTGGCCGTGGTGTTGGCGTCGTCGCGCATGCGCGCGAACACGCCATGGTACTGGCCATCCAGGCGCGCAGTGAGGTCGCCTTCGGCCAGGGATGCCAGCAGCTCGGACAGCTTGCCCAGGTTGCGGTCGCTGACCTCCATCATCGCGTTGAGGTCGTTGATCATGCGCGCCGAGTCGTGCTTGAAGCGCGTGGCATCGCCGCGTTGACTGAAGTCGCCGTTGGCTGCAGCTTGCGCCAGTCGCTTGATCTCGGTGTTGATCGCCAGCAGGCTGGCCTTGGCCGCGTCCATCGCTTCGTGCAGCACCGCACGCGTGCCGGGCAGGCGCGCGGCATTGCGCGACAGGTCGCCTTGCGCATACTCGTTGAGGATGCCGATCGCATCGACGATGGCATCCAGGTGCTCGAAGATCATCGTGTTGATGCCGGTGGCCAGTTCGCCGTAGACGCCCGGGAAATCGGTCGGCATGCGGTGGGTGACATCGTCGCCGGCGTGCATGTGCACCATCACCTTGGTCTGCGCGGAGAAGCGCTCCAAGGTGTGGACCATCTCGTCGGTGGCCTTGAGCATCTGGCCGATTTCATCGGTGCCGTGTTCGGCAGTACGCACGCTCAGGTCGCCGCGCGCCACGCCCTTGATGGCCGCCAGGGCACGCGACACCGGCTCCAGGATGGAGTTGCCGATCAGCCAGCCCACCAGCAGGTTGATCAGCACCAGGGCGCCACCGGCGAGCGCAACGATGCCGGTGAAAACCAGCGCCTGCGATTGGGTGTCGTCCAGGTACACGCCGGTGCCGATCACCCAGCCCCACGGCTTGTACAGCGCCGCGTACGAGGTTTTCTGCACCGGATCCTTCTGCCCTGGCTTGGCCCAGGTGTAGTCGACATAGCCGCCGCCGGCCTGCGCTGCGGTGACGAATGCTGGAAACACGCGCTTGCCGTCCGGGCTGAGCACGTCGCTCAACGGCTTGCCGACCAGGTCCGGGCGGGTGGGGTGCATCAGCATCGTCGGCGTCTGGTCGGTGACGTAGATGTAATCCACACCGCCACGTGCACGCATGGTCGACAGAGTATGCAGCGCACTCTTTTTGGCGGTCTCCACGTCGATCTCGCCCTTTTCGGCGCGTTCGGCATAGCCATTGACCACCGCAGTCGCCATCTCGATCTGGCTCTTGAGCCCATCGCGGCGCGTATCGGTCAGATCGACGTACTGCATGCGTGCGGCGATCACCGCCAACGCAATGATGCCCAGCGCAACCAGGGCAGTCTGGGCGAAGAACCTGCGCTTGAGCGGTACATTGGCCAGTGTTTTTGCAACCGTGGTCTTCAGCGTCATGGCAGATATCCAGCAAAGGAATGTGACCGGTGTAAGTCGAATAGCGACCTGATTCCGAAAATGTTGAGCCGGACACAACGCAGGTGGCGGCCGATTCGTGGCGGAGTCGACCTGCGAATGGTGTGGCTCTGCTCAGTGCGTTAACGCGCTGGCACGGCGCTTTGCGTGCTCGGCGCAGTGGCAGCGCGCTGGGCATGACAGCAAACCAGACAGTGCCTGAAAGACATGCTGTCACGCGATCGCCGACGGCGTGGGCACGGTGGCGGTTTGCACTTTCGGCGACCATTGAACGGCTCACAGCTGCCCGGCGAATTCATCAGGCAATGCGGTGACGGCGCTCAGCGTCCTGGCGCAGGCGCTGCGCATGCAGCACCGGGCAGCGCGCACGGTGTGAACGGCACCGGCGGGCGGGCCGGGCGTTTGTGCAGTCGCCGCGCCGATGAACTCAGCCGCACAAGGCGTGATGGTTCAGCGTGAACTGGCGCGTGCTACGCGTGATGTTGCCCGGGCGCTGCGTGGCAAGGTTTGCCTGCAGCGGCTCAGTTGCGCTGCGCAACGTTCACGCTGGCGACCGATTGCTGCAGGCTCTGCAGTTCGGTCCACAAGACGTGGCGAGTATCGCCGCTATGGCCCAGCGACAAGGCTTGTGCGTATTGCAGGTCGCCTTCGTGCAGGGCGCGATTGGCCTGACGGTGCTGTGCCAGGTACTTGCCCAGCTGCTGCTGCACCAGCGCGAATTTGCGTGCCTGTTCGCCCTGCGGCGCGGTGGCCTGGAAGTAGCCGGCATGCCGTGCGATCCGCTGGTGCAGATTGCCCAGACGCTCGTCGTAGGCTTCGATACGCGCCGCATCGTGCCTGGCGGCAAGCTGTGCACGTTGATCGTCGCGCAACTGCGCCAGATCCACCGCCAGCGCCTGCAATGCGGTAACCGGCACATTGTCCAGAAGCACCGAGACCGGCGCTGCCGGGGCGGCGAAGGAGGGCGGCAATGAGACGCCCGCAGCCAGCAGCGCGACGGTGAACACACAGCCCAGCACGGTGCGGGCAGAGCGGTTGGAGTTGGCGGTGTGCATGCGGACGTCCTTCGATCTAGCGCGGGCAATGCGGCCCTCAGTGCTTGTTGTATCGGCCGCACGAGCCTGCGCTTGACCGATTTTCGACCAGCGGCACGCTTGCATGGTCGTCGCAATGACTTCCTTCTCCTGCGGGGAAAGCCGGTGCGCAGCGCCGGATGAAGGCACGCGCACAGCCTCATGCGCCCACCGCAAGCTGTCGACAACGACACGCGACACTGCCTCGGCAGGGTTTTCCCCGCCAAAAAAAAGCCCCGACATTGCTGCCGGGGCCTGGGGACCACCTGCCGTCTGATCCGGCGGCCGTGTATCTGCAGTGGGCTTAAAACTCCTGCCAGTTCGATTCGCTGTTGCTGGCCGCGGCAGCCAGCCGGCGTTGTGCTGTGGCGGGGGCGGCGCTGGGTTTTGCGACAGCAGAGCCGGTCACCCGTTTGGCAGCGCTGGCCGACGTGGCGGCGGCCAGGCGCAGCGGTGCAGGGCGCTTGGCCGCGGGCGCCACACCGGCGACCTGCTGCACCTTGAAGATCGATACCGCATCGGACAACTGACCGGCTTGTTCTTCCATTGCACGTGCCGCGGCCGTGGCTTCTTCCACCAGCGCCGCGTTCTGCTGGGTGGTTTCGTCCATCTGCGTCACGGTGAGGTTGACCTGCTCGATCCCGGCCGACTGTTCCTGCGAGGCGGCAGAAATCTCGCCCATGATGTCGGTGACGCGCTGCACGCTGGCGACGATGTCGGCCATGGTCTTGCCGGCCTGGTCCACCAGGACGGAGCCTTCGGCGACCTTGCCCACCGAGTCGTCGATGAGGTGCTTGATCTCCTTGGCTGCGCCGGCCGAGCGCTGTGCGAGCGTGCGCACTTCGCTGGCCACCACCGCGAATCCGCGGCCCTGGTCGCCCGCGCGTGCCGCTTCCACTGCGGCGTTCAACGCCAGGATGTTGGTCTGGAAGGCAATGCCGTCGATGACGGAGATGATATCGGCGATCTTCTTCGACGAGACTTCGATGTCGGCCATGGTGGACACCACCTTGCCGACCACGTCGCCGCCTTGCGACGCCACAGCCGCCGCGCCGATCGCAAGCTGGTTGGCCTGGCGTGCGCCTTCGGCGTTCTGCCTGACGGTGGAGGTGAGCTCCTCCATCGAGGCCGCGGTTTCTTCCAGGTTGGCGGCCTGCTGCTCGGTGCGCTGCGACAGATCGTTGTTGCCGGCGGCGATCTCGCTGGCCGCGGTATTGATCGACACCGTGGCGTGCTGGATGCGCCCGACAATGCTGGAGAGCTGTTCGGTGGTGGCGTTGGCATCGTCGCGCATCTGCGCGAACACGCCGTTGAACTCGCCCTGCATGCGCTGGGTGAGATCACCTGCAGCAATGGCCTGCAGCACCTTCGACAGCGCGCCCAAATTACCGTCGGCGGTGGCCATCAGCCGGTTGAGGCTTTCCACCATTGCCAGGAAATCGTGCTGGAAACGCGCCGTATCGCCGCGTACGCTGAAGTCGCCATCGGCCGCAGCCTGGGCCAGCAGTTTGATCTCGCTGTTCATCGCCGTCAGGTTGGATTTGACGGTGTCCATGGTCTCGCTCAACACGGCTTCTTCGCCCGGCAGGCGGTCCATGTCCTGGCTCAGGTCGCCGATGGCGTAGCGCGACATGATCTGCGCGAGCTTGAGCTTGACCGCGATATGCGCATCTACCAGAGCATTGGTATCGCGCACCATGCTGCCGTATTGCCCGGGAAACGCATCCTGGTCCATGCGGAAGCTGATCTTGCCGCTGTCGTGCTGGCGGGCCATCTCCTGCTGCGCGGCGGCAACGGCCTTGAGCTGCTCCTGCATGCCGCGCATGCTGGTCAACAACTGGCCGGGCTCATCGCCTGGCTGCGGGCCGATCGGGTGATCCAGATCGCCGTGGGCGATCGCATCGGCGACCTGCGTGGCCTGCTTCAGCGGCCGCACCAGGCTGGCCGAGATCAGCCACGCCAACGCGGCGGCCAGGCCGGCCGCGAGCAGGCCGAAGGCGATCAAGGCACGGTTTGCCAGCGCCACGCTGCCCAGGATGGTGGCCGCGCCGGCGGCATTCTGCTGATTCTGCAATTCCACCGCGGCAGCAATCGCCTTGGAGCGGCGCTCCAGCAACGGCTGCGCCTGCCCACTGAGCAGCTGCTTTGCGCCCTCCAGGTCGCCTTCGCGTACCAGGCCCAGCAGCCGGTTGTTGGTGGCGCGGGCAGCGGTGAGGCTGTCTTCGATGGCCTGCCGAGCACGTAGGCCGTCGCTGTTGGTCGGCAGCTGTTTCAACGCGGTCCACAACTGCGCGTAATGTTCGCGATTGGCCTTGAGCTGCGCATCGACAGCGGGCCGCTGCTGCGGGGTCGCCAGCATGAAGTCGCGGATGTAGCGCTCGCCGAGCATGTTGCTCTCGCGCATCTGACTGAGCAGCGCTGCCTTGCGGCTATTGACCTCGACGATGATCGCGACCTGATGTTGGACGGTCTTGAACTGGGACAGCGCCAGGGCGGTGGAGCCGGCAAGCAACGCGATCAGCAACGCGAATGCCACCGCCAGGCGTCGCCCGACGGTCATGGAATGCAGGAATTTCATGGTGTTTCTCTCTGGGGAGGGTGGAAAAGAGATACACCGGTAGCGTTCGCCACCCGGAATTCTGAAGTCGCATGTTGCATTGCAGCATGCTGGCGTTCATGGTGCTCGGTGGGGCCAGCGCGAGGCATGGCCAAGCGATGCATCGCGCAGGCATCCCGGCTGCGAGAATCTGCTGCCGTATTGGATGCAGGGATGCAGGGATGCGTGCGCGTGAGCGTTGCTACAACCCGCACGCGCCAAAAAAAAAGCCCCGACATCGCTGCCGGGGCTTGCTCATGCGTGGTCGCCTCGTCGCCTGCTCCACGCAGAGGTGGCGCTCAGAACTCCTGCCAACTCGACTCGCCGTTGGCGGCTGCGGCAATCACCGGGCGTGGCGTTGCTGTGGCCGTGGCCGCGACACCGGCCGATGCAGGGGCGCGCTTGGTCGTGGCCGATCTGGCAGCGCCTGGCTTGGCGGCGGCCAGGCGCGGCGGAGCAGGGCGCTTGGCTGCAGTGGCCACGGCAGCGACCTGCTGCACCTTGAAGATCGACACCGCATCGGACAGCTGACCGGCCTGCTCTTCCATCGCACGCGCCGCGGCCGTGGCTTCTTCCACCAGCGCTGCGTTCTGCTGGGTGGCTTCGTCCATCTGCGTCACGGTGAGGTTGACCTGCTCGATCCCGGCCGACTGTTCCTGCGAGGCGGCAGAAATCTCGCCCATGATGTCGGTGACGCGCTGCACGCTGGCGACGATGTCAGCCATGGTCTTGCCGGCCTGGTCCACCAGGACGGAGCCTTCGGCGACCTTGCTCACCGAGTCGTCGATGAGGTGCTTGATCTCCTTGGCCGCGCCGGCCGAACGCTGCGCCAGCGTGCGCACTTCCGAGGCGACCACGGCAAAACCACGGCCCTGCTCGCCGGCACGCGCTGCTTCCACGGCGGCATTCAAGGCCAGGATATTGGTCTGGAAGGCGATGCCGTCGATCACGCTGATGATGTCGGCGATCTTCTTCGAGGACACTTCGATGCCGGACATGGTGGTCACCACCTGCGCCACTACGCTGCCGCCTTGCGAGGCCACCGTGGCCGCACCGATGGCGAGCTGGTTGGCCTGGCGCGCATGCTCGGCGTTCTGGCGCACGGTGGAGGTGAGTTCCTCCATCGAGGCAGCGGTTTCTTCAAGGTTGGCCGCCTGCTGCTCGGTGCGCTGCGACAGATCGTTGTTGCCGGCGGCAATCTCGCTGGCCGCGGTATTGATCGACAAGGTGGCGTGCTGGATGCGCCCAACGATATCGGCAAGTTGCGCGGTGGTGGTATTGGCATCGTCGCGCATCCGGGCGAACACGCCATTGAACTGGCCTTGCATGCGCTCGGTGAGATCGCCCGCGGCAATGGCCTGCAACAGCTTCGACAGCGCGCTCAGGTTGGCATCGGCGGTCGCCATCAACTGATTGAGGCTCTCCACCATCGCCTGGAAATCGTACTGAAAACGTGCCGTGTCGCCGCGCACGCTGAAGTCGCCGTTGGCAGCGGCCTGCGCCAGCAGCTTGATCTCGCCGTTCATCGCCGACAGGTTGGCCTTGACGGTATCCATGGTGGAACTGAGCACGGCCTTCTCGCCGGGCAGGCGGTCCATGTCCTGGCTGAAGTCGCCGATGGCGTAGCACGACATGATCTGCGCGAGTTTCATCTTGACCGCGATATGCGAGCCGACCAGGCTGTTGGTGTCGCGCACCATGGTGCCGTAGTCGCCTGGAAACGCATCGTGTTCCATGCGGTAGCTGATCTGGCCGGCTTCGTGGCGCTTGGCCATTTCCGACTGCGCTGCGAGCACGGCCTGCAATTGCCGCTGCATGCCTTCCATGCTGTGCAGCAGTTGCCCGGCTTCGTCGCGGCTGTCGACGTGGATGGCGTTATCCAGTTTGCCCTGTGCGATGGCACTGGCCACCCGCGTGGCGCGAGCGAGCGGGCCGGCGATGCTGCGGGCGATGAACCAACCGGCAAATGCAGCCAGCAGCACGACCAGCACCATCGCCGCGAGCATGACCTGCACCGAGCGTTGATAGGTCGCCTCGGCCTGCGCGATCTCGCTGTCCATGTGGGCGACGTTGAACTTGGTCAGCTCGACCAATTTCGCGAACAGGTCGCGCCGCGCCGGGCGCGATTGCTCATCGGAAACGCGATTGGCAGTGACCAGATCGCCGGCACGCACCGCTGCGCTGAGTGCGGCGTTGGCCTTGTAGTACGCGTCCAGTTTCAGTTTGACCTTGTCGTACAACTCGGTCTCTCTGCCGGCCGTGGTGGTCTTGGCGTAGGCGTCCTGCGCCGTCGCGACGTCGGCGCGCGCCTTGTCCATGCGTTCGAAATAATTCTGCACCGCCTTCGGATCGTCGGCGTGTGCCAGCTGGGCAAGTTCGTAGGTGCGGAATTCGCCGAGCAATGCGCGCATTTCGCTCAGTTGCTGCACGGCCGGTGCCCACACGGTGCCGATCTCGCGCAACAGATGTGCGCTGGACTGCATGCGCACGAGCGCAAACCCGCCCAGGCTCAAGGTGATCAACGCGGTAAAGGAAAACGCCACGGCCAACTTGCGGGCAACGGCAAGATTGCGGAACCAGTTCATAGCGGTCTTCTCGTATTGCAGAGAACGACTGGCCTCGTGGGCGCCCGTCAGTGGTTGGGCGAATGACGATGGCAGCGTCGAAAGATCCGGACAAAGGGCCAGAATCTCCGCCGGTCGTGTCGGGCCGGACGGGTGTTGCTGATGCCGGCAGTCCCCATACTGCCGGCGATCGCTCCAGCACCCATCGTGCATCGATGGCGTGGTGGAGCCTTGCGCCGCGGCATCCACGCCGCGGCGAGTGCATTACGCGGCTTGCGGTACCTTGAGCGAGCGCACCAGTCCACCGATGTCCACGATCAGCGAGACCCGCCCATCGCCGAGGATGGTGGCGCCGGAAACACCCGGGATGCGGCGGTAATTGTTCTCGATGTTCTTGACCACCACCTGCTGCTGGCCGAGCAACTCGTCCACTTCCAGCGCGATCTTCTGGCCGTCGCCTTCGACCACCACCACCAGCGATTCCTTGGAGGACTGTTGCCCGCCGAAGCCGTAGTAATTGGTGAGCGAGAGGATCGGCAGATATTCGCCACGCACCCGCAATACCCGACCGTCGCCGGCCATCGCGCGGACGTCTTCCGGTGCCGGCTGCAGGGCTTCAAGCACGTAGGACAGCGGCAGGATCAGGGTTTCGCCGGCGACCGAAACGGTCATGCCGTCCAGAATGGCCAGGGTCAGCGGCAGGCGGATCAACACGCGGGTACCGCTGCCGGCGTTGCTTTCCAGCTGCACTTCGCCACCCAGGCCCTGGATGTTGCGGCGGACCACGTCCATGCCCACGCCACGACCGGACAGGTCGGTCACCGCATCGGCGGTGGAGAAGCCCGGTGCGAAGATCAAGTCCCACACCTGCGCATCGGTCGGGTTGTCCGGCACGGCGATGCCGCGTTCGGCCGCTTTTTCCAGGATCTTGGCGCGATTGAGGCCACGGCCGTCGTCGCTGACTTCGATCACGATGTGGCCGCCCTGGTGCGATGCCGCCAGGGTAATCGTGCCGGTTTCGTCCTTGCCGGAGGCGCGGCGCGCATCGGGCATTTCCAGGCCGTGGTCGATCGAGTTGCGCACCAGGTGCACCAACGGATCGGCGATCTTTTCGATCAGGCCCTTGTCCAGCTCGGTGCTTTCGCCAATGGTGCGCAGGCGCACTTGCTTGCCGAGGCGGCTGGAGAGGTCGCGTACCAGGCGCGGGAAGCGGCGGAACACCGCATCCACCGGCAGCATGCGCACGCCGATGACCGCTTCCTGCAGATCGCGGGTATTGCGCTCGAGCAGATCCAGGCCGGCGAACAGCTGTTCGGCATGCGCCGGGTCCAGGCCGGTGGAGACCTGCTTGAGCATGGCCTGGGTGATCACCAGTTCGCCGACCAGATTGATCAATGCATCGACCTTGTCGACGCTGACGCGGATCGAGCTTTCGGCTTCGGCAGCGGCGGCCTTGGCCGGTGTCGCCGCGGCGGCAGCAGGTTCGGCAGCGGCGCCCGGTGCAGCGGCAACGGCTGCAACCGGTGCGGCCGCCGGAGCGTCCACGGCCAGGCTCGGCGGCGGGCCGGGCACGGCCATCGGGCGGATGTCCAGTTCGCAGTCGTCCACCACCCAGGCAAAGGTGTCTTCGATCTTGCTGCGCGGAATCTTGCCGATCAGGCCCAGGTCCCACGCCAGATACGCTTCCAGCGGATCGATGTTTTCGAAGCCCGGCATGCGCTCCAGACGCGCGGCGATCTGCAGCGGGCCCAGGTGTTCGAGCTCGCGGATGATGCGCAGCGGGTCGTTGCCGCTCATGAACAGCGACGGCGCCGGCGTGAAACCGATGTGCCAGGCTTCGGGTTCTTCTTCCTTGGGCTTGGCGACCGCCGCGGCGGTCGGCGCTTCGCCAGCGAGCACGGCATTCAACCGGGTGTGCACGGCCTTGACCGCAGCCGGATCGGCCGGGGTGCCGTGTTCGGCTTCGCGCAACAGGGCGCGCAGCACATCGACCGAGCCAAGCATGGCATCGACCGCATTGGGTTCGAGCTGGCGCTTGTTGGAGCGCAGCTCGTCCAGCAGCGTCTCCAGCACGTGGGTCAGCCCTGCGACGGCGTCGAAACCGAAGGTGGCAGCGCCGCCCTTGATCGAGTGCGCGGCGCGGAACACCGAGTTGATGATTTCCGGGTCGCGGTTGCCTTCTTCAAGCGACAGCAGCCCGGCCTCCATCGCGTCGAGCCCTTCACGGCTTTCCTCGAAAAAGGTGGCGTGGAAACGTTGCAGGTCCATGCTCATGGGCGTGAAATCCGAAGCTGAAGCGAGGAGGGTTTAACCGAGAACTTTCTGGACGGTGGCGATCAGCTGTTCTGGGTTGAACGGCTTGACCAGCCAACCGGTGGCGCCGGCTGCCTTGCCTTCGGATTTCTTGTCGGCCGCCGACTCGGTGGTGAGCATGAGCATCGGGGTGAACTTGTAGTCCGGCAGCTGGCGCAGCTCGCGGATCAGCGAGATGCCGTCCATGTTGGGCATGTTCACGTCGGTAACCACCGCATTGAAGCGCTGGCCCTTCGCGCGGCCCAGCGCAACGGCGCCGTCTTCGGCTTCTTCGACGGCAAAGCCGGCAGAGGTGAGGGCGAAAGAGACCATCTGGCGCATCGACGCCGAATCGTCCACCACCAAGATACGTGCGCTCATGCGGCGTTCTCCACAGATTTCAGGTTGTCATTGGATGCGGGGAGTCCGAGCGCGTCGGTGACGCCGAGCAGACGCGCTGCATCCCTAAAAGTGTCGTTGCAGCCATCGAATTCGGTGTGCAGGCCGGCCTGGCGGCGGCTCTGCACAAAGGCGCAGAGCAACTGCACGCTGGCGGTGTGGATGCGTCGGACTTCACCGGCATCAAGCACCAGGTCGCCGTCCTGGGTGAGGAATCCGGCAAGCTTTTGCTTGAGGTCGGCGCTGGTCTCGATGCCGAGATCCTCACCCAATGTCACTGTGCTCATTGTTGCTCCGAACGGATGGTTCTATGCGTACTAACGGCGGGGGGCAGAAAAGCTTTAACGGTGAATCGCTGTGCGTGCAGGTGCGAGCAAGCTAGGCGCGCATCAATGCAGCAGATGGGTGGCATCGAGCAGGATCATCGGCTGATGGCCCAGACGTGCGACACCGCGGAACAGGTTGTTGTAGATGCGGCATAGCCGGGCGTTGTCCGGCGGCTCGATCTGCTGATCGGTGAGGCTGGTGACGTCTTCCACGGCCGACACGCGCAGGCCCATGGTTTCGCCGTTTTCTTCCAGCACCACCACGCGGGTCTGCAGGTCCATGTCCACCGGCGAAGAGCCCAGGTGGATGCCCAGATCGATCACCGGGACCACCTGGCCCCGCAGGTTCATGATGCCCAGCATGGCGCTGGGCGTGCCGCGCAGCGGCAGCAGCGGCACCGGCAGCACCACTTCCTGCACCTTGAGCAATTCCAGCGCATAGGTCTGCTCGCCGCAGCGCAGACGCAGCCAGCGGGTGCTGCGTTCGCTGGCGCGGCGTTCGGCGTGAATCTTGTCGGCCTGGCCGGGTGCCAGCAGTGCCTGCAGCCCGGTCGGTGCCGGCGCGCGTGCCGGCGCCGGTGCCGCACGGGGGGCCGGGGCGGGCGCCGGTGCCGGGGCGGGTGCAGGCACCGCGACCGGTGCGGCCTCCAGCCCGAAGGCCGGGTCGGCATCCATTTCTGCCAGCAGATCGGCGGTGATCAGGTCCACTGCAGTGGGCGCGGTTCCGAACGCCGGATCGGCATCCATTTCGGCCAGGAAGTCGGCGGCGATGTCGGCGGCGCTGGGCGCGGCCTTGGCCGGCGGGGCGAATGCCGGGTCGGCGTCCATTTCGGCCAGGAAGTCGGCAGCGATGTCGGCGGCGCTGGGTGCGGCGTTGACCGGCGGTGCGAACGCCGGGTCGGCGTCCATTTCGGCCAGGAAGTCGGCAGCGATGTCGGCGGCGCTGGGCGCGGCCTTGACCGGCGGTGCGAAGGCCGGGTCGGCGTCCATTTCGGCCAGGAAGTCGGCGGCAATGTCGGCAGCGCTGGGCGCGGCCTTGACCGGCGGTGCGAACGCCGGGTCGGCGTCCATTTCTGCCAGGAAATCGGCGGCGATCGCATCGGCGCTGCGCGCTGCGGCAATCGCGTTGGAGGTGGCAGCTTCGGAGACGGTAGCGGCTTCGGGAAGTGCGGCCGTCTCGACCGGCGGCTCGGCCAGCGCAAGATCTGCATGCGCAAGTGCCGGCGTTTCGACCGTGGCTGCGGTGGCCGCAGGTGGGGCAACGCTCTCCACGCCCGCATCGTGCAGCAGGCCTTCCAGATAATCGTCCAATTCACCGTTGGCGGTGGGGTTGCTCATGCGGCTTGCTCCATACGCATCGCGTCATCGGCCAGCACCCATTCCAGCGCGCGGCGATACGCGGACAGGCCGCGGCCCGGATAGTCGCCGCCAACGGCGGGCACGGTCAGGGCGGCGGCGTTGCAGATTCGGGTGTCCACCGGCACCGCGTCTTCCCAGACGACCGGGCCGTAGGTGGCCTGCATTTCCTTCAGCGTTTCGGTGCCGGCGCGGGTGCGGCGGTCGAACAGCGTAGGCAGGATCGACACCGGCAGCTCGCGCCGGCGCGAGCGCTGCACCATGTCGGCGGTGCGCACCATGCTGGCCAGGCCATGCAGGGCAAGCGGCTCGGCCTGGGTCGGCACCACCACGCGGTCGCAGGCGGCCAGTGCGTTGATCATCAGCAGGCCCAGGGTTGGCGGGCAGTCCAGCAGGATGTAGTCGTGCTGGCCGGCATGCCGGGTCATGGCGTTCTGCAGCGCCAGGCCCAGGCCGGGCTGGTTGGCGCTGCGGCGTTCCAGCGTGGCCAATGCGGCTTGCGCGCACACATACGACAGGCCCGGAATGCTGCTTTCATGCGCCAGGCTGGCCAGGTCGCTTGGCGGAGTGCCGAACAGGTCCAGCACCCCGCGCGGCGGCGGGTCGATCGCCACGCCGAAGGCGCGGGTGAGCGAGGAGTGCGGATCGAGGTCGATCAACAAGACGCGGTGGCCGAGCGCGGCCAGGCCGCGACCCAATGCCAGCGTCGTGGTGGTCTTGCCGACGCCGCCCTTTTGGTTGGCGATTGCCCAGATACGCATGTCACTGCACTCCTTGAATTACGGCGGGGACGGAACTTGTGCCGCTTTCGGTGGTGACGGCCGTTTGGCCGCCGTCAGACTTGGGAAGCTTGGGCGCCCCGGCGGCGGTCGCATTTAATTGCGATGGCGGATCGGGTGCGAGTGAGCCAGCCGAGTCAGCGAGGATGATCAACACCACACGCCGGTTCGCATTCCGTCCCGCCTCAGTGCTGTTATCGGCACGTGCGCGGAATTCTCCATAGCCCACCATCGCCAATCGTTGCGGGGCGATGCCGTCGTCGGCGAACAGGTGCACCACGCTTGCCGCACGCGCCGCCGACAGCTCCCAGTTGGAGGGGAATTGCGCCGTGGCGATGGGCTGGTTATCGGTATAGCCCTCCACGCGCACGCCATTGGGCGCATCGCGCAGCACCGAGGCCAGCGTGGACAACGTCCCGCGGGCGCCGCCGGCCAGGGTGGCCGAGCCGGTGCCGAACAGGATGTCGCTGTTGATCTCCACCTCGATCCACAGATCGTTGCGGCGGATGGTGATCAGTTGCTTGTCGATCAGCGGGGCCAGCGTCTTGCTCAGCTGTTGCTCCACTGCATCCATCTGCCGCTGTGCGCGCGCCAGTTGCGCCTGGTTGCGCAGCGACACCGGCATGCGCATCTGCGCGGCCATCGACGGCAGCAGGGTGGGGTCGGTCGGGCCATTGGAAGCCGCCATCGGCGCGCCGGCCTTGATCACGGATGGGCGGTCGTAATCGGCGCCCAGGGTCTGGGTCTTGCCCAGCTGCACCGGGCTGGCCTTGTTCGACGAGCCACCGAAGGCGCTGGTCAGCGCTTGCGCCATGACCTTGTATTTGCCTTCGTTGAGCGAAGAGATGGCGTACATCACCACGAAGAACGCCAGCAGCAGCGTCATCAGATCGGCATACGGAATCGCCCACGCTTCGTGGTTGCCATGTTCTTCGTGGTGTTTGCGACGACGGGCCATAACGCGCTAATGCAAGTAGCCTGCCAATTTCGATTCGATGTTGCGCGGGTTCTCGCCCTGGGCGATGGCGATCAGGCCTTCGATCGCCATTTCGCGCTCATTGGTGCTGCAATGGATCACGCTCTTGAGCTTGGCGGCGACCGGCAGGAACAGCAGGTTGGCCGAGGCGATGCCGTAGATGGTGGCGGTGAAGGCTGCCGCGATGCCATGCCCGAGCATGGCCGGGTCGGCCAGGTTCTTCATCACCGCCATCAGGCCCAGTACCGCGCCGATGATGCCCAGGGTGGGCGCATAGATGCCCATGCCCTCGAATACCTTGGCCGCGGCAAGATCCTGACGCTCCTGGTTGTCCACTTCGATCTCCAGCATGTGGCGCATGGATTCGGGCTCCACGCCATCGACCAGCATCTGCAGGCCTTTGCGCAGAAAGGCATCCTCCTGACGCGGCAACTGGTCTTCCAGGCCCAGCAGGCCCTGGCGACGGGCGATATTGCTCCACTCGACGATACGCGCCACCAACTGCGGGCGATCGCTGGCCGGCGGCTGGATCACCCAGCGCAGGATCTTGAACGCGCGCCGGAAAACCGCCGGCGAGGTGTGCAGCAGGATCGCCGCCACCGTGCCGACGATGACGATCACGAAGGCAGCCGGCGACCACAGCGACGAAATGCCGGCACCTTTCAACACGCTGCCGCCCACGATCGCCACGATCGCCAGCACCAGTCCGATTACGCTGAGTCTGTCCATGCATGCGGTATCGGCCCAGGCCCGGCGGACTTGATAGGTGCGCCCGGTTGGCGCGCCAGAAAGTTGTCGTTCTGGGGAATGGGTCTGCGAATTGCCGACGTCGTTGCGGGCAATCGCGCGGGCGGGGACCGGTTCCCCGGTCGTAGAAGGTTGCGATGAACTCAATGGTGCCTCAGGTCAGCCCATGCGTTACCGAGGCGGACACAGGAAGACACGACCGACGCGGCACTAAAGCCCCTCTCCCGCCGGGAGAGGGGTTGGGGTGAGGGTACGTCCAGGCGCGGACTGTCGGTTGTTGGCTTCGGTGAGGGCCCCAGCGCGGCCGCTCATCGGCTGTTCGGCGCAGCAGACATCCTGTCTGAGTCGCCATCGCGACACATCCCTGCGACGGCCATGGTCGCCGAGGGGCCTGGTGTGCCATGTCCTGGAGTGTGCCAACACTCCTGTCGATCCTGTTTCTCGCTCAGCTCGGTTGCAAATGATGGAGACGGTGCAGGCGCGTGGTTGAACCGCTTGCGCCTGGTTGCGGGCGAGGGCGCTTGCGGGCCGCGATCGAGCGGTTGCTGCAGCAGGCAGGCTGTAGCGTGCCGCGTGCAAGCGTGGCGAGCCCGGCCGCAATCGTGGCGCTTGCAACGCCGCCGGCCTGCTGCGCGGCAGAATGCGTTGGCGCATGGGCTGTGCTACTTAGATTTGCACGGCATTAGAACGATCTAATCGCATCCGCGCAGAAGAGGAGAAAAGACCGGGAAAACCGGGCGCCGCAACGGTGCCGGATATTTTTGCGTTACTTCGCGCGGCGTTCTTGTCCGGTCGTTGGATCGATACAAAGCCGCCGAGGCCGATCACCATTGGGAGAGCACGACCGAAATGAACTGCACGCCATTCGCACGCAACCGCAGCACGCTGTACGCCGGTATCGCCATCGCCTTGTTTGCGAGCGCCGCCTCCACCACTGTCTCCGCCCAGCAGGCCGACGGCACGCCGGCGTCCACGGGCCAGGCCGCGGTGCAGGCCACGGACCTGGACGCGGTGACGGTGACCGGCTACCGCTACGCGATCGAAAAAAGTCTGGAGCAAAAGCGCAACGCCAACGCCGTGGTCGATGTCATCACCGCCGAGGACGTGGGCAAGTTCCCCGACAAGAACGTGGCCGATGCGCTGCAGCGCGTGCCCGGCGTGGTCATCAGCCGCGACGGTGGCGAGGGCAAGAACGTCAGCGTGCGCGGTTTGTCCTCGGAGCTGGTGCTGACCGAATTGAACGGCAACTACATCGCCACCGCCGAATCCAACGGCGACCCGACGCGCTCGTTCAACTACACGCTGCTGCCGTCGAACCTGCTGGGCAGCGCGGAGCTCTACAAGACGCCGGAAGCGCGCATCGACGAAGGCGGCATCGGCGGCACGGTGATCCTGCAGACGCGGCGCCCGCTGGAACTGGAGCCACATTCCGGCTTCGTCTCCGCCGAGGGCACCTGGTCCGATACCAGCAAAAAGACCGACGGCCAGTTCTCCGGTTCGTACTCCTGGCATGACAAGGACAACCGCTTCGGTGTCTTCGTTGGCTACACGCAGCAAAAGCGCACCGCACGCACGCTCGATGCCAGTACCGAGAGCTGGCAGTGGTACGGCCGCGACGAAGGCGGCCCGGCGGTCGACGTCAACGGCAATCCGTCGGACTTCAACGCCAACTGGTGGGGCGGCACCGGTTTCTGGAACCAGGACGGCAATTACTCCACCGGTTTCATGATGCCGACGGCGGTCAGCCTGGACGCCAAACGCGAGGAGCGCGAGCGCAAGGGCGGGCAACTGACCCTGCAGTTCAAGCCCACCGACGACCTGACCCTGACCGCGAACTACTTCCGCTTTGACCTGTCGCAGAATTCGCAGACCAATACCATCAAGATTCCCGAGTGGAACATTGCCCGCTATTACGGCGACGGCAACTGGCGCGGCGGGCGCCTGCTCGACGGGCTGCAGTTCGATCCCAGCGGCACGATTGTCACTGGCGCCGCCTACAGCCTGCGTCCGGGCAAGACCTACTACTGCAGCGAGGCGCAGGCCGCGGCGGCCGGCCTGCCGCCGGGCGGCTGGGGCTCGGATGACTGCACCGTGCCGACGCCGCAGATCACCGGCAGCTACAACATCGAGAAATCGCAATCGCAGACGGTGGACCTGGGCGGCGAATGGCGTGGCGAGCAGGTGGACGTGGCGTTCAAGGTTGGCCGCACCTGGGCCAAGGGCGGGCCGGAGCTGCAGTTTTCCTTACCGATCAAGCCGCGCCTGCAGAACGCCGACGGCAGCTGGAGCAACGGCAATTTCGCCAGCGCCTGGGACCTGACCGGCACGCCGTCCATGACCTTCTCGCCGGAGCTGATGCAAAACCTGCGCGACGGCATCCTGCAGGTCGACCTGGGCTCGACCGGCTCGTCCTGGACCCGCAACACCAACCAGCAGCAGTACGCGCAGATCGATACCACCTGGCATTTCGATGGCGAGGTCTTCGACTCGCTGCAGTTCGGCATCAAACGGCGCGACGGCGGCATCCACCGCAATACCGGCAACAACTACTGGGTGTGCCCGGGCACCGACCCGAGCGACTACGACAACCGCTACTGGAACGGGCGCTGCAATGCCATCGCCACGCAGTTCTCGCCGGGCCTGCTGTTCGCGCAGGACAACCTGGCCGGTGGTTTCAACGCCAGCGCGTTCCCGTCGATCAACTTCCCCGGCTACATCGGCTATTTGAACCAGACCTACGGCGCGATGCAGACCCGCAACGAAGACAACTTCGTCTACAACGTCGACGAAGAGATCTATTCGACCTACCTGCAACTCAACTTCCACACCGAGCGGCTGCGTGGCAACGTCGGCGTGCGGGTGGCGCGCACCGGCCAGCGTGCCGCTTCCACCGACAAGGTGACTGCCTACAACGACTATTTCTTCGACGGCGCCGACGGCAATCCGCTGGCCTGCCAGCAGGGCGCCGCCACGCCCGGCGGCGCCCCGGCCGACACCTATTGCGGCACCGAAGGCTATTGGCGTTTGGCCGACAGCGTGCAACGCACCGAGTCGTTCGTGGTCAGCGGGCTGGACCGCAACTACACCGACGTGCTGCCGAGTTTCAACCTGGCCTACGACCTGACCGAGAACCTGCTGCTTCGCGCGGCAGCCGCCAAGGTGATCGCACGTCCCAGCTACAACGACATCGCCGCGCCCGGCAGCCTGGAGTTTTACAGTCCCGAGTACGTGGCCGACCGGCGCCTGACCGGCGGTGCCAGCGAGCAGGGCTGGTACGGCTCGGGCAGCAACAAGAACCTGGAGCCGTACAAGGCCAACCAGTTCGACCTGGGGCTGGAATGGTATTTCCAGCCGGGCTCGGTGGCAGGTGTGGGACTGTTCCGCAAGAACGTGGAGAACTTTGCGGTCGACGTCATCAGCGACGTGAACATGATGGTCGACGGGCAGCCGGTCACCGTGCAGAACTACAGCACCCAGGCCGGCGGCCAGGACGCGGTCTCGCAGGGTGTGGAGCTCTACGCGCAGCACACGCTGCCATTCGGTCTTGGTGTGCAGTTCAACTACACCTACAACGATGCCAGCAAGGCGGCGGTGCGGCTGGAGGATGGCACCGAGGTCGGCAAGACCTCCATGCCGGGCAGCGCCAAGAACCAGACCAACCTCACCGTGTTCTACGAGACCGACAGCCTGCTGCTGCGCGCTTCGTACAACCGTCGCGGCGAGCTGGTGCAAGGCCTGGTCAACGGGTTGAACGTCTTTGAGGAGCCGTACTACCAGATCGATCTGAACGCGGCGTACAACATCACCCCGGCGCTCAGCCTCACCGCCTCGGTGCTGAACCTGACCAAGCAGGAGTCACGCTCGCACCTGGGCGAAGACACCCGCGCCCGCTTCTACACCGGCGGCTACGCAGGCCGGCTGGCGTACCTCGGGCTGACCTACAAGTTCTAGCTCCCAATGTGTCGCGCCCATGCCTGCCGCGTGGCGGTGTGGGTGCGACGGTTCGGCGACGGTCTGGCTGGCTGCAGTGGAAGTGAACCTGGAACTGTTATTTCGAAGCAGGGAGTCCTTGAGATATGCTTTCGGCTTCCTACGGAAAGCGAAGCACATGAAGGATTTGCAGGGGTTCTCTTGCTCCCGGCTGCATTTTCAGCACACGGCCAAGGCAAGATCGACTACGACGGCGTAGCCAAATATGGACGCCTACAAGCAGGCCGCTGAGCAGGCGTCAGGCGCGCTCCAGAAGCGTATTGCAGGACTTGTTGTTGCGCCCGGTGCATGGGAAAAGAAGAGCACAAAGATTTGCTCTGAGCTGGGCCATGCTTTGAGGCACGCAGTGGAGATACGGATAAGTGACGGCGTACGAGTCATGGCCGCAATTTCGATGGATGGCGATAAGCCGGCTGATCAGACACGGCACTATCGCTATGCCGCGGCCCAGATTTTTCATGGTGCCATTCGTGACGCAAAGGACACTGAGGCACTAGATAAATGCCTGGCCGATTACAATTAAGGGTCTTGCCGGGGTATGTGTCTGTGGAAGAAGTGCACCTGGAACCGTTCTTGGGCGCGGGATGTCAGCCAGGCCGAGGCAGAACACAAGTAGGCCTTCCAGGCCGGGCGAGATCGAGAGGCTAAGGTAGGGGATGGAGCAATCCATCGATTGGGCAAAAATCGAATTGGCACACCGGAGCATTATAAAAGCTGGCTTGCGAAGACTCGCCGCCAAGGAACAGTGTCCATGTAAATCGTCATGGCATGACGCATAATTTATTCGGTGCTATAGCAAATCGGCAGAGGCGCTTGGGCAATGGATGGGGGCACGAATGGCCTTGAATTTGCTAATTGATACTTCGGTGTGGCTCGACCTTACAAAGGAGCACCGCCAACTTCCATTGTTGGACGCGCTGTCCGCGATGACTGATGGAGGTGAGGTGGTTCTCATCATGCCTCAGATAGTCATCGAGGAATTTTCGCGAAATCGAGATCGAGTAATGGCTGCGAGCCGAGCCAGTCTTTCCAGTCACTTCAAGCGCGTTAGGGAGGCGATTATCCAATTCGGCCCTGAAGATGGGCGGGATTCCACGCTGAAGCAGCTAAACGAAGTCGATCACCGGGTTGCAACTGGTGGAGAGGCTGTGAACGAGGCGGTGGACTTGATTGAAAAGTTGTTCGAGAAAACTACGCCTGTATCGGCCAGCGATAACATCAAGGTGCGCGCGGCGGATCGAGCTATTGCTAAGATTGCCCCGTTTCATCGGCAAATGAACGGGATTGGCGATGCCATCATTATCGAGACCTACATTGATGCGCTAGCCGAGCGTAAAGACGAGGACGTGTTCGCCTTCGTAACCCACAACATTCACGACTTCAGCCAAAAAGGGGCTGATACGCGTATCCCTCATTCCGATTTGGCTCCGCTCTTTGATGGTGTGAGATCGCGATACGAAACCAACCTTAGTGCGCTGCTCGGCGAGTTCGCGAGCGACCTGATCGAAGAGATCAGGTTCGAGCGTGAATACAACCAAGATCCCAGACAGCTTTCTGAGCTTCTTGAGGCGGAGAGTAAGCTGACAACGCAGGTTTGGTACAACAGGAAATGGAACATCATTGATCGCGTCGAAAGCGGTAAAGAAAAGTTGGTGCCTAAAGAGGTTTGGGACCAAGCTTCCCCGAAAGAACGACGAAACCTAGTGGTAGATAGGATTTGGGAAGGGATGCTCGCCGCAATGCAGAGGGCCGAAGAAGAGCTCGGCAGTGAAGAGCTAGGGCCTTGGACCGACTTCGAGTGGGGGATGATCAACGGCAAGCTGTCTGCAATACGCTGGGTCCTCGGCGATGAGTGGGACATGCTCGACACATGAATTCAGAGACAGTCATGCCCTTTAACCTGTAGACGCAGCGGATGGAAGATATAAAAGTAAAGAATATTGCCAGCGCTCTTGGGCGTTTTGCTAATGCCATGAGGCTCTACGGCGAGGCTTTCATCAACTATCGAGACTTGGTCGCAATCGATCAAGAGGAGGCTATCCACAATCTCGACCGAGCATTCGAGCATAACCTTGAGGGCTTTCATGCCTTGTATGACGTGTCGCAGGTTTTATTCGATTTTCATGGCTGCCCTGATAGTAGTTTGCTAATTGCTCTACGTAATGCACTCCATCATCGTGATCATCCTTTGTTCCAAAGCTTGCATCAATCGATTTGGTTAGATGGGAAGCCAGAACGCCTGCATGGAGCTGAGTATCTGATAGCCAGGCATCGAACAACAGGTGGCGACCCTCCTCCTATGATGCACTTGATCAAGTTGGAAGATATTTATGAGCGCCTCGATCCGCGTCGTGAATCTGTCTATCTTAATCAGATGGGTAAAGCCAACGCCTTGCCTAGGTTCGTTACTCTTGAAAATGGTCTTGCCTTCGAGAGAGTGTGGGAAAAAGCAAGAAAGGATCGCTATCCGACTAAGCAGGTGTATTTGGACTTATTGCCGATATTTAATTCTGCTGTTTCGAGAATTTTTATTGCATTGGATATGGCTGGCGTGCCTTTTCAAGGGTTTGATGCAAATGCCTACAAATCTACTTTTATTGAAGAATTAAAGACGGATCTTCAACATTTCGATTTCTTTGGTCTGCGTATGCATGCGCTACAGATTGAGTTAGGACCGAAGTTCACAATCCAAGAGGCCGCTGTCAGGCGGGGCTGTACCTATGAAAGGGTGATGGAAAACGAATAGATGTTTATCATCGGGAATGGTGCAGACACCATGATGTTGCTAGGAGAATGGGAAATAATGGAGTCAGATTCACTTCTAACAAGCTGGTGTCGCTAGCAAATAACGGGGGTAGGTGACCTGGAGCCGCTCTTGTGATTACGAAATAAGTGAACGCGGAACCATTGTTTGCATTCCCTGTTGCGAACGCTGTCGCTGTGGCTGACCATAGCGTTGTCTCGCAACCTTCTTCAATCGAACTGATCGGCGATGTTGCGCTTGACTCACAGTTCGCTGAGAGAAGTGAACCTGGGACCGTTATTTCTCATGAATCGCACACCACCGCGACGTCGAGCCCAATTTTGGCCTAGGGCCAGAGCGTTGATCGTAGCCGTGCGATGCTATTGGTCATTTCAGGAGTGGATGATGGACAAGGAACAATTGGCTTCCAAGATTACTGGCCCTAAGCCGCAAGACTACCTGCGAGCGAGACGTCCAGAGCAATTCTCGGACTCTTTAAAGCTACATGAGTCGACTATCGACCGCTCCATGCTGGAGTACCATTTCGATACCCTGAACAATCGAAGCCAAGAGCTTGAGTTCGAGATATTCGTACGCAAGCTTTGTGAGCGAGAAATCTGTCCCAACCTGGTTCCTCAGACCGGGCCAACAGCAGGTAACGACGGTAAAACTGACACCGAGACGTATCCTGTCTCCAGCCAAATCGCTTTCTTCTGGGGGCTAAACGAGGCTCCGGAGTCCCAGCGATGGGCATTTGGTGTTAGCACGCAGAAAGACTGGAAGACAAAATGCACGAAAGATGTCGAGAGCATCATGTCCACTGGACGTGGGTACGTCCGTATCTTCTGTGTCTCCAGCCGGTTCATCAAGAACAGCCTGAGGGCGCAGCTTCAGGACGACCTTTCGAAAAAGCATGGCATCAAGGTGACCATCTACGATCGAACCTGGCTGCTTGATAAAACGCTGCAGCCCAAGAACCAGCACCTTGCCATCGATCACTTAGGTCTCACCGGCAATATTGAGAGCAAAATCCAGATCGGCCCGTTCGACGCTGACAAGCAAATCCAGCTAACAGAGATCGAAAGTCAGATCGACAAAATCGAAGATCCAGGCCACTTGACGCTTTCCCAGGTCGACCTCTACACCAAGCGCGCCATCATCTGCAAAGAGCTGGAACGGGATGCCGCTGCTGTTGAGCATCAGTTCAATATCGCTGTGAGGATAGCGAAAAAGTTTGGTACCCATAGGCAACATTTCGATGCCCTTTATCAGCTGACATGGGCCGCGTACTGGTGGCTGGAAAATACCGAACTCTTTGAGGAATCCTTTGAGAAAGCACTCGGCGTGGCCCAAGAGACCGAAAACGTTGAGGTATGGGAGAGAGTCGTAACTTTGTTCAATCTAGTAGTCACCACTCATCGAGACGGTAAGTGCACCCTCGATGTGGATTCCCTAGAGACCACCATTCGAGAGAGATTGAACTTGATAGCCAACGACGCGGATATGATCAGCGGCGCACTACAAGCCAAGACATCTTTGGCGCTTCTGGATCTGCTGGTTGCCGAAAATGAGGAGCAAGCCAATAACACCTTCCGGTCGCTGAGCAAAATCGCTGATAGCGCCCATAAGCTGATTGGCTACCCTATGGCTCGTCTCGTCAACTTGCTGGAAGCTCTCGATGTGGCCTTCGGAGATCTCAAAGCTTATGAAGACCTGATGGATAAACTCATTGATGATGCCGGTGCGCGGGAAGATAGCCGGATTAGGGCGGATAAGTATCTGAGGCGAGGAGCGCTGAGCAGCGATAAAAAGGATTACTACAGGGCGATCAAGTGCTTCGGGTTATCTCTGTATGGGCTGTACAGCAGTGAAAGTAAGACGGAAGTCTTCGCTGCCCTTTACATGTTGTCCAATGCATACGACAAGCAGGGCCTGCTGTGGGCTGCGCGAGGAGCAGCGCTGATGGCAGCTTATGTAGTCACCACTGACGCGCTGAAGGAACAGCGAAGCAGTGCCAAGCAAGCTGCTATTTACCAACGACTCATGTGGATTGAAGGTCAACTAGGTCGCGTAGGGCAGTCTTTGACTTGGTATCACTTAGCTCAACTGGCTTCTCAAACGCTGGATGAAAATCCGTGGACAGAAAATCATAAAATGAATTATGAAGTTCTGATTGGTAAGCTGTTTCTCAATGCCAATTTTTCAGACATTGAAAGGATAGCCTGGTTACCGGACAAGCTGAATCAGTTGGATCTAGGGCTCAGTGCAGATGCGCTATTGGTTTGCTTAGGCCATGAAGATAAAGCGGGGCCTGAGGGTGAGCTAATTGATCTTAACTTTATGAATATGTGGCGCAGTATTGACATGGGGGCACCGGTGGCCCATATCGACCTATATCTGGATCGCTGGACAACCATAAGTTCCTACATCTTGGGCTGTAAGGTGTCTGTGTCCTTCCCTGTGAAATCTCCATGTATCGAGTTAGCGCAGCAATTGATGGCTGTATTAGAGAGTTTCTGCGCACCGATGATGGCAGGCCATACAGCCGCTACTGTGCCCGCAGTGAATATTGATATCTTATTGGAAGATGAGGATAACTTCATACTGCAGCATAGTTTTGATACTGCTGCGCAGGTAACCTCTGCAGAGATCCTGTGCTCGCCGTTCAGCATCGCCAATTTGACCGACGAAAAACGAGACGCGATCAGTAAATTCTATAGTGAATTCTGCCTTCAATTTGTGTCCATCATTTGCCCTCAAATTGGCTGGTCGAAATTCGAAGAGATGCTTCGAGACGACAAAGCCCTGGAGCGAGCAGTTGTCTTTAACTGCAATATAGGTCTAGACGGCTATTTCTTGGGGCGTGATGCTGTCCCAGGCGTCGGATCTCATCAGGATGCTACCTTCGAATTGTACAAGCCAACTCGGCACGTAGCTTGGTTTGAGCACCATAATATAGAGGCTATGGATTGGCCGCCTAAATCTGATGTGCCTGAGGAACGTCCAAAACATCCGTTCCAGTTTTCTACAATGAAGCATAGAGAGATTAAAGTAGTTTCTCTCATTCAGGAGGGCCTGTGGAGTCAAGCCGGCTGGAAGGGCTTAGGCTTTCAAACATGCGAAGGCGAAACTCCAGTGCTGATGTTCGCCTTCGAGAATGTCGCCGTTGGGCATAAGATATTCGAGAACATCGCAAAAACCATCGGAGAAAAAGATCCCAGTAATGCGTTGCGCATCGCATTGATACGAGGCATTAATAGGAAAAATGCTGCGCATTATCGTGTGGCTGTTACAAGTAATTTTGATCGATCTGATGACAGATCTTCGAAAGTCCAAACGGCGCTTTCTAGGCTACATACCATGACGCCGAGTTCTTCTGAAAATATTGACAGATTTTTGAAAGATT
>JAAIGF010230612.1_pt1 | contig 137843 bp, 130 predicted proteins | sample 6487441 | NCBI WGS metagenome assembly JAAIGF01 (sample SAMN13974129, study PRJNA590717) | phyllosphere metagenome | biome: pepper field; feature: multiple bacterial spot infested pepper fields; material: pepper leaves; isolation source: leaves from pepper fields | host: Capsicum annuum ... | reverse complement strand
CTGAATTTCACCAATCGTATCTTTCTCTACACGGTATTCCACTGAACAAGTCCTCCTTATAGGTCGAATCGACTATTATCGTACCACGGATCAAGGCTTCGTTAAACCTTTATAATTGTAACGCTTACATGGGACAAAAATACACCCATTTCCCACAAAATAATTGGATCTTGCTATCCTCGCGGCTGCACGATCTCCTTCGGCTCAGCCGGTACACACCAGTCGATCGGCGTTAATCCCTGCTGCTCCAAAAATTCATTAGCTCTGGAAAAAGGACGGCTTCCGAAAAAGCCACGATGTGCCGACAACGGACTTGGATGCGGGGACTGAATGACAAAATGGCGACTTCGATCAATATTCGCACCTTTGCGCTGTGCATGACTGCCCCATAAAATAAATACGGCCGGTGTCTCACGTTCGTTTACCGCCTCGACCACACGATCTGTAAAGGCTTCCCAGCCTTTGTTCTGATGTGAAGCCGCCTGTCCCCGGCGTACGGTCAATACCGCATTCAGTAGTAGAACGCCCTGCTCTGCCCAGTGTAAGAGTGAGCCGTGACGAGGCTTCGTACAGCCCAGATCCGTGTGAAGCTCCTCATATATATTTTGTAGTGAAGGCGGAATCGCAATGCCGGGCTTCACAGAGAAGCTCAGTCCATGTGCTTGTCCAGGCCCATGATACGGATCTTGTCCAAGAATAACGACCTTCACATCCGACAGCGCCGTATAGTGGAGCGCATTATAAATATCGTACATATCAGGATAAATCGTACCGGATCGGTATTCCTGAGCCAGAAACTGACGCAGCTCCTGATAATATGGCTTTTCCAGTTCTGGATCTAATATTTCTGCCCAATCATTATGAAAAATCTTGCTCATTACAAGCCTCCTCCTATCTCTATACTCCATCTCACTCTGTTCTCATTATTCAAAAAACGAGCCCGACTGTCAAAATCAGCACTCTAATCATTACAGCTTCTTACAGCAAAAAGCACAGCCAGCAACCGATCCGCCTGTGCGGAAAAGCTGTAGACTGTGCTTTTATGGTTGAATCTTGTTTGCAATGAGCTAAATGCTCTTACAGACGTGAGTTCAAGAACACATCCATAAAGTTTTTGAAGTCATGACTGATGCTATTCAGCTTGCCAACCAGCTCGCTGAATTCGTTAACGAGCTTCGCTTGCTCATTGGATGAATCCGCAACTGCTGACATTTCACGTTCCATTTGTAAAATCGACTGCTGCACACTGCCCAGTGAGCTTTCGATATTTTGAGTTGCATTTTTTGTATCTACAGACAGCTTACGTACCTCTGAAGCAACCACGCCAAAGCCTGCACCTGCTTCGCCAACACGGGCTGCTTCAATCGCTGCATTCAAGCCAAGTAGATTCGTTTGCTCCGAGATTTCACGAATAAAGCCTGTGACCTGATTGACCTCTTTGGAGTTCTCAACCGCTTTACCTGTGTTGGATTGAATCTGGCTTGCTGCCGAGGATAGCTGCTGAGATTGTGCAGCAAGAAGTTGAACCATATCGCTGAGCTGTTTGCTGATATTTTCAATATCAACTGTGATACCTGCCATAAATGTATTGTGCTGTAAGGTATAGGCTGAAGCAATCGCACCTACGATATTTCCCTGGCTATCCTTAAGTGGCACCGATGTCGCATCCAGTTCAAATCCATAGGCAGATGCAGGTACACGGTTCACTGTCACAATACCATTTTTGAGTGCATTGTTCAGATTCGGATCATCTGACGCGATCGGCGTTCCTGGACGAATACCAAGGTCAAGCTCCTTCGCTGGCTTGTAATATTTGAACTCCTTCAGATCAGTCACGCCTAGCATCAGGTCGTCGCCAACCACATGCTCAAAATACTTCATACTCTCTATAACCATATCGACAACACTCACGTTTTCGATCGCTTTTGCATTACTACTTCCATAACCCTGTACCATAGTCATATCACTCCTGTTTCTCAATCGTTGTAGGATCAGCGGATAAACACAGACCATTATTCACATGTCTACACTTGTTCATAGGTAACACTCATATACATAACAAAGACGTTATCCAAGCCTATCGAACTTCGTACCGCAGCTTGGCTTGCCTATATTCAATATACTTACTTAGTTTATTTCGACAAAAAGCGTCTTATTTTGAATAGCATACAAAATGATTTTCCAAAGCAAAATGACTCTAAATTATTCATCATGCAAGAAAAGGGTAATAGGAGAACGCTAACAATGAATACATGTGGATATTTTGCTTTGTAAAAATCCTTTTTTCATTTGAGCTTGCGTTAGAAGATTGCTAACGTTGAAGCGTTTTCGATAAAATTTTTTAGTTTTTTTGAAACACTCATTTTGACATTCATATTGATGATTTTAATACCATATCTAGTTTTAAGCGTTTCTTGGAATCAACATATTGGTTTGGGTTTATCTTTGCTTCTTTGTAAAGCGCAGGTTAAACGAGGATGGAGCCATTGTATGTTGTTTGGAATTGTGGTAAAAACTAAATATAGTTAATTTCATGTTTGTGTTTTAAAATATGAAATTCACCGGCACGCCCCTATTCTAGTTGTAGAATATCGTAGCTTGTGTCACGCAATTTGTACGCACAAATAAACATCCAGCTATCGAGTGTACATATCGGTAATAATGGGTAATGTACAAATATGCATATCTCGATTGCTCAGGTGATATTGTCGCTGGCAAGTTGCCATATGCACCGCAGGGCAATATGAAACCATACATTATTTGAGGAGGAACACAGCAATGAAATTTTTCTTGGACACAGGTAATATTGATGAAATCAAACGTATCGCTCGCCTTGGTATCGTAGATGGTGTAACAACGAATCCATCTCTGATCGCTAAAGAAGGTCGTATTTTCAAAGATGTAATTGACGAAATCTGCGAAATTATCGACGGACCTGTTAGTGCTGAGGTTGTGAGCCTGGATGCAGAAGGTATGCTGAAAGAAGCTCATGAAATCGCAAAATGGGCACCAAACGTAGTAATCAAGCTGCCTATGACAGAAGAAGGTCTGTACGCTTGTAACCAACTTTCCAAAGAAGGTATTAAAACAAACGTAACGCTGATCTTCACTCCTGCTCAAGGTCTGATGGCTGCAAAAGCTGGCGCAACTTACATCAGCCCATTCGTAGGTCGTCTGGATGATATCGGTATCGACGGTATGCAATTGATCCGCGATCTGCGTCAAATCCTTGACACTTACGGTCTGAAATCCGAAATCATTGCAGCAAGTATCCGCAACCTGGAGCACGTAAGAGCAGCAGCTCTGGCTGGCGCTCACATCTCCACAATCCCAGGTACACTCGTTCCTACACTGTGGAAACACCCACTGACAGATAACGGCATCGAACGTTTCCTGAAAGACTGGGAAAGTGTTCCGCAAGCTAAAGAACAAGTAAAAGAAGAAGCTAACACAAAATAAGAAGCTTGTTGCTTTTCCCTGCCTCACTTTGAATTTGAAGTGACGCAATCCGGAATGAAACACTAGCTTCCGCTATGAAACCACACACCCCGCGGGAATCTTAACGATTCCCGCTTTTTTATTGCAAATTTTAATTGCATTAATTATAATTGTTATAACAACTATATGAGTATGGAAATGAATGTTGCTTATATCGACTTACGAAAGGAGCATGATTGATGACGATGCAAGAACTTGATTCTATAGGCTTCCTGCTCGGCAGTACGTATCGCAAGGTGAGTAATATGTTTTCTTCTCGGCTCAAAGAATACGATATTACTCCAGAGCAGTGGAGTATTCTATATTACATTTGTGCACAGGAAGGCATGAATCAGAAGGAACTTGCCACCCATGCGTACAAAGATCAGCCGACAACAGCACGGATTCTAGATGTGTTATATCGCAAGCAACTCATTCGCAAAGAGATGGATCCGCAGGACCGACGTGCCTTTCTCGTCTATCCCAATGAAGAAGGACGCGAGCTGATGCAAAAGGTTCACGCCATCGAAGAAGAACATAATCAAGACATCGCGAAGCTGATCACACCAGAGCGTATGGAGCAACTGAATACCTTACTACAAGAATTACGCTCTCGTCTGGAGGAGGTCTAACACTAGCGCCTCCCACTATTTATGTATACAGAAATGGAGAATTACACTATGGAACAAATGAAAATTACTGGCTCTGCCCAGGTATCCGATTCCTCGGAACAAGGAACCACTTCTCGCTTATGGACCAAAGAATTTCTCGTATTAACCGCCTGTAATCTACTCGTCTTCTTGAATCTGCATATGATTCTATCCTCGCTCCCGCTCTATATGAGGGAGCATTTTAATGCCGGAGACTTCTATGTAAGTCTGTGTACCAGTCTGATGGCATTATCCGCTATTATCGCACGGCTATTTTCAGCTCGAGCGCTAGAGCTTGGCAAACGTAATATCATCCTATTTGGTGGATTAGCTATCGCTTTGCTAGGAACGGTCGGGTATTACTTTAGTGCAACGATTATCGCGCTGCTGATTATGCGTGTTATTTTCGGCTTTGGCTTCGGGATGTACAGTACGACATTCCCAACGATGGCATCCGATATTATTCCTCGTCATCGCATGGGTGAAGGCATGGGTTATTTTGGATTATCCACTACCATTTCGATGTCGATGGGGCCACTGATCGGGATGTGGATTGAGAAGCAATATGGCTTCACTCCACTCGTGGTGATCGGTTCATTATTTATCATGATCCTCTTTCCGCTCGCCTATAGTTTGATCGCTGGTAAGTCACGGAAGAAGTCTGGGGAGGCGTTACAAAGCTCCGTTACAGATCAGCCGTCTATATCCACTAATCGGGATAAGATTAAACCTGCGGCTTCTGGTATCTCTACTAGCTCGGTTAATGTACAAAAGAAAGCTTCACGTTTTGAGCGGAAGCTATTGTTGCCGAGTCTGCTGAACTTTCTGATGTCGATCACTTATGGTGGGCTGGTTAGCTTTATCGCGTTATTTGGTAGTGAAGCGCATATTGCGAATCCGGGTTATTTCTTCCTATTTAATGCACTGGCAGTTATTCTGATTCGACCGTTTTCTGGTAAATTGTATGATCGCTTTGGACCCAAAGCATTGCTGGTACCAGGTGCTATACTTCTGATTGCCGGTTTACTGTTACTCTCGCTTGCTCATTCTACGCTCGGACTGTTCGCTTCGGCACTCTGTTATGGATTAGGCTGGGGTGCGTTGCAGCCAACGATGCAAACGTGGATGATTCAAGTGGTAAGTCCGCATCAGCGTGGTATGGCTAATGGGATGTTCCTGAACTCGCTCGACCTGGGTGTAGCGCTTGGTGCGATGATTCTGGGTACGATTGCGAGTGCAACAAGCTATACTTCGATGTATCGTTATTCGGTTGCTTTTATTGTACTGTACGTTGTGGTGGGCGTGATCTATATGGTACGTGCCAAGCAGACACCCGCGCAACAGAGTGCGACGGTTCATGTTAAGGTTGATTAAACGCGGATGAATTGTTGTTTGTGCAAGTGTATGAATGAAAAAAGGACGAAGCGGGAATCAAATCCTGCTTCGTCTTTTTCAATTGCTTTTGTGAGATAAGATACATAGTATTGTGGGATTAAGCTTCACTACTACATCAAGGAATAAGGCAACATCCTTGGGTGAAGCCCAGGAATCTACGTATTAGGATAGACTATAGATTCGCATCCTCTCAAGCTGTACGATCTTTTGCTGCGCAAAAATCCTCTTGATTGAACGCCGTGTGTAAAATGCCACACACTAGAAGTCATCCTTTCCCCTTATTTCCTTTTCTCCGTTATGAGATTGGTGTAGCTTGTTCAGATGTTACGGGTTCTTCTGATTTTAGGCTAGGAGCCAGGGCGATATGTATCGTGATTTGTCCGTCTGGCTCGTATTTTTCGTAATCGAATGTGTAGGCACGGGTGAGTTCGCCTTGTTCTTCCAATTGCCAGATTTGTTTCCATTGCTGTATTACGGCTTGTGGATCGTTGGATTGGACCTGGAATACGTGGTATTCAGTGGTAACGGGTAATTCTAATTCGCTCGCTTGTGGGTAACTATTCTGGGTAGCTGTGGTTAGGGAGTAATCACCTTTGTAATCGTTCTCATAATCATGGTACACACCGTACAACGTTGCGCTTTGGCCATTTAGGTGACTGTAGGCTTGTTGCCATACTTCCTGAATTTTTTCGAGCATCTCCGTGTCTTTGAAGTTGTTTGTACGGATCGAATGAATGGAATACAGTTTCATTAGTAACCCTCCTCATGGCATATGAACTTCTTTTCATAAGTCGTTCTTCTATATTAGAACATTCGTTCTTTCATTTCAACTTTTATACATTTGTGTTGGGCGAAAGGGTTGAATGGCGCGGTTGAATGGAGTTTTGATTGATAGGGAGAAAATCAATTAGCTGTCGATCATCATAACAATAGCAGCGACTGCTTTGGATGCAGCGCTGCTATTGCCTACTTTTATACGGTTCAGGTCATTTGATTAATCTTATGGATATGAATTGAATTTCCATATCAATGTCACGAGAGCAAGTCGAGATCATGTATTGTTGTTTATGAGTACGCAGATTACAGTTCGATACGAAGGGTAGTTGAGCCTTGATCGGCGATAATCAGTTGTCCGTGTTCGCCTGCAGTCGCTGTACCGCCATGGGTTGAAGAGACGCTGGATATCCCGCGCAGCACGACAGACCAGTTTTGGATGGAGCCTGATGTGGCAATCTCAATAGTATTATCGGTGCGGGTTGCAGTGACCTCGCCAGCGGACTGTCCATCCATCGTTACGATCTGGGTATGCGCGGTTTGACCTGCTTCTAGTTCAAACAGATGCAGTTCAATACCATTCGCATAATCATAATCTGGCTTGCTGTCTTCGTTACCAAACGCAATCAAGCTGCCTGGCTTCGCGAGTAGAGGCAGATTCATATAGTCGAATGTCTCCTGATACCAGCGTCCACCCTGTACGACTTCATTCGTGAGTAGATTCGTCCATTTGCCGGCAGGTACGTAGTAGCTTGCTTCTCCCTGCTCATTGAAAATAGGAGCCACTAGTAAGGAGTCACCGAACATGTATTGACGATCCAGCGTGTGCGTAGCCGGGTCTTGATGGAAATCGAGTACCATTGGGCGCATCATCGGTGTACCCTGCTGAGAAGCAGTGACAGCTGCATCGAATAGATACGGCATCAGGGTGCATTTCAGCTTGGTGAATTTGCGTAATACATCGACGGATTCCTCATCGAACAGCCATGGCACACGATAAGACTCGTTACCGTGTAAGCGGCTATGAGAAGATAACATACCGAACTGTACCCAGCGCTTATATACCGATGGTGCAGCGGTCATTTCAAAACCGGAGATGTCATGACTCCAGAAGCCGAATCCAGATACGCCAAGCGATAGACCACCACGTAACGATTCTGCCATAGATTCAAATGTCGACGAGCAATCGCCGCCCCAGTGTACCGGGAACTGCTGTCCACCTACGGTTGCTGAACGGGCGAATAATGCAGCTTCATTTTTGCCTAACTGTTCTTCCAACAGCTCGAATACGACTTTGTTGTACAGGAAGGTATAATAATTGTGCATTTTCACCGGATCAGAGCCATCGTAGTAAACGACATCTGTTGGGATACGCTCACCAAAGTCCGTTTTGAATGAATCGACACCCTGGTCGATGAGCACTTTGAGCTTGGATTTGTACCAGTCGACTGCCGCCGGATTGGTAAAATCAACAAGTCCCATGCCAGCTTGCCACAGATCCCATTGCCATACGCTACCATCTGCACGCTTCACCAGATAGCCATTTTCCATGCCCTCATCGAACAGATAGGACTTCTCCGCGATATATGGATTGATCCAGGCACAGATTTTCAGCCCTTTATCTTTGAGACGCTTCAGCATTCCTTCTGGATCAGGGAACATACGCTCATCCCATTTAAAATCACACCACTGGTATTCACGCATCCAGAAGCAGTCAAAATGGAATACGGACAATGGTAGATCACGTTCTGCCATTCCATCTACAAAATGATTGACCGTCGCTTCATCATAATCGGTTGTAAATGAAGTGGTCAGCCACAGACCAAATGTCCAGGCTGGCGGCAAAGCGGGCTTGCCTGTCAGTGTGGTGTAGTTATCCAGCACTTCCTTCGGATTGTTACCTCCGATAATAAAGTACTCCAGCGTCTCGCCTTCCACACTAAATTGAACTTTGGATACATTTTCCGAAGCAATCTCATACGATACACGCTCTGGATGATTGACAAAGACGCCGTAGCCACGACTGGACAGATAAAAAGGAATATTTTTGTATGCCTGTTCACTACTGGTACCGCCATCCTCATTCCAAATGTCTACCACCTGACCATTTTTCACAAACGGTGTGAAGCGCTCGCCTAATCCGTAAATATATTCGCCTACACCAAGTTCTAACTGCTCACGGAAAAATACGCTGTCTTCTGGTCCGTTAATATATCCAGGCCCACGATGCACACTACCTGTCAAATGCCGATCGCCATAGTCAAAGCTAATATTCCAGCCTTTATTTTTGTCTACGGTTGCTTTGAGCTCACCGCTTTGTAGAGACATTTCCTGATCATTATCAGTAAATTCAATTGCTGGATTCAGTGAAGCAAGCTCAAACTGTGGAGACTGGAATACTCCACCTTTATGATGATTAAACGTAACTTTGATTACGTTCGGGATTGGTGAACTGAGTGTTGCTTTGAGTAATGCCCCGTTGAGTGTATCGCCCTTACGTTCAATGCGCTTGGTTGCTGCATATAAAGTGATCTCGTCTCCTTTACGCACGATATCACGAATATCCATCGGGTGCTGCATCGTATAGCCTTTTCTCGTCATCCAGTAGCCATCGGTAAATTTCATTGTTTTCGTCCTTTCCAGCATGCATTGGATTCGTTATGTTGACGCGAGTTGTCTGTAAGACAGACTTGGGATTTGTTTGTGTTACTCGTCTATGTGTATAATGATATTGATTAAGAAAGCGCTTTTCTTCTTTTATTTTGACATAAAGTATAAGTATTCTGATGATTACGACCATGATGATACAACACAATGTACTACAATATAGCTTGAACGGATTGGACAAGGAGGAACTAACATTGCAAAGCTTTGAACCGCTACGAGAACGACTACGTGAGGATCGGATACATGGTAATCTGATGTATCCCGTTAGCATTTATGAAATGGACAATTTGCATGAACATATTATTTTAGAGTGTCACTGGCATGAGGAGCCGGAGTTTATTATGGTGACGGAAGGTCGAGCCTTATTCCAGGTTGGAGCTATGAGCTGTGAGGTCAAGGCAGGAGAAGCGATCTTTGTGAATAGTGGAGAGATTCATACGGCGTATCAGATTGGCGATTATACCTGTAGTTTTGCGGCGATTGTATTTGGCATGTCGCTACTGGATAGCAGCTCGTACGATACGATTCAGGCAAGTTATCTGGAGCCGCTACTGAATGGACAGGCTCACGCACCGCTACATCTTAGTGGAGCAGCCGATTGGGAACGCGAGATTCTACGACTGCTACAAGGCATTGTAAAGGTGAATCTGACCCAATCGGTTGCATATGAGCTAACGACCAAGGCGTATCTATACCTTATAATTGGAATCATGTATCAGCATATGGATCATCACCGGGAACCCGCACCTGCAGTCGCCTATGACCGGATTGAGCGCTTGAAAACGGTGCTTGTCCATATTCATACGTATTATCAGCAGCCGCTACGACTGCGTGAGCTGGCAGAGCAGGTGAATATGAGCGAAGGACATTTTTGCCGATTTTTCAAAAGCTTAACTCAGAAAAGCCCGATTGATTATATTAATCGCTACCGAACCCAGCAAGCGTGCCGACTGCTACGAAGCAGTAATCGTAAAATTGTAGATATTGCACTGGAGGTAGGCTTTGACAGCTTGAGTTATTTTATCTCGGTATTCAAGCAGCATCATGGCTGTACGCCTTCTCAATATCGTAAAGAGCTAAGCCGTATTCATGCAGGGCGTACGACAGAACTGCTCGTAGATGTCGCACTCAATTAAAAAGGCAGAACGTTGCACATGATGTACGACGTTCTGCCTTTTATTTTATATAGTGAATGACAAACGATCAGCCGCGATAATCCTGCTGCTCATACAGCTCCGGGTCGATTCCACCGATAAACGGTGTCACTTCACCAACCGCATACGCATACAGCAAGTGCATCGCACGCGTGCAAGCGGTATAAAATAGCTTACGCTCTGCTTCTCGATGATATTGTTCTTCCGATGCATTATACAGAATTACAGCGTCGAACTCGACCCCTTTCGCCAGATATGCAGGAATGATGATCGTTCCTTTTTCAAATATCGGCGTGTTTTTGGTCATTTTACGCATCGTGATCTGACTTTTAAGCGCCTCGTAGGCTTCGGTACATTCGCTCTCGGTTTTGCAGATGATTGCGGTATATTGATAGCCCTGCTTCTGCAAATCATGAATATTACGCACAATCTCGCCATGCATATCCTCACGGTCCTCATACATCGCAACGACAGGCTTATTTCCGCGACGATTAAATGGAATAATCTGCTCCCCACCTGGCAACATTGCCCGTGTAAAATCAACAATTTCATACGTGGAACGATAGCTTCGCGTTAACCGAATCAGCTCGGTCTGCTCTGGACCATACAGCTCCATCAGCGGCTCTTCCTCATCAAAGACCGAATTATGGCTATAGATTGCTTGATTCAGATCGCCTAGCGCTGTCATACGCGCACGTGGAAATAAACGCTTCATAAATTCAAGCTGGAATGGTGAATAATCCTGCACCTCATCCACAATGATATGCTTGATCGCTGTATTGGAACGGAAACCCTGCAATTGCTCTTTTAAATATAAATAAGGCGTTGCATCCTCATAACCGAGCTCGCCCTTACGCATACGAGCGACCGTCTGGGGGGCAAATTCTTGCCAGCCGTCTGGTAACACACCATCCTGAATGCGTTTGAACCACTGCTCATCTTCGAACAAACGACGATACAATCCACCCAGGTCGATAAACCGCAGGCGCTTCACCCATTTACGCAGTGGCTTGAGCCAGTTGTTCACAACCATACGTGCTGCCATTTCGGACTCCAATTGGAAATCGTCAAAGGAGATCGACTTGTTCTTCTGCTTGCGGCGCATCATCGTATAGGCACGATGATAATCATCCGTCGTGAGCATTTGAATCTGTTCTTCCACCCATGCCTCTTTACGTTCACGACGCCCAAATTCATTCACTTCCTTGAGTAGCCAGTCACGGATAAGCTCCATTCGATTACCCAGCTTCACGGATGGATCATAGCTATAGAACTTCTCTTCCATCTGCGCTGTCGATACAATCTCTCGCCCTTGAAAACGAATCGGTCGGAACTTCATGCCATCCTGCAGCAACAGCTCCGCATAACGGCGAATCGCGCGGAAGTAATCCAGTGACGACTTATAACGAATGCCTTTGACCCGTGCAGGATGCCCGTCATCCTCTGACCAGGCAAGTAGATATTCCATTTGCGAAAATACATCTTCCAGATCAAATTCGCGCCCAATTCGAATTTCCAGATAAGCTTGAAAAGTCGTCTGCAGCATATTCTCTTCACCGAGCTCTGGCAATACGGTCGCTACATAGCTATTAAACATGGAGTTCGGTGAGAAGAGAATCATTTGATCCGCGCGTAGACTGTCCCGATACCGATATAGCAAATACGCAACACGTTGGAGTGCAGCCGATGTCTTGCCACTACCAGCAGCTCCCTGTACGATCAGCATACGACTTTTATCATTGCGGATCACGCTATTTTGTTCCTTCTGAATCGTTGCAACGATATTTTTCATCTGATTATCTGCACTGTGGCTGAGCACCTGCTGTAGTAGCTCATCGCCAATCGTCACACCAGTATCAAATAAGACCTTGATCTCGGCATCACGAATCACGAATTGTCGTTTCAGCTCCATCTCGCCTTCAATACTACCAACAGGCGTACGATACGAAGCCGGCCCAGGTGCGCCATCATAGTACAGACTCGATACAGGCGCACGCCAATCATAGATTAAGAAATCCTCTTCATTATCATCCAGAAAAGAGCCAATGCCGAGATAGATCCGTTCCGTCTGCTCCTGTCCCTGCTCTCGAAAGTCGATCCGTCCAAAGTACGGGGAGCTAGACAGACGGCGCAGCTTGTCCAGCGTCAGACTGGAGCGGCGGTGACTCAGCTCTAGCTCAGATAATACTTGAGATTGCTGACGCAAGCTGGTGGAGGTCTCACCTACATCATCCTGCTCACTAAAGTTAATCGACACTTCATCCCAGAAATCCTTCCGCATGCCAACCACATCGCCTCTGCTGTCACCTACCTGCTGTTCCAGTACAGACATTTTACGATTGATTTTGGCAGTTACATCATCGACGCGTTGCTGCTCGTATGTCCAATCTTGTTCCTCTGTTGCCATCCTGCCATCCCCTCCAAATTAAGCTATTGACAAATATATATATTCTATGTTATTATTCATGAGTATATAGGTGAAACGGACTGTTCTGCTTTTTGGCAGAGCATTTTTTATTTTACGACTTTTCTTTATTATTTGCAAATAACAAAGCCGCACGACGGAGTATTTTACTTCGGTCATGCGGCTTTTTAGTTATTATCGAGTTAAAATGATCGGCTCGCCTTTGGTAATGATCAGCGTATGCTCATACTGAGCCACATAGCTACCATCATCGGTTTTTAGCGTCCAGCCATCACCGGATTCATATACTTCTTCGGCTTTGGTCGATACGAAAGGTTCAAAGGCAATAACACTACCCTCTCTCCACAGATCCGTATCGGTTGGATCGTAATAGCTCAAAATGTACTCTGGCTCATCATGCAATGATTTGCCAATACCATGACCGGTCAGGTTCGTAATTACCGTGAAGCCCAGCTTACGCGCCGTATTATGGCTTGCTTTACCTGCATTGCTACGCTTGGAGCCTGCTTTGATCTTTTTCATTGCTGCATCAAAGGCTTGAATCGAAGCATCACACAGCGCTTCTAGCTTGGGATCACCTTTACCTGCGACAAAGGATACGCCTGTATCTGCAAAATATCCATCGAGTGAAGCCGATACGTCTACATTCACCAGATCGCCCTCTTGAATGACACGATCGCCTGGAATGCCGTGTGCGACTTCTTCATTGATGCTAATACAAGTATAGCCCGGGAAGTCATAGGTCGACTTCGGAGCAGAGATCGCGCCATACTCTTCAAACAATTCACCAGCACGACGATCCAGATCAATCGTACGCACGCCAGGCTGTGCCATATTTTTGAGTTCATCGCGAATAATCGCGACAACTTTACCAATTTTTTTTAATCCTTCAATATCTTGTTCTGTATTTGCAATCATAATTAATCTCCTTTTCCGTCAACATCATCTTTTACTATACTCTATTATACACCGTTTTGCACAGAAAGCGGCTAGCCTTACGTTTGTATTCTAAAGCTATCAAGATCAAAGAGCCGATTATCAGATCGTACATGTCTGATAATCGGCTCTTTACCGATGCTACCTATGAGCCTTGCAGCGCGACAAGATCGTTCATCTCATTGTGATGTCGATTCAAGCAGCCATGCTGCGACAAGCTTCGGCGCAGTGGCGACATGCCTCCGCACAACGCTGACAATGATCGTGTTCATGCTTTCCGCATTCCTGTGCACAATCTTCACAGATTTGAGCACATAGTTCGCAGATTTGTTTGGCATATGGACTGCCGGAAGTCATAGCTTTGACTGCAAACTGACATATATCTGCACATTCACGGTCAAGGCGAATACATTCTCGCATCATAGCCACATGTTCTTCACCCAGACAGGATACATAGCAGTGGTTACAAGCCTCCACACATGCCATACAAGCTTCGATGCAGCGCTGTCTTTCCTCAGTTGATATCATCGCTCGTCCCTCCTGTTATTTTCTAGTTCATCATAATGAACTTAACCATTATGAGACGAAGATAACAGCAGAAGGTTACATTCAATCCAAGTTTTTAATAATACGATCCACCATTTTTGCTGTGAATTCACGCTCTTCTGAGGTGAAACCTTTGTAAATTTCTTCAATGGTCTGGTATGCCTTGACAGCCAGATCATCTAGAATACTGCGGCAATAATCGGTCAGATAGATCAGATTCGTGCGTCGATCCTCTGGATGTGGCACACGAATGACCATACCGCGCCGAATCATATTGTCGATCAATCGCGATACACTTGGCTGGTCTTTACGCGATAATCTTGCCAGGCGATTCTGCGTCTGTCCGTCACGTTTCCACAGGTAGGATACCAGAATCCACTGTTCGTACGTCACGGGATATCCAGCATCTCGAAACTGCTGATTCAGACGATTACTCGCCAGACGTGAGGCAATGGTTAATTTGTAACCGATAGATCTGTCTAATTCGTAAGGGATATCTTTCATCATTCCCGTCGATCTCCTTTAAACCGAATACGTGATTTTAATATTACATGTTAGAGGTACTGATGGCCTGGCCCCGGATATCACTTCCAAGGCCAGGATGGAAAGCTTCGTCCAGAGCGAGAAGAACGTGCTTCTGACTCTGATTTGAGTTCATCATGTAGCTGTTGTGCCACTTCATCCTTCGGATGATCCTTGTCACGTCCTGAACCATTTACATGATCAACCAGTCGATTGAGTCGCTCTAGCTGATATCCATAATCATACATGACCGCCGCTACGATCGACAATCTTAGCACACCACCGAAGTTTTGCTGATAGCGTTCAATCATCGTATCCAGGAACTTGTCATTAGCGGCCTCCACTTCGGTCGCTTCGCCGTTGTTATTTTTGATTTTGTTATCTGACTTAAGCAGGATGTGTTCATGGAACTTGATCAGCTTTTCCAGATGAGAATCGAAGTATTCGTCAATCTCGACCGTTCGTTCCGCCTGAAAATAATGCTGTTCAATTGCCGTCAGCACGTCCATACCTTTGCGCAGCGTCGTAACCATCTGCTTGTTGACGACCAGATGGCGCTGCGTCGTCATCGAAGGACGATTAAGCTTGCCTAGCTCCTCCTCCATCAGATTGTACTTGTCAGACAGCGATTGAATCGCCCCGTCAAGTGAACGCTTTTCCTCACGAAACACCGCTTCTTTGATCTCATCCGATACAGCGGTACGCAGCAGTAACGACATTTTGGAAAAGGTGCCTTCAATCTGTCCTTTGAATTGCTCCAATGGCTTCGGTGGCGCTACCAGCACGTTAATCAAAAACGCAGACACGATACCGATAATGCTGAGTGTAAAACGATTCAGTGCAAATTGCCATTGTCCCATTCCCGACACCTCCATCACGGAGATGACAGTTACGAGTGTCAGACCGATCGTATCGCCCATATTCAGACGCAGACAGATCATAATAACAACGATACACATCAGGCCGACAGCGATCGGATCATTGGAAAATACCATACCGCCGAGCAGTGCCAGAATCGCACCTAATGTATTTGTCTGAATCTGATCTAAAAAGTAGCGAAATGAACGATAGATCGAAGGTTGCATCGCAAAAATGGCAGCAATCGCAGCAATCACAGGTGGTTTTAAATCGAGCCAGGAGCTGACATATAAGGCAAGCGTGACCGCAATACCGGTCTTCAGCATGCGTGCTCCAAAGTTCACGGGTGTTCCTCCTTTAGAACCGAGTAGTTGATCGTTAGCTGTGTTGTGCAGCCAGTGACTGTCCGCATCAGTGCAGCAGAACAGGTCAAGGGCTACATCCCGTGCATAATGAATGCTGTTGCACGAGAGAGGCAGTATACATTAATACCCTAGTTTTGATGACTGGTTGCAGGAAGAATTATTTTTTACCGCGTAGTAGCTTGAGTAGCGGCAAACGGTATTTTAACATCACCCATTTAATAACCACATAGAGAACGACTGCAAAGATAAGGCTGTTCACGGCTGCGCCAGTTGCAAAGTAAAGTCCGGCATCGCGCCAGTGATGTGTTGCATGCAGAGGTTGCATATAATCTTCCGGCCAATCCGGCATTTTGATATGAAGCATTCGCGATGGCCAGCGTGCCGAATGGATCAGACTAATTAGCAAATGTCCGGTATGATAATTTAAGAAAAAGGTCAACGGCCAGACGAAGGAATCCAGCGAGGCCGCAAAGATCGCAGCCGGCAGCGCCCCTTTGAACAGACGATTTAAACCGAGTGATAAGAGCGGCCCTATACCAAGTAGCGGATACCAGCTAGGAATGAGTCCCACTGAAAAGCCGATTGCAACCTGATGAGCACCTTTTCGCAATCGCAATAGCCGAATGGCGTTAAGCTTCAAGTAGCGTCTAATACGTAATTTTCTCATCGCCGATCTCCAATGCGACGCCAGGATTACGGATATCCATTATTGTAACCATTTCTGTTACGCTTGGAAAGTTTCAGTTTGGTCATTATTATCCGTGATTTCCGTGGCAAGTATGGTGGTTCAGCACCCGCCGTCCAGTGTCAGCAATCGACAGGGCCAGAATTTAAACATACCACAAAATAACCAAAAACACAGCTTCGCACAGCACAAAAAGACACCGTATACTTATATAACGTACACGGCGTCCTAAACTGTTATAGCTGAGTTGCTTATTCTCAACATTTTATTGCAAATTTCGATATTTATAGTGGCTTAACTGTGCGGCTTGCAGCATGCCGTAGCACCTCATCCAGTCGATCTGGATAATCGGTAATAATACCTGCGCAGCCCATCTCCATTAGCTCTCGCATTCGAGCAGGATCATTAATCGTAAATGGGTTCGTGATCACTCCAGCCGCATGCGCCTTCTCCGGCATAGATGATTCCATCGTCAAATGATAGGGATGAAGCGCATCTGCCGCGATATGCTGTGCGTAAATCCATGGGTCTACCAGATTTTCCACATATAAAATTCCGGTGCGAATCTCAGGCGCAAGACGCTTACAGATCACCAGTGACTGATGATTAAAGCTCGAAATGATCACACGTGATTCCAACCCACGTGTACGCACCGCCTCAATCACCTTCGCCTCCATCCCTGTATAAGGCTCGATATTATTCTTCAGCTCCAGATTAAGCGTTAGCTCTGTTGTTGCTGCCCAATCGAGCAGTTCATCCAGCGTTGGGATCGGTTCAGCGGCAAATTCACTGCCATACCAGCTCCCTGCATCCAGGCGACGAATTTCATCCAGATGCAGCTTGCTAATCTCCCCCGATTGCCCCGTCGTACGCTGCACACTCTCATCATGAATGAGTACAAGCGTACCATCCTTGCTCATCTGTACATCCGTTTCGATGCCTGTAGCTCCTAGCTCCAGACCATGGCGAAAAGCCACCATTGTATTTTCTGGACAATAACCGGATGCACCTCGATGCGCATAGTTAATAATCGAATGCATAGCATAATTCCTCCCTCATAATCTACGATCTGCACCTAGCCTAAACGGACGATCGGTATCGCTGATCTCATCGGCTGTGCGCTCCATTGTCCATTATGATCGTGTAATGTTCGGGCAATGTCAAATGAACCATTCGGGATATACATCATCATTGATCTGAATCCTTTAAAATAAAACAAGCCACCGAATCATCGCAAGTGACTGCGTGTATGATCCGGTGGCTTTCGCTGAATATGATCCATTTACATCATGTGAGTTCATCGTCCACACTAGAACTTATTTATTTTACAAGTGCATGATTGGCAAGTGTCTGCGTCTGAGGTAACATCGTTGAAATATCCATACCATAATGATTGCCGAGCAAGATGACCATTACATCATTATCCAGATTATACGTAAAGCCTGTGGCATAGCCTGGACCGCTACCATTATGATAAATCGTATGCTTGCCGTCTATATTTTTGATCAGGAATCCATAGCCGTATGGCTTCAAAGTGGAATGCGGTGTCCACATCCGCTCTACGCTTGCCTGACTTAAGATCGTATGGTTTACAAAGGATTTATACCATTTCATCATGTCATCCAGACTGGAGTAAAAGGTTCCTGTGCCAGATTGTGACCAGTAATAGTCCCCTTCCACCCAGTCACCAGTTACCTTATCCTTCACAAAGCCGGTAATCGTCTTCGTCGCTGGTGTAGCTTCCCCCGTATGATCCATCTGCAGTGGTTCTAAGAATGTATGCTTGATGTACTGACCATACGTTTCACCAGATACCTGCTGCACAATATAAGCAAGCAGCACATACCCTTGATTGCTATAGTTAAAGGTCGTTCCTGGCTCAAAGCGTAGCGGCTTGGTTTTAATTTCGTTCACGGTATCCTGTAAGGTTATGCCAATCCCACGGGTAAAGTTAGAATTAAAGCCTGCCGTATGGGACAGCAGCATATGCACGGTAATCTCATCGCCACGCGGGAAATCTGGAATATACTTCACTAGCTTATCATCCAGACTGACCTTACCCTCTTCAACCAGCTTCATCACTGCCGCCGCTGTAAACGACTTACTCAATGAAGCGATACGAGAGATGCCATCTGGGCTGGTCGCTTTGCCTACTCCTGATAGACCATAGCCTTTTTTCAGAATCACTTTGCCTTTGGACTCGACAAGAACCAGACCTGAGTAGCCTTGCTTTTGCAAATAGTCATCCACCGTTTGAGCGGCATTCGACATGACGGTGGTTGCATCTGGCGTCAGGTTAATCGTTGCCAATTCAGGTGTAGAATGCAGTGCCAGATTAGCTTTGAATGCGTCTGCCAGAAAACGTGCCGGTACCATCATCGTTCCGTTCACATTGCGCGAGGCTTCGGGCATTTTCAGAGTATAGCCGTCTAGTGCAATGGTTGATGTACCCGGTTCATGGGTGATTCGATCTCCGTGATTGTACATCACAACAGAACGCGTAGCCGCATCCCATGTCGCCTGAGCACCTAGCTCGCGAGCGGCTTCACGTAGCGGTACCATTGTCGTTCCTTTCATTACAAACGGTGCGGTTGACCACTGTACTTCTTTTCCAGCGATCGTAATAACTGCAGGCTTCTCATCCAAAGCTGCTTGAGCTTCTGGTGCGGTGTAAGGGACGATACTAAGAGAAAGCGCAAGTGCAGTGACTGCCGTAAGCTTGGCAGTGCTTGCAAATCTAGCGCGGATCGTTCTGAATGTCATAGCGTGGATGTCCTCCTGATTCGGTGTGCAATGTAGCATGATGTTCATGCCCGTATAAGTGGATAAGAGCGGCATTGGTCAGTATAGGCATCGGTTCAGAGTAAAATCGAGACGAATCGTTTCTCATCGTGTAAGAAATTGCACAGCACAATCCTCATCACTATATATCCATCTGTTACAGCTACAGCCGTACGTCTACCTGTCTTACATAAATACGCAAATAGATCCTAAAAGTTGTGCTTTTCAAGCCGATATTCATCTGCCAACGACATAACAAAATACCTGCATTCCTTAATATCGGAAGCAGGTATCAAAATGAATATACATGGCACTCAATTAAAAGCAATGATACACATATAATTTGCCTTCCATGCTATGTTGCTGTGGATCATAGATAGTCGCACCGAGTAGCTGTTCCACCGTTAGCGATAAAATGAACTTTTGCAATTCTCGCTGGGTTTCAAATTGTAGACGGAGACGCTGCTGTTGTTCGTCTGTTATTTCAATATCCCAGGTCATCGGTTGCTGCTGCATAGCCTCTCCTCCTTCATGTATCTATCCATATCCAGATATATTTAGCAAATACTTAGACTTCCTCAGTAAAATGACGACGCTGCTGTGGCTGATCGAACTTGTTACTATTGTACTGAGATGAATGCTGGCGTGGAATAGACAGGCTATCCCAGCTGCCGGATTTGAGCATTTTGGCGGCATATACAATCTGTCCAACATGATAAGGATAATGACTTAATTGGCGATTGATCGCCTCCAGAATGGTATGACCTTCATTACGAATATAGATGATCGTCATTAACTGTTCTGGCTGCAATTGCTCCAGTGTGTCCAGTAGACAACGCCAGCCTTCTTCCCAATATGTCCATATCTGCTCCGCATCCGCTTCTTCCCATTCAAACTCGGCATCCCGCATACGCCATGGCTTCTCGCCATCGCTTGTGAGCAGGTCCGTCCAACGAGAGAGCATATTGCCCCACAGATGCTTTACGATGATCGCAATGCTATTGCTATCCTCATTTGGTGCTACAAAAAGCTGCTCCGGCTCTAGCTGAAGCATCGCTTTCTCGCCGAGCTCCTTATAATAGATGAATTGACGAATCGAACTTTCCAATACATTGGACTCGATGCTCATATCCTCATCTCCTGCTCATTTTAATATATAATCCGTTAGAGCTGCAAAGCTACATTACTTCATCAAGTGTACCAAATTAAACCAAAAAAAGGATAGCTCAATCATGATGAGCTATCCCGATTTCTTGTATTGGATCGTATGATGCTAAGTGCTACTGATCTACAGGAATACGAATCTCATACGTAGCAAATCCATCGGGCTCGAACTGTACCCAGGAACATGCTGGATATCCTTCTAGCCATGCCCGTGCATCCGGCGAGGATTGAAATATCGCTCGAACTGTAGCCGATGCAGATAATTCCTCTCTCTCTGCTACGCTCTGTGTCCTATGTGATGACTGTACAAAAGAATCTGTAGCTGCAACGTGTCTCTGCTGTGTGACGCCTGTTGCTTGCTGCTTCATTTGAGAGTATTGCTCTTCTGATCGAGCCGTATCGGATACCGATTGCTCAGATCGCATTTGTTTATCCGGCTCAGCAGTATGACCCTTTCCATAATATAGCGTCCAATTATGATCGGCTACAGGCCGTACATGTCCATGGTCACGTACATACTGAATCAATACTTCCCGATTCTCGATACCTGCATCAATGATAACACGCTGTCCATCTGGATTCGCAAGTGGTGTGGAAAAAGCGCGATATTGATTGGTTGCAATCGCAAACTCCATCGCGGCGGTAACTGGACTACCTTCATAGGTCATATCGGTAATCCGATGACTATCTGGATGGATCAGCTCACCCTCCGCACTATAACGAGGCGGCACACTCAGGTCGATTCGATACGATAATCCATCTATCACATCAAAGTTAAATGGAGAAAACGAAGGATCGAGTAGCTCTTGTTGCTCCCGATCAGGAGTTAATGTTGCATATAAACCTGCGGACCACTCCAGCCACTCTTTCACCTCATCACCATTCAGTCTTACGATACAAAATGTATTCGCATAGCTATAAATGTCCGACATATGCTGCAACGTTAATCCACCAGATTCAATTGTAGTGTAATGCAGCGGGCCATAACGACCACCCGTTTTAAATGGGGCGGCGGCTGACAATAACGGCAAGGAATGATAGGGCGTTCCCTTTAACAAGCGCTGCCCTGCATGGCGCTGTGCTTCATTAATCAACTGTACGATCGACGTATCGGTCACCAGTGAAAAATAGCTGTGCAGCGGAATATCCAGTTGTCCAACCGGAGTGTGAATATAGGATAATGTACGCTCATGTGCATCCATAGCCGCTTGTTCCAGTTCAGCCACAGGCTCTACTAGCGCGCGACCAGACAACGGATCAAATATCGCGCGCACCATTCCACGTCCGCGATTAACTGACCATGTAGTCCCCGACCATTCTAATTCTAGATCAATCAACCCCAGATGACTTCCCCATACACCCGGCTCAGCGGCTGGCACCCCATGAATTGTACCTTGATGGAGATCGACGCCTGGCCGACCTGCAAATTCTTCACTTGGAAACAGCTTATGCGCATGTCCGAAAAATATCGCATCCACACCCTCGATTCGGCTAAGTGGCAATACCGCATTTTCGTGAATAGCAGGTGTATTCTCTTCCGCATATCCGGTATGCGCGAGTAATACGATCAAATCAGCTCCTGCCTGACGAGCTGACTGAACCGCCTGCGTTGCCGCTTCGACCATATCCTGAACCTCGACTTTACCTTCCAGATGCTTACGATCCCAATTCATAATCTGCGGCGGCACAATGCCAACGATACCGACGCACAGTTCACTCGTCTGTCCTTGTGCATTCATAAGCGTTCGACGAAGCAGGATGTACGGCGGTAAGATTGGACTGCGATGCGAGCCTTCCAGTCCATACACATTCGCGTTCGTATAAGGGAACTGCGCACCCGCGAGACATTGCTTCATAAAATCAAGACCATAGTTGAACTCGTGATTACCAAGTGTAGCGGCATCATAACCGACTTGATTCATCAGACCGATCAACGGATGTACTCCTTCACCCGTCTGCGCATCTTGCCAGTATGTATACTCAGCAGCATAGTCACCAAGCGGATTCCCCTGCAAAATATCTCCATTATCAAATAGCATATGATTGATGACTTCATGTCGTGCCTGCTCGATCAATGCTGCCGTTCTCGACAATCCCATATGCTCGGTCTCTTGATCACGATAATAATCGTATCCAGTCAAGCTTACATGCAGATCAGTTGTTGCCATCAGCCTGAGTTGGAAGTGTTGTTGTTCATGATCGTGTCCTGCAACATCCTTTTCAGCAACCTGATCAGAGGATGTATTGGACGCATACATAGAAGAAGATGTGTTCACTTGTATCGTTCCTTTCTGAGTTGAATCCATCAAACGCATTCACTTTATCATATGAATATAATTGTGCTGTAAACATCGGATTTTACATTCATGAATATGTTTACATTTTTATAACAAAAGTCGTCTTTTATTTTGACCCTTCCTTTTTCGAACACTGGTAGAATACGATTTGTGAACCTTGCCAGTCGCCAGCATCATGGCATTCCATCGCAAATTACACCGTTTGGCAATTCTGTTTTTGCAATATGGCAATATACCAACTGGTCGCTGCATCTGTTCATACGTAGTACATATCTTATACTTTAGGACATCTTAGGGGGAAATAACGTTGTTTAAAAAAGTAGCAGCACTTGGTATGACACTGGCTCTTGCAGCCGGATTGACCGCATGTGGTAGTAATCCATCAACATCCGCAAGCTCAGGCACAGCAGCCAGCACCGCGTATGTACCCACTGAACTGAAGGTTCAATTCGTACCTTCTCAGAATGCAGAGACACTTGAAGCCAAAGCCAAGCCACTTGAAAAGCTTCTAGGGGACAAGCTCGGTATTCCAGTCAGCGTATCCGTATCACCAGACTATAACACGATCGTTGAAGCGATGGCTTCTCGTCAAGTCGATGTGGGCTTCTTGCCTCCAAATGCGTACGTACTTGCTCATGATAACCGCAAAGCCGCTGATTTGCTACTGCAAGCACAGCGCTACGGTGTCAACGATGAAACCGGTCAACCGACAACCGAAAAAGTGAACTACTACAAATCCATGATTATCGTTAAAAAAGATTCCCCGATCAAGTCACTGGCTGACCTGAAAGGTAAAAAAATCGGCTGGCAGGATGTAACGTCTTCCGCAGGTTATGTATTCCCGGCTGCTGAACTGAAAAAAGCCGGCATTGACCCGGATACAGATGTTCAAGGCGTAACGATCAAAGGTCATGACGCAGCCGTTATGGCACTGCTCAATGGTCAGGTCGATGCTGTAGCGGTATTCCAGGATGCACGCAATACCGTGAAAAAGGACGTTCCAACCGTATTCGATCAAACGCGCGTTATTCACTTTACTGCTCCAATCCCGAACGATACGATCAGCGTACGTTCCGATATGGATCAAGCGTGGAGAGACAAAATCAGCCAGGCATTTATCGACATTGGTAATGATCCAGAAGGTCAAAAGATCATCGAAGATATCTACACACACGTTGGCTATGAAAAAGGCGATGACAAAAACTTCGATCCAGTACGTGAATACGCAAAAGAAGTCGGTCAAGCTCAATAATCTAGCCATATGACAAGAATAGAGCAATTCAGATCTATCCAGGCAACTTATATGAATGAAACCATCTGATGACTAAGGCAGCACCGTCCTTCTTTTGCGGGCGGTGCTGCCTGTCTTCGCTTCCAGAAGCTATGATAAGCGTCCTCTCCATTAGATGCGCTAGCTTAACTCGAACCGAACACGATTTTATATAGAAAGTTGGGCTTTATCATGATTGAATTCCAAAATGTATCCAAAGTATATCCAAACGGTACACGTGGCTTGAACAATATTAATCTAAAGATTGGCGAAGGTGAGCTAGTCGTGATCGTAGGTCTGTCCGGTGCGGGTAAATCCACACTGCTACGCTCGATTAACCGACTGAATGACATTAGCGAAGGTAATATTCTGATCAATGAGAAGTCGATCACTCATGCCTCTGGCTCTGGTCTGAGACAAATTCGCCGCGGCATCGGAATGATTTTCCAAAACTTTAATCTGGTTAAACGCTCTACCGTACTGCGCAATGTACTATCTGGACGCGTTGGTCATCATGGCACACTTCGTACACTATTAGGTATGTTCCCGGCAGAAGATATACAGCTGGCGATGGATGCGCTAGAGCGCGTGAATATTCGCGACAAAGCATATAGCCGTGCCGATCAGCTCTCCGGTGGACAGCAGCAGCGTGTATCTATCGCACGCGCACTGGCGCAAGAACCGCAAATCATTTTGGCAGACGAACCGGTCGCCTCCCTTGATCCGCTCACGACTCGTCAAGTCATGGACGATCTACAGCGTATTAATCGCGAGCTGAAAATCACGACGATTATTAACCTTCATTTTATTGATCTGGCACGTGAATATGCAACACGAATTATCGGACTTCGTGCAGGTGAAATCGTATTCGATGGTACGCCAGAAGAAGCGACAGATGAAGCATTCTCCCATATTTACGGACGTTCGATTCACCGGGATGAAGTATTAGGTGCACAGTCACCAGATGAAGAAGTCGTCAAGCTGGATGATCTGCCCGTACCTACTGCAACGGGTGAAAAGCTATGAGTATGAGCACGGATTCAACTCCGACCACGATGACTGCACCACCAAAATATAAACGGTATGCGACCTGGGCATTGTTCATCGCCGTGATTATCGTCTGCTGCATTCAGACGGAAGTCACGCCTTACCAGCTTATTCGCGGCTTGCCTCAAATGGGCTATTTATTACAAGAAATGGTGCCACCGGATTGGAGCTATTTGCCGAAAATCTGGGAGCCGATGGTCGAAACGATTCAGATCGCACTGGTGGGTACGATGCTTGGCGGACTGCTAGCGATTCCATTCGCACTGTTATGTGCATATAACGTAACGTCGAATCGCTGGGTCGCGATGCCTGTTCGTCTGATTTTGAACCTGGTGCGTACGATTCCGGATCTGTTATTTGCAGCGATCTTTGTTGCGGTATTTGGAATTGGGCCTTTTGCAGGGATGCTAGCCATTTTGTTCTTTTCATTCGGCTTGATCGCGAAGCTGACCTTTGAAGCGATCGAATCTATTGATCCAGGTCCGATTGAGGCGATGACAGCGGTAGGTGCGAATAAGCTACAATTGATCGTCTTTGCTGTATTGCCACAGGCAATGCCTTATTATATGTCGTATTTATTGTACGCCTTTGAGGTGAATGTACGTGCTGCTTCGGTGCTTGGTCTGGTCGGTGCCGGTGGTATTGGACTGCTGCTGGATCGTTCACTCGGCCTGTTCCGCTACGATCGGGCGGCGATTATTATTTTACTAACACTGGTCGTTGTACTTGTCATTGATTACGCCAGTACAGTTGTACGGAGGAAGCTGCTATGAATTCAATCACGGCTAAAAGACCACTATGGCATCGGATTCGCCCCTGGGTATGGATCGCTGTGCTGGTTATCGTATATTTGTGGGCGTTCAATGGACTGAACTTTGAAGGGGTACAGTCCACGGCCAAGTCGGTATCACTATCCATTCTGGACGGATTTATGCATCCTGATTGGGATTATGTGTATGATCCTGAGGGTGAAGATCTGCTGCGCGGCTTACTGGAGACACTGACGATCTCTATCTTAGGTACGTTCGTATCGGCTTTTCTATGTATTCCCTTCGCGTTTTGGGCAGCTGCTAATATGAGTAAGCTGCGTGCCATTTCCGGTACGGGTAAGGTTGTACTTAGCGTCATTCGTGTATTCCCTGAAATGATCGTTGCGATTCTGTTTATCAAGGCGGTTGGACCTGGTTCATTCGCCGGTGTACTCGCACTGGGTGTCCATTCGGTCGGTATGCTCGCCAAGCTGTATGCGGAATCTATTGAAAGTATTGATCAAGGCCCATCTGAAGCATTAACCGCCGCAGGTGCAAGCAAGCTGCAAGTGCTCTGGTTTGCCGTATTGCCGCAGGTCATTCCACAGTTCTTCTCGTATGCCCTGTATCGGTTCGAGATCAATATGCGCTCCGCAACTACACTTGGTCTGGTAGGTGCAGGTGGTATCGGTACACCGCTACTGTTCGCACTTACATCGCGGAACTGGAACCGGGTTGGCGTTATTTTACTCGGGATTATTATTCTCGTTATTTTGACGGATCTGATATCGGGATGGATTCGGAAGAAGATTGTGTGAGCATGCACAGGTTGAGAAGATTCGATAAACGGATGAAATAAGAATATGAGTAAAACAAAAAGCACTCGCTAGATATGGAGTGCTTTTCGCTTTGTTTTGCGATGATGTATATTTATTTTTGAATAATCATTATGAACGATATTTTTCCGGTCTGTATTGATACACATAATTAAATAGTTAATGAAAGCTATATTGTAATCAAACGAACAGCATTCTCTTGATACTCGTACTGTAATTTTCTCTCTACACTCTGATTCTATCGGATAAATAATATTACTTACTCGCTCCAATCACAACAAATGCAGGCTTACGTAGCTCATGTACTAACTTGGGCATCCGCTCCAAACCTTCATCTATTGGCACGGGTTCGAGTAGCGCATCCAGTCGCAAGCCGCTGCCGATTACGCCGTTCACCAGTGTAGCCATTGTGCGATGATAGGTAATCACATCATCCACTACCCAATGAGCGCGCCGAACGCCTTCTTCACTGTAGTTATCCACTACATAATATAGACGCTTACCCTGCTCATCTTCAATCCAGCCTTCCTTATCCAGCTTAGCTGTGACAATCGGATGCTCCGTGGAAAATACTAGCTTGCCACCATCCTTTAGCCAGTAAGCGATCTTTTGCATCATCGTCTCATATTGCTCCACATAATGAAGCGCCAGTGAGCTAACGATCAGATCAAAGGAATTTCCCGGGAAATCAAGTTCTTCCATCGGTGCTTGGATGTAAGTGATACGTTCATGCTGAGGTGCGATCTTAAGCATACTTGCAGAAATATCCGTTCCTGTCACATGTTCTGCACCATGATCAAGCATGTATGTAGCTAGTTGTCCTGATCCACAGCCCAGATCGAGTACCTTTGTGCCGCTTAAATCCGGTAATAATGAGCGAAAAGCAGGCTGCTCGATAAAGTCATTATAGGTAACCTTCGAATCGCGTAAACGGGTATAATACTCGAAAAACTCTGGATTATCGTACAAATTTTGCTTCATTCGTCTCCCATCCTTCCTATAGTACATACTAATTTGCGATAACTACGGCAGGGTCGACCAACAATTTCCAGACGCAAGATCTACGGCACAAGTTGCATGCGTAGCATAACGATGATGGCTGCTATTCTATTCTGCCCATCCTGTGCAGATATTGAACAATCTCTCTTGCCCATTCCCTCCTAACTTTGCTTACTCCAGGCTCTTATTCGTTCCCTTACTGCGTGCAGTTGCTACAATCATCGTTCCTCTACGATTCAGCCTGTGGACGGATGAAAGCGAGAATTAATTTTGATATGTTAAAATCAATAAAAAGCACGAATACACTGAGGTGACGCGGGATGAAGAAGCTGATTTTACAAATTATCGTGATGACGATCATTACCGTTATTGCTGTGACCTTTGTCTATCGCAATAGCATTGTGGTGACAGAGGGTACATACCAGATTATCGGTGTGAATGATCGAGGTGTCGTAATCCAATTAGGAGACAAAGAACAGACCGTGCGTACGACAGGCGATATTATACAGCTTGTGAAGCTGGATCGGTATTACAATCTACGGTTTGAAAAAGCTCCATTACAGCAGCCAGAACTCGATTACATTCATTTAGGTAATCCCAACAACAATAGCCACAAGTCGTGATAACAAATAACGACTTGTGGCTATTAGGATATTCAGCGTGATTTATTGCTGATACGCTATTCCTATGATATACAAACTTAATCCCATACCTGATCAAGCTTATCTGAATAGAAATGTAGCGCTTTGCTATATTGCGTGATTCCTGCGTCTGAGCTAGTGTCTGCCAATTGTTCGATTAATAATCCAACGGCTTCACTCGATTGACCCAGATTATATAAGGTCATTGCATAAAACACCTTCAGTTCTCTGCGCTGGGGATACTCTGCAATCGCTCGACGTAAAAGTTGCTCAGAATCTACATAACGACCCAATGTACGATAGGTACTCCCTAATCCGAGCAGTGCATCGGGACGATCCTCTCCTGTTAGTCCCTGCTGTAGCGCCGCTTCATAGTACGGAACAGCCTCCCGCTCCAAGCCCAGATTATCGCATGTCTAGGCAAGCTGATATAGAACATCTGGCTGATGGGGATACTGCTGAAGCATTTGCTCCAGTAGCTCTTTTGCTTGCGCTGCCTGTCCGCCGCTTCGTAGATCAGCCGCATATTGAATGGATTGCTCCAGTGTCATGTTCATCCCTTTTCTCCTTTTGCATATTACGTAGTATTGTTCTCGGTATGTATCTTCTCCAGTGTATCATAACGCAAAAAGACAGTGTACATGAAGCACACTGCCTTTTGTTCGTAAGCGATTATTGAGCGGTTAGCAGGCGTACGACGTCTTTAATTTGCATCGTATTGGCAATCGCTCCGCTGGCAAGCCAGTAGTTATTTTCCACCTTGTACGCATGACCATCACGTACAGCCGGGAGTGACTTCCAGATCGAGCTGGACTGAATCGTCTGCTCATTGCTAACTGCGTCATCACCTTGAATCGTATAAAATATATAATCGGCATTCAGTTCGGATAAGCCTTCCAGTGATAGGACTGCAAACTTATCCCAGGACTTGTCTTTTACAAGCGGGGCTGGCGTTAAGCCCAAATCTTGATACAGAGTTACACCGCTAAAGTAAATCCCCTCCATCAGATTGATTTCCTTTGGCTTGATTCGCACAATGGCAAACGTTTTGCCCTTCGCGATCGGTTCAAGCTGCTGACGGGCTTGCTTCACCAGCGCATCATAATTACCGATCGCCTGCTTCGCCTCCGTCTCTTTACCCGTCAGCTGACCAAGCACTTGAACCGTTCCTTTCCAATCTCCAGCTGCATCTGGAAATACATAAGTCGGCGCAATACTCGAAAATTGCTCATACGCACCATTCGCTGCCATTTCCGAGCTATATAGCACAATCAGATCAGGCTGTGCTGCCAGCACCTGCTCATAATTGTTACCACCGGAAAAGTCGACTTTCGGCACATCTTCAAGCTGCGGCTCCAAATATTGCTGCACCAATGGACCATAGGACCATTTCATCACAGGCTTGATCCCCAGTGTCAGCAGTGCATCCTCCATATAAGGTGCATAAATACGCTTTGGCTGCTGCTCTAAAGTGATTTTGCCAGCTGCATGCTCAACCATCATTGGATATGTAGCAGAGGAAGCTTGTGCTTCATTAGCAGATCCAGCTTGCCCTGTTGCTTGCTCGGTGGAGCTGGGCGCTGCTCCATTTTGTTCATTGTTCGCTCCACCACATGCGGTAATGAGCAATACTACGGTTAAGATAAGTGCAATAACACCAGACATTCGTTTCACGTTTAGGATACCCCTCTTTACTGATAATAATTCTCATTTACTAATACAAGATGATATCACTCCCTTCTGCTTTGTACTAGAACCGATTGTGTGAAGTTTACATGACACGATTGTGCGGTATTCCGTTACTTCAATGCTCCTGTACGCAATCACGATGATTGGCAAGGGGCGGCGCAATATGCAGCTATCATTTACGCTATGACTGTAAAATAGACGATATTCGATTCGCAATCCACTGATGAGCCAGTGGGCTATATTCAAGCCACGGCATTTCAGAGACGGTATACACTCGTCCTGCTCGGACAGCCGCAAGCTCCTGCCAGCGCTCCTGATAACGAATTCGCTCCCAATGAGCGAGCGATATTGGCTCCTGGTCAATGACGAGCAATAGATGATCTGGATTACAATGCTCTACAAAATCTAGCTCGACCCTATGCTCAACATCAATAGAGGAGCTATCATATGGACATTGCAGTTTTAGGTCATCGTACAGCACCGCACCAACATTGCGTCTACCATATACAGCCAGTTGATCGCCTGTAATACGGAGTAGCATGACGCTGTGCTCAGCTACTGTTTGCTCTAGCTTATGACGTATAGCATAAATATCCTGCTCATAGCGCTCTAGCCATAACGATGCTGCGGATTCATGATGTACATATTCAGCAACTTGAATCAGCTGACTTCGCCAGTGAAGCTGCTTCCATGGAACATACAGACATGGCGCAATCTGTTCCAGCTGCTGTCGATACGGCAGACGCTCTTTTTGATCATCACAAAGAATGATGCTGGGAGCTGCTGATGCAAGCAGCTTCATATTATGCTCCCACAGCACATCGTTCATCTGACGACGACGCACCAAAGGAACCGCAATGGACGCATGATATGGACGGCGATGAATATCTCGCTCTTCATTTACCATGGCTGCATAGGGCATGACCTTCAATGCCAGTAAATGCGGAACATAGGCATAAGACATATCTGCAATACGCTCACGATTTTGTCCAGCAAATCGCAATGGGGTTACACCTACCGACGCTTTAAAACGCCGGCGAAAATAATTCTCATCCCGAAAACCACAACGATCCGCAATATCGCGTAGTGGCAACTTCCCGATCACCAGTTGTTCTTTCGCACGTCGCAGTCGTAATTCATTCAAATACGCTGTCGGGCTCATCCCATAACGTTGCTGAAATGCAGTTGAGTAATACCACGGACTCAGCCGTGCAATGCTTGCCAGCTTATCGCGTGTGATGGATTGCGCATAATGCTGCTCCATATATTCGATCGTTTGTTCCAGATACATATCCGAACTTGGCTGCGCTTGCGTGACAGGCTCAGGTACGATACTGAGCAGCTCATGCACGATTTGTTGAAACAATACCGCTTCTAGATTGCCGTCAGTGGTACGTGAATCCGCAGTCGTAGATTCAAACGATAGCTGCTTCTTCTCTCTAGCTTCTGCTCGTAACATCTGTATACGCGAAGCAAGTCGCAGCACCTCGCTACTCTGTCGCACTGGCAATAAACCGATACAGGTAAAAGGAGCTTGAGTGCAGATCCACCGTCTTTCTTTATAATTAGGCATGTCAATGTTATTCTGACCGGCGTTGACCATATAAAGCGGGATCTCCTGCATATACTCAAAAGAAATTTCAAACCAGCGTACCGGTTGTTTTTGCCTTCCGTTAGCAGAAGGTGTAGCGTGATCTATAGCTTCGCTATGGCTGCAGTCTGTATCTTCTTCATACTGTAGGGTTGATGACATCTCCTGCTCAGCAATCTCTAGCGTGTAGTGACAATTCGGCTCCAATAGCACACATTGGCCTGCCGATACGAGTCGTTTCTGCTCCTGACCTATCGTCAATGATAGCGATCCACTCTTTATGATCCATAGCTTATATTGTCCAGTAGTCGCTGTTATGGGTAGGTTGAGCAGTGTTGGATCGCCAGGTGATTGCGCAAAATGTAGATTATCTCGTTGGCCGGGTAAAGGTAACGATCCCAGAGCCGTATCACTGGCAGAGATGGGTAGTCCATGCAGCTGTAAACCGTTTAACACATACATCTCTCGCTTCACTCCTTTACCAAAACGACCATACGATTCCCAAATCGGAAACCTATGGTCGTCCATACATGCTGTATAGTTGCTCGTTTATTTCAATTGTTTTGGCTTGATTTGAATTCGTCGACTTCAGTTATGAACAGCTCGATGAACCGATTACTTAATCTGCTGAAAAGAACGATAATGATCGGTCGTCTTATAGATCAGTCCATCGGTCGAATACAATATACGATCGGCTCCACGAAATCCAGACGTATAGTTAATATCGGCTTCATGCCATTTGCGACCGGATGCCTTGGGCAGCAGCCCTTCACGGTTGCTAAAGGTATCCCCGCCGATACTTTTGCCAGGTGCAACCTCTGCCAGATTACCCTCAGAGGATTCCCAGCCCAGCTTCTGTGCTTTATTTTTTGTAATATAGTTACATGGTAATTGACCATCATGCTGCTTCAAATAAGTAGCTACACCCTCAAACGTATTAATAATTGTACAGCTATCTGAGGCTGTAGTACCTTGCTTGCTGCCTGATGTTCCTTCAATGGCTGAGCCACCGGATGTATCAGAATCGGCTTCATGCGTGGCTGTCGTCGCTGAATTAGGCGAATGGACAGGGGTTTGCTGTTGCTGCCCATTCCATTCATATGCACCGAATAATACCGCTACAATGGCAATAATAACAAAAAGAATACTGGATAACGTTTTTCTGGACATAATTTCTCCTGTCTGTTGTATGATAATTTATATATTATACAAAACTTTGCAACGATATGTATCATACATATGACAAACAGTTATAACAACAAGGAGGATATTACATGTGGAGAAAGCTTGAGCATCTGAATCGAATCGCTAGCACAGGCATTGTACTCATTATTCGTACCGATAGCGAACAGGAAGCGCTGGCGGTAGCAGAAGCAGCGATTCAAGGTGGGATCAGGGTACTGGAGATTACAATGAGCGTGCCAAATGCTTTAGAGATTATACGCACATTATCGCAGCGCTACAAAGGGGATAATATCTTAATCGGCGCGGGTACGGTGATGGACGGCGAAACGGCTCGTGCCGCCATTCTTGCTGGAGCAGAGCTGCTCGTTAGCCCACAGCTTAATCCAGATATGCTCCGTGTTGCTAACCGTTATCAGGTTATCACAATCAGTGGTGCCTACACGCCAACTGAGATTGTGGCTACACTGGAAGCAGGTGCAGATATCGTTAAGCTATTTCCAGCGGAGACACTTGGCCCCGCCTATGTCAAAGCGGTCACTGCCCCGATCCCACAGGCACCCCTCGTACCAACTGGCGGCGTAACACCAGACAATGTACATGAATGGTTTCAAGCTGGCTGTATCGCCGTAGGCGTAGGGAGCTATATTACCAAAGCAGCGCAAAAGGATGGCGATTACAGTAGGGTCACGACAGCAGCTCAGGAATTTCTAGCTGCAGTGGCGTCCGCCAAATCGTAATACACGAATAAGCCGTTCATCACTGTACATCGGATTGATGTAGCTAGGATAGAACGGCTTGTTATGATTGTGTCTGTCATACCTTGTATCCCTATACTTTGCCAGCTTACGTTTGGATTTCATTCTCCACAATTAATCGAAATCCAATTCCTTGCTCCTCTGCTTCTTTCATGACTTCCTTCACACGCTCGGCACGCTCACCAAGTCGCTGCTGGCTTACATCATAATGACGCCAGTGCAGCTCAAGCGGTAACTCTATCATACCGGTTAGACAATCCCATAATGCATCGAGATTCGCACCGTAAAAGTCGGGAAACTCCAGCTTTTTCTGTAATAGCTCATGCAGTTCTTGATAAGTTGAGATATAGCGTCCATCAATAGACACTTTTTTCATATATTCACATCCTTAACGAGTATCTGTATTGAGCATCTTGGATGGATCATAGCCTACATTCAGCAGTACATCACTTCGCTTGACGAAATGAATATAGATATCTGAAAACAGATGCTCATTTGCTCCTATACTACCATATCTTTATGTAACAAGCCCGTCTCTCCAACGTCAATTAAGCGATGAAGAGAACAGGCTTGCCTACCGCACAGATGGTGAATGATTTCGATCTACCTATTGTATAGTGCCTGCACATGCGCATGTTGAATACGATATGCTACTCCATTACTATGCTTATCTCATACGAGTGAAGCTCTCATAATGGTCGGTTGTTTTATAGATCAGACCATCACTGGAATACAGGATACGATCTGAATTGCGGAAGCCGGAAGTATAGTTAATATCGGCTTCACGCCATACACGCCCACTTGCTTTTGGAAGTAAACCTTCGCGGTTACTGAATGTATCACCACCGATACTTTTACCAGGTGCGACATCGGCCAGATTACCTTTAGAGGATACCCAGCCCAGTGAGCTTGCCTGTGACTTGGTTATGTAGTTGCATGGTAACTTACCATTTGCAGCCAAATAGTTAGCTACACCATCAAACGTGTTGATAATCGTACACGTAGCAGCGGAAGCTTGTTGTGCTCCTGTTGCAGGAACTGCCTGTGACCCTGTGAAAAAGACTACCACCAGCATCATTGCGAGTAAAGCCGTTGACCAAAACCGTTTCATCTTGTCATCCTCCTAGGTATACCTGTTGTTGAATTTTGATACCTTAAAATAATTAATCTTTATATAGATATCAACCTTCACATTCCATTTATACCATATCATGTCGTTAAAATCTTTAACTTTATGATTTAAGTTTGTAAAATTTGAATTATTGTTACTCTCCTATTCTCTATCTCCTTCCCATACAATAATAAGTGTACGAAAAAAAGCCGCTTTCCCTGTGCATATGTCGCGATGAGAGTGCTGGCTATCTCAGCTTCATCGGATCATACAAAGGTTAAGCGGCTTTTAGTTAAGTAATGTAGCAGTATGGTGTCTGCCTGTAGGCAGATCGTAATATGTTTTCGTCGCTGTGCCAATATGCTCAGCCACTATTCAAAAGGCAACTGCGTCACTGCTTTGCAATACCCAGACCCGGAAGCCATTGCCTTCACCCTGCACTTCCTCCATCAGTCCAAGCACTTGCTCTGCGTAGCTACCCAGGTTGGCATAGCTTTGCTCATAGTTCAACCATTCAATTTGCATCGGTAGCTCAACTTGTCCGGTCAATCCATCCCATAGTGCATCCAGATTAGCACCATAATCGGCTGGAAGTCGTAAAGCCTGCTTTAACTTCAAATGCAGCTCTTCCACCGTTGTGAAGTCTTCCCCGTTTAATACAACTGTCTTCATATCTGTTCTCATCGCCCACACCCTACCTTGTTCAACATTTGTATACCTTGTTTACAGCCTCCGGCATCTCAACGTGAACCTGTACGTTTGCAGTAGCCCACTCCTGGGCGTTACTGTACTGACAGCCAATCCCTACAGTATGGATATTTTGCTTTGCAAAAATCCTTTGCTCATTTCACCCCATGTTAGCAAGTTTGTTAACACTGGAATGGGTCAGAATCGGTGCTGTCTTTTGCTTTCCGGGGTCTTTCCTTGCTTGCTGTTTATTTCCCCTTATCTTTTATATCATATTCCGATGAAAAATAGACTGATTTTTTTGTGGATTTTTGTAAAATTCATGTTTTCGTGACAGAAATAAAACCCTGCTGTCCAACTGGCAGCAGGGTCTGCACAGAACTTATTTTCTAATGCTGTAGCGAGACGTTAACCACTTGCCGATCACAATCGAAAGTTAAAAAGCTCGCTTAGTGATGTCCTATTTTCCGCTGATAGGCTTGTGAATACTGATCCGCCGCGATGATTGCATCCTTCACATCGTCCGCCGTTACTGGGAATGGCAGATTATGCGATGTTTCGTCCGGCTTGGTCGCCGCTTCGGCAACCCGGTAGAGGTCGTCATCGGACACATTCCCAATATGCAGATCGTCCAGCGTTACCGGCAGACCGAGACTAATGTAAAAGGCGATATACTTTTCGATCTCGTGAATCGGTCGTTGCTCCAAGGCGAGCTGCGTCAATGTACCAAAAGCGACCTTCTCGCCATGCGTCATATGGTGAATATCACCCTCCAATACGGTAAATCCATTATGGATCGCATGCGCGCCCGCCAGACCGCCACTCTCAAAGCCCAGTCCGCTAAGTAATGTATTCGCCTCAACGACCGCTTCCAGCGCTGGTGTAACAACTTTGCGCTGAACCGATTCGTAGGCTAGCAGACCGAAGTCGAATAGCGTTTCCTCACATTTGCGCGCAATCGCTTCTGCGGCTAATGTAGGCAGACCGCCTGCCATCGTTTTCGAGCGCGCTTCAATAACGGCTCTCGCCTCTACCCATGTCGCCAGCGCATCGGCGATACCGGAAGCGAGAAAGCGTGGCGGAGCGCCAGCAATGATCGTTGTATCCACCAGAATTAGATCTGGATTCTTATTGTAAAATTTATAACTTTCAAAAATACCTTCGTCCGAATAAATAACCGATAATGCACTTGTCGGCGCATCGGTCGATGCTGTAGTCGGGACAATCACAGTATAGCCGCCAAGCGCATCGCTCACCGCCTTTGCTGTATCAAGCGTCTTACCGCCACCTACACCAATCACAATACGTGCTTCCTGCTCACGCCCTTGATCGGCCAAGCGAGTGATCTCATTCGTGGATGCCTCGCCATTGAAGACGACTTTGACATAATCGACAGCGGATTGCTCCAGACTTTCAAGCACCTGATTGCCTGCAATGTCCCATACAATCTCATCTGCGATAACCAGTGCTTTGCCATCACCTAGCGCTTTGACATACTCTCCAGCCTTGGCAATCACACCACGGCCTTGTACGTATTTCGCTGGACTGATAAATACTCGTTCTGTCATTCCAATCGCTCCTTCCTCATTCTAGACATCGTATGATGTATGAAGGCTGCACGCACGCTAACGCTATGTACCTGTCCTTATGATCTATTCTCACATCTATCCATTTCTAGCTGCATCAGATCGGACGGCTACATGTGCATAGCCCTCCTTATCTTATTCACCATAACCAGCTACAAATAACCGGATCACTCTGCACAATCATGTGAAGAATCATCCGGCCTCATGCAAATGCCCCTATAGATCACGATCCAATTACTGTATTGCGCCTATACATAGACGAGTATGGTCATGCACTTGATGCTAGATTATTACTCAGTTCAAGCCTTGTCTGTATCAAATATTAGCGCTTGAGCAGATCCTCCCGAATAGGTGTGAACGCATCCAGTAACGCTGAATTGTCTTCTAGAGCTACGACACCATGACGAGCATCCGGCGGAATAGCAATCGTCTCGCCTGCATGTACCGTTGTCTCCACACCATCAATGGTGAATATAAATGATCCGCTCAGGCAATAGCTCATTTGCTGATGCGGATGACTATGTTGATAGCCTTCGGCACCTTTTTCAAAGTGAACCTCCATCATCATCATCTCACCCGCCGCATTCAAAATACAGCGCTTCACGCCCGGTTCAGCCGATTCCCACACTCCAATATTGCTCATCATGTACAGCTCCTTTTTAGTTAATGTTGAACTGGAATGACGAAGCCTATGTAACCCGATCGAATCCTTACTGGTTGAGAGGCTCCCTTGTTCTATTATAAAACATATCTTTTGCAGGCAGACATAGATAAATACACTCACAAAAGGGGGACAAAACGACTGCATTTACCCAAACAACACTGGACGAACACACCCTAGCTTACACGCTATCCAACGATTTTATAATGAAAACACAAAAAGTCCACTACGACGTGAGCCATAGTGAACCTTCTGTGAATACTTATCCTATTCCTATTAAATGCGGTCGAGAGGACTCGAACCTCCACGGGGGTAAGCCCACACGGACCTGAACCGTGCGCGTCTGCCAATTCCGCCACGACCGCAAATGAACTATGTTACTTTTCATCCTATTGCAGATGGATTTCCGGCAACAAAAATTAGATTATCATATTAGTTAGCAAGCGTCAATCCTTAGGATGAGACTCATACAGCGATTCCACCCAGCTTGTGAAGTCATTCATCTGCAGTGATCAGATTGTTGATTCCATCTTGACATACTGCAGATGAATAGACTTCGCTGAGTTTCAAAGCATGATAGATTAGACTACGGCTGTCTCATCTTTTGTTCATCTGAATGCTGTTTCTTCTATTGAAAAGGAAGCTCCTCACGCATCGCCAACAACTGCTCATAATTATGGATTACCGTGTTTGCTTGCTCCAGATTCTGCATGCCTGAGCCTGGATTCTGATGACCGATACATCTCATCCCTGCTGCACGCGCAGCCTTAACACCATTTCTGGAATCTTCAATGACCAGGCAACGTTCTGGCTGAATGCCCAGCATACCAGCAGCATGAAGAAAAATATCCGGTGCTGGCTTACCCTGTGCCACTTCTTCACCACTGATCATTCCCTGGAAGTAATGGCGTATGTTCAATCGTTCCAGAATCAGTTCAATCAATGCGCGCGGTGAGGAGGAGGCTACCATCATCGGTACACCTTTCTCATGTAGCCAATCTAGCCAGTCCGTCAATCCAGCAAATGGACGCAGCTCCGGATGCTCTCGAATCACATCCATCACATGCTTCACATGAAAGGAAAGCATATCCTCTACAGTACAGCGAAGCTCATGTCGCTTCTGCACCTGCTGGAACATCGACGCAAGCGTTACGCCTACATACGTATGATGCTCCGTCTCTTCCACCTGAGCACCAAAATGAACAAAGGTACTTTTTTCAATCTCAAAATAGATCGGCTCGCTGTCGATCAATACACCATCCATATCAAAAATAACAGCTTCGATGGGCTCTGTTAGCCAGTCGGTATGTTCATTGCTATTTGTACCTGCAACTGTCCCTACTCCAGATTGCTCTGTTGTCATTGTTCATCCCTCCTGTTCAGGTCGATTGTAGCACAACCTTGATTGCGCCCGAAGCGGTCGTTAATGTACCATCGTTCAGATCGCAGCCCAGCATACGGAAGGCTTCCTGATAGGATTGAAGTGGATACGTATGAGTGATGAGCTTTTTCGCAGGTACAAGCCCACGCTCAATCATGTAATGCGCCGTAGCAAATGTACCGAGTGAATCAATCGAGCCGATAATTTTAAGGCTACGGTCGACCACTTCTTTTGGGTTAAAGCTACTAACTCCATCACGCAAACCAACAAGCATCAGATAACCACCATGTGCCAGATTAGATAAGACTTGTGTGCCAATCGCACCGGTTGTATCGACGATCAAGTCCACCTGATGATCGTCAGGTGAGATGCCTTGCACAGCCGCATCGAAGGAAGCATATGTATCCCAGCGATCCGGTGCAATCGAACGAGCCAGCTCCAGCCTTTCTTCGGAAATATCAACAATACTACCTATTACGCCTTTGGAAGCAAGCGCATAGCTGTAGAGCATGCCGATTGGCCCTGCACCGAGAATGATCGTGCGGAAATTCGGTAAAAGTTGAATCTGATTAATACCCGTTAACATACAGCTTAGCGGCTCGGTCAGTGTCGCTTCTTCGTAACTCACATGATCAGCAAGCTTGTATAGAAAGCGATCCTCGGTTACATAATAATCGGTAAATGTACCATCGCTACTCACACCCGTCTCGGTTGTGCTTTTGTGCAGACAGTGATTTTGACGTCCGGTACGGCACATTTTACATTGACCACAGTAATACGTCGGATCAATAACGACGCGATCGCCAGGCTGTAAATTGTGTACATTCGGTCCGATCTCGATGACTTCGCCTGCCGATTCGTGACCTAGAATGATCGACGATTTGGCATGGTACTTACCACTAATGATTCCCAGATCGGTTCCACATACACCCGTCGCGTGAATGCGCACAATCACATCGTGATCTCCACGAATCTGTGGACGTGGGCGCTCCTCCAGTGCTACATCCCAAGCTGAACGATATACAAGTGAAAGCATAGTCATTCTCCCCTCTGCCTATTAACCTAATTTTTGTAATACACGTTCCAGACGGCCTACGATTTCTACGATTTCATCCTCGGTTACAGTCAGCGACGGACGGACTTTGACCACATTACCGAAGCCATAACGGGAGCCGCGCAGGATAAGATTCTCATCACGGAATGCCATATCAATAATCGCATTCGCTTTACGTGAATCTGGTGCACCATCCGCATCTACAATCTCCAGACCCCACATCAGACCCACGCCGCGTGCTTCGCCAATCGTATCTGGATATAGCTCAGCCAGTGGCGACAGCATATGACCGAGCAATTCACCCTTGGTACGTACACTTTCGAGGAAGCCTGGTGCAGACACGACCTCCATGGTGGAACGTGCTGCGGTAAGTGAGATCATATTGCTGCCTGAGGTAAAGGAGTGTTCATGCTTTTCCAGAATATTCAGACGAGACTGCATCAGTACAGCCGCAACCGGTACACCAATACCACCCAATCCTTTAGCGAGTGTGATAATATCCGGCTTGATATCAAATAACGTACTTGCGTACATCTCTCCGGTACGTCCGATACCTGTCTGCACTTCGTCAGCAATCAGAATCATATTATGTTCATCGCACAGCTTGCGAAGCTGCTTAAAATATTCCATCGGTGGGATGATATTCCCCCCATTGCCCAGAATCGGCTCGATAATCATGCAAGCAGTTGAACCCGAGCCACCGAACTCCAGTTGATCGGATAGCGCCTCAATACATTGCATCGAACAATGATCCGGATCGCTCTGGAATGGGCAGCGATAGCAGTACGGTACAGGCACATGAAGCGAATTCGGTACGGTCGAATTGGGAAATCCTTTACGACGGAAAGCATTGCCCGAGATTCCTGTAGCGAACTGCGTCTGTCCATGGTGAGAATAATACAGGCTCACAATATCGCGTTCACCTGTATACTTTTGCGCAATCTTGGTCGCACATTCATTCGCAGTTGAGCCCGTAATATCACGCATCCAGCCTGCTTCGATACCTTCCGGTGCATCTTCTAAAAGTAGCGATAATACTTCCTCTACATAAGGCTCGGTGAACGAAGACGACATATGCGTCAGATTACCGACCTGCTCCTGAATCTTCTCCACCACATAAGGGTGATTGTAGCCCAGTGATAGGTTAAATGTACCGGATACTCCATCTAAATATTCATTTCCAGCATCATCAATCAAACGGATTCCTTGTCCAATCGAAAAACGGCTTTCGGTAGTTGTTGACATGTATAATCCCTCCACATGGATAGAATAGTAATACCGTTCAAAACCAAAGCTCTAAGTGTTTTTGATGCCAAACATGGGTTAGGTATGGATATTTTGCTATGCAAAAATCCTTTTCTCATTTAACCTCGCGTTTATAGTACCAAACGCTATGGATATCATTTATTCGTTGTTACATGAATATATTAAATTGGACTACGTTCGTATCACGGTATGCTATTTAGAAATATCATCTGCTGCCTATCGCTTCTTTTCCTGCATGTATGATTTCTTTGCCGATGTCCTTCCCGGCTACCCTATAACCGAAAAGGCAGGCATCACCTCCTTCACGTCCCGAAACTACAGGACATATCTGTATCTGTATCTGTATCTGTATCTGTATCTGTATCTGTATCAATTATGCAAATTAGAACGATGACTATTTCGATTCCATACTTGTCTGCGCGACCATATGATTCGTACGGAGCTGCTGTACAAGTACGATGCTAATCAACAATACCAGTGCGAATAGAGAGAAGATCCATAGCGTCGGTCGCACAGACCAATGATCCATGCTCCATCCGATCATATATTGCAGCACCGATCCACCGATTCCACCTGCTGCAATAAGCGTACTCGTCGTGCGCTCGACCATACCCGGCATCAGCGTATTCGCAAAGACAAGCCCGATCGAGAACAGCCCCGAGATGCAGAATCCTACTCCAAAAATAAGCACATACATCATGACCGGACTGGAAAAGAGCGCCAGTGCAATAATAAGCAGCATCGAAGCAATCGTGCTGCCAATTAAGAACGGTGCATAGCTCATCGACTCTGCCATCCGTCCGACAAACAATCGTCCGATCGTAATCGCACCCCAGAAAAAGGTTACACTAAGCGAAGCCGCAGCATCACTAATATGAATGCTCTCAATCAAGATCGAAGGCAAAAAGTTCATCATCCCCAGCTCGATCCCCATATACACAAAGAAGAATAAGACGAAGATAGATAACAGCTTGAGTTGTCCTCCTTGATATCTAGGCTTCGCTACAGTCGCAGACGAATCGGTTTTCACCTGATCCTGATGCAGATGCGCGGAGCTATCTGCCGGCATCCTCATCCAGAACAGCAACAATACCAGTGTCGACAATGCTACGGTATAAAAGGACAAATTCCATACGCCCAGATAAATGTACAGACTCGCCAGTGCTGGCAGCAGCATCGAACCTACGCCAAAATATACATCAAGCTTGGTCATCGCTACCGCCTTCTGTTCCTCAGCAAACTCAATCGTAAATGCACCGATCGACGATTCGATAATGCCTGAGCCAAAGCCGACAAAGATCGTCATCATCACCATCCAGCCCCAGGCAGGCATCGTACCCATCATCGCATAAGCGAGTGTGATTGCTGCTAAGGCTACCAGCAGTAATCGCTTACGTCCGATCGCTGCAGACAGTGAAGGCGAGATCAATACCCCGGCGAGAAATCCGATAAATTGCAAAAATAGCAACGTACCGCCATCGCTATAGCTACGACCATAATGCGGCAAAATCACGGGTAATAAAGCCCCTAGCATAACACTCGTAATTCCAATCAAAAAATAAAACGCACAGCTCAATCTGAAAATTCGTTTCACGTTCATCATCACCTTCCCATAATTATGTTTAGGAACTTGATATTTCCATTTGATTTCCACATAATGAATGAGCGCACAGACCTACGGTACTGCTGCCCACCATAACCTTACGCAAAGGAGTTTATCCAATGACAAGTATGCTGGAAAATTTCACAGAGAATACGCTGAACGAACGTCTGAAATGGCACGCTCCACCCGAAAAATGGTCCATCTCTTCCCAAAAACAGGTACTCACATTTGAACCGCTTGCAGAAACCGATTTCTGGCAAAAGACGCATTATGGCTTTCGCGTCGATAACGGACATTTTCTACATGCGGAGATCAAAGGCGATTTTCAAATGACGACTCGTGTTCGTACATACCCGGTGCATCAATACGATCAAGCCGGGTTGATGGTACGCTTCTCTGATCACTGCTGGCTCAAAACATCGGTGGAGTTTGAGACCGACGGACATGCTAAGCTAGGTGCGGTCGTCACCAATGATGGTTATTCCGATTGGTCCACGCAAAACTTTACGGCAGGTAATACAGAGCTCATGTTCCGTATCACTCGTGTCTCTGGTGATTACACGGTTGAATATGCTGAACCAGTCAACGAGGATGCAACCGAACCATCCTGGCATCAAATGCGGATTGCGCATCTATTCGATGACCTGAATGATGAGACTCCTTTCCAATGTGGCGTGTATGCTTGTAGCCCACAAGGACATGGCTGCCACGTCGAATTCGACTTTCTGCACATCATCCAGTAGGGTACTTACCCCAATTGATCCTTTAATTAAATTTTATGTATATTAATTATATATATTACAATTATTAACTATAGTCGCTTTTATGATGACGTTCAATGTAAAATTTGCGTCACTTTTTACATGTAAAAGTTGTTCAATATGCACGCTAGTCACCCTTACGTGGAATAATATGGAAGACGGAAGCTTGTTGTAACGATTATTTGATGTTTACTGGCATGCATCTCCTTTTATCTATATGATCATGCTATATTCAACCGCTAAGAGCAGATGAAAATACGATATGGTTCGTATTTCCATCTGCTCTTTTTTTGCATATTTTTATGCAGATTGGATGCTCTTTTCTAGTGTACTTTCGTCTCTACGCTATATTTATAATTGGGTACATTCGTTCCTTCATCATCGGAGCGAGGCTGAGTTAAAGCTTGTTTGCTGACTTTTACACTCTATATTCGATGTTTTGTTAGCTGGATTGAAGCCCGAATCATCGTGAGATAAAGTACATAAGGACCACATTTTTTGCGATTGCATAATGGTGTATTTTTTATGCAAATAAAGCTTGTCAATATGCAGTATGTTCGCTATAATGGGAACATAGGTTCTCGAAACATTAGTTCTCATAAGGTGGTGACATGAATGGCTGTCTTTTTATCTCCAGAGGAACGTTCCCTGGTAAAAAGCTATTTGCTACTGACGTATATTCAAAAGAAATTTGATAATGATGCACGTGCGATGGAGCATCACGACTCGCTGCACGATTCAGCATTATATATGGAAATTATACAGGGCGGTGTTGACCGTACAAACCTTTTGTTGTCTGAAGTACGACGTGATTTGCGTAAGCATCAATTACGTTTGTACGAGGTGGATCAATCCGATGATCACGTAGAAGTGCAAATCCTATGCAAGGGCCATCATGGAACTTTTCGTATGACGGCTGAAGAGTTCCAACTTGAAGCGTCTGCACGTATGCGTGCTTATATCAGTCTTGGCCCGATTAGCGCTGTAGCACCAGAACATGAGCGTCATCCGGTTAAAGAAGCTGCGGTCACTTCTCCTGCGCGAGTTCGTGAGCCTGCACGCTATGCTGGTAGTTATGCACCTTATCGAACAGGAACATAATCGACTAATTAATCATCCAACAACTTATTGATGTTTGCCTCTGTCTCTGTTGGTAGCTTTATGATTACACTACCCGGCTTTACAAAATATAGCGGTGCGATATGTATAGGTGCTCCGTAAGATTTATTTCATTTTCCGCTATGTTGTAGATTCTTGTTAAAAGATCGCTAGCATCATTCGGGAAATGGATTAGCTTGATAGATGTACTAGCTTCATCCTGATAAGTAAGACAACGTATATCATAACCTGTAGCACTACAACACTGTAATGGCATTCGTAAGCTTTGTCCCTTTGCATATACGAATAGCGATTATCCCCCTATAATCGCTTTCCATTACACACAATGACGACGATATCCAAGCTCCAACAGAGACAGTTTGAGCATATGTAGCTGGTAAGGCATCGTGACTATTCTTCGATAGCTACACCAAAAAGACCTTGTACCGCAATGAGCGGAATACAAGGTCTTTTTTATGTGGTAGATCGTTTGTGATCAACTCTTTTTATAATATATCAATGGATGCATCGTACTACTTCATTTAATGTGTAGTTGTGCTCACTCATTGGCTTGCTCTGTCTCTGTAGACGTATCTTCATCCAGCGGACTGCGACGTGGTTCTTTGGATGGTTGAATCAGATAATTGCGACTCAGCTTCACGACATTCCGATTCGGACGGCGAATGAGTACATGCTCATCATCCCAGGCGATCACGATTCCACGGATATCATTGTCGCGAATATCATCACGTACGACACGTACCTTTTCTCCAGACAGGCGATACGCATCCAATTGTTCTTCACTAATCATGTGATTTCCTCCTTTTCAATGACGTTATAACGTATTTCAGCCAGGTAACGGATCGTCTACCCAATGGCATTCATGCCCATGTATACCCAGCGTATATTAACGCGCAAGCAAGCGATAGGATCATCGCAACCTCTATTGTACCGAAAATCTATCGTATATGTACAGGCATCCAGAGTCATGGATACACAATACAGTCATCGGCTCCAAGCGATAGGAATAGCCAAATGCAACCAAAAAAAGACCTAAATGAATAATCATTTAGGTCTTGTTAAAACAAATGGAATGATGATCCAGATATGATTAGCGTTGTGCATGCTCTTTGGAATCGTTTTTCTCGAACCAATAATCAAGCACTTTCGCGGACATCACACGTTCGTTCACGTACTCTACCTGATGATTGGAAAATTGAGAATCCCAGGCAAAGTCCAGGTCTTTACATAAGTTCACAATGGTTAGCAATTCAGACCATGCGACATAACGTTTGTACCAAAAGAACTGAGGATGTTCAATCATATAGGGGTACAGGTCATCAAATTCAGTGTGCTTACAATCTAAAGCACGCTCGAAGTGTACTTTTGCGTCGGCCAGTTTGTTCAGGAAAAACTCTTCAGTGATCGGCTCTTTGCTCATTAGTCTGCCTCCCCTCCCTACTATATCTTTATTATAAGACAACGGGACCCCATTTGGAAAGAGTATATCGTATTTTGGTAAAACCCGTGTAAGGTTATACAAGTCTGATGTCGGATCATGGGGTTATATTTACACTATCGGTTACGTGTATCTATATCATAAGATAAACCATAATAAAATGCATGAATAATTTTGAGGTATTATTTATTTCTTTATTGGATTAACCAAATGTAATATTGCCGTCCTCTAGGGATGAAATTTTTACGAGTGAATCCAGGCGGATGCCTTGTTCGCGGATGGCGTTAGCGCCGTTTTGGAAGCTTTTTTCGATGACGATCCCTACGCCTACCAGAGTTGCGCCGGAGCGTTGGATGATTTTGACCAGTCCGCGTGCTGCGTCTCCGTTAGCGATGATGTCGTCGATGAACAGAATGCGGTCATTTTCGGTGACGAATTGTTTGGATAATAAGATGTCCGTTACGATCCCTTTGGTGAAGGAAGGTACACGTTCCACGTAAGCGTCTGGATCGGCAAGCAGTGTTTTTTTACGGCGTGCGAATACGAGTGGAACGCCCAGTTCCAATGCTGTCGCGAAAGCGACTGGGATGCCTGAGGATTCTACGGTAATGACGCGTGTGATTCCTTCTTCGCGGTATAAGCGAGCAAATTCCTGTCCCATTTTCATCATCAATTGTGGATCCACCTGCTGATTAAGCAGGGCATCCAGTTTGAGCACATCACTTGATAATACGGTTGCTTCTTCCAAAATACGTTGTTTTAATTCTTCCATGATCTGTCCTCCGTCACTCATATCTTCAAGTCAAAGCTTATCTTCACTTTGGCTTTTTTATTTAGTGCTTATTCTATACGTATTCTTGAGATCCCTTTAAACAAGTGCCTACTTGCCATTTCCACGATCCCAAAGCTCGATTATTCACTCTCTGATGGCTGTGTGGCCATATCGGGATAGGTGATCGACTCTTCAGGTACAAACTCCAAATATAGCTTTTTGAGTTCATTAACAATATGTCCAAGGGAATACTGATTTTTGGCTTTCTCCCAGCCTGTTCGAGCGAGCTCGTAGCGGTAGGAAGGATCCGTAATGACCTTTTCCAGTGCTTCTGCCAGTTGCTGCTCATGATCGGGTGGCACTAATAGACCGTTGACTCCATCCTCAATCTGTTCAGCAATACCGCCCACATCGGTTCCAACCAGCGCTAGCCAGCACAATGCGGCCTCGGCAAATACGGAACCAAATGCCTCGGCACGAGAAGGAAGGACAAAAATATCAAAGAACGGCATGAATTCTTCCGGATGAAGCGTATATCCGTAAAAGATCGTATCTTCATAAATTCCAAGCTCACGTGCCATATCTTCAAGCTCTGTACGGCTCGGACCGTCTCCGATGATATGCAGTACATACGCATGTCCACGCTGCTTCAAAATCGCACACGCTTTAAGCAGTGTATCGAGTCCCTTGGCAGGTACAAGGCGGCATACGGTCATGAGCTGTGGCACTTCATTTTCATGAGGGATCGGCTTGAAGCGCTTCTCATCGAATCCGTTTGGCAATACACCGATCCGTTCAGCGTGCTCTACATAAGGTGTTAAATAGTTTTTGAAGGATTGAGACACGGTCATCAGACGGTCGGTTTTCAGTTCCAATTCACGATAAAGGGAAACGAGGAACTGCTGCTCCATACTGTCTTCTTTAATTTTTCCATTAAGTATTAACTCACGCTCATAGCTAGAGTGAACGGTCTGAATAATCGGTGTATCTGGAAATACTTCTCGCATCACTAAGCCTACCAGTGGATGGTGGGAGTGAATCAGATCATATGGCTTGACGAGTCTGAGCTTCGCCCACCAGCGATAATCACGATACGTCTGAATATACTTTTGCACAATTGGACTTTCACTGTAGATCGTCCAGTCAAATGTTTTGAATACGACATCATCCTTGCCTTTATTGCGAATCCGCTTAGGCAGAGAAAATAACTCCATTTCCCAGCGCGCTGAGCTAAAGCGCTCCTGCAAGTATGGAATCATGGATGATACGCCCCCTGGTTGTTCAGGAGGAAAAAACAAGGCTTGCAGCAATCTCAAGAGTATTCCTCCTCTCCTGTCAGTCATCGTCCGATTGATCGGTTAACCGACACACATCTGAGCTTTCTCCTAAACGATTGTAACATGGATTAGCGCAGACCAACATAACAAAACCGCTCGAAGTTTGAGCGGTTACGCTATAATATATCATTTGTCGCCAGATTATCTGCCATATGGAAGGCTTTTTTGCTTAATATCACAGATGTATCTAATCTATTGTTATCTATTTGATAATTAGATCGTCATATAAGGTGCTCAAATTGTCTTTATTTATAACATGATTAAGTAATACTCGGCTTATACGTATCATCGTTCAAGCACAAGTTGAGCGTTTGAATTTGTATGTTTAGAGCGAATAGATTCGAACCGACATCTGGCTGTACTCATTTACACCGATACATCGCAATATTTGTGTAGCATATCGTAGACACCATCTTCATTATTCGAGCCTGTCACTTCATCCGCAGCAGCTTTTACATCCAGAGGAGAATTATCGACAGCAATACCAAGCCCTGCATAACGGATCATCGACAGATCATTATAATAGTTGCCGATCGCCATAATATGTTCCGGGGCAATCCCACGTTGTTCAGCGAATGCTTGTAGAGCTGCTCCCTTGGATGCTTCGCGGTGCATGAGATCAATGAAAAACTCGCCACTGCGCTGTACGTTAAACTCTGGAGTCCATAGGCTCCATTCACGGTAAGCCTGATCCAGCTTCTGTGGCTCAGCAAATACACTTAGCTTGAGTACCGGCTCAGTGAGCTCACTCCAATGTGGTAGTAGCATGGGCTGCATATTGAAGCTTTGAAACTGAGCATACATATCCTTTGCCGCCACCTGCATATTTTCAATTGAATCGACATAGATGCCATACGCTGTATTCACGTCAAAATGAATATCATGACTGCGGCAATACTGAATGTAGTTATTCAGAGCAGCAACATCAAGTGGGAATTGATGGACGATATCACCTGTTCCGGTATGAACGGTAGCGGCGCCGTTATGCACAATCACATGTCCATTCTCATGCAGACCCAGTTCCTTCATATACGGAATCGAGTTTGTTGGCGTGCGTCCAGTACAAAATAGTATTTCTACACCGCGCTGTGCCAGCTTTTGCAAAGCTAGAGCCGTACGTGGCAAAATGTCATGATCATCGGTTAGTAACGTACCGTCCATATCTAGCGCTATCAGTTGATATTGCATCCATTCATCCCCAATCTAATGATCGCTTGTTTGATCTCTGCCAGATTGTATCGCTTGCTGGCTGTTATTTCAATTCTATACTTCGCCCATCATAGAGCACATATCGCTGTATTATTGCTGTCCAGATGGCTCATCACTGCGGCCCAGCAGTTCTAGCTCGATCGCCGTCAACTCGCGATAATGTCCCAGCGGTAAGCCAGGGTCAAGCTCTAACGCACCCATCGAAATGCGTTTCAGATAGATGACCTTTTTGCCGACGGATTCGAACATTCGCTTCACCTGATGGAACTTGCCTTCCGAGATCGTCAGACGAACCTGTGAGACTGTACCCTCTGGCGTCTGAGAAGCTCCTGTAATGACTAGCTCTGCAGGCATGGTGACATAATCATCATCCAGCGTAACCCCTTGCTTGAAGCTCTTCACATCGTCTTCGTTCACTTCGCCCAGCACATCAGCGATATACGTTTTCGGTACATGCTTACGCGGCGATAATAGCTCATGGGCAAGCTGCCCATCATTCGTTAGCAATAATAGACCTTCGGTATCTTTATCCAATCGTCCAACGGGAAAAGGCTCAAACACACGAGAGTCATCATCGAGCAGATCAATGACCGTGCGGTCGCGACGATCCTCAGTTGCCGAAATAACACCCTGCGGCTTGTTTAGCATAATATAGATAAATTCACGATACTCGACACGCTGTCCGTCAAATTCGATCTCACTTCCATACGGGTCAACCTGCATGCCGCTATCCTTGACGGTCTGCCCATCGACGCGAATACGTCCTTGCTTTACGGCACGCTTCAGCTCGCTACGTGTACCGTAGCCCAGATTGCCGAGTATTTTATCAATACGTTGTTTTTTTGCGGTTGTTGCCATGATTTACATCCATCTCCATCCTGCCGGGTATTCATTTTTTAAGTTACCATCGGGTAGCCATTTGCCCCAGCCTACCGAATAACCATCTATACATACGAGCACATAACCCTTCGCTGCTACATCAGGCTCGCACTGTATTCGTTCCTGCGTAATTGTCAAAGTCTGTCCTTTTAAATAAGCGATTGCCTCTGACGAATCCAGCTCCAAATTCAGACGCCGCTTGGCTTCGACAGGCTTCAACGCCGTTGCCAGTGCATGACCTGCAGTGAAGCGACCATTTTTGAAAGAACCCAGATACCAGCCTGGACGAATCACCTTCAAGCCTTGCAAGCGCTGTTCAGCAAGCGGAGAACAATACAGATTGCTACCATATACGATCATATGAGGTGCGTTCACGCCATCTGAATCTAGCGTTATATTCAGCTCTTGCTCGCTAAATGATGTCCACGCTAGCATTCCTTGCTCCAGTTCGCTAATAGGCTGGCTTGTGCCCCGCATGGACTGTCCTTTTTTGGTATGGGGCTTACCCGTCGTATAATGATTCGCTTGAGCGCTCTGGTCATTATTGTAAGCACGTTCTTTACCTTTTCCAGCTCGCGCCGGCTTATCACGTCGCATCTTGCCGGGTGATCGCTGCCCTCGCTCCGATGCATGCGACAGGTCAGCAGACGTAGCCACTGAAGATGGCATACTCGCCAGGAAACGATCCGGTTCTGGCTCACCAGTATGATCGAGCACTGCAATATAATGCCCTTCGCCTTCTAGCAGATGCGGCCATAACCGCACGGTATGATCGGTCTGCGACAGGACTTCTTCTGATAATGGCTCATCCTGCGCAGCCATTTCGTTCAGGACTGAATTGCCTGCGGCAAGCTCCTGCTCTACCCGTGCTGCCCACTTGCTCTGTCCACGCTCGAAATGCTGATGTCCTGCTGGCAACGTCACTTTGAAGTCTGGATGTTGCTGCAAAAAGACAGCGATACTTCGTTCATTTTCCTCCGGTGCAAATGTACAGGTGGAATAAACGATACGTCCTCCCGGTGCCAGCATACGCGCTACCGTTTGTAAAATATCCCGCTGCATGATCGAGCAGCGTTCCACCGAATGGTTTAGCCATTGCCGCGCAGCATCCTCATCCTTGCGGAACATCCCTTCCCCAGAGCATGGAGCATCCACCAGAATCTTATCAAAAAAGCCTTCAAATTTCGCTGCGATTCGATCGGGTGTCTCGTTCAATATGATCGCATTACGCACGCCAGCGAGTTCCATATTTTTCGCCAGTGCTCGTGTACGCTCCGCGCTCAGATCATTCGTAATGAGTAGCCCTTGTCCTTGCAAAGCCGCTGCAATCTGAGTCGATTTGCCGCCGGGTGCTGCGCACAGATCAAGTACACGATCTCCAGGCTTCACCTGAAGTGCTTCAACCGGACTCATCGCGCTAGGCTCCTGAATATAATACAAGCCGCTGTAATAATATGGATGCTTACCTGGACGCGCTTCCGGGTTCAGATAATATCCCGTCTCACACCATGGAATCGGACGCAGCTCAAACGGCGTTTTACTCCGAAATTGCTCATTGCTAATCTTCAATGTATTTACACGCAGCCCTGCATGTGGAGACTGCTCATAACTTTGTACAAAAGATGGAAATTGTTCGCCGAGCAATTGCTCCATGCGTTCTAGAAATTGCGGTGGTAACTGCACACCCATATGGAATACTGCTCCTTTTGTTTTTAAAATCGTACATTTGTCCGCTATGCCAGCCTATATTTTAGCATATTCATGACAGTATCGGTTCATCCAAACCAAAAAGCCTGCCGCAATCGGCAAGCTTTTTGAGGCAGGCTTATGATCGTTACACTTAGTCGTTGTGTAACTCCTTCGCCTTGGGACCACGCTCATATCCAAGACGCAGCGGTACATGTGGTGCGATTTTTTTGTAGCCCGCCTGTACCGCTTTATACAGCAATGGATCGGTAATCCTAATATCAAGTGGATAGAAGTCGAACGGCTCTTGTTCGTAGTGCTCCAGCCGTTCCATATATTCACGTACATCAGCCATCAGTTGCTGTAGATCAATTCCTAGTGAGTGATGCGAATGTGTCTGAAGTTTACGCAAACTGCTTTTTAACATTTTGATTGCACCGAGACGTTTGTTATACGCTGAGTTCACAGTTCCATTGCGAAAATGAAACAGCCCTACAGCGACCTGAAGCAATCCTTTATATACCGGCTCTCTATCTTTCTCAAGCCATAGCTCTTCCAGCACCTCATGACATTCAAAATAATCACGATCCCGGTTGAAATAGACCAGATAGGCGATATACAGCGGATCAAATTCACAACTCATTATGTTCCTCTTCAATCAATCGTGGCCCGGATTTGCGCATCTTCCTGACCGCTTCTCCAAGCTGCTTCAGACCTTCAAAGTCTTGTTTCTCCCATAGCTCGTTGAATTTCTGCTGGCTTTCCAGCGCCTCGGTTACTTTATGCAGGAAATACAGACGATGAATATCCTTCAGCACACGCTGTACTAGATTCGCCTCGTCTTCAAAGCTCTTTTGCGCATCCAGAATATCTTCACGGATGCTGGACATCTCGTTATCTAGAATCATCGCCGCCTCTGCCGCCGTTTTCAGACGATCACGAATCGGTGCAGGCAAGCTCTGACGATATTTATAATTAAGAGAATGCTCGATCGTCGCCCAGAAGTTCATCGCCAGTGTACGAATCTGAATCTCGGCAAGTACGATCTTTTGACCGAATGCGGTTTGCACAGGATATTCGGCAATCATATGGAAGCTACGGTAGCCGCTCTCCTTGAAGTTAGTCACATAGTCTTTCTCATACAACACGGTCAAATCCTTACGTGCACGAATATACTGGGCAACCCAGCGAATATCCTCCACAAACTGGCACATGATTCGGATGCCTGCGATATCCTCGATTCCTGTATCAAACTGATCCATTGGAACGTCCAGACGTTTAGCTTTATCCAAAATGCTGGATATTTTTTTGACACGTCCGGTCACAAACTCAATCGGCGCGTACTCTTCTCTTTTTTTCAGCTCCGCGCGCATCGTTTTGAATTTTACCTTCAACTCTTCAACCGCTTGTTCGTAGGGAAGCAAGAATAACTCCCAGTCTCTATCATCCATCTTCATGCCTCCTCAGTGTATGACCTGTATCTTTTAACATGTATGCTGTACTTCTAGTTAGCGGTGTGCTGTACCAACCGCTTCCGAGATATGTGCAAATCCGTCGCGCTGCATGAGCTCGCGAATTCCGTTATGAAGTCGCCGTGTCACCTGTGGGCCTTCATAGATAAACGATGTATAAATCTCAATCAGGCTAGAGCCTGCTTTGATTTTGTCATAAGCATCCTCACTCGAAAAAATGCCCCCGCATCCAATGATCGGCAGCTTTCCTTCTGTCTGGCGATATACACGTGAGATAATTTCAGTGGAGCGCTGAGTTAGTGGTCGGCCGCTAAGACCGCCCGTTTCACCTGCATTATTATGAGTCAGCCCATCACGGGAAAGCGTCGTATTTGTAGCAATGATACCCGCCGCACCGCTTTGACGAATCGTCTCAACCATATATTCGAGCTCTGCATCACTCACATCAGGTGCGATTTTGACCAGTACCGCTTTGCTAGCACCGTAATTTTGAGCCTGCGTTGCCATCTCCTGCATGACTTCAGCAAGTAATTCCTTCAGTTCGTTCCCATGCTGCAAGTTTCGAAGATCCGGTGTGTTCGGTGAACTGATATTAACGACGAAGAAGTCAGCATATCGGTATAGTTCACTAATACAAGCTTTATAGTCTTCTGCTGCTTGCTCATTCGGGGTCGCTTTGTTTTTGCCGATATTCACAGCAATCGGAATCTTATGCTCATTCAATTGGCGTAACCGATCACCCATCGCCCAGGCTCCCTCATTGTTAAAGCCCATACGATTGATAAGCGCTTGGTCGCTAGGTAGACGGAACAAGCGTGGCTGTTCGTTACCCGGTTGTGGCTTAGGTGTAACGGTTCCGACTTCCATAAAGCCAAATCCAGATGCAGACAACCCTGTTACCGCCTGTGCATTTTTGTCTAAACCCGCCGCCAGTCCCACCGGCCCTGGAAACGTAATGCCGAATAGTTCAGTCGTCATGTCCGGTGTACTCGTGATGCCATACATCGACTGCATCGCTGAAAGGGTGCCGGGAATGCGCACTCCCGCGCCCAACCCTCCGATCACCAGATGGTGTGCCTTTTCCGGGTCCATCCGGAACAATACAGGCTTGAAAAGATTACGGTATAACAAATTCCATTCACTCCGTTCCTGGCATAGGCCTAAAGCCATTATGCATAACGTTTTACAAGGTTCCAGAGGACTCCCTGCAAGATTATTGTCTATATTAGTTTATCCTGTTCTGACTCAAAAGAAAAGCGATCTTCTCGTTTTGAGAAGACCGCTTGTTCGTATCGCTATTGTATTCATTCCTGCTATCACCAGGTATACACCGTTAGACCTGCACTCTAGTTCAGCCAGTGATACATGCGGCTTGGATCGGTTTGATCCTGTTGTGGCTTTTTGTCGGATGTGAAGCGCTTTTGCGGAACCTGAACATCGTCAGGTAATACATCGCTGGAGATCGTTACTTTGGTGCCGAGTGGTGCCATATCGAATAGTTCTTCAATATCCGCCTTGCTCATACGTACACAGCCCAATGATTCGTCTGCACCGATACTATCTGGCTCATTCGTACCATGGATCGCATAATTTGTATCGGATAATTGCATCCCCCGACTACCGAATTCTCCATTGGACTTGCCGTTTGGATTCATGACCTTGATCGACAGACGGAATGTACCCTCTGGTGTCTTCGTCCCTCCAAGCCCAACTGGATAATTGCGAAGTAGTTTGCTACCACTCACCAATGCAAGCCGGTGCTTCTTCTTATCGACGATAATTTCAAGTGGCTCCGTAAAATACGGTCGATTGCCAAGCGTGCGTGCAAATAGCTTTTGCGTCTCACCGCTGAATCCATGCTGCGGCATCGCCTCTAGATTATCAAGCGGATAAGGCTGTAAGGTCGAGAACGACTGATTCATCGCATCCGTTGTACCCGAAAGCCAGTTTGACGGGAACGATTGATCCAGCTGACCAAGTCCTGAAGGCAAGCTTCCTCGTGTAGCTTTGAAGTTCGCCAGCGCGGTCTGCATGACCGCAAGCTGCTCCTGCTGCTGCATCCATGCGGCTGCGTCGGCAGAGCTTATACCTGAATCACCGGGCTTACAGTGGCATGCTGCTGCAACATACGATTGTACCTTTACCTCAGCAGGTGTATCCTCTTTTTGCAGGGTATACGCTACAGGCAGGACATGCTTCCACAGCTCCCAACGCCCTGATCTATCCATCCCCAGCACAGCGGCACGCTCCGGTTCTGTTCCATTTAGCTGCTGATCCATATACAGTGCCAGGCTATCTCCTGCGGCGCTACTCCCACCTGAAGCAGCGGTGAAGCTAAGTGGTGCATGGTACGCAGGTACGCTCACAGGCTGCTGCGATACGTCGCTATCACCTTCATTCGTCGTTACCGGACGAGTCGTTGTCTGTCCCATCGCCATTTGTTCATTGGCTGCAGGCAAACCGACCGAACGCATCATGAATAGAAATAGCAGCACCAATCCAAGCAAGATCAAGCGACGCTTATGCAGCTTACGTTCGCGCGCATGACCCATTTCCATGACTTTCGCTTCGTAATCCTTAAGTACCTCTGCTGGAATCTGACTCTGCTCAAATGCCTCATATACATCGCCTGCGCGATTATAACAATAATTAGCTTTGCCCATTTGTCCGTCAGACTCGTATTCCTTACCAAGCAAATACCAACCCATCCGATTATCAGGATGCATTTTCACATAGCGTTTTAAATAAAGTAGGTTTTTCATGTTACTTCCGGACTCCCGCTCCGGATCTCCTTTCCCGGACTTTGCAGCCGTTTATATGTAGGTTTGTTCGGCTGCCTTGCCAGGCCCTTATCTAGTCGCAAAATATGAATGTAGAGCAGAAAAAGCCTATATCCTTTTTTATCGGTCAAACGTCTACTTTTGTCGATAGAATCTGTATAGTCCTGTCGAATCAAATTCAAACGCTATTCCATTGGACAGTTTTCAGAAATGTGAAACGATAATTATGTGGAAGGAACCATATAATTTTGCGTTCATATATGCTTGCTTGAACGAAAAGAAAAGAGCACCTTTCTGGCAAATCTACCAGAACAGTGCTCTCTTACCTTCCAAGTCTTACGTTTATTGCCTGAACACAGGGCAGATTACTCTGCGTGTGGCTCGTCAGCAATAATGATAGAATCGGTTGGGCAACCATCGCAAGCGTCCAGCATATCTTCGTGCATATCTTCTGGAATTGCTGTTACGCCACGGTTACTATCTCCGTTAAAGATAACTTCTGCCAGACCTTCATCATCGTAATCGTAGATGTCAGGTGCAGTCGCGCCACAAGCACCGCAAGCGATGCAAGTATCTTTATCAACCCAAGTATATTTGCTCATTTGTATGTCCTCCTATCATTGCGTTCCCGTTGTCTATCTATATGACACCAGTTTGTACAGATATTCAAAATATAATACAAAGACCGAATAATTTCAAATGAAAATCACTTGACTTCTATATGAATATAATTTTACCCGTTCACATATAAGACTAAACGTCGCTAGATCAATCGGAGTTATTCCTACTCACCATGCTCGAATCTTCGCCCATCTCGCTGAAGTGAAGTGCCGCGAAGCTTATGATTCCGAATCAGTACCGATGGATCATTGCCGAGCATTCCCGCTGTAAGCACTGCACTTTCTCCAAATTTATCACGTAGCTGGTCGATCACCTCGTTAAGCTGCTCCTTTTGCGGCTGACGTTCATAATCAAACAGATCAAGCTGAATCGCTGCTTCATGACGTGGTAGCAAATTTTGCAACGTGACACCAAGTAGCCGCACAGCTCCTTTGCCATGCCAGTGTTTATAATATAGCTCACATGCCTCGTGATACACTTCCTCTGCTGTCTCTGTCGGTATTGCCAGCGCACGAGAGCGTGTGATCGTCTTCATATCGGGTGTACGAATTGTAATTTGCACCGTATGTGCCATAAGCTTTTGCCTGCGCATACGCCTACAGACTTGATCGCTTAAATTCAGCATCACACGCCGTATATCTTCCAGCTCCTGAATATCTGCAGGTAGCGTTGTCGTATGACCAATGGACTTATTAGGCTCATGATCCGGCTCGACCAAAGAATGGTCGATACCATTTGCCGCCTGCTTAAGCCAGCTTCCGGTCACACCAAAGCGTGCTTTAAGCCGTTCTTCATCTGCCACTGCCAGTTGTCCAAGGGTACGTATACCCATTTCTCGCAGCTTGGTCGCTGTTTTGTTCCCAATTCCGAATAGCTGCGCGCAGGGTTCATCCCATAGCAGCTTTGGCACATCACGAATCCGTAAAATAGAAATTCCTTGCGGCTTTTTCATATCCGAGGCCATCTTGGCGAGTAATTTATTAGGCGCGACGCCCACGGAGCATGGCAATCGCAGTTCCTCCAAAATACGCTCCTGAAGCTCTCTGGCAATCTCAAGCGGTGTGCCAAACTGGCTGGAGCCTGTAATATCGAGATAACATTCATCAATGGATGTCGCTTGCAGAAGAGGAGTGTAGCTATAGGCAATATTCATAAAGGCTGCGGAGTATTTGCGGTATAAATGGAAGTCCGGAGCGATGAGGGTCAGACGCGGACACTTTTGCAGTGCTTGACTAACGAGCATCCCCGTTTTCACACCCATTCGCCGGGCTTCATAGGATGCGGTAACAACGATTCCTTTGCGTAGCTCCACACTGCCCGCCACCGCAGTAGGCTTGCCCGCATACTTATCCGGCTCTTCTGCCGCGTGTACCGAACAGTAAAATGCGTTCATATCCACGTGCAAAATAACCCGTCCACGCGTAGGATAATGACTGCTGGTGTCTTCTCTCATGTCTTCCCTCCCTGTCACTCTACGACGTCTTGCCAAGCCGTTATGCTGTACTATCGTAATCAATGACACTATCCGTTTCGTCCAAGTCACCTTTATGTAGCGAATATGTGTTCTGTTTAATTATAAAAAAAGAATAGCCATCTGACAATGACTATTCGGCACTACTCTTTCTCGGATGCAGCTCAAGCTCGTAACTGCGACAACCGATCTCAAACACATCATCATACGTAAACAGAACAAAATGACGCAGTTCCTTTAACGATGCCTTGCCCTTCTTCTGTGCTTGCTCCAACAACGCAGACTGACGATATTCCAGCCAGTCTGACTTGATATCCACTGGTCCGGTTGGCAAATAATCACCATGCAAATCCAGCTCTGTCGCCTTAAAATAATATACGCCTTCAAAACGAAGAGTGTATCCGATAAAATCGTCTGATTTGCTTTCACTTCCAAGTGCACCATTAAACTCACCCGTCAGTGTCACTTTTCGATCATTCAGCTCATAGTCCACTTTATCCACGTAGATCGCATCGCGTCCATACAGATAACCAAGTGGTGTATGAACTGCTCCCAATTCATATTGATGTTTGTCCATTTGGATTCCCTCTTTAGATCATTTCATTTATCGTTCGGTTGCACATATAACTCTATATTATCAAGCTTCCTTTATAATTCCTCACGAACCGCTCCCGGCATGAGCTCTTCCATCAACTCATCAATAGCCTGGAGCCATGGGCCATCTAGTGCTCGCCCAGCATAAGAGATCAGATACAAATAACGCTCGCCGTTCACCGTACCCTCCAGATCGCCGTCTGACGTTATGAAATAAGCGTTCAATACATCAGGCCATTTCTCATCATCCTGCAAAATAGCCAGCTTCCCATGATCATAAGCTACCTGGTGATCCTGATCGTCTTTCAAAAGAGGCACAAGCCGAGCATGCAGACTGTCCATGATCCATTGCTCCCACTGCTGATCTGACTGTGCCTGCTGTTGATTAAAACGTATACCGTATTCCATTCCCATACAAACCCTCCGATTCTAATCTTGCTATGTATGCGTTCCTCCCTCACTGATCTGAACCAGATCATAGTAAATCAACCGCTGACGGTTCGGAAGCTCCACATCCTTATGAAAATGTCCAAACCACCATTGCCGATAATTCAATTTATCCTGAATCTTTTGAAAATAATCATGCATCTCATCGTATTCTACATCCGTATCATAATGCTGCTTGATCCAGTCCAAGCCTTCTCTAGAGCAGGTATGAGTAATCACCACATCCACATCCCAATGATGCTGTTCTAGCTGCTGCAAACCATACGCATATTCCTCCGCAGATGGCATCTCACGCGCCCACCAGCTTTTGCCTTCTTTGCGGTATTCACGATCATGAGAAGCAGCACCACCAAAGGTAAAGAAGCGTTTGCCTTCTATTGTATACACCTGTCCCCTCATTAAATGCAGGACACTGTTATTAATACGATGCACTTGCCCACCATTCCACTGTTCCACCGGAAACTGCTCTAGCAAATCAAAGTTCTCATGATTCCCGTCAATAAATACTGTCGTAAATGGCTTCACCTCATCCAGCCATTTGAGCCAGAACCGATCCTCTTTATCTCCATCCCACACCAATCCAAAATCGCCAGCGATAATCACAATATCATCCTTGGTTAATTCCTTTTGCTCGGGAAAAGCACGTGTGTTGAACCGTTTAGTTAACCATGGAAGACCATGCACATCTCCAGTAATATAGATCATCGAACTCCCTCCCTTATAGGGTATCTGAATGTCTCTATAAAACACGAAGTGATACTAAGACATCCAGCATCATCTTATCTTAACCCTCTATAAGCTCTGCCTTAATTTTGCCACAAAAGAAGCTTCCAGATAATCCCTGCGCCGCTTCAATATCCACAACCAGATCCGTTACTTCGTACCTGAAATCCATCTCTGCAATTATATTCATACGTGCATCTGGTGGCGAAAATTCAATATCAAACGCCTCTAGAAAAGTCAGCTTCACACTGGACTGGACAGACGGATCAGCTAGCTGCATTGTCAGCTCGACCTGCTCCTTGGCAATATCGTAATGCGTAATTACAGACTGCTGAAAGTCCGGAAAATATCCCAGCTTCTCGATAATCGCAGCACTTCCTTCAATCGACACGGTTGGCGAAAAGGCAAGCTGAATGACCGCTTGTTCTCCCCACTGTAATTCTGCTTCATTAATATATAAAGTAATCTGATGCTCGTTTAGCTCACGCACACTACCTACCACATAATCACCTGCTTGCACCATCACCACATCATGCAGATCAAATGGCAATGGCTGCTCCAATGTATAATGGATGGTATACATATTTCCTTGTTGCTCTACTCCGTTAATTCCAATGTTCATCATGTCATTCCTCCGTAGGTTTACATTGATCTTTTTTCCATTGTACCAGAACCGAATCGGGTAGCCTATGTCATGAACGACAAGAGTAGTCTAACTCCGTTACCTCTTTGTGCATGATGCACAAATAAAGCCTGTATTTTTACTGGATATTCCGGCATAATTACCGTATACCTCACATAGCGTATAGTGCTATAATAACCAATTATACTTGGGTTTCATGTGTCATTAAAAACACAAAATGAGTGCCTATGAATCTTGGTCCAATCAAAGGGGGATTCCACATCATGTCCAAATCCATCTCAATTTTCGATACAACGCTGAGGGACGGTACACAGGGGGAAGGTATCAGTCTATCCGCAGATGACAAATTGAAAATTGCACGCAAGCTCGACGAACTCGGTGTGCATTATATTGAAGGCGGTATTCCAGGTAGTAATGGTAAGGATATTGAATTTTTCAAGCGTGTTCAACAGCTTAATCTGAATGCCAAAATCACCGCTTTTGGTAGCACACGCCGCAAGGGTAGCACAGCCAAGGAAGATGCTAACTTACAACGGATTATCGAATCTGGCGCACAGGCAGCTACACTGGTGGGCAAATCGTGGGATTTCCATGTGCATACTGCACTTCAAACGACGCTGGAAGAGAATCTGGCGATGATCGCTGACTCAATCGCCTATTTAAAACAGCAGCAGTTGGAGCTTGTCTTTGATGCAGAGCACTTTTTTGACGGCTATAAAAATAATCCAGAATACGCAGTTTCGGTACTTCGTGCAGCTAAGGAGGCTGGTGTAGACTGGCTGACGCTATGCGATACCAACGGCGGTACATTGCCACATGAAGTGTACGAGATCGTATCCAGACTGAGTATCGAGCTGGATGGGGCTTCCATCGGTATTCACACTCATAATGATTGCGAATTAGCTGTTGCCAATACGCTAAGTGCTGTACAGGCCGGAGCACGCCAAGTGCAGGGAACAATGAACGGTTATGGCGAACGCTGTGGTAATGCAAATCTGTGCTCAATCATTCCAAATTTGCAGCTGAAGCTAGACTATACCTGCATCTCGGATGAACAGATTGCTCAACTGACTAATACGGCTCGTTATGTGAGCGAAATCGCCAACGTGCATATGCCGATCAATCAGCCGTATGTGGGCAATGCTGCATTCGCACACAAAGGCGGCATCCACGTCTCCGCAATTCTACGTGATTCTCGCACCTACGAGCATATCGAACCGGAACGTGTTGGCAACAAACAGCGCATTCTCGTTTCTGAGCTTGCAGGTCAAAGTAATATCCTGTCCAAAGCGAAAGAAATGAATCTGGAGCTGAATCCAGAAAATGAAGAAACCAAACAAATCATCGGCAAAATCAAAGACCTGGAACACCAGGGTTACCAATTTGAAGGTGCAGATGCTTCACTGGAACTATTGCTACGCGAGGCTAATGGCGAGCTAAGCGAATTGTTCGTCTTCGAATCATTCAAAATGCTTGTTGAAAAAACAGCTGGCGCTGCCGTTGTATCCGAAGCGTTCGTCAAGCTCCGCATCGGCGGTCAAAGCATCTATACTGCCGCAGAAGGCAACGGCCCAGTCAATGCACTGGATAATGCCCTCCGTAAAGCCTTAATCGAATACTATCCAAGCCTGCGCGAAATGCACCTGTCTGACTATAAAGTTCGTGTACTCGACGAAACCGATGCGACCGCATCCAAAGTACGCGTATTGATCGAATCACAGAACCTGCAAGACACATGGAGCACTGTCGGCGTATCTGCCAACGTGATCGAAGCAAGCTGGGAAGCCCTTGTAGACAGTATCCGCTACGCCCTGCTTGGTCAGCAGATCCCTTCGCAAGATGGAGCCGCTGCTGCCAACAAACAGGGATTGGTGAATCATTAATCTACTTGTATAGATCCCATTTGTATAAAATAGAGCGATTGTAATACAAAAGCTGTAGCCCTATTTGATTACGATTCAAGATACTATAAATACCGAATAGCCCGATGCCTACATATGTACAGGCACCGGGCTATTTATGTATACTATAGCAATCATGAAAAACAAGTGATTACGAACAAAGGATTAACAATAATTTATCAAACAGCTATTCCATCTATTCACCCAGCAAATTAAACCACATCACAGCACCAGCTAGCTCGATAGAAAGAAGGTAGCCCTTTTGCCAAATCAGCCGACCAACTCACACCTATGCCAACAACCAGACAACCCAGCATCCATCCAGATCGCCAAAAAAGTTCTAAATGACCTTCAACACCACATGCATACATCCCCAACCACCGAAGTATGCGGCATCCTACTTGGCAAAGTCGAGAACGACTCCATACAAATCCACTCGTACCGCAAACTACATAACGTCGCACCCGATCCAAGACACCATTTCCAGCTCGATCCATACGAATGGGTACAATGTTGCTACCAGGAACCCGACCTCATCGGTCTATTCCATTCCCACCCCCATTCAGCACCCGTACCATCCCAAGAAGACCTAACCCGACTGCCCGACTTCGCCGATCTAATCTCCATTTATGTAATCGGAAGCCCATACACACCAAGCATCACATCAACCAATACTTACCCAACGATTCAAGCCTATACCATCACTCGTCAAGCTCAGCCAAACCTACTTCATACTAACCCTTCCCCATACATCTACACACTACTACCTGCACAATTCTCCCCATATTAAAAAGTATTAAAAAAGCATACCAAAGTATACAAAAACCGAGCAGCAAGCAAATCACTCCAAGAATTTAAAAACTATAACCAAACCCCAAAGAAAACCAAAATCATCTTCATTCAAATGAAAGATCAAAAAAGTTAAAAAGTCCAAAAATGAAAAAGAACCTCCTCATGCCCCAACCTACTAAATCTACAGCTCAACTACTCCACGCTCACAGCTGCCCCATTCTCCAACTGCCGCTCCCCCAATGTGCGCACAAATCCGAACAGTTGCGAGATGCACAGAACGAAGGGAAGGAAATAAGGGAAAAGGACGCCTTTTGAGCCTAGGAATCTACATTTCCATCTAATCCGTAGATTCCTAGGCTCAACCTAAGGACGTTCCCTTATTCCTTCCCCGAGTGGTTGGTGCACCTCCCAACTCCCATTCGGTTTTACCCACACCCCTTAAAAATTACTCAACTGCGAATACAGTTCCTCCAGCGTTCCCACTTGCTTGTGACGCATGAGACGAAGATATTCCTGCCAGAGTCCAGCCGTCATTTTTGCATCTTCCAGCGCATGATGTCTGACCGTCACAGGAATGTTTGCCTCCTCCAGCACCTCATCTAATCCGTAACTACCAAGTGAAGGCTTCAGCCATCTGGCGATCATCATCGTATCCAGTATGCGGTGAGTCAATTGAATTTTGGATGTTTTCCACAACGCTGCATTTAGAAATGCCTTGTCATGCCCTGTACCATGAGCGATTAATACCGATCGTCCAGCAAATGCCATAAAATCATGCAATCCATCAATAAGCGAAGGCGCTGTCTCAATCATTTCCTGGGTAATACCGGTCAGCTCTGAAATAGTATCCGGTACCGTCACACGTGAATTCACAAGTGTATAAAATTCATCCTGCACCTCACTACCAACCATCTTCACCGCACCAAACGATAAAATCTCATCCCCATGCTGCGGATGAAAGCCCGTCGTCTCCAAATCGAAAACGACGGTTTCCAGCCGACTTAACGGATAATGCAATACTTCTGGACGACGCTGTTCACGTGATAGTGAACGTATAAAAGCCATCTGTTGTGCAGATGGTGCACCAAATACCGAAGCGATGGCAGAGGGAACTCCCCCACTACGCAGACTCCGCCAAAATCCACTTCCAGCTTTTGTAGGCTCTTTCATAAGCGTCTCCTTTCCAGAAAGCGTAATTGTCGTTGTAACACACGATGTGCTTTTTTGACAATGCCCAGACTTTCTCTAAGTTCGTGAAAAAACGGCTTTTGTCGCCAATCCTTTTGCAGCATAAATCCAGTACTAAGATATAATCCGTCCTCTTCTTCTTTGACCGGTGTCGAATTACGCATCCGTAGCGCCGTCAGGAACGCTTCCTGCATCATTTCCAATAATGCAAGCGATGCAGCCTCCAGTTGAATCAATCGTTCCAACCGCTTTAAAGTCGAAGATTCATGGATACCACTTTGCACGGCTAGAAAACGAGAAGCATTCACAAGCGGAATATATATCCCATATTTTACATCAAAGTCACCTGCATGTTCACCAAAGCGCTCTGGCACGATCTGCCCCAGTACATTGAGCGTTGCTTTATGACGCACCGTGTTGTTCAAAATCGCTGCGGATAGCGCTGGTGTTTCCTTTAGTCCAGCATAGAAATGAGCCTGCCAGCGGTCTGCCAGCTCCTGATCGCCTGCCATATGACGCATATCGGAGGCAATAATCCAATTGCGTACGGGTTCCCAGCTTAACTCCTCACGCCAGCTATCCAGTTGACGTTGCCAGTCGTGCAATGTTTTACGCCACATCGGTTCGGAGCACATCACTTTGCCCTGACACTTCTCATAACCGACCTGCTCTAAAATATCTGCCAAATGTCTACCAAACGCTTCAAAATAACGTTCCTTTTGCTCGTGCTGTTCATCACTGATGATCAAGCCATTATCCTGATCACTCCAAAGTGTTTGCTCACATCTCCCTGCGCTGCCGAAAACAATAAAAGAATACGCAACAGGAGGCGGACCGTAGCCCGCCTCAACTAATTGTTGCTCACATATTGTTACTGCCTGCCGCATAATCCCATCATGCATATTGTTGACAACCGCTACCCATTCGCGAATATCACTCTCGCTCAAGGAAGCATACAACTGCTTCTGCATCAGGACACGTTTTGTTTTTAGTAAATCTGGACAAACGGCATCTGTCAGCTCAAGCAAGGGAAGATCAAGAGAAGTCTTTTTCATCGGCTTCATCCCCCAGCACTTGTAATGTTAATAGCTGTAAAGTGTCGTCGTATTAGCTATTTGCTCTGCTACGATCCACTTCACCTATTGCTCTCATTTGCTCAGGATAACCGTAAGAACCATGCTCACTAATATCCAGACCCATCATTTCCTCTTCTTCTGTTACACGAATGCCGCCCAGTGCTTTCATAATACCGAGGATAATGAAGGACAGTACAAGTACGAAAATGAATGTACCGATCATACCCAGCAACTGTACGCCCAGCTGGTGGAAGCCACCGCCGTAGAACAGACCTGCTTTACCTACGCCAACTTTTTCAGCCAGTTCAGGTGTAGCGAACAGACCTGTGGAGATTGCACCCCACATACCCGCAATACCGTGTACAGAGAACGCATAGATCGGATCATCAATACCTGCTTTTTCAAACCATTGAGCAGTGAAGAATGTAACCACACCTGCGACCAGACCGATCACAACAGCTGCCCATACATCCACGAATGCACAGGAACCAGTGATCGCTACGAGTGCAGCCAGTACACCGTTCAGCATGCTAGGAATGTCACCTTTACCGAGTACAACCCATGAGATCAACAGTGCAGCGATACCACCTGCAGCAGCTGCCAGGTTCGTAGTCAGCGCTACATAAGTGAAGAAACCGCCACTTGGAGTCAATGCACTACCTGGGTTGAAGCCCATCCAGCCAAACCAGAGGATGAATACACCAATAACGGAGAACACCTGGTTGTGACCTGGAATGATGTTAGGCTTGCCATCTTTATTATATTTACCAAGACGCGGTTTGAGCATCAGTGTTGCTGCAAGGCCTGCTGTAGCACCTGTTAAATGGACAACAGTGGAACCTGCATAGTCCTGCATACCGATTGCCGCGAGCCAGCCGCCGCCCCATACCCAGTGAGCGATGATTGGATAGATGATAATCATGAACAAAACGCCGAAGATAATATATACGCTTAGTTTGGCACGTTCTGCGAAACCACCGAACGCGATGGACAACGATACCGCTGCAAAAGCGAGGTGGAACAGGAACATCATCGAGATTGGAATATCAAGACCGGACAATGCGCCAAACAGTGGCTTCATTTCTTCGCCACTCAGGAAAAATCCCTGATAACCGAAAAATCCGTTCCCATCTCCAAAGCCGAGTCCAAAACCGAAAGCCCAGAAGGCTACCAGTGCGATACCTAGAGTCAAAATTGTTTTACCGGCAACATGCCCGGCATTTTTCATCCGCACAGAGCCTGCTTCCAAAAACGCGAAGCCTGCTTGCATGAACAGTACAAGTGCGAAAGCAAGGAAGACGAAGAACGTATCCAGATTCGTTTGTACCGTTGTCGCAGTAACCTCATCCGCAGCAAAAGCGCTGAACGGAAAAGCTAGAAGTGCGGATGCCGCTAACCCCATAACGGCCCATTTTTTTCTCATTTGACCCACTCCCCATGTTATATTACTTCACATATCGTGAAATCCTTAATGTCATTATAATCAGATTAAAACACAGATGACAAGCATTTATTTTCAAAATCGTGAAAATAGTTTCTTGAAGCTTTAAAAAGCATCTTTTCTCGTGGGTTTCAGCACACTTTCATATGAATTTCATCTATCTTTAAGCCAACCGTTATATGCTATATAAAAATTATTCAATATTGTGTTATATCAATAGTTTGATATGGTTTCCTAACGCTACAAAAAGCCGTTTATCCCTTCATATTATGGGGTATATTCGCTTAAGCATTACGTTTGACTGTATGGTTTAAGTTCCTGTAATATAGGCAATAGGATTCAGCAGTGTTGAATCCTCGTTTATATGAACAAAACGGGGGTGAATACGTTGGGGATATGAAACTATACCGGATTGGAGAACTTTCCAGAATCGCTGGCATTAGCGAACGTACAGTAGATTACTATACAAAGCTAGGTCTGATCGAACCGGAGAGTCGTTCTCTTAAAAACTATCGTCTATATAGTTTTGAAACGCTAGGTCGTCTGGAACGTATTACAAAGTTAAAGCAAGACAAGTACACGCTTGAGGAAATCAAGGATAAGCTGAGTGCATGGGATCGGGTTACTGATGAAGAACAGGTTACCCAGCGCTTGACGGAAATTGAGCTTCATATGGAACAACTGCAACGCGAGGTTCGTGAATTGGAACCTTTACTCCAGCAGATGAAGCCGAATCAAGCAAAACGTGCATTTGTGAATCTGGTTCCTCAAAGTGCTGCTTGCATCGAAGCATTGAAGTTCCTGCTTGGTCAGGGTTCAGGCTTCATGTAGTCTGCTTTATATTTAGATGGAGGAATGAACGGTGAACGCTATTTTTCTGGTATTGATTTTAGCCGCATTTGGTTTAACAATCTGGGCTCAATTTCGAGTCAAAGGCACATTTAACAAATTCGCTGAAGTTCCCAATATGCGTGGATTAAGTGGTTATGATGCAGCACGCCATATGCTAGACTCTAACGGTCTGCATGATGTGCCCATCGAGCCAATTCCAGGCGCACTGACAGACCACTACGACCCGGTACACCGCGTTGTACGCTTATCAGAACCTGTATATTATGGAACTAGCATCTCCGCTGTCTCGGTAGCTTGTCACGAGATCGGTCACGCCATTCAGCATAAAGTTCATTATCCGATGCTGGCTATCCGTCACCGCATCTTCCCGGTTGTAAACTTTGCATCCGGTATCGCACCGCTTATCCTGTTAGCAGGCTTTATCTTCAATTCGTTTAACCTGATCGGTATCGGTGTTGTATTCTTCTCCGTTGCTGTTGCATTCCAGCTGATCACATTGCCCGTTGAGTTCAATGCAAGTAACCGTGCGCGTGACATAATGGTCGCTGAAGGCTATGTGACTCACGAAGAAGAACGTAATGTAGGTAAAGTACTGAATGCAGCTGCTCTCACGTATGTTGCTGCTGCGCTGTTGTCCGTACTGGAGCTGGCGCGTTACCTGTTCCTGTTGTTCGGTAACCGTGATTAATCGGTGTCCTATTCCTTCTATTATGTAGATCATTTAAATGGTTCTGTATCGGTATAGTATATAGGCAAAGTTTAAACTCTGCTGCTAGATTGTACTCGATTATTATTAAAAAAGCTGCCTCTTTCCTATAATGGAATGGGGCAGCTTTTTTATGCTCTGCAGATTCAATTTTGTAGATGCAACAATGCAGTTATTGATAATCCAAAGTTACGATTTTGAGATTTTGGAATATGGGAAATGGTACTGCTTCATTCTTCACTTCACATAGGCGGTTCATTACGCCCCTCTTCCTTCATTCGCTGCTCCTGACGAACCTGTTCCTCATATTGCTGATAGATACGCTGCCAGCGGCTTCGTAGACCCGTCAGACGTAACAGTAGACCATAGATGAAGAAGCCTGAAATCAAGCCTCCTACATGCGCCCAGATACCGATTCCGGGCACCATAAAGGTATATACCAAACCAAGTCCAAGAATGGTGTAAATGGTTTGACGCGATACACGATCTAGCATCCCTCGCTGGAACAAAGCAATATACAAAAAGGCTCCATACACTCCATAAATCGCACCAGAAGCACCTGCCGCTAGATGACCTTCAGCAGATTGACGGTAAATCTCCAAACTAAGAATATTACCAATCAACCCACTAGCCAGATACAAGAGAACATAACGAACCGTGCCGATTAACCGCTCTAAAGGCGGCGCAAATACTACCAGAGCAAACGTGTTAAATAATAAATGTTCAAATCCATTATGAACGAACATAGCGGTAAACGTTCTCCACCACTGATCATAGCCTACTATGTTCGTAAGTGCTCCATACTCAACGAGCGTAGCAGTATCCTGTGAGCCACCATTGAAGGTCATCAACAGAAAGACAATGATATTCGCAAGGATGACGAGCGACGTAAACGGATAAAAGCGCAAAAAACTCTTCCAATTTTCATAACGGACAAATAACATAAGAACCCCTTTGCGTTTGACATAATGAACATGCTCAAGCTCCATCGCTGGCTGATCGAGCCATCTAGCTCTCTACACTATAATTACCCTTTTGTACGCATACTGGATCAATCCAGCGTTTGGAATTATAAACGCGGTGTGAAATAAAAAAGGATTTTTGCTCAGCAGAAAATCCAAACTAATCATCGGTTATGATCCAGTCTTTACTTTATAGCTTCTTCTTTATTATAATGAATTCCGACTGAATATGCGAAGCAGATAGGATGATAGACAGTAAACAGACAAGTTCATCCCTACATAATAGGTATCCTGTGACCTGTCTATTTCATAAGCTATTCATATCTTACTGACATATGAGGAGGAATTTATGATGACGCAAGAACGTACGGGTGTTGCTACATTTAAAGGTAATCCAATCACACTGATAGGTCCTGAACTAAAAGCAGGGGACAAAGCTCCTGCATTCAACCTGAGCAAAAACCTGCTGGAGCAATCCACACTGGCTGATTATGCTGGTAAAATCAAATTGATTAGCGTTGTTCCATCCCTGGATACAGGTGTGTGTGATGCACAGACACGCCGCTTCAACGAAGTCGCTTCTGAGCTGGGCGAAGATGTGGTTGTCCTGACGATTAGTGCAGATCTGCCATTTGCACAGGCTCGCTGGTGTGGTGCTGCTGGTGTAGATCGTGTCGTTACTTTGTCAGATTATCGCGATCATTCCTTTGGCGAAGCTTACGGCGTTTTGATTAAAGAATTCGTTATCGACATGCGTGCTATCTTTGTGATCGACCGCGATGATGTTGTACGTTATGTAGAATATTTGCCGGAAATGGCAGATCATCCAAACTACGATCAAGCGATCGCAGCCGTAAAAGAACTGCTCGTGTAATCCGATCTCGGAGTTACACTGTATTGTGGATACAGATAACAAAAACCCCTTCCCAGCCTGAAGCTGATGAAGGGGTTTGATGTTACCATGATACCTATTGTGCTATCCGATCCATATGTATCCGTATTCACAACAGTTCATATCATCGAACTAGACGCGTACATTCACTTAAGATATACTACGCTATTCCTAAGCAAGAAACGTCTATCTTTACGGTTGATCAATTTTGTATTGAGACAGCTTTTTGTCGAGTGCACTAAACAGCGTCAAAATATTGCGGTAATTGGCACCGAGATCACCAAGCGATCCGCGTGAAGCTGAATGAATATCAATTGCACTACGAACAGGACTGACCGATACGATCGACACCGTAATATCCATAATACGCCCAAAGCCCGTTTTGCGCTCCAGCGTGATCTCGCCTACACTATGTACCTCATGCAGAACCTTGAATCCAGGAATTTTCTTCAAAGTGGACGAAACTTCTTCCCAAGCGCGCTCACGGGAAAGATTGTAGTATCTTGTTTTCATTTGCGGGTCTTTGGCCCGATCTCCCGTGCCTTCCTGGCTACGGATAATTCCAATTAACGTTCTCTTGAGCGACAAGACGTTTCCTCCTTTACATGTACAGACCTATCATTACTATCAGTGTATCATTAGTACGTAAATAAGAAAACTAATATTCTTATAATAACGACCTACTTGCGAATGTATAGATTCCTAAAAATGGAACGACTCTATCCTACTTTATCTAGAAATGAACGCAGCATAGTAGAGGTTCACCTGCTACATAAAGCAGCATTTTGCGATTCAAACTATTTATTATATATCAACTGATATGAAGCACATCCTGCTTGCTAACCGTGTTGTAAGCGTAAACAAAAAACGTTCTGAATATGAGATCATTACGATCTACTTCAGAACGTTTCTTGTGTGTAGCATGTCGACATCAAGTCGGCACCTGCCTTTAAAAAGTAAAAATATAAAACGGTCCCGCAAATGCCGTCCGATAACATTGTCTTCGAACCTGCTTAGCAGGTGGGTGATCGCACAACTGTATTTGAAGTCCCCACATCCAATGGATAGGGCCGGTCAGCAACAGTTAGATTTGAATCTCCCGAGACATTATCATTGGTTCAAAACAACGAGAAATCGAGGCGTACATTGCAGGATGTAAATTTATTATAAACTTCGTGCCTACATTTGTAAAGTCGATTTCGGTTTTGTTTCGCATTAATTTGTAATCGCTTACAAATGAAGTTGATCATTTATTTATCTACTTCCATTTTCTGATATAGCGAATAGATTGCTCTGAAAATATACCATCTTCCGCCCAAATTATCGTCTGTTTATCTATTGGTGTCCCCCGATTTCTCTTTATACCTAATAATCCCCTGTCTTCTCTCTGATTGCAGAGTTATTAAAGACAGGGGATTTAGAAATGATCATCTGTGAGCATTCATACATAAATGAAGGCTCAATATCTAATTATGTTTATATACATCAAGCGTAAGTAGAGTAGCCTATACAAGCTACGATAATTCTATGTTCAGTGCAATCATATCATCATACGATGCTGAATCATTAAAGAGCTAGAGCAACTTACATGTTACTACTCATGTAATCGGTTTATCAACGCTCGCGTTCTTTATCTTTGGTCATACTGTTAGTGACATCTCGGTCCATTGACGGTTGATCAGACTTCACATTGTCACTACGTTTTACCTGCTCCGTTGCAGCAGGTTCACCTGCCATAAGCTGCTCGTCTGCTTCCTGCTTTTCCAGATCAGCTGCTGCTTGCTTCTCTGATTGCGCCTGCATTTTCAGGAACATTCCGTAGAAATTGAAGAAAGCGAACCAGGCAATCGCTGAAGCCAGACAGAGGACGAATAGTACCGGATAACGTGTACCGATAAACAGTAGACCTACTGTTCCAAGCAATGTTGAGAATAAACGAAACGGACGAACAATCGAGAGCAAGATCGCATTTTTAATAATATCTTTGAGCTTCATATGATAATGCGCAATCATAGAGAAGAAGTTAAATAGCGATACAAACAGTACCAGCAAGAAGATCAGCATCACAATGCCAAGCAACTGCAGGTTCGGAAATTGATTCATATACACGGTATAATCGACATACATAATAACAAACAGCAATGTATAGAAAATACCACCGAGCATACTTTGGCGATAATTCTCTTTATATCCTCGGAAAAACGTCTTAATCACGGACACATCGCCTTCGCCCATTACCCATTTACGTACCACTGTGAATAACGCTGCCGTAGCCGGAAATAGCGTGAACGGAGCTAAAATCCCCAGCGCCCAGTTCGCCTGCAAAATATCATTTTGTGTAAACTGTGGCTGACTAAAAATAAAACGCATCACCAGAAAAAACAAAAATGGTGAAGAACAAATCACCCACAGCAGATTGCTACCAGCTACTCGCATAATCCATTCGGATATCCGATATAATCCGCCCATTACCCCTCTAAACTCCAAAGCATTTCCCCCTTGTCTACACGGGCATCACGATGCCACAACTCTGATGATATCTATTCTAACTATAACCTAAGTTCACATGACAATACCAGCCCTATTGCAAGCGTTATCTTGGCGAGAACCAAAAACAGATAATTTACCCTTCTTTAGCATGAAGCTATAATTTAGCATACTGCTCTTCATGAAGCATATATTCAGCCGGGTATAATATTACTCGGCCAAACCAAGTCATAAAAAAAGAAGCTACCGATTACGCGGTAGCTTCTTCTGTCTTGCCCAGCCATCATCATATTTAGTTAACGATTATGATCTAGCTTGTATATCGAAATCAATTCTTATTCAAAAGAATCGGAACGGTTGCTGCTGGATGGACGACGGTTTTCGCCACCACCATTGCTGCTGCGCGGTTTACGGTCACGAGAGTACTCGCTACGTCCGCCTTCGCTTTTACCTTTGTAGCCGCCACCGTTGCTGTATCCACCACGGTTACCACTACCACCTTCACGGTTGCCACCTTTGTAGCCACCACCACTGCGGTTGTAACCACCAGATGGTTTACGTCCGCCAGAGCGAACATCTGGTTTACGACGTTTTGCACGGATCGGATCTTCTGGAGTCAGGTCAACCTGAGCATCCTTTTTATCACCTGTGAGCAATTTCATCGCTGCTGCCAGCAGGTTTACGGAATCATAGCTTTCCAGCAATTGAATCGCAATACCTTTATATTCATTCAGTGGAGCTGTATCGTCTTGTACCAGTTCGAGCAGACGCTCTGCTGTGATACGTTGTTTACCTTCGATCGCTTCAGCCAGCGATGGCAGAGGCTTACGAGTAATTTTGTGACGAGTTACACGCTCGATGAAGTGCAGGTGGTCGATCTCACGCGGAGTCACGAATGAGTACGCTGCGCCTTCTTTACCAGCACGGCCTGTACGACCGATACGGTGAACATAGCTCTCTGGATCTTGTGGCAAGTCAAAGTTTACTACATGTGTTACGCCGGATACGTCCAGACCACGTGCTGCAACGTCAGTTGCTACGAGTACGTCGATGCTACCATCACGGAATTTACGCATCACGTTATCACGTTGGTTCTGGGACAGGTCACCATGCAGACCATCTGCGGAGTAACCCCGTTTTTGCAGGGCTTCAGCCAGCTCATCTACACGGCGTTTTGTACGACCGAATACGATTGCCAGTTCTGGAGATTCCATATCAAGCAAACGGGACAATGCATCAAACTTTTGACGCTCGTTTACTTCGATATAAGATTGGTCAATCAGTGGTGCACTAACTTGTTTTGGAATAACGGATACGTGTTGTGGCTCTTTCAGGAACTGGCTAGCCAGACGCTGAATGTTTGGAGGCATTGTTGCAGAGAAGAGCATAGTTTGACGCTCATCCGGTACTTGCTTCAGGATGGACTGAATATCTTCCATAAAGCCCATATCCAGCATTTCATCCGCTTCATCCAGGATTACGTATTGTACGTCTTCCAGTTTGATTGTTTTACGATTGATATGGTCAAGCAAACGACCTGGTGTACCGATGATGATTTGTGGTTTCTTTTTCAGTGCACGAATCTGACGGCCAATTTCCTGACCACCGTAGATTGGCAGGGAACGGATACCTTTGAAACGAGCGAGCTTCTCGATTTCTTCTGCAACCTGGATCGCCAGTTCGCGTGTTGGTGCCATTACCAGTGCTCTAATTTTTTCGTCCGAACGTTCGATCTTGTTAATTACAGGGATGCTGAATGCCGCTGTTTTACCCGTACCTGTTTGTGCCTGACCGATCAGGTCGCTACCTTCCATTGCAATCGGAATGGATTTAGATTGAATTGGTGTTGCTTCTTCAAAACCCAGCTCCATAATTGCTTTTAATACCTTTTCATCTAAACCAAAGTCTACAAATTTTGTCAAAATATTCAAACTCCTTCTATGATGGTGGACAATCCACTAACTTGTTTGTATTCTTAAGTAGCAATTGAGTAGCATATAGCTGCATATCAGGAGGTCTCACAGACCACCATGTTCCGTTAGCTGGTGTTGATTATTGAATAAGTCCGGTCACTTTAAGAGCATCTAACACAATGCTTAGTATATAAAAGTTGTATAGAATGGGTTATCCAATACTCTCTATGATGAAATAAACCCGTCTTGCATTTATTAAAATTCTGTATTTCATTCAGCAAAACATCCCTACTCAAGAATATCTAAATCATTATACCATAAAATACAGATGTATGACTAGCCGATTCGTAATATAATTACAAAACGTTATGAAGTTTTGCTGAAACAAAAAACTTTTTCATTAAATAACGCATTTTATGATCTCAAACGTTATAATGAGCAAGATGTTTCCTCTTCATTTGGGTACATAACCGTGTTAGCAATTCCTGTACACGAGTTCAAATGAACAGGATTTTTGTAATGTACAATATTGCATCACAGATTTGATTATTCACAATGTATTAACTAATTCCTAGAGGTGACCTGCATGTCAAAAAAATTATTGCCGATACTTGGTGTATTGATCGGCTCCATCTTCACATCTGTTGCGTTCAACATATTCCTGATTCCTCACCAATTGCTTAGCGGAGGGGTATCAGGACTTGCTATGTTAACGGGCTATTTTACTCCGCTCAACATCAGTATGCTGTACTTTGTGTACAATATACCGCTACTTGTTGCCGGATGGTTTTTACTTGGTAAACGATATATTTTTCTCAGCATTGTGTCAGTTGCAGCGACGACTTGGTTAATGACTATTATACCGATCAAAGCAGCTGCTACAGATCTGCTCATCTCTTCTGTATTTGGCGGTGTACTTATTGGTATCGGTGTTGGTATCTCCTTCCGTGCAGGTGGCTCGACAGGTGGCTTTGATATTTTGGGCTCCATCATTACTCGTTATCGAGATTTCCCGGTGGGGAATGTGATCGTCGGTCTGAATGGTCTCGTGATTCTAGCCATGGGCTATCTGTCAAATAACTGGAATATTGCTCTTGCTTCGATGGTTTGTATTTATATCGGTGGTAAGGTTGTTGATCTGATTCATGTGAATCATATTAAGGTAACTCTATTTATCGTATCGAACCATACCGATCTGTTGATCGAGAAGCTGATGCCGCTTCAGCGCGGGGTAACGATGATCAAGTCAGAGGGTGCATTTTCAAATACGCCCAAGGATATGCTGATGACGGTAACGACTCGCTATGAGCTAACTGAGCTACGCCGGATTATCAAGGAAACCGATCCAAATGCGTTTGTGAACATGGTTGAAACGATCGGGATTATGGGTTCATTTCGTAAGAGTTAAGTTGATTTGCAATTCATGTAATTTCGTTATTCCGCGTGTATGCAGGTGATTTTAAGGCTTAGATAAACTTTTTAATGAATCGTTCGTCAGCTATTCACTGAAAGTCGCTTTTTGTCGTTATATATAGTAGAATATTTTACACGTCATTATCTGACGTAATATTTGCACTTTGTGCACGTCACTTGTTCCTCTATAGCACACATGCTTTTCCTAAGTTCCCGCAAGAATGATTTCTTCTTTTAAGCGAAATGATTCCAGGATAGGAAAGGATGATTATTGTGGAAATGGAAACCGTCAAGTTGTCACAAATTGTTTTAAAATGTTTCCCGGATATGATGCCTTCCCTTAAACAACAGGAACTCAATTCACTTGTTGTATTGCGTGACGGATTGCGCATTTTGGAAGCTGACGATGCAATGGAGATTATTCAGTACAGCATTTGCGAGAATCAGGACGAACAGCTATTGCAATAATGTTTCAATGGAATCCATCCGATTCCTTATACACATGAGCATGTTGAACGATGATTACGATATAAAATAAAAGTACCGCTCTGTTACCCGAATACGGTAGCAGAGCGGTACTTTTTCGTTTGGAAAAGAATTCGCATCATTGAAAATAAGATGGTTCTCTTGTAATTATTGTTCCATTTTTTCTTTTATTTGCTATGTTTAGTCGTTTATGAGACAGTTTAAGTACATAAATGTTTGTCTGATCCCTGAATCGGACGCAACTAATCTAGGATGAGGAGGTACAACTATGTAGATAAAGGTACATAGGCAACGTTACACAATGCACAGACAACACGTGGGTACTATATTACATAAGAGATGAGGGTATTATCATATGGATATTTTGTGGACGCTTATGCTGCTGGCGTCCACCGCTTTCGGTGGCGATCAGCAGGCTCAAACACAAACAACACAGACAGCATCCCTGCAATCCATGCTGAATCGGGTCGCGATTCAAAACCAGATGGATCAGACTGAGGTCAATGCAGATCAAGCTCCGACCAAGATTGATCCGCAACCTGAAGCACCGGTGATCAAGGGCATTTACGTTACAGCTTATAGTGCAGGTGGCGCGCGTATGGAAAAGCTACTCAAACTGCTTGATACGACGGAGCTGAACTCGATGGTTATCGACCTCAAGGATGATGCCGGATACATCACGTACAAAACGGAAAATCAGGAGCTGCAAAAGCTGGGAAGCTCGCAAAAATTCATTGGTGATATTGATCAGCTCATGGTCAGACTGAAAAAACATGATGTCTATCCGATCGCACGCATCGTTGTGTTCAAGGATTCCGTATTGGCGAAAAAGCATCCGGAGCTTTCTTTTGTTAAGAAAAATGGACAGGTGTGGAGTAATGGCAAAGGCGATAACTTTGTAAATCCGTATAAAAAGGAAGTCTGGGATTACAATATCGAGCTTGCCAAAGAAGCCGCAGCGAAAGGATTTAAAGAAATTCAGTTCGACTATGTTCGATTCCCGGAAGGATTCGAAAATCATGAGAATGAGCTGAAATTCTACAAAAATGACAAATCCCGTGTAGACGCGGTTGCTGAGTTTGTACAATATGCCCGTAAGCAGCTTGCACCGTTGGGTGTACGCGTATCGGTTGATATTTTTGGTTATGCTGCATCGGTTCCTGCTGCAGAAGGGATCGGACAGGACTTCGCCAAAATTTCTGAAAATGTCGATGTGATTAGCCCGATGGTCTACCCGAGTCACTATACAACGGGTTGGTTTGGAGTAAAAGATCCGGATAAAAATCCGTATGCTACGATTAAAGGTTCCATGGAAGATACGCTGAAAAAGCTTGATCCACTGAAAGAGCAAAAGCCAATTATTCGTCCATGGATTCAGGATTTCACAGCGAGCTGGCTTGGTAGTGGTCATTATGTGAAATATGGTAAGCAACAGGTGGATGATCAGATTCGCGCGATGAAGGATATGGGCGTGGATGAATATCTTCTCTGGAATGCTACGAATCGTTATACGGAAGGTGCTAATTTTTAAATAACTCTTACTTTGACCGAATTAAATTTAAGGTTTGCGATGAACGTAGCCTAACATTATTATCGGTTGTGGTACTAGTGTTTGGTTTATTAGGGGAAGCGGTGCTTAGACAGAGGTGTCTGGGTGCTGCTTCTTTTTTTGTGTTGTGGATACGTAAAGAGTTCGTTAATTAGGCTGCTTGGTACATGTTGTGTTGGGGCATCATTCACTTGCGGGAAGAAATAAGGGGACGGACTTGGGTGGAGCCACGGGAATCTTTTGGATTAGGGTGAAATGAAGATTCCCTCCGTTCCGACGGGATTTATATCATATCGTTGATGACTGTTCATCTTCCAGTTGCATCTATTCAAGTGAACGGTACTCCTGTACAATAAAGGACTGAATGTAACAAGCCAGGTGATAATTTTCTTTAGAGTATGTACATAGGTTTGGTTAACGGTTTCTCTATTCTAATGAACGAGGTTAATGTGAAATGATTCCAACGACAACATGGTCACAAAAGTATGCGCAGTTTTTGAAAATTTTATTTCCTGTGTTGATTACGCAGATTGCGTTGTCTATGATTAGCTTTTTTGATACGAATATGTCTGGGCATGCGAGTGCGGAGGATTTGGCTGGGGTAGCGATCGGTTCTAGCTTGTGGATTCCGATCCAGGCGGGACTAAGCGGAATTCTGGTTGCGGTTACACCGATTATTTCGCATTTGATTGGTGGTGGGCAGCGGCGTCAGGTCAATTTTAATGTATTTCAGGCTTTGCTGCTATCCATTGTGATCGCTCTTGTTGTACTGGTCATTGGCTCCCTGTTGATCAAGCCGATCTTGAGTGCGATGAATTTGGAAATGCGTGTACATGATGTTGCACTATATTTCTTAATAGCATTATCGTTTGGCATTGTGCCGTTATTCGCGTATACGGTGCTACGTGGTTATATTGATGCACTGGGGCAAACGCGGTATTCGATGATGATTACATTATGCTCATTACCGATCAATGTCGGTCTGAATTATGTATTGATCTTCGGTAAAATGGGATTTCCACGGCTTGGTGGCGTTGGTGCTGGAGTGGCTTCTGCCATCACATACTGGTGTCTACTCCTCATTGCAATCATTGTTGTTCGTACGGCAGCTCCCTTTCGTGAGGATCGGTTATTAAATCGCTGGTATGCCCCATCAGGTAGCAAATGGAGCGAACTGTTGAAGCTAGGTGTACCGATGGGCTTTGCGATCTTTTTTGAAACGGCGATATTTGCAGGGGTGACTCTGCTCATGAGTCGATATGATACGATGACCATCGCCGCTCACCAGGCTGCTCAAAATTTCGCTTCGACGTTATATATGTTGCCGCTAAGTATTTGTACAGCACTTACGATTGTGGTCGGTTATGAGGTTGGAGCTGGGCGACAGAAGGACGCGCGGCAGTATAGCAAGCTAGGGATTGGTACGGCGCTCTTATTATCGGTATGCACGGCAGTCATTTTACTATTATTCCGTCATCAGGTATCCGCGCTCTATTCCTCTGATCCGGTGTTGATTGAGCTGATTGCACACTTTATGATTTTTGCGAGCTTTTATCAATTGTCGGATGCGATCGCGACGCCAGTACAGGGGGCATTACGTGGTTATAAGGATGTGAATCCAGCGTTCTTCCTTACCTTCCTGTCATACTGGATCATCGGATTGCCTTCGGGTTATTTGCTTGCTACGTATACCGATTGGGGTGCATATGGATATTGGATTGGACTTAGTATCGGTCTTGCTTGCGGCGCGGTTACGCTACTTGCCCGGTTACTTTGGGTTCAGCGCCGAGCTGCACATCTCAGCACTTGAGCACCTGAGCACCTGAGCACCTGAGCACCTGAGCACCTGAGCACCTGAGCACCTGAGCACCTGAGCACGCTTAATTGTATATAGGTCGTCTTTTATATTCCCAATAAAAAAGCCAGCTTCTTTTCGTGAATGGATCTGCATGAACAGATCGTTTACTTTCACGATAGAAGCTGGCTTTGTGGTGTCGATACGTTTCGCATAACATGACAATTGAACAGAAGGATACGTATTCATGTCCATTTTTAGTTCAACACATCCTGCACAGGACAATGAACATAGTCTTCATAAACTCCAACCGTTCATACTACGAACTGCCTCATTTGATCCTGGAAGCAAAGCATAGAACGCAACTATTACATTTACAGGTCAAATAAGTCGATCTGCTCTGCTTCGGGTGGTTTCTCTTCTGGAATATCAGGGATATCCTGTCCTAGCATCGCCATCAGCTGTCTGGCATTATCCGCTGCATCTCCAGCCGAGTTGTTATTGAAAATAACACACACTTCCTTCGATTGCTGCTCTAAACGACGCAAACGATCTGCCCATTCGGACAATTCCTGCTCATTATAGCGATACAAATAACGAATCTCACGCCAATTGGGCTGACCCGAAGCATTCCAACCCGATTCATTACGCCCATGCATACGCACGATAGTAAGATCAGAATGAGTCGCTTCTTCTACAATAGGCACAGAACCAATGCCAGCTTGTGGTTCATCGCAGACGCTATGAATCCAATTTTCCTGCCTCATAAATTGCAGCGTCTTATCTCGCATCTGCGGAGTAAACCAGCTCTGGTGACGAAATTCTAGTGCACATGGAGCTTCTCCCATCCGATACCGAACCTGACGCAGTGTTCTGACATTTTCCTTGGTGCAATCAAACCAGGGCGGAAATTGAAACAGCGCGGCTTGCAGCTTGCCTGCTTCCTCCATTGTGCTAATAGACAACCGAAAATTGCGAAACATCTCTTCTTCGCTATCATATGGAATTTTCCCACGTGTATGTCCCGTCATGCCCTGATACGCTTTGACGAGAAAACGAAAATGTTCTGGCGTCTCCACCGTCCACTTTTCCATATTATGCTTGGACTGAATCGCATAAAAAGAGCTATCTAACTCTACAACGGGAAACAATTGGCTATACACGGGCAGCTTTTGCTTAACTGCCTCTTTGGTAAGGTAAAGGGAATCATGATCTCCCCACCCTGTCAAACCGACGCTAATCATGCCTTACAATCCTCCTGGCTCGTGTCCACTTTATACATACGTCATCGTACCTTGGACAACTACATTGGCTATACTTTGCTCTGTTTACGTGTCAAACCGGATACATACAATCGCACAATATGAATCGACAGATCTTCGGCGCTAACTGTACCTGGCAGCAACTGAGTAAATACAATTCGCTCAATTGTTCCGACAAGACACTCAGCTACAAGCTCCATCGGCATATCTGTCGACAGATTATTATTACGCTGCTCCATACGTAGCATTTTCTCAATGCCCTGGACAAGCTCCATCTTGATGTCATCAGCATCTGGAGACTGGTAAAATCCAATCCGCGTCAGATCCGGATGACTGTAAAAATAATCAAACATCGACTGAATCGTGTGACAAAGCTGATCCAGAATGCTGTGTCGACCTGATTCTTGATCTGGTAGCTGACTTTCATTAATAACATCCTGCAAGCGTGTACGGAACATCCCTACCAGTTCCTCAAACACCGCTTCCTTACTCTCAAAATACAAATAAAATGCGGGCTGTGATAACTTTGCCTCTCCAACGATCGAGCTCACCTTTGTAGCATGAAAGCCATGCACTGCAAATTGTCGTGCAGCAGCGTGCAATAAACGTAATCGGCTCTCCCTTCCCTTTGCTCCTTTTTCTCTAGCCAATGTAAAGTTGCCCCCTCTCTCAATTCTCCATCATTTAGTTATTTGAATTACTAAATGAAACGTATAGCCTTCTTCTACTCTATAGTACAATAATTTGCAACATTCTTCTAACTTTTCCATAAAAAATTACCGATTTATTCCAAATATTTTCACATTCAATACCTAAAAGACAATTTTATGTAATAAAAATCATATATGTCTTCTTCATCTGCACCTATATACTAGGATACCATTAACCCTGATTTGATCTCAAACTTCGCTTATCTTTACCTCCTTTTCAAAGTGATCTGGAAACATTATCAGCTAGAAAAAAGGATTTTACACAGTAACGTATCCATCTAAAGGACAAAAGCAGGCCTACGCTACACTGTGGTTGCGCATGCCTGCTTGGCTTGTTTATAGTTATTCATTTAACCGCTTCTATTTGATCTAGCATGGCTGTTGTTTATTGAGACAAACGCAGTGCCAGTTCATACGTAGCATGATCAAATTCTTTTTTCGTATTTACAACCTGGTCGATATCGGTCATGCTCAGTTCGCCTTTGATAATACCGCAGGCTTTATCCGATTCACCAGCAATCAGCATACGTACAGCGTAGTCGCCGAGCAGACTTGCAAGGTTACGGTCACGAGGTGTTGGTGTACCCCCGCGCTGGATATGTCCAAGAACCGTTACACGTGGCTCCAGGTTTGGATACTGTAAGTGAAGCTGCTCTGCTACATCTTCGCCGCGTCCTGCACCTTCTGCAACGATGATAATACTGTGACGTTTACCACAAGCAAAGTTATTGTGCATACGATCTGCAATTTCTTTCAGATCAAATGGAACTTCAGGTACAAGGATTGACTCTGCGCCAGAAGCCAGACCTGCATGCAGAGCGATATCGCCGCAATGACGACCCATAACTTCAACGATCGACACGCGCTCATGGGAAGACATCGTATCACGCAGTTTGTTAATTGCGTCTACAACTACGCCAACAGACGTATCAAAACCGATCGTATAGTCGGTAAAGGAAATATCGTTGTCAATCGTACCTGGCAGACCCATTGTTTTGATACCAAGCTTACTCAGCTTGTTCGCACCCTGGTAGGATCCATCGCCACCGATAACCACCAGACCGTCGATGCCGTGCTTACGCAGAATATCTGCACCTTTTTGTTGACCTTCGAGTGTCATGAATTCTTTACAGCGTGCCGATTGCAACACAGTTCCCCCGCGCTGGATAATGTCACCGACGCTGCGAAGATCCATCGGGAAAATATCCTCGTTAAGCAGACCCTGGTACCCACGCTGAATACCACACACTTCGATTCCATAATATAGTGCGCTGCGCACAACGGCACGTACCGCTGCGTTCATACCCTGCGAGTCGCCTCCACTGGTTAACACGGCAATTTTTTGTACTGCTGATTCTGTTGCTGACATTCTAATGTCCCCCTTATTTATGTTCAATACATATACTTACGAATCCAGCGGCTATTCACCATAAAAAAGACACGCGTAAGCGGGCCCTTTCTCATCAGCCTTCTGGAGACGGTTCGTACTTCCTGTTGCTCGCTCACTTTGGGATCAGATAAATACAGAGCGACCAGCCCTTCAATAATCATCCGGTGAAAAGAGGTTCCAGGAATATGTTCCACATCACTACGCGCCCAGTCCACAATCTGCTCAATACGACGATACATCGTATCTGGCGAATCATAGTAGTTACAGAAATTCAAATCTCCACCGCGACGATCTTCTTCCTGATCAATCACATAGTCCAGCATAATATGCAGACAGCACACATGAGGAAAATAGGCGTTATATACCTGTTTGGCTCTATCATCGCCCAGCTCAAATCCACTCGCAGCGAGAAACAGCATAAAAACGCCAAGCGTTGAGCCTGTCGCCGCAGCGAATTCGTTCCATTGCAAATGAGGAGTCCGATATTCATTTTCTGCCCACCAGTTCAGTAAGGCTTCTTCTCTCAGCTCAGGTGCAATATGCTTGTGCACTTGTAGATCGCAATAGAGCGCGACCAGATCACGAACATAAGGAAAAACAGCATCATAATCGGGGAGCTGGCGTATATTGTGCTGGCAGGTTTGCACAAGCGCTTTCAGATAGCCACCATCTTCTTGCTCCGTTCGCAGGGCATAGTAATTAACCGGCTCTGCATCCGGCGTTATGGCATCTAACATCGACTGGTGTAATAAACGAAAATCGTCGGCATCCATAGAGGTACTACGATCACACAAATTGTCTAGATAATCACTGATCGTCTGAAATGCCACGATAAGTGGCAGCAGAATATGACGCTGCGGAAGATTAGCCACAGCATAAATGGCACCACCTTCGCAGTGAAACTGTTTGGTAGCGATACTTGCAAGCGCCTGTTTCTTGAGCTCTGCGTCAGGCATGCGTTCCGCCATTTGACGCCAACCATTGAGCTCGCGGCGCACTTCAGGCAAACCATGCTTATACACTCGCCTCATTAGCGAGATGGCATTGCGGGGAAACGGATAACGACTTTGCATCATATCATTCAATGGGCTGCCTCCACGTGGTTGTCTGTTGAACCTATCCTCATTATCATACATCATATTTCACACCCTCACAACGTAGCAGCGCTATGGATCACAGCGCGCCATTGCTGCCTTTTCCAGTATTTTATAGTCATTTTACGCTTCTTGTTGGTTCACATGTCTAAAACCACATTTTCCAGAAAAAAGATAACATAAACATGATAAACTAGTTGTCTTTTCAACGCAAAAGAGAGTGAATCTGAAAAGTTTCTCAAACTTAAAAAAAGTGTGAATTTTGTGGTTTGAGGATGAGATTGGTTGAAGTGAGGAACAACACTTAAAGAGCACCTACTTGTTTTAGATGTAATCATTCATTAGAAAGCGCCTGATTCACTTGTACTTAGCGAATCAGGCGCTTCTTAAAAACTAAATTTATTGAGGCTGAATAGGTAGACTTTTTACACCGTATACCATGGGACTCGGAAGTAATTCTAGTTGTTGTCCTTCGGTCGCTTGTAGATTCGGGAAGCGGTCGAGTAGGACGTTTAATGCGGTTCGGGCTTCTAGTCTAGCCAGTGGGGCTCCCAGGCAGAAGTGTACGCCCATGCCAAACGCCATATGAGGATTGGGATGACGGTTGATCTGATATTCGTGGGCGTTCTCAAACTTATGCTCATCTCGATTCGCTGAGCCCATCCATGCGGTGACGAGCTGGTTACGGCGGATCAGTTGGCCGCCTAGTTCGATATCGTCTACAGCTTTGCGTACCATACCCTGAACAGGTGAGCGAAAGCGTAGAGCTTCTTCTATTGCGGAATCAAGCAGATCGCGGTTGTCCGCAAGCTGGCGCCAGCGTCCAGGTCGTTCAGTCAAGCAAATGACGGCATTGCCTATCAGATTGGTTGTAGTTTCATTGCCTGCGACGAGTAGTAATAGACAGAAGCTGAGCAGATGCGGAATATCTAGCTTTTCACCTTCAACCTCTGCTGCTAACAAGGCAGACACCAGATCATTTTGCGGCTGAGCTTTACGCTGCTCAATGACGCCCATAAAGTATTGATAAAGCTCACGGGACGCCTGCTGTTTACGAGCAGCGAGCTCTTGTGGAGTTTCATCTTTACCGCTAAATCCTTCGACCAGCGTATCCGACCAGCCTTTGAATAATTCACGATCTTCTTCACGCACGCCGAGTAGTTCAGCAATGACGATGACTGGTAATGGGAAGGATATGTCGCGGATCATATCCATCGGTTCGCCTGACTTTAACTCATCCAGTAGTTCATGTGTAATCTGCGCAATACGCGGTTCCATGGCAGCTACAGCCTTGGGCGTGAATGCCTTGTTGACGATGCTGCGATACTTTTTATGCTTAGGCGGATCCATCATGAGCAACATATCGGACTGTTGTCCATCTGCATCACGACGCGTCTGGGAGCTAAATGCTTTGTAATCAGACATCACGCGATGCACATCTTCATATAAAAACACATCCCAGCTTCCCCTCTCTTCATCATAATGAACTGGCGCCTTGTTTCTCATCTTCTCATACCATGCAAAGGCAGATCCTGCCTCCTTGACGCCTTGAGGAACAATCATATTCGGTGACAACATTGCAGATGCGTTAGAATTGGATTGCATACGGTTAACCTCCTGCGTATTATCGTTTTAACGTAAGCTTCGTTCATATTTCCTCCGACCTGATCGACGCTTGACCTGATGATTGGACTGCGGCTTTGGGAAACGATCCTTACGTACACTAACCCTAATTTTACACAGGTGTACCGGTATTTTGCGAATAACTCCAGATATACCAAAAAAGCACAAGCCCCTTGCGAACAAGGAAGCTTGTGCTGTAACTAACATATGTGTCTGAACGTTCTTAAGTGTTCAATGTATAAGTGATCCGCTTGTCACGGAAATCAATCTTATAATTTTACTACGTTAGCTGCTTGTGGACCACGGTTACCTTCAGTGATATCGAACTCTACTGCTTGGCCTTCGTCCAAAGACTTGAAACCGTCGCCTTGAATAGCGGAAAAGTGTACGAATACATCTTCGCTACCTTCAACTTCGATGAAACCGAAACCTTTTTCTGCGTTGAACCATTTAACTGTACCTTTCACAATAAACAACCTCCTAAAAATAGCGCCATCTATGACGCATGAATGTATTATAGCGCAACCGATTTCAAAATGCAACGAAGTTAAAGCGTTTTGATTTGCAATTCTTGAGGGCAAAAGGTATGATTTTAGCAATACAGAAGTAGGGAGATTAGTAATATGATTAAAAAACATCAGATTTATAAAAGAGACAATTGGAACATGATGACGGTTGAAGTGAATGGCCGTGAACTCGTTCTTCGTGAAATTTCTGACGAGTGGGGTGAAGAAACACATCGCTTCCTTAGTCGCCCCGAAATGATGCAGTGGGCAAGTAATCGCTTTTCCAAAGACCAATTTGATAATGAGGCGGAATGGGAAGACATCATGAGTGCCTTCCGGGAGGTCTAAGCCGCTCCATGAACTATACCGCGATTGTTATTTTCATTATCCTTGCCTTTGTGCAAGGTTTTGTTCTGATTACGTACAAAGACACCATTCCAAAGCCATTTAAACGCTGGCTCGCGATCTTCGCGATTGTGATGCTACTCGTTGCGTTTGGGTTAATGATCTATGGCTTCTTAATGGCAGCTAATCCGAATGTGTCTTCATAAGCTGTACCGATTCGCCTCCACTGTGTGAGACATAGATTCAAGTTACAGGGTGATCTATTCGTACAATAATAAGGGTATGGATGCCCTGTGACTTGAACCTTAGAATGAATCCAGAGTGGAGCTTATGTATAAATTTAACCGAACCTGAGGAGGAATTACAGATGCAGGAAGTATTGAAACGTTCCGAAGTTGCACCCGAACATTGTTGGAAGCTAAGTGATATGTTTGCCGATCAAAAAGCTTGGGACGCCGCTTATGATGAACTGAAAGCGATGCTGCCAGAAGCAGATGGGCTCAAAGGCAAATTAAATACAGCAGAAGCGGTCAAGCAAGCATTTGAACTGGAAGATCGTGTAGGCCTACAAATCGAACGCCTGTATGTGTATGCACATATGAGTCAGGATCAGGACACTGCTAGCCCTACATATCAGGCATTAACACAAAAAGCGAAAAAGCTTAGCGTCGATGTTAGTCAGGCTCTTTCCTTTATTACACCGGAAATTTTGAGTCTGTCTGATGAGAAGCTGGAGCAATTACTCGAAGCTCCAGAGCTAGAAGCCTATCGTTTTACACTACAAGAAATGAAGCGTGAGAAAGCTCATATTCTGACCGAAGCGGAAGAAGCCTTGCTCGCTCAGGTAGGTAATCTGTCGCAAGCACCACAAACGATCTTCGGTATGCTGAACAATGCAGACCTGAAGTTCCCCAATATACTGGACGAAAACGGCAATGAAGTTGAACTTACGCATGGACGCTATGTTCAGTTCTTAGAAAGTCCACACCGTGAAGTACGTGAGCGTGCGTTCAAAGCCGTTTATAGCACATATGCTCGTCAAAAAAATACGATCGCTGCTACATTGACAGCGAATGTGAACAAAAACATGTTCTACTCTCGTGTGCGTAAATATCCGTCTGTACTGGAAATGTCCCTCTATGGCGATAACATTCCAAAGGAAGTATATACCAACCTGATTGATACGATTCATGAAAGTCTGCCGATCATGCACCGCTACATGAATTTGCGCAAAAAGCTGCTGGGTGTAGATGAACTGCATATGTACGATCTGTTCGCTCCACTGGTGGAAGAATTCAATATGGATATTACGTATGAAGAGGCAAAACAAAAAGTAGCTGACGGATTGCAGCCACTAGGTGAAGATTATCTCAACTCCCTTCACAAAGGCTACAACGAAGGGTGGATCGACGTTTATGAGAATGAAGGTAAACGTGCGGGCGCGTATAGCTGGGGCGCATATGGCACACATCCTTATGTACTGCTCAACCACAAGGATAATCTGAATAGTATGTTCACGCTTGCTCATGAAATGGGACATGCACTGCATTCGTATTATTCAGACACGACTCTCTCCTATCGTGATGCGCAGTACACAATCTTCCTGGCAGAGGTCGCTTCGACAACGAATGAAGCACTGCTGATGGATTATCTGCTGAAAAATTCGACTGATCCAAAGGAAAAAATGTACCTGCTCACTTACTATGCCGATCAATTCCGTACAACGGTATTCCGTCAAACGATGTTTGCCGAATTCGAGATGATCGTGCATGCACGCAGTGAAGCAGGCGAATCGCTCACACCACAGGACTTGTCCGAGATCTATTATGACCTGAATGTGAAATATCATGGCGAAGGCATGGCGGTTGATCAGGAGATTGAAATGGAATGGGCACGTATTCCCCATTTTTATAACAGCTTCTATGTGTACAAATATGCTACTGGCTTCTCCGCCGCAACAAGCTTCTCCAAGCAGATTCTGGAGGAGGGACAACCTGCTGTGGATCGTTACCTTGGCTTCCTGAAAAGCGGTGGCAGTGACTACTCCATCAATATTCTGGCAAAAGCGGGCGTAGATATGTCGACTCCAGCACCGATTCGTGAAGCAATGAGTGTATTTGAGAACCTGATTAGCGAAATGGAGCAATTGACGAAGTAAAAAGTCGGCTATGCTTCAGCTATAAACTAATCAGATCATATCCATAATAGCGCGTCTGCACAGGGTTTTAGTTCCTACTGCAGACGCGCTTTTATATGCTTATAGGCCAGTTAACAAGCAAAATTGTTTATGAAAGCAGGAATTACTTTATATAATATTGAATGAGATGATTGTGAACTGGTAAAGATTTGAAAGGGGGAGTTCAATTGAAGTTTCAATGGACATTGATTTTGGGATTAATTTTTGCGGTTATTATTGCGATTTTTGCAGTCATTAATGTGAATCCGGTACAGGTGAATTTGCTGTTTGATGTGGTACAGCTTCCACTCATTTTGCTTATTCTTGGTTGTACGCTGGCAGGTGGATTGATCGTCGGGTTCTATGGCATTTACCGTCAGTATTTTTTACAGCGCAAAATCAAGCAGCTGGAATTACAAATTGCACAGCTCGGCGAAGCTCCTGTCGCAGATAGCGGACCGGTCGGCAATGTAGAATTTGATAAAATGTATGATCGCAATGATGATACCGCTTCTTCTTTTTCCGAGCGGAAGCTCTAAGATCATACACACCTGAATCCACCTGTAGTCTCACCGTTCATTGCGGTGCTACAGGTGGATTTTTACTGGATAAGAATCTGTAAAACTGGTATGTTGGTTACATTGCGTGTTGTTTTCCAAGACTGTCTTTTAGCAAAACAGAGCAGACAGTACATCATTTTATCGTACCGAAAAAGGAGATTTTTATGAACATTTCGATTAATCGTGAGTACACCTTATCCTTGCTAAAAGAGCTGCTGGAAACACCAAGCCCTACCGGCTTTGCTCATCGGCTTATCGACCGTCTACAGCAAGAAGCGCTATCTCTTGGCGTAGCAGCTGAGCGGAATCGTAAAGGTGGACTTGTGTTAACATTAGCAGGCAAAGATAATTCACGCACGATTGCGCTGAGCGCTCATGTGGATACACTGGGAGCTATGGTGCGTGCGATCAAGTCCGAAGGCACCATTCGTTTATCTATTGTGGGTAGCTTCACCATGAATAGTATTGAAAATGAATATTGTACGATCCATACACGGGATGGACGTGTGTATACGGGTACGATTTTAACAACCAAGCCATCTGTACACGTATATGATGATGCGTATGAATTTAAGCGTGAAGAGGAAAATATGGAAGTTCGTTTGGACGAGCTGGTATCGTCGAAGGAAGATGTGGAAAAGCTTGGGATTGCGGTTGGCGATTATATTGCCTTTGACGCGCGTCCGGTTATTACACCTAGCGGATATATCAAATCCCGCCATCTGGATGATAAAGCAAGTGTTGCGGCACTATTCGGTCTGCTGGAATCAGCTCATACGAATAACTGGAAGCCTTCGCATCAAGTGAAGCTGCTCATCTCGAATTATGAGGAAGTCGGTCATGGGGCAGCGTATATTCCAGATGAAATTGACGAGATGATTGCAGTCGATATGGGCTGTATCGGTGATGATCTGTCCTGCAAGGAAACGGATGTGTCGATCTGCGTGAAGGATAGCTCAGGGCCATATGATTATGAAATGACAGGCAAGCTGGCGGAATTGGCTCGCCGTGAAGAGATTCCATTTGCACTCGATGTATATCCGCATTATGGTTCAGATGCATCTGCGGCATTGTCGGCTGGTAATAATATTCGTGCGGCATTGATTGGGCCTGGAGTTCATGCTTCACACGCAATGGAGCGTACGCACAGTGATGCGGTGATGAATACGGCAAGATTGCTAGGGGCTTATATTACGGAGTAAAAAGCTAACCTCTATGCATGCTGTAATAATCGTTATATTGCAAAGCTCGTTTCACTGGACTTGATCATTCGATTAAAAGGACATAGAATGACAGTCTATATACGATTGCTAATTGTAATTCTGACTAGGAGCATGCTGGCAATGTCTGAACGTACCTAAATATATACAAAATAGAGCTAGCTTCCATTTCAGGAGGCTAGCTCTATTTCGATTCAGATTCGTTGAGATTACAGGTCTTATATGTTGAAAATCAACCTAAACCTCGCTATCATCCTCATTAGTTCAAGTTCGTCGTCTGTGTACTCGCAAATATACTTACATAGACGATGAACTCTATTTATTGATGGATTCCTCTGATATTTTTAATACCGTTAATACCTTTAATCAATGATTATCCCTGCTCTGCAATCTTCTCCGCCAGCTCGTTCAAGTAGGTCCAGCGTTCCATCAGATGCTCAAGCTCCTGCTCGGCACTAGCTTGCTCATTCATAAGCTCTTGCAGACGTACAGAGTCGCTGAATGCGGCTTCCATCTCGGTCATGATACGTTCCAGCTTCTGCTCGGCCGCTTCGATCATACTGTCGATCTGCTCATATTCGCGCTGCTCCTTATAGCTGAACTTGAGCTTATCGCGTGATGAACTGCGTTTGTTCGCCTCGCCCGCTTCACTTGCGCTGCTATCAGCGGCATTAGAGCTTGCTGGCTTGGATGTTGCAGTGCCTTTGTCCGTGGACTCTGACTTCATCTGCTGTCCACCTGTACGCTCTTCATACTCGCTATAGTTACCGGTATGAATGCTAACCACACCGCCGCCTTCAAGCGCAAAGATCTTCTCACAGGTACGATCCAGGAAGTAGCGATCATGGGATACGACCAGTACAACACCAGGGAAATCATCCAAATAATCTTCCAGCACTGTTAATGTGGTAATATCCAGATCATTCGTCGGCTCATCTAACAACAGTACATTCGGTGCACCCATGAGTACACGCAGTAAATACAATCTGCGCTTCTCTCCACCCGATAATTTGGCAATTGGTGTCCACTGTGCTGCAGGTGTGAACAAAAAGCGTTCCAGCATCTGTGCCGCTGTAATGCTACTGCCATCTGATGTTTTGACGACTTCAGCGACATCTTTAATATATTCAATCACTCGCTGAGATTCATCCATCTCTTGATGCTCCTGGGTGAAGTAGCCGAATTTTACTGTTTGTCCGGTAATGATCCGTCCAGAAGTCGGTTCGATACGCCCGGAAATCAGATTGAGCAGCGTAGACTTTCCTCGACCATTCGGACCGACAATACCGATACGATCGCCAGGCACCGCATGATAAGTCAATTCATGCAGAAGCTCGCGTCCACCCAGTGTCAGAGAAACATCTTCCAGCTCGATAATCTGCTTACCCAGTCGTGAGGATACAGTAGATACTTCAAGCTGATCTCCCCGACGACCTGGTGCATCATTCTGTAGCTGTTCAAAACGGTCGATTCTCGCCTTTTGCTTGGTTGTCCGTGCTTTTGCACCACGGCGAATCCATGCCAGCTCGCGACGAAGTAGATTTTGCCGTTTATCTTCTGCGGCGGCTTCGCGTTCTTCCCGGTCTGCCTTTAGCTCCAGATAACGAGTATAGTTCGCTTCATAACGGAATAATCGTCCCTGATCCAGTTCCAGCATCACGGTCGCAACCCGATCCAGGAAATAGCGATCATGCGTAATCATAAGCAAGGCGCCGCGACGTTTTTGCAAATATTGTTCCAGCCATGTGACCGAATCATGGTCAATATGGTTAGTCGGCTCATCTAGAATGAGTAGCTCGGCTGGCTGAATGAGCGCAGTTGCCAGCGCGACACGCTTGCGCTGTCCACCGGACAATGTACCCATCAGCGCATCGTAGCGCGTAATACCAAGCTTGGAGAGTACGTTCTTCGCTTCACTTTCCAGCGTCCACGCATCCAGACGATCCATATCGTGACTCACGCGTACTAATTCTTCCTGAACCTCGGTATCATCAGGATGCTGTTCGAGCTTATCCATCACGCTCATATACGCGCTCACTGCCTGAAGCTCTTCTCCCCCGCCATCAAATACTTGACGCAGTACAGTTGCTTGCGGATCATACGGTGGATTTTGCGCCAGATAACGGACACGGACACTATTGCCGATGACGACCTGTCCGCTATCCGGCTCTTCCAGCCCAGCGATAATTTTGAGAAATGTCGACTTACCGGTTCCGTTCACACCGATAATACCGATTTTGTCACGATCTTCCATGCCGAACGAGGCATCTTGAAACAGTATTTTATCGCCAAAGCTTTTGGCGAGCGATTCCACAGTCATTATATTCATTACGATTCACCTTCTCAGGCTCGAAGCCTGTCATTAATCTCGAGTATGTGAGCTTGCTTGTATTCATCCTATGTTCATTTTGAGATGTGGACTCTTACTTGGGCTGATATCGTCTGCTATAAGCATAAATAGCCCTCACGATCAGCTTAAGAAGGATCAGCAGGATGGTTGATCTGCTTTTCACAGCCCATCAGGAACAGATCGGTCACAAAGCGTGTGCGTTCTTGAAGCTGTTGCTCGTTAAAGTCCGGGTTGAACATCAGATCCATTTTTACCCGATCCAGCATGCCGATATACGATTCGGCTGACCACTGTGGGTGAGCTACCTTGCCTTCTTTGAGCACATCCAGCACAATCTCCATATAACGGAACATAAACTGCCTCATATACTGCATCAGCGCTGGATCATTATTCGGTGCGCGGAATACAAGCTTTGTATATTTACGACGTTCAAAATGGTAACGTGTATGATGAATCGCGATCACGTACAGCTTATCTGCCATGCTAGTACACGGAAGCAGTGCTTCATGCAAACGATCCAAAAACTGTTCACAATCTCGCCGCGTTACCGCCAGACATAGCTCTTCCTTACTTTTAAAATATAAATAAACCGTACCTTTGGCAATGCCCGCTCGGTTGGCAATATCGGAAATTTTCGTTTCATAAAATCCGTCCACACCAAACAGCTCATAAGCAGCGTCCAATATCAGGTCTAATTTGTCTCCTGTCGTGCCGCTCATACGCCACCTCCTATATGACTAAAAACAGTAGCGCTACTGCTCCTCCTGCAATGGAGCTTATCGCGTTCACCATATCATTATTCATCCAGTGCCAGCCTCGGGCATACACCGTCGGTTGACCACAATGAGTGCTTGTCTCGACGATTTTGCCACATACCGTGCAGCGATGCATCAGCTGTATAGTTGCCCCTAGATACGAGTCAGCAAAACAGCCAGCAAGTCCACCGATCAGACCGGCAAGTACCATCACGAACCCTCCATAAAGGATCTCGTTCACACTGGACAATTCAGTATATGGATTACCCGAAGAAGAGGCAAGCGAAAACAACCATGCCGCTCCGCCGATGATTATACCACCTGCCGCCGCAGCAAGCGTTCCTCGAAGCGATACACCACCGGATGCTCCTGGCTCCAGCACACGACCATTCAATACCGAACGTGGAGGCTTACGGCTCAGACTTCCCCATTCCGTTGCCCATGTATCTGCGGTCACGGTTGCCATTACTCCGATAAAAGCAAGTACCCATGCCTCATGCGGGAATAGTGCATTGCCCAGACATAACACCATACCAAGTCCACCATTGGCAAACACCTGCCCGGCATCCCGCCGTGATCCTTTGGCATAATCCTGCTCCATACGTCGCTTACGTTCACGCTTCATGCGCGAGAGCACGCTGCCACTGATGAAGAATAGAATGAGTAGTCCAAACCAGAGCAGATTACCTGCTGCATAATAGATCGTACCCATGATCGCTGCCGCTACTGCACCAGAACCGGATAACCATTGCTTACGGTAGCCAAGCCCTGCGATCAGTCCAGCGCATACAGCGCCGATCAGCCAATCAAGTGCCATGCTCATTGAGCAATGCGGCAAGTACCTACCGATGTACCTGCGTAAATCAGTTCAAATGTATCCCCGGCCACTACTGGGCCTACACCTTCTGGTGTACCTGTGAAAATGATATCGCCTGCGGACAGTCCATAATTTTCACCGATATGCGTTAGAATCGTCTCTAACGAGAAGATCATATTGGTCGTGCGTCCTAGCTGAACTTGCTCTCCATTTTTGAGTAGTGCAAATTCATTATTCAGCCAGCCTTCATTGCCTGGAAACGGAACAAAGGACGTTATAGGTGCTGAATTTTTGAAGCCTTTGGCAGCTGTCCAGGGATGACCCTTTTGCTTGAGCACGCTCTGCACATCACGCAAAGTAAAATCAATACCAAGCGCCAGTCCATCGACGAGCTGCTCTGCGGTCAGTCCAGGCTCATAATCACGACCAATACGAACGACGAGCTCAGCTTCATAATGAATCTCGCCTTTATCCGCTGGTAGGACAAACCGATCATTGTCAAAAGCAACCGCAGCATGCGAAGGCTTCAGAAAAATCATCGGCGAGCTAGGCACTTCATTACCAAGCTCCTCCGCATGTAAACGATAATTACGACCAACACAGTATACATTTTGAATGGCACTCATTGAACATTCTCCTTATCAAATGGGAAGTGGGATTATAAGAACTATATAGGAACTAATGTACATCATGAATCGACAAGTTAAGGAATGGCATTGCCTTTCACATCAAAGCGTATACCTTTGGATAATGATTGCAGTCGTTGCAGCAGCGCCTGTGCAGGCTGTTGCTCCATCGGTACAGGTTGTCCAAGTGTGGCAGTATACGGAATGACCTTCATACTACAATCACCTTTAGCAGTACATACAGCCTGAAATACACCGGTATCCCATGTTTTCTCGGTTAGCGAACGAGTGAAAATAAAATTACCTGTGCTATAAGCGATCCATTTCCCTTTATACTGCTCGACGCCTTGCAAGACATGCGGATGACCGCCAACAACCAGATCAGCTCCTGCATCAACAAAGCGATGGGCTAGATCACTCTGATGATCGACAATGGTATCGGAACGCTCTACACCCCAGTGGGCGACAACTACGACCAGATCGGCATTCGCTTTTGCTTTGCGTATCGCAGCTTCGGCAGCTGTTGCATCATAAGCAGTTGCAACGCCGGGCTGATTACTACCTGCATTCCAGCTTGCTTTTGGAATAACACGGCTAAATCCGAGCAGTGCAATTCGTATTCCTTTGCGTTCAAAAATAACAGGCTCGTACGCACGCTTGGCATCTGAACCGGCTCCAACGTATTTGACACCACTCGCATCCAGCTGGTGAATCGTATCGGTTAAGCCGACCACACCTTGATCCAAAATATGGTTGTTCGCTAGATTAACCGCATCAATCCCCGCATCAGCCATATGAGGTAAGGCCTCAGGCGAAGATTTGAACGTGTAGGTTTTGTCTGCTGCGGTTGTGCTTGCGCTTGTGACAGGCGTCTCCAAATTCACCACGGTTAGATCGTCTGTCGTAAACAACTTTTTAACATATTGATACGGGTAATCATACCCTTTTTTCGCTAACAATTCTCCCACTTTACCCGAAAACATCACATCACCGCCAAAATTCAGCGTAACACTCTGTCCATTAGGCGCGGTATTCGTTTGCGGTGCAAGCAGTGTTGCAGATGAGTTAGCCTTATCGTTAGCAGCCTCACTACCAGTCGAGGTCTTGTTCGGCGCTGATGCCTCTGAATCCTCTGCTTTTTCTGTTGTATCTGTAGGTGCAGGCTGGTTCGTACCTGGTTCTTCTTCATTCGTTGCTATGTTCTGTTCAGCCTCTTGATCTGAATCTGGCTGAGCTTCCTGTGCCTCTTCACCAGAAGTGTCATCGCTAGCTGTATCTTCAGGTTGAAAACCGACAGACTGTGGCTCCTGAACATTGGAGGAAGAATTGTCCTGATGATCTGCCACTATAGCGACGGATGGAGTAGAAGACTGCTCCTGCATCCAGTAAATAACTCCGACCAATATAATCGTCGAAGCGAGTATACCGTTCAGCAGTATCCAACGTCGGAATCGCTTTTTGCGGCGAAGTTGTTGTTCCTCTTTTTTCTGACGGGATTGTTCTGATCTTGTTGTATACATGCTTTGCTCCTTTAATTGATACGTCTGATCTATTATAACAGGTTCGGCTTATAGGCGAAAAGCTCACTGTCTATTATTCATCTGGTCAGCTCCACTATTTTGATGCGTAGCTATCATCGTGCTTGTGAATACGTCCGGAGATGTCCTGATAAAAAAAGGCGCTTCATCCCCTAAATCGGACGAAACGCCTTGATTTATATCATAACCTCACATAAAAAGCACTTATAAGGTTCATTGCATTTATTGGGTCGGAACCGCTACACGCTTACTCTCCAGCTCAGCCGCATTTCGAGAAGCAAGAACACAGTCTGGCAACCCTACACCATCGTATCCATTACCGAGTATCAATAGACCTGGACGAGATTGTTCCAGCTCGGTTCTGAGCTTGCGAATCGCCTGCACATGACCGACCGGATACTGCGGCATGGAGTGACGCAAACGGGTGATTTCGGTAAATAATGGCTGTGCCTCGATGCCCATCAGTTCGCGCATATCATGCAGTACACGTGCCGTAATCTCTTCATCCGTCTGCTCAACCACTTCTTCCTGTCCAGCGCGACCTACATAGAAGCGCATCAATACACGATCATCCGAGCTGGTGTGCAGCCATTTGGTCGATGTCCATGTACAAGCTGTAATCGTGCGTCCTTCCTTGCGCGGCACCAGGAAGCCGGAGCCGTCGTACTCGGTCTCAATATCTTTGCGATGGAATGCCATCACGACATTCGCAACAGAGACGTAGTTGATCTGCTCTAGTGCGGTTGTGTCTACATGTCCTTGTAACAGTGGTGCCGCTGCAAAAGCAGGAACGGTGACGACTACATGCTCTGCTTCTAGCACTGTTCCGTCACTTAGCGCTACAGTATAAGCGCCATCCTGGTAGGTGATCGCATTGGCAACTGTATTCAAACGAAAGTCTACATCAGGCAATAAGGATTCCTGCAAGTTATCAGTCAGACTTTGCAAACCACGCTTAAAGGTGAAAAAGGCGCTCTTCTTCGTTCCTGTATGTGTCTCTACTGGCTTGCGTCCCGTATTCATACCTTTGATCAAACTGCCATACTCGCGCTCCACCGCACCGAACTGTGGAAATGTCGCTTGCAAGCTTAGCTTTCGTGTATCCCCGGCATAGATGCCGGCAAGCAGCGGCTCGGTTACATTTTCCAATACTTCCTTACCTAGACGTCGTTCGATAAAATCACCCAGTGATTCATCTTCTCCATCCAGCTTCGGCGGCAATAGGAAGTCTTCCAGCGCGCGAATCTTACCATCCATTGAGATCAGATCACTTTCCATAAAGGGGCGCAGCTCGGTTGGAATCCCGAGTACGAGTCCAGATGGCATGGGATGGAGCTTGCCTTCATGCAAAATATACGTTTTCTTGGCATTGGGATTCGTAGTCATAATCTCGTCGCCCAGTCCGACTTCTTCAGCCAGCTCAGTCATCGCGGTCTTACGTGCCAGATAAGAATCCGGGCCTTTCTCAATTACGAAGCCATCACGATACAGCGTGCTTACTCTACCGCCAACTACGTCGGATTGCTCCACTATTGTAATATGCGGTTCCAGCCCTTGAGCACGGAAATGCTTGCGCATATAATAAGCCGAGCTAAGACCGGTAATCCCGCCGCCAATAATCACGATATTTCGTTTGGATAATTGCATTACACATGCACCTCTTTTGATTTGCGGATGACCTCGTCAGCCAGTACCTCCATGTAAAGTGAATCTGTATTCAAGGATTCAATGCGCATCAGACGCATATCCAGCTCCTGCGCAAGCTCTTGCGCTTCGATATCCAGATCATAGAGTACTTCCAAATGATCCGATACAAAGCCGATCGGTGCAACCAGTACATACTTAATCTGCTCATCACGCAGTTCCTGCATCGTATCGAGTACGTCCGGGCCAAGCCATGGCTCAGCTGTACGTCCTGCACTTTGCCAGGTGAACTGCCAGGATGGCACATTCGCACGTTTCGCAATCGCTTCAGACGTTTCCAGCAATTGATCGCGGTACGGATCACCCATACTCAGGATACGCTCTGGCAAGCTGTGCGCACTGAACAGTACGCGTACTTCCTCACGAGTAGCACCGGTTTCTTCAAACAGCTCCAGCTTGCTATTCACACGATTGGACAACGTTTCAATCAGCTTCGGATGCAGATGGTAGCTCTCGATATAAGAGATATTCAAGCCGTGCTTTTCTGACGTTTCACGTGCACGCTTCAAATAGCTACCTACGCTCATAATCGAGTAATGCGGTGCCAGCACGATACCGACTGCTTCCGTAATACCGTCTTTAACCATATGCTCGATCCCATCTTCGATAAATGGATACGCGTGCTTGAGTCCTTGATAACATACAAATTCAACATCACTTCCAGCTGTATGCTCATTCAGCTTCTGCTGCAAGCCAGCCACCTGATTGTCTGTATTTTCACGAAGTGGGAATACACCGCCTACAATCGCTTCATAGCGATCCTTTAATTCTTTTAGCTGCTCCGGACTTGGAGGATTGCCGCGGCGAATATGCGTATAATAAGCTTCAACATCGTCCAGACTGGCAGGAGTACCATAGGACATAACGAGAACACCGATTTTTTTGTTAGCCATTAAGGATCACCTCAATAATAAAATTAATAGTGCAAAACCGTTACTTTCATCCATGACAATAATCACACTGACCATTTAAATTTCATCTAAATTTTGGAGCACCGGGTAAGCTACGCCCTGTCTGTGTGTACTACATGTACAATAAACGGACTCTAACTTCGTCTAACAACGACAAAAATTCTTTTATTCGTATCTGGTTCCTATTATGCACAAGACCGATACCAATTGCCAATTTGCCAGCTAGACGTTTGATCCTATTCATTGTAATCGCATCTATCCTGCCATGATGCGAATGCTTAACCAGATACCGTGCGATTTTTTAATACCGAAGCAGAATAGTCATGTACGTAGTCAGTCAGTTCTTTGAGCTTGTCGATCGACGCTTCCGGGAACAAACCATGACCCAGATTGAAAATATAACCTGGCTCTTGAAGCCCCTCATCTATTACGCGGCGCGCCTGCTCTTGAATCACCGACATCGGTGCAGTCAGTACATACGGGTCAAGATTACCCTGTACTGCATAATTTCCACCCAGTCTACGACGCGCTTCTGGAATCGAAATGCGCCAGTCTAATCCAATCACATCAACTAATAGACCATTTAGCTCTGGCAACAGCTCACCTGAGCTTACGCCTGGGAAATAGATTTTGGGTACATCCAAGTCTTTGAGCTGATCGAAAATATATTGAATCGTCGGTAACACATACGTACGGAAGTCCGTTGCCGAAAGTGCCCCAACCCAGCTATCGAATAACTGGAACGCTTTGCCGCCATTTTCGATATGTTTACGTAAATAAGTAGCGACCATATCGCCAAGCTTACGCATCAGGGAATGCCATAATTCAGGCTCGCTGTACATCATCGTTTTGGTACGAATATAGCTTTTGGATGGACGACCTTCGATCAAGTAACTGGCAATCGTAAACGGTGCACCGGCAAATGTAATCAGCGGCACATCCAGCTCACGATCCAGAATACGGATCGTTTCCAGCACATGACCGAGATCCTCTTCAACCTGGATCGGACGCAAACGCTCAACATCCGCAGCTGTCCGAATCGGATTGTCGATCACAGGACCGATATTTTTCACGATATCAAAGTCGATTCCAATGGAAGCAACTGGATTCATAATATCGGAATACAGGATCGCTGCATCCACACCAAGCTTGCGTACCGGCATCATCGTGACCTCAGCAGCCAGCTCTGGCTGACGACAGATCTCCAGCAAGGTATAGTTTTCTTTGATTTTCTGATAATCCGGATCATAGCGTCCTGCTTGACGCATATACCAGACGGGTAAACGGTCGGTATGTTGCTTGAGGCAGGCGCGTATGAAGGAATCGTTATAACTCATAAAGGCAATCCTCCGTATCGGTAAGGTTTCATAATGCCCGCGGGGGCTGTTGGTAATGCCTGAACATGATCACTGTATATACGAATGATAAAACAAGCTCTCATCCCCATTGATGTCCATTTTCGTTCGGTTTGACTCACATTTCCATTATCCTCTTTTTGTGAAGGCGTAACAACTCCCCTACGATGAACATACCATGACAATACTATGAACGATGATACATACTTTTTGTTTCATCTAGTGAAAATTAGTTTTATTTTTTACGAATTCTTCATCCAAATCGGCCCATTTCTGATTTCAACATGCTATAATGATGGAATGAATGTAAGGAAGTGAAACAAAATGAAACTATCAAAATTGAATATGGAATCATGGAAAGTGAATCTGATGGTTCTATGGGTAGGTCAATTCCTCGTCAATGCGGGGACGACGATGATCGTTCCTTTTATCGCGCTATATTTATCTCAGGATCTCGGCGTACAGGGAGAGCATCGGATCGCACTCTGGTCTGGGTTTATTTTTGCGGCTAACTTTGTCACCTCGTTTATATTTCAGCCATTATGGGGTAAGCTGTCCGATCAGTATGGACGTAAAGTGATGCTACTGCGCTCTGGATTTGGGATGGCGATTGTATTTACAGCGATGGGGTTCGCAACGCAGGCGTGGCACTTACTCGCGCTACGACTACTTAACGGTACGATCTCCGGCTTTAATCCGGCAGCGACCTCGCTCATTTCAAGCAGTACGCCCAAAGAAAAAATGGGTTTTGCGATGGGCATCAGTCAATCGGGGACGGTTGCCGGAACGATTCTCGGGCCGCTGATCGGCGGTATACTCGCAGATACGATCGGCTTTCGCTATATTTTCTATATTACAGGCTCGTGTATTTTTCTCGCGACACTGTTGGCACTGTTTCTCGTACGTGAGAAGTTCAATCGCACGCTTGCCGCTAAAATGCCAAAAGTATCCGTGTTGTCCGGTCTGCGCGAACTTAGTCTGACTCCGCAGCTTCCTGCACTGTTCGCAGTAACACTGCTGCTGCAATTTGCTATGATTAGTCCGATGACATTGATGCCACTATATGTACAGAAGCTACATGGGGCAACGGACAATCTAGCGTTCTGGGCGGGATTGGTGAGTGCGGTGACCGGGTTATCGAATATGCTGACCGCTCCTTTCCTTGGTAAGGTCAGCGATAAGTATGGGGCGCATAGGGTGCTTACATTCTCCTTGATTGGAGCGGCGCTCATGCTCATTCCACAGGCTTTCGTGCAAAATGTAGAGCAGCTCCTTGTGATTCGATTCCTGATGGGATTATGTATGGGTGGTCTGCTACCAAGCGTCAATTCACTGATTCGCTCGTATACACCGGATGGAATGGAAAGTCGTGCATTTGGATTTAACAGCAGTACAAATGCGCTTGGGAATATGACTGGATCGGTTATGGGCGGTGTGCTGGCTGGATTTATTGGGATTGAAGGGTTGTTTATTATGTCTGGGGTATTGCTTATCGTGAATATGGTTTGGGTGCGTGCGAAGCTGTACGGGAAGCCGGAAGTGGTGAAGCGGCAGTAAGCTTAGGTGTTGCTGTAAATCGACAACATTGCTTAGAGGGATATCGTTTTGAAAATAATCGCTATGTTTTATAGGGACAGCACTTCATAAAGGAATAAGGGAACGTCCTCAGGTGGAACCCAGGAATCTATGGATTAGGAGAGAATGTAGATTCCTGGGTTCCAAAGCGTGTTTATAAAGCCAAACACTAGTAGTCGTCCTTTTCCCTTATTTCCTTTCCTCCGTTCTGTGCTTATAGCAGCAATTGGTGCTTTAAAAAAAACAAATCGCTAGAGCGTGTCTGAGAACTCAGATGTAATCATATTGCAATCTATTTTACTCTTTGAAATACTCAAAAAATCGCAGCATAGGAATCTGCTTTAGTGATAAGCAACAAAATACAGATGACTTTGTAGCATTTTCAGATACATCCTAAAATAGCTCCTACTCTGCATAATCAGTACAATTTTTTTCTTCGCAAAAAATCCTTTTTCATTGAACCCCGTGTGAGGAGATCGCTCACACAGGAAATGGCTATACCACTATATCTCAAAAAGCATCTCGCGAAGTTATTATGCAAAGAACAAAATACCCCCTTGATCTACTGGGCCAGAATGCTAGTAGATCAAGGGGGTATTTGTGATCAGCTTCTTTGATTGATGATTATGGTGTACGCAATATTAGACATCACTTGGTATCACGCACACGATTCAATTGTCGTATCTTTTTATTGCTTTAGTGCCTTATTATTTAAGACGTGTTATTTCATAATTTATTAGACTTGTCGTTGGAATTGAAATTCATATTAAACGATCTGCAGCTATGCTCAGCCCTTCACTCTTGCGATGGCTAATCCATCATATGCAGGTAGTAACGTTCCCAAAAGACGAGGATCGGATGCCATGCGGCGGTTAAATTCGCGTACGGTTTGGATCGCTGGGCCGTTGCGTTCGAGGTTGAGTGTACGTCCTCGTAATAATAAGTTATCGCCTACGATGATGGCGCCGGGCTTGGCTAGTTCGATGGCGTATTCTAAATAGTTCAAATAGTTTAGTTTATCTGCGTCGATAAAGAAGAAGTCGAAGCGTTGGCCCTCTTCTTTAAGCTGAGCCAGGCTATTTATGGCTTCGCCGATACGGTATTCGACTTGATCTGCGTAGCCGGCAAGACGTATATGCTCCTGGGCAACTTCGGCATAATCCGCCCGTAGCTCTAAGGAGACGATACGGCGTTCTTCTATGCTTGTATTCATGCCGCGTGCCATGCAGATCGCACTGTAGCCACCGAGCGCGCCGACTTCCAGTATCGAGTGTGCGCCTGACATTTGGACAAGTAAGGTGAGCAGACGTCCATAGCCGGGCTCTACGGATACTTCAGGCATTTTCTTTTCGCGGATGGTTTCCTTGATTTGTAACAGTAATTCGTCTTCTTCGATCAGACCGCTTATATATTGCTCTGCGTTATAGCTTTGTTGTGTCATTTTAATTCTAATTCTCCTTCAATCTCTATTCATTCAAGCAGGACATCTACTCATTGGGGGTCAGGATTATATTCTACTCCAAATCCATAGTTTTTTGTCGGAAACGTTTGTAAGAACAGACGCATTCACATATACTAGATTGTATGGTTTTCAGACGTAACCGGCAAGCAAAACGCACGATCATACGATCCAAACGCTATGGACGGACTCATGGCATATTGCCATGCTTGGATTGCAAACAGGAAATCAGCACGCACGCTATTTTACAATAAACAGGAGTGAATCTCTATTATGAAATCTTATGAGTTAATCGCCACTTGCCCGATGGGTATTGAGGCTGTCGTTGCACGTGAGCTCAAGTTGCTCGGCTATGATGATGCACGTACAGAAAATGGTCGTGTGCGTTTTAGCGGCGATCTGATCGACATCTGTCGGTGTAATTACTGGCTTCGCACTGCCGATCGCATCGTAATCAAAATGGCTGAATTCAAAGCGACTACGTTTGATGAGCTATTTGAAGGTGTGAAGGCTGTAGACTGGGCAAAATTCATCCCGGAAGACGGAGAATTCCCTGTGTCTGGCCGTTCGCAAAAATCCCAGCTTAGCAGTGTGCCTGCCAGTCAGGGTATCGTGAAAAAGGCGATCGTAGAAAAGCTGAAGCAAACGTATCAAACCGAGTGGTTCCCGGAAGATGGCGCACTCTATGCGGTTGACGTATCTTTACTGAATGATACAGCGCTGATCACCATGGATACAACAGGTCCTTCGCTGCACAAACGGGGTTACCGTAAGCAAGCGAATGAAGCTCCACTCAAGGAAACATTGGCAGCAGCAATGGTTCTGTTGAGTCGCTGGGGTCCACATCGCCCGTTATATGATCCATTCTGCGGTTCAGGTACATTGCTGATCGAAGCTGCCATGATCGGCTGGAATATTGCACCGGGACTTCGCCGTAGCTTCCCTTCTGAAGGCTGGTCGATCATTACAGATGAGATGTGGGAAACGGCGCGTGATGAAGCTTTTGACGCGGTACAGGATGATATTCCACTCCAACTGATCGGTAGCGATATTGATCCATCCGCAATCGAAATCGCTCGAGCTTGTGCGAAAAGTGCAGGGCTTGGTAATGAAATCGAATTTAAGGTAATGCCGGTATCTCGCATACAGCCTAAAGGCAAATTCGGCTGTATTATTACGAACCCACCGTATGGTGAGCGTCTGAGTGAAGCGAAGGAAGTCGAAGCGATGATCCGCGATCTGGGCAAAGCGTCAATCTATTTGCCAGACTGGTCTGTATTTGCTATCACACCAACTCGTCATTTCGAACAATTTTTCGGACGTAAGGCAGACAAACGACGTAAGCTCTACAACGGGCGTATTGAATGTCAATTTTTACAATATCTCGGTCCATTGCCGCCTCGTGCTAGTGCAGAGGCACAAGCTTAATTCGTACTTCTCTAATCCGAATGCACATAAGCTCACCTCAATCGCAATGTTTTGCTTTCAGCGATTGAGGTGTCCTATTTTAATAATGAGCAGATTCGATCCATACGAACCTCAAACCACGCACGCCTATAATCCTATAGCCTTGTACTCTGCACTGAATAGCGTGAAGCCCCACGGCATCAATAGCCATTCAGCGATTCGGTATGACTACTCACTGTTAACTCCACGTAAAATGAAGAGGTTCATTTTGTTGTAAAATCTTATCATCTCCCCATGTTATAATTTTGTGAAAATACAACGATCATTGCGCCAAACTCGTATTAGAAGCCGTCTATTGGGGTTATATATGTAGTTAAGTGCGTATAATCGGAAGTATCTCCAGCTTGAACAAGAATGGTGAACATGGTAAAATGCACGCTAATGCGTTGTTATGTTGGCTAGATGTAATAAAGTCAACGCTATGTAATCGTAAAATCTATATGAATAAGGGCTCGCTTCATGCGTATCTATTCATCTATCACACGCCGTCACACCGAATCATGCGATGTGAAAACGGCGTTTTTCGCAAGGAGGTTTATATCACTTGGAATCTTTTAATTCCGGTTCACAGCGTCAAGGTTGGCTGTATCGACTACTGTGGCCCTTTGCTCCAATCCGAATAGATTATTGGTTATTTTTAATTCTGATTGTGGCAAAACTCATTTATTTGCATAGTAATCTTCATCTCCCCAATATTGATATGACGAATCTGGATGTGATTACAGCGATCGGCTCGACGATTCTCGCTTCCTTTTGGGTGATGTGGTTACCGAGACGTGGACGTATCACGGCGCTAATTGTACTCGATGTACTACTAAGCTTTATTATTTTTGCAGATCTGGTCTACTTCCGTTACTTCCAGGATTTCATTACGATTCCGGTGCTCCTACAGGCTGGACAGGTGGAATCGCTAGGCGGTAGTATTCGCGAGTTACTTGCGATCAAGGATCTATGGCTCGGTGCTGATCTGATGCTGCTACTTGTCGTAGGCATCGTTTTACTGGTACTGCGTATTCGTCGCCGTCGTTCAGGAACCAGTCGTCGTTCCAAGACATATCACTCTCGCAACGTAAACGGTAGCAGAGGCAAACGCATCACTACGCGCTTTGCTAAGGGAGCTGCATTGTTCGTTCTTGGCGCCCTGCTCACCTTCGGGCCAATCAAATATGCAACTTCAACCTGGGCAACCGGCCTATTTGTCGGCAACTGGTGGAATATGTCTCTATATAATGTAACTGGACTTATTGGCTTTCATGGGTATGATATTTACCGTTATGCAGACGATCACTTTGGCAATGGCAATCAGCTATCCGCTGCACAGACCGATGAGGTGAAGCAATGGTTTGCAGATAAACAAAGCGGGCGTGCTAAGGCTGGTGATAAGCTCTTCGGTGCTTACAAAGATAGTAATGTGATCGCTATTCAGGGTGAAGCCTTTATGAACTTTGTCGTTGGCAAAAAGTTTAACGGGCAAGAAATCACACCTAATATCAATCGTTTGATGAAAGAGAGTATGTATTTCAGTCAGTACTACCATCAAACGGGACAGGGACGTACATCCGATGCAGATATCGGCTCAAATGCTTCCTTGCATCCATTACCGACAGGCTCGGTCTTCACACGTTATGCAGATCACGAATACGATACACTACCTAATATTTTGAAAAAGCAAGGATATGACTCGTATGTATTCCATGCGTATGAACCAAGCTTCTGGAATCGCTCGGTGATGTATCAAAATATGGGCTACAAAAAGTTTTACAGCAAAAACGACTTTACCATTGATGAGCCGCTGGGCTGGTCACTTGGAGACAAATCATTTTTCCGTCAATCGGTAGAGAAAATGAGCACAGTCAAACAGCCATTTTATTCATTCCTGATCACATTATCGAGTCATCATCCGTTCACACTGCCGCCTGCGGTACAGGAGCTCGATATGGGTGATCTATCTGGTACAACCTTTGGCGATTACATTCAGTCGCTGCATTATGTAGATGCTGCCCTCGGCGAAATGGAAGCTGAGCTGAAGGAAAAAGGATTATGGGATAAAACGATCCTTGTCTTCAACGGTGATCATGACGACTCACTCAAGGACAAAGCTCCAATGGAAGAATTCCTTGGCAAAAAGCTAAGTGATCTGGATATAGAGCAAATCATGAATCAAGTACCAATGCTCGTTCATCTACCAGATGGCGCACATGCAGGCACGTATGATATTCCAGCAGGTCAGCTGGATATGACGCCATCCTTACTGCATTTGCTCGGTGTGGATGCAAGTCCATATTATCTGATGGGTAACGATATGTTTAACGACAAGGAGAAAAAGCTGGTCGTTCTGCGTACAGGTGCATTTAGCGATGGCGATGTGTTCTATATCCCATCTGCAGATGGTGTGTTTGAACATGGGACTGCGTATGATCTGAAAACACGGCAAACGACAGATATTGAGCGTGCGCGTTCTGGCTTTGAGGAAGCGCAGAAACGACTGAATATCTCAGATGAGCTGATTACTGGCGATCTGATTCGTCAGTTCCGCGGCGATCAAGCACAGGATAAGTAAACATTAATACGTTTGGAGCTGTCTTTTCCGCACTCTATAAGAGGAGCATGCGAATCATTAATATGGTTATCATGTATCATCTATTATTAAAAATAACCTCTCACTTGTTGGTCGATTAGACCATAGGTGAGAGGTTATTTTTTTTACGTGTACGTGTACGTATCCTATTCAAAAAATAACAGACATGATCTCCTGACAGTTACCAGGATTTCATGTCTGCTGTATTTATGCTATCGTACTCAATCATTACGATTTGGGTTTTTTGACGAATTTGGCGACTTTATCCAGCACTTCTTGTTCGGTTGGAGCGCTGACGTAACGGCCGTTAATAAATACAAATGCACGCTTGCCACAAGGACCGCAATAGGATTTGCATCCAATCTTGATCTCGGCATCTGGTGCCATTTTTTCTAGCTTAGGGATGATCGTTTTGAGGCGGATGTGATTGCACTCGTCACACACGCGAATATCGTTAGTCATGAGTCGTACGTTTCCCTTCGGTCATCTTAGTGATGATGGTGACCGAAATCGCCTTTGGATGGATTCGTAATCTCGAAGCCTGCTTCACCAACATACAGGTAATCAATCTTCACGCCGTCCAACCATGGTTCATTAGGATCAACCGCTACATCAATTTCCTTGTCTGTGGAAACCACTTGTTCATGACTTTGTGCCTCAGCCAGGTCCATACCATAGTGCACGTGGTTACCATGAGACTGAGTGACAAAAATACGCAGTTTCAAACCAGCGTTTTCTGGCTTGTCCATCTCTTTCTTTATCTCTTTTGCTGCATTACGCGTGATTTTTACTTTCATGGGATCAGCTCCTTCGTTCAGTTCGAATTGCCTGCTGTAGGGCAGGACGCAATAGTACTATTGTATAACTCGTCCTGCCAATACGCAAGGCTAAACCGATACTCAGCGGCGCGGATCGTATTCGATAACAGACAGCTTGCTCTCAGCGCGAGACACAAACCAGTTCATCATGAGTAGTGTAACCCCGATATCATCAATCGGCATAAACGGCATCACATCTGGCATAATCCAGTAAGCGAGCACCGGAATTAGAAAGAGCATTTTCTCTTTTAGTGGCAGCTCTCTGGAGGTCAGCAAGCCTGGCAATTTTTTGAATACATGAAGCCATTGCTTCGCTGAAAATAAACGAGTCCATTTGGACATAGCGCATCTCTCCTTCATCAATAGCACCGCAGCTGCGATCCGGGCGCTTTTCATCCTTAAATGAGTACGCACAAAATATGCATACTTTACATAATACGTTGGAGCCACAAAAAGTTTCAGGAAATTAGCTATAGAAGAAAATATTTCAGGCAAAAAAAGAGCCCCTTGTATAAGACAAGGTGGCTCCATGGGATAGATGCTTCCGAGCGGAAGCTTCACATTTAGGCGTAAACTATGCCAAATGATTCTAATATCTGTAAGACGATATTACTCGGAACAATACAATGTTGCTGTCTTACCGTTACTCATTTGCTATCACCATATGAGGATGCTGCAATGCAGCTCAATGCGAGCGTGTCATCAAATGACGATTACGCAAAGCCAGACCAAGCAGTACAAGCGCAATCCCTAACACATAAACGACGAATGGAGTCGTTTCACCAGTCTGTGGTAATTGAGTAATTCCCATCTCCATCATGCTATTGTTGGTAGCCATAGGATCAGATACAGACTGTTCATTTGCTGTCGCTGCGCCATTACTTGCCGCAGTTACGATAGAGCCTTGACCGTTCACTCCAGGCAGCATCTCGGCTGCTTCGATCATACCTGTTGGTGCTGCATTAGCATTGTTAGAAGGTTGTTCTGCACTGCCTGTACTCGTTGTTTCTGTCGCAGTAATCGGTTCAATCGTCGAAGCAGCAGAAATTACGTTATCCGTTCCAGCTGCTCCTCCTGTCGATTCATTTGTTGCAGAAATGCCTGTACCATTCGTACCTGTACTTCCATTTCCGTTAGAACCCGAACCATTGCTATCTGAACCACCTGTATTGTTATTGCCACCGGTCGAACCATTACCGCCAGAGTTGCCACCACCATTGTTGCCTGGATTCGTGCCGCCTCCGTTGTTGTTACCACCGGTATTGCCTGTGTTGCCGTTATTACCTGTGTTGCCGTTACCGCCAGTATTCCCATTATCATCTGGATCTGTGCTACCACCAGTATTCCCACCATTATCGGTACCGCCACCATTGCCGGGCTGTGTGGGTTCAGTTGGATCTGTACCCCCACCAGAACCATTATCACCGCCATTAGGTGCAGGTACAAAAGTTTGATTACCCAGTACCACTACATCCAGATTTGGTAAAATACCATCGGTCAGACCTACCGAAATTAAAGAAGATTGTTGCCCTGTACCTTGATTGTTTTGCTGGCTGTTGTTGTCCAGTATTGCCACATTCAGATCATGACCCAGTACATTACCTAGCTCAAGCGTTACACCTGCTTGCTGTTGGTTGCTACTGGTTGGTGTCGTCTGTTGATGGTTATCCAGCACGCCAAGATGTAAGTCATCAATCACAGGAACATCATCTGCTCCAATCTCGATTACTGCCTGTTGGCCAGTGCTTGCGGCACTGCCAGTTTGTTCGTGACTGTCCAGTACGCCTACATGCACATTGTCACCAATAATAGTATCGGTAGCTCCTACTTCCACTACAGCTTGGCTATCTGTGCTTGCTGCATCATCAGACTGTTCATGATTATCCAGTACACCTACGTGTACATTATCGCCAATGATAGTATCGGTAGCTCCTACTTCCACTACGGCTTGGCTATCTGTGCTTGTAGCATCATCAGACTGTTCATGATTATCCAGTACACCTACGTGTACATTATCGCCAATGATAGTATCGGTAGCTCCTACTTCCACTACGGCTTGGCTATCTGTGCTTGTAGCATCACCAGACTGTTCATGATTATCCAGTACACCTACGTGTACATTATCGCCAATGATAGTATCGGTAGCTCCTACTTCCACTACGGCTTGGCTATCTGTGCTCGTAGCATCACCAGACTGTTCATGATTGTCCAGTACGCCTACATGCACATCATCGCCCAATACGGTGTCTGTAGCACCCACTTCGACAACTGCCGAGTGGGTGCTGTCAGTGTTTTGATCCGATTGCTCGTGGTTATCCAGCACGCCGATGTTCACATTGTCACCGACAATCGTATCATTGCCGCTAATGTTCACAACTGCTGTATGGCTTGCTTCGCTAGTCGATGTCGTCGTTCCAGATGAAGGTAATACGTCCACCTGCACTCCATCTCCCAGAATCGTGTCCGTAGCTTTCACGCTCAGTAGCGAATCCGAAGTATTCCCTGCTTGCTCATCGCTCTTGTTATCGCTTCCCAGTACACTTACTTGCACGTTACTGGAATGATCCTGATCACCAAGATCAATCTTCAGCAAAGACTCTGATTCCGCTGCTTGCGCTGTTCCATGTGACCAAGCCATAACTGCCGCCAGACAACCTGTTGCTACCATCATTTTCACTGACCATTTCATTGTTAATCGCTCCCTTTTATTTTAATACGACAAGTGTCAATTAAAATAGGGAGCCGATTGCGGCGGTTGACCAGGTGGTGCGTTCATCCATTGACTACTTTCATGTTGAGGCTTCGTACTGTAAATCCACACAGGCTGTTTAAGCAAAGAAGCTTCAGCTGCTTCCAGTAACATTGCTGTAGGTGCCGTACCACCGGCATTACCGCCTGATGAACCGAGCTGACCTGTATTCGTGGTTGCATTCGAGCCAATTACTGCCAACAGATCACTATCCCAGTTCGTAGTCAGCGGTAGGCCTGATGGAGCAAATGGTACGTTGGCATCGTTAGCTGTGTGTAATGCACGTCCAGATGTCGACTGCATCACAGATTCAGCTTGCTCCGTCGTGACTTGTGCAGTTAACTTAGCAGCATCACTTAACGCTTGTTGTTCTGAGCCAATTAATCTGTCCATACCTGTAGGCTCAATCGCGCTCATCTCATTAGCAGGCTGTACGTGACTCGATACCGCTTCAATCGCAGAACCGTTTTCAGAGGAACCGACTACGTCCGGCATTACTAATCCGTCAGGACGTACAGCTTGATCTGGTATCTGCGGATCTAGATTGTTAGCTGGAGTCCATGCTGCATGATCTGCTGATCCCTTTGGCGTAGGAGAACCGCTCGAAGCTGCCTGCTCTGCTGCAGGTGGATGATTAGCTGATCCTTGCTGCTGTCCGGATGGCTCCTCACGATCAGGAGTTACATCAGAGCCAGGCTTCTCACCCGTTGCAGGAACGGATGGGTTCGGTGGCACTACAACAACAGGAGGTACGGTGATAATCGGCGGTATGGTTACGACAGGGGGAATCGTAACGGGATTCGAGACAATTGGTAATTGCTCTACCGTATCCTTGACAATCACAGGCACGGCTTCTACAACCGTACCGGTCGTGTCGATCACTTCTGTTACGGTTTTGCCTGTCGTTTCAGTGACCGCTTGGACTGTGTTATCCACGGTTTTGACGGTCTCCACTACAGCATTTTCCGTTACAGACACGATGCCAGAACTAGCAGATGTTGCTGTGTTCGCGGTATCTTTAACTGTATCTGTGACTGCTGAGGAGACGGCACCCGTTATATCCGCAGGCTTGCCGGATACGACTTTCTCGGTTTCCGTGACAACATTTTGAGTCAGATCCGTCACATTGCCTACAATACTTGTTGTATTGCTGACGGCTTCCGTTACCACATTGCTCGTACCACTAACCGTACTCGTTGTTTGGGAAACAACATCAGAGGTCGCTTGTTGTGCTGTATCAGCAACCGATTTCACTGTCTCAGACAGCGTACCGGTTAGCGAAGCTGTCGTGCGCTGTACCAATCCAGATGATGTACTGGTCGTATCACTCGCACGATCTTCAACTGCACTATTGCTACTGGAAGCATCACTACTGCTCGCTGCATCTTTAATCGAAATTCCTTTTTGTAAGGATATCTCGACTTGAGCTGCATGAGTCACAGAAGTGTACACCAGTGTGTAACAAAATAACAAAACGAACAGAACAGGTAAACGATAGTTCATTGGAATTTTCACCTCCTTTCACGTAACGCCAGGTGGTAAACTTAGGAGAGAACTTGATACGAAAATCCAAATCGCCAGCAAACACACAGGTACATACTCATTAATAATATTATGGAAAATTAGGTTATTTATATCATACCCAAAACATTCTAATATTATTACTAAATTTGGAATAATTATCATGGATATTATTATTCATTTTGCGAATGTCTCAGATTGAAAGAATGCCTTGGACACTTACCATGTAATGAGAATGTTAGACACAACATAAAAGCACAGCGTGTATGGAAAATGATCCATAGGCGCTGTGCTTTTATGTTGATAATTATAAGAATATTATACGCTATAATTACTTGTTTTATCTTTGCCTGCTGGTGGTGTCGTTGGTTGCTGCGTTGAAGCTGGTGTGCTTGATGATGCTACCGCTTTCGATTCGAGTTCTTTATCTGCATCCTGCTGTTCCTTGAACTCAGCTAATTCTTGCTTCACATCTTCAGCTGCAGCCTCAACCTGTTCTTTCCACTCACGTGCCACGCCAATAGATTCTTTTACTACAGCAACAACTTCGCGCCCTTTTTCCGTTACTTCATGACCCTTTTCGTTCCATTCCGGGCCTTTCTCCTTGATCATCTCAGCACCGTATAACAGATCAGCACGGATATCGCGTCCGCTCTTTGGTGTGAACAAGGCTGCTGCCGCGGCACCGATCAGTGCTCCTGCAATAATGCCATATACAAATTGTGTTTTTTCTTGATCCATCATAATCTCTCCATTCTCTAATTGTTATTGTATGGATTTTTACTGCGCAAAAATCCTTTTTCATCTTACTCCGCGTGTATAATACCAAACGCTGAAGTATTTGTTTACTATTACCCAGAATAACAGCTTTGCTACAGGTTTGACTAATCTTAACTAGCAAATGAACTAACACACGAAAAAAGACTCTATCCGTTAGCCTACACTAAGGCTGGATACAGTCCTAAATCGCTTGCTCTATGCATGTCAATTCGTTGTCTCACTAATGCTTTTGAATCTTATAAATGCAGCGCTGACCGCCTTTGGCCATGCATTCAGTACGTGTTACTTTTGCATCTAATAACTGTTCAAATAGCTCCTGCTCACATTGACAGGCAATCTGATGCTGATCCGCTACCCGATTGATTGGACAGTTGTACTCATACATCGTATATTCGCCGTCTTCACTTTGCTCATACGTTGCCATATAACCGCTATTGTATTGAATTTCCGTTAATGCAGCCACGCGTTCACCAAGACTTTGCTGCTCCATCAAGGAATGATAGCGATCAAACAGCTTTTGCTTGCGCCCTTCAAAAATACGAGCAACCGAAGCTCCATCCAGTTCTTCCAGCAAATCCAATGTTAATTGATGATAATTATGTGGAAAATGATCCGCTGCTTGTTCGCTCAGACGAAATCGCAAATAAGGTCGCCCTGTCGGTATACGTACCGTTTCAGCCAGCAGCAGCCCTTCCTGCTCCAAGGACTGAATATGACGGCGAACGGCCATTTCGGTAAGTTCCAGTTTACGGGCCAGATCCGATACGCTTGCCGGACCGCCTGTTTTGAGTAGCATCATGATTGTTCTTCGTGTGGACGGTTGTGGGTTGGCTTTCATCCCTGGACCCCCTTTTCTCTAAAAATAAAATGACCCTATCCGCTATAGTGAGCGAAAGGGTCATCACATCCCTTTAATAATACCGTTATTGTAGCTTATCCGGCATAGGATGTAAATTCAAAACGGTTCTTTAAAAAGATGAATCAGCTAGCTTGGCTGTACATTTCCAAGCTCACGATTTAAATAATCGGTAACCTGCTGTGCAAATGCACGCAGCACATTGGGCATGATTGCTGTTAACGGATGCAGCTCATGACGCGGCCAATCATAATAATCCTGCACCAGCGGACGACGAAGCTTAACTAGCTCTAATAAACGTGTGGCAATCTCTTCATCCATGACCTGCTCGCCACGAATAATCTCAATAATATCATCATAGCTACTTGCATCACGCATAATGAATCCGTCGATCAAATAGCTCCCAATATCGGTTACACATTCAATTGCTAAATGAAGCGCACGTTCCTGCACCATACCGCTGAAGAGACTACCATCCCAGGATGCGGCTACTTGCTCTAGTGCGGTGTACACATCATTCAGCGCCTCAACACGGCGTTCAATTTGTTCACGATTTACATAGTACACGGTTTGACACCGCCTTTGCGATCATTAGTATAGTAGAGTTCAAAATCTTAAAACAACATACGATCTGCTCATCTCATCAAGCGATATAGAAAATAACGCCCTGTTCCTTGCGGACCATAGTTGCATAAAAGGTTTTGATGTTCTGTAAGTATTCCGCGATATATTCAAAAAACTCATCACCATTATCCCCATCATAGATCGGATAAATTTCATTTTTGGCAAGCGCATCAAAGTTATAGAGATTCTTCAGTTCTTCCTCTGTCAGCGATTCAAGATATTGAGATGCCTCCTGTACCTGTTCAGGAAACAGATAGAACGCACCATATTCTCCAAACTCCAAAAATTGCCCACCGATCATCGGTACGACATATCCTTTTGGCGGCGTACCATCGCTCAATTCGCCACAAAGAATAAAATGAATCGCTTGCCAGGACTTATCAATATCCAAATCGGCGAAATGTTCCATATCAACATCGTCCATATTCTGTTTTCCCTGAGCCAGTTGTTCGATTAAAGTACGGTCGACCGCCAAGTAACCACCGATCATTCCCATTCGATCATCCCTCACTTCATTGGTTGGAAAAGCATCTGTGTTGTATCAACTGCCAGAACGCTCGTACACTGTCTATATGATATTTGAAAATTAGTATTCGTAATCCACAGCGATTGTCGATTCCTTCACTGTGCCAATATATTCTGCAATTGCCACATGGTCTGGATGTACCTGGTACACCTGTAGATCATCCAACGAATCAAAGTCACTAACGAGCGCTACATCGTAGGAACGTTCACTGCGAATCACATCCACACCGACTTGAATCGAACGAATCACATCTATTTTGCTCTCAAGTGCACGTAAACCGGTAATCACATTATTAATAATTTCATCTGAAGGGTTTTTGAATTTGAACAGAACAATATGCTTAATCATCGTTATAGCAGCTCCTTTGAGTATGTAATGGTGAGTGGATGTCTGGCTTGACTATCCATATCCATCCGCTTTCTTATCGTATCATATCCAGCTTCTTTTTGCGTCAGCTATACATAGCAAAAACCGGAGCGCATCACGCGCCCCGGCTTAGTATTGTGCTTACTTGTATATGAATTACAATAAAATTACTCTTCGGACTTTTCTTCATCTGCAGCTTGCTCTTCAGCTTCGCCGCCTTCTGCTGCTTCATCAGATGCAGTTGGAGTTTCCAGATCTTCATCAGCTACACGAGGTACAGCTACGGATACGAGGAATTCCTCTGGGTGCGATACAAGCTCTACACCTTTAGGCAATTCAACATCTGCTGCTGTGATCGTGTCACCGATTTCCAGCTTGGATACGTCTACGACGAGTGTCGATGGCAGATCTTTTGCAAGACCATGGACAGACAGTTCGTTCGCTTGTGTTTGCAGGATACCGCCTACTTTTGTACCTGGTGCTTCACCCTGGAAGTCCAGTGGTACACTCACGGTAATAGCTTTCTTGGAAGATACTTGCATGAAATCGACATGCAAAATACGTCCTTCACGACGTTGAACATCTTTGAGCAGTACTTGTACATCTTTGCCGTTATCCAGCGTCAGTGAGAAGATATCTGCACCGCCGCGGCGTGCTTGCACTTGTAATTGTTTGCTATCCACATGTACAGGAATGCTGCCAAGATCCGGTCCATATACAACGCCCGGGATGCGACCGCTATTGCGCAGATCGCGGACGGCGGAATAATTAGTAGCTTCACGTTTTTCAGCTTTCATTTTCATAGTAGTCATACGAATTGACCTCCCTAGAATGATGAACAATTTTGCTGTATGCAGAGTGCATAGTATGCAATTGAGCCAGCTACCAATGTAACTGACCATTGTTCATATATACCCGGTCGAACGATAAATGTATCAGAAAATATGGATTTTTTTCGATTTTGTCATTAACAGGTCGATCCCTTTATAGAAAATACGCTCTCTCTGGCGCCACATTTTTTTAACACGAAAAGGATAAAATACGAACAGCGCTATATGTTTACTTATGAGGTATTGCATACGATCTGTATACCGAATCTTTCTGCTTTATCCTATATATGGATTGGTATATGGATAGATGACGTTTTATTATATTCTTATGTATGTCTTTTTGTATGGAATTGCTTCTGTCAATAAATATAGCTTCTACAATTAACTACCCAGTACATGGAAACGATTTATAAAACAAGGCAAATACTCTACACACCAAATAGATATATTTCGTTTCTTTTGACATCGACTTGCTGACTATAATAATCATTTTTTGCAATTTAATAATTATAAATATAACATTACAAACATTTCATATTTTGGTAACTATCCAGTGGTTGAATACATTTTCACTTGTGTTTTTGTCAATTTGTATGGTGGAACGAATTTTTTTTGAAATTACCGTATTATCATGTGTTATTTTGGCAAAAGTTCGCTTGAAACGAGCGAATTTGTGTTGTAGGATGTTGAAAGGGTCACTAAACCGACTGCTATAATGCTATAAAATGAATAATTACTTTTATCGGAGGAAATATGCCTAATCAACCAGAACGACATTTTATAGAGGCGTGGTCTCTGATTAACCGTAAATACCTGGGTAAAGGTGTGCGCGTCAAGCGCTTCCGCCGACCAACTCGATGCCAGATTCGCAATCGCGTGCTACTGGCTGTGCTGATGGTCAAGGATATCAAGCTGTCCGAGCTAGCGGAACGGTTATCAGTTTCCTCACGCAGTGTAAGCGCCTGGGTGTATGAAGGAAGACTGCCGGGTAAAGCGAACCTGGAAAAGGTATGCAAAGAGCTTGGCTATCCGCATCATATCCTATTCAACCCACAGGTGATCAATAACAGTCCTGTCATCTGCCAACAAGCACCATCCCGCTTTATGAAACGTACCATCACACGTTCTCCGGTACGCAACCACATTCTGACTGGCCTTTGCATGGTTCACGATCTGTCCGTAACGGATGTTAGTCACTGGATTGGCGTTCATCCTGGTACATTCCGCAAATGGCTTCATCAAGCAACACTGCCTTCACCCGCTTTCCAAGAAAAAACAGAACAATTTTTCCGCATTCCTAAATCCGTTCTTTTCGCTGATTGTGTCCTTGGCGAACCGCAAGCGAACATCGAAGAATACGCAGAGATGAAGAGATAAGCAACCTGCATTTTTATACCGTTATAAACTGTGATGGTTTTCGCACAGTTTGACGGGCGGATGATTGGCTTCACCTACACTCATCCGAATAGAGCATACAGCAAGAGCTCCAACGTTACCGAATATCGGCACGTATTGGAGCTCTTACTTGTCTGGACATATAATAGGATAGTTAACCATTTACCATTATCGGTTAACTACTGTTACTGTCGTCCTTTTTACTATGGATGTGAATCTTTTACAGTTCTCACTGATCCTTATGTCTGCACTTCGTCTAGGAAAGTTCTTCCTCCAGAAAAGGCGGCGATCCTGTTGAATCCCGGCAGATCAATTCTGGCGCATGAATTCGTTCCTCTACACTTCCTTTGCCATCTAACATTTGCAAAATAAGCTCTGCCGCTGCAGTCCCAAGTGCATGCTTTGGATGACTGAGTGTAGTGAGCTTCACCTCGGTCGCTGTCGCCAAAAATGAATCGTCAAATCCAACCATGGACAGATCCTCCGGTACACGCCAGCCTACTTCGCGCACAGCTTGTAACAACATTACAGCCAGCTCATCATTATATAGCACCCAGCCTGTTGCACGCCCAGAATGCGTGGCTTTAATCAGACGACGTGCCTGTTCCAGCGGTGCAGATTGCTTATCCTCAGTGGTATAGGTGAAAATAAGCGAGGGCTGTAATGGAATATTGTATTTGCGATGAGCAGCGACAAAGCCTCGCATTCGCCGCACGCCCTGCATATCGTCCGTCTTAAAAAAGCCCGCAATACGACGATGACCCAGCTCGATCAGATGCTCTGCCGCTAAAAATCCTCCTCGCTCATCATCCATCCGTAGACAAGGCGAATCCATCTCTTCATAACTCGCATTAATCATTAAGTATGGAATCTGCCGATTCTCCATCGTCAAATAATAATTCAAATTCCGTGTACGCTCTCCGCTTCGTGTCGGCTCTACAATCAAGGCAGATGGTGATTGGCTAAGCATCATTTCCAGACACTCACGCTCCTTGGCTGGATCGTTATCTGTACTTGCTAACAACAAGCGATAGCCTTCCTCCCTCAACCGTGCTTCAATGCCCTGTACAATCTGAGGGAAAATATAATCTGAAATATAGGTCGTAACTACACCTACGGTCTGATCATGACCTGATTGCTTCTGTGCAGGCTTGGTTACAAAAGTTCCTTTGCCTTGAATGCGGTTGAGCCAGCCTTCACGCATTAGCTCGCCCAGTGCCTGGCGTACCGTCTGGCGGCTCACTTCAAATTGCTCGGCAATCTCATGCTCTGATGGCAGACGACTACCTGGCTGTAAACGGGAAGAATGAATCCAGGAAAGAATCTGCTCCCGTACTTGTCTGTATTTAGCGGTCATGGCCCCTCCTGGCTTGTCGAATGACAGTTGCTCTATATTCGTTTTGTACACATCGTTTTTATTTTATCATATCGAATGTAGGTGTCGTAGCATGTACTGTGATTCTAATTGTAGAATTGGTAGGGTTTTTTGCTTTGCAAAAATCCTTTTTTATTCAACCTCGCGTTTATGGTGCCAAACGCTGAGATGTACATACATTTTAATAAAACGCTTGCAGGATGTCTATACAATTAACATAGCAAAAAGTCGCAGATGCTAGATCTGCGACTGATCTGTGTCATATAAATGCTCTACAATTCTTCAGCTTATCTGAGTTCATTCGTATTTCTTTACGTACCGATCCAGCGACTCACCAGCTGTGCAGCGATTAATAATCCGCCAAATTGTAACGAAGTGCGTAGCGATAACCACAAAAGCTGCTGATGCGTTTGCAGATTACGACGCGGCTGCTTCATCGTGGTGTACATCCGGCATAACGGCCATGCAGCAATCAGTAGGATCACAGCATACACCGGTATCACTCTTGCCACAGCACAGAGTGCGATGCTAAGTAGCGCTAGAATCAACAGGAATACCGAGAATCGAAAGGACTTACGTTCGCCCCACATCACGACCAGCGTACGCTTGCCCACCTGACGATCCGTTTTCCAGTGCAAAAAGTGATGATTGAAAAAGGTGAGTGTTGTGAGCAGTCCCATCGGTAACGATAACAACCATAGTCTGGGATCAAAGTGTCCTGTTTGCACATAATACGAACCCATAACCGGAAAAATACCGAAGGATAGCACATGCGCAAACTCGCTCGTTCCCTTTCCCGCATATCCATACCGAACAGGCGGCACGACATAAAATAAAGCGAGAAAACAGCCCAGTCCGCCAAGTAGCAATACTCCCCAGCCACTAACGATATACAGAATTACCGCACAGGCAAGCGCCAAGCCTAGCATGCCCCAGGTGACCTTTTCGAATGTACGTTCATTCCATTTCCCAGACGTCAAATATCCAGAATCTGTCGAGATCGCTTCCTCTGATTCATAAGCCGCTTGATCAGCTCCACTACGATAATCCCATAGATCATTAATCATCATGGAAAAGATATGGGCTGCACATGAACCAATCATCGTAACCAGCGCAATCCATAAGCTAAATTGATCGTTCCAGATCCAAGCCGCAAGTGTGCCCTGTACGACACAGATCGCCATCAAGGGTACAAAGTGCATTCGTGAAGCCTGACGAAATTCCTGCCATTTGTTCATTCCATCCCGCCTTCCCTGGCGTATTCATCTGTCTGTTCAGCAGATGGTCATCTACAACCATCATTAAACGTTAGACCCATGAGGGAAACGTCAGGGAACCGATCTATCATTAGGTGTGTGGATCTTAGAACGTCGTTGACGCTATATACACGAAGTTAGAATTAGCTTTGGCAATGGACAATGGCTATAGAATCGGACGAATCTAGCATTCTTAGACGTTAGAGTCAGGTCTCTGAAATCGAAAGCTTTATTGCATTTTATCCGATATTACGGCTTAAAATATCCAATATCTCTTCCTTGCTGCTAGCTGCAAGCAATTCTTGCCGGAACTCATCGTGAATGAGCTTGCGTGATAATGCGACTAGAATTTGCAAATGCTCATTACCTGCATTCGCTTCCGGTACACCGATCATAAATGCCATCTGTGCAGGCTCGCCATCGAGTGAATCCCACTCCACTGGCTGTGCAAATCGTGCAAAGCCAAGTACGGCACGAGTGACGCCCGCAGATTTACCGTGAGGAATCGCTACGCCAAAGCCGATTCCGGTTGAGCTTTGCCCTTCACGCTCCAGCACTGCACGTACATAATCACTTGTATCGGTTACTGCTCCCGCTTCAGTCATACCGACTGCTAGCTGCTGAATCGCTTCTTCACGGGTAGATACTGTAGATGGCAGGAAAATACTTTCTGGTTGCAGTAATTCACGAATATTCATGGGGCATGCTCCTTTGGGAAGATAATAGTAGATGGATTAAGCTTCGTTATAACCTGTTTGGCTACTCTGTCTTATTTATAACATGAATAGGTATAATCAAAAATATACAACCACCTATCACCTATCCCAGCAGTACGGATAGAAACGGCAACGACCGGATGGGTTGTCCGGTCGCTGCAAAGGGGTAAAAGGGATATAGGTTTTTAGGTTCTGTATTAGGGTAGGGATGATATGATCGGGGTTAGATCATATTGGATTTAAGAAACAACTGGTGTTTTGCGTTTGAGCAACAGTACCATCAGAGCAGTAACGACTGTACCGATTGCAATCGACAATACATAGTAACCGAGGTTGTCGATCGCGTTAGGAATGAACAGTACGAATACACCGCCGTGAGGTGCATGCAGTCCACAACCGAACAGCATGGACAGACCACCAGCTACAGCCGAGCCTACCATAAAGGAAGGAATAATCCGAATTGGATCAGCAGCACCGAATGGTATTGCACCCTCTGTAATAAAGGATAGACCGAGAATAGAAGCGACTTTTCCGGCTTCACGTTCTTCTTTGGTAAAGCGTTTCTTAGCGAGCAGTGTTGCGAGCCAGATACCGAGTGGTGGCGTCATACCTGCTGCCATAACAGCAGCCATCGGTGTGAAGATGGACGCGCCGAGCAAACCGACAGCAAACGTGTATGCTGTTTTATTAAATGGACCACCCATATCGAGCGCCATCATTGCGCCGAGAATCGCACCAAGTAGAATCGCATTACCTGCGCCCATATTAGTTAGCCATGCAGTCAATTGAGCCAGAAGCCATTGAATCGGTTCACCAATGACATATACCATCAGAAGTCCAATGATCAGAACGGATAATACAGGAACAATCAGAATGGGTTTCAGACCTTCGAAGTTACGTGGCATTTTGATATGCTTGATCAGCCAGTGTGCAACATAACCTGCGATAAAGCCGGCGATGATACCACCGATGAAGCCTGCACCCATATCCTTGGCAAGTACACCACCGACCAGACCTGGAGCTAGACCCGGCTTACCTGCGATTGAGAAGGAAATGAAGCCGGAGAGCACGATAACCATCAAGCCCATCGAAGCGCCACCGATCGTGGACAATGCAGCGCCAAGTGAACCTTCTACCTGATCGACTCCGCCTTTTGTAAACGCAAACAAGAAGGAGAATGCGATGATCAGACCACCAGCAATAACGAGTGGAAGCATGTTCGATACACCGTTCATCAGATGCTTATAAAATAGATTTTGCTGCTTCACGCCGCTATCTGCTGGCGCTGGTGCCGCCGCAGTCGAGCTGGAGGCCTGCATATTCAATGCACGGTCGATCAGTTCACCTGGTACTTTGATCCCCTGTGCAACAGGTACACGAACGACAGGCTTACCTGCGAAACGAGCTTCATCTACATCGGTATCGGCTGCAATGATGATTGCATGTGCTTCTGCGATCTCTTGAGGAGTCAGTCCATTTTCTACACCCACCGCGCCACGGGTTTCTACCTTGATATCCACATCTTTTGCTTTAGCGGCTTTAGCGAGTGATTCCGCAGCCATGTACGTGTGAGCGATACCAGTCGGACAAGCGGTAACAGCCAATAACTTTTTCATCGTAATTTCCCCTTTTGTGTTCATCTTAATTTCAACATCAGCCTGTCATGAATATGCATGGTGCGACAGCGCTACACATGGTGCCATCCAAAATGTACTAAAACGCTTACAAGCTTGTTAAAAGATTGTTTGCCGAACCTATTAAGCGATAATCATGTCTAATCCCTGCTTGCGGAACTGCCCAATCATGGACACCGACGCTCCCTCATCGGTGATACAGGTATCAATATCCGACAGATCGGCAAATTTGGCATAGGCGATGCCTCCAATTTTGCTATGATCGGTCAGTAGAATGACCTGCTTGGAAATATCAATCATTTTGCGCTTGATCGCAGCTTCGGTTAGGTTAGGAGTGGTAACCCCTTCCCGAATATTCAAGCCATTCGTTGCCATAAATGCCTTGTCCACTCGAATCATATCCAGCGCTCGTTCTGCCATCGGCCCGACAAAAGCCTGTGTGTCTGGCCTCAGCAGTCCGCCGATAATCGTTAGCTCGATATTACGACAATCCTTCAGTTCCCCCAGCACGATGACTGAATTAGTAATCACCCGGATACCTGATCGGCTACGAAGCTCTCTGGCCAGTGCCAGTGTGGTCGTTCCAGAGTCGAGCAGGATCGTATCCCCTTGATTGACCAGCTCTGCTGCCATCCGTGCAATACGTTCCTTCTCCTCACGATACGAGTCTTCCTTATCCACCATATTCGGTTCAAAGTCGACACTTTGTAACGAGATGGCTCCACCGTGGGTTCTCTTTAACAGTCTGCCATCTTCGAGCTCTTTGAGATCACGCCTGACTGTTGATTCCGAGACCTGAAATACCTCACCTAGCTCCTGAACCGATGCCCGCTGGTTTTGCTGTAAATACTCCACCATCTTATGCTTTCGTTCTTGCTCGAAAAGCATCGGGACATCACCACCTGTCTGTCAATTTGCTATATATCCAAGTTAGAAGGTCATTAACATCAAACCTTTGATCGAGGCTGATCATCTACTATCGCTTCATGACTATTTGTGATCGTTTATGATCGACCTTGATTGATTATGATTATAATAACGCTTTCATGACTTGTCAATAACTTTATTTTTGACATTGAAACGAGTGTTTATTCTGGTAACTTATGTATATTATATCGTCTATATATCGTCTTATTTTTACAGTTTTTTATTAAAAAACTCATTTTTTTATATGAAAATATGCAATCTCTTCTTCTGCCGTAATCCCTTTACCAGACTGTTATGGAGGCTGTATTAGCTCGACATTTATAGAATACGCGATCCTGCAAACGATTCTTCATATAAATGATATGAAAATATAATAATATTCTCTCCATTATATTTAAATTTCTTCTATTCCATTCTTATTATTAGCTGATCATCGCTGCGAATATATCTATCAAAAACGATCACAAATGCGCATACACGCAAATGGCTATCTTCCATTTATATATCCATGTATGATGAACAAAGGATGACCGCTTCAAGAACAATTCATTTCATTCATGCACTTGTAGTCGTCCGCACACATACGAAAGGGGTTATTCATGATGAAGTCGATAATGAGAAAGAGAAAGAAACAAACTACCTCATATTCACACCCTGTCCAGGCACGCCGTACTCAGGCTATGACGGTAGCTATACTCGCTACGCTCATGCTAAGCACCAGTGCAGCTTTACCATCCGCACTGATATCCAATGCGGATGCAGCTAGCTCTACAACGAAGACGACGGCTAGCAAACAGGCTGTAAGCGCAGAGACAGCACAGCGTTCCTACGATCTGTTTCTACAGCGACTGCAAAAGCCTGCTACGTTAGGTCTGGCACGTGCTACGCTGGTCAATCGCATCTATCAGTTTGATAGGTACCGCGCTACTATCGCTGTGCTCCAACTGGAAAATGCGTATAACAAACATGCTAGTTATGCAGACAATCTCATTTTTGCCGAATCCATTCAGAATGAACTTATGCGTGTGTACAAATCAGGTATGACTATGCAACAAGCAGCGAACAAGCTGACGCGGGCAGCAGATCGTCAAGCATTACAAAAGCTGGCTGACATGGGATATCGACTCGAGACAAGTGAAGGTGTCTTTTACACGATCAATGATTATCCAGCCTTCAGCGTATTCTTCCCTTACATTAGTTCAGACATCAAAGATTATATCAACATTATGTCAGCTGAAGTAAAAGCACCCACGGCTTATGATGCGGGTATTGTAATTCCGCCAGCTGAGCTGCTCCGGCGTGGACTCGCGATGGAGGACTTCTTAAATCGCTATGCTACATCTAATCGACGTGCAGTTATAGAGAGTGATTATCGACTTAGCCGCTGGTATATCTTCTATGGCTCAGACAATACGCCATTATTTGATTCACAGACGCTAGAGATTGATCCCCAATTTCAAGAAGGATATCGTAAGTTGCTGAGTAGCTATAGTGCAGAGCAAATTAAAAAAAGTGAACTACTGACCGATGTATCCGATCTACTCAAGCTAGTCGATCAAAACGGTGGGAAACAAACCCAAGCAGTGGAAGACTGGCTCAAGCAGCATGTGGATGATTTACTTTAAACCACTATCATGACGATAGCATGATGTCCTTGACTCATAAGCCACTCTATCAACATCTTCTTTTAATCAAAAAAACCGTACACTCTGTACTGCATCATTGCAGGCAGAAGGTACGGTTTTATGTTGTTCGCTCGCTTATTGCTTCAATTCCTTCAGAACAAGTAATCCAGCCGCCGCTGCTGGCCAACCTGCATAAAAGGCAAGATGCGTCATCGCCGCAGCAAGCTCGGTATCGGTCATTCCATTTTGCCGAGCTAAATTAATATGATAGGGTAATTGTCCGGTATGGCGACCTGCTACTAGCACAGCAATGGTGAGCAAACTACGCTCACGTGCGCTGAGTTCTGGACGCTGCCACATATCACCGAACAGTACCTCTTCACTATAACGGGCAAAATCGGGTGCCACCTCTCCATATACTTGCTGTACATGAGATACAGGTCGAGCAATATCCTGCTGATCGGCAGGTGTAGGTACAATTGGCTCGTGATCAGGCAAAGTAGGATCGCCCTGCTTGATCATCTGTGCCTGTCCGTTGCCAAAACTCCAATTATCGAGCCCGGTCTCCACCAGCATAATGAATACATCTTGCTGACGTACACCCGCGTATTGCTCTACTAACTCCGCAGCTCGTTTATAAAAGGCTTTCTTCTGCTCCACGCTTCGTCCTGAACCGAGCGTAATCTGGATGTACAATAATTGGTCACTACGCTTTATATCCAGGTAACTGTCATCATATATGAACTGCTCCTGCTCGTGTGCATGAAACACTTGAAAATAATCCTTTTCAGGTACATGAAAATGCTCCTGCAAAGCTTCCATCAATCCCCGACTAATCCATTGAAGCTGCTCTTTTCCATATGCTTGCTGATGATATCCCGTGCGGATAAAAGGCATCTGTATCTCCTCCTGTATGTGTAGGAATGGGTTCATTTATTTGCACATCTATCGTGCATGTCTCTGCATTCAAGTGTACAAGCAATCTCTTCATTCGTATAATTGAAAAATATGAATCAAAAATTCAATTTATCGAATGGAGAAATGCTAATGGATCTCAAAGAACTGATCACATTTCGTACGGTCATACAGGAAGGAACCTTTTCTCGTGCTGCTGATAAGCTTCATTATGCGCAATCTACCGTTACAAATCAGATTCAACGATTGGAAAAGGAACTTGGCTTTCAGTTGTTCAGACGAGGCTGGGATGCTGAGCTGACCGAAGCTGGCAAACTATATGCAGCAGAGGTCGATTCCTTGATTGCTCACTGGCAATATGTACGAGATCAGGCACAGCAGCTACAGCAGGAAGAACGTGGATGGTTACGAATTGGAATGATCGAGAGTGCATGTGCGACACTGTTACCTGCTGTAATGCAGCGCTTTACCCAGCATAAGCCACACATTCAATATGAGCTCACAATTGGCAATACGGATGCCTTAACCAAGCTACTGCTGGAGCATCGAATGGAGCTCGCGATCAGCGGAGAACCATCTACTCTGGAGGGTTTGCATTTTGAGCCTTTGTACGAGGAACGAATCGTGTTTATCGTGCATCAGCATCACCCACTAGCACAAAAGAGCAGCCTTACATCAGATGATTTACAGCAGTATCCGCTCATCGTAGGTGGTCGAAACTGTCTATATCATTTGCGACTAGAAAAGGAGCTCGCCCGTCTAAATTTACAGCCTTTTACGCATACGATTAGCCAGCTGTCTGCTGTACCTGCACTCGCTGCCGCGACGGGAAGCATCGGTGTTGTGTTTGACTCCACTCCATGTCATGAAAATATGGTACAGCTAAGCTTCCCATTAATAGAGCCTTTACTCAGCATCGGCATGCTCATGCCACGCGAACAAAACTACTTGCCATTATCGCGCCATTTACTCATGGATATTGTGCGCGAAGAAGCTGGAAGAATAGCAAAAGCCTAAAATGAATATAGAGTGCTCCAGCGCTGGATCATGAAGTAGCGGATTCAGAGTGCTCATGATAGGATGAGCACTCTGATCCGAAATACAGCAATATATCGGCGTGATCTTCAGCTATCATTCATTTGCGACTTTTAAGCAGCATGGTAATGTCCTCTGCCGACTCCTGCATCCCTCTAGCAAACCATTCCTCAATCCAGCCAAATAATCCATAAGAGAAATAAGCTGCTACATAAGCACCAAAGTTTGGATATTCAGGCTTTGGTCCATACAATGTTTTCAATACTTCCTTGAGCAAATGAAAAAGCTGACGTTGACTGAGCAACAAATAGAAATCGCCATGGTTGCTAAAATGTGCAAATAAGCTTCCCAGCATCTCTTCTTCTGATTTGTTATCGCTATTCTCATACTCCACATGCCAGCCAAGAATTAATGTATTGATATATTCTCTAAGCACATCCTCCTTCTCACTGTAATTTCGATAAAAGGATATACGACTCACCTGTGCAGTGGTAACAAGGTAACTAATCGAGATGGATTTCAACTCATGTGTTTGTAGCAATTCGAGCATCGTATCGGTAATTCGCTGCTTCACGTAGGTATTTTTTGCAGTAGAATCTGTCATGTTACATTTACTCCTTTCTGTACCATTTCCGCCGATTATATTGCGCATTGTCTAGCTCGATGCTACATTCGTTGTACCAAATGATACATTTGTAACATGAATCTCGTCAATGCAAATGGTCGATAACAAAGGAGTTTGGACAGATGACACTTATACAAAAACGAATCATCATACTGGCTATCATCATCATTGTAGCTGCCGTTCTAGGACGGCTTGCCGTACGAGCGGCTTTGAATATTTTGCTTGGCGGCACGCTGTTTGGAGGTAACTTTTTATGAAGACTGAAGGGAAAGCAAAACGCAACATGTTATGGGGGTTTATTTATGTTGGGGCTTTCATTATTGCCTTTGCCATTTCAGTCATTATTAAAATGACCTATAATCCGTTATCTGGCGAAATGAAAGTGAATTGGAATGACTCGGTTGGTCATATTTATACGGATATCGCTTACGGCGATCAGGAGAAAAACAAATTCGATCTGTACGTTCCAGCTGATCATACGAAGAAAAGCTACGGTCTTGTCGTATATCTTCATGCAGGCGGCTTTACAGGTGGTGACAAAAGTGACGATGCCAATATGCTAAAATGGCTCACTTCGAAAGGGTATGTTGCTGCAGGCATTAACTATACTCTTCGCGATGAGAACAATCCTACCGCTAGCGTTTACACCATGTCTCAGGAAATCAAAAAAAGCATGCCCGCCGTCAAAGCAGAAGCGCAAAAGCTGGGCTATCCTCTTGATCGGATGGCTATATCTGGGGGCTCGGCAGGTGGGACACTCGCATTATTGTATGCGTATCGGGATGCAGCTACTTCTCCGATTCCAGTCAAAATGGTCTTTGAAATGGTTGGCCCTCCTAGCTTCTATCCGCAGGATTGGGTGAATTATGGACTGGATCAAAATCCAGAAGCTGCCGCAGGCTTGTTCAGTATCATGTCTGGTAATCACATCACACCCGATATGATTGGAACCGATCGTTATACGGAAGCTATCAAGGATATTTCTCCTTATATGTGGATCAATGCAAGCTCGGTTCCTACACTTGCAGGTTATGGTCGATATGATAAGGTGGCTCCTTTTGGAACAGTCAAATATCTGATTAACGCTTTGAAGGAAAATCATGTTCCCTATGACTATTTTGAGTTCCCTCATTCCGGACATGGTCTACAAAATGATAATAAAATATATGCCGAGTATATCGACAAGCTTAATGAATATCTAGAACGATATATGGACAGTAAATAAAAAAAGGACAACTAACTCATGAAAGTTCTACTGAAAATATCTTTAATTATTGTCGTTTCGATCATTGTGGTTATTGCAGGGCTGTGGTCCTTTATCTTATACCGGGATGCTCATTATTTTAACTTTGTTACTACAGATAAGCCTATTGAAGCAAAGTATACAATTCCAGGGTCACATGAAGTTTCTTCTGTTCAATTGGATGCAGGCAATGCGGTATTTAAAAATTACGATATCTGGTATCCTTCCGACATGAAACAAAGCAATTCTCCCCTTCCCCTCATTGTGATCGCGAATGGAACAGGTAGTACAGCTTTAACATACAAAGCGGTGTTTAAGCATCTAGCTTCATGGGGGTTTATTGTCGTTGGTAACGGAGATGAGAACTCAAGATCCGGTGCTTCTTCTGCCGCGACGTTGGACTTTATGCTTGGTCTAAATAAAGATCAACAGAGCGATTTTTATGGCAAAATTGATACGGATCATATCGGTATTACCGGGCACTCACAGGGCGGCGTAGCAGCCATCAATGCGGTGACCCAGCAGCCAAACGGCCGATACTACAAAGCGATGTTTACAGCAAGTGCTACATCCAGCTTCTGGGGGCAGAAAAATCAATTGGGAGAGGATTGGAGCTATGATGTCACCAAAGTCGATATCCCCTATCTTATGGTTGCCGGTACTAAAACTTTTGATGCAGGAACTGCCACAAGTATAAGCGCCAAAGAAGGTCAAGGAATCACTCCTCTCTGGTCACTGAATACGAATTACGAGCATATTCGCGATACGGTAGTTAAAGTTATGGCAAGACGAGTAAATGCAGACCACGGCGATATGATGACTCATGAGGATGGATATATGACAGCATGGTTTATGTACTGGCTTAACAACGATCCACAAGCTGGAAAAGCCTTTTTCGGTGATCAAGCGGAAATTTTGACCAATGCAAATTGGCAGGATGTGCGTAAGAATCACTAGCAATCTGCTTGATTTTTTCGGAGGTAATCATGTTAAAAATAAGGACAGTTCGTAATCTAAAAAGAAAAATAAGATGGTGGTATATTCCAATCATTATTTTAGCGATGGTAGGTGCAGGCTCACTTTTGCTGAATGGGCTTGGGAAATTTATGAGTAGCATTCAAAGTGTACCTGAGAATTACACCACCTCAGTAAAAACAGCGGGTACACTGGAAGCGAAATATATGGCTACAGGAAGTCATAAAGTAAGCTATTTTGAGAGCTATGCGATGATGTCATTTCAAAAATACGAGATGTTTTATCCGTCAGACATTACCGATATAGACAAGCCACTTCCTGTAGTCGTTTTTGTTAATGGCACGGGGATTAAAGGCTCGAAGTATCAAGCTCTTCAAAAACATATGGCATCATGGGGATTCATTACAATTGCTACTGAAGAGGAGTACGCATGGAATGGTTTTTCCGCAGAAATGAGCGTTAGATTCCTTGAAAAACTAAACAACTCCAAACAATTTGACAACAAAGATAATATTTTTTATCACAACATCAATGTTAAAAACATTGGTATTACAGGACACTCGCAAGGTGGTTACGGTGTTGTGAATGCAATCACTGTTCAAAAGCATGCTTCAAGTTATAAAGCTGCTGTGATCCTTAGCTCAGATGCTTCTTTTAGTGGCAATGATTTTATGTGGAGTGCTGATTCAACCCTGATCAAGACTCCTTCGCTGATTATTGGCTCTACTGGCAAATTTGATTCTGTTGTAGCATCTCTTAAAAATTTACAGGGACTGTATTCTAATATACAGCATGGAACAAGTAAAGTACTGGCAAGAAGAAACGATGCGGATCATGGACAAATGCTCTATTATGCAGATGGATACGTTACAGCATGGTTTATGTATTACCTTCAGAATGATGAAGAAGCCAAAACGGCGTTCTTTACAACTGATGCGGAAATATTAACCAATCCTCTTTATCAGAATCAGCAGACATATCAAGCAAAATAATATAGTCATTTTGTAAAATAGTGACGAGAGCAGCGATAGTATTAAAAAGTGATTACACTTCCTTATGTATAAAGAAAACTTTATGTATACAACTGCCAAAGAAAAATATTAAGGAGCAGCTGCGTTTGCGATAGAGCTTTCACATGAACCCCAAACTCAACGTTTCTACATGACTTCTACACAAAAGGTATCCTAAACAGGATACCTTTTCATCGTTATATAGCTAATATCCATCATCCCCATCTATCTAGGCGGCTACTTGAGATCTGTATCTATCCAACAATCCCCATCAAAAATCCATCATAGCCCTTCTCACCTACCGTCTGAATCGTGGTCACATGGCGCAGTCTAGGCTCGTTATGAATCAGATCGTAAAATTTGCGTACGCCATGGATACGCGGATCGGTACTATGTGCATCTACAACTTCGCCATCGCGTACTACATTATCGGCAAAAATAACGGTGCCTGGATGGGAGAAGTGTAACGCCCATTGGAGATACGCCGGATTGTTCGGCTTGTCTGCATCAATGAAAATAAAATCGAATGGTTCCACCTGCTCGTCTGCCATTTGCTGTAGCTGATCCAAGGCTTCGCCCACACGCTGATCAATCTTTTCGTACACACCTGCCTGCTCAAAGTTAATGCGAGCGACTGCGGCATGATTCTCTTCTAGCTCCAGTGTTACGACATGTCCATCCTCAGGCAATGCCTGCGCCATCCAAACCGTGCTATAACCACCCAGTGTACCGATTTCCAACACACGCCGCGTACCAGACATCATAATCAGTTGCTGTAGCAAGGCACCCTGTGCTGGGGAGACATCAATCGGAGGTAAATTTGCCTTTTTGTTACGATCCAAAATTTGCTCAAGCAAGCCATGATTCAGGTGAAGCCGTTCATTTACATATTGATCTACTTCCGACCAGCCGTTTGCTGCGTTAGTGAGATTACGTTGTTGAGATGTCATATTCATTCACTCTCCTGATAAGATAGTAGGCGACGATTTTTAAAGATGAGATAATACGATTTTATGATGACGTTGGATTATCAGATTGCATTGATTTAAATAGTGAGGTTAGAAGTTTTCTGTTACGTGTGGTAGTCACCTTGACTGTAAGCAACATACGTTTCTTTCGTCGATAATGCTGTATCGTCTGCCTCTGATATGAGCATAATACTTTTTATTAGATAAATATAATATATCTTTTTCACTTATTCATAACTTTAATATATGATTAGGAGAGAACGGAGGGAGATTATTATGAACTTGCACGCTTTGCGACTTTTTCAAACGATTGCAACGACTGGAAGTGTGACCCGGGCGGCAGAGATGTTGAATATTAGCCAGCCTGCGATTACGGCTCAGGTGAAGCGATTGGAGCAAGATCTAGGCATCCAGCTCTTACAACCAGCGGGTCGCGGGATTCGCTTAACTGCGGCAGGGCATACGATCCATGAGATGGCTACACGTCTGTTCATAGTGGAGCGGCAGATTGAGCAATTTTGTAGCGATATGGAGCAAGGTACGGTTGGGGCGATCTCGCTTGCAGCTACGTATTTACCCGCTCATTTTCTATTACCGGGTTGGCTGGCACGCTTCAAACAGCAATATGAGCAGGTGGAGCTCAGCATTCATACGACTAATTCAGCAGATGCATTACGAATGCTTACGAATGGAGAAGTCGATCTTGCTATATATGGCGGAATCACGGAGCGTGAAACGGAATGGATTCGTACAGAAGAGCTATTTCGAGATGAGTTATGGTTTGTTGTAGCGCCAGATCATCGACTCGCAAATCAGAATGTATCGCTTGCTGAGATGATGACTGAACCGTTTATTATGCGCGAGCAAGGCAGCTCGACGCGGGAGCGCCTACTGTCCTTATGCCGTACGAATAATCTACCTTCACCCCGGATTGCCCTGCAATTCAACGGCTTATATGAGGCGATTCAAGCCGTTATTGCAGGCTATGGAGCGAACTTTGTATCTGCGCTGATCGTGCGTGATGAGGTAGAACGCGGGCAGTTATGTCGTGTCTATGTGGATGAGGTGCAATTGTATAATACGATTGCGATTTGTTTGCGTAAGGGAGATGAATTGGGAGCGGCAGCTGGGCATTTGATTCAGATGATTAGGGGGGAGACAGGGCGGTGAGCATTTTGCTAGCAGCACTGCGGAAAGAAATAACGGCTTCAGTCATTTAAGAGCTTTACGTGATCTAAATACTTTAAAAGAGTAAAACATAGTGGATTATTCTAGGCCAGTTTGTGATTTAAATAAGATTTCTTTTGAGTGTGGAACACAAGTATGTATAATTTATTGGCTTCTGGATTTCTACACCTTTATACATCAAAAGCCCGTTTCTAGGCTATCCCATGTGCAGGATGTTCTAGTAACGGGCTTTATTAGATTGCAGTACATATCAAGGATTATCAGCAAGAATCGAGATCGACGTTGCTGGAATCTAATATGGATTTAAGCTGCTTTTTTCTCTTGCTCAGCTAGTTTTTGGGCAATCGGTTTTTTCCATAGACCCAGGATCAGGCCGGAAATAACTGCGCCGATGATTACCGCTAGCATGAACAGGATGGCATGGTTTGCCAGTGCAGCTACGAAGATACCGCCGTGTGGTGCTGGTAGGTTGATGTGCCACATTTGAGTCAGACCGCCTGCTACTGCGGAACCGATAATACAAGAAGTCAGGATACGTAATGGATCCGCTGCTGCGAATGGAATCGCACCTTCAGTAATGAAGGACAGACCGAGTACATAGTTCGTCAGACCAGACTTGCGCTCTTGCTCGGTAAATTTGTTTTTGAAGAATGTTGTTGCCAGTGCGATTGCCAGTGGTGGCACCATACCGCCTGCCATAACCGCTGCCATCATCATACCGTTGGTGTTACCACTCGATGTAAATACACCGATTGCAAACGTGTATGCCGCTTTGTTAAATGGACCACCCATGTCGATCGACATCATGCCGCCCAGAATCAGACCAAGAATAATCGCGTTACCTGTACCCAGGTTGTTCAGTACATTAACGAGCCAGCCATTAATACCACCAAAGATTGGATCGAAAATAAAGTACATAATCGTACCGGTAATCAGCAAACCAAGTACCGGATAGATCAGAATTGGCTTCAGACCATCAATCGCTTTTGGCAAGCCTTTGAACAGCTTACGCAGGAAGATAACCACATAACCTGCCAGGAAACCGGCAGCCAGACCGCCAAGGAAACCAGCGTTCGAGTGTACCGCCATCAGACCGCCGACCATACCAGGCATGAGGGCTGGACGATCACCGATACTCATTGCGATAAAACCAGCAAGGATCGGAATCAGGAAGAAGAATGCACCATCACCGCCACCAATCGTTTGCAACAGTTGGAACAATTGGCTTTTTTCGCCTACTGTTTGCTCGATCAAGAATGAGATCGCCAGCAGGATACCGCCACCGACAACGAATGGCAACATATGTGAAATACCGTTCATCAGGTCTTTATAAATTTTGCTACCTACGCTGACTTTTTCGCCAGAACCTTCTTCGCCGTTAGCGGCTTGACCGGAGCTGCGGTACGTAGGTGCTTCACCGTTCATCGCTTTACGGATCAGCTCTTCTGGCTTACGAATCCCGTCACTAACGGGTCTTTGCAATACTGGCTTGCCATCAAAACGATCCATGTCGACCTTTTTGTCAGCAGCAACGATAACACCACTTGCACGACGAATCTCATCTGCCGTCAGCGGCGTACCTGCACCCTCGGAGCCGTTTGTTTCAACGCGAATGGCTACGCCCATTTCCTGTGCTTTTTTGATCAGCGCATCTTCTGCCATAAATGTATGCGCGATACCTGTTGGACATGCAGTCACGGCTACAACGAATGGAGCATCACCAGTCAGGGAAGCTGTCGCTTCTTGCTCACGTGTGTTTTCCTTTTGTTGTTCTGCTTCTTTGGCTGCTTTCGCCGCTTGTTTTGCTTCTTCTTTTGCGTCGGCTTCGGCTTGTTTTTCGTCGAACAGTGCCGCTACTTCGTCCGGTGTATTCGTGTTCATCAATTGAGCGATGAAATCGCTATCAATGAGCAGCTTGGATAATGCAGCCAGCGTGCGCAGATGCGTGTTGGCAGCGCCTTCTGGTGCCGCAATCATAAAGAACAGATGAGCAGGTTCGCCATCCAGAGATTCATAATCAACACCTTGCTTGCTTTTCGCAAATACAACGGTTGGTTCGTTCACAGCTTTGGTCTTCGCGTGAGGCATTGCAATACCGCCACCGATTCCTGTGCTGGATTCGCCCTCGCGCTTCAGAATCATTTCTTTAAATAGAATCGGATCATTAATACGGCCACTTGCTGTCAGGCTGGCGATCAGTTCGTCGATAGACGCTTCCTTACTCACAGCTTGCAGATCCATAATCATGACTTCTTTGATCATCAGATCGGTAATTCTCATTGTGTACACTCCCTTAATCTCAATCACCGCGGGCCACTGCGTTTCAGCCTGTAGCCCCGGTGTAGATAAATACAATTGCTGAATCCTACAGCCGATTAGAGATGATTAATACTCTCTTCATTTACAGACGGGTAATTGTAACCTGTGGCAATAGCTCGATGATCTTTGCACGATCTGCCAGATCATCGGAAAATGCAGTTGCACTTCCGGAAGCGACACCAGTGCGGAATGCTTCCATTGCATCGCCATTCAATACAAATGTACCGACAAAGCCGCCAATCATCGAATCGCCTGCACCGACCGAGTTTTTCACCTGACCTTTAGGAACATTCGCATGGTACACTTCATCCTTCGTGACGAGTAACGCGCCGTCGCCAGCCATGGAGATCAGTACATGCTTCGCACCCATTTCGAGCAGCTTACGTCCATGAGCAATCAGTTCTTCACGGCTGTTAATTTCCGTTTCAAACAGTTCAGATAGCTCGTGGTGATTCGGCTTCACGAGTAACGGGCCATGTGGTAAAGCTTCAAGCAATGCCTTGCCTGTTGTATCAATAACAAACTCAGCACCCTTTTCCTTACATACTGCAATCAGACGCTCGTAAAAGTCACCACCAAGTGAAGGCGGTACACTACCAGATAGCACAAGCACATCACCCTGAGTTAGCGCGGCTAGCTTGCCTACCAATTGATCCGCTTCTTCGGTGCTAATCGCTGGACCCAGACCGTTAATCTCTGTCTCATCCCCATGCTTCAGCTTTACATTGATGCGTGTATCATCCTGAACGAATACAAAATCCGTTTCAATCTGATCTTGCCCCAGCTTATCGTCGATATAATGACCGGTAAAGCCGCCCAGAAAACCAATTGCGGTATTCGGTGCTTCGAGCTGGCTCAGGATTCGAGATACGTTAATACCTTTTCCACCAGGAAGCTTCAAGTCACGCTTCATTCGGTTCAATTCGCCAAGTTTCAGTTCGTCAACTTCCACGATGTAATCAATAGAAGGGTTGAGTGTTACGGTGTAGATCATGTTTATCCCTCGATTATCTTAGTTTTATTCAAAATGGACGGACGGGAATGCTCCGGTACCGACTCTGTAATCAGCACAGCGTCTTGCAACTCCAGCAGCCTTGCAAAGGTAACTTCACCAATCTTGCTTGAATCGGCTAGCACATACGTATGGGCGGCTAGCTCATGAGCACGTCTTTTGATCATCGCTTCCTCCGGGTCAGGTGTCGTATAGCCCATTTCGGCATCTACGCCATTCGCTCCCAGGAAGCAGCGGTCAAATCGGAAATTGTCCATGCTCTGTAATGCCATACTGCCGACGACTGCTTTGGTATGCATTTTCATCATACCGCCGAGCAGGT